>Ga0210400_10000002_pt1 | contig 648855 bp, 601 predicted proteins | sample IncBWH26MmetaG_FD_155456 | JGI IMG/M metagenome (GOLD analysis project Ga0210400, IMG submission 155456) | Forest soil microbial communities from Barre Woods Harvard Forest LTER site, Petersham, Massachusetts, United States - Inc-BW-H-26-M | ecosystem: Environmental > Terrestrial > Soil >... | reverse complement strand
GTGGACACCAGGGCGGGCACCGCGATTTGCGCGGCCCCTTCCAATATGGCGTCGCGCTGCGCGTGGCCTTCTTCGAAATATCGCTCGATGTTTTCAATGGTAACCGTGGCGTCGTCCACAAGAATTCCGACGGCGAGGGCCAGTCCACCAAGCGTCATGATGTTGATGGTTTCGCCCAGGAAGCTGAGGATCATCACCGAGGTCAAGATGGATAGCGGAATGGAGACCGCGATGATTAAGGTGCTGCGCCAGCTTCCGAGGAACAGCAGAATCATTAAACCGGTGAGACACGCGGCGATAACGGCCTCGCGGATGACACCGTTCACAGAGCCTCGGACGAAGATGGACTGATCGGCCAGAGGCAAAATCTTCAGCTCCGGGGGCAGAGTCTGCGCAACGCGCGGAAGGAGGCCGCGAATGCTTGAGACTACGTCGATTGTCGAAGCGTTACCGGCCTTGAGGACGGACACCAAGGCACCGCGCCGACCATCTTGGCGCACGATGTTGGTCTGCGGTGCAAAAGCGTCGCGCACATTCGCTACGTCGCGAAGATAGATCGTGGAATTGCCAACAACCTTGACCGGGAGGTCGTTCAACTCAGGGACCGTCTTCATGCTGGCGTTCAGCCGAACGTCGTATTCGAAGGGGCCCATCTTTGCGGTTCCGGAAGGCAAGATGAGATTTTGCTGCTGCACCGCGGTAAGAACATCCTGTGGCGCCAGACCTTTCGACTGCATCAAGCCGGGATTCAAATCGATCATGACTTGGCGTTGCTTTCCCCCGTAAAGGAAAGGAATTACGGCCCCAGGCACGGTCACCAGCTGAGGCCTCAAGAAATTTTGTCCGAGGTCGTTCAACTGTTGCTCGGAGAGACCATTTCCGGACAAGCCCAACTGCAGAATGGGCACGCTGGAAGCGCTGTAGTTAATGATCAGGGGAGGCAGAGTGCCCGGCGGCAATTGACGAAGGGCGGTTTGCGATATGGCCGTCACCTGAGCGTTCGCAGTGTCCAAACTGGCGCCGGGTTGCAGGTAAATCCGGACAATCGCTTGACCGCTAACCGTGGTCGATTCGATGTGTTCGATGTTATCGACGGTCGTGGTAAGGACTCGTTCAAACGGGCTGGTGAGCCGGCCTTCTAATTCTTCGGGATTCATGCCGGTGAACTGCCATGCGACCGCGATCACCGGGATGTTGATGTTCGGGAAAATATCCGTGGGCGTGCGCAAGATCATGATCGGGCTCAAAACCAAAATGAGCACAGCCAGAACGATGAAGGTGTACGGTCGATCCAGAGCGACTCGAACAATCCACATAACTAGAATTCCTCCCGTTGAACCTTGGCTTGCTTTCCGTCAGCCCCCGACATGATGAAGGCCTCCCTTCGCAGCCGCTCTAACCACACGCATTGCAGGCAACCTGATCTTGGGAGAGGCGCCTCGTGCTATCGGTCGTTCGTGAAATTTTTCTGCCGGACGTCCACGCCGCTCCAACAAAGCGATTCAATCTCTCGCGCAATTTCCTTCGCCCGTGAAACACCCGAGCCTTTACCGCGCTGACAGAAATTCCCATGATTCGAGCGGTCTCTTCGGTCGATCGCTCCTCAAGTTCACGCAGCTCGATTGCTTTTCGCATTCCTGGCGTTAGTGCATCCATGACCTTGGAAAGAATTCGTTGCTGTTCCTTTTGGGCATATAGTTGTTCGGGATTCAGGCCCTGGTCTTCGACATCGATCCGGGAAAAGGACTCTTCAGTTTCAGCCGATTCGTCTAGCGAGACATCCCACAAACCGCGCTTCTTGCGCAGCTTCATCAGGGCAGCGTTGATAGCAATCCGAGACAGCCATGTCGAAAACCGGGACTCGCCATTGAAACTTTTGAGATGAATAAAAGCCTGTTGAAACGACTCCTGCACTACATCTTCTGCATCCTCGTTGTTCCGCATCATTCGTTGTGCCATGTGAAAGACCTTGTTTTCGGCCTGCTTGCAAAGAATCTCGAACGCAGCAGAATCTCCACGTTTTGCAGCGACAAGAAACGCGTATTCCTCTCTCGCAATCACTGGTTGTCTGGCCCTGTTCAGTTGTTCCCTGCTCACGACTCACTCCTTTCGTCACAGCTGACCATTCGATTTTTTTCTATTGAGGTTGTGTACGACATACACGGTGTAACAACCGGTCGCGATGAGTTCCGCGCCTTCTTTGGACAACTCGGCGAGCACCTTCTCCCCATTCTTGTCGATGGAAGTCACACCTGTGAGGTCCACCACGCACTTGCGTTCCCGGCGCGCAGTTTCGGTTTTCATCCAGGTGGCCTTCAGTTCCGAAATCCACGGCTGAACGAGCCGGCCTTCGAGTGTCCACCTCTGCTCGGAAACTGTTTCAACGACCGTGATTCGTAACATTTCCATGACTCGCGCTTCGTCCACCGTCGGCGTTCCTTACCGGTTTGCTGTCTCAATTTCCGGGGCTTCCGTGACCGTGACCTTCACGAACGCGACGCACTTCGCGAACGCTTGCGCATATGGACTTCCGACCCGCCTCGTTCAAAGTGCACATCGTCCATGTATGCTTTCATCAGCTGGATGCCGCGACCGTGTTCGGAATCGGGATCCGTTGCGATGCCGTTACCGACTATCTTTTCGAAGTCGAATCCTTTTCCCTGATCCGTCACGACGATGGATATTTCCTTGCCGGGCTGGCAGCGGCAGCGCACGTGTACTTTTCTTTCGGGGTCTTCCTGATTGCCGTGCACGATGGCGTTTTCCAGTGCTTCCCGGAGCGCCAGCTCGATGTTGAACTCTTTTCCCGGAATGCATTGGGCCCCTTCAATCAACCTCATCAAGCGGTCCACCAGCGGCGAGATCGCTTGAATCTTGCTGGGCATCCAGGAATCAATTTCCAGGACGGAAGAACGAGAGCGCTTTTTTGAGAACCGCGATTGAGAATCTGTCGCTGGGTTCACGCTCCGCATTCCACTCATGGCAAACGCCTCGCATTCAGGGGAAATGCATCACAGGGGCCAAAGTGCGGGAGTCCCCAAGTTTTCGGAACTTATTGATTTGTAGTGGGATGACGAACCGAAGGAGAGGTCTTCAGATTACGCTGCTACCATGGCACTGCCACCTACGTGGCCGGCTGCCCGTTTCGGAGCACTGAGAAAGAAAGGCGGCGAGAATACTTTGGACAAGGCTTGAATGAAAATGAAGAGAGGCGAGACGACTACGCTGAACTGCGCGCAATTCCGAGCTTATGCACTCGCTTTTGGAGCGTGGATCGCTTCATTCCAAGACGTGCCGCTGCGCCGTGAGGACCTGCCACAACCCAATTGCACTCCTTGAGAGCTTCAAGAATTTGTTGACGCTCCGTTTCCTGCAAAACGTCATGAAGTGCCCCGTTTGTCGGGGATTTCGGAGTCGCGGGTCTTTCTTCCGGACGAGTGGCCTTGGGAAATTGTAGTTCGGCAACATCGAGATCCAGAAGCGGCCCCGTCGAAATAATTACGGCCCGTTCAATTACATTCTGGAGTTCTCGTACATTTCCAGGCCAATGATACCGGCACAGGGCATCCATCGTCGGTGATGGAATCGTTTCTATCACCTTGTTCATGCGCCTGGAGAACTGTTGCGCGAAGTGCCGCACCAAGAACGGAATATCTCCTTCGCGCTGTCGCAAGGGCGGAACATGGACGGGAAAGACGTTGAGACGAAAAAAGAGATCCGATCGAAACTTCTGCTCTCCTACCATCGCTTCCAGATCGCGGTTTGTCGCGGCAATCAGACGTGCATCTGTGCGAAGTGTGTGCGAGCTTCCCAGCCGTTCGAACTCCCTCTCTTGCAGCACGCGGAGCAACTTCGTCTGCAATTCGAGAGGAATCTCTCCGATTTCATCCAGAAAAATCGTGCCGCCATTGGCCACTTCGAACCGGCCAATGCGTTGCGCGATTGCTCCCGTGAATGCGCCCTTTTCGTGTCCGAATAGTTCACTTTCCAGTAAGCCGGTCGGGATTGCCGCACAGTTCAGTTTGACGAATGCTTTCGCGCGCCGCGGGCTCAGATCATGAATGGCTCGCGCAATGAGTTCTTTTCCGGTACCCGTCTCTCCGTAAATCAGCACGGTCGAATCGGTCGGTGCGACGGTTTCGACCCGCCTCAGGACTTTGCGCAGAGAAGCGCTGTTCCCGATGATCTGAGCGAAATTCATTTCCGCGCGGAGTTCATCTTCCAAATAGAGTTTTTCCTTCGAGAGCTGCTCTTTTAGTTCCCGAATCTCGCGGTAGGCAATCGCATTCTCGACGGCGAGAGCAATCTGGTTTGCGACCTGGGCAAGGAAACTCATATCGGCCTGACTGAAGGCATCGTCTCGGAGACGCGCGAGAACCAAAGTCCCAATCGCGCGATTTCGGCTGATCAAAGGTAAAAAGCAGAATGACTTCAAACCTTCACGAACGGCGATCTGAACGATCGGGTAATGAAGCCAACCGGTGAAAGGGCTCTGGAGCGTCAGAGCCTTCATGGTTCGAAATGCCGTGCCGGAGGGCGATCCTTCGATCGGGTAGTGTAAGTCTTCCTGCAGAAACCCTTTTCCCTCTGGAAAGTCAACCGCGTAAAGTCGCAGCTGTTTGTTTTCCGCATCTGGGAGCGACAAGCCTGCGTAGTCGCACTGCATCACGCGCCGAACATCTTGCGAAATGGCACGCAGCAGATCGCGGAGCTCCAAATTTGAGACCACCTGATTGGTGACGTCGAGGAGGAGTTGCAGCCTTTCGTTCTTACTCTGAAGTTCCTCCGTCGCTCGCCGCAACGCCGCTAAATTCAATGCGTCGTCGAACGCCAGCGCAATATAACCCGCCACTTCGGACACGAATCGGACTTCGTCTGGCGAATAGGTATCGAACTGCTTGCTGCCAAAAGTGATGGCGCCGAGTTTGCGGTGGGCCGTCGTCAACGGTAGGGCGCAGATGGAGCGAACATAAAGCCTTTTCAAGATCGCTTGTAGCCGGGCACAACACGGCTCCATTTCGTCCGTTGACCTCAGCACGGGTTCTTGGCGTTCGTAAACCCGCAACGTGAGCGTCTCCTCGGGCGTTAGCTTCTCCTCGGGAACCATCTCTGCCCGACTCGTCATGTCGATGAAATAATTTTGAAATGTATCGGAGTCTTTGTCGCGAAATGACACCCCGATGAAGTCAAATTGCACTACTCGGCGCAGTTCGTTGACTAGCACACCGAAGAGTTCTTTAGGGTCGCGGTGCGCTGCAATTGCCTGGGACACGCGGACGAGGGTATCGAAACGAGTTTCAATTGCTGGGGCGGCTAGGATTTCCGAATCGTTGCCCACGTTTTCACACCACTGCATTAAGCAGATTCCACTCCATCTGATGCCCGGCAGAGCACAATTGATACACGTCGCCGATAGCGAAAAGATGTCTTTCTCGCGCTGATCGACCTTTACAGACCTTCGCGGAGCACCGAACTCAACTCAGCGAGATCGCGTCGGCGATCGCTCGGAGTTTTCGTTTAGCAGCGCTTTCAAGCTAACCCGTGGAGTCTCGCCATTGGCTAAAGAAATTGTATCCCAATTGTGCTGGTAAACATCACATATACCGCAGGAGATTTGATGTCCGCAACTAGCGTCCAATTTACGGTTGCAGCACACATCATGGCAGCTCTCGGTTTCCGTCATGGCGAGGAAATCCCTTCGGCGATGCTTGCGGAGAGTGTCAACGCCGATCCCACCTTCGTCAGGAAATCTCTCTCGAAACTCTCAAAGGCAGGCCTGATCGTCACCACGCGCGGTAAGAATGGCGCGAGCAGGCTCACGCGTTCCCCTAAGCAAATAACGCTTTTGGACATTTATCGCGCCAGCGCGGCTCCCCGGACATTCGCGATTCATAGCTATCCCGTGGAGAAGAGATGTCCGATCAGCTGCAACATTAAGGGAAGCATGTCGTCGGCCCTAAAGAAAGCGCAGGACAGCTTCGAGAATAGTCTTGATGGAATAACGCTCGCCGATGTAGTCGGGGAAATCCGTCGCGCGAGCGGGTGATTTTTTTTGCGTTAATATGTGCTGATTATCGCCACATTTAAACATCAGGACTTGGATTGCAAACGGAGTCCCACGAAAAGGAGAGATGAATATGAATGGCCCTAAAGACACGGTCGCTGTCGTAAAAAACGGCTTGTATGTGATTTTGGGAGCAAGCGGGAACACCGGCTCGCTTATAGCCAACTCCCTGCTATCGAAGGGCAAAAAGGTGCGCGTCGTAGGACGCGACTTAGGGCGACTGCAGCGCTTTGTGCGCAAAGGCGCGGAAGCGTTTACGGCCGAGGTGAGCGATGCGGCTGCGCTCACAAAAGCCTTCGGCGGAGCACGCGCAGCATACTTGATGTTGCCACCGATCACCTCCCGCGCGGACCAGGAGCGACAGAGCGATGCGATCGCGAAAGCCGTGAAGGAGTCCGGCCTGCACTACGCAGTGCACTTGAGTAGCTACGGCGCGCATGTCCCGGAAGGCACAGGACCAGTCTCCGGGCTGCATTCTTCGGAGCAAAAACTGAACGCAATTAGCGATTTGAATGTTCTACACCTGCGAGCTGCATATTTCATGGAGAACAATCTGGCGGCGATCGACATGATCCATGGGATGGGAATGTTCGGGCATGCCCTGTTACCCGACCTGAAGCTGCCCATGATCGCGACGCGAGACGTCGGCGACTACGCCGCGCAGCGCCTCTTGGACCTGGATTTTCCCGGCAAACAAACGCGCGAACTGCTTGGCGAGCGCGACCTCTCGATGGCGGAAGCTACCGCGGTGATTGCGCGCGGCACTGGCAAACCGGATCTGCGTTACGAGCAGTTTTCGTATGACCAGGTGCGACAGACGTTGACGCAAATGGGTTTTTCGCCGAAGAAAGCCGCGGTGTACATCGAGATGTTCGAGGCCATCAACGCAGGACTCCTTGCTGCGCAGGAGCAGCGTTCGCCGGAGAACAGTACACCGACTTCGTTTGAAACATTTGTGCGGGATGTTTTTGTGGCTGCGTATCACGGGAAGGCTCTCACCGCTTAAGCCAACGCTCAGGTGCCACCCGTTGCGCCTGTTTGTAGACCAGAATTTCGGGAAGCAGCTTATGAGAATTGCGGATGCGGAGATCCAGTCATGAATAGAACGGCCTCTAAGGAAAGAAAGTTGCGCAGGCGTGGTAAGAAAGCGACTACTTACCGTCGTATCGTCACGGGAAATGTAAACGGCAAGTCCGTCGTCCAAAGCGACAAACAGTTGGTGGCCTATGAGTTCAAGACTGTCCCCGGCTACGAGCACACACTCATGTGGATCAACCCGGCGACTCCGGATCTCAGCACTGAGCAGAGGTTTGACCGATATCCCGACTCCGTCGTTCCAGGACCTGGCGGTACCAGCCTGCACTTCGTGACCTTTCCGCCCGGTTCGGCCTTTGCGGATCCCTCCTTCGATCCCGAAGCCGCACAAGAGGAAGCACTCGTTCGTCTCCGAGGATTAGCGGATCACTTCGAAAAGGAAGACCCGGGAATGCACAAAACGAATACGGTCGACTATGCAGTTGTCTACGACGGAGAGATGTGGCTGGAGTTGGACGACAGCGAGACTCTGCATTTGAAACGCAGCGACATGGTCGTGCAAAACGGTACGCGCCACGCATGGCGAAACAAAGGCACCAAGCCCGTCACGATGCTCTTTTTCTTGAACGGCGCAAGGGCTCGCGAAACCTCGCAAGCCTAAAGGAAGACCCAATGACCCATGAAAATAATCTCGCAACCGCCAGCCTGTTCGATGGCAACGCGTACAAGAGCTCGCAGGCCGCGGAGTTAACCCTGAACGCGGCGATCCTGCGCGCCGAAATCGCCAGGAGCTACGAAGAGTTTCTGGAGATCTTTGACAAGTTTTACGCCGATGATGTCGAGGTGAGCAATGAAGATTCGCCAGAGACAATCCGTGGAAAGCAGAGAGTGCGCCCCTTTCTATTGAATTTCCTGGTGCCGCTTCACGTAATGGCTGAAGTCGCCGGATTGTCGATATCAGTGCAGCAGACCGAGATTCCTCGAGACACCGCCAACGAGACACATTCCGGATGGAGGATCGACTTCACCGGCGTTGGTGGGAGACGGCGCACTTTGAAATGGAGCGCCATTCGGAGATGGAAGGCGTCCAGCGTCGTATACGAACACCACTATGGTCATGAGCAGATCGGCGGACCCTTGACCGAGGACGACTTGAATTTGGATTGGGGTCGTGCGGAGGCCGGATTTCAGTTGCCCTCCTAAGGACTTTTCCAAAACACAATGAAACAGAGTGGTCGACAGGAGACGAACCGATGGGAAACGAAGTCCCTTACGTAGCTCTAGGGCTGAAAACATGGAACGCCCAACTTGACCGCGCGGACAAGCTTTTTGGAGGCCTCTCGTCCGAGGAGATTCTGCGGGAAATAGCGCCTGGCAGGAACAGGCTTCTTTACTTGTGGGGACATCTCACAGCCGTGCATGACGCGATGCTCCCGCTATTGTCGCTGGGAGAGCGACTTTATCCCGAGTTTGATGTCACTTTCGTCTCGAATCCCGACAAATCGCGCGCCGACACTCCTTCGCACGAGCAGGTTCGCCGGGCCTGGAACGTCGTCAATGCTGAATTGCGGAAAGGGTTTGAAAAAATGTCTTGGTCCGATTGGGTCCAGAGGCACGCTGCCGTATCGGAAGAAGATTTCGCCAAAGATGCTTCGCGCAATCGCTTCGCTATCCTACTGAGCCGAACGAACCATCTCTCCTATCACCTCGGCCAAGCGGTGCTTGGACGCAAGTGATCGAGAGTGAAGGATCGGAGGTCGCGAGTTCAGAGCGGAGAGAGACAATGTTCAAAAAACTCGAAGGTAAGATCGCTGTCATCACCGGCGGCACAGAAGGGATTGGCTTAGCTACGGCAAAACTTTTCGTCCAGGAGGGTGCCTACGTTTTCATCACAGGCCGACGGCAAAAGGAACTCGGCGAAGCCGTGAAGGCAATCGGCACCAACGTTTCCGGAGTTCAGGGAGACGTCGCCCAATTAACTGACCTTGATCGTCTTTACGAAACCGTTTCCAAGGTGAAGGGGCGAATCGATATTGTTTTCGCAAACGCAGGCGTTGGCGAATTCGTTCCCTTTGGGGCCGTCACCGAAGAGCACTTCGACAAACTATTCAACATCAATGTCAGGGGAACCCTGTTCACCGTGCAAAAGGCCTTACCGCTGCTGAGTGATGGTGCCTCAATCATTCTCAACGGCTCCGTCGCGAGCGTTAAGGGTACTGCCGCCTTCGGCGTTTACGCCGCGAGTAAGGCCGCCATTCGCTCTTTCGTGCGCACCTGGACTACAGATCTGAAGGACCGTCGTATCCGGTCAAATGTTGTTAGTCCCGGTCCGATCAACACGCCGCTGGCGAGGCGGCAATCTGCAGACGTGTTTGCGCGGATTGTGTCCACCATCCCGATGGGACGCATGGGGGAACCCGAGGAAGTTGCCAAGGCCGCGTTGTTTCTGGCCTCGGACGACTCCAGTTTCGTCACTGGTATCGAACTGTTCGTCGACGGCGGCAGAGCCCAAATCTAGCCGAAAGCTTGAATAGACAATCACTTTCGTCCACAAATCTCGCCATTCGCTGACTAGTTGCGCTTTGCACAGCACTGGCCGCTTGGTTTATTGACTGTGCCGGAAGCGTTCGATAGCGTCAGGAGGTAGGGTAAAGCGGGAGCTGCAAGGCGAGCGTGGGGCACTTGCGCACGAACCCAAGACGGCTGACTCGCTATGAAAACTAACGAATCTTCCCCAAGGCGGAATACGGTGTCTAATCCCATCATCACTCTGACGACAGATTACGGAACCAGCGACCATCTCGTTGGAACGATGAAGGGCGTCATCCTGAAAATCAATCCGGACGTCACTATTGTGGACATCACCCACAGCGTCACGGCCTACGATTTGCTCGACGGAGCACTTGCCATCGGTTCCGCGTATTCGTACTTCCCCCCAAAAACCGTTCACGTCGTTGTCGTCGATCCAGGCGTAGGCACTGAACGACGGCCTCTCCTTGTTAGCGCGCAAAATCAATACTTCATCGCCCCAGACAATGGCGTGCTGTCCGTGATTTTCGAGCAAGAAGACAACGTCGTCGTGCGCCACGCAAACGTCGAACATTATTATTTGAATCCGGTCAGCAAAACATTTCATGGACGGGACGTGTTTGCGCCTGTCGCGGCGTGGTTGACCAAAGGCTGGCAAACGCCGAGCATGGGCGATGAAATTACCGATTTCAAAAAATTCGCGATGCCGAAGCCCAAAGCGGCGGATGGCGGCTTGAAAGGCGTCGTGTTGCGTGTAGATGCGTTCGGAAACTTGATTACAAATTTCCGCGCCGAGCACATTCCAGGAAATGCCCACGAAAACGGACACTTTCAGCTTAAGGTCGGTACACACGCCGTAAAAAAGCTTGTCGATACGTTTGCGCGCGGCGCTGCTGGCGAGGCGATTGCTTACATCGGATCGAGCGGCTATATCGAAATCGGTGTGAATAAAGGAAGCGCCGCACGAACTCTGGCACTCGGGCGCGGAACGCCCGTCGTTCTCTCCAACAAGTAAGAGCCGCATATCTTAATTAGTTGAATTCACAGCTATCGCGTAGCTTCGAGCGCCGCCATTTGCGAACGTGTGCGCGGATCGAGCCAATTACGCCAGGCATTTCCTGGCAAATTGAACGCAACGCTGCAACGACATGCCGCGCCGTCGAGCGACAGTGGCCTCGCGCTGCGGTGAAGACTTTCCTTAGGCAACGGCTGAGGCCGGTTGCTTCCGCCCCTGCCAGTAACCCAATGCCGCGAACAAAAGGACGGCGGGCACGCCGGTCAGTCCGCAAACGATGAAGAAAATGCCGTAGGCGTGAACGAGTCCATGCGTGGCGCTCAGGCTTTCGACCGCAGCGCCGGAAAACCCCTTCAAGATCTTTCCCAGCCAGGCATAGGTTGAACTCAGGAGGGCATACTGTGTGGCGGTGTATCCTAGATTGGTGAGACTCGACATATACGCAATAAGCGCAACGCCGGCAAAACTGAGGCTGAAATTATCACCCGCCATGACGAGAGCGAAGAGACGAATGCTCAAGCCCGCGAACGCGAGAGTCGCAAAAGCGGCAGTCGCAGCAGCCTGTAAAATGCCTCCGATGATGAGCGCGCGCATGTAGCCAAACTTGAGTGAGCAGAACCCGCCTGCTGCGATGCCTGCAAACGTAGCAATGAGCCCGATTGAGCCGCGCACCGCTCCGACCGTTTGCTTCGTAAGGCCGATGTCGTGGTAGTAGGGATTCGCCATCGGACCCATCATGAAGTCCGGCAACCGATAGAGGCTGATGGCCGCCAACATCACAAGCGCGAGCCAGCCGTGCGCGCGGAAGAAAGCGATGAACGGCCCTACAACAGCATCGAGGAAACCGCGCGGCGTCCAAAACGGCGCTTCGCGTCCTTTTCCGTGCACGACCGCTTTCGAGCGTTGCGGTTCCTTCGCAATCCAGGTGGCGATCATTCCAACAGCCATACATGCGCCGTAGATACCGTAGGACATGCGCCAGCCCACGGTCGCGGCAACGATAAGGATAAGGGAATCTGTAGTCAGGAGCGCTAGCCGGTAGCTTAACTGATAGGCAGACGCGAGGAGGCCTTGTTCTTCTCCGTCGTCTGCCGATTCTATTCGCCACGCATCAACCACAATGTCTTGTGTCGCTGCGGCAAAAGCAACGACGAGCGCAAATGCGCCGAGCCGGCCGAGCCCGACCTTCGTGCCGGTTCCGCCCATGGCGACCAGCGCCAGCCCGACAACAATCTGCGAGAACATCATCCATCCGCGCCGATGTCCAAGCCTTTTGAATAACGGTAAGTCGACGCGATCTATCAACGGCGCCCATAGAAATTTCAGCGAATAGGCAATGCCCACCCAGGAAAGAAAGCCGATCGCAGTCAAGGAGGTGTGCTCATCGCGCAGCCAGTAGCCGAACGTGTTGCCGACCAGATAAAAGGGAAGACCTGAAGAAAACCCGAGCAACAACATTGTCAGCGTTTTGGGCCGCAGGTAGTCGGCCATCCGGTGCTTTTGCGGACTCACGTCCTCATTCTCTAAGGGAGCCTGACGAAACTCAACGCTCACACCACAGGATCTTGTCCATGCTGACACTCTACCGGGTGTCACCAATCATTCTGATAGCACACCTCCGACAGCGCGATCGGACGATGAATCATCAGGGAAGCGAGCGTCAGTACAAGCCACAGCGCGGGAAGTGTGAGCAGAAATCGCTGGAGTAAATGATGCAGCATTCGTCAGGATTATGAACCAGAAGCGGGCGAATTCGTTTCGACATTACGTGAGGAATCGGCGGAAGAGGGACTGGCTGAACTTGCCGGTTCTTGCGGCACCAACTGAATTTTCACACGTGCAACCCGGCGTCCATCCATCTCGACAACGGTAAATCGAAAATTACCATACTCAAAGCTCTCGCCGCCCCTTGGGATGAATCCCAACTGGTCGAGCACGAAACCGCCAACCGTGGCATAAGCAGCATCTTCGGGAAGGCTGATATTGTATTGCGCGTCCAAATCCCGAACGCTGAGCGCAGCATCGAAAATAACCGCACCGTCCGCGAGAGTAAGCGGTCGCTCCACGACATCGAATTCATCGTGAATCTCGCCTGTCAGCTGCTCAAGAATATCTTCCATCGTCACCAGGCCAAGTATGCTGCCGAACTCATCCACCACGACCGCCATCGAAGTATGCTTCGAACGAAACTCGTTCAACAATTCTGCTGCGGGCTTGGTCTCCGGAACGATAAGCAATTCCCGCAACACGCGTCGCAAATCAAACGGTGTGGCGGGTGCACCCTCTTCCATGCGCCTTTCGCGGTCGAGCAAAACCCACATCATGTCCTTGATATGTACGAAACCTAGCATATGGTCGAGCGTGCCGCGATAAACCGGTATGCGAGAGCGCTGAGTCGTAGCAAAAACACGCATCACATGGTCCAGCGGCGCTTCAATGGGTAGGACGTGCATGTCCGGACGCGAAACCATGATTTCGCGCACCTGTACCTGGCCAAGCTCGATCGCGCTCAAAATGAATTTTTCTTCGCCCGGCGCTAGCAAACCGCGTTCCCGCGCTTGTTGAATTTGCACCTGGAGTTCTTCCGTCGAGTGGGCGACGCCATGCCCACCGGGAGCGGTAACACCTAACGCTCTCACGATCAATGTGGATATTCCGTCGAGTAAATCGATTGCCCAGCGGAACGTATTTAGGAACCAGTGAAATGGGCGCGCAACAAGAAGTGCAACGCGCTCGGCGCGCGCCAGACTGACCGTCTTGGGAACAAGTTCACCGATCACCACGTGCAGCACGCTTAACAAAACAAACGCGCAGGAAAGGGCCAAAGCATGCGCAAGCAGCGCGGAGCGTGTGCCGAGATTGCTGGGCCATACACTCTGAATAAAACTGGCAAGCGTGGCTTCGCCCAATGCGCCGAGCGCCAGGCTCGTAATCGTGATGCCGAGCTGCACTCCAGAAACAACGCGATGTAAATCGCGCAGCAGCTCTTCCACAATTTTCGCGCTGGCATTGCCCTGCGCAACCAACTGCCGGACGCGCGAAATCCGCACGGCCACAAGGGAGAATTCCGCGGCTGCAAAGAAGCCGTTCAGTCCGACAAGAGCGATGACTCCGACCAGTCTGACGAAGAACATTCGCGGTTCGTTACCCTGCGAAAATTGTATCAGTACTCTAGCCCGGCCAGTGTTTCGGCTGAGTTGCGCGTGCACTGCCTCTCCTCTACACTCGTTTTTTCACCATTTGTGAGCGGGAGAGCTCTTGCTGCGTGCGCTGCGAATCCTTGGCTGGTTTTTAACGATCGTAATTCTAGTCTGTGGTTTTGGCCTCTGGTGGTATGTCTATCGTCCGCTCCCGCAAGTGGATGGCACTCTCTCCCTTCCCGGGCTTAAGAGCACCGCAACCGTCGAACGCGACATCTGGGGCGTACCGCATATTCGTGCGAATTCGATGAATGACATGATCGAAGCGCAAGGCTACGTCATGGCGCAGGACCGCCTCTGGCAGATGGACCTTCTCCGGCGTGTCGCACGCGGCCAAATCGCGGAAATCTTTGGCCCGGAGCTTGTCCCCATCGACAAACAATTCCGCACACTGCGCTTGGGCGCCGCTGCAGACAGGGACGTCACTTTGCTCGACGCAGAGCAGCGCGGAGCCGTCGACGCCTACGCGCGCGGCGTAAACGCTTTTATCGAACAGCACCAGAACAACCTGCCCATCGAATTCATCCTGCTACGCTACAAACCGCAACCTTGGAAGCCGTCCGACTCACTCGCAATCGCGGGATACATGTATCAAACGCTTTCCAGCAGTTGGGAATCCGAGCTGAATCGCGCCAAAGTCACCGAGCGCGTCGGCGCTGAACGCGCGAAAGATCTCTTCTCCGTCGAAGCGGCAATGGATCATTTCGTCGTCGGCGACCCAAACTCGATCGAAGGCGGAGCTCAGCAATCCGGAAGAAATCCCGACGACGAAGATGATGATGACGACATGGTGCCGGACACCGTCCTTAAAGCTGGAATCAATGTCGAACAAACACCTAATTACACGGATCTCACTTCGGCACTTGCCCCTGCGATGAAAGAATGGATCGAGGAGTCCCAAGACGACATCCGCCACGCACTCGGCAGCAACAACTGGGTCGTCAGCGGCGCGTACACAGCGACAGGCAAGCCCTTACTCGCCAATGACACCCACCTTGAACTCTCACTTCCGCCCATCTGGTACGAATCTCACCTGACCGCACCTGGCTACAACACAAAAGGTTTCACATTGCCCGGCGGCCCGCTCGTGGTCATCGGTCACAACGAACACATCGCATGGGGATTTACAAATAACGGCGCCGATGTGCAGGACCTCTATATTGAAACTGTCAATCCAACGAACCCGGACGAATACCGCGTTAAAGGTGAATGGAAAAAAGCGGAGATTGACGACGAAACAATTCATGTAAAAGGACAAGCTGACGAACATCTTCACATAGTCGTTACGCGCCACGGCCCGATCGTGCATCGCGAAAACGATAAGGCCTATGCGCTCCGCTGGACCGCCACTGAACCGGGCGGTCTCGGAAATACTTACTACTTCCTCGGTAAAGCCCAAACGTGGAACGAGTTCCGCGAAATTCTGAAAAAAGTTTGGGGTCCTGCGCAAAACGTGGTCTATGCCGACGTCGAAGGCAACATCGGCTACGTGATGGGCGCCCGCGTTCCCATTCGCAAAAAAGGAATGGGCGAAGTTCCAGTCCCCGGCGACACTGACGACTACGAATGGACAGGCTACATCCCGTTCGATCAACTCCCGCAAATTCTCAATCCTTCTTCTGGACTGATCGTCACTGCAAATGCGCGCGTCGTTGGCCCAAAATACAAACCATATCTGACAGACCACTGGGAAGAGCCATACCGCACCGCGCGAATTTACGATTTGCTGCACGACAAGCATGACCTGCGCCCAACCGACATGATGAAGGTACAGGCAGACACGTACAGTTACCCCGACGTTTTCATGGGAGAGCAGCTTATTGCCGCGGCGCGGAACGCTTCTCCGAAAGACGGTCGCACCAAGAAACTTGTAGCAATGACAAAGGATTGGAGTGGCATCGCCGCAATAGACACTCCCGTCGTTCCCTTCCTCGAGGCCACTAGGCAGGAGGCGCTGCGCCTGATTCTGGAACCTTATCTCGGTAATGACACCGACTTGTACCGCTGGCGTAAGATGACGTTCCTTCAAAAAATTCTCGCGGAACGCCCATCAAAGTGGCTTCCTCCTGCATTCAAGAGCTATGACGACTTGATCGTTGCCGCCGCAGATGCATCCGTGAAAACGCTCGCGACAAGAACGGGGAGCGCGCACATCGAAGACTGGCAGTGGAGAGCATTTAACGCACTGGAGATGCAGCATCCCATCGGCCGAAAAGGCGTGCTCAAGTTTTTCCTCAGTCTCGCGGATAAACCGCAAGCCGGAACGCGCTACAGCCCCCGCGCCGCAACAAAGCGTCACGGTCCGGCCATGCGCTTCGTGGCAAACCCCGCAAACTGGGACGACTCGCTTATGCTCATTCCCGGCGGACAGAGTGGTCAACCCGGCAGCAGCCATTACACGGATCAGTTTTCCTACTGGTTTGATGGAAAACCAATCGCGCAGCCGTTCAGTGACGCGGCAGAAGCGCAGACGAAGCGCCACACTCTTACGCTCAGTCCCGGTTCTTGATGGAATTGCTTAGCAATGCCTGAACTTCCCGAAGTCGAAGCCGTAGCACAGACTCTACGCCCGCTTGTCCGCGGCAAAAAAATCCGCTGTGTGCATGTACTGCATCCCATCGCCACCAAACCGCAAGAATCTGCACAATTTATCCGATCCGTTGAAAAACAAAAGATCCACACAGTGACGCGACTCGGCAAAAACCTTCTTATTGAATTGGACCGCGGCATTTTGGCAATACATTTCATGTTGGATGGGCAACTCTTATGGTTTTCGTCAGCGCGTGAGATGGAAACGAAAGCAAACAAAGCGCCGCACAACATACGCGTAGACGTCGCCTTGGAGCTTGACCGCGGCGTGCTCGGCTTCGCCGATCCCCGGCGCTTCGGGCGAATTCATTTCTATGAATCACGCGAAGCATCTCGGGGACTAAAATCGCTGGGTGTGGACGCATTCTCAAAAGAATTCACTCCGAACCATTTCGCAGCTTTGCTCGCGAAGTCGCGCCGCCCGCTAAAAGAATTTCTACTTGACCAAACGCGTGTCGCCGGCGTCGGCAACATGTACTCCAGCGAGTCCCTTTGGCACGCCAAGCTTGATCCGCGGCGCCCCGCAAACTCACTCAATAAAAGTGAAGCCGCGCGCCTTCATAAAGCAATTGTTTCCGTTCTCCGCCGTGCCTTAGAATGTTGTTTGCATCCGGCGCCGGATTTTCGCGACCCGTCGTGGTGGTTCCAGGGACTTGAAAAAATCCTGCGCGCCTATGGCCTTAAAAATAAACCGTGCCGCAGATGCGGCAATTTGATTCAGCGAATAGAACAAGCCGGTCGGTCAACGTATTTTTGCAAGCATTGCCAAAAGTAAATCGCGATCCACAGAACCTGAGAGGATAAGTTTCCTGCGTGAATAATCCAGCACCCAAAAAGCCTGAGCCGCAAAAAAAGCCGGAATTTGAGCGTTCCCTGGCCCGGTTAGAAGAAGTCGTGCGCAAGCTCGAAAGCCCGCAACTCTCGCTCGATGAAGCCATGAAACTTTTTGAAGAAGGCGTCGCACTTTCCCGCGAGTGCCAAAAACAACTGGAAGAAGCGGAAGGTAAAGTCGAAATTCTGCTGAAGAAAGCCGACGGCAAACTTGCCGCGGAACCGTTTGACCCGGAAGGCGACGAGTCCTGATGCGCCGCCTGCACTTCCCTTCTCCGTCCAACACACGATGAAACTGCCTTCCTTTTTTGAAGAAGATCTGCAAGCCGTTGATGCCGCGCTACAAAAATTTTTGCCGGCGGAGAGTACACCGCCAACTTCGATTCATAATGCAATGCGTTACAGTGTCTTCGCGGGCGGGAAACGAGTCCGCCCAATTCTTTGTCTGGAATCGGCGCGGATCTTTACAAACGATGTCGCCGCGGCGATGTATCCTGGCTGTGCCGTTGAATTCATTCACACCTACTCCCTGATTCACGACGACTTGCCCGCGCTCGATAACGATGACCTCCGCCGAGGCAAGCCGACATGCCACAAACAATTTGGCGAAGCAGCGGCGATTCTCGCGGGCGACGCGCTTCTTACACTCGCTTTCGAAACGATCGCGGCCGCGCCCGTGAATGCTGATCGCTGCGTAAGAATCGTGACCGAAATCGCCACTTCCGCCGGCACCGTAAATGGAATGGTTGGCGGCCAGGTAGCCGACCTTGAAGCCGAAGGCAAAGACGTTGAACCTCAAATGCTCGAGTACATTCACCGCTCAAAGACGGCTGCGCTCATTCGCGCTTCAATTACGGCTGGTGCGATTTGCGCTGGCGCGACTGACGAAGACGTGGCACGCTTGCGTCGTTTCGGAGAAACAATCGGCTGGGCTTTTCAAGTGACAGACGACATTTTGGATATTGAAGAATCTTCCGCTGCTCTCGGCAAAACGGCCGGCAAAGACCTCGCGCAAAAAAAGGCCACTTATCCATCCGTCTTTGGCTTGGAGCGCTCTCACCAAATCGCAAAGGAACTTTCGGAAAAAGCGATTGCTGAACTCGAAATCTTTGGCGAAAAGGCAACTCGCCTCCGCGAAATCGCCGAATTCCTCGTCTACCGTCGCGCATAGCTAATTTCCATGAAAGCCAAATCGCAGAAGAAGCGCCTGGACATTTTGATGCTTGAGCGTGGGCTGGCTGAATCCCGCCAAAAGGCGCAAGCAATGATTCTCGCCGGCGAAGTCAGCGTAAACGGAGCTAAAGAGGAAAAAGCTGGGGCGCAAATTTCGGAATCCGCCCTAGTTGAAGTCACAAGCCGGCTGCAGAAATACGCCAGCCGTGGCGGGTTCAAACTCGAAGGAGCTCTCGCAGATTTCGCCGTGAACCCCACCGGACTCATCTGCCTCGATCTCGGTTCGTCGACCGGAGGCTTCACGGATTGCCTTCTTCAACACGGAGCGGCTCGCGTTTACGCAGTAGATGTAAATGTTGATCAACTCGCCTGGAAATTGCAGCAGGACGCTCGAATCATCCGCATCGAACGCAACGCCCGTGAACTACAAGCTTCAGATCTTTCTGAATCCGTGGATTTGGTTGTCGCTGATGTCTCTTTCATTTCTGTGACGAAAGTGCTTGCACCCGCAGTACAGACCGCAAAACAGGGCGCGACGTTCCTCATTCTGATCAAGCCGCAATTCGAATTACGGCGCGAAGACGTCGGTGCCGGCGGCATCGTAAAAGACACCTCACTCCACGAAAAAGCCGTCGCCTCGGTCAAAAAGTGTTCGCAGGAGTCCGGGCTCGAATGCCTGGCTGTAACTCCGAGTCGCCTCACGGGCGCCGAGGGCAACCAGGAGTTTTTTCTCCACGCCCGGAAAATCGGCTAAGCTAGAATCACTCACGCTTATGTCCGCCTTCAAAACAATCGGCATCATCTCAAGGCCACGCCGAGTAGATGTTTCCGGCATCGTGCCCCCGCTCATGCAGTGGCTCGCGGCGAGAAATATTCGCGCAGCATACGACCAGGAAACCGCGACTTCACTGCACGAAGATGCGGGTGGAAAAACGCGTCACGACCTCGCGGCCGAATCGGATCTTTTGCTGGTTCTCGGCGGCGATGGAACCCTGCTCGCCGCGGCCCGCGAAGCAGCTCCGCGCGGAATCCCGATTTTGCCAATCAACCTCGGCAGCCTCGGATTCCTCACAAGTTTCACACTGCAGGAAATGTATCCAGCTCTTGAAGAGACACTCGCAGGTCGTCTGGCCGCTAGCGAGCGCGTGATGCTCCACGCCGCACTCATGCGCGATGGAAAAACACTCGACGATCAGCGCGTGCTAAACGAAGTGGTCATTAATAAAGGCGCCTTGGCCCGCATGATTGAAGTAAAACTCAGCATTGATCAGGATTTCGTATGCCGCTATCGCGCCGACGGCCTTATCGTCGCAACCCCGACGGGCTCAACTGCCTATTCCCTTTCCGCAGGCGGACCCATCGTCCATCCCAACGTTGAATCGATCATAGTGACTCCGATTTGCCCTCACACACTGAGCGACCGGCCACTCGTCGTCGGCGATAAATGCTGCGTCGAAATGAATCTCGTTGGGCCGGCGGAATCGGTCTATCTGACACTGGACGGTCAAAAAGGCATACAGATGCAGTCTGGCGACAGAGTGCGAATCTCTCGAGCCGAGGGACGCCTGAAACTCATCCAGCCGCAGCGCAAATCCTATTACGAAATTCTGCGTAGCAAATTGAAATGGGGTGAGGCGTAGCTCAGGCCAGCACGTCTCCGCGAAGAATGTCCTTCGCCGTTTCGCGCCTACGAATTAGTTTTGTGTGTTTGCCTTCTACAAGAACTTCCGCTGGTCGGCACCGCGCGTTGTAATTGGACGCAAGCGACATTCCATAAGCACCCGCGGTCCAAATCGCAAATACATCCCCCGCTTTTACTTCTCCTATCGGCCATCCTCGCAGAAAGCAGTCGCCCGTCTCACAAACAGGGCCGACAATATCTGCGGACTCAGCGGCGCTCTTACCCGCACCGTCGCGCGTGACCTTCGTAATCGCATGAATCGCGCCATAGAGCGAAGGCCGCATCAAATCGTTCATGGCTGCATCCACAACCACAAACCGTTTGTGCCCGTTATTTTTTACGTAGCGAACTTGCGTCAGTAAAACACCCGCAGGCGCGATGATGTTTCTCCCTGGCTCCAGTAACAGATGAATCCCGAGCGGCTTCACCAGACTCGCAATCAATTGTCCGTACTCTTCGCGTGAAGGAACCCGCTGATCCGTGTACCGCACGCCGAGTCCGCCGCCAAAATCGAGATACCGCAACTTGATGCCTTCGGCTCGAAGCTGAGAGACGTACCCCACAACTCTGCGCAGCGCTTCTCTAAACGGTTCCAGGTCCGTGATCTGTGAACCAATGTGCGCGCTAATCCCATCCCAGGAAATCTGCCTCGCGTCCGCGTATTTCTTGTACAGCGCGAATGCCGCGCTCCAGTCCAGCCCAAACTTGTGTTCGTAAAGACCAGTTGAAATGTGCGGATGTCCGCCGGCCTGCACATCTGGATTGACTCGAATGGCAACGCCCGGCGCGCGGCCGCCGCGAGCTACATGTTTCGTTGATTCATCAAGAACCACTTCTAACTCTTCTTCCGATTCCACATTGAAAAGCAGAATGCCGGTCGCCTTCCCTCGTTTTTTCCCGCCATAACGCAATCCGAGGCGAATCTCTTCTCGCGATTTACCCACCCCGGAAAAAACGATCCGATTCCCCGGCACACCGAGATGCTGTAGATGCAACAGTTCATTTCCGGACACGACGTCGAATCCACTCCCCAGATTCGCCAGCGCTTTCAAAATGGAAAGATTGCCGTTGGATTTGACTGCAAAGCAAAGTGTGTGCGGCAGTGCCGCAAGTCCGCGATCTAGTTCTTTGTAGGCAGATTCCACAGCACCGCGGCTATAGAGATAAAGGGGGCTTCCAAATTTGTTCGTAGCTTCAGCCAGCGAAACACCCTCACAAAATACCGCTTCTTTTTTCCCCGATTTGTCCTTGCGCCACGCGAAAAACGGCGTGAATTCCGCCGGGTCAACATAAGCGAGTGTTTGTGGCGGTGTCGCCGCTTGTGCGCTCATCGAACCTTCAAAATTACGAGTGTCCGGTCGTCGGAGAGCGGTGCGCTCTGTGCAAACCAATCCACTTCGCGCAAAATTAAGTCAGATATCTCTGTTGCGGAAAGCTCGTGATGCCCTTCGATCAATTTGCGAATCCGCTCCGTACCGAAAAACTGTCCCTCACTGTTCGAAGTCTCTGCAATTCCGTCCGAATGGAACACCACTATGTTTCCGGGCTCCAGCGTCACGCCCCATTCGTCGTAGTTCACGTCCTCAAATATTCCTAGCGGAAATCCGGTCAGCTCAATCTTGCCGCAACGTCCATCCTTATAAAGTAATGGTTGCGACTGGCCAGCATTGGCAATTCTCAATTTCTGGCGCCCCTTTTGCCACGTCGCATAGCACGCCGTCATGAATCGCCCTTCGATTTTTCGCTCGCCTACAATCTGATTCATTTGACGAAGCATTTCCGAAGGCTGCAATTTCTGGGGTGCCAGGCTGCGCATGATTCCAATCGCCACCGCTCCGTATAGAGCAGCGGCGGTTCCCTTTCCGCTGACGTCCGCCAAAGCAATACCCAATTGCTGTGGCCCGTAGCGCAGAAATTCGTAAAGGTCGCCGCAAACTTCCCGCGCGGAAATGTAGCGCGCCGCCATGTCCAGCCCAAAATCTTCAGTCGGCACTGCACGAATCAGCGCGCCTTGAATTCGTTTTGCCGCCTGCAGATCTCGTTCTAGACGCGCCTCGTCGCGAGCCACCTTTTCGTAAAGCCGCGCATTCTCCAGCGAAACGGCCAAATTCGCCGCAAGGATGGAAAGCGTTTGCACGTGATCCTGCGTAAACGCATTCGGTTGCGGGCTCTCCAGGTCGAAAACTCCAATGATTCGCCCTTTGTGCAGCATCGGAATGGCAAGCTCGGAGCGAGTCTCTGGATTCACCATCAAATAGCGAGGGTCAACAGTGACATCCGGCACGAGCACAGGCTCTTTCAATGTGGCGGCTGCACCGACAATGCCCTCACTCGCCGCAACTCGCAGTTTCCCCTGGACCCGCTGTCCGTGCTTCACATCCAGCCGGTGCCGAAATATTTTTTGCTCTTCGTCATACAGCATGATGCTCAAAATTTGATAGTCGATCACGCGCTTCACTTGTTCCGCGGCTCGCCGCAAAAGCTCTTCTACATCCAGAATCGAGCTCATCTCGCGGCTGACTTCGTTGAGCAGGAGCAGCGTTTCGGCTTGCGCCCGGACCCGTTCAAACAATCGCGCATTCTCAATCGCGACTGCCAGCCGGCTCGCCAGCAGCGTCAAAATGCTCTGCTGCTCTCCCGTGAAGTAGTTCACGTGATTGCTCTGAATGTCCAACACGCCGATGCACTTGCCTTGCAGCATCAGCGGTACGGCGAGTTCGGACCTCACCGTATCGATCGCATTGATGTAACGCGGGTCTTTCGTTACATCACACACACGGACGGCATGGCCACTCATTGCCGCGGTTCCCGTGATTCCCTGGCCCAGCGGTATCACCAGGTTCGCCGCCAATTCCCGGCTATATCCAATCGAAAACCTGTGCTTCAGCGTGCGCGTATTTTCATCAACCAGCAGCACTCCAAAAATCTCGTAATCGATGTGTTTCTTAATCAATGCAGCCGTGCGCGCTAACACTTCGTCCAAATCCAGCGAAGCATTTACCTCTTCGCCGATCTGCGCTAGTGTCGCCACCACTTCCCCGGAAATCACTGAGTTCGGGGCCAGTGCAGTAGCATTAGTCTCTGTGCCTTGCGGATTCATTGGGATACAACATTATAACAGGCGCGCCAGCGGTGGCGGCAGGTGGTAGTGGTTCCGTTTGAGTTTTCTGAACCGTGATACAAGAGGTCGAAATTCAAACGGAATCTCTGCCCGGCGGGCGCTTACTCGGACGGCGGCAATTGAAGGATTCCGACCTGCGGCAAGTTTCGGTAGCGTTCGGCATAATCCAAACCGAAGCCCACGACAAATTCATTCGGAATCACAAAACCCACATAGTCTGCGTGCACGTTCGCGATCCTCCGCTCGACCTTATCCAGCAGGACCGCGATTCGCAAATGTTTCGGCCTGCGCTGCTGCAAAATACGTAGCAAATATTGCAGCGTCAGCCCAGTATCCAGAATATCTTCCACCACAAGAACCGTTTTGCCTTCAATACTCGAGTCTAAATCCTTATTCAGCTTCACCTGTCCAGATGATTTCGTATCCTTCCCATAGCTGGACACGGCAATAAAATCAAACGTCACTTCCCCTGGGATTTGTCTCGCCAAATCAGCCAGAAACGGCACCGCGCCCTTCAAAACTCCGACCAGCAATATGGGTTCTCCAGGAAAATCCCTTCGGATCTCGCGCCCCATCTCTCGAATGCGTTTCTGAATCCTCGCCCGCGTCAATAGAGGTTTAACAACCTCCTTCTTCGTGCTTCCCACCGAGTTCACTTTCTTCTTGCTCATCCCCGTTCTCCGAGCCGCCGACTCTACCCCAGCTTTTCGCAAGACACAAGGCAGCTTCACTGTGCCTTCGCAGTTCTTTAACACAACAGCAACATTTCTTGGCTAGCATTCGAACCACAGGAGTGCCAGTCGAGGCGAGCATTGGCTTTAGCAATGCTTTGAAGCAAATCTTTTCCACAGGTCCGGGCTGTAACATTCAGCCCTGTTGTGTTAAAGAGTATTCACAATTCTTTCTTGGGCTGAAGTAGCCGTTAGGTGCTGACGGAGCACTTTTTGGACTTCCAACCACTACGGTCGCTGGCAGTGGAGGACGGGCCCTCAACACCCCCTCAGAAGCAAATGCTCGGGTTTTTGCCTGCGCAGAATCTTGAATCGAAATCTCTAGGAGGCATTTGATGAAAGCGAGTCGAACTTTGACTTGGATCGCGGCGGTGTCTGTATTCGTCGCGTGTGTGTTGTGTTTCAGTACCTCAATAAGTGCGCAGTCCACCACCGACGGAGCCGTCGGCGGCACGGTAACTGACGCTTCCGGAGCAGCCGTTTCCGGAGCCACGGTCACCGTCACGAACAAAGCCACTGGCAATGAGCAGACCACTACTACTGACGATACAGGCTACTTCCGTGCCGCCAAACTGACGCCTGCCGACTATACCGTTAAGATTTTGGCCAACGGCTTTGCTCCGTTCACTGCAGAAAACGTTGTCGTACAAATCGGTACCCTTACGGATCTCTCTACCAAGTTGAACATCAGCTCTGCGGGCGCCACGGTTCTCGTCAACGCGGAAACTCCCGACATCAATACCACCTCTCCGGATTTCGCGCCCATCGTTGACCAGACACAAATCACCAACCTGCCCATCAACGGCGGCCGCTGGTCCGATTTCGCTCTTCTCACCCCCGGCGTTGTCAACGATTCGAACGGCTTCGGTCTCGTCAGCGTCCGCGGCATCAGCACGCTCCTCAACAACAACACCGTCGACGGGGCTGACAACAATCAGGCATTCTTCTCGGAGGAGCGCGGTCGTACTCGCGCCGGTTACTCCTCCGCAAAAGCCGCCGTCCAGGAATTTCAGGTAAACACTTCGAACTACACCGCAGAATACGGCCGCGCTGCTGGCGCAGTCGTCAACACCGTCACCAAGAGCGGCGGCAACGAATTCCACGGCGAAGGCTATTTCTACGATCGCAACAACGCCTGGGGCGCGACGAACCATACCACTCTTGTCACCACGCCGAATCCCGACGGCACCTTCTCTAGCAATCCCGTCAAGCCGAAAGACGTTCGCAAGATCTACGGCTTCGGTGTCGGTGGCCCAATCATTAAGGACAAACTGTTCTGGTACTTCGCCTTCGATCGCTTTGACCGCAACTTTCCAGGTACAGCAATTCCCAGCAGCGCGGCGGGTTTCTTCGCCACCCCAATCCCTGACCTAACAAACTACGGCGGTTCCTGCAACAGCCTGAACAAGAGCGCGTTCACGACCGGGCCCACGGCTGTCCCAAATGGTGCCAACGTCTTTGTCGCGACGCAGGGCGCCTGCACTTTGCTCTCGAACCTGACCAACATCGGTATCACGACTTACACTCAAGCGGTTACGGCCTATACCAACGGTCTTGACGGCGTGAACGCCGGTGAACTCGGTCAGACTCCTCGCAAGGGCCAGCAGACTATCTTCTTCCCCAAGCTCGACTGGACTATCAACTCCAAGAATCACGCCTCCTTCGAAGTCAATCGCATGCGCTGGGTTTCTCCGGCGGGCATTCAAACGCAAACCGCAGTCACCTTTGCGAAGAACAGCTTCGGCAACGACTATGTCCGAGACACCTGGGGCGTAGCAAAGCTCTACACCTTCATCACGAACACCCTTTCGAACGAAGCGCGCTATCAGTACGGCCGCGACTTCGAATTCGAATTTGGTCAGCCTCCTACAGCTTACGAGCAGGCCAACTTCGTCACCTCGACCAATTTCCCGGGCTACACCAACCCACTCGGTCTTTCGCCGGACGTCTTCATCACCGGCGGCTTTGACATGGGTACTCCCACGTTCCTTCAACGTGCTGCTTTCCCTGATGAACGTGCAAACCAGTTTGCAGATACGCTCAGCTGGACCCACGGCAAACACACCATTAAATTCGGCGGCGATTTCCGCCACGTGAACGATCTTGCCCAAAATCTCCGCTTCCAATATGGATCATTCAGCTACAGCAATATCGGAAACTATCTCTCCGATTTGCTCTCGCCAGACCGCTGCGGCGGAGGTCATACCGCGCATTGCTACAGCAGCTACCAGCAGGCCTTTGGCCCTCTAGGCTTCTCTTTCAGCACTAACGATATCGGTCTGTTCGCGGAAGACAATTGGCGCATTATGCCCCGTCTGACTCTTACGCTCGGCCTGCGCTACGACTACCAGACCATGCCGAAGGTGATTTTGCCCAACTCCGCTTTCCCGCAAACCAGCCGCTTGCCGAATGATAAGAACAACCTCGGCCCGCGCATCGGCTTTGCCTGGGACATCTTCGGTGACGGCAAGACTTCGCTCCGCGGTGGCTACGGCATCTACTTTGCCCGCACGGAAAATTCCACCATTTACAACGCCCTCATCAACACCGGTAACACCAGCGGCCAGTTGTCCTTCAGCTTCTCCGGATCAACTTTGGCCCAGGGCCCTTCGTTCCCACAAATCGTCACCACTCAGCCCACAAATTTCTCCAGCTTGAGCGTCGTCTATTTCGACCATAGCTTCCAGAATCCTTCGATTCAGGAAACCTCTCTCAGCCTGGAACGCCAGCTCGGCTGGGGCACCGTAGTCTCAGTCAGCTATCTCGGCAGCTACGGCCGGAACCTGCCTGACTTTGTGGACAAGAACATCGACCCGACAAAGGCCACCACCATCACGTATCTCGTCAACGGTGGTCCTCTTGCTGGCCCGACTTACGCCTCAATTCTGTACAAAGGCCCGCGTCCGAATCCTTCGTTCGGCGCTGTAACCGACATTTTCAGTGGAATTAGCTCCAACTACAACGCACTTGCGGTCATCGTCAGCAAGCGTCTGACCAAAAACATCTCTTTCAATTACAACTACACATGGGCACATGCTCTGGATTTCGGCCAGAACGCCTCCACCTTCAGCGACACCAACGACCTGCTGGATCCGCAAAACATCCACGACGAGCATGGCAACTCCATTTTCGATGTTCGCCAGCGGTCCGTTCTTAGCGCTGTCATTCAATCTCCTTGGCACAAGGGCAACTGGTCTGACTGGGCTCTCGGCGGCTGGCAGATCGCTCCGATCTATCAAGCGCAGAGCGGCCTGCCTTACTCACTGCTCACCTCAGGCAGTGCTCCAGGTGGCCTTGCCGGCAGCATCAATGGCTCGAATGGCCGCAAAGGTATTGAGGCCATCGGCCGCAACACCTTCCGCCTTCCCAGAACGCAGAACGTAGATCTGCGCATCTCGAAGGAGTTCAATTTCGCGGAACGCTATCATCTGGAACTCTTGGGTGAAGGCTTCAACCTCTTGAACCACACCAACGTAACCGGTGTGAGCACGACGGGTTATTTGATTGCCGCGAACGGATCCGCAACCTGTCCGACGAACGCCGCTTCCCCGACCGGCACTTTGCCGTGCCTCAATTTCAGCCCGACTTTCGGTACAACAAGCACCGTCAACAGCAACTTCGCCTACACCCAACGCCAGATTCAAATCGGCGTCCGCTTCAAGTTCTAACTCTCTTCCCAGCACAAAACGCTGGCAAAAAAAGGCGGGTTGCTTCGGCAGCCCGCCTTTTTCATTTCAAGACGGAGCATCTTGAGCGAAGATCCTTAAGATTCTCGCGAAGGCTTGCAAACAAATGGCACCGCCAATACAACCCGAACCCTGGCTCCGCGGCAGAATGACCGACCTGCCCGCCGTCCTTCTTGCCGTCCTCCACTCTCTCGAACTGACGATCGAAGACGTCAACCGTTGGTGCGGCTCACTTTCTGAAACGGAAATTCACGCTCGCCCTTCGAATCTTCCCTCCGTTGCCTTCCATCTTCGCCACATCGCCCGCAGCGTCGATCGCCTCATGACCTACGCCGAAGGAAAACCTCTCAATGAACAGCAACTCGCGGCCCTCAAATCAGAAATGGAGCCATCAGGTTCTCCTCAGTCCATCCTTGACGAACTGAACGCAAGCCTCCAGAACGCCACCGCGCGAATCTACAACTTTCAATCAACCAGCCTCGAACTACCCCGTACCGTCGGCCGCCAACAACTCCCCACGACCGTCGCCGGTCTCCTCGTCCACATCGCCGACCACACTCAACGCCACACCGGCCAGGCCATCACCACCGCCAAACTCCTTCTCGCTCAACGCGCTTAGACACTAAGCCCGTGAATCCAGGCCGCTTATTAGTTATTAGTTGACAAATATTATTCTTATGCTATAGTGCTCTGTGACTTGCATTAACCATCTCTGCCTTCTAACTCCTCTGGAATCAACAACCCTAAGTCGCCGTGCGCTAAGTCCCCTGTTTGTCACACTTACCGAAATCGCACCTGTAAGTCCTTTATTTGCCACTCTTACGAAAACAACCGGGGTGGGGGTCAAATTCTTCCCATTTTGGAACCTCGGCTATACTCTCTTCCGGAGTTTTCCGTGCTCGAAGTCGCCAAGAGTATCCTTTTAATTGTCAGCGCCCTCTTCCCCATCGTAAATCCGATCGGCGGCAGCCCTGTCTTCCTCGCTCTCACTCCCGACTACACCGAGCCGGCTCGCCGTCTGCTCGCCAGCCGCATCGCCATCAACAGCTTCATCCTCATCGTTGCTTCCTATTTTATCGGCACGCACATCCTCGCTTTCTTCGGCATTTCCATTCCTGTCGTGCAAGTCGGCGGTGGCCTCATCGTCATCTCTAATGGCTGGGCCCTCCTCACACAAAAAGACTCCGACGAACGCGGCCAAATCCAGAAAAATATGAATCCCGCGGACATTCTCCGCCGCGCTTTTTATCCGCTCACGCTTCCACTTACCGTTGGTCCTGGCTCCATCTCCATCGCCATTACGCTTGGTGCAAATGCACCGCACCATCTCGGCGCCAATGTCCTTTCCATTATTTCCGCCATCGTCGGGGCCGGTCTCGTAGCACTCAGCATCTACATCTGCTACGGTTTCGCCGACCGTCTCGCCGCCGTTCTCGGAGCCACGGGCATGAACGTTATTCTCCGCCTCTCTTCTTTTTTGTTGGTCTGCATCGGCGTCCAAATTCTCTGGAATGGAGCCACGGCACTGCTCAGAATTTTTCTGGATTCGCGAGTATGATAAATTTGTTTTCGCATCCCCAATCTCAAATCGCCTGATTCAAAATGGCTGAAATTACTTCTCTGCGCGAAGCGGTTGCTTCTCTCCTTCACGACGGCGATACCGTCGCGATGGAGGGTTTTACCCATTTAATTCCTTTCGCTGCAGGCCACGAAGCCATCCGCCAGGGCCGCAAAGATTTCACTTTGATCCGCATGACACCGGATCTTATCTACGACCAGTTGATAGGTGCCGGCTGCGCAAAAAAATTAATTTTCTCCTGGGGAGGAAATCCCGGAGTCGGCTCGCTCCATCGTCTCCGCGATGCAGTGGAAAAGGATTGGCCAAAACCGCTGGAGATTCAGGAGCATGGCCACGGAGATCTCTCGAACGCATATGTTGCCGGCGCTGCGAATCTTCCGTTCGCTGTGCTCAGGGCATATGCCGGGTCGGAGTTGCCACTGCACAACAAAAATATCCGCTTCATCCAATGCCCATTCACTGGAGAAAATCTCGCAGCTGTTCCCGCTATTCGGACCGATGTCACAATCATTCACGCGCAGAAAGCAGATCGCAAAGGTAACGTCCTTCTCTGGGGCATTCTAGGCGTGCAAAAAGAAGCTGTCCTCGCGGCAAAACGAACAATCGTCACCGTCGAAGAGATCGTTGACGATCTAAACGCTCCGCCAAATGCTTGCGTTTTGCCTTCGTGGATACTGTCCGCGGTGTGCTGCGTTCCCGGTGGAGCGCGGCCTTCGTATGCGCATGGGTACTATGACCGCGATAACCGTTTCTACCAGGCATGGGACACAATTTCGCGGGAGCGCGAAACTTTTTTGAGCTGGATCAAAAAACACATTTTGGAAACGGAAGATTTTGCCGCGTTCCAAAGAGTGCTAAGCGAGAGCACGAAGGAGCAATTGGTTTGAGCAGTGCAAATTACACGACGACAGAAATGATGACGGTCGCCGCGTCGCGATTGCTAAAAAACGGTGCAGTCTGTTTTGTAGGAATCGGCTTGCCTTCGACCGCAGCAAATCTTGCGCGGCTCACACACGCTCCGGATATTGTTTTGATCTATGAATCCGGTCCAATCGGGGCGAAGCCAGAAGTGCTTCCGCTCTCGATTGGGGACGGAGATCTTGCAGAGCGCGCAGACTCGGTAGTCTCGACTCCTGAGATTTTTCGCTATTGGCTGCAAGGCGGACGCGTGGACGTCGGTTTTCTTGGCGCTGCGCAAATCGATCGCTTTGCGAACATCAACACCACGGTGATTGGAGATTACAAAAAACCAGCGACACGTTTGCCGGGTGCTGGCGGTGCTCCGGAAATTGCGAGCTGCGCCAAGGAAGTTGTTTTGGTTCTCAAACAATCCGCACGCGCTTTTGTGCAGAAGCTGGACTTTCTGACTTCGGTTGGCCATCTCGACGGTGGCGATGCACGCGAGAAACTTGGCCTTCCCGGCAAGGGCCCAGTCGCCGTTGTTACCGATCTTTGTGTGATGAAACCGGATGAAGCAACGAAAGAGTTGACCGTCACGCAATTGCATCCTGGCGTCACTCGCGAGCAGGTTCAGAAAGCGACAGGTTGGGAAATTAAGTTCGCTGTGGATTTGAAAGAGACAGGCATGCCAACTGAACAAGAGCTTCAAGTGCTACGCGATTTGCTGCATCGGACTGCAGTTGCACACGGGCAGGCTCCCGCAGCATGAACATGACGAAATCGGTTTTCATTTGCGACGCAGTGCGGACGCCGATCGGTAGATTTGGCGGCGTGCTTTCGTCTGTGAGAGCGGACGATCTTGCGGCAATTCCGATTCGCGCTTTGCTCCAGCGCAATCCAAAAGCAGATTGGTCGCAGCTGGATGAAGTGATTCTCGGCTGCGCAAATCAGGCGGGGGAAGATAATCGCAATGTTGCGCGCATGTCGTTATTGCTCGCTGGATTGCCCGATTCAATTCCGGGAGCGACGATAAATCGTTTGTGCGCTTCGGGAATGGATGCCGTTGGGACCGCTGCACGCGCCATCGCAACCGGAGAGATATCGTTCGCCATTGCGGGCGGCGTGGAATCGATGTCGCGCGCGCCATTCGTTATGCCAAAAGCAGAAGCCGCATTCCAGCGAACGGCAGAAATTTACGACACGACCATCGGATGGCGTTTCATCAATCCCCTGATGAAAAAACAGTACGGCGTGGATTCCATGCCGGAAACGGGGGAAAACGTCGCCGAGGAATTTAAAGTTTCGCGCGAAGATCAGGATGCATTCGCGCTGCGCAGCCACCAGCGCGCGGTGAAAGCGCAAGCCTCTGGTTTTCACGCGGAAGAAATTGTTCCGGTAGAAATTCCCGGCAGAAAAGAGACAACCGTTGTCTCCAAAGACGAGCATCCGCGTGCGGACACAAGTCTTGAAGCACTGGCTAAATTGAAACCTGCATTTCGCACGCCGGGCACAATCACTGCCGGAAATGCTTCCGGCGTGAACGATGGTGCTGCCGCGATGATTCTTGCGTCGGAAGATGCCGCCAAACAGCACGGGCTAATCCCCCGGGCTCGATTCCTGGGCATGGCAACAGCCGGCGTTCCACCGCGCATCATGGGAATTGGACCTGTACCGGCCACGCAAAAACTGATGACGCGGCTCGCGTTGAAAATTCATGAGTTCGATTTCATTGAATTGAATGAAGCGTTTGCCAGTCAATCGCTCGCCTGTTTGCAACAGCTTGGCATCGCAGACGATGCGGCGCACGTAAACCCAAATGGCGGCGCAATTGCGCTTGGACATCCTCTTGGAATGAGCGGAGCGCGTTTGATTCTCACTGCCGTTCACCAACTACAGAAAGCAAAGGGACGACGCGCGCTTGCGACGATGTGCGTTGGAGTCGGCCAAGGCGTTTCTGCTGCGTTTGAGCGTGTGTGAGCTGAGGTTTCTGTGAGCAAATCCACTGAAGATCGCCGGGTACTTCTTGCCTCGCAACCGCCCTACCTGCATCCTCCCTATGTCAGCACACAAAAACGCGCCCCGTCTAAACCATTGGTCGCGCTTGCGAGTTCTCTCGCGAACATAAACGGTCCTGTTTTTGGCCATGAAACAATTCAGCCGAATGACGGCGATTTGACCGGGCAACACTCCGGCGAACCGCTCGGCGAACGCATCATCGTCGCGGGAAAAGTGATGGATGACGATGGTCATCCGGTTCGCGGCGCACTGATGGAAATTTGGCAAGCGAATGCCGCCGGCCGTTACAGGCACAAGAATGACAATCACGCCGCTCCGCTTGATCCGAATTTTTCCGGATGCGGCCGCGTGCTCACCGACGAAGAAGGTCGATACAGTTTTGCGACAGTGAAACCGGGTGCGTATCCATGGAAAAACCATGAAAATGCCTGGCGCCCCGCGCACATCCATTTTTCCTTATTCGGAGCCGGGATTTTTTCGCGCCTCGTCACACAGATGTATTTTCCCAACGATCCCTTACTCCCTTTCGATCCGATCTTCAATAGCATTCCTGACGCGGGCGCGAGGGATCGCCTCGTTTCCACGTTTGATTGGCCGACCACGAAACCCGAGCATGCGCTTGGCTATCGCTTCGATATTATTTTGCGCGGGAGCAACTCGACTCCGATGGAGACGATTCATCCATGAAGCTAATCCCGACAGCTTCGCAAACGGTCGGTCCATTTTTTTCGATTGGGCTTGCGCCACTCTTCCAAAGCCAACCGACGGATGGAACCGTACCTGACGGCGCAATCATAGTTCGCGGAAACGTAACTGACGGGGACAGAAAAGCGATTCCGGATGCGGTACTGGAATTCTGGGGCTCCGGCGGATTTGTGAGAGTTCCCACAGAGGAGAATGGCAGCTTTCACGCTACTCTGAAACTGGCTGCTGGGGCATCCTATTTCGACGTTCTTGTTTTTATGCGCGGCTTGCTTCGACCGGTCTATACACGCTGCTACTTTGACGCTATGGATGAACTTCGGAAAAACGAATCTCTGACGAAAGTTCCTACGGACAGACTCACAACGCTTCTCGCGCACTCCAACGGAATGCGCGGACAGTACGAGTGGAACATCCGTGTGCAGGGTAAGGACGAAACAGTATTTTTTGAATTCTGACCTGAAGTTTTTTTAAGTTTTAAAAGGCGACGTCCCAAGTAGCGGCGGCAAGTTCGAGAGCAACAAGCGCGTGAGCATGATCTGCCAGGGCTTGCGAGTATGCTAAATAAACTTCCGCAGACGTTCTTTGCGCGTCGATGACTTCCAGAAGAGTCGCTCCACCGCGTTGATATGCATAAAGACGCGCTTCCAAAACGCGATCCGCATCTTTTAGCATTCCGCCGCGATACAACTGCAGGCGCTGCACGGAAGCTTCGTAACGAGAGTATGCATCACGCACTTCTCTTTCCACCTGAAGTTGGACAGAGCGAAGCTGAAGTTCCGCTTGCGTTCGCGTTGCGTGAGCGGCTTCCAACTCACCGCGATTGCGCCATCGTGAAAAAGGCAAATTGACGGAGAGCGAAGCGCCGAGCGTATTATCCGCCGGCTGCACGAATCCGCCGGTTCCAGTTGCAGTGTGCGAATACGATCCGCTTACGCTGAGATCCGGAATCAAATTTACATTTGCCAGTTCGATCCGCAAATCAGCGGCTTTAATCGCACGCTGCTTTGAGATTACGTCCGGCCGGCGCTCGAGAGCATTGGCTACAAGCTGCCCGACATCAAAAGTTCTGATAGGTACTTCCAGCGTTCCGTCCGGAACAGGAAGTTGCGCAGTGAGCTTTTCGGATTTTCCCAACTGTTCGCCGAGCACGAGATCGGCGCTCGAAACATCCGCTTGCGCCGTGATCACATCCGCTTTGAATTGATCGCGTTCCACGCGGGACTGAACCAACTCAATTTCACCGATGTCTCCGACGCGGTTGCGCTCTTCGTTTACGGAAACGATTCGATCGAATTGGCCAAGGCTCTTGTTTTTGGATTGGAGAATGTCTCTCGCGCTCAAAGCATTGATGAATGCATCGGTTGCCGTAGCGCGTAATTGGCGAACGGCGTCATCGTAGTCTGAATTTGTTGTAGCCAAATCCGCTTTGGCGGCACGAACACGATGCCCGCGCTTGCCGCCGAGTTCGATGGGAACGTTCAGGCCAGTGCTGAAATTGGTGGGATTGCCTTGACCTGAAAGATCAACTGTTGGAAATCCAAAATCAACTGATAAATCCGGCGTGACCGAAGCACTTGTAACGCCAGCTTGCGAAATTGCGATTGTTGCGCGCTGCACGGAAAGACTGAGGTTGGAGCGAAGCACTTCGTTTACGTAATCGTTAAACGAAAAATGCGGGCGCTGATTCTCCGCAGAATTCGGTGCGGTTTGGGCAGGGGAAGGAGCGGGATTTTGCGGCACAGTCTGCGCGAGGGCAAAACCTTGCAACGAAAAAATTAAGAATCCCAAGCTGACGATAAGACGCAACGACTTCATTACGCGTTCTCCCAATCCGGCGGAATGGCCAAATGCGCTTTTTCCGCCTGGCGCTCCATCAGCATATACATTGACGGAAGCACAAGAAGAGTGAGAAGCGTTGCAGAGATAAGGCCACCTACGATTACCGTGGCGAGCGGGCGTTGAACGTCGCTTCCGACGCCGCGGGCCAGCGCAGCAGGCAGAAGACCCAACGCTGCGACAGTTGCAGTCAGAAGAACGGGGCGCAGGCGCTGCGTGGCTCCGAGGAAAACCGCTTGCGTCAAGTCTTTTACGTTACGGTTATGCCGTTGGTGATTGAGGCTGGCGACCATAATGACGCCGTTTTGAACTGCAACGCCGAAGAGAGCAATGAAACCGACGGCGCTGGAGACATTCAGCGTCATACCGCGGAGCCAGAGTGCGATCAAGCCACCGAGCAATGCGACGGGAACAATCGTAAGGATGAGCGCGGCATGGCGCAACGTTCCGAACGCGTAGTAGAGGAGAACAAAAATGAGGGCCAGCACACCGGGGACGATAAACGCGAGACGCTTTTGGGCGCGCTGCTGATTTTCAAATTGTCCGCCCCATTGAATTTGATACTTCGCGTTATCGAATTTCACCTGTTTTGCAATTTCGCTTTGAGCCTCGTTCAAGAATCCTGACAGATCGCGGCCGCGCAGATTCAGGCGCACGGTCAGGTGGCGGCGATTCATTTCACGAGTGATTGTGCTCTCTCCAGTAGTTGTGAGGATTTGGGAGAGTTGCGAAAGAGGAATGCGAGCTCCTGAAGGCAGAGTGACGGTCAAACTGGCGATGGAATCGGCGCTATTTCGCACGGACTCAGGGAAACGCACTGCGATGTCATAAACTCGCTCGCCGATAAACACATTGGAAACCGCTTTGCCGCCAATTCCTGATTCGATGATGGCTGCGACGTCGGCGACGTTGATTCCAAAACGTGCGGCGGCCTCACGATCCACTTTCACTTGAATTTGCGGCAAAGGAGGTTCTTGGTCAATTGTCGCGTCGGAAGCGCCGGGAACATTTTTCAAGACAACCACGAGTTCGGAAGCGATCCGGCGAGTCTCGGTAAAATCGTTACCGTAAATTTTTACAACGAGATCGCTGTGCGCGCCGGAGATTTTGTCGTTTACTCCATCAATCATTGGTTGAGAGAAACCGACGTCAGCGCCGGGGATTTTTGCGAAACGTTCCCCCATGCGCTTGATCAAGTCCTGTTTGTCGCCGTGATTTTGCCAGGAATCGTAGGGTTTCAGGCCGACAAAGGCTTCAATGTGTGAAGGAGTCCAAGGGTCAGTGCCATCATCGTTGCGGCCGAGCTGTGTGACGATTGTGGAGACTTCCGGAAATTCCAATACAGCAGCGCGAACTTCTCCGGACATTGCAGATGCTTTTGCGAGCGATAAGCCAGGCGGAAGTTGAACCTGGAGCCAAATCGATCCTTCGTCAAGATACGGAAGAAACTCCTTGCCGATGGAAACGGCAAGTACAAGAGCTAGAATCGCGCCGATTGTGGCAGGAACGATTGCGTGCATTGGATGATCGCTTAAATAATGAATTGTTCTCTCGTAGCGATGGGAAATCCATGCCAGCACCGGATTGTGAAAAGGCTTTTTCGGTTTATGGAATGTGACAAACGCAAGCCCAGGAATCACCGCAAGGGCCATCAAAAGCGCGCCTATCAGTGAATAACCGACAACGTATGCCATTGGTGAAAAGAGTTTTTTCTCGACGCGCTGAAAGGCGAAAAGTGGCAGGTACGCGGTGATGATGATTAATGTGGCGAAGAAAATCGGCCGGGCGACGTGGATTGCCGACTCTCGGGCAATTTCCTCACCAAGTGGTAAGTCGGGGGTTTCTTCGCGTTGGCGGAGGATGTTTTCCATGATGACGATTGCGGCGTCGACGATGATGCCGAAGTCAATCGCGCCGAGCGAAAGAAGATTCGCGGGAATATGAGTGAAGCGCATACAGATGAATGCAAAGAGCAACGCAAACGGAACCGTGATAGCGACCATAATTGCAGCGCGAGTGCTGCCAAGAAAAAGAATCAGAACCAGAAGGACGAGCCCCATTCCTTCCAGAAGAGTTTGCGAAACACGATGGATCGTGGTGTGAACGAGAAAGGTGCGATCGAGATAAGGAACGACTTTGACGTCAGGAGGCAAAACTCCGCCATTGAGCGCATCCACCTGAGCATGGATTCCTTCCAGGACTTGTGAGGGGTTCATTCCCTTGAGAAGGAGAACGATGCCGGAAACGGTGTCAGGGTTGGAATCTTTACCTAGAATTCCGCGACGCTCGAGCGCACCTAATTCGAGGCTTCCAAGATTTTTGAGAAAAACCGGAGTTCCGTTCTTGGCGAGAATGACGATGTTTCCCAAATCTTGCAGCGAACGAATCAAGCCGATGCCTCGAACGACGTAACCCTGTTCACCACGAACGACTATGCTGCCACCCGCATTGGCGTTGTTGGCCTGAATTGCGTTGACGACTTGCGTGAGCGAAACGTTGTACTGCGCGAGCTTCGCCGGGTCGACCAGCAATTGAAATTGAGTGGTCTCGCCTCCGAAATTCGTTACGTCTGCAACACCGGGCGCTTGTTTCAGCCTGGGAATAACAACCCACTCCTGGATTTCCTTGAGTTCACGCTGATCACGAAATTTTGATTCGAGCGTGTAGCGATAAACTTCTCCGATGGGAGAAGTGAGCGGGTCGAGCCCAGGTGAGGCACCGGGCGGAAGATTGACGCCGGCGATGCGCTCCTGAATCCTTTGCCGCGCCCAGTAATCGTCCACGCCGTCCTGAAAAACAAGGGTGATGAGAGAAAGGCCAAAGGTGCTGCGCGAACGCATCACCTGCAGACCGGGAATTCCGTTCAATTCTCTTTCGAGGGGAATGGTGACTTGCTCTTCAACTTCTTCCGCCGCGTGGCCGATGTATTGCGTGATGACTTGCGACGTGACGTCCGCGATGTCCGGGTAGGCTTCGATGTCCAGCGCTTGCCAGGAGGTGTAACCGAAAATTGCGAGGAGCAGTGCAATCAGCCAAACGAGTTTCCGGTTTCGAAAGCAAAGAGTAACAAAGCGCTCGATCATTGAAGGAGCGTCCCTTCGCGAATGAGAACTTTGTCGCCGGGCTTCGCTCCGCTTTTGATAATTGTCCGCAAACCTTGTTGTTCGCCGGTTACGACGGGGCGCTGCTCATAGGTGTTTGCGGCAACCTGGACGAACACCGTGGTGTGATCACCGACAAGAACAAGCGCGGTTGTCGGGACTGTGAGTTCTTGCGTGTCCCAGGTTTTTAAAGTGACCGTGGCGAACATCGCAGGGCGCAAACGGCCGTCTCGATTTGGGTAAACGATGCGCACTTTGGCCGTTCGCGTGTCTGGATCAAGCACATCCGCGACAAACAGCACTTTCCCCTGAAAAGGTTCGGTTGGATACGCAGCGAAGGTAGCCGTGGCGGGATCACCTTTATGAACGAAATGAATGTCCTTTTCCTGAACGTTTGCGGTGACCCAGATATCAGAGAGATCGGCGACGGTCATCATGGGTGCGGTTGGGTCATTGCGAAATTCGCCGGTTGCGGTAGCGACGTCGATGACCTTTCCGGAGAGCGGCGAACGCACGATGAGCGGCGAACCAAGTTTTGTTTTTTCCGGATCCATTCCCAAAAGAAGCAAGCGAGCTTTTGCGCGCTCAAAATCGCTGGTGGCGGAATCACGATCTGTGCGCGCCTGATCGACGTCGCGCTGGCCGATAATGCCGTGTGTTGCGAGATCTTCCTGGCGAGTAAGAGTGCGTTCGCTTTGGGCGAGCGTGGCGCGAGATCGCGCGTAGTCGGCCTGCGCGGTGACGAAATCAGGGGAATCCATGGCGATCAATTCTTGCCCGTGTTCGACGCGGTCACCTGGATGCACGTAAAGCTTTAAAATGCGGCCATTGAGTGGTGGAAGAATGCGCGCGTACCGTGCTGGATCGGCTTCGACCGACGCGGGAGCGGTAACGCGGTGGGTGAATGTCGTGAATTGTGCCGGTTCCACTTCAAGACGAGCCGCAAGCGGTGAACTTGCGGGCACAATTACGCGGTTGTCGACGTGCTGAATTCCCGGAGCGTCGTCAGGGGAAGCTTTTTTATCCGAACCGCTGCATGCAACCAGCAAAAGTGAGAGCGAAAAGGCACAAACAAATGAGCGGGAAAAGACCAAACGCGGCATAAACTTTTTCGTCTTCTTTCTCGAATTCGGGGTGTGACAGGCCATTTATTAGACGCGAGTATGATGAATGGCTTGTAACAACGGGAAGTAAATACTATACTGGGTATAGTATGTCAAGGAGAATCGGTGATGGCTCATACGACGGAGGAAAAAAAGAAGCTGCTCGCCAGAGTCAATCGTTTGCAAGGTCAACTGGAGAGCATCCGGGTTGCAATCGAAGAGGAGCAGGAGTGTGCGACGGTTTTGCAGCAGATCGCGGCTTGCCGGGGAGCAATCAACAGCCTTCTTGTTGAGATCATAGACGGCGAGATTCGGTTCCACGTGCTGAGCAAGAATTCGAAAATGGATTCGCGTGAGGCAAGAGCTGCGGAAAATCTGGTTGAAATACTCCACCGGTACATCAAATAGAACGAAGCGGAGAATTCTTGCGTTGGAAAGTTTTCCGACGAGGATCTCGTCCGAAAAGTCGGAGGCGCAATCGAAGATTGCAAGCATCAATTTGCCTTGGTCCGATTCGCGTGTCCAGAGATGAGGCTCGCGCCTGATTGTGGACGTGCCATCGGCCTGTGAAGCGACGGCATGAATGATTGGTACAAGTCTTGCAAGGGATTAGGCAGGATGACCGCGACGGGAATTTTGGTTGGGACGCTGGCAGTGTGGAGATTGACACATCTTCTGGCGGAAGAAGATGGGCCGTGGGACGTGATAGTTCGCGTAAGGCGAAGAATCGGCACAGGATTCCTGGGGCAAATGATGGATTGTTTTTATTGTTTGTCGCTTTGGATTTCGGTTCCGTTCGCCTACTGCGCCGGAACAACATGGCTTGAGCGAGGAATCTTGTGGCCCGCGCTTTCGGGCGCGGCAATATTGCTGGAGAGAGCCACAGCAGAGAAAGCAAGTCCAGAACAGAGTGGAGATTGAAGGGAGCATCGGAAACCGTGTCCTGCTGTGGTCAAAAAAGAAGAGCTCTCAAGAAAACTGTTGAACGACCACCAGAGCGAAGGCCCGTTCAGCCCATTGCGGTTGCGGAGGTTGTTCAGCCAGCCGGACGAGAAATTTCTTATCGCAACACGGGAACGGCCGCATTGAGCGTGCGAGGACCTGCGACCGGAAATGTTTACCATTTTCCGAGCGGAGGGGCCGCTATTGCTGTTGACGAACGGGATGCACCATACTTTTCAGGAATTTCACAGCTGAAGGTGGAGATCCCTCAAGCGAATAACACTGGCTACAAGAAATCGTGGCGCGACAGAAGAAAGCATTAAGCGTTGAAGAGTTTAGATGGGTGATAAAGAGTGTTTCCTCTCGCGATGTAGCCCACAATTCTTCAGTGGGAAAGTGGCTTCTGAATTCACCCAGTAAGCACAGAGACAATTACCTTGCATTCTGTAACCAGGCCGCCGTAGGATATGCGCATTCGTTTCCGCGATGTACTCTCCCGACGGGGCTTTGGCTGATTTCCCCCAGCGAGATTTGCCGGCCCTGAAGAATAAAGTCAGCGACAAGTTAGGCAGTCTGAAAAATAGATTGATCGGCCACGGAGGTTGGCAAAACGTGCGGCTGCGGGTGCAGCTTTCCGCGAATCGGTGAACAGGGCTCTCTCCCAGTGAACTGTCCCCGGACCTGAGAGAAATAATCGAGCACTGGCATTTCTTCAGCGCTCTGTGAAAAGAGCGAGCAGTTGGTCCCTCGGCAGATTCAGAACCTTTCGATGATGACGTGAGCGTACGGATGATGCGCAGAAATGCATCGAACGTTCAGCATCCCGAACCCACCGTATGAGCAGGCGAATCGACAGTAACTGCACGGTTTTCCTTCGACAGGCCGTCGAGGTCGTTCTATGGGCCACACCCTTCTACTGATCGAACACTCAGCTTCTTCGCATTTACCAGCGTGGATTGAAGGAATACACAGTTCGCAATTTGCGATTAAGACGAGAATGGAATGGGGGAAATTTGCGTTGGAGCAGCTAAACTTCTGCGCTGAACAAGTGGTTGTGGCGGATGCTGTACCGCAAACGGACGAGGCGATTCGGACGTTTCAATGGCTGCAAAAACATCCAATACGCGTGCCCACGTTTGCCATTGTGCCTGCAGAAAATCCGGACCTGGTGCGGCTGGCCGCGGCAACTGTCGATGATTTTTTGATCTGGCCGGTGCAGGCGGAAGAGTTCCGCGCAAGATTGACGAGGCTTGTAGCTGCGAGCGGAAGTTCTTATGAAAGGCTTCAGGACCAGCTTATCGGCGAAGTGGGTTTGCGGCAGGCAGTTGGGCGTGCGCCGCGGTTTCTTGATGCGCTGAAACGCGTTGCACTCTTCGGCTCAAGTTCTGCGCCGGTTCTGCTGACGGGAGAAACGGGAACAGGGAAAGAATTGTTTGCGCGGTTATTGCATTTTCTGAGCCCGCGCCGATCAGGGCCGTTTGTTCCGGTCGAATGCAGCGCGATTCCAGAACAGCTATTTGAAAATGAATTATTCGGACATGCAAAAGGCGCCTTCACCGATGCGCGTACGGAACAAAAAGGGTGCGCGGGTCTTGCGGAAGGGGGCACGCTTTTTCTGGACGAAATCGACTGCCTTTCCGCTTCGGGGCAAGCAAAATTGCTTCGTTTGATTCAGGAGAAAAAATACCGACCATTGGGAGCGGAGCAGTTTCGCGATGCGGACGTCCGGATCGTGGCCGCGACGAATCGAGATATTTCCAAGTTGGTTGAGACGAAATTGTTTCGTCAGGATCTGTTTTTCCGGCTGGATGTTTTGAGAGTGCACCTGCCGCCGCTGCGAGAGCGGACTGGTGACGCGGTGTTGCTTGCGAAGCATTTTGTAGATGCATTCTGCCAAGAGTCCGGATTGGAGAAGAAAATCCTGTCGCCGGCATCACTTCGAAAACTAGAGAGCTATCACTGGCCAGGGAACATCCGGGAACTTTACAACACAATGCAAAGAGCGGTACTAACGACCGAAGGAAACGAGATTGTGTCTTCGCAGATTGACATACGGCAAGACGAGAAATGTTCGGACGAAGGAATAAGCACGTTTCAAACTGCGAAGAGCGCAGCAATCCAGCGATTTGAACACGATTTTGTGCAGCGGCTGCTGGAACGGCATTGTGGAAACGTGACACGAGCGGCGCGAGAAGCAGGAAAAGACAGGCGTGCCTTTGGCCGGCTGGCGAAGAAATATGGATTGCTGCGTGGCCTCTCCTAGCGGGACGCTTTTCGCCCGGTGCGGGTCGAAATCAACCCACCTGAAGTAAGTTCTGAAATTCAAACAAGTTGCGCACAAGAAAACAAGATTTCAACGCAACTTCTGCGTTGAAATGTCCCGCGCACTCTGATTTGCCGCGCAAAATCGACTCTCCGTAACGAGATTTTTCCAAGAAAAAATTGCGATTCCCATTTTATTTCGATTGGCGAAGTGATTGCAGGCCGAGTGGTGTGCCTCAGAAGGTATTCGTGAAGGAGCGTTCGCGCAATTCTCGCGAAGAAGCGACGAGAGAGATTCTTGAACTGTTTCTGCGAAGCCCAGAGATGGCAGACAGCTTTCATGGAATAGCTCGATGGCGAGTATTGCAGGAAGCGGTGCAACGGAATATCGCGGCCACGGAATCAGCGCTGAACTGGCTGATCAAGGAAGGATTCCTGATTGAAGAGACGATTGCGGGATCGCAAAGTGTTTTCCGGCTGAACATGGAAAAAAAGAGTGAAGCCGAAAAATTGGTGGAGGGCGGCGAAGATTTGAAGGAATAACGCTCCATTAGAAGCGCAGTTTGGGCGGAGAGGGTTTCGAAGGTCGGAGAAAAAAAGGAGACAGGGTTCAATGCCTCAAACACTGAATTATCCGGGCGTTTATATCGAGGAAATCCCGAGTGGAGTGCACACGATTACCGGTGTGGCAACTTCGATCACCGCGTTTGTGGGACGTGCGCCGCGAGGCGAGGTGAATGAGCCCATCACAATCAACAGCTACGCCGATTACGAGCGGCTCTATGGCGGGTTGTCCCTGCAAAGCACGATGAGCTACGCAGTAAGCGACTTTTATGCGAATGGCGGGCAGCAGGCGGTCATAGTGCGCATCGCGAATGGAGGTAAGCCGGCGTCTGTCATCGTTCCAGAAAATTTGAGCCCGCCGAGCCCACCAGCAAGTCCAGGATTGGGTCCGTACACAGGGTTGTATTTGGAAGCGGCAAGCGTGGGCTCTTGGGGCAATTCCCTTTCGGTGCAGATTGATTTGCCGCAAACAACCATAGGCGCGGCTGATCCCACTGTTTTTAGTTTGACGGCACGACTCTTTGACTCGACACAGTCACGCGTTTTGCTAACAGAACGCTATTTGAACGTTTCCGTGGATCCGAACAATCCCCGGTATGTGGCACGAGTGCTGGAACAGAGTTCGAACCTCGTCGTAGTTGCACAAAACTCGAGTGGAAAAGACGAAGTGCCGCCCCTTGCGCCGGCAGCTGGAACATTCTGGGGCGCAAATGGAGTGGATGACAATGACCTGACCGAAAACGACTTTATCGGCGTGGGGTTTGAATCGGCGAAGCTAGGATTCTATGCTCTGGAAAAAGTTGATTTGTTCAATATTTTGGTGATTCCACCGTATCCGGTCAGTTCCACGGGCGGCATGGACGTGGATGATGGATTGCGCGCCGCGGCAGCGACGTATTGTGAAGGGCGGCGTGCGTTTTACATCATAGACTCCCCCAGCACTTGGGAGAGCAAACAGAATGCGTTAGACGGACTGGATGCATTTACCGGAAGCCGGAGCAAGAATTCCGCGTTGTTCTTTCCGCGGCTCCTAGAGCCAGATCAACTAAAGAACAATCAGATTGGAGAGTTTGTCGCGTCGGGCGCCGTAGCCGGGATTTTCGCGAAGACGGATGCGCAACGCGGAGTGTGGAAAGCGCCCGCCGGACAGGAAACAGCGCTCTCTGGGAATATTCAGGGCTTTACAGTTCCCCTGACCGATGGAGAAAACGGAGAACTCAATCCGCTTGGCGTGAATTGCCTGCGCACGTTTCACATTATCGGAAATGTAGTGTGGGGTTCGCGCACGCTTCAAGGCGCCGATGAATTGACCAGCGAGTGGAAATATATCCCGATACGCAGAACTGCACTCTTCCTTGAAGAGAGTTTGTTTCGAGGAACGAAATGGGTTGTGTTCGAACCGAACGACGAACCACTGTGGGCGCAAATCCGGATGAACGTAAACTCGTTCATGCAAGGACTTTTTCAGCAAGGAGCGTTTGCGGGTACAAAAGCCAGCGACGCTTATCTTGTGAAATGCGACAAGGAAAATAATCCGCCCGACTCCGTCGATCAAGGCATCGTGAACATACTCGTGGCCTTTGCGCCGCTGAATCCCGCCGAATTCGTAGTGATTCAGATTCAACAACTCGCTGGACAATCTCAGGCATAAGGAGCGGAACGATGGCGCAATTTAGTGTGAATCAAGCGCGTGTGGATCCTTACAAGAACTTTAAATTCCGCGTGAAGTGGGATGGAAAGTACGTTGCGGGAGTCAGCAAGGTGAGCACGCTGAAGCGGATTACGGAAGTAGTGAAGCACCGCGCAGGGGGCGATCCGAGCAGTAGCAGAAAATCACCCGGTAGAACGGAATTCGACCCCATCACCCTTGACCAAGGCGTGACTCACGACACGGAATTCGAAAAATGGGCAAACAAAGTGTGGAACTACGGCAACGGATTGGGATCGGAGACTTCGCTCGCTGATTTTCGAAAAGACATCATCATCGAGATGTACAACGAAGCAGGACAACTGGTGATTGCGTACAAAGTCTACCGGTGCTGGGTATCGGAGTATCAAGCGCAGCCTGATCTCGACGCCAACGCCAACGCCGTTGCGATTAAGCACATAAAGCTGGAAAACGAAGGCTGGGAACGGGATCTATCCGTGGCGGAGCCGCAGGAGCCGACCTTTACTCAACCGGCTGCGTGATTTCCATGAGGCCCCTGTCCACGGCGGAATTGCTAAGCGTTTGGGAAAAAGGCCTGGGGCGGAACTCGCTGGAGCGGGCACAGGTAGTTTTGCAAGCTGCGCGCGAAAGCCCCAGTGATCCTGACCCAAGCGAATTACCTCTCGGCGAGCGAGATGCACGGCTACTGACATTGCGCGAGTGGACTTTCGGCAGCGAAGTGACTGCGCTCTCACGATGCCACAAGTGCAAGGAAGAACTGGAACTGACTTTTCGAGTTTCCGATCTGCGCCTGCCGGCGACTCTCCCTCCGCAGGAACTTAATCTCTCGAACGGAGATTACGAGATCAAATTCCGTTTGCCGACGAGCGGCGATTTGGCGGTGGTATCGGGTGAGGCAGGCAATGGAGGCTCAGTGAGGAATGCGCTGCTCGCACGCTGCGTTTCAGACGCAAGACGCGGAAACGATCCGATAGCGACGGAAACACTTCCGGAGTCCGTGGTGGAAGAACTATCAGAGCGAATGTCAGAAGCTGATCCGCAGGCGGAAATTGAACTGAGTCTCCATTGTGATTCCTGTGGCGAACGCTGGAACGAAATTTTTGACGTGGAATCGTTTTTCTGGACGGAAATCCAGGCATGGGCGGTTCGGTTGTTGGAAGACGTGCACCAACTTGCAGCCTCCTATGGATGGAGCGAAGCGGACATTCTTGCGATGAGCGCGACAAGAAGAAGTGCGTATCTGAGCATGATTTCGGGCTGAGTGAATGGCGAACTATCTAAACCGGCTCGTATCGCGCCTGGGTGGAGAGACTCTGGCGGTCAGGCCTCGTGTGCGCGGGCGCTTCGAACCGGCCGAAAAAGGTTCGCAACTTGCGGCGATACCGTTGCTCAGTGAAACTTCGGAAGAGTCCCTAAACGCAAACCCAGCTCCCGCGCGGCCCCTTCGTTCGGTTGCCTCATCATTTAGCGAGGAAACGCCGCGTGCGACGTTCGCTCCACATATTGTGAAAGAAAGAGACATTCGCTCTGAAATCGCGGTGCCTCCGGTTGCTTCTTCACCTGAAGAGCTACGCCCTAACTTCTTTCGAGGAGCACGCCGCGAGCTCCATTCCGACAATTCGTCACTGGACAAAAATTCATCCTTGCATGAGGAGCGTCAGGCACTGCCTGAGATACGGCCCAAGGCCCACTCAACTTCGCTGGAAAAGTCGGAAACGCGCGAGACTTCCCTTTCTGGTTTAAGGATTCTAAGAGAAATTCAACCACGAGACATTTTGCGAATTGAGAAAACGAACGACAGTGCTGACGCGAAGAAGGCGATTCGCTTTACAGATTCAAAACGTGAGGAGAGTCCGAGTGCCCGTGAATCGCTGGTGGATGCCGGATTAGCGAGACCCGCGATTACGCAACCAGTGGCAGTGCGAAAAACGGAGCAGCGCGCAGCCCCGAACCAACTACCGCAGGATATTCAGATTGTCATTGGAAAAATCACGGTACAGGCAAATTTTCCGGCACAACAAGCAGCGCCGCTTCCCACGACGCGGCCAGGGCCTAAGCTGACGCTTGAACAATATTTGCAGCAGCGCGAGGGGCGTCGATGAGCAACGCCCTTGCTATGGCCTCGGTGTCATTCGTCATGGTTGATCTGCTTAACAACGGGCTAATAGACCGAGATATTTCGGGAACGATCGGCAACGACATCACCGTGTCGGCCCTCGCGCCGGATCTTGTGGACCAATTACAGCAGGCGGGTCAGGCAAAGAGCCGACTAAATCTTTTTCTTTACAATGTCACGCAGAATCAGGGCTGGAGAAACGTTGGCTATCCCTCTCGAAATGGCAACGGAGATCGGATCGACAATCCGCCACTCGCTCTGAACTTTCACTATTTGCTGACAGCGTACGGCGTTCAGCAGTTTCACTCGGAAATCCTACTGGGCTACGGGATGCAGCTCTTTCACGAAACACCTTTTCTTCCGCGCGATGCGATTCGCAAATCACTTTCCGCGCCGAGCCAAGTGACACCGGGAATGGGGTTGGCGCCGTACATGTCCAACCTTTTTACATCCGAGCTATCGGAGCAAGTGGAGCAGATAAAAATCTGGCCGGAAACGCTCTCGACGGAAGAAATTTCGAGACTATGGACCGCTTTTCAAGCGAAGTATCGGCCGACGGCCGCGTACCAGGCTTCTGTTGTGCTGATCCAGAGCCGTGCGGCGACGATTACGGCACCTCCTGTGGCTATGCGAAACGTGCAAGCCATCACCCTCAAGAGCCCAACGATCAACTCAATCCTTTCGCAAAAAACGGCAGCGACTCCGCCCGATCCACATCAGATGATTTTGCCTGGATATATTTTGGTTTTGCTTGGCTCGGAGCTACAGGGGCAAAACACCACAGTAACGATAAGTGGCGTCGATATTGTGCCACCGAGCACTGCTGTGAAACCAACTTCAATCACTGTGGCGCTACCTACAACGCTATTGCCCGGTGCCCAAAGCGTGATCGTCAAGCAGTCAGTCACTTACGTAAGCAACGGCGGTGTATATCCGACGTTCGAGTCGAACCAAGCCTCCTTCGTACTGCATCCGGTGATTCTGACGGTAAGCGCTACCGGTGTTACAGGCTCGGGAAGCGCTCCGCGATCTGGAACTTTCTTGCTCACTGTGAATCCAGCGATTGGATCCGAGCAGGAAGTGAAAGTAATTCTCAATCAGTATTCACCGGGAAGTCCGCCAAACGAATCGCCGCTTTCGTATACGTTTGAGGTTGCACCAAGGATTTTTTTGCAGAGTCCACCGCCGTCACCACCACCACCTTCGCCAAATCTGCAAGTGCAGTTTAGCGGAGTGATGGCGGGAACTTATGTAGTTCGAGTGCAAGTGGATGGAGCGGACAGTCCCTTAACGAGGGACGCACAAGGAATTTTTGCACAGCCACAGGTGACGATCCCATGACGGTGGCGGTCCCAGAAATGGCGCAGAGCGCGAGTTTGAGTTTGGCTGAGCAGATTCTCGCCTCGATGGAGCGGGTTCGCACGTTTTTAGGCGGAGGGAAAAAGGCCGAAGATCAAGGTGAAGCAGCCAGCGAAGCTGAAAGAGTACGAATTCCGTTAAATATTCTCGTAGAGCGGTTTGAGCTGAGCGCGTTTGAAACGGACATGCTTGTGTTGTGTGCTGCGGCAGAACTCGATCCCAAATTGCCAGCCTTGCTCGAGTGCGCCCAGCAAATCGCGGGCTTGCGCCATCCAACGTTCCAACTCTTGCTGAACATTTTGCCGACCGCGCAGTGGAGCGCATTTTTGCCGCAGAGCGCGCTTCGTCGATGGAGGCTCGTGGAGTTTGTGCGGGTCGATGCACTGACGACTTCGCCGGTACGGATCAACGAAAGCGTTTTGCATTTTTTGATGGGCGAACGAGCAAGCGACGAACGGTTGGATGACGTTCTACGCAAGGTGAATGTTCCGGTGGTGCTGCCACATTCGTACCGGCAATTCGCGGAGGAGATGATTCAGACGTGGCGCAATGATGACCCGAAGCAGGTTGCGGTGCAACTGCTTGGAAACGGGGCCAAAGGGAAAGCGGCGGTGGCGGCGACAGCGTGCGCGGCTTTCAATCTTGGGCTTCGCAGCATGTCCGCGGAGAGCCTGCCTACGCGCGCGAGCGAACGAGAGGATTACTTGCGGGTGCTGGAACGAGACGCCGCATTGAACGGATATGCAGTGCTAATTGATGCGGAGCAAGGCGGGACATCTATTGCCGACGTGGTTTCCAATTTCGTCGAAAACTTTCAGGGAGTTATTGCCGTTAGCGGCGCGGCGCGCCTGAACGTACCCTCCAGGCGCGTCGTTAGCGTGACTATCGATAAACCCACCATGGAGGAACAGAGTTCGCTCTGGCAATTCGCGCTCGGAGAAGAAGGGCAGGCACTCAACGGTGACTTGAGCAGGCTCGTCGACCAGTTCTCTCTGGATTTCGTGACGATTTTGCAATCGGCGGAACGCGCACTGCGAAGCAAAGAGACTTCAGGCGGCGCGTTGAGGGCACACTTGTGGAATGTGTGCCTGGCAGAATCGCGGCCGACTCTTGAAGGGCTGGCAAGGCGAATCGAAACGCGGGCGGCGTGGGCGAACATCGTGCTGCCGGAAGGGTGCATGGAGGCGCTACGAACAATTGTCTTCCAAATGCGGCAACGAAATACCGTTCTCCAGCAATGGGGATTTGCGGAACACAGTTCGCGTGGCATGGGAACCGCGACGCTGTTTCATGGCGCCAGCGGCACGGGAAAAACGCTCGCAGCCGAGATTATTGCCAACGAACTTTCGCTGGACCTCTTTCATATTGACCTAAGCCAGGTCGTGAGCAAATACATCGGCGAAACGGAAAAAAACTTAAAGACGATTTTTGATGTGGCGGAAGACACGGGAGCGATTTTGCTTTTCGATGAAGCGGATGCGCTCTTCGGAAAGCGGAGCGAAGTCAGAGACAGTCATGACCGTTACGCGAACATCGAAGTCAGTTACTTGCTGCAGCGCATGGAGGCTTACCGCGGGCTGGCAATTTTGACTACAAATCAGCGCGCATCGCTTGATCCGGCATTTTTGAGGCGAATTCGATACGTAGTGCAGTTCCCTTACCCTGATGCGCAGCAGCGTCGCCAAATTTGGGAACGGATTTTTCCGGAAGGCACGCCACGGCAGGGACTGCTGTTCGAACAATTGGCACGGCTAAATCTCCCCGGCGGAAATATTCGAAACATTGCGCTAAACGCTGCGTACATCGCTGCGGAAAAAGGCGAGCCGGTTCGAATGAATCATCTGCAGATGGCTGCGCGGCAGGAGTGCCTGAAATTGGAGCGGCCGTTCACAGATGCGGAGATCGGAGGCTGGACGTGAACCGGGCACAGACGCGGCAGCGATGGAGAAAACATTTTCGGGGCGAGGCGGCGAACGTAATGCAGGCGTTGCAGCCGGCAAACGGCTTTGAGAGCGGGACGGCGGTAAAGGTGGGAGGCACGGTCGCGAACCGAATGGGGGGCGCCGTGCGGCTGCACATCGAAGAATTAACGCTCCGCGGCCTTGGGCAAATGGACGGCCGAAAGATCGCGGATGCGTTTCAGGCTGAACTTCGCGGAATGATAGCGGCGAACGGCGTCCCAAAACATTGGCACGAAAACTCAACCCTTAAGAGCGCAGAGGCTGAACCAGTGCGGCTGATTTCTCAAACGAATTCGCGCTGGGCTGGTGAACAACTGGCACGGGCGATATACGGAATTCGTGCAAAAGGAATTCGATGAGTGGAGCCACAAAATCGGCACCAGGCGAAGCGAGGTCTGCGGGAGGCGGACTCTCACGTGTGCGCGTTCCCATGCTGCAGCGCGATTGTTCGTGCGGAGGCGCCAAAACGCAATGCGACTCGTGCAATCAGAAAGCAAAGAAAAAGGACACATTGTTGCAACGGTCGCCCGCTGCGCCGAACGCGCCTGCGCCTGCTTCCGCACCAGCGTCAGTGACCAGCACGCTCGCTTCACCGGGACGGCCGCTTGATGCACCAACACGGTCGTTCATGGAACCCCGCTTCGGCAGAGACTTCAGCGACGTGCGCGTACACACGGATTCCGCGAGCGCGCAATCAGCAAAGGACGTAAATGCAAACGCCTACACGGTGGGCCAGCACGTTGTTTTCGATGAAGGTAAATACGATCCGGGGTCTCATTCGGGGAAACAACTGATCGCGCATGAGTTGGCACACACAGTTCAGCAATCGGGTTTGCAGCGGTCTACGGACTCACTCAATTTGAGCGAGGGAAACGAGTATCACCGGCTGGAGCATGAGGCGGAATCCGTTTCGAGAAATGTAATGGCGTCTCCCGGATTTGTGGCGAGTTTTCCCACGACTCAAGCACGGGGACCGATTCTTTCGCGAGAAAGCAAGAATCGACCTTCGTCAGAACCGGCGCCCAAGGGGGACGAAAACCGCGATTGGGAAGATGTCAAGAAAGGACCGTTGAAAACCGCAGGCGTAAAGCAGATTGCGTGGGCTCCTGCGGGATCCGTTCTCGCGGATGTAGCCGTCAACATGGGGACTCTAGATCTGCCCCCGAAAAAAGGAGATGCACAAGCAGCTTGGGAAAAGTTGGCGAAGGGTGGAGGGCTCGAAACTATCGTCGACATCGCGGGCGACGCCAAGCCAAAAGTAGCCTTGAAACAAGGCAGGCCTAATACGACGGAATTGAAAAAGATTTGGATTCAAAAGGTTGGATGGACAGAGGACGTCACCGAGGCCAACTGGAAAAAGGCAACGAAGGACAAAAAAGACACTTTTTGGAGTTCTGCTACGGCCAAAGGAGGTCTTTGCCACATCGATCACATCGTCGAGCTGCAATTCGGCGGCGAAAACACAAAAGAGAATATGCAGATGCTCGACGGACCTGAAAACATGTCGAGTGGTTCTCAGATTTCGGCGTTGTTGAAGTCAACTGCGGACAGTGTTCGCAGTGCATTGGCCTCTGACGCCAAAAGCGTGAAGAACATCATTCTTCACTACGACAAGGTGAATCAAAAGACGATTGTCTGCAATCCGTGCTGCAAGGCTGAGGACGCAGCTCAAAACATTTCAGGAGTAAAAGAAGGCGAAAGCGTCGGGGGAGAAAAAGGCAAGGAATACCCAATCTCCGCTGGAGGGCGGGAAACGGCAATTTATCTTGTTGGAAAAAAGAAGTCTTCTATTCCAATTCTCGATTCAACCGTTCCCGAAAACGTATCGGCAGCGACTTTAATCCCAGGGATGCTTCTTGAAGAGCTTGTGCTGGCGGGCGGACCGGGAAAAGACCGGATCAACGCTCGTTTTGACACAGACAAAGAAGAAACAAAGACGCGTTTGCCGCTTGATTTTAAGAAATACAAGAAACCGGTTGTTCTCCATGTCAACCAGGGCGGCGTACTGAAGCTGGACGCGAAAAATGCTGATCTTAAATTCGATTATGGATATTTAAGCCCCGGAGTAATCGAGCACCTGAAGTTGGAAGACGACGGCTCTTTCAGCGGCACAGGCGTAATTCAGCCCACCGTAAAGTTTTTGCCGAAGCTGCACATGGTCTTTGACAAGAGCAGTTTCAAGCTGGTTGCCGGACTGGATGCAGAAAAACTAAAGCCTCCATTCCCCGGCGTGAAATTTACGAAGGGCCAATTCAATCTGCAAATTGCCCCGGAGTTCAAGCCATCCGCAGAGTTGGAAATGGTACTTGGTCCGGCAAATAAACCGCTTGCGACGGCCGGCGTGAAGGTTGAACCGGATCCCGAAGGTATAAAAGCGACTTTCAAGATCACACCGCACATTCCCAAGCTTGAAACAGCTGAATCGACGATCACTTATACAGGGGGCGGCGGCAAAGAACGGTGGGAAGGCACGATTGATATTGAAAGCAAGAAGATCAATCTCGGGTCAAAGATTTCTGTAACCGGTGGATTTCAGGGACAAATTACTTCCTCCGGAATTAATTTTACCGGAAAAATTTCTGCGACATTGCCGGGAAACAACACGGCAGAACTCGGCCTGAAAAAGGACGGAGATGAATGGATCCTGCAAGGCAAGGGTGTCTTTCACTTCAAAGGGCTTGATGAAACAACGGCGGAGGTCGAGTACAACCTGACGCGAGGTTCCCTCTATGCGAAAGGCAAAACAGGATTCCATCTCGAAAAACTAGACCTCAAAGGTGAGCTGAATCCGGTCAAGATCGCGATGAAAGATGGTGAGGATCCAAAAGTCGCGGGCACCGGCAAGATGCACATCAAGAAGGGCAAGGTAGAAGGTGATGCGACGGTGGAATTGGATTGGGATGGAAAGTTTTCTGGTGAGGGCAGCGTCACTTACGTAATCAAACCTAACCTCATCGTCACAGCGAAGGTAAAGCTCAGCAAAGACCAGAAACTGAAGTTCGACGGCGAATTACTTCTGACGCGGTACGAGCTTTTTAGGCAGTACGGCGACAAGAAAAACCTATTCAGCGTCGGCATGGATATACCAGTTCCAGGACTGTCGATCGGCAGCCTGGGTGGTGTGATGTTCCACATTGGAGGCGGTGTCGACGCGGAATACAGTTTTGGCCCAGGAACGCTTGAGCCTCTGAAGATTGCAGCGAGTTTCGAACCTCTTGAAGAGAATCCAAACATCGATGTGGAAGTGACGGGAGAGGTCAAAGTACCAGCGAAGGCAACGCTAAGCGCATACATAGAAGGCTCTTTGAGGTTAAAGGTTGACGTACTCGTAGGAAGCGCCGGAGCCGAGGGCGGAATTAAGTTGCAAGGAGACTTGATTCTTGAAGGCGGAGTGTTCGCGAAATTCGAGGCGAGATATAAAGGCGGCCACCTGTCCGCAAAAGTGGAAGCTGGCCTCAAAACGGAACTTCTGCTGGGACTTTCTCTCGGCCTCTTTGTCCACGCGTGGGCTGGCGCATTTGGGCTAAGCGCCGATATCAGAAAAGATTGGACTGTTGCGAAGAAAAAGATCGACACGGGACTCGGATTCTTCATGAGTGCACCGTTCGAATATGCGGACGACAAGCCGTTCAAATTCCCCTCCATCGACGACGTAACCATTAAGAAACCAGATCTGACTGTCGACAACATGAAACGAATCGTTGGTGAATTGTTCAGCTCGCAGAAGGGGACGGTGGAATAGATATGACAGCGTTTCCTGGATCACCGAGAGTTTTGAGGGCGGGCATTGTGGTGGCCGACCAAACAACGCTTGCCGTGCAGCGCGTCATCACGATGCAGTACAACCCAGATTCGCTAAGCAGAAGTTTGCAGATTCGAGGCGCAACGGGCGACGCGGGCGACCGGCTGGACGCGCTGCGGCTGACCGGACCTCCCGTGGAGACGATAAAACTGGATGCGGAAATTGACGCGACAGATCAATTGGAAACACCGACGTCAGGATCGCCTGCGGTGCAATACGGGATTCAGCCGGATCTATCCGTGCTCGAAACACTGGTTTATCCCTTCAGTTCGCAAATTCAATCGGACAACACGCTGGCGCAAGGAGGCACGATTGAAATCGCTCCGATGGAAGCGCCGCTGACGCTATTCGTATGGAGTTCGGTGCGCGTGCTGCCGGTGCGATTGACGGAGTTCAGCATCACGGAAGAGGCGTTCGATCAAATGCTGAATCCGATTCGCGCGAAAGTAAGTCTGGGGATGCGCGTGCTCAGCGTGAACGATTTGAGCTTCGACCATAAGGGTAACGGGGTTTTCCTTGCGAATCTTGCTCGCAAAGAATTTCTGGCGACAAAAACGGGGCAGTCGTCTTTGGACTCGCTCGGGATCAAGAGTTTGACGTGAGGTGAATATGTTTCTTCCAAGCAGTAGATATGCGGGGCTTGCGCTAGTGAGTTGGACCGATCCAAACGGAAACAGTATTAGCTACGTTTCGCGGCGATTTCTGCCCACGGCAGATGAATTCGACCTTTTGCAATTGCATACGGTGATTGCCGGTGAACGGCTGGACAACATTACCGCTGAATATCTGGACGATCCACAACAGTTCTGGCGGATTTGCGACGCGAACGAGGCGATGTCGCCTTTCGATCTGACGGCAAACACCGGGCAGACGATTCGCATCACGCTGCCACAAGGAATACCTGGGAACAAATAATGCTCAAGGGAATTTATCTAACGCTATTTATCGGGCCAATGATTCCCGTGCCCGCGCTTCCGGAGGTGACGAACGCGCTGATCAGCGCACAAGTGAATACGGGAGGAGAGCGGAGCGGGTTTCAACTCGTGTTCAGCCTGAACAAGAAATCCACTCTCCAGAGCACGCTTCTACCAGCTGGGTATTTCGATCCAATGATTACGCGCGTGATTCTCGTATGCACGCTGGGCGGCATTCCCAACGTTTTGATTGACGGCGTGATTACGCGGCACGAAATCGCCATGCACAACGAAGCTGGAATGTCTACGCTCACAATAACCGGCGAAGATTTGACTGTTTTGATGGACGTGGTTCAGCTCCCCTTGATTCGCTACCCCTGTATGCCAATTGTTGCCCGGCTCTACACGCTCCTTTCGAAGTACGCGGTGTTGGGGATTGCTCCGATTGTGATTCCGGAGCTGTTCATGGATGTGCCGATTCCGACAGACAAGATTCCGACGCAGACGGTCACGGACCTCGCGTACATCAAGCAGATGGCGGAGCTGACTGGATACATTTTCTTTCAGGAGCCAGGCCCCGCGCCGGGTACGAGCATTTTTTACTTTGGTCCGGATGTGCGGATTCCCATTCCACAACCGGCGCTAACTGTGAATATGGACGCCAATACAAATGTGGAGTCGTTGAATTTCAGCCTGAATGGCCTCGCGAAAAAAGTGATTGTAGTCACGATTATGGATCCAATCACAAATAAGATTCCGATTCCTATTCCCGTACCAAATATCAGCATTTTGCGGCCACCACTTGGTGCGCGTCTTACATTGCCAAGCAAAATCGAATTTCCCACGGACAGCACGAAATTGAACAGCATCGAGGCGATTGGCCGCGCTCTGGCAAAGACTGCGGATAGTTCTGATGCAATCACCGCAACGGGAACGTTAAACGTCCTGCGCTATGGCCAGGTTTTACGCGCGCATCAACTGGTTGGCGTACGCGGAGCGGGAACCGCCTACGACGGCCTCTATTACGTGCGGACCGTGACACACAACCTGAAGCGCGGCGAATTCAAGCAAAGTTTCACGCTTTCGAGAGACGGTTTGATTTCTCAAACTCCGGTGGTGCCGGTATGAACGGGGACGGTTCGGGACAGAAGTATTACGGCAAGTTTCGCGGAACGGTGATCAACAACATCGATCCGACATTCATGGGGCGGCTGCTTGTGGAGATTCCCGACGTGATGTCGCTCACACCTTCGAGCTGGGCAGTGCCCTGCGTACCGCTCGCAGGGCCGACGGGGCCGCCAATGGGTGCGTATTTGGTGCCGCCAATAGGCGCCGGCGTTTGGATCGAATTTGAGCAAGGCGATCCGGATCATCCGATTTGGGTGGGCTGCCGATGGGGTTCGCAAGCGGATGTTCCGTCGCTTGCGCTCCTCGGATTGCCGACGTCTCCCAGCATCGTTTTTCAAACGATGATGCAAAACACGATTGCGATTAGCGATCTGCCAGGCCCGACCGGCGGAATCATGTTGAAGAGCATGACAGGCGCAATGATTTTGGTGAACGAACTGGGAATCACGATTACGAACGGGCAGGGCGCAACCATCATGATGACCGGACCGACGGTTACAGTGAACGAGGGCGCGCTGATTATTACGTAAACGGAGGAGAAGAAGTGCCGGGATTTATTTTGCACCAAGGAGCCACGGTTCTTTGCGCACACGCGGGGCAAGCGCAACCAACAGTGCCCAATCCGCGCGTAACTCTGACTGGCATGCCAAGTGTGACGCTTTCGGGACCATATGTGGTGGCGGGATGCGCTATGCCGCCTCCACCAGCAGGAAACGGCCCTTGTGTGACCGCGCAATTCCTCATGGGTTCGGTGCGTGTTATGTCCAATGGACAGCCACTCCTTCTGTTTGACAGTCAGGCGATCTGCGCGCCGACGGGAACACCGCTGATCATCGCGGTGACACAAACGAGGGTAATTGCGACGTAGGGGCGGATATGAACATTGCTTTTCCTTATCAGTTTGATGGACGCGGCCGCACAGCGGAAACCGATCAGAACGATCACATCCGCGACCTGATTGAGCAGGTTCTCTTCACCGCGCCCGGCGAGCGCGTGGATCGACCGGACTTTGGGTGCGGGCTCTTGCAACTCGTTTTCGAGCCGAACGGCCCTGAACTGGCGACGGCAACGCAATTGCTTGTGCAAGGTGCTTTGCAGCAGACGTTGGGGACTTTGATTCAAATCAGCAACGTGACGGTGACGGCCGTGGATTCTCAGCTTACGGTTTTGGTCGAGTATTTCATTCGCGCGACGCAGCAACAAGTGGTTGCAACGTTTACGAGCGGAGGATCATCCACATGATTTACTCCTGCTGCGATCCGCGCAGACTTGCGATCCTCGCGGAACAATCGACTTATAACGGCATACGTTTTCTGGATGTCGTTGATAATCCGAACGATGCTCCGTCGGACCGCCAGAGGACGCTTCTCGTCCATTTCGTTAACCCACTTATACCCGGACAGTTGAGTGCCACCAACATAAAAATCTCCGGTGGCGAGCGCATTCAGAATATTCGTGTTTTGCAGGCCTACGACGAAAACATAGCCTCGCCGACCGGTGACCCGAGTGTTTTGGTTGTCACGGTAGACCAGGCCGGCGACTTTTCCATCTATACGCTTACATTGATCGACGACGCAAATCCTTCTCAACCGCCGGCGAATTTCGATCAGGTTCTTTCATCTATTGAGTTTTCTTTCAAGGCGGGATGTCCGAGCGATTTTGACTGCCAATCCACAAGTGTTTGCCCCACAGAGGCTCCAGAGAAAATTGATATTTCGTATCTTGCCAAAGATTACGCCAGCTTCCGCACGCTCATGCTGGATCGCCTGGCCAAAATTATTCCGCAATGGCAGGAGAGAAGCCCTGCCGATATAGGAATAGTCCTCGTTGAGATTCTTGCCTTCATTGGCGATTACCTGAGCTACCTACAAGACGCAGTGGCAACAGAGGCGTATTTGGGGACTGCACGCCGCAGGACTTCCATTCGCAGGCTGGCGCGGCTGGTGGACTATCCGATGCTTGACGGACGCAATGCGCGCGCGTGGGTGCATCTCGATGTACGGGCGGACATCCATAACTTACAAATTCCACAAGCATCGCTGCAGTTTCTTTCCAAGACCAACGATTCGAGCGTGATTTTTGTGAAAGGTTCGAATCCTTACCAGATGGCTCTCAATGTGAACCCTCGCATTTTTGAACTCATGGAGCCGATTCGCGTGGACGCGGATCACAACTCGATGCGGTTTTATACATGGGGAAATAAGGCGTGCTGCTTGCCGAAGGGTGCAACGGAAGCATGGCTTTGGGGCAGCTTCCCAAACTTGGCTACTGGTATGGTTCTAATTTTTCAGGAAATAAAGGGACCGAACACCGGCGCAAATGAAGACGCCGATCCCACGCATCGAGTTGCAGTTCGATTGACTTCGGTAGATTCCAAAGTGAGCGATCCAATCGGCGGACTTCTTCTCGATCCGCCAGTCAATGGTGCGCTACCAGTGACCCACATCCAATGGAATGCCGATGACGCTCTTCCCTTTCCGATCTGTATTTCAAGCAGAACCATTAACGGCGATTTTGAAGACATCAGTATGGCGTTCGGCAACAATGCATTGGCAGACGAAGGTCGCACAATTTCGGATGAAAAATTACCAAGAGTCCCAGCGCCGAATCCCATCTTGACAATTCCTACTCCACCAAACAGTGATCGGTGCAATCCGACCAGCACAACCTTCAAACCGGCGCGTTACCGGCCGACTTTGAAACAAATGCCACTAACTTTCGCGGATGCAAGTGACTACGACGCAACCGCTTCAGCACAGAGCGCACTGAACGCGCGCGATTTGGCCAAGTTATTGCCGTTTGTGTCTCTTGCGACAGATCCGGTGACCGATCCGTGGAATCCGCAACGCGATTTGTTGCGAAGCGACGCGAATGCGAAAGAGTTTGTGGCCGAAGTCGAAACGGATGGCACAGCCTATTTGCGATTCGGGGATGACACTTTTGGAATGCGGCCGATTCCCGGGACACAGTTCATTGCGACCTATCGCATTGGCCAGGGACTGGCCGGAAACGTGGGCCCAGATTCGCTGCTACACGTAGCGAGCAACGATCCGACGATTGTCTCCGATCTGGCTAACCCAATTCTTCTAAGTGTTCGCAATCCTTTGCCGGCGGCCGGTGGGCTCGATCCGGAAACTATTGACTCCGTTCGCCAGTCCGCTCCGGAGGCCTTCCGAGTTCAGAAACGCGCTGTGACTCCAGAAGACTACGGAAAGATGGCGATTGTGTGTAACGACAAGATTCAGCGCGCGATGGGTACGTTCCGGTGGACCGGAAGCTGGCAAACGGTCTTTATCTCGGTGGATCCACAGGGAAGCGAAACACTGCAGCCGTCTACGGAACAGAATTTGCAGCAATGCATGGAGAACTATCGGATGGCTGGGCATGACGTTGAGGTCGCGGGCGCCATTTACGTTGCACTCGAGATCGACATGACCATTTGCGTGAAGCCGGGTTATTTCGCTGCGGACGTCGAAAGCGACTTACTGGAAGTGCTGAGTAACCGGGATCTTCCCGATGGGACCCGCGGCGTATTCCATCCGGATAACTTCACGTTTGGGCAGACAGTTTATTTGAGCCCGGTATACGCGCGCGTGCAAGCCACGCCGGGAGTCGATTCCGTAAACATCACGACATTCCAGAGGCAAGGGCAGGACTCGGATCAGGGATTGCTAGACGGAAAACTGGCGCTCCATCGGCTGGAAATTGCGCGTCTGGATAACGACCCTAACTTCCCAGAGCACGGGACGCTGAAATTTACGTTTGTGGGAGGCCAGTAAAGTGGCGCAAGAACCTAATTCGTGCGGCACAAATTGCTGCAACTGCTGCGAAGGTATCGCACAAGAAACGCCGCAGGAAACTCTGAACCGCCCGGGCTTGAATGCGATCGCTTATCGGGTCGGAGCGTTTCAGCAGTTCCGCGATACTTTGTTGGCGCGCCTGCAACTTTCGCGGCAGCCTTTCCTTACGCAGTTGAAGGCGCGGGAGAACGACGACTTTTCCATCGCGCTGCTTGATTCGTTTTCGACAGTCGCGGATGTTCTGACTTTTTACACCGAACGCTATCAGAACGAATCATACCTGCGGACAGCAACGGATCGGCGTTCGATTCTAGAGCTCGCTAATTTAATCGGGTACCAATTACGGCCGGGCGTTGCCGCCAGCACATATCTCGCGTTCACGCTTGATCCGACAAACGGCGCATTCGGCACAGTGCTGGCGGCGCCCAATATCGCACAAGTACAGCCGGATTCTGCTGCAAACGTCTCGCTGAACGTCGGCGTTAAAGTGCAAAGCATTCCTGGCCCCGGGCAGACTCCGCAGACATTCGAAACCGTAGAAGCGATTGATGCGAGAGCGGAGTGGAACGCAATAACTCCCCTCCTGCTTCAGCAACAGCACCTGGAAATTGGCTCAGTGACTTTGATTCTTAGTGGGACGGTAAGCAATTTGAAACCGGGCGACAAGATTCTGATGTTGCCGGATGCCGCCAAATCGAACAAGTTTGCGCTAAAAGCAGTAATCGACGTAGAAGTTCAGAAAGACGGGAAAAGCACGTGGATTTATTTGGATGGCTGGAAAGGCAAACCACGCGGCTATGCCCCAGCTCACTACGCACTGCCAGGAGCAAGCTGCACAGATGGGCAGATTGCAGACATACCGGCGAACACGCCGCTGGATCAAACAACGGTGAGCGCGATTCTGTCGAAGAGATGGGACGCAGAAGATCTCGTCGCCCTTGCGAAAATCCAAAATTGGCCGTTGGACCAGCTTTCCACGGCCCTAAACGAGAGCCTGGAGAACACGCAAGCTAATGTTCCGGCTACGGGTGAAGCCTTTGTGTTGCGGCAGCAGGCCGCTCCATTTGGACACAACGCCCCCAACTACTATTCGCTGCAACCTTTGCTCCGTTACAAAACGAGATTCAGAACTGCTAGCGGCTTCGTAACTGTAGATGCGGCTTATCCAAGCAGCAAGAACTGGGAGGGAAAGCATCTCGATTTTGAAGGGAGTGACCAGCAGATTTTCCTCGACAGCACGTATCCCGGAATTTTGCCAAATAGCTGGATCGTTTTGCAAAAAGTGGAAAAGGACAAGTTCGAGCGAGAAGTTGCGCAAGTAGCGACGAACACCGACGTTACCCACAGCGCGTACACGTTGTCGGCAAAGGTCTCGCAATTGGGCCTGACCAAACCGGCAGACCTTGGCAAATTTCCGATTCGCGGCACCAGCATCCTTTGCCAAAGCGAGCCGCTCACCCTTGCGGAAGTTCCCATAGAAGATTCGCTCAGCGGAAATGTGATTCCTCTCGACCAGGTATATGTTGGGTTGCGGAAAGGACGCCGCGTAGCAATCAGCGGGCAACGCGCGGATTTGCCCGGAGTAACGGTAGCCGAAATTCACGTACTCAATAAAGTTGAATTGGCATGTGGGGTCACGGTTATCACTCTCGATCACGCGCTCGAATACACGTATACACGCTCGACGGTCACAATCAACGCGAACGTTGCGCTGGCAACAAATGGAGAAACAGTAAACGAAACGCTGGGAAATGGAGATGGGACGCAGGCATTTCAAAGTTTTGCATTACGGCAGTCGCCGCTGACTTATGTGAGTGCAGTCACTCCTTCAGGTACCCAATCCACTTTGGAAGTTCGAGTGAATGGAATTCTTTGGGAAGAAGTTCCATTTTTCTTCGGCCATGGTCCTGAGGAACTGATTTTCATCACTCGACAGGATAACAACGGAGTTTCGACGGTCACCTTTGGGGATGGAATCACCGGATCGCGGCTGCCGACCGGACTAGCGAATGTGACGGCGCAATACCGCCGCGGCATTGGTACCGCTGCCGAAGTCAACGCGAATCAGCTTTCTATGCTGGCTACAAAACCGCTCGGCGTCCGTGGTGTCAACAATCCGCTCCCCGCGTCTGGCGCAGCCGATCCTGAAGTGCTGGATGACGCACGTCAAAACGCGACGCTCACGATTCGAGCGCTCGACCGAATCGTTTCGATCGATGACTACCAAGATTTCGCGCGGGCGTTTGCAGGAATTTCGAAAGCAATCGGAACATGGAGCTGGAACGGCGAGCAGCGCATTGTTCTTCTGACTGTAGCTGGGACAAACGGAGAGACGATTGATCCGGAAAGCGAATTAGCCAGCAATCTTTTAAATGCAGTTCAAACATTTTCCGAACCAGGTACCGTAGTCAGGCTTTTTTCCTATCAACCAAGATTTTTCAAAATCAGCGGCGCCATCGATGTTGCAGCCGACTACCTAAAAGACGAAGTGAGTGCAGATGTCGAGGCCACCTTGCGGACAGCGTTTGGCTTCGCAAAACGTGATTTTGGCCAGGCGGTGCATCGCAGTGGAGTGATCGCCGCGATTCAAAACGTTCCCGGCGTCGTTGACGTGGATCTCCTCTCGTTCTATCGCTCGGACAAAACACAGAGCCTTGAAGTTCACATTTCCGCAGCACTGCCACGCCCCGGCGGAACCGATATTTTTGCTGCGGAACTGCTGACGCTTGACCCGGGGCCACTCGGATTATTTGCGACTCAGTTGAAGGTGAAACCGAATGGTTGACCTGCAGCAAATCTATAACTTTCTGCCGGCCGTTTACCGGATCCGCGACGCCGACATCGCGACCGATTTAGGAACCGGACTTGATGCCACCGATCAACAAGAGTTGAACGGACTTCTAGCGATTCATAGCTCTCTTTCTGCCCAGCAGGAGCGGCGTTTGGCGGAGCTTCAGGACAAGGCGCAACGCGGTCCGCTGAAGTCTCTCATGTCAATACTGGCAGAGCAGGTGGAAGTTCTCGAAGAAAGTTTGATGCAGTCGTATGACGATCTCTTCATCGAAACCTGCCAGGAATGGGTAGTTCCCTACATCGGCGATCTGCTCGGAGTGAGCGGGCTTTGGGACGGCACAGCCAGCGGATTCAGTTTGCGCGCTGCAATAGCAGACACAATCGGCAACAGGCGGCGCAAAGGAACCGTTTCGGTAATCGAACGGATTGCGCGGGACGTGACCGGATGGGGCGCGAATGTCGTCGAGTATTTTCAGGTGCTGACCGGAACGCAGTTCATGAATCACATCCGTCCGCAGAATCTATCGATGGTGGATGTACGGAACGCGAACTGGCAGATGCTTGGGACGCCGTTTGATCCTTACGCGCATCGCGTGGACGTTCGCAGCATTGAAAAAAATCTCGGCAAATACAACATTCCCAACATAGGTATTTTTCTTTGGAGAATTCAGGAACAGAGGCTGGAGCAGTCTCCTGCTTATAAGGTTGACGACCGCAGGTATTTGTTCGACGCGATCGGGCAAGACACACAGCTCTACACTCTGCCTTTGACAGAAGAAGGTGCGAGCCAGCGGGCGACTCCTTTCAATGTACCCATGCCGATTACGCGCTGGATGATGCGAGGAAGCAGCAACGATACTAAGCAAAATATCGCCAAGTATTTTGGTCCAGGACTCAGCATCAACATTGACGGTTTACCATTGTCTCCACCGGGGGCAATTCCAGTTTCTGTCTGCGATCTCAGCGATGTGCTGGATTCCGGAGGCAATGTAATCGGCTGGGCCCACAAGCCAGCGAATTCCGTTGGCATTGATCCGATATTGGGGCGCATCGCATTCCCTACAAGTCTTCCCGCGCCTAGTGACGTTCATGTGGATTATTGCTACGGCTTCAGCGAGCAAATGGGAGGAGGTTCCTATAGCCGCCCGGGTACGCTGACTCCGGATGTGTACGTTGACGTTCCGGCCCAAGCGGCGACTTTACAGAGTGCTTTGAATCAAGTGACGGCTGCGCTGACTGACCCACAAAAGAACACCGCAGTCATAGAAATCAAGAACAACGAATACTACGCGGAAACCCTGAGCATAAATCTGGCCAAGGGAAAGACGCTGGAGATTCGCGGAGGCGATGGCTTCCGGCCAGTCTTAGTGCTTTCTGGAGACATGCAAATTATTGGGGACGGAGATTCCGTTTTCCGAATGGACGGTTTTTTAGTCGCGGGCGGAAGCGTTGTCGTTCCACAAATGGGGCCTAGCGGGCCACCAAATTTGCTGGCGCAACTAGAAATCTCCGATTGCACTCTGGCGCCGTGTGATATCCCGACAATTCTTTCTGTGCCAGCGCAACCCGCTGAGCCGCGCATTCGAATCGAAGTACCGAATGTGGCAGTCACCATCGAAAATTCCATTATTGGAAGCATTCGCGCTGCGGCCGATTCAACCGTTTCGATCACAGATTCCATCGTGGACGCGCTGCGTGCGACTGAAGCCGCGTACACGGGCCCGGACGCCGTTGGCGCAGGCGCTGTCCTTACTGTGAACAACTCCACCGTCATCGGAAAAGTTCACGCGAGCGAAATCGCGCTCGCTTCAAACACACTCTTTGTGGCGGAACTGGCGTTTGTGGATTCCTGGCCCGCTCCTGTTATAGCGGACCAACTGCAACAGGGGTGCGTGCGGTTCTGTTACGTGCCCTCAGGCTCGCGCGTCCCGCGTATGTATCGCTGCCATCCCGCGGCCGACGATGCCGCCCCGGTCTTTCCCGCATTTACGTCTTTGCGTTTTGGAGACGCCGGATATTGCCAACTGGCAAAGCAGTCCGGCCCAGAAATTCTCCAGGGCGCGGACGACCGTTCGGAGATGGGAGTTTTTCACGACCTCCATCAGCCACAGCGGGTTGCAAATTTGCAAAACAGTTTGAACGACTATCTACGCTTCGGCCTTGAGGCCGGAGTTTTCTATGCCAGTTAAGGCCAAGATTTTGGAGGGACGTCATGCACGGTGATTACAGCCGTAGGTCGCTGAACCCAACGAAAAAATATTCAGCTGTCCTTGCAATGCAAGGGCGTATGCAACTGGACTCCGACTGGAACGAGCAGGCGGGATTGCAGGAGCACCGAACCCGCACAGAAACGCGTGACGTCATCGGCCTTTGCGGCACGCCCAAGGATGGTAGCGGATTCCTGCTAACCCAAACGCCACATGGTTCGGATTTTGTCATCGGTGCAGGTACTTACTACGTGGACGGAATGCTTTGCGAATTATCGCCAGTACGGGTGGCGGTGCAAATCGGTTCCAGCGCGCAACAGATCGTATTTCCCAGTCTTTGGTTGGATAGCGCATTAATCAAGACAGGACAGTGGTTGCAAATTACCGCGGATCAAAATGCAACACCGCTGACTACGCAGATTACGGCGGTTGATACAACTGCCCTCACCGTAATGCTGGGGGACAGCGTTGCTCCGTATCAAAGCAAGGGAACAATTTGGGCGAGCCGCGCGACCACTTATGCGACCCAGCCGTTTTATCCAACACCAGATTTCACCATAAGCAGCCCAACAAACGGTGAAACCGTGGAACTCGAAGACGGTGATTATGTCGCTTATCTTCGGGCAAAAAAACGCGAAGTCGGTGCGCTGGAAGATCCTCACATCCGCGAAGTCGCGCTGGGCGGGCCCGACACTTGCGTGCGTGAACAAATTATCTGGCAAGTTGGCTTGCTAAAGACAGCGGGGATAACGAGTCCGCCATCTTCCGCGCCCGATTGCAAAGAACACTTTCCGGAATGGGACAAGTTGATTGCTCCCATGACGGGCCAAATGAATGCGCGCACCGTACCGCCTCCGCCGGACCAAAATCCATGCGCTCTTCCGCCACAGGCTGGCTATCAGAGCCTGGACAATCAGCTTTATCGCGTGGAGATTTTCAATGGCGGTCCAGACCTGAGCTCGTCCACTTTTGTCTGGTCACGCGATAACGCCAGCGTCGAGACGAACATCACCAACGTGGACGATCAAGTCCTGACCGTGAGTGACCTTGGCAAAGATGACTTGCATAGATTCGCGGTAAATCAGTGGGTGGAGATTATCGATCCGGAAGGCGATCTGAACGGCAACCCGCGATTCCTTTCACAAATCATGGAGCCGCCGGACACCACGCAGTTCACGATAAAGATTGCAGATTCCGCTTCCGCTTTCACAGGACGGACTGATCTTCGTCTGCGTCGATGGGACATGAGTGGTTCCTCTGCAACTACGCAAGGTATCCCGATGCAGACCGGGTGGCTGCAGCTGGAAAATGGGATTCAGGTACTCTTCAGCGAGGGCAGCTACACTCCTCATGCCTATTGGCAAATTCCTGGACGGACAGCAACTGGCGAAATCGAATGGCCTCCGTTTAAAATTCCAAATCTCCACCCAATTCCTCAACCCCCATTGGGCGATTTGTGGAAGTACTGCCGGTTGGCGATCGTCGAGGTCCGCGGAGGCATTTGGGCTTTTTACGACTGCAGAACCAAATTTCCGGCCCTGACCCACATTTGTGCGGATGACGTTTGCTATGAGAGTGCTTGCGAGGATTTTCAGTCCGCCAAGACCGTTCAGCAAGCGCTCGATGAAATCTGTCATGAACGCGATTTGCGTTTCCACAATCAGCATCTTCACGGCTGGGGTGTAGTGTGCGGTTTGGAAGTGGTGTGTGGACCGGATGGACCAAGTGGACCGCGTGAGAATGTCACGGTTCAGCAGGGTTATGCGATCCGTTGCGACGGAAGCGACATCATCTTGGATCAGGACATTCCAATAAATGTCTTTGACATGATTCCTTCCTCGCCTCCAGGTTCGACACCGGCGGACGGCGACTATTCGCTAATTCTGAACGCCGATCCTGACAACCAGTTCAGTATCGTTCCTTATCAGCCGGACACGATGATGCAGTCCCTTTTTAACGGCAGCATCCTGATGGACTTTTTTAACGATTGCATTAAGAGCGTAACCACACTCTTCGCGGGTGCATTCAATTCGAACACGGGTCAGCAAAGCAGCGGGAATCAGCTGGTCCCTCTTGGACAACAGCGGATCGACACTTTCACCAATCTGTTGGCTCAATACTTTCAGCCGGATACGGGTTCATACGTTTACATTTCTGGATTTCAGCCAAACGCGACGCCGCCTACCGAGGACGCAATCCTTCGTGAGTTCTATGGCGAAGTGAAGAAGAAACTGCAGAGTGAAACATTTTGCGCGATGTATGACCAAGCCCGACAATTCCCAGACTACCCGTTTCCCAACCTGCAAATCTCTTCGATCTATGGGAAGGGATTTCGCACAAATATGCGCGTGGACCCGACGGGCAATCGTCTCTACGCGTTCGGAACGGACGAAAATATCTACGTCTACAACCTGGGTACAAATCAAATTGACTCCATCATTCAGTTCCCTTCACAGGGCTCTATAGTGCAAGACATCACATTCTCCAGCAATGGCAATCAGGTTTACGCTGTTTCTGTCTTGAACAATCAAGACACCATATTTGCGATTGCTGATGTTTCGGGTTTCACGCATACATGGCGCACGCCTACCACCATCATTTGTAACATTCTCATCGCAACGCTGGGCATGCTGAGTTCGGACGCGAACAACGTCTACGCTTTGGGCCGCGGAAGCGGAATTTACAAGATTAACATCGCCGCACCACAAACCGCGCCACCGCTCGTCGGCACCGGATTTCCGGCGTTCGGCCACATGGTCATCGACAGCTCAAGCGGACTTGCCTATGCGACCTCATCCACAACAGTCACGAACGCTCCTCCCAATTTCAATCTTGTGCAGCGTGTAAATCTGACGACTGGAGCGACCGAAGTCACTTATCCAGTCCCAGTTGCAGGAACACAGCTCGACGCGATTGCCATCGTTCCTTCAACGACGGTTGCGGGGGGCCGACTGTTCGTAACTTCGCCTTCGGGGCCAAGCGGCACGCAACAGCTAATTTCGTACGACGGCTCGACCACAGCGCCCGCAGCGATCAGCACCGTAAACGTTGGCGAAACCGTTGCAACAACTCTGCGCTTGGCGCATAACCCGGTTACGCAGGTGATGATGGTGTGCTGTCTCGATAGCAATCGCGTGCGTATCGTTGCACAGGACGGCACCTCTAAATCGATTCCCGAATTCGCCTTCCCAACGGAATACATTCCGAATGACATTACTTACAACGCGGCGGCAAACCATGTCTTCATTTTGAATCAAGGAAGTAACACATTCTCTGTGGTGCCTCCCGGTCAGTTCTTGGTAAGCGCTCAGATTGACTACAGCCAGCTCCTCGCCTACAGGACAGGTGTAATCGATGCTTTCCTCGACTTGCTCGGAGGCTTTATTCAGTACTTGAAAGACTGCTTCTGCGATCACATTCTGGTGAAATGCCCGACTTGCGACGACAGCAAAGTGATCTATCTCGGTACCATTTCTATTCGCGATGGACAAATCAACAAAATTTGTAATTTCACCAAACGGAAGTACGTAAAGTCTTTCCCCACGATCGGTTATTGGCTCTCATTTATTCCCATCGTTCCGATACTTCATCTCGTGGTGGAGAAATTCTGCTGTGCGGCACTTCCGGATTTCTTTGCGGGACAGAACGCTCCACAACCTTCGGCGGCGGTTGCAGCGCATCCGATTGACGCTGCCTATCAGACGAAGTTCAGTGGCTTAAAGATTCAGGGCGGTATCCTTGCGGCGAAGAGCTTCAAAACTACGAATGCAATTCAAGCCATCACAACCAAGGTGAACCCTTCCCAGACAATCTTTAACAATTTCTTGTTGAGCCATACGCAACCTCCTACGCCACCAGCTGCACTAGCAAGTACGACTTCCGTAATCGGGCAGCCGGTGGATCAATCCAAAGCCACACTCAAACAATCGGGCATCAATGTCACCGGAGTTTTGCAGACGAGGTCTTCAGATTTGGGTGGAAACTTAGGGCATCTGATTACCTCCCCATCCAGTATTCCGCAGAACAGTGCCGTGGCGTTAGTGGTCGACCAGAATAATTCTGTTGTCGGCGTGGTACCAGCGTCCACGGATGTGCAGGCGCTGAGCTCCAACATTGCGCAAAATCAGACTCAAATCACGGCGGCAAACATGCAGCTTCAACAGCTCGCGCAGGCTAGCATTCAAAACCAAACGCAGCTCACGGCCACGAGCACTCAGTTGCAGCAACTCACGCAATCAAATGCACAGCTCCAGACTCAACTCGATGCTGCCAATAAGACTCTCGCTTCCAATACTGCCGCCATTAACAGCGTCAGCGGATTGACCGCGCAAGTGACCACGCTTCAAACACAGCTAACAACTTTGCAGGCTTCGCATGCCACCGAACTCGCTTCTCGCGATCAGCAAATCGCGCAATTGCAGACGAGCGTCACTCAGGCACAAACACAACTCAAGAGCGTCAGCGATCTTCAGACGCAGGTGGCAACTTTGACAAAACGTATTCAAGGCTGATTTATGGGAGACAAATTCAAAAGGACTATCTGAATGATGCGGGAAATCTCTGTGGGAGTTTTGGCATCTGCGAATCCGTGGCATTTGGAAGAGACTTTGTCCTGGCTCGCTGCCAGCACCGTTCCCTTTTCGTTGAAAGTTTTCGACTGGGAACCGGCTGCTAGGACTCGCGGTTCCGGACATTTCCTGAATCGTCTGGTGCATGAGAGTCCCGCTCATTTTTATTTCCTCGTGGAAAGCGGAGCGTTGCCTAGTCCACACTCGCTGGAAGCAATGACGGGCGTTTTTCGCCGCGTGGCCTCCTGCGGAATAGTTGGCCCCACGACAAACCTCGGGACGAACGAGCAAGCAGTGCTCCGTCGTTCACTCGAAGATGTCGAGCGCAATTCGGCGACTGCAAGGATGCGCTTTGGCACTGCGTATCGTTCACTCCATCGTAATTCCCATTTGGAAAACTTTTGCTTAGGATTCCGGCATGAATTTCTGAAAGCCGTTGGACCGGCAAAAGAGACTCCGGACTGGATTTCGGCTCTCTCTACTCAGGCCGAAGCCGGGCGATATGCCGTGTTGTGGGTGTGCGGTGCATACGTGCACCGGAAATCGCTCCGAAGTTCAGCCGCTCTGGCGAAGCCTACACACATCGCGCTCGAGTTGCCCTGGATTCGCTCGGCTCAGGCAAACGCTAGAGACGCAGCCTGGACAATTCCAAATGAAATCCAGAACTCCATTGTCGAGTTGCAATGTGCCGAGCCAATCGTCTCCGAAAAAACGAACTCCAGCGAGTTTACGGACATTGATGCGCAATCGCTGCCTCTTGTAAGTTGCATCATGCCGACTTTCAATCGCCGCGCTTTTTTCCCGCGTGCAATGCGGTGTTTTCTTTCACAGGATTACCCGAATACTGAGCTCATTGTCGTCGACGATGGTACGGACCCCGTTGCAGATCTCCTGCCACCTGATCCGCGGATTCGGTATTTCCGCCACTCAACAAAACAAAATGTCGGCGCAAAGCGCAATTTTGCCTGCGAACAAGCTCACGGCGAGTACATCCTCCACTGGGACGACGATGAGTGGTACGGCCCTAGTCGAGTCCGCAGACAAATTAACTCGCTGCAAAAATCACACGCCCGCGTTGCCGGGACTAGCGTCGCCTTCTTTTATAACGAGGGATCTGATCGGGCGTTCCGATACTGCTATGTGGGAGCTTCGTCCACTTGGATGGGAGCTCTGGCCTATCCCCGGCATGTCTGGAAGGCTCGCCCTTTCGATTGCATCGCAATCGGTGAAGATGTTCGCTTTATATCAAGAATCCCCGTCGGTCAGAGAATGGATCTAAAAGATCCGACGCTTTATGTCGCGTCTATTCATGATTCAAATACGAGTCCGAAAATCACTAAGGGTTTGTACTGGAAGCCGGAACCTATAGAAACAATTCGTGCAATACCCGGTTTTGTGCCGGCAGGAAACTTTGTTGACTCTCTCACCGCTTCAGCGATGGTTGCATGAATCTATGACAGCGCGCAGAGCTTTGATTACGGCAGCCTCGGGACTAGGAGATATTTTACGCGTGACTCCCCTTGTCCGCGTTTGTGTTTCGCTCGGCTATGAAGTTGATTTTCTGGTGTCTCCGGATTATCCGGAGACCGCGCGCCTTTTGGAAGGGGCGCCTGAAATTCGGCGTGTATTTCGTCGGCCAAGCCGATGGAGTGGCCAGTCTGCGACCGGTGAAGAGAGCCTTCCTACCGACAGCTATGAAATAGCTACGTTCACTTACTGGAGCTCTACTCTTCGGCATCTCGTAAGGGCGAATCGCACCTATTGTTTTGATCCGCGGAATTGGCTCGCAAATGGAGACCATTCGTGTGTTGTGGCAATCGCGCGTCTACTTGGCTGGAAAAGTGAACTGCCCCGTCCCTTCTCAATGAAGTCTTCGCGAAAGTTTGGGCTCAAACCAAATACCGTAGCGATCCATCCCGGCTGTAAGCCGGACTGGCCCTGGAAAAAATGGCATGGCTTCGCCGATCTCGCGCGTGAATTGCCGGAAGTGGTCCTGCTCGGTACAGCCAAGGATTTCGACAATTCGGGAACTTATTTTGAAAAAACTTTTGATTGGCCTAAGCACGTGCAGAATTTTTCTGGACAACTGAATTTGCTAGATTCCGCGGCCCTACTCTCAGAATGTGCTGCCCTCGTCTCCAACGATTCAGGGATCATGCATCTTGGCGCCGCCTTGGGCATACCAACATTTGGAATTTTCGGGATTACGAGCCCACTGCGAGAACTGGTTCCATCACCTTATCTCTTTCCTGTCACGAAAGGACTCTTCTGTGAAAATGCGTGTCATCGGGGCCAGTGGGGACGCCGCGATTGTGAACATCACTTGAAGTGTCTGAAAACGCTCACGGCATCAGAAGTCCTCGAAAGAATGAGAGCGAAGATTTCATTTGAAGTGGAGAGTGCCCCGGCGGCTCTTCACGGCTGAGATCATGGAAGAAATCGGTGTTGTCTATTACGGCTATGTGTTTGACGCATCCGGCTACGGGAATGCGGCGCGCTCCTATATTCATGCGATGCACGAAGCTGGCATTCGACTTTCAGTAGTGGACCTCGCCGGACGACGTCATCAGGTGCATGACGAGCTTGTGGAATCCCTGCAAAAGCAAAACGTGGACGCGGACTTCCATCTTTTTCACGGAATTCCGCCTCAGTGGGCGCGCATGGCGTTCAAGCAGCCTCGGGGCATCGGCATGACAGTATGGGAGACCGACGTGATGCCGTCGCAGTGGCGCAACGCGCTCAATCACATGCTCGAAGTTTGGTTGCCCTGCGAATTCAATGTTTCGACTTTCGGGAAATCGTTGGATCGTCCAGTCTTTCGCATGCCTCACCCCCTCGGCGCGCATGCCGGTAGCGATCTTAAAGAAACAATCGACCATCTTTCCGAAATTCATGACGGCGATTTTACTTTCTATGGAATTTTTGAATGGCAAGACCGCAAATGCCCAAATGGTTTGCTGAGTTCTTATCTTCGTTCTTTCTCTGCCGGGGATCGTACAACTCTTGTGATTAAGACAAACCCAGGCGCCGCCGGCGCCGCACGAGCCGCGCTTGACGCCGCGCGCAACGAAACACGCTCCGATGCTCGTATAACGCTTTATGCGGAAGGGTGGAGCGATGCGCAGATCGCAGGTTTGCACAAGCGCGGTGATTGCTATGTCTCGCTTCATCGCGGCGAAGGCTGGAACTGTCCTCTCTTTGATGCTGCGTCCAAAGGCAAGCCTGTGATCGCCACGGCGTACTCCGGCCCATTGGACTACTTAAACTCACACGATCATTTGCTCGTGCGTTACAAGAATTGCCCTGTTCGCCAACCCTACCTCTATTACAACCCCAACATGCAATGGGCTGACCCTGATTTGGGACACGCGTCCGAGCTCATGCGATGGACCTTTGAACACCAAGAAGAGGCACGCGCCATGGCGCAACGTGCCTCGGCTGCTATTCGCGATTCTTATTCGCCCCGGTCCGTCGGTGAATTAGCGAAAGCCAGATTGACTGCCCTGCTCCGGCGAGCTAGTCCCGAACGCTGGCGGCAGATTCCGATTGCGCAGAGAACGCAGGCTCTGACGCCATCTCAACCCATTCGCGGAGATTGGTACGACGCCGATTATTTCGAGACAGGCCTTAAGAGCAATTGGACCAATGGATATACATGGGCCTCGTTTTCAGGTGTTTTTCGTGACGCGGCACGTTTTCTGACTTCTGTTTTTCCGGATGCGCGTTCTTTTCTTGATATAGGGTGTGCGAAAGGATTCTTGGTTCGCACGTTACGCGAGGAAGGAAAAGAGGCTTGGGGAATCGACTTCAGTCCTTGGGCGATTCGAAATGCCGATCGCTTTTGCGCGCGACATCTCGAACTAAATTCCGTCGACTTGTATCTGTTCGAAAAGCAGGTGGATGTGATGCTCGCATTTTCTCTGCTGGAGAGTCTCACGGAAACGCAGATTCAAAATTTCCTTCGCCGCGCGCGGCTCGTCACTCAAAAAGCATTCTTTGCTGTTATTGCCACACGAGAGGATGAGGAACCGGCGAGCCCCGATCAAGGAGACAACGACCTTGCCCACATCACTCTACACCCGCGCAGTTGGTGGACTACACAGTTCGATCTGGCCGGTTGGCGCCCGGAGTCCGATGCCTCCGAATTGTTAGAGGCTTGTCGAAATCATCCCGTTCCGCAACAAATGAAATGGAGCGTTTATGTGCGGCTTCCCTGAAACTCTTGTAGGCAACCGTCACGCTTCAGATGATGACAACAAGAAACGCGCTTACAAATAACTTGATTTTAGACCATGACCATTGATTTCATTGTTCCCTTAAGACGCGTCCAAATGGTCGAACGGCTACTCTGGAGCCTAAGCCGCAATTCCAAGCCACCGGACTTGGTTTCGCTGGTTAGTAATGAACTCAACGAAAAATCTTTGCTGACATTTGGACTTACAGTTCGGTTGGTGAGATTTTCGTCCAATGAATATCCGTTCGGTGAACTCGATGTTGCGCTCCGTAGAAACGTCGGCATTTGGTCTTCTGATGCCTCTCACATTGTGACCTTCGATGACGACCAGCTCGCACCGCAAAATCTCGTCTCTTCCGTAGAAGCAATCTTCAGTGAACGGCCATTTTTCTGGGGTCATCACCGCTTCATAGATTTCAACGCATACTCGTTCGAACAAATACTGTCGTTTCCTCCTCAGGCAGGGCGGGCGCGCGAAGCCCCAGCCAACGCTTGGCATTCCTGGCGCAGCGCCTATGCAGGACTGTTTGGAGCCCGACGAGACTTGCTTTTGGACATAGGCGGCTTTGACCTGATGTTTGCCGGGCGCCATGGCGGTGAGGACCAAAATCTCGGCAGACGCCTCGCCCTAAAATACGATCATTCGGAAGCTGTCTTTGTGCATGAGCCGCCATTCGCCTGGCATCCGGAGCTCAGTACGAAATGGTGCCAAACGACAATTTCGAATCAATGCTCTGAGGCTCATGATCTACAGCTAAGCCGCTTTGGAAACGTTTCTGCTCAACTCTGCCGTAATTGCCCTTTCTATCGTGTTCTTGACGATGAATTTGCCAGGCCCGAAGCGTCCATTCGTTTTGATCCGGCAAAAGTGCAAATCAAAGTGGAGCGAGTTCCTGACTCAAAACCAAGCTCTCTTTTCGACAAGTTTTATTCATCAAAGCAAAAACTTCCGGCGGCCTCCGCGAAACAATTCTTATCGAAAGCTTATGGCCAATATACTTCCAATATCTCTCCGCCAGATTTTGCCGTTTCCTTGGAAACAGCTGCATTCCTATATTCCCTCTGCAAGCGGCTCGCCCCGCGCGACATTCTGGATTTGGGATCTGGGTTCAGCTCGTATGCGTTGCGGTCCTACGCCGCAGGGCATGTCGGAGTAAACGTATTCACTGTTGATGACGATCCTTGCTGGCTGCAAAAGACCTCGAACTTTCTCGCCGCGTGCAATCTACCCCAGGAAAATCTAATGACATGGACAGACTTTCTGCGCCATTCCCCGCAACCAGCCGATATTGTTTTTCATGACTTGGGAAGCATGTCTATGCGCCGCGCTTCTCTCCCTGCTGCGCTGAATCATTGCAGGATTGGCGGAATCATTATTCTTGATGATATGCACAAAGAAGAATATGCGCCGCATGCCGAGCAAATACTCATTGCAGGAAGGTTTCATGCAGTAGATATGCGCGAATACACCCTAGATCATTTCGGACGGTTCTGTTGGATGGCCACAAAAGGCGGGTGAGAGGCTTGAAACAAACTCCTCCAGACAAAAATGAAACCGTCCTGGTGCATCTTGCATCTGGAATCGGAAATATTGTTTTTGCAACGCCGCTGCTTATCGCGCTTAGCGAGATGCGGTTGACTATAGACGTACGCCTCGATGCCGACTACAAACAAACGGCCGAACTTCTGGAAGGTTGGAGCATCGTTCGCGAGATTCTTTGCGGAACCTCTCCGAATCTCGACTCCTACGACTATATCCTCCCAGCCATTCCACCTTTTTATTGGCCGCGCTTCCAACATCTTTATAAGACTGCAAGAAAAAAGGTCTGCAGGCCGCTCGATTCGCTTTTTTACGAGAACGAACAGGCGTACTACCTGAGATTCGCACACACGCTCGGTTATCCACTGGAACGAAGCCCTTACTACTGTCTTCCCATAGCCCCATCGAACCGCTTCGAAGTAAAACCAACAACTCTCATCATCGCTCCCGGTTGCAAGACGGGTGAAATGGCATTAAAACGCTGGGCCTATTTTCCAGAACTAGCCGAGCGATTCGATGATGTCATTTTGATTGGTACTGAAGATGACTTGCGGGATGCGCAAGGCTGCTTCTTCCATTTTCCCTCTCACGTTCGCTCCTATGTGAGCCAGTTGTCTCTTCGAGAATCCGCCGAATTCTTGGCTGGGGCCGGAGCCGTAGTTGGCAATGACAGCGGTCTGTGCCACATTGCAGGCGCTGTAGGAACCCCGACGCTAGTTTTGTTCGGCCCAACGCCTGACAAAACTTTGGGACACTTTCCAGAAAACGTGCGCGTTCTGCGCGCGGGGCTGCCATGCGAGCCGTGTTGGTTCTCCAAACGCTTTGGATATTGCAAACGTCGTATTGATTGCCTTACACAACTCAGCGTTGATAAGGTTGAGACGGCGGTCAGATCGCTTCTAGGCCAACCAAGAGAAGATCAGGCTGCTGCCGTTCAAAGAAAGCTCTGCCGCACAATCGAAAGTGTGGAAATTGGGCATGTTTTAGACAGAGAAATAGGAAGATGACAACAAAACCTAGTTTGAAAATATTCTGAGAGAGATTGTTACGGAGGAACTACTGGAAAAGGCGAAGCGATTTGGAGTGCCGCTTGGGAACTACGAAGAGGACATCGAAGACTTGTGGCATGCGATCCAGCTCAAGTTTAAGGGGAACGATCTCGCCTTTGTGAAATTGGTACGGAACGTAGCCAAAGGTATGCAGAAATGAAGAAACGGAAACGGCGCTGCTGCGGCCACGACCAGAGCTAGGACCTCGAACTTCGCACCAAATGGGAGCCGAGTCTGGACCGTTCAGATAGGCTGCCATGCCACGTACTGTCTTCTCTTCATTCCCCTCCACGTCGATTTTTATAAGCCGAATCGAAGATGGATCCAATTGGAGCTCAGAGAGAGTTGCGTCAAACGTGGAGACGCGCACGGATACGACCTGCTGGTACTCCGATTGGCTCCAACCGCCCTCGGGCATCACCAGTGAACTGCTGCCGGGATTTGTTTCTCCAGAAACAAAGAACTCTGTGGTCCCGCATGAACTGCTAAGTGCGCAATCCAACGGCGTCCCGAACACGGAGGCATTGCGCTTCAAGAAGGCGTAGTGAACTGGTTCGGGCTCGAACAAAAGTGTTTGATACCCGGATTGACGAGCCAACAAGCTATACAGTCCAAGATTGGCGCCTACATCAACGAAAAGCGCGGAAGGCGCGGCAAGCCGCGAAATGACGCGGTAGAGGTCGGAGTTTCGATAGCTGCGAAGGAGGTTGTGTGGAGCGTAATACAAGAGGCGCTCCGCGGGATTGAGAAGATTGAGATGAAGAATATTGGGACCGATGCGAATGGAAGCATCGTTCGATTTTTTTGCATCAACAAATAGTCGGTCGCAAGTCGCGAGGAGAAGCCTCTTGCGCTTACCGCCGATATTAATGTCAAAACCGGCTGAGCCCATCAATTCCCGAGCAAAAGAAGGGTAGTGCATTTATCTCCACACATGACAGCAAAGGATTGAGCTAACTCATTGCAAGCGGAGTAGGACTGGTTTGAACCTGCTAATGAAATCTCGCAGGCGCCTACGCGCAGTCCGGGGAATCACCCACATCGCAAGAAAGACACAAAACTCCCGAAAACGCGTCTTTCCGTACCGGACGAGCTCTATCGCAATTCGTGGAATTGCCGAAAGAGATTTTGCATCTGCAGCTTCCGGCGTCACATTATTGACTAAAAAACCTGCATAAGCGCGCGCGGTGAACAGGTGACGATTTTCCTGCGCCCAATTGAAAGAGTAACGCCAATTGCTTTGACTGCTGACAGTGCGACGGCTCTCTTCCAAAAAATGCCGCACAAGGATTTCATTCACAAATAAGACACGGAATTCAGAAAGTTGAGCAGCGCGAAGCAACCAGTCTGTGTCCTGATGTTTGAGCTGGCCTTTACGAAAAGGGCAACGTTCGAATAGCTGCCGTTTGGCAAAAAAAGTCGATGTTTGAATGGAGCGCTCACCACGAAATAACGAATCGCGAATCAGAAGATATTCGCTCAGAGGTTCATGAAGACTGGGTAGACGTCGAGGCCATTCGTAATCCGCGCGAGGGGTCTTTGCCAAAACCCGGCAACTTACCAGGAAGTGCTCGCAGTCTGCCGTCTTGCCCAATGCCAATTGCGACTCGATTTTACGTTCCAGCCACTCATCATCATCGTCTAGAAACGCAACCCACTTGCCGACTGCTTCTCGCACCCCCGTGTTGCGTGTTTCTGAACCACCGACTCGCCTAGGCAAAGAAATCAAGCGAAACCGTGGGTCATTTATTGTGGCTGACACTTCTTCCGTTGCGTTGTCTGGACCATCCACTATGACCAATACTTCGATTTGAGAAAAACTTTGCCCCAGCGCGCTTCGCACTGCGCGGAGAAGCAGTGCAGGCCGTTGATAAGTAGGGATAATTATACTTACCAGTGGTGTCGTAGAAGTTTGAGCAGTCATCATCGAAGAGTGACTCAGTGGGAATCGATGGCGGAAGCGTATAGCTCTTCGAGCAAGCCACATTGATGATTCAGATCGAACGACTGTTGCACCCGTTCTTTGGCAGCCGTGCTCAGACGGTTCCACAGCGCGCCATTTCGGAAGAGTTCGATGATAAATTTTGCAAGCTGTCGCCAGTCTCTCTCTGGCGCGAGGAAGCCAGTAGTTCCATGCGAGACAGCTTCAGGAACGCCACCGCTTGTGAAGCTAACCACTGGGGTTCCCAATGCTTGGGCTTCAAGGAACACCATTCCGAATCCTTCCGCGTCGCCAGAGCGCGCGATGATACTTGGAACACAAAAAACTCGTGCACGATTCATCCAAGTGCGAACCGAAGATACGGGCTGTGTTCCAAGAAATGAAACATTACTTAGGCTTTTTCTGGCCATGTCCGTGAGTTGCGCCCGCAGGGGACCGTCGCCAATTACTACGAGCTCAGCCGTGGGAATCGCGGTCTGTACTTCTTTCATGGCACGGATCAGAAACTCACATCCTTTTTTTTCCACGAGGCGCGCAACAAAGAGAACCACATTTTTTCGTTCAACTGTTGAGTCAGGCGTAAATGTCCGTGTATCGACGCCTATGTAATGCACCACGATCTTGTTCTTGGGCAATCCCTGCTTCACAAGGCTATTCGCAATGAATTGCGACACTGCGATGATACGGGTCGCCGTCGCTCCGATTTCGTTGCGTCTGCGAAGGTATCGTCTGCCGGAAGGCGATTCGCCGATGGTTTCATTGTTCGCGGTCGCATCCCATCCATGAAATGTGACGAAGAATGGCAGCCGTTTCGCGCGAATTAGTGGAAGAATGTGTGATGCGTCACGCCCAAAATGGGCATGAACCAACGCTGGCGATACGGAACGAACTATTTTGTCCAAAGCAAAAGGCAACGCTCCGAACTTGAGCATGTATTCCCTGCAATATCCGAACGCATTTCGCGAGTTCAGCACGTAAGTGCGGTCAGCTGGTAATTCCAGTCCATTTTCGGACCGCATCCCCAGGTAAAACGATTGGAAGTGCCGCAAGCCCTCCCCTTGCGCACGAATAAACGTCTCCGACAACGGGAGAAGATGATCGCGATAAACGATGATTTTCGGTTTCTGCTCTTCCAGCATTGGTGTAGGTTTTCCGCTTTAATCTAATGAACTGAAGCCAAACGGTATTCCCCGCTACTTAGCGTGTGCATCTTCAAACGCACGTGCAATCGCAGACCAGGCTGGTGAGGGCTGCATGTTTTCGTCGAACGGCAGCGGGCGCGCCTTGGCATTGTCTTTGCGAGGTTTGTATCCTGATATCCAAGAATACCGATTGGAGATGCCCCAGGTAAGGACGGCGGGAACCGTGCTCGAGCTAAGCACCGTGGAAAGATAATCGAAATAAACGTCAGCTACTGCTTTGTCTCGGCTATCGGTCTCCGAGGGCAGCTCAGAATCGATTACATCCATTTCCGAAACAATAACTTTTACACCCAAATCGGAAACGGCGCGAAGAAACGACACGAATTCTGGGTAATTGAAAGTCGGGGATGTTCCTGGAAGGTGTGATTGTAAGCCGATTGCATGTATTGGCACGTTTCGTTGCAGGCGTGATTTCAGATTCTTCAGCATCGCTTCGCGTTTTGCTTGCGCCCAATCTTCGCGTGTTTCTAAGTGATTTTCATTCCACACCAGAAGGACTTTTGGATCTGCGGCGGCCGCCGCATGGAATGCGTCATCAATGTAGTCCGGACCAACAAGATTGACCCATGGCTTGCTTCGGAGACCGTCCGGGCGTTTTTCATTGGGGTCTAGGGCCTCATTAACAACATCCCATGAATGCACTTTCCCGGAGTACCGTGCAACGACGGTGGAAATGTGATTGAGCATGAACTCTTTTGCATTTTGAGGTGTGACATAGGAGTCGAACCATTTCGGCAAAGATTGATACCAGACAAGTGGGTGGCCACGAAATTTCATTTGACTGTGGACAGCAAATTTCTGGAGCCAATCCGCGGATTGGAAATTAAATGCATCTGGAGCTGGCCTCAATACGTCCCACTTGAGTTCGACTTCGGGAACGAGGATGCCGCACTGTTCAACGAACGATGCTGCGAAGGCAGTATCTGAAGAAAGATGCGTTTTGGTGGCCGCAGCCCCGTAGAGAAAACCATGCTGTACCGCTATTTCTTTTAGCGAGCTTTCCGGCGGTACGCGGGCAGATGCAGAGCGAGCGTCACCAATCCATCCAAAGGATCTGGCCATCGGCGATGCACCAAGGACCGCACCACTTGTTCCTGAGAGAAATGCGCGTCTAGAAAGAAGGGTATTCATTGTGAAATTTGACTACTGCTTCGTAGAAGGAGCTCTACCCACAAGAATTCGCGACTTGATAATTTGCTGGAGAACGATTCCTGCCAAACTCCACGGCTCAACAAGATACCGCCGCCAAAGACGACCGGGTTCATCCATGAGTCGGAACGCCCACTCTAATCCGACGCGGCCTGCCCACCTCGGCGGCATGTGAACCGCTCCCGCGACGTAATCCATCGCCGCACCGCAAGGCAGAATCACATTCGAAGCAAGTACCTCACGATTCTGCTGAATCCATAGTTCTTGACGTGGCATACCCATACCAATCATGAGGATGTGAGGTTTGTACTCTGCAATTGAGCGGATGATTCGCCGGTTATCGTCGTTATCTGGTTCCATCGAAAAATAGCCGTGCATCGTGCGGATCTGTAAGCCCGGATATCTGGCGCAAAGAATATCCGCTCCACGAGCGGCGATTCCCGGAGCAGAGCCAAGATAGAAAATGCGCCATTTGTTTTTGGAGGCAAGCTCCACTAGGGGCCCCATCCAATCGGCATAGGTTGTGCGATGGCTGCGTTTCGCGCGAAAACCAAAGAGCCGCGCGAGCAACACAAGCGGCATGCCGTCAATGTGGCACCACTCAACTCCGGCATAAAAATCCCTTAGCTTGGAATCACGGTGGAATAGGCAAAGACTATGGAGGTTGTGATTTGCGATCACGACCTTCCGATTTTCTTCAATTTGCGCAGTGAGGAGTTCGAGCAACTCGCTCATTGTCTTCAAATGGACCCGTACACCTAAGAAAGAGACTTCCCCCAAGCCCTCTTTTTTTCCACCGTTTTTGCGGAATGAATCGATTCGCATTTTAATTTGCGAGAACAGATTGATAGAGGCCAATGTAACTTTGTGCAACCCCGTCCCAGGAACACTTTGCAGATACCCGCCTAGCGTTCTCGCCCATCGTCATAAGAGTTCCCGCATCGAGGCGCAACACGGCAAGCAGACCACGCGCTATCGCACGTGGATCACCGTCCACCAAAAAACCTGACTTCCCTTCCTCAATAATTTGAGGATGGATTCCGACTTTCGTGACGACCGGCACAGTACCGCTGCTCATTGCCTCAATTGTTGAAAGCCCATATCCTTCATAACTTGATCCGCAAACAAACACATGCGCCCTTTGCAGCCAGTCTTGTAGTTGAGCGGGCTTAGCGCGTCCAACAAATTCGATTCGATCAGACACCCCCAAGCTAGCGGCAAGTTCCATGAGGCTCGAAGTTCTGCCGTCCTGATCAGGCCCAACCCAAACTAGTTGTGCATTCGGATACGCCTTTTGCAGATCGGCAACGGCACGGATCACGCGGTCGGCACACTTATTTTCGGCGACTCGGCCGATTCCAAGAATCAGCCCAGGAGTAATCTTTTTCGAGAGTCGGGCGTAAGCGCTGATATCAACACCGTTGCGCATCAAGTGAAGCTTTTCCTTTGGGACGATGGTCGCGAAAAGCTGGTAGTCCTGTTCGCTGACACACAAAACAGCTTCCACTTTCCGCAAAGAAGATCGCGTCATAGTGCGGAAATAGGCTGACTTCAGCCGCGAAAACCACTTGGTATGAAATATGCCACCGTGGGTGCTCAGAACAATGGGACGTTGGTGAAGGAACTTTGCCCAACCAAGAAAATCAACGAAGAAGTCCACTGCGTGAATGTGTAGAACGTCGCAATTCTTTACGTATTTTAAGATTTGTGGGGCAACTGGGTAACGTCTTAATCCAAAATGGCGAATTCGCGAGACATGAAGCCCATTGATGATCGAGCGGTCAGGCGCCATTTCGTCCGTCGAAAATATTTTCTTGAGTGTGACGATCTCAACGTCATGGCCCGCTTTCTGAACGGCGTGGCTTAGCCCGTCAACGACCGCCTCTATCCCGCCGATTGATGGGAGAAACTGGCGCGTAATTTGAAGCACTTTCATGGTTGAGCGAATCTAGATATTTTGAGCCGGGAAAAAAACTGACTCTAGTCACCGTAGGCCGGAAGACTTCCTTCGACTGCTGCATTTGCTGGATCTAGCACGCGAAGCCGATCCCTCTGCATGAGGGCAAGCGACGTAAAAAGCGCAACGCAGGGGACCCATAAAAAAGTACCGAGGCGCAACAAATCGCTTTCATGAAAATTTTGTAGCGCGAAGAATAGAAAAAAAGTTAGAGGCCACTTCGATGACGGGCCAAGATCAAAGTTCGCGTACCTTGCACCGAGCCGAAACGAAAATACGAGAGAACCCAGGAAGAGCGCAAGGCCCACGACGCCAAGGTCAAGACACAAATCTAAATATCCGTTCTGAGAACTCAACGCATTCCATCCAGTAGCAACAACATCGAGCAAACTTCCTGATGTATGAACCCAAAATATGGCATAGCCATGCCCCAACCATGGTTGCTGTTCGATCGCGCGGCCTATAGCTGCCCATAAGGGAACGCGGCCGGTGAGGCTAGTGTCACGGCCTAACGGTTCAAGAAAAACATCCGCGTTTGAAATTACAAGGATCGATACGGAAGCGAGAATCGGAATAAGACCAATCCATAAGGGAGCCGTTCTACTACGGCTCTTCCGCGGCAAAACCAACAAGCCATAAAACGCCAGCACAATTGCCAAAGTGATTAGAGCTCCAGCGGACCGCGAAAGAATCAGTAGCAGAAATGCTGCAGCCAGACATCCGCGTGAGAGCCATTTCGGAATTCCATTTGGCTTTGCAATGAGTAGCGTCAGAATTCCGAAAACCATCTGCCGCCCCAAGAGATTCTTATGAGAAAAAAGCCCCTTCAATGCGCCTTCATGAAGATCGTGTGAGATTCCGAATTGCGGCGCGAAGATAATGACTAGAATGCTGCCAGACACCGAAAAGATGAGGAGCCAACCAAAGAGGTTCGATTGCTCTTCAAGTGTGAAACAAGACCCCAAATAAACCGCAAAGAGAGTGGTCAGCAACAGGATGATCGCGCGCCGAGCTGTAAAAAATGGGTCATCGGACCATCCAGCTGATAGAACCGCCAAACCACAGAGTGCCAAAGGCCAAAAGGCTACTTTGAGACCATTTAGCACAGAACTCGAATGCGAGAAAATCAGAAGCGCCAGAATGGGAAATACAATTAGTTGGATGAAATAGGAAATCTGATCGAACTGCCATTGACGGGTGATTCCGTTTTCCCCGGTATCGCTCGGACTCAGTGCGCCAGCAAAATACAGCAACGCAAAGAACACATACACTCTTTCTGGAATATGGATGGCTCCGCGAACCTGTTCAGTAATGTAATTTGTGGATTGCATCTTAGTGAATGAGCATTGCCAAAATTCTGGAATTGTTGCACGGGCGTTGGGCCCGCTTTTAGCCGGACTTATGATCTAATTTCCGTCAATGAAGACAGCGCAGGTTGCGTGTCGCCGCTCAAATTTGATGTAAGGTTCTCCACTTTGGCGACGAGCCTGGAAAGAACAAACCAGTTTGCCGCAGCCAAAAGGCCGTCAGTAATCAGGCTAGACCACGCGGCGCCTCTCCAGGAATACCTTGGTATTAGATACAAATTCAAGGCAAAGTTGGCCGCTGCTGCCAAGACCTGAGACATAGTTCGATAACGTTGCTGGCCTATGCCGGTAAGAGTATCTCCCGCACTCAAATGCAAACTGCGGAATACAGGTAACAGACAAAGCCAGCGCAAAGCGTATACGCTGTCACCGAAACTCCTGCCAACAATAGAAGGAACGATTCCTGCTAAGAGATAAAGCATGAGCGCAGCAAAAAGAGCATACGGAAGTGTCTTGCCAACAACCTTCCACGTAAATCCGATGCACTCTGAAATTCCGTTTGCACCTTTCTTGAAGAATCGCGGCAAAGCGGCGAAATGAAGGGAACGCATGGGCACGCAGCTGAAGTCCACTATTCGATATGCCACAGAGTAGGCGCCATTTGCCTCCGCGAATCCATACCGGCTTAACATCGTTTTATCAAGGTCGTTGTAGGTAGATGTCATGGAAGAAGCGAATGAAAAGCCGAACCCCTCGGCCACATTTTCAAAAACATGTTTCAGATTAAAAGTCGGGTTACCCAAATATAGGGTGACAGTCAGGATAGCCGCAATGGCCGAGAGCGAAGATACACAAAACGATGCCCAAGCCCATTGCGAGGCTGTTGCGTGCTGCAAAGTAAACATCAGAAAGGAGACAGCAAAGAGCCGCATAGCACTAGTCAACGCCGTCAGCATTGCCGTGGTTTGCATTTTCTCAAATGCTTGAAACGCTTGACCGGCACATTCGGTCAGCTTGGCGCAAATGCATTCTCCGAGAGCGACGAGCACAAGGATGGAAGCACTCTGCGCGCCGATCAACAATCCACCTGTTAGCCACATGAGTAAAATCAGCAGGATTCCTACAACGAAAGTTGTAAGAATTGCGTTTCCCCAAAATTGAGAGAACTTCTCGCGATCGTGGCTTACATAGCGAATCAAGACCATACCTGAGCCGAGAGAACTGTATTGGCTTACGATGGCAACAAGGGCTGCGGCTCCAACAAAAATTCCGTACTGATGACTCCCCAGCAGTCGCGCGAGCAAGATGAAATAGGCACCTTGAAGAATCAGACTGAGTCCCTGGCCCGCAAAGGCCCAAATAGCATTTCGACCGAGGCTCCCTCTTTCGAAATATTGAAAGAGCTTCATGCAGCTGTTCCTAAGGAATCAATGAGCCCGCGATACTGGTTGCGGATTCCTTGCCAGCGGTAACGTTTCTGGAAAGAACGAAAACCTTCTTGAGACAACTGCGCGCGGCGTCGAGAATCCGTCAGCAACGACTCAATCGCATCAGCCAGTTCGTTCGGGCGATTCGCGGACACCAATAGTCCGCCGCCCTGCTCAAAGATTTCTGGAATACCGCCAACGTCTGTAGCCACAACGGGAAGAGCAGTGGCCATCGCTTCAACATTAACCATGCCAAATGGTTCGTTCCAGATGGACGGACAACAGAACACACTTGCATTCCTAAAGGCTTCGGCCAAATCTTTGCCTGACAAATATTCACCGAATTCCACATTTGAAGGTTTTTCGCGCATCAAATGTTGCTCATAGGCCGTTTTGGGATGCATGCCAAAACTTGAGCTGCCGATCAGTCTGCCCAAGACCTCGTAGCCCTTTGCTTTCAACATTTTCATAGCGGCCAGAAAAAGATGAGCCCCTTTTTCTGGAACAAGCCGGCCGACAAACAAAACGACCGGACTCGACGTCTTGTTTGCCACAAGCCCCCTATCCGGCACTGGAAAAAACAATTCTTCATCAGCTCCGTTCGGAATTACATTTGCGTTAGCAAGCGGCACTCCAAATTCAAGCGCTTCCGATTTCAGGAAAGAGCTACAGAAGACGAATGCATCCGCCTTGAGTTTTTGCATGGATTGCTTTGGAAAATAAGTGAGGTGAGAGTTTTGCATGTGCAACACCAACTTCACGCCGAGTTGATGGCAGGGTGAATGAAGTGCCAGCGCAAACTCAGGGCGATTATGGATGTAGACGGTGTCCTGTTTCTTGAGTCTTTTCGTAAGCGTTTTCAGTACTTGATTTAGCAGTGCAGTTCGGAAGTGACCGAAAGGGTGCCTGCGAAGAAAAAGCGCCCATCGCCGGTAGCTCGTAAATCCCGGCACCGCAATGATTCTTCGCGGTGGGAAGTTCCACGAAGTGTCCGCCCATGGACAAACAATCATCGAATCTTCGTCTTCGCGGAGAACATTTGCGGTCCAACGAGACAAAGCTCCGCCAAAATGTTCTGAGAACGGTTCAGATTCGGTCAGAAGGTGATAAATCATCGAGTCGTTCTTCAAGTGGTGTGAACTAGAGTTGGAAGCTAACTTGTAGCACCTGCCGAAAGTGGAGATTCAATTCTGTGAGATGTCGCCGCGTAGTCTTCTTCTTGGCCAGTTAAGAGGGAACGGTCAGGCATACATGCGGGCCGGCCAATACTGTAATAAATCAATCCGGCCCTAGACGCCTTTTCAGGATCAAACAAGTTGCGCCCGTCCACGACGATGGGGTGCCGAAGAGCCCTGCGAACGCGCTCCAAATCCAACGCAGCAAATTCACGCCACTCGGTTAGAATCAGCAAAGCATCGCAACCGACGGCGGCATCATAGGGATTAGAAGCAAAAGTCATTCCTTCCTTTGGAAGAAGGTCCGCAGCGCGGCGCATTGCAGCTGGATCATAAGCCCGCGCCGTGGCACCTTCTTTCACTAGCGCATTCACAATTGCTATGGCCGGAGACTCTCTTACATCGTCGGTTTCTCCCTTGAAAGCCAGCCCCAGCACGCCAAGTTTCTTTCCGCGAAGAGTCCATAGAGCACTCTGCACTTTCTTGACAAAAAGCCGTTGTTGCTCTGTGTTGATTTTTGTCACCTCTTTTAGTAAACCGAATTCGTAATTACATTGCTCGGAGACCATCCGGAACGCTTGAACATCCTTGGGAAAGCACGAACCGCCATATCCGATACCTGCGTTTAGGAATTTCGGACCGATGCGCGAATCAGATCCTATCCCGGCGCATACCTGTTGAATATCAGCCCCGACTGATTCCGATATGTTTGCGACTGCATTTATAAAAGAAATCTTCATGGCGAGGAATGCGTTGGAAGCATGCTTGATGAGTTCGGCGCTTTTGGCATTTGTCACAATGATCGGTGCCCGGTCATATACACCGTTATGCAAACGAATCGCTTCTCTTTGACGGTAATAGGTTCCATTTGCGAGCGGTGCGTATATTTTCGAGAGAACAGTTCGGCTGAATTCGTCATCAGCTCCAATCACGATGCGATCCGGATACAGGAAATCAACCACGGCGGTCCCTTCCCGTAAGAATTCTGGATTGGAAGCAACAGAAAACGATTGAGAAGGTGCGCCGTTTAAAACCAGCGCTCGACGAAGGGAATCGCACGTGTTTACGGGAACGGTGCTCTTCTCCACTACAAGCTGCTGCCCACGCAGGGCCGACGCCATTTCTCTTGCCACACTCTCGACGTACGAGAGGTCTGCTTCTCCAGTTTCCGATTGCGGCGTGCCAACTGTGATGAAAATTGCTTCCGCATCTCGAATCGAATCACCCAGACTGGTGGAAAATCGCAGCCTATGATTATGATGACGGTCCAACAGTTCGGAAAGATGCAATTCGTGAATAGGGACTTCACCGCGCTCCAGAGCTGTGATCTTATCCGGGTCGTTGTCGATCGAGACGACGTTGTGCCCAATCTCCGCAAAGCAAGCTGCCGACACTAGACCCACATATCCGCTACCAACAACTGCGATTCTCATTGGATTCTCCAGTTTCTGTTTGGTGTGAATGTGCAGCGCGCTCTATGCCGCTCCAGTTCCCCTGAATACAGCCGGAATCGTGCGTGCCAGAATTTCCAAATCGAGCCAGAGCGACCACTCGTCTAAATATCTAATGTCTAATTGCATCCATTCCTCGAACGTTATCGAGTTCCTCCCATTAATCTGCCAAAGACAGGTAATTCCGGGACGTACACTGAATCTCCTCCGCTGCCAGTCTTTGCTGAATCCCTCGAAGTCCCGGACGGGCAAAGGCCTTGGACCGACAAGACTCATGTCACCAATCAAGACGTTGAACAGCTGCGGCAATTCATCGAGGCTCGTACGGCGAAGAAATCTCCCCATCTTCGTTACACGTGGATCTTCCTTGATCTTGAAAACCGGCCCATCCATTTCATTTTGCTGTTCGAGCTGCGCCATCATCTTTTCCGCATCCGGGATCATGGTGCGAAATTTATGAACCATAAAACGCCTCTTGTTCATCCCAATCCGCTCTTGCGAAAAAAACACTTTTCCCCCGGATGAAAATTTGATGAGAAGGGCAACTGCCGCGAAAACGGGGGCAAGGAATAAAAGCAACGTCAGGGAACTGACAATATCGAACATCCGTTTGATGGCCATAGCGAAGCTATCGTGAGCTTCTGAACAAACGTGATAGGCCCCTTCAAATTCCTCAGTGTTCCAGTGAGTGCGCTTCAAATCGAACACATCAGGATCAAATCGCAGAATTATGCCCTGTTGTTGGCACAACATTGCCACACGCGACGCGTGCTCGTAAAAAGAACGCAAAGGAAAAAACATCGCAACTTCATCCACGACGTTGCTTCGCAGAAATGCTTCGAGCTCTTCGAACTGGCAAGCAATCCGAAAACCGCTTTGACGAAACTCCTCAATTCCATGCCAGGTCGAATCCACAAAACCCAGCAAACGCGTACCGTGTTCCGGACGCGATTGAATCTTCTGAGCAAACGTAATGGCGCGGGCATTTGTTCCCAGAATCAGAATATGCCTGAGATTCCTTTTGCTGCGGCGGAGGTGCGTTAACGCGTAACGAAGCAAGAATCTCGAACAAATCATAAGATTCGAACTGATAGCCCAAAAGATCAAAATGAAACGCGGGTTCGTAATAAAGAGAATGTGCGTCGCTGCCGCGAAAAATACAAGTATTCCGGTTGCGAGTGTCGTTCCCTTGATTATGTTCGAGGTTTCCCATGGAGAAGCCTGGCGTGACTGATACAGACCACACAGAGAGAGAGCCAAAGACCAACCCAAGACAATCAATCCAAAGAGGAAGCAATTTAATATGGAAACTCGGATGGATAGAAAATCTTCCAGCGAAATTGTTCCGTCGGCGCGAACAACCAAAATAGTCGCAAGGGCGAATGCCAGTGTTTGAAGCACTAGATCGAACACGCGGAGAAGGCCTTCAAAAAACCGGCGACGAGTTAAGTTCACGTGACCTCGCTTAACTTGGGATAGGGTCAAAGCAGCTGATAAATCGGCTCGGGGATCGGAAACGTCCGCTTGTTGAGGACGGCCCCCAAAACTGTTACCGCAGCGCCACGCAAGTGTTCGGAAATCCTCAGGGCGGATTCTCTTCGTGTCGAATTGGCTTCAAGGATAAGAACTATGCCGTCCGTCTGTTGTCCGAGTCCTACAGCGTCCGCATAGGAGTTAAGAGGCGGCGCGTCAATGATTACGTGCGCGAATTCATTTCGAAGATCCTCTATGCGCGTTTTCATGCTTCGCGAACTCAAGAAGCCGGCGGATTCCAGCGCTGTCCCACCTCGAGGCAACAGACTGAGGTTGCCCGGACCGACTGGGATCGTGAATTCCCGGATCGGGCCTGGTTGGCGAAGGGCTTCCGCCAGACCGATCAAACTGGACGTACTGTAGAGAGAAGCTCGATTGACGTTGCGAAAATTTGCGTCCACCAAGCAAACCGAAGACCGAACGCTGGAAGCGAGTGCTCTTGCAGTGAGCCCACAAATCTGGCTGCACCCATTTCCTGAATCGATTGCGGCAAAAACTATTACGCTGCGCCGTGCAGCTGATTGCGACAGAAAAACAGCGTGCGCCAATTTCAGCGCCTCTTCCCTGGCTAGATGACTATCAGAAAGATGCAAGCTCGCTTTTTCAGCTCTTTGTCTATTCTGTTGGGTAAAGCCGGGTTGATCTGATTCCTTCGCGTATCCAGTTGACGCAACATTGTCAGAGATAAACATAGGAAAATCGTTTGCTTGATCACTCAATTGCAGTTGTTGCAGAAGTTCGAAACTCTTGCTCACATGTCCTCCAAGTACGAAGATGGCACCAGTGATGGATTATCGGTCATCGAGCTAGGCTCAAAAACCGGCTATTAAAGAAAAAGGATGCACTCCAAAGAATCGCTCTACGGTTCAGCGAACGTTTTACGCCGCTTGTCTGGGAACAGAAGCTAGAACTGGAATCGAAAGAGTGGCTGCCACTTCAGAAGGTGTTCTAAACGATGGGTCAAAATATTCGGCCAAATAACCGGCCGCGATTCCACTGCAAATGCCGAGTGCGAATCCAATAATGCTGATGAGCACAGGGCTGTGTGCAGGCACCAAAGGCAGATTGGGAGGAACAGCGATTGCCACATTTCCGATTCGCATTTTGTCAAGTGCGTCGGAAGTTCTTTCCTGATCGCGCTTGTTCACATACAGCAGATAAGTGCCCTCATTGGCTTTCGCTTCGCGCTGCAAAGCCCCTTGCTTGACTGCCTTGGCGTCAAGATCAACAACCTTTGCCTGCAGACTTCGGATGCTCTGATTTAACGCCGCCACTGTAGCTTTCTGTGCGACGACGTCAGCCTCCGCTTTTGCTTCTTCCTGCTTTAGCACGGTATGTGTCGGATCAAGATCCGTTGTGTGATTCACGTATTGGGCTTTTTCGGCATCAGCAATCGCGGCTTCCGTTTTGGCTATTTCCTCGTCCGCTTCACGCACAAGTGGATACGACGGATCGTATTTCACAGCAAGTTCGGTGCGCTTGATCTTTGCTGCCAGCAAAGTCGATTGCAAGTTTTGCAAAAGAAGACTCGATGGAGTTGTGACTTCGGCAGTTACGGAACGTTCCGGAATGCTCGCGAGTTGTTTCTTTAGGTTTTCGATGCGAGATTCATCCGCCGCAACTGCTTCTTGTGCTTGATGAAGGTTAGCAATCGCAGTTGCGGTTTGCTGGGCAACTGAGGTCCGCAAGACATCCGGCGCCGCCACCCCTTCCTTTTGACCGAATTCAATCAGACGCGCTTCTGAATCTGACAGTTCTTTTTGATATTTCTCCGCCTCTTGAGCGAAAAAATCGGAGGAGCCAGCCGGCCGTTGCAGCTGAACGTGCTTTTCGAGATAGAACTTGCTCAGATTCTGCAAAACACACGCTGGAGTCTGTGGGTCGCCAAGGCGACCGTATTTCACCTCAATTACGTCTGACGTAGTAATCGCCTGCGCTTTAATGGCTTTCGATAAGCTGGCGGCGGCCCGTTCCTTTTTGATTTCTTGCCGCAGTTTTGGATCTTCGGGAAGCAAAATATCCGTGAACGAGGGTTGTTGCCCTAGGCCACAAGCATCAGCGACCTTTCTCAACATGTCCTGCCCTTGCAGAAGTGCAATTTCAGAGGCCACTTGATCCATGGTTACGGGTTTGTTGCTAGTGATAGCAGCGCTTTGACCGGCACTCACAGCAGGATCCGAGCGCTCTTGCTGAACCACGACTTGCATTCGGGAAACGTAGTATCGGGAAGCCCACAGCCACGCAACAGCCAACGAACAAAGAAATATGCACCAAAATGCACCCAAAACGAATTTTCGGTGCCTGAAGAGTGGCGCGACAAGGTCTCGTAAAGTTACGCTCGAGAATAAACCATCCTGTTGTTTTATCTGAGTTGTGCTTTGACTCATTCTGATTCTTCCTCGACCTTCTGCCTGCTAACTTGCGTCGCGGCTAATAGGAGGCCCCAGCGGAGTAGACTGACGTGCCGACCGAGTACGGAATGTATTTTCGAATTTTCGTGATGGTTTTTTCGGGGACGAAAATCATGTCGCCGGGCCGCATTCCTGCATCTTCATTCACATTCTTGCCGTGGAGAAAATCCTTCAGTTTGAGCTGTCTCGCCTGAACCCATCCAGTCGCATCCCGGTGATAGAGATACACCTCTGTCTTTGCAGTTGGCATGAATCCTCCTGCGATGGCGATCGCTTCAGAGACCGTAATGTCAGATCGCAAGTCGTACTGCCCTGGCTTTCCGACTTGGCCCGTTACAATAAAGTAAGGTCTCTGAAATTCCGCTAGATTGACGTCGACGATCGGATCGTGAAGTACCTTGAAATAGGCATTCTTTATAGCCTGCGACACTTCAGGAAGCGTCAGCCCAAGAACCAAGACACTTCCAGCTCCTTGCAAGCTGATATAACCGTCAGGCTGAACCCGGACCTTTTGATTGAATTCGGTTGAAAGAGGAAACGTAAGCTCCAAAACGTCAGTTCGCTGGATTTTGTAGCGTGGATTGCGCTCGGCCGGCGGGGGAACCTGAACTTCGTTCGAAACTGGCGAGACCGCTGGTGCTGTGGCCGTTGGAGCCGTTGGAGATGTCCTCTGCTCTTGTGCTTGCAGATTAGGAGTAGCTACAGCCAAACACAAGAAAAGTGCTATCAAGCTCCAGGCTTTGCATCGTCTCAACATAACTTCACCTCCTTGGATCTCCTTGAAAATGACATGAGCACCAATTCCGATTGGCCTTTGCGCTATACTGTCGGTATTCCAGCCTTTTCTCCGATTCCAGGAGAGCGTTCCTCGAAATGCTAAATCGCCTCACGGGTGTTCGTGCCGTTGCCGCCATTTTTGTCGTGTTCTTTCACTTCGGTGACAGCTTTGCAACGCTGTTTCCGCCCCTGGTTTGGCTGCGCCCACTCTACAAATCCGGAGACATGGGTGTTGATCTTTTTTTCTTGTTGTCTGGATTCATCCTCAGCTTGAACTACCTTGATAAACTCAAGACCTTTTCCAGACGCAACTATTTCAACTTTCTGGGCGCGCGCCTCGCTCGAATCTACCCGGTCCACATATTCACGCTTCTGCTGCTCACCGCGTTTGTTCTCTATGCGTGGCACTTCGATATCAAAATGAATCTTGCTCACTATTCCGGGTTTACCTGGGCCACGAATGTTTTTCTCATTCAAGTTTGGCCTGGCTTCAACCGAGGGCTGACTTGGAATTTCCCGTCCTGGTCAATTAGCGCGGAATGGTTTGCCTATTTGCTGTTTCCGTTTTTCGCGATCACAATTGCGAAGAACAAGCGGCCCTTTGTTTGGGGCAGCCTGGCTCTGATGCTCTACACCGTCCCATCCCTTTTTGGTCTCGAGCAAAATTCCGTGCGCTGGGCCTTGCTTCGCGTCAGCTCCGAATTTCTCGCGGGATGTTTTTTGTTCTGCATCTATCGCAGTGGAATCGCTTGCCCCATCCGACCCTGGCTTTCAGGTTTGGGATGTATTTCTATCTGCGCCGTCGGTTCCTATTTCAATGTCTCTCGGGCCCTAAGTCTGCCGTTCTTTGCATTACTAATTTGGGGCTTGGCGACATATTCCGAAGGATTTCTCTCCGGCCGTATTGCCGTATATTGGGGCAAAGTCTCTTATGCGCTCTATATGACGCATGGCCTCTGCCAAATCGTCTTGAATCGCGCAATACCGACTGAGAAGTTTCGATTTTCCTCATTCCTCTTGCGTGCGGAAATTGCGGTTGCATACAGCCTTCCTCTGATTTTCTCGGCTGTATTGGTTTACCATTTCGTGGAAATGCCTGCCAGGCAATGGCTGCATCCTTCTTCAAAAAAGAAGCCACTCACAGTATCCTCAGGCGAGCTATTGCAGACGAGCACGAAAGAATCCGCAGGAATCTAATAACTTGATCTAGTCGTATATTTGCACTAAGCATTTTCGTAACAATCGATTTTGTCGGCTTGATTGCCATCAGGAAGGGTCCGCCGCCGGGATCCGGATCAACTGCCCCTGATGCAATACTTCATATGGGTCGTGAATCTGCGGATTCACTTCCCTAATCTTTCGAACGGTTGCCCAATCCGCCCGTCCATACGTCTCCATCGCAAACTGAAATAGTGTTTCAGTCCGGGTCACCTGGACTGTGTATTGCTTTGCGCTTCCACGTGACTTGTATCGATTGGGATGTGTGAGATGTGCTTTGTTTTTCGTCCGCAAACTCGTCTCATTCTTCTTCTGAACTTTGCTCTTCGCGGTCGAAGGCATGTCGTCCGGAGCAGTTTTAGTGTCTGTCTTCGTGTCTTCTTCCACAGTTTCAGAACTTGGTTCCTGTTTTGACTCGGTGATTTTAGGTTGATCCGGCGTATTCTGAGTTTGTGGCGGCGCCTGGCTGGCGAGCGGGGGAGTCAGACGCGACTCAGGCTCACTAGAACTTACCGCCGCGCCGTTTTGCTCTGAGACGTGCCCATGAAACCAATTAGCAAGGTATTCGCGTGACGATCCTGGTCCAAACACTAAATACGCCATTAGAAATAGGACGCTGCAAGCAAACGCAGTGGAGCCAATTCTGAATACAGAGATCCTTTTTCGTGGCGGACGGTAGGTATAGTCCAGCTGAGTCCCGCGCTTATTGTCAATCGGCTCCATCCAGGGCGCCGGAGCCGCGGAAAACCTGTCTTGCAAAACGGTCGCCCCGTCTGAAACGAACGCCGCCTCGAATCTGGCGGATTGGCCACGTTCAAATTCCAATAACCGCGCGGCTTCATGAACTGTCCGAAGGTCAACGACTTTTCTACCTGCCGACGCACCGATGGAAAGTGAATGGAAACAAAGATTATTTATGATTCTAGGAATTCCTTCGCTTGCCTGTGCAACAAATTCCAGAGCTTCAGGCGCAAAGAGCGACTGCCCTGTGTAGCCGGCGACTTTCAATCGGTGCTGGATATATTGAACGGTCTGACCCAATGTAAATGGCGCTAACTCAACTACAACGGAAAGCCGTTGCCGCAACTGAGCAAGCCCCGGGCTGCTCAGTTTCTCCGAAAGAGCCGGCTGCCCCGCAAGTACGATATGCAGTAGTTTCGTATCTGGCTTCTCAAAATTGGATAAGAGCCGAAGCGACTCAAACGCATCATCTGACAGGTTTTGCGCCTCATCTATCACTACAACGACCTGTCGATTAGCTTTTGATTCACGCATCAACGCGGAATTCAGCGACTTTTGCATTGAAGGCCAATCATCGGCGCAGGGGTCTGCCTCCAGGTCGTGAAGGAGTGTGGAGAGTACTTCTCGCGAATTCCCGTGTGTTTGAAACAAAAATCCTGTGCGCGCGGAATCCTTGAGCAATTCCAGCAACTTGAAGAGCAAGGACGTCTTCCCCATTCCGGGTTTTGCGATCACAGCGGAAAATCCACGCCGTTCCTTTACCGAAGACAGGAGTGCAGAGAATGCGGGCTCGTGCGATGCGCCGAAATATAAAAACTGCGGATCAGGCGTCACGCCGAAGGGTTGCCGTCGCAATTGATAGAATTCTAGATTCATAATTTGGGCCGTGTTTTCTTCCGCAGTTGAAGCGGAAGAACGAAATCAATTTCCATAACTCTCATTTGGATGAATCAGGGGATGCGCAACCGGTGAACGACAAATCCCTTCAGTGACGTTCACCGCAGTCGATAGCCGCCCACGTACGCAAGGCTCAATTTCGTTCGATCGAATCTCGACGCTTGCTGATCGCCCTAGAATTTCTACTGAAATAATCAAGCGAATATCATCTTTGCGCTTTTGCAGGATGCCTTCAACTCCGCACAGAGGTCCGCATGTGACGCGCACCCGCTCTCCTTCTCGAACAAACTGCGCCGGCTCCAGAGCGATCGAATGATGCACGGCGCGACGAATCGCGTCTATTTCGTCCTCTCCAAGTGCCGCGGGAGTTTTCCCATTGGAAACGATGGAGTAAACTCCTGGAGTCCCTAGCAAATGAACTCGACTCTCAAGACCTCCTCGGATAAACACGTATCCGGGAAAGACGGGCAACGTTATCTCCTTCTTCCTGTCTCTCCATTGGCGCACTTCTTTGTAGGTTGGACACAATGTGGCAAACCCGCGCAATTCGAGATGGTTCGCAACTTTGTGTTCGTGCTGGTGCCGCGTGTACAGTGCGAACCAGCTGCCGCCAGCTCCGCTAGGTTCTTGCGATGCTGTATGTTCCATAGTCTGCATGGAGCTTCGCCCTGTGACTCACAGCGCCCTTTCGTTCAAACAGGGTGCGGATCTCGAGCCTGAATAGCTGTTCGTTCTCAACTTCCCGTCAAGACACTTCCATCACTCCGAAGCGTCTTAACTCGCGTTACGAAAAACCGTTCTTCTCGCGTTGAGGGCAAATCCCCACTGGTTCTCACGAGCAGATGGCGTCTCAAGCCTGATGACCTCGCCCTTCATCTCCAACATCGAAGGGGCGGCTCCGGTTTGAGCAACAGGCAAGCGGATAATCAATTCCATGTTCGTGCCAAGCGCAGGAAGAGTCTTCGTAAACACAAACGCTCCTCCTTCGCTGATGTCCCGACTTCTCGCCCTTATAATTTCGGATTTTCCATCCGCTGCAGGCAGTTGAATCTCTACAGGCACTCGGAGCGGATAACGGATGTGTCGGCGCCTGTACAATTCCTCTATGATCCCTCCCCGGCTTGAGGTAGTCAGAGGGCCGGAAGAAATGAAAGTTGTTCTCATTTGTTGTCGTCCACGATTTTCCATCCTTGCCAAATTAATTCCGATGATCTATTCGCGCAAGAGAAGGAATGTGTGATGGCTTAGGTCAAAATGTTTCGGTGGAGATTGTGAGCAGTCCGTCTCACAACATTTTTTTCAAACTACAGTGATGACCCGATGTTTGAGAGTACTCCTCATCTCAGATACTGTTTTGCGAGGCACAATAAGCCGGAATTTGGAAAACGAAATGCTGATCTTCAATGGCGACCAAGAAAAGACGATGCTCACAGACCCAAATGAACAATTGGCTGAAATAAACTTTAGGAGTTTAAGAAGTATGAATTTTTTTCATTCTGCTTTCGCGAAAATAAGTGACCTCTCCCCGCGCGTAATCGTGTACGGTGCAGGTATGGAACACACTTGCGAAAGCGAGAATGCGCTATGTAAAATTGTGTTTGGTTAATTTGCATGGATTTATCTGGCCAGGGAAAGCTCTGGCCGGTTTTTTCACCTGGTTTCGCGCTGCCCCAACCCTCTTAGGAATTTCTCACGCGATCCAGAGCGGTCCAGCCCTCAACGCAGCAGCGAGCCCGCCCATATATTTCGGAAGGTTGGATATGCAACATACGAACGAACATGAATGCCCCATAGCCGTTTTGGTGGCTGAATCATGCTTGATGAGTTGCGAGCTGCTCGTGACAGCCCTCGAGCACAGCCGCTACCCGATTTCCGTTACGGCATCTGCCACGGACACTGAAGAAGTCCTTAAACAATATTCCTCGTCGAATCCGGATGTGTGCATCATCGGTAGCCAGCTCAAGGATGGATCTCGCTCAGGATTCAATGCGACACGAGAACTTCGATCCCTTAACCCCCGGGCACGAGTCATTCTTTTGCTGGAGTCCGAGCAACGCGAATCTGTTGTCGAGGCATTTCGATCCGGCGCGGTCGGCGTATTCTCTCGTGAAGAGCCCTTCGAGGCTCTTTGCAAAAGCGTTCGCAAAGTCCACGAGGGCCAAGTGTGGGCCAGCAATCGCCAACTGCACTACCTCGTCGATTCGCTCACGAACTCCGACGCGCCCATGACCGAATCCAAAAGCGCTCAATTGCTGACAAAACGCGAGCAGGAACTCGTTCAGCTGGTTGCCGAGGGCCGCACGAATCGAGACATTTCTCGCGAACTCGGCTTGAGCGAACACACGGTGAGGAATTATTTATTTAGAATCTTCAACAAGCTCGGCACGTCAAATCGATTGGAACTCGCCCTCTATGCGATAAATCAAAAATCACAAGATCGAGGCCAGCTCCCGGAAGCCGAATCCGAATGAAATCCGAGCGGCCAATCGAAAAACAACAAAATCCCCAACAAAGAAAACGGCATTGGAGTGATCGTTAGATCTGCTTCAGGTCAGACCGCGCACAGAGAACGGACCACCCCACGGACACACACCGACAGCGATCAATCGTGAACAAACTTTGAACTATTTCTGCTGCGCGGAAAATTCAGTCTGCTTAAAACTGTTCGGGGTTCTGCAAATAGAGAATGGCACTATTTGCAGAACCCCGTGCCTATTGTTGGTTTGGTCTGCTTCGATACTTAGCTGACGTGAACGCTGATCGCGATGTTGTTACCGCCGTCCTGGCGATACGTAACATCAGCATTGGCTCCGACCTGGAGCTGGCCGTCCACTGTGGTGTTCTTGTCAATTTGGAAGGTCATGTTCTTTTGACCAGCCGCCTCGTTGGTTACTTGCTTCTCGTGATTAGCGGCGCCGCCCGACGAAACAGTGAGGGAAAAGGAAGATTTGTCAACAGAAGCGATCTTTCCCGAAACTGTTTGTGCCTGGGCAGTAGGCTGCTGACCAGCCTGCTTGTGTGATTTTGCAGACAGCGGCAAAATACCTACTGCTGAAACAAAGAATAGAAACGCCAACACAGAAAGAGCTACACGCGATAAATTTTTCATCGCAAAAGCCTCCTAGGATTTTCGACTGGTACTTAGGAGGTTGCAGATGTTTGGCCACTCTGAAAGCTTAACTAAAAACTCCCATATCCCATTCTTATTGTTGGTTTTAGCAGTTATGGTTCTCTGAAAATCGTGCGGTCTTAGGCAGTACTGGAACTGGAAAACTCTTCATCATCAGTTTCCAATCTTCCCATTTTTCAATATATTCGCGGTTTGCAGTACAGGAATTCTGAAATCTATAAGGGGAAACTCTTATTTTTCCATGTCCTAAGAAGTTAAGAGCACGAAAAATTTACTTATGCATCGAACTTGCCGAACCACTGTTGCCATTGTTGCCTGTCACCGCTGCTCCGGGGGCAATGGCCTGTTTTGGCGATGATGCAGGTTGGCTTACTGGGTCAAGAAAGGAAGGATTCAGAGATGCAGTCAACCGAAATGACTTATCTCCGTCGGTGATACTTGTGATCAACAACTCGTAACGGAATCCATCCGGATGATTCCTGCTTCGCAGAAGCGCGAAAACACCTCTCACCTCTGCATCAGCTCGTACGACAACCTCATTCCCGGAAAGGAGAGGAGCTACAATCAAACCACGAAACTCCGCACCGTCGTTCGTCACACCAGAATCAATGGTGTCCATAACCTTTATATTAAGAACCGTTCCCTTTGGCAAAAGGTCGAGGGCATTCCCGCCAGCAGGGTTCAGCCGCGTTTGTAAATAGAAGGTAAGAACGGTTCCAGCCGGAACATGAACTGGCCTGATTTCGGGGTTCTGGGCCTTAGCGCCCCCTGTAACCGCACCGAGACAAAACAGTACTACGAGCGCTAAACGACCCATGGGCTGGGACCTCTTTCAAGCAAATTCTACATTTAAAGTTAAGCAGGCTGCGTTATATCCGTCAACGCAGAAAAAAAGCAGGCATATTGAATCGGTTACACCACCTCGGGGCATGGTCTACCTGTTTGGCGCAATCTGACCGAATCGAAAGCAGTTGTATTAATCAAAAGGCTCGTCACCATTATCTTCGCCTGGTCCGAGGTACGCGCCGTAACAACGAATCTCTTTCCGGATCTATCTACGCTGAACTCTCGTGACCGACTTAACGCCAGGGTGCAAGCCGTCCATCTGAGGGGCGCGTTCCACCCTGACAGCTTTTTGGATCAACAAGCTTGATTACTGGTCATTTCCTTTGGTTAACTCCACGGAAATCGCGGTCAAATAACCAAACAAGCCCCCCGGAACCGTGGTTCGGTCCTGCAGTAAAGTAAAGTTCCGAAGCAGGCGCTGCCGCAGCATCGTTGGAAACAGGCCTAAGGTCCGAATTGGCTAGAAACGCTTTCTGTTCACCACAACAATCTTAATCCGAGCTGCACTTGCCGGGATGTTGTTGCTGTGGACGTGATGACGCCTGCCGTGGGTGACGGGCCACCTGTCGCCGCTGCATAGACCACTGGGTTCGGTGTGTTGAAATTCGTGTGATTGAAAAGGTTGAAGAGCTCTGCACGAAATTGCAAATTCATGCGCTCACGAAAGGCGAATCTCTTCGCCACAGACAGGTCCGTTTCATACAAGCGCGGACCTTGTAACGTGTTGCGGCCCGCGTTTCCATAAGTGCCGGGAAGCGGTTGAATAAACGCGCTCGGATCAAAATATTGATTTGCACCGCCCAGGATCACAGGGCCTGCAAAATTAGGATTCACGGAAGGACGAATCGGATTGCGTGTGTCGCCGTCATTCGACGGGTTATAAGAAAGCTGAGGCGTGAATGGCAAGCCCGATTGGAGAGTCTGTATACCGCTAATCTGCCAATCACCGACCAGACGGTTGAGCCAATCTTTTTTACCGCGACCGAAAGGGAGATCATACGTTGCGTTAAGCACCGCAACGTGGTGAATATCGAAGGAGGCGCGACCGTAATCTGCTTTGGGGTCCAGTGGATTCGCCACGAATGCCGGCGAATTGGTAGCTACGCTGGTGTTCATGTTGTCGCCGTCGTCCAGAGACTTCGCAAAAGTATAGGCTCCGCGGAATTGCAAGCTCTTACCCAAACGGTGATTTACGTCCACTTCCAGGCCGTTGTAAGAACTGACGCCTTCGGAAAGCCAATGCGTCGTGTTCCAAACGGCGTTGTTCGCAAGTGGCGCATTCGCCGGGTAATAGATCGCGCCATTGGGGTAGCCCGCCGGGCACGGCGACGCGGGGCAGATTGTTGCTGTCGGAAGATTCGCATCCACGGAAAGCAACCCGTGGTAACCGTGCGAACCGATGTAGCCAACGCTTAGAGACGTATTCGAAAATATTTCCCGTTCAATTTTCAGGGACCAGGATTCTACCGTTGGCGTTCGCAAATCGGGCTGAACGCCGCTGGGCATGATTTTCGCTCCGCTATAGGTGGCTGCCGGCGCGATGCTCGAAAACGGAATGTTCTTCACAGCGAGCACGGTGTTGAAGGGCCCGTTCTGATCGAGGCGATAGCTCAAATTATCCAACAGCGCGTAGTACAAGCCGAATCCCGCGCGAATCACAGTCTTTTTTGAGCCGAATGGTGACCAGGCAAAACCGATTCGTGGCGCCGGCAAAAACTTTGCTTGATTTTCCGTGAATGGGGAATCGCCGACGACTGGCTGAGTGAGAATCACACCGTTCGGATCGAAACGGTAATTCGATGCGCGACCGTCCGCCTCATTCCATCCATTGGTGAATTCGGCGCGGAAACCGACCCGCAATTCAAAGGACGGCTTCAATCGAATCGTGTCCTCCGCGAAAACAGCAGCCTCCAGCGAACGCCACGCCAATGGCGTATAGGTTGGCGCGTAGGTGTATGTGCTGACTTTGCCTTGCAAGAATGTCTGCAGGTTGCTGAAGGAAATCTGGCCATACTGGTCCTGAACCAGAGAGTCGTTAGCCTGTACGCGCTGCAGCCAGCCCCCAAAATTTAAAATGTGGATGCCGCGAGTCAACGTAACCTGGTCGCTGACAGTAAAAAGATTCCGCACCGCGCTCAAGTTGCTCCCCGCGTTCGTCCCTCCGTTCGTGATTTGAGATGCGCCGTTCAGCGTTGTACCGCCTCCCACAACAACGGCGCCAACCGGTTGTCCCGCGTGGATCCATCCGGGCAAGCCCACGGTCGTTCCCGTGTTGAAATAAAAAGCTCCGCGCGAGAACCCAAAAGTCACCTTATTCAAAAGACGCGGCGAAAAGATGTGAGTCTCACTAAGACTGATGACTTGTTCCCGCAACGAAATATTTGCCAAGGTAAAAGGGTTACCGGTCGGCGAATGAGCTTCGCTGTCGTCGGCCGTGTAGACCGCTGCGAAAGAATCGTTGTCTGAAAATACTTGATCGAACCGCGCGGTTCCAAAATCTTCGCGAATCGCTTGCAGCGGATTGGTGAAGGCCTCGGCAATTCCGCTCGGCGCTCCCGTGGAAGTCAGTAGTTCTTTGCCGTTGGCAACGGGCCACAGCGCAAGTAGTGGTTGGATGCTGGGCACCGCGCTGGCGCGCGATGCATCGTCCGGAACAAGTGAAAGGTTGCTCAATCCCAGATTCTGACGCAGGCCTTCGTAATTTCCGAACACAAATGTTTTGTCTTTGCGTACTGGACCGCCCAACGAAGCGCCAAAGTTGTTGCGTTGGTATTCGGGAATGTCACCGTGATCGAAAAAGTTCCGCGCATCGAGAGCGCTGTTTCGCGTGAATTCGTAGAGCGCACCGTGAAGTTGGTTCGTTCCCGAAGCCGTGACGATACTTACCTGCGCGCCGGGCCGTTTGCCGTACTCTGCGCCATAAGTGTCTTTCACCACAGCGAATTCACGAACGGCCTCCACTCCAAGCAATTGTCCGCTGACTCCTCCGGGCGTGTTGTTAATTTCCGAAGCGCTCGTGAACTCCACACCATTCAAAAGGAAGAGATTTTCCTGAGGTCGCCTTCCCGACGCGGCAAACATGTTTCCCACGACAGAGTTCGACGTTCCGACGCTCCCGGCGCGTTGCGAAGTGTAATTCACCGCGCCAGGATTCAGCGTAAGTAACTGATCATAACTTCGCCCATTGAGCGGAAGGTCTTTCACCTGGCGTTCACCGACCAATCCAGAAATATCTTCCGTCGTGACTGCAACAACAGTCGGATTTGCCGGCACTTCCACGGTTTGATGGACGTCTCCAACCTGGAGGATGAACGGGATTTCTTCCCTTTGTCCAACCACAAGCGTCACGCCAGTCCGAGAGTTGGAACGAAAGCCGGATTTCTCCGCCTTGAGATCGTACGTCCCGACCGCAAGTGATGCCGCATTGTATCGGCCGGCCTCATCCGTCGAAACGCTGCGCTCGGAGCCTGTCTCCGTGTTCCTAATAGTGACAGTTGCTCCTGCAACGGCACCTCCGCTCGAATCGCTGACGATGCCGGAAATCGAAGCTTCCGACTGAGCGCGAACCGCCGGCGAAAGCAGCGTTCCCACCAAAATCGTGATCGCTGCTGCGACGCCAGAAATACGTACTCGAAAACTTACAGACATTCTGCGAATACCCATCACCACACCCCATAAGTTTTAATTTTGTGCCCGTTAGAAGAAAATAGGGCTGCGGGCTGCAGCCAGGAAAGAAGAGATCAACAACAGAAATGAGTGGTGAATGAAACCGAAGAACCCACGGCTGCAAATGATTGAACAGCAATCGTCGAACGAATCATGGCCGCGCCGCCCCATGTGAAACCGCAGTAATTCTAGCTGTGCTGGACGCCTGTTTCGCGGCCAGCGACCGCGTGCCTGACCACACGAGTTGCAGTCCTGCGCAAATCGCAATCGCTGCGATTACGGCCTTGAGTCTCTGTGCGGGGACTTTTCTCGCTGCCAGGCAACCGAAAATCACGCCTGGCACACCCCCGGCCAGTAGCTGCACCAAAACAGGAGTGCTGATTGAACCCATCGTCCAATGCACCGCGCTACCTATTACCGCCAGGACAAGTCCGAAAAGAATGTCCGTGCCGATCACTTGGGCCGGAGCCATTTCTGAATAGTTCAGTAAGAGCACAGTTCCCAGGGCGCCTGCACCTGCGGAAGAAAACCCTGATTCGATACCGATGGGAAATGCCAGCCACGGCAGCCATCGCGAATTCTTCACCGCGAATCGCGGATTCTGCACTCGCGGAAAAAAAGATATGCTCGAAGAAACCGCCAGCAAAATTCCCAGGATGATCGTCACCACTCCGCTGTTTTCCGCTTTCGCAACGCTGCGCAAAGCCAGCATCCCAAGCACCAGGCCGGGGACGGCTCCCATCACCAACAATTTGAAATAGCGCGAATGAACTTGCCGCCCCAACAGATAAAACGGTGCTGCAATCAGCCGCAGCACACCCGCGAAAACGAACGCCGTACCCACGGCCTCGCCCGCTGGAAGCCCCACGAGCAGCAAAAGAGCCGGAACGGTGAAGCTCCCTCCGCCGATCCCCGTCAGCCCGACGGCAAGCGCAATGAAAAACCCTAGAAGCAGATGAATCATTGTGTCCGTTCCGAAAAAGTGTGAATTCCGCACTCCAGCTTCTTGCCGCCCCACCGGCCAGAACGCGGATTGTTTGGATCGTCTGGCAGCGCTGTGCAAGGTTCGCAGCCAATGCTCGCGTAGCCTTGATCGTATTGTGGGAGGTAACTCAACCGATTTGCGCCGGTGTACTCCCACACTTTCGCCCAAGTCCAGTCGGCAAGAAGGCTCACTTTCAAAACAGTTTTTCCGGACGGCAAGCGGTGGTCTTCGACTTTGCGCAGATTTTTCCGTGTCGGCGACTGTTCCCGCCGCAGTCCCGTGAACCAAACTTCGAATGGCTCCAGCGCCTCCATCAGTGGTTCTACTTTGCGCAATTGGCAGCACTTCGTGGGCTCGTCGCGGTACAAAATTCCGAATTCTGATTCCTGCTGCGCTACCGTCCTCTTCGGAGCCACATTCACCAAATTGAGATCCCACTCGCGCGAGAGCCGGTCGCGAAATTGGTAAGTTTCGGCAAAGTGGTAGCCCGTCTCCAGAAACAGCACTGGAATTTTCGGCATGCGTTTCCGCAATAAATCGAGGACGATAATGTCCTCCGCTTGAAAACTGCACGTGAGGCACGCAAGCGAATGCATCCGATTCGCAAGGACAGCTTCCAAGACTTCCTCCGCGGTTCGTGCTTCCAGATTTTCGAGATCGCTCAAATTAGTCATCTCCAATTCAATCCCTCTTGGTTGGCAAATCGGTTCCGATGCGAAGCGCCTCGGCTACGCTGACCGCCCTATGCAGAATTTCCTCTGTCGCCGCGGGGTTTTCCGCCGCTGGGAACTCAAAAAACCGCTCCTCAGTCATTGCTTGGATCACTCCACGCTCCTGAGAAGTAAGCTCACCTGCGTAAACAACGACGATGCCTGCAGACCAAAGCGCGAAAAGAATAGACGGCAGGGCGGACGCTGGCAATTCGCTTTGACGCACAAGAAGCGCCTCAAAACCCTTTTCGAAAAGATTTTTTTCCAAGTGCTCGGCGATCGACACGTCCCGGACGTAAAAGACCGCGGGAAGATGCCCATGACGCTTTCGCCGTTCTTGCTCCGTTACACCGCCAGTAGCTGCATCCCTAGAAACAAACTGCTTTAGTGGCTGACTGGACTCTTTGCTCTTTATCTCCTCGCGAATCATCCCCGCGCCAACCGTGGCGTTCGAGAGTGGATCGATCAATATGAAACTCCCTGTAACACGATTCCGTTCATAACGGTCGAAAAAGAGAGGACCGCTCGTTTCAAATTCGACGGAGGCGATTTCATTCATCTCCAATTGCTCCGTCGGATTTTCCGTTAAATCATTGATATTCACTCGGTAGCGAATTTTCGTCGCCCTGCCCTTAACCTGCCGCCCGGAATGCTTCACCAGATACGTTTGATTCAGCCGCAAAGACTGCGAGTGAAGCCAAACCACCGTGGCTACAAACTGATCGGACACATGAGGAAAGGAATCAGGCGAAACGAGCAGATCGCCACGGCTCAGATCAATTTCGTCTTCCAACTGAAGAACGACGGATTGCTGCGGAACCGCCACTTCGAGTTCCCCACCGTAGGCCACGATCGCTTGCACTCTGGTTTGCTGCCGTGAAGGAAGCGCCAGGACGGAATCGCCTGGGTGAATCGTGCCGCTGGCGACACGTCCGGCAAAGCCACGAAAACTGGCATTCGGCCGGATGACACTTTGAATCGGAAATCGTAATTCACTCGATTCTCGCATCGGCCGAATTTCGACCGTTTCGAGATGTTCCATCAGCGTTACCCCTCTGTACCACGGCATGTTTTCGCTGCGCGATACAACGTTGTCGCCTTCCAGCGCACTGATCGGAATGCAATCCACGAACTTAATTCCTAATGACTCCGCAAGCGCGCGGAAGTCCTGCTCGAGTCTTAAAAAAACTTCTTCCCTGTAATCCACCAAGTCCATCTTATTGATGGCCGCAACGACATTCGGAATTCCAAGCAACGCCGAAATGTAAGCGTGACGCCGCGTCTGAGGCAGTAGACCCTTTGCTCCATCGACGAGAATCACCGCGAGGTCCGCCGTCGAAGCACCTGTCGCCATGTTTCGCGTGTATTGTTCGTGCCCCGGCGTGTCCGCGATGATGAATTTTCTCCGTGCCGTGCTGAAATAGCGGTAAGCAACGTCAATCGTGATTCCCTGCTCACGCTCGGCTCGCAGTCCGTCCGTAAGGAGAGAAAAATCGATAGCGCGGCCAGAACGGTTAATCCGGCTTTTCTTGACCGCTGCGAGCTGATCTTCGTATACCGCTTTCGAATCGTGCAGCAGCCTTCCTATCAGCGTTGACTTGCCGTCATCGACGCTCCCTGCCGTCGTAAGACGCAACAGTTCCTTGTTCATGTCGCGCTCGAGAAAACTCGCGAAGTCTTCACGCCGTTCCAATTCGATCGCTGACAACATCAAAAGTACCCCTCGCGTTTCTTGATCTCCATCGAGCCTTCCTCATCGTGGTCAATGGCGCGGTTCTCACGCTCTGACCGCCGGAACGAAATCATCTCTTCAATGATCTTGGGTACCGTATCCGCTTCGGATCGAATCGCGCCCGTGCACGGCACGCAGCCCAGCGAGCGCATTCTGCAATTCACAAGTTTTGTTTTTTCTCCAGGCAGTAGTTGCTCTTGGGAATAAATCAGAACAATGGAACCGTTGCGCTCCACCACTTCGCGCTCGCGTGCGTAGTAAAGCGGCACAATCGGAATTTTTTCCACATGGATGTACATCCAGACGTCGAGTTCGGTCCAATTGGAAAGCGGAAAAACACGGATGCTTTCTGACTTGTTGATTCGCGAATTTAGAATGCCCCACAGCTCAGGACGCTGATTCTTCGGGTCCCACTGTCCGTGCGCATCGCGGAAGGAATAGATACGTTCTTTTGCTCGGGATTTTTCTTCATCGCGCCTCGCTCCACCGAATGCGGCGTTGAAGCCTCCCGCAGCCAATCCGTCTAGCAGGGCCTTGGTTTTCAGCAGACCGCAGCATTTTTGCGTTCCCAGCACAAAGGGATTTGCACCTTGCTGCAGCGCTTCCCGATTCTGGTGAACAATCAATTCGGCGCCGACTTCACGAGTGTATGTATCTCGAAATTCAATCATCTCCGGGAATTTATAACTCGTATCGATGTGCAGTAAGGGAAACGGAATTTTGCCTGGATAAAACGCTTTCTGCGCCAGCCGCAGCATGACCGAAGAATCTTTACCGATCGAATAAAGCATTACCGGGTGTGAAAATTCGGCAACCGCCTCTCGAAGGATATAAATGCTTTCCGCTTCCAGAGTCTCAAGATGGTTCAGTCGCTTCTCGGCTGAGGATGACTCCTCGTGTCGCATTCGCGAAAGAGCGCGTGATGGAACGCTTGATTCTTGAATTGCTTGTGTCATCTTTTTTCCCAGTTCCCTTAAAACCGGCCCTAAAAACAAAAATCCCACCAACCAGTTCTTCTGGCGGTGGGCTTCACTGCTACTAGGCTAGTGCTGGATTCCTAGATTACGAGCCTCCCAATGCCAGAAGACACTTGTGCGCAACACATACAACAAGAGATGTGCGCGCCGTTCTTCTGGTTGAGACTCAATGACATACTCACCACACTCTAGCAAGGAAGTGGCCCTAAGAGCAAACTAATTTGATGAGTGGATCCCTGGAGTTGCACTTACCTCCGGATTCCCTCCACGTTTTCGAAACGATTTTCACGCGTTTTACAGACCATTCCAACTCGGATCAATGCGGTTTGAATGTCTTCCCGGTTTCAAGCAGCGTCTTCAGGCGGGAGAGAATACGTGGCCATCCATCGGCGCAGGCAGCGTATGTGACGTCATCTTCGGCCCACTCGTCGTGCGTCACTGTTACTTTGGTGGCTTCGGTCTCGGGTACGAGTTCGATCGTTGCGCGTGAGGCCTTATCATTTTGACCCATCGCGAACGTGTACTGAAAAACTTTTGGCGGCTCAAACCGCAAGACCTTCCCTTGGACGTAGGTCACGGGCTTGCCATCCGGTCCCGCGCCCACCCATGCGAGCAAGCCGCCAGGCTTAAAGTCGGCTTGTAGCTCAGCGCCTGAGAAGATGACGCGGTTCGACTCCTGCGACACAAAACCTTCCCACACCTTCTCCGGTGTGGTGGCCATGTAGAAGATAAATTTCAGTGGTAGTTGCTGGGCCATCATTGCTCCTGACTCTCCGGCGCCATCTTATATCCACAGGCAAAATCCCAACAAGGCCATACGATCGAGTCTGACTGACTAAGATTGAACGGATCACGCAGTGGCGAAAAAAGATCGGGCTGCTCGAGCGATTCCCTTGAGAACTCGGAAGCCATCATCCTGTGATCCGGTATCGAACTGCGCTCCCGCATGATCGACCGCATTGCTGACCATAGCAACCGAGGCCACGGGAGCTTGCTTGGCAATGCCAAAGGCAAAAAGCGATGCGGCCTGCATCTCGACCGCGAGTGCGCCTTCCCGAGCCCATTTATTGAGTTGTGTTTTGGTTTCGCGGTAAGGAGCATCCGTCGTCCACACCTTACCAGAGCGGACGGCCCATCCAGTGGCGATTAACTCCCGCTCAAGAAATGGGACCACCGGCGACTTGCATGCGACCTCCCTGTCTGGCGGCAGATAGTGATAAGAAGTCCCCTCATCACGAATCGCGCTGGTTGCCACCACGAGACACGGAAGCGGTAAATCGGGAGAGACGCGGCCGGCAGAGGTCAGCCCGATGATGAGTTTGGCTCCCGCGGCTTGAAGCTGCTCGGCAATCAGTACCGCGTAGGGTCCACCAATAGTTCGCGCGATGATTCCGCACGTAACACCTTCAAGATCCATCGAGAACATCGAGGTGTGAAAACACGCCCAAGGCTCGAAGCGCTTGGCAATGCCATCTCGAACCAGCCAGTCGGTGATGTCTCCGTCGAACTCCAGGATGCACAAGGGGGGAACGATTCCAGCAGGTATCTGCCGGCTTCGTCGCACATCGTCGATCAAGTTCTCAGGGGTGAATGCGGACGGTTGATCCAGCGCATGCTTGAGGAGTGGAGGAGTCGAATCTTCCGTCATGCGCTAGACCCAACACATCGCCGCGTTTCGTTAGAGATAATCTTCATCCTACGATGAGGCAGCATAGACGACATCGATGGAGAACGAGCAGGGCCTTTGCTATTGCGCGTCCATCCACTTATCTGAACCGGCCAGCTTGTAAGCCACATTCAAAAGGGAAAGGTGAAGCGGACTGCCGTCGGCCGTGCCCCGATGTTCTGTTGAGACAAGCAGGGGGCCTGCCTTTTTGTAGCCCGCCCAAGTAGCGGTGACGTTACTCGGTTTCTTAGGTCCACCCCTGTGGTAGATGAACTCCACCACTCGCCCGTCCTTCCCAACGTAAAGATCCCAGGTATCTCCCGGCGTGTAGCCGCCAACCTCCGCGGGATATTTGACCGAAACCAGCTTCGCCGTACCCTTTCCGATGGGCAATTTTTGATTTTCTTTAACGGTCACATTGGCGCTTGTGTCCCAGTTAGCGTGGAACGGAAAGATAAACCAATAGTTGTCGTTGACGAAACTCGGCTCAATCTCGTCTTTCACGTTGGCCGGTGCGTTGTTGAGCTGAGACCGGTTATAAGTAACTTTGACCGGCTTGCCGTCCTTATCCTTCGTCTCGTAGGTGACGTTGCCGGTCTTGGGCTCCCAAGTCCATGTACGGGAGAGCGTCAACTTCAAAGCGGGTATATCCAAGTTGAATGTATAGCGCACAGCATCAATTTGTCCCCAAGAATCAAGACCGTAGGTCTTGGCAAGCTGTTCGACATCAGGTGGGCGAGTCTGCGCCCGGGAAGTGTCCGCTAGGTACAGCAACCCCAAAGATAGGAAAAGGATCGTCGTGAAACGGGCCAACTTTGTCATGGAGATTCTCCTCAGTGAAGAAACAAACTTCGTATTGCAATCTTGGATGACTTACAAACGCCCCTTGGTGCAGCAAATCGTGCGTGCTGGCATGGACTCTACTCCGCCTGGTTCGCCGAGCATTGCGGTGCGGCCGATCGTGCGATTTTGCGCCAAGCGATAATGGCGGCAGCTACTGTCACGGATCCGTATTCCAACAACATAATCCAGCCAGGAACTACCCACGGCTGCCCAACAATGCGCAGACGCCAGACATAATAGGTAGGAATAATACTCAAAGTCCAGATCAGGAGCGGCACCGTCGAGGTCGACCTTAAGAATGGCAGCAGCCACAGCAGGTACCATGGATACACAACCGGCGCACATAAAAGCGATGCTGCCATTGGCCAAACAAACGTATCCGAAGAAGCTTCCGGGGACTTTCTCCTCATCCAGACCGCGATGAAAAAGCCGACGAGCACTGCCAGTCCAGCCACAACTTGTGGAGCCATCACACGTTCGAGCGTTGCAAAAACAGGATCATTAAAGCGGAACCTCTGCACGTAGGTGCCGAGCGAGCCGATCGGAATCCTGCCGTGGTTGAGAAATGGTACATATAAGAGTCCGAGGGCGATTACAGCTAGCGCGCCGTCTCGAATGCGAACGCGCTTCCAGTAGAGTGGCAGCAGTACGATCGGGAGGAATTTCACCGCAACAGCAAGCCCAAACGTGATGGCTGCAACGGCACGCCAGCGGCGCATCAGCGCGACGACGGATACCAAGAGCAGCAGCACGCCGACAATATCGACGTGACCGCTGCCCGCCACCTCAATCGCCAGTAGTGGGTGCCAGGCATATGCCAGAACCCAGTGAGTTCCCTGCCGGGTACGGCGCAAGACATCGAGCAACACAAACACAATCGCAAAATTGCAAACAACAAATGCAACTTTCAGCGCGAAGGTGGATTCGTGAATTGACGTCACGGCGCGGAAGAATAGCTGCGCCCCCGCTGGATATGGGCTCGGCACCTCTGGATTATTGAGAGTACGCGTCTCAGATGTGTGCAAGATGGCAAGTGCGGGGTCGTTCGGAACCACGGTGTAAGGGTTGTAGCCGAGGCGCTGCACGCGGCCGTCCCAAACATACCGATGAATGTCGTCGTCTAATCCCGGTGGCATTCGCAGGAATTCAAAATGCCACAAGGCAGACAGGGCTAAACCGAAAACGATCACGCGCTTCGGAATTTCTGGCGAGGAGAAGAGCTCGCGGATAGCCAGGAGGTACGCGACGCCAGCCACAGCCAAAGGAATGAAAAATGCCGGTTCCCCCATGCGGCTGAAAGTGCGCGAGCAGATAGTCAGCGCCACAAGCAATATAAAGCCCAGTCCGTACAGCCTGTGCGAGGGTGTGAGCTTCACAGACCTCCCGCACGAACATGAAGCTGCGCGACTGCTTCCTGCCATTCGCTGAACCAGCCTGCAGTCCTTGGCGCTTTCGCGGGAGCAAGCTGCAATTCCCGAGCTAGCTGAATCAAGTCGTTTGCGACGTCGATGTCATAGAAGGGTTCTGTGAAGCCGGTTGAAAGTCCAAGGACCTTCGTGCGCGTCAGCAATCTCTCGAGCGCACTCCTTGTTCCCATGGGATCGCTTTCGAAGAGTCCGGGGTGAACGGCCTTGGCGCCAACCAGATAGTAGCCTCCGTCGTGGGTTGGCCCGACAACTGCGTCATGCTTGGCTAGTATTTCGAACGCGCCATCCAGAACCGATGGCGCGAGGTGTGGACTGTCACTGTTGAATGCGATGACGTGCTGCCGGCCTGCTGCAGTGAAATGTCGAAAAACAGAGTTGAGTCCTGCTGCGAGGCCTTCGCCTTTTTGCGCCACGACCTGCACTGTATTGCCTAATAGCTGCGCCAATTCATCCTGATCCGATTCCGGACACATCACCGCGACCTCTACGCTCGTCAAAGATATCGCCAACGCGACGGTGTCCTCTAAAAGGCAGCGATACAGCGCTGTCACTGCGGAGGAAGGAAGGCTCTCCATAAGACGGGTCTTGACCATGCCGGGTTTTGGGGCTTTCGCCATAATAACTAGTGTGCGGTTTGGGCGAGAAAAAGGCGCAGTGGTCTGGCTTGAGGATTCCATGAGCGATTGGTCTGTCGGGAACTACGCCGGTCGCGGTGCTTCCGTCTTCGTACGTCGAAAATAATAACGCACGATCCGGCTCAGGATGAACCAAGCTGCTCCTACCGTGCCCTTCACCGTACCGCTAATTTTGGACTTTCCGATGCGAGGATAGTAGCTCACGGGGACTTCCACAATGCGAAATCCCGCGATGGCTCCTTTCACAATCATTTCCACCGCCCAGCCGTATGTAGTCTCTTCAAGGGCGAGTGTGCATAGTACCTCTGCGCGACCGGCGCGAAAGGGACCGAGGTCACTAACCTTTACGCCGTACAAAAGTCTGATCAGCCCCGCGGCGAGCCGATTGCCGAATGATTGGTGCCACGGTAGCGCACCGGGGTTGCTTTTGCCACCGAAGCGCGAACCGAGCGTGATGTCAGCGCGCCCCTCGATGATCGGAGCCAGGATAGTCGGCAACTCCGAAGGGCGGTCGCTATAGTCTCCGTCGAGGAAAACGACCACATCAGGATTCTGCGTATTCGCAAGCCCTGTCAAACAAGCGCGCCCATATCCTCGGCGAGGCTCCTGGATGACTTGCGCCCCCATCTTTCGAGCGAGATCGGGCGTTCCGTCAGTCGAATTGCTGTCGACAACGATGACCTCCGTGACGAGATGGGAAGGCAGATCGGCAAGCACACGGCCAATCGCCTGCGCCTCGTTATGAGTAGGAATAATGACCGATACTCGCAAGCAGTTCTCCATCACCACCACGGGGACGCGGGGCTCCGCCGTGCCAGCGACGCGTCGACACCCCAGGCACGACCGGCGCGTCCCACCGCGAGTCCGAGCGATGCGACCACCGGAACCAGCAGTTCCCAAATCCAGGACGTGCCCAATTCCGTGACCCAAAGGCTGCCGAGGAACAGGAATGCAACCAAGGCGGCCGGACGCGTGAGCAGGCCCATGACGAGCAGTATCCCCACGGACAGTTCCATCGCCGCTTGCCCAGGAGCTATCATGGCCGCATGGCTCGACATGAAACCTAGAACCAACTTCCATGCCGCCGGTGAGTGGCTGTTCTTGATGTAGTAATTGATCACCCCTGCGTAGCCCGCCGGCGTGTAAGCGCCCTTCCCCAGATTCTCGAAAAAGACTGACACGAACATCGCACCGATTATTATGCGAACCAATGCCAAGCCCTTTGCCGCATCGGGTTGGCCGGTTAAGCCGACTGTCCCATTTTGTACTTGAGTTGCGTTTGTCGTCATTTTAATCCTCTGCGCAATAGATTCCAGCCGCGACTAAAGGGCGCAATCTTAAACTATCGCACCCGTCCGTGCCAGAAAGCGCGCACGGACTAACCGAATTAGAGCCCACTCAACCGCTGAAAGCCCGCCGTTACTTCAGGAACCCTCGCACAAGTTCCGCAACCTGATCTGCTGCGGTATCGAGAACAAAGTGACCTCCATCTACGATGTGCACCTCAGCCTTCGGCACGTCGCGACGATAGGCCTCCGGCTCCGAGGGATCGAACGAGAGCTCATATTTGCCCCAGATCACCAGCAGCTTCGGCTGTTTCTCGCGCATCCACGTCTGCCACTTCGGATAGCTCTCCACATTCGTCCGGTAGTCGTAGAAAAGGTCGCTTTGAATCTCGGCCTGTCCCGGCTGGTTGAGAAAATAAAATTCGTCGGTCCACAGATCCGGGTTGTAGCGCTCTACATTTGGATCGTTGCCCACGTGCCGCGTCCGCGTCGTCGCCAGCGACAGTAGATTGGTGCGCAGCGCACTCTCGTTCGCAGCGCGGTCGGCCCAAAACGCCCGCCGCGTTTTCCAATTTGCTCCCAAGCCTTCGTTGTGCGCCACAGCGTCCTGGACGATGAGCATCTCAATCCTCTCCGGATGCGCCAGGGCCATTCGAAAACCCACTGGGCCGCCATAATCCTGCATGTAGAGTGTATAGCGCGAGATTCCGAGTGCTTCCGTAAAGTGATTCATTAGCCCGGCGATGTGATCGAACGTATACGAGAATTTCTTCGGATCAGGCCAGTCGCTGTGCCCGAACCCCGGATAATCGGGCGCGATCAGGTGATATTGATCGGAAAGCCGCGCGAAGAGCGGCTCGAACATCCGCGAGGAAGACGGCACTCCGTGCAACAACAAAAGCGCCGGCGCGCCTTTCGGCCCGGCTTCCCTGTAAAAAATGGAAAGCCCATCGATCTGCGTCGTACGATAAACAGTCGGGTGTGCCACGGCACGTTCCTTTCCTTGAGCTTGGGCCAGCGATGTGGAAAATGCGAGCGTCACCAAAACCATCTGCGCGACTCGTAAGATTTGTGAGCATCGAATCCGCCTGGATGCACGAAGCAACAGCATCGTTTCCTCCTTATACCGCCACCTCGAAAATAAGCTCCAACTCGATCGGAGCGCCAAGCGGAAGGCTTGCGACTCCATACACCAGGCGGCAAGGATTCTTGTCTTTCCCAAACACGTCTTGCAGCAACTCAGAAGCACCGTCAGCAACTTTCGGCTGCTCTGGGACATCTCCCGAAGTGGCCACCAGCACGCTGAGCCGGACAATTCGCGTCACTTTGTCGAGCGACCCCAAATATTTCCGTGCCACAGCAAGGCCGTTGAGCGCCGCGAGGTAAGCGGCCTCGCGCCCCGCTTCCACATCAAGCTCCGCTCCGACTCGCCCGATGAATTTCGCCTTGCGGCCTTCCGTAGGAAGCATGCCGGTCAGAAAAAGCAGATTGCCCGTCTGCACCGCTTCCGCATATGTGCCGAATGGTTCCGGCGGCGCAGGAAGTTGGATGCCAAGTTCTTTCCATCGCTGCTCGGCGCTGGCAGGCCGAGAGCTCTCACTGTTCACCATTTGCCCGCGTGCGCGCCGCCATCTACGTGCAGGATTTCACCGGTGGTAAACGTAGCGTCCGTCAGGAATAAAACAGCGTCTACGACTTCTTGGATTTCTCCCATCCTGTCAACAGGATTCAATCCTTTAAGCGCCTCATGTGTCTCGGGTTTGTGCATCGGAGTCTTGATCACGCCCAACCCTAAAGTGTTCACGCGAATGCCTTCCTTTACATACTCAATGGCGAGCGCTCGCGTCACCGCATCCAGACCGCCCTTGATCATGATTTGAACCGACGCGTGGGCCCCGGCGATCGGCTGCTCGACCATCGAGGTTGATACGTTGACGATGCTGCCACTCTTTTGCTTCAGCATTTGCTTCACCGACAATTGCGAAACGTAGAGAAAGCCCGCAAGCGTCGTCGAGACCAAAGCATTGAAATCTTCGGTCGTGTACTCAAGGAAAGGCTTAGGGATGAAAATACCCGCATTATTAATCAGCACATCGACACGGCCGAACCGGGATACGGCAGTATCGACGATATTTGTGGCCGTCTTCGGATCACCGATGTCCCCGTCGACGAGTGCAAGATTTGAAGACGCCACAAACGGATTTGTTTTCCTAATATCTCGTGAGTTCGCAACTACACTGTAGCCACGTTTCAAGAACGCTTCGACGAGTGCCGCGCCAATTCCTTGTGAAGCTCCTGTAACAATCGCTGTTTTCTGCGTGTTTGCCATTTCTACGCCCTTTCATTCGTTAATTCCGCTTGATAATAAAAGTTGTCTTATCGTCAATGCGATCTCCCTCGCCAATCTGTCGTAGACGATCGTCTCGTTTCACGGCGTATTCGAGCAGTGCATTACACATGTCTTTTGCCGACAACATGTAGTGCTCGCGCATGACGTTTTCAAGTTGGCGTCGTTCTTCCTTATCGCTGCCGTCATAAACCCCGTCACTGTAAAGGAAGAGAATGTCCCCCGGACTCATCAGCGTTAGCTCTACCACATCTGAGGATTTCGCCCGCCTCTGTCGCGATTCCAAGGAGAAGTACTTGTTGCGATCCGGATCATCTTCAGCGATCTGCAGTCCGAGCGGCAGAAATTGCACCATCCAGTCTTTATCAATCTCCATGAACTTGCGGTATTCGGCAGAGAAGACCAGCGGTGGTGGATGTCCAAAATTTACGAACCGAAAATGGCCATAAGGGCGTACTTCACCGTAAAGCATGGTGGCAATCTCCTGGGCGCTCTCTTTCTCGCTTCTGCCGAGAGCATTACGAGCGGTGACTGACAAAGCCAATCGCAAGTTGATCCTCTCGAACAACTCCGCAGTTGTTTTTCCCCGGTGATCGAGTTCGGAAAGCATAAGAGCATGAAACGTGTCGTGAACCGTGGACGCTATTTTCGCTGAAATAATTCCGTGTCCTTGAGCGTCCACTACCAGGACGCCCGCTGTGCTGTAAAGTTCATGCAGGTCTTCCGCGACCCGCACTTGCTCAGAACTTCGTGCGTCTCGATATTCGACTTCCATTTGAGGTTTGTAGTCCGGCTTCGATTTCAGCCATTCCACATGGTCGTCCACCGAATTGCGCGGCGCAGCACCTGCCGGAAGCGGCTCGAGGTACTCCTTGGATCGTTTCAGTGCCCGCTGAATGCGTGCGTCGATGTCGTAACGTTGCTGAAAATTTATGTATTCAAAGAGATCACCGCCGACCGTTCCGGCGGGAATAGAGTTGCCGTACATCTCGATTCCTTGTACATGAGGAATCGCTCCCTCTACCGGCATCAGCCGCTTGCGCAGATATTCATCGATACTTGGCGGGCTGTAAGTTCCTGACATAAAAGAATTCCCGGGTGAAACGAACTCGCTTCTTTGATGTTTTTCCAGGAGATGAGGATGTGCCACTTCTTCGCATCGCGTCTATTGCATTTTTGTATCGATATTGTTTCGGTCAGCACCGCCGGCCTAATTATCTTAATCGCGCGCGATCACGATAGTCGTACATGCGCTTTCACCTTTGGGAAGCTCGCGAGCGGGAGCCATGCGGATTTCCAGCTTTTGGGCCTCTCCGCGGACAATTGGACAGTAGTAGTCCGGCTGATCCAAAGCATTCTGGATGCGACGCCGTCCCGCGCAACCGCCGTAGCAAGACTCCAGATAAACGCAGGAGCGGCAGGCCTCTGGCGTAGTGCGCGCTTCCACAAAGGGGGGAGTTTCTACAACTCCTGCGCCGAGCGACAACAGAATCGCAAGAGGTTCCCCGGCGCCAGGCCAGTAAACGCAAGGTTGAGTCGTAGCGCGCGGCGTAACCCGCACCGTGCTTACTCCGCAACCGCCAACACTTGAAGGCAAACCCGCCATTGCTCGAACCAATGGCTCGCCAATGGCAATCGCATCCGTTTGCTCAAATAGAGTGCGAAAACCTTGCCAATACTCCTCGTAGCTCAGTGCAAATAAGTCAGAACGTACAGCTTGGTAAACGTTGACTCGCAGCGGCGCCTGATATCGCTTGACCACGCGCGCCACTTCGGCAAGCCGCAGATAGTTCGACTTCATCATCACGGCGATGAAGGTGACAGGGATTCCCAGCCGGACGCAGCGTGCGGCCTGATCGTGGATGAGTGTCCAATTGCCGGAACCGCGCTGAGTATCCTGTTCACGTTCGGTGGGGTAATCCAGAGAGAACTCGATATCGTGAAAGGCTCGAAGCTCGCTATCTGTGAGTACTGCCGCGCTGTGACCGTTAGAGGTGATCGTGAGCTTCACCGGCTGAGTGCGCAGGTACGCCAGGATCTCTTTGAACTGCGGGTGCATTCCGTTCTCACCGGTGCCTAAATTAACGGAGCGGACCGGCAAGCTTTCCATCACGGATCGCACCTGCTCAAGGCTAAGCCGGTCAGTCCTTGCCGGATCGCGGTAGCAGAAGGAACATGCCAAATTGCACTCGTTGGTTAGTCCGAGCCCGAGCGCAAATCCTCCAGTCGCAACGGGCTTGACCAAAGCAGAGTGCGAAGTGGACTGAGCGTCGGCCTGTGTCATGGTCCCGTTCCTGCTCGATGATGAATGGCGAACGATTATCCGCCCTTTTGCCTCTTCGTGTTTTGTTAAGTATCAACCCATCCGGAAGATGATTGGTAGGGGCGGTGGGGATCGAACTAAAAGCGACGTTGAAAGCGCGTAAGTTATTGATTCTATTAAACGAGAAAAACGACAAAAACACCGAATTCACCCAAGTGGGGTACACGCCGGGTACACGGAATAGATTCAGCGGGCATTTCATTTGTCCGAACCTAATTCTGTCAATTTCTTCGCCAAGCTTTTTCGCGGTCGCCCTTCGACATAGTTTCCTCTTTGCATCGCAGATGGCCTTAAGCTGAGGAGTACTTGCCGAAGGCCATGGTTGCTCCGTGACAAGCGTCGAGCTACGCTTGGTCGCCCAGCGCTAACTATGAAAGCTGAAGAACAGGTAGCCAGTAAATTTCTGAAGGGGCGTTTCGGCAAGCAGCCCACCTATGAGCCACTTGGGAAAAGCACTCCTCCCGATTTTTCCATTGAAGGGACAGCTTTTGAAGTTAGGCGCTTGAATCAGCGATTTTTTAATAAAGATGGTACAAACGAGGGTCTTGAGCAGGTTGATATCTCTCTTAACCTTGCGCTGCACAAAGAGCTTTCCAAAATTCCTTTTTCGGAACAGGGGGGCACCATCTTTTGGGGGTCGAAGTTCAAGCGGCCATCAATACACTCCCGGACGGTCATCTGACCATCGGCAGTCCCCGGTTGTTCGCAAGAAAGACAAGTTTGCGGCCTTAATTTTGCTTGAACACGTCCGAAAAACCTTGCTTGAAATTCGAGTGACAACTCAATTGTGGAGTATATCTAAAGGTAACAGTAATTCGTAATAACAACGGATGGTATTAGTATCAGACTTATACTGTGTGCGTGGTGGCTTTTTCAATTCCGGTGCGGGTTTCCGGCTTGCTCCTATGGGCGCTGTCTTTGACTTTTCCAGTCTTTGGTCAAGTTCAAACTTCAGATTGGCAAAAGGAAGTTCGCAGCTACTCCGATGCCCATGATTGGGAATCCGCTTTGCGCATTCTCGATCTGCAACTCGCTCGCGCGCCACAAGACCTAGACCTATGGGCATGGCGAGCCCGTGTTCTAGCGTGGTCGGGCCAACTGGCGCAAGCGGAAAAGAAATACCTCGAAATCTTGGCGGTGGCTCAGAACGACCCAGACATCTGGGAAGGACTCGCAAGTGTGTATCTGCGCGAGGGACGAACCACCGATGCCTTGCGCGCGCTCGACACCGCCCTAAGGCTTGATCCTACGCGCGCCGATCTCCACGTTGCTCGAGCACGGGTGCTTCTCGCACTAGGGAACCGGAGCGAAGCGCGATTTGAATTTCAAAAAGCGCTGAATCTCGATCCTTCCGGTGTCGAGGCGCGAAATGGACTGCATTCCCTTCGTGGGGAACCGAAACATGTGCTGCGGATCGGGCAAGACAACGACATTTTCAACTTTACCGGATCCAACCATGGCGAGTGGACAAGTCTCTCGTCGACGTGGACACCGAAGTGGACAACGAGCGTCGCGGGCAACTTTTACCAGCGTGGTGGTGTGAATGCCGAAAAATTGCTGAGTAGCGTTACATGGAAAGATTCGAAATGGGGAGCAGTGACAATCGGAGGTGCAATCGGGCATGACAAGGCTGTGATCCCCAAGAGCGAATTGTTTTTTGATCTGGATCACGGTTTGAAAATCAGCGGAGCGACATTCGTTCGCGGCCTGGAGTTTGTATACAGCCAGCACTGGTATTGGTATCAGTCGTCCCGGATTTTGGCTTTGAGCGGCACTACGATTCTCTATTTACCGGGAGAATGGACGCTCACAGTGGGGTCAACGGGAGCGCGGAGCACCTTCACGACGGGTGCAGACTGGCGTCCCGCCGGGATCGCCCGCCTGGGATTCCCGCTGGCAGGTTGGGGTGAGAAACAGCTCTCAGGGAATATTTTCTTTGCCGCGGGCACGGAAGATTTCGGACAAGTGGACCAGATCGGGCGTTTTGCGTCCCAAACTTACGGCGGCGGAATACGGTACCAGTTATCTCCTCGCCAGGACTTGGCGAGTTTCGCTTCTTATCAAAAGCGCACTCAAAACAGAAGCGACCTTGCCTCAGGACTAAGCTATGCCATCCATTTTTGAAAAATTGTATCGGGTGGGCCCAGCATCGCTTCTGTTCAGAGCCATTATCGTCGCAATTGTTCTTGACGCGTTACTGCTCGCGTTCATTCTTCTTCGACGGACATACCGGAAACGGTATTTCAAGAAACGTGATGCGCGCGTTTATGAATTTCGCCAGCGATGGCACTCGCTCATTTCCGGACAGATTCCGTTCGAGACGTGGCGAAAGAAACCGTTCGACCGACGAATCGTGGAGGAGATCGCACTGGATGCGTTTGAAGCGGCTGGACCGGAAGAATCAGCGCGATTGTTGAAATTTCTGCGCAACAGCGGACTAATTGAAAAGCGGATATTTGAAGCCCGAAACCACAGGGGTTGGCGAAGGATGCGAGCGCTTGTAGCGCTCGGCCGCACCCGCGCTCCGGAAGGTATTCACGCTCTGGCCGAGGGCTTGCGTGACGCGGATCTAGAAACGAGACTAGCGTCTCTCAGGGGATTGGCCAGGACGGCCTCTCCCAAAGCTGCTGAAGAAATACTCGCGTGGTTAGGAGAGGCGGGGCTAACCGTACCAGAGCTGCCGCTACAGAGCGCACTCGTACAATGCTGCGCAGAGCGTCCCCAGTTGTTAGTTCCCTTCGTAAAAAACGCACAGGGCCCTTTGCGCGAAGTTCTGGGCCGGGTGCTCGGCGAAGTCGCTACTCCTTCCTTGGGATTGGATCTTTTGCAGTTTGCCGGAGACGAGCTCGATGAATTGCGCGCTTCTGTAGCGCGGGCCATGTCGCATTCGCACTCCGAGCTCGCATTGAACGTCCTTACTGAGCTGGCGCAGGACCGCATTTGGTTCGTGCGTCTGCGCGCAATCGTAAGTCTAGGAAAGCAATCCGACGGCCGTGCAATTCCCGTGTTGGCGCACGGCCTCACGGACTCGAATCGCCTGGTGCGATTGCGTGCGGCGGAAGCTCTTGTGGGGCTCAACGTGAAGATGCCACCGATCTTTGAACAAGTTGTGGCCCTGCAGGATCGTTATGGTTTGCACGCCTATTTGACGGCCCTTGAAAATGCCGGATTGAGGGGAAGACTTGAGTCTGATCTTCGGACTAACGCAGGGCTAAGCCAATCGCAAAAAGACCATCTATTCGACGTGCTGCAAGCAGGGGGGCTTCGCGTTTCCGAGGCTGCAACGATGGAAACCACTCCGAAGAGCACGGCAGGGCTTTTGTGATTCGATTTCTAGAAATTTCAAATCACACTCTATTTTGGTACTACACGGCCAGCAATATGGCCTACCTTATCATGTTGCTTGTTGCGCTTAAGACGAGTGCCGCTCACATCCGCAAACTGCAAAGCCATAGATTGAATTGGGTTAAGGAAACGCCCCTGGCACCGCCGATCACGATCATCGCGCCCGCACACAACGAGGAGAGTTCCATCCGCGTGGCCGTGAGGAACCTTTTGGATCTCGACTACCCTGAGCTCGAGATAATCATTGTCAATGATGGGTCGGAAGATCGAACTCTTGAGGAAATGCAGGAAGAATTCCGCCTGCGACTGGTCCGCGCGGTGTATGTTCCCCAGGCAAAGAGCGCAGACGTGCGAGGACTATACCGCAGCGACTCAGACTCAAGACTGTTGGTCGTTGACAAAAAGCCGGGAGGAAGCAAGGCGGACGCCGTTAACGCCGGATTGAACGCGGCGACTTCGCCGTACGTGTGCATTGTTGACGCCGACTCAATCCTCGAGCGTGACGGACTATTGCGTATCATGCTGCCCGTCCTGGACGACCCCAAGCGCGTTGTCGCGGTCGGCGGCATTATTCGTGTGCTGAACGGATCAGAACTCAAGGAAGGGCGCCTGCAGCGCGTACGTCTGCCGCGCAAAGGCATTGAAGTCATCCAAGTAATTGAATACCTCCGGGCATTCTTAATTGGTCGGGAGGCGTGGAGCCAGGGAAACATGTTGACTATTATCTCCGGCGCCTTCGGCGTCTTTCGCACGGACCTGGTGCGCGCGGTGGGTGGCTACCGGCAGAGCGCGATTGGCGAAGACTTCGATCTGGTGACCCGCTTGCACCGGCATTTACGGCAGCAAGGCGTCGCGTATCGAATACCATTTGTTCCGGATCCTGTGTGCTGGACGGAAGCTCCCTCCGACCTGAAATCGCTGGGGAGGCAACGAGCGCGTTGGCATAAGGGATTGCTCGACGTCCTTTGGCAAAGCCGGGATATGCTCTTCAAGCGTCGTTACGGCCGGATCGGCTGGCTCGCACTCCCTTACTTGTGGTTGTTTGAATTAATTGCTCCCGTAATTGAGCTCGGTGGGATCGTCACGATCACTCTCGCCGCCTGCATCGGTGCGCTGAGCAGGGAGTTCTTTCTACAGTTCTTGATCTTCGGATACGCGTTTGCGACGATAATTTCCATCGGTTCGGTCTTGCAAGAGGAAATTACTTACAAGCGGTACAACGACTGGCAAGACGTCGTTCGCCTAGTAAGCTACTGTTTTCTAGAGCACTTCCCGTATCGCCAGATGCATATGATATGGCGGCTTCAAGGATTCGTTCAGTACCTGCGTGGCGATAACACCTGGAAGCCGCTCAAGCGAAAAGGACTTGAGTCCGCGAGAGTTCGATAGGCGATCACAGCTGCCGGCTTTGCAGACAATAGAATCTTCAACGTTCACTGCGCACCATTGATACCCCAGACTGTTCCGTGGTACCTCTATCTCTTCGTTGCATCTCGTCTGGATCGCTCCAGTTGGCTGCCGGATTACTGCCCACAGGCACCCAACACTCAGACTCGCTCGCCCATATCGTGCGCCAACGGGATCAGGCGCCATTGTGCCCAGGAGCATTGCTGTCCAGATCATGGTTAGGCATCGATTGTCGCAGCATGCGCTGGTGCCAAATGATGGACCTGACCGCGGAGATCAGAGTCATGACGCCCAGGGTAAAACAGACTGCCCCGCCAATCACGATCGGACCCTCATTGGCCGATTTGTTTGAGCCTCCTTGGTATAACAAATAGAGTCCAAGGACAAATAGAGTCACGGACAAGATAATCTCAAAGAGCGTCGATATTCTTTTCATAAAAGCCCTTGCCTATTGCGGCTCATCGAGAGCCGCAAAATCCAAATTCGTATCCAGTTCCGCAGCGGATCAAGATTTCACGCTCGAGCTGGCGGCAAGTTGATGACTGGCATACAGATTCCACGCGTGGCCGCAGGAACTCCTCCGATTTGTCTGGCTGGAAAAGACAACGCCCGCTTTGATCTAAAGCTCGGCTGAGAATGAATAGTTAAGACGCCAATTGCTCATAAATCTATATATAGTTCAATGTATTAGCATATTTCAATATCGGATCGCCACACTTTATCCGGCAATCTGCAATTCATAGCGAGTCCCCAACAAAGCTCGGTTACTCGATCGCTCAAAATGCCTGAGGTCTTGTTGGTAACCTTGTGAAGCGATTTGCTCGTCTACAAGATCCACGTACCTTTCTTGTATGTGAAAACAAAACCACAGGCTTGCCACGGCAGGCCGGCCCATTCCGCGTGAATCAACCGTGCCTCGCCGACCAGACGCTCCCCGGCGCCACCAGTTTGAAACACTTGCACAACGCTGTCTTGGTCGAGCGCTACCGGGCAACGGCAAGAGAACCCGCCCACGCTCACGTCGTCCGTGTAGGTCAGAAGCTCGAACTCTTTTCCGTTCGCTTCCTGTCCGACAAGCTTCAGAACCACCTTCAATCTGACACGGACTTCGCCTCGGCGATCTTTTCTCTCATTCGTTGGGAGCGCCTTCAAGCTGTCTTTCAGCCGCCGGAAATCGAGCGGCTTCTGGAAGAACTCGGTGGCTCCCAGATTTAGGCAAGAGTCCTGGTGGTCCGAGGCCAGTTGGCCCGTGATGACAAAGATGGGAATCATGCGGGTGTGGCTCAACGAGCAAAACGTTTGGCAGAGCTCGAGTCCCGAAAAGAGAGGCATGCTCAGGTCCAAGAGAATGCAATCTGGCTTATGCTCGAGAGCCAGTGCCAACGCTTCCGTCGAATCGCCTGTTTCGACGATTTCGTATTCCCGTTGAAGCCTGTGGCGAATCATCCCGCGCATCGCTTCGTCGTCGTCAATCACAAGAATTCGCCGCTTAGGCTTGTTCGCGCTTGGAGAATCGTGAAACAGCGGAACCGTTTGCGTGTTTCCGCGGGCCTCATTGACATTGTGATCTCGCATTGAATTTTCTCTCCTTTGACGCTTGTTTTGTCACAGATCAATTCGCATCTAACAATTCCCGCAGCTTCGTTGCAAGGTCGCAGCGGCCAAATGGTTTTTTGATGAAGTAGCCTTTCCGTTCGGTGACCTCGGCCGGGAGATCGGCGTCCGCGGGGTAACCCGACATGAAAAGTACTTTGGTAGTTGGGCGATGTTCCCTGATGGAGCGAGCCAACTCGCAGCCGCCCATGCCTGGCATTACTACGTCTGTCAACAGCGCGTGGATCGTGCCAGGAAACATTCTCGAGATCCGAAGGGCGGATTCACCATCTTCAGCTTCGAGCACAACGTAACCGCACTTCTCGAGGACTTTCCGAACGAGCCCGCGAAGTGACGCTTCGTCTTCGACCAGAAGCACAGATTCCGTTCCGCGCGGAGCCTTCTTGGTTGTTGCGCCGGTTTCCATCGCTGCCACAGGCTTCGCCACACGAGAAAGATACACGGTGAACGTCGTCCCGCGGCCAACTTCGCTAGTAACGAAAATGTTTCCACCGCTTTGTTTCACGATCCCATATACCGTGGCCAGACCAAGGCCGGTGCCTTTTCCTTTTTCCTTGGTCGTGAAAAACGGCTCGAAAATGTTTCTTAGCGTTTGGGCATCCATTCCGCTTCCTGTATCAGTTACCGTCAGCATGACGTGAGAATCTTCTTCTCCATCGTCATCGCGGCCAGACTCGAATCCTGCGTTGGCCGTCTCGATGATGAGCTTTCCGCCATTGGGCATCGCGTCCCGCGCGTTCACGACAAGGTTCAAAATGACCTGCTCCAATTGCGTTGGGTCTGCTTTTGTCCAACCAAGACCGGAGCCCAGCCGAGTGACAAGTTGAATGTGCTCGCCGATGATCCTGCGCAGCATCTTTTCCATCTCGGCGAGAATTACATTGAGGTCGAGGACTTTAGGCTGCAGAACTTGCTTGCGGCTGAACGCCAGGAGCTGGCCGGTCAAAACGACAGCTCGGCGTGCTGCTTTATCGATTTCTTCCACACTGCTGCGGAGCGAATGCTCGGCCTGCAATGACTCAAGCAGTGATTCGCTATAACCCTGTATGACGCCCATGATGTTGTTGAAATCGTGTGCGATGCCGCCTGCCAACCTGCCAACGGCCTGCATTTTCTGGCCAAATCTCATCTCTTCTTCTAGACGCTTTCGATCGCGAATATCCTGATAGATACCGTACGCACCAGCGCAAACGCCGTTGACCGTAAGAGGCACGCCGTGGATCTCGGTGTCGATGATCGTTCCGTCCTTGGTACGCCGAAGCGTCGTCAGGCGCGTCACGCGACCCTCGACGGCCGCTTTTGTGATGTCGCTTGCCTCGGCTCGCAGTTCAGCAGGCGTGATCAAAGTGTCCAAAGGAAGCCCTACGACATCTGCTTGTCTGTACTGGAAGAGAGCTTCAAAGGCAGGGTTGCACATAACCACGAGCCCGCCCGTATCGTGCACGGCGATAGCAAGAGGACAGTTTTCGATCAGTGCTCGCAAATAGGTCGCTGTTTCTTCGCGCTTCAGTTCTTCTGCCCTGCGTTGGGTGACGTCGTGGGCCAACGCCAGGATTCCATGCCGCCCATCCATGGCGAGCAGATGCATGGTCATTTCAACGTCAATGACTCTCCCGCCGTTCAAGCGATGCTGGCACACGAAGGCGGGCCTGCGCGCGGCGTTTGTGCTTGCTATTTCATGCAAGAGAGAGCGGACGTCAGCATCAGCCGAAATATCGGTGACTCTCATCTGCAGAAATTCACTGCGTGCGTATCCATATTTCTCGACTGCGGCGTCATTGGCTGAAAGGAATCTGAGGCTCTCGCAATCCACAATCCACATGGCCAGAGGATGCCCCGAGAAGATTAGTTCCAGGGCCGTGGCTATTTCCCACTCCTTCGGTGCCGGTTTGACGCTTCCAGACGTTCTCTTGGAGAGCTGCCCACGCTCGGGTGGCAGTTCGCCAACAGACCTTTCGACACAACGCGGAATCTCGTCTTGGTGTCTCTTCTCGGTGCTTCCGGCAACCTGGCGTCTCATTTAGCTACTGCGCCTCTCGCGAAATAAGGGTGAGCGGCAGGGCGGCAGGATAGCCTCGGGATTCCTGCACCAAACAAGACACCACTTCATTGGCGAAGGCAGGGCGAAAATGCTTAGGAACAGAATGGCCAAAAGAGCAGGTGAGGGATTCGCTATCAACAGAATCTTAGAATGTTTCGAGTGTAAATAGACCTATATATTAATAAAGGAGTCGTAGAGTATTCCGGGTTTACGACTATGATAAACGAAGAAAACGCCCGCTTGGCACTAGAAACACTCCCCGAGGCACATCCAGGTCCGATGGCTACGTGGTCGGAGGGGAGGCTTGTGAAGGAATGCCTCGATGGCAACGAGGCAGCCTGGTGTGCCCTGATCGATCGATACAAAAACCTCATTTTTTCCATTCCGATCAAATACAGATTCAGCCGTGAAGAAGCGGCCGATGTGTTTCAAATCGTCTGCATGGAATTGCTTTCGGAATTGCCTCGTATCCGTGAGCCCAAGGCGCTGCCAAAGTGGATTCTTATGGTTACCATACACAAGTGCTATCACCTCAAGAATCAAGGCCGACGCCAGCAAGAAAAGGCAGACGGCTTTGCCAGAACTTTAGAAAAGGTACTTCCTCCTGAAGCCGAAGGCATCGTGCAGCAGGCCGAAAGCGAGCAGCAGATTCGCGAGGCTATCTCATCCCTTCCCGATCGCTGCCGAGAGCTTATCCGTTTGCTTTTTTTTGAAGAACCCGCGCGCCCTTACGACGAGATCGCCAGCATGCTCGGCTTGGCCCGAGGTTCGATTGGGTTTATCCGGCAACGGTGCCTTGAACGCCTCCGACAAAAGATGGAGGGAAGCGATGGGAAATGAATACTGTCGGGTTTCTTGAAGCCAAAACGCCACCTACGTATAAATCCTCCGAGTAACCAGTCTGACTATATCTTCTGGCAGGGTGCCGCACCCTTATTTGCCAGATAGGGAGAGCGCCAGAATCATCTGGTGCGATTCCCGGAGATGAGAACCAACCAATGCAGCACTTTTCACTCGAACAATGGACAGACTTTGCCAACCAAAACGTCGCGGCCAATGAGCGGGCGTCCATGCAACGGCATCTAGATACGGGCTGTACCCGCTGTGACCAGGTACTCGCAAACTGGCAGTCGTTAAAGAAATTCGCTACTCGAGAATTGGAAAATGAAGTGCCGCGAGATGCTGTAGCTTTCGTAAAATCCGTATTCAAGACTCACAGTCCACATCGGGCTCCTGGCATGTTGACGACTCTGGCCCAGTTGGTCTTCGATAGTGCCCACGACGTGGCGCTCGCCGGGGTTCGACGGGGCTCGGCGGACTCGCGGTGTTTGCTCTATAAGGCGGGGCCTGTTTTCATCGACCTCAGCTTCGATTTGGCGCAGAGTTCCGGGCATATCGCGTTGCAAGGCCAGGTGATGGATTCGGCTACGAAGACGCAGGGGATCGAAGAGATCCCTGTGCTGCTGCAAAGTGGTCAAGAGACTCTTGCTCGCACTCTGACGAATGAATTCGGCGAATTCGAACTCGGATGTGAAGCGCGAAAAAGCCTGCAGGTATCTGTCGGGGTCAACCCACAAAAGAATGTGCTGATCGTCCTCGACGAATCTGTCTGGACGACTCGTCAAGGCACTTGAGCACCTCAATCGCACCACAGGCGTACGATTCGCGTTTGAGTTGTGAGTCGGACTCTTAGAGCAGATCCTATTCACAAGGGCAGGATCTGGATTTTATGTTGCCTAGTTCAAATTTCAGCTCCGTACTTGTTCAAAGCAACCGATCTGAGGGGGAGAACTTGAACCAGCCCAACCACTTCGATCTGATCCCGCTGAGCCAGGCGGTGCTTTGCGAAGACTGCGCTCGGATCAGTTGCAGTAGAACGGACCGTTGCATCGGCTGCGGTAGCAGAGCCACGGTAAATCTCGCGAACACTCTGATCGCAGCAAAGACGTCCTCTCTCTCCACCAATTGTGCAGAATCGTTTTACCGCGTGCAGGGGAAAGAGTTGTCGTCCGCCGCTTGTCCGGCCCGGGACTACAGGCTTCGCATAAAATCCTATCTTCCGACATCGTAGGGACCCTTATTGATTGCACCTTGAATCATGTGATCCGGTTCTCCGGTTCAACAAAATCCGGCCACCGATGAGCAAGGAGGACCGTCATGATGATCGCGCAAAACCGTCGGTGTGTGAACCGCGAATACCGGACCATAGTGGAGCGCTGCGGTCATCCGCGTTGCCGAAAGCCGTCGATAACATTCCTGAAAAACAGTTCGTTGTGCCAATCTCACTTTGTCGCCACGTGTTACGCCAGATTTGACGAAATCAACGAGTTGCTCAAGCTAAAGAAGATCGGCGATACGGAACTCAAAATGATTCACGCTTTCGTAGAGGAATGCACCGGCCCGGCCGTTTCGCGCGCGTTAAGAGCGCGGGACGTCAAGAATCGAGACCGAGCGCAGCATCTCGAAATCGTTGTCTCTGCTGCTCAGATTCTCACGCGGCTTCGGCGAGGTCCACGGATCGATTTGCAGATTCCGTTGCGACTGGTAGGAGATCCTGTCGTCGACCCCAGAATCGAAGATACGGTTACGCAGACCGTGAGCAAGCACGGCGCTATGTTCAGTTGCGGAAATCCCTACACGAAGGGAGAAATCATGGACATCATTCGTCTCGATACGGGACACACCGCAATCGCACGAGTTGCTTGGCATCAACCTATAGCGCCTGGTGAACACAGCGTGGCTATTGAGATATTAAATAGCCCTAACTTCTGGAACCGGGACTGGGCGTGAGTTTTCTTTGGGTTCACACGCCTGATTGGCGGCGTGACGGCGGTGTCCTGCTTTGCCTCGACCGCCATCTTCTTTAGAAGCCATCGGTGGAACTCGCGTAGTACCAAAAAATCCCTATCTTCCAGGAGCCCGGACACCCCTATTAAATGGGGACACGCAGCGCCGGTTATCGGCCCCCAAGGCGATTTGATCATGAACACTCGGTCACAAGTTCCCATTCGTCGTTGCATCCAGACAGACTGCGAATACCTCTCTCAAACGGCACTTGAGAACAAACAGCTTTGCCGAAGGCACTTCATCGAAACGTGCTATGCGAGACTCGACGAGATCGCCGAGCAGATCAGACAAAAGAAAGTTCATGGTTCTGTATCTAAGTCTGTTCGACACTTTTTGACGGAGTGTACGCGCCAAGTGGCCTCCGAAGCTCTGTGCGCGCAGCAATTAGACAACTTGGAGCGATCAAGACTCATGCTCATTCTGCTCATCGCCTCTGAGCTCACTAGCCAACTCCGGCGCAGCGGACGCGTACTCCGGTTAGTTCCAGTGCGATTGATCAACGATCCGGCGAGGGACGCGTGGGTTGAGGACACCGTCACGCAGGATCTGAGCAAGCACGGCGCGATGCTTCGCTGTACTCATCCTTATGCGAAAGGTGAAACCCTCGGGCTTGTCCGGCTCGACACAGGCGACAGAGCGATCGCGCGCGTGGTGTGGCGAAGGCGAGATAAGTTCGCTCAACACAAAATCGCCGTTGAAATCCTCAACTCTTCGAACTTTTGGCAATGGCGCGCGGAAATCGGAGGCCAACCATGACTCGCCAAGTGGATTTTGCGTTGATGGCGTCGGGAAGTGGCGCGAGCGTGGTGGATTGTTCCCTGCCCGATAAGTTCGAAAAGCTTCTCGTGGATGACGGCAAGGCGGCATAGCTCTTAAGGAGAATGCGATGCGAGTCTCCATCGAGCAGAGGATAAAAATTGAAACCGTAGTGTTGCTTCTTGTCCTCGGGGCCGTCGGCGTGTCCGCCTACCCCACTTCTCGAAATGCGGCGCTCCTCATTTTCGCCGGAATCGCGGCGCTATTGATCGACGGCGTGATTGGCGTGTTCATCTACCGTGTTTTCCGCCAGGATCAACAATCCGAAGAAGAAAAACTTCGGGCCGCTCACTCCCTGGATTCCATCATCGAAAATATTCCCGGCATGATTTTTGTAAAAGACGCGACGACGCTCAAATTCGTCCGCGTGAATCGGGCGTGTGAAGAAGTGCTCGGCTACTCTCGGTCAGAAATGATCGGCAAGAGCGCACACGACATTTTTCCAGAAGAGGAAGCGAACTTCCTTGCGGCAAAAGATAAGGAAGTCCTTGAGAGCGGAGTGCTCTTGGATATTCCGGAAGAGACCATACATACGAAGTCCAAAGGTGTCCGAGTCCTCCATGCCAGGAAAATACCGCTCTTCGACTCTAACGGCAGGGCGCAATTCCTCCTGGGCATCTCGGAAGACATAACAGAGCTTAAAGAGGCGAGAGACGCTCTCGTTCACGCGAAAGAAGAAGCGGAGCGTTCGAATAGGTTCAAGGATCAGTTCCTATCCACAATGAGCCACGAGCTTCGAACCCCTTTGAACGCGGTAGTAGGTTTCTCCGACCTTCTCACCGAGGAGCAGTACGGCCCTCTCAACGATCGTCAGAAACGTTACGTCAACCATATCCGTGCGGGAGGCAAACATCTTCTACGTCTGATCAATGACATCTTAGACCTCTCAAAGATTGAGGCTGGCCGGCTCCAACTGGCGATCGAAAGCGTGACTGTGAATGTCTCGCTTGCCGAGGCCATGGATACCCTGCGGCCACTGGCGGACAGAAAATCTCATACATTGTCCAGTGACGCCCCGCCTAAATTGATTGCGCGTGCAGACGCAACACGCTTTAGGCAGATTTTGATCAACTTACTTGGAAACGCCATCAAGTTCACGCCGGAAGGCGGAAAAATCGAAGTGGCAGCCCGGCAAATCGGCAACTGCGTGCGGATTGAAGTTCGCGATTCGGGTCCAGGGATTCCTGAGGACGAACAAAAGCGGATTTTTGACGCCTTTTACCGCTTGGGCCAGTCCGACAAAGGCACCGAAGGAACTGGATTGGGCCTTGCCATTACACGTCGTTTGGTCGAACTCCAGGGAGGCGAGCTGGGTATTGAAAGTCGGTCAGGCGCGGGTAGTTGCTTCTACTTCACTCTTCCCGCCGTGCGCATACCTCGGACTCAGAGGCCACGCCCCATTCTTGAGTTTGAGGAAGGCCGAAAGATTTTGGTCGTGGAGGACGACCCAGCTGCCGCGCACATTCTCCAATCCCATCTGACTTCAGCAGGTTACGACGTCGTATTGTGCGACCGGCCTGAACGCGCAGTGGAAATGGCAGCCGAAATCCGTCCCGAAGCCGTGACACTCGACATCATCATGAAACCATTGAATGGATGGGAACTCCTGCCAAATCTCAAGACCGATCCCCGCACGGCCATGATCCCCATCATCGTGGTCACCATCATCGATCAACCAGGAACGGGAGCGCTCCTCGGTGCCGACGAATACATCGTGAAACCAGTCGAGAAAACGGCGTTGCTCGCAGCCATCCAGCGTTGCCTGAGTCGTCGTGAACAAGTCGAACCGATCCAAAATATCCTTGTAGTTGAAGACGACGCGCCGGCGCGGGAATTCATCGCGGAATTGTTGTCCAATCAGGGGTACAAGGTTTGCACGGCTGCGGATGGTGCAGAAGCATTAACCCGTGTTGCGACCGCGCCGCCGGAACTCGTTATCCTCGATTTAATTCTTCCGCGGGTCAGCGGCTTCGAATTACTAGCTGCATGGCGCAACTCATCCCATACCGCCGATATTCCAGTCTTTGTTCTTACTAGCAAGGATCTGTCCCGGGAAGAAACGGACTACCTGCGCAAAAACACAGGCGCGCTGTTCAGTAAACAGGAGCCTTGGCAGGAGTCCCTGCTGAGGCAACTGCAACGGGTGACGCCCGCGGCGTCGTTGAGGGAGCAATGAGGGAAGCTATCCTGGTCGTCGAGGACAACCAAGCCAATCGTGAACTCCTGTCCGATTGGTTGGAATCAAAGGGTTTCGATGTGTGTGCTGCAGAGAATTTGGAGCAGGCGTTCGCGCTTCTTGGCACTCATTCGCCTCGCGCTATTCTGCTCGATGTGCAACTTGGCCGCGAGGATGGTCTGACTCTTGCCGCGTGGGTCCGGCATCACCCAGACCTTCGAGATATTCCGGTCATCGCGGTTACAGCCCATGCAATGGTCACGGATCATGAACGCGTAATTCGCGCGGGTTGCAACGCGTGCATCCCGAAACCGATTGATTTCAGCCAATTGGGCGAACAGCTGCGGCTATGGTTAACCGTTTCGAGAGTTCATAAATTACAAGAGCAGCATTGCGGGCTGATCCAGTAACAAGCGTTCGAAACAAAGGAGGCTGGAATGCCAAACAAGGTGCTTATCGTCGATGACGACCCGGCTTTGTGCGAGTTCATTCAGGAAGTGCTCGTTTCGGAGAAGATACAACCCCACATTGCCATGGACAGTACGCAAGCGGCTGCGCGGCTTCAAAACGAAAGATTCGACGCGGTGTTCCTCGACATGCACATGCCTTCACTCGACGGCGTCGAACTTACAAAGCGCATTCGCTCCTCTGGCCCTAACCAATCGACTCCCCTCGTGATGATCACCGGCGACAGCGATCAAAAGGTCATGCGACATGCGTTCCAGGCCGGCGTGAATCTTTTTCTTTTCAAGCCGGTTGACCGTTCCCGGCTGATGCGCTTGTTAAATGCAGCCGATAACTTTATTGCGTCGCGACGCGTACGCTTCACTCGAATCAGGGCCATCAAAGATGTATCCATTGAATCAGGCGAACGCCGGATCACCGGCACCAGCCTCGATCTAAGCGTGGGGGGAATGTTTGTGCGATCTTCAGCCACATTCCCTGTCGGATCGACTGTAAATGTCGGTTTGGAACTCCAAGCAGGAAAGCCCCCGATACAACTCTCCGCGCGCGTTGTTCGAGTGTGCGGAAACGATTGCATGGGTTTACAAATTGAAACTGCTGGAGACGAAGAAACGCGACGACTGGAAAGCTTTCTCCTTCCTTTCATCCGAGGAGAGAACGATCCGAAGTCTTTAGATATTCGCAAACCGGAATCCTCGAAATCGGTAGCGGGTCGAACCTGAGCTAACGGCGCAGACTTTGTATGCGGTCAAGACGACGGAAGCCTTAAGTGTTTCCAGAGACTCCCGTCGGCAATTGAATGCGCGCAGGACAAGACTACGTTCCATCTTTTAAGACTATCTATCACTGCGACATAACCGAACAATTCTCTTCAAATTATTAAGCCTATAAGTTCGTTTTGGGTATATCTCCAGCTGCCATCCCGCACCCCTATTGGATAGGCGACACTTTTGGCCCAGGTTCGAAAAGCTTTCTGATGACAATCTTTGGGCCGAAAGTATGCCGGTTCTGTTCGCGTGGAACTCACGAACTAATCCTTGCTTCGGAAGAGGCATGTCCATGAAATCTGAGTTATTTGTGCCGCACCGAAAAAATTCTCGATTCCTTGCGCTTCTTTCGCTGATCGCCCTCTTCAGCGCGGCGGCAAATGCGAGAGAGAAGAAAGCGATATATCGCAACACGACCGATCCACAAACGAAAGCGGCGGATGACTGCATTGCCGAGGACTTGCCTGCTGCTGTCAATGGCAATTCGACGAGTCTCTGTGCACAATCCCAATCTGGCAATGCAAACCGCCGATCGCTGATCTTGTTTGATTTCGCAAGCCTTCCAAACGTTGGAGTGAAAAGCGCAGTTCTAACGCTTCAAGTTACGAGTCCGCCAGCGTCCAGTAGAACCTATAGCGCACACCGAATCACGAGTTTTTTCCTTGAGTCCACTGCATCCTGGACCAAGCGGGCGGCCGCGCTATCGTGGTCAGCCCCTGGAAGTGACTTTACCGGTTCTCCTACAAGTTCCACCGTGCTCGACTCTTCAAGCTTGAGCGCATCCTGGGACATTACGTCCGACGTACAAAAATGGTTCAGCGGCACTCCCAACTACGGAACCCTGATCAAGGATAACGCCGAGGATGGATCTGGAGTCTTTACAATCTTTGCTTCCAAGGAAGACGTGCTCGAGGCTCATCGCCCAAGGCTGGATGTTTATTTTGTTCAAAATGTACAAGGCCTGTCCGCGTCGGGGAGCAGCGGCAGTATCAGCTTGAGATGGTCGTTTCCTTCCCCGGTCGGTACTGTCATTGAACCCAATACTGGTGTTGTGATTCTTCGACGCGCCAACCAGCCTGTGGACGCCTCTTCGGTGCCCACGGATGGAGTTGATCCGGTGTTGTGCGGAACGATCGGATCAGCAACCGTAGTTTTCAATGATTCGACCGGTGCGACTTTCTTCGCCGACGATTCTTCCAATCCTTGCGGCGCACCTGCAAACGGGACGACCTGGTTTTACAAAGTGTTCGTGCGCGATAGTTCAAACAATTACTCAGCTAATGGAATGGGCGGAGGGGGACTTGTCCCTGATGCTTCTTCCACCCCGTCCAGCGGCCTAGCAACACAGCCGGCGTGGGTGGAATCCACGCAATCAGTAGTGTTGGCGGCACCAGCATCGGGCTCAAATTCACCTCTAATGGTAGGGACGCAGACAGGGATTTTGACCGCAATCAAGGCCGACGGGGATGATCGCCCGTATCCCTCGATCTCGGTGGGAGCAGCGGTCACTGGAAGATCGCCCTTGATCGATTCCGGAGACTCGTCTACCGCCACAGACGTGCTTTACACCGCAGATCAAAGCGGCTTGGTCTACGCAATTGACACACGTTCTGGCGTCTTTTTTGGGTGGCGAATCCGACGGACGGAGACGGGAGTGGGTTCAACGGTGCGGGAGCCGTGGTGGTTAAGAGCTTCAGCTCGCCGACGTACACACGCTCGTCGGACCTCTACATCGTTGGGACCAGGAAGTCATCCACCAGCACGGCAAACCAGTTAATCGGACTCGATGGCAACACAGGCACCGTCGCATGGAAGGTCGTCGGAAATACAAATGGCGCTCCACCCTTGGACATCATCAGTTCCACGCCGATGATCGACTACGGACGAAATGCTGTCTGGTTCACAAGCAGGAGCGCGACAGGAACCTCGCAACCGAGCTTGTGGAAGGTGGACGCAAATTCAGGTTCGGTCTTAGCCACAGTGAACCTCGGCGATATCGACGCCTCACCGTCCTTGACAGCTCGAGGAGATGTGCTCTTCGTGGGTAACAACACGGGCACACTATTCGCAATCAATCCGGCGGACGGAACGGCGCTGGGTTCCATCGACACAGGAGACGGTCCAGTTAGGGGCTTCCCGGTTACGGAAAGTTCTCAATCACCTTTTAGAATCTTGTTCTCAGCAACTTCAACCCTGCAAATGGTCACGTTTGACAGTTCGACAAAAACCTTTTCACGAGTGTGGAGCACGCCTATAGCTTCTCCTTCGGCACCAATCGGATTTGAGGGCTCGCCGAAGATTTATGTCGGTTCAGGAGACGGAAGAATACACGAACTCGATGCGGCGACAGGGGCAGATTCCAATCAGAGAATTGTGAACACAGGTCTGCCCGCCATCGTTGGCGATCCGAGCATCGACGTCTCACGCTCACTAATTTATGTCAGCACATCCGATCAGCGCGTTTACGCGTTTACATTCCCGTTCTGAGGAGCAACGATGCTGTCACTTGTCACGGTCACGCGAGACCTAAAGGCAATTCTGGCGGTCGGAGCTATATGCGCTAGCGCAGCACTGACGGGGTGCGGCATAGCTGTACAAGTAGAGCCGCCAAAATCTTCGCCCACACCAATTTCCGTTTCTCTTTCTCCCACCACGGCCTCAATGGAGGTTGAGCAAAGCCAGCGGTTCACTGCTGCCATCCAGAATGACGCGAAAGATAGTGGCGTCACCTGGAGCCTGACGCAGTTGGGCAAAAGTTGCGATTCGAGTTGCGGTTCTCTGAGCACCATGACTGAGACCACAGTCAACTACACGGCTCCCGTCAGCGCTCCAAATCCGGCGACCGTCACACTCACCGCCACATCGGTCTCTGATGGCTCCAAGTCGGCTACTTCGGCCATCACGATCACTGGCACTGCGGACGACTTTGTGACAGTGGTTAAATTTTGTGCCGATGAGACCGAGAATCCAAACTGCTCTCCCAAAGACACATTTAGCCTGGCTAAGATTCGTGACTCAATAATCTGGGTGAATTGGCAGGGTGTTCCAAAGGGAACGCACACACAACAGATCAATATTTTCATGCCGCAAGGAAACAGCCCCTACGCCACCTATTCAGACGGCTTTCAAGTAACCGACGCTTCGAAGGGAGCTGCAACCATCATGCGACCAATGCCCATTGCAGGGACATGGATTACACAGAGGCAGCTCATCGGAGCCTGGAAGGTTGATGTCCTTCTGGACGGGCAGCTAATTACTTCGAAGCAGTTAACTTTCGCACCGTGAGCCGGCTAGGACCTCTCGAAGGAGTGGGCGTCACGCAGTAAGTGGCGGACCGCGGGAGATAAAACCTTCTCAGCAGTCAAATCGCACTTGGAGGACAACCAGGATGAAGTTCACGATTGGAATAGTCATACTGATTGCCACGTCTTTATTTCCCATGGTTTGTCGCGCCCAGATTCCTGTCGGCCGCTGGGAAATCGTCCACACAAGCGGCGATAATTCTGCGCAAACAGACATGTATCCGGGCGGCTTTTCGACGTTTCTTAGAGCAGATGGCACCGGCTACACGTACGGAACGTTCAGCAATTCCATCTGTGTGATCGAAGCACAAACCTTCAATATCGTCCCCACTTGGACTTCGCTGGTTGGAAATACTTTTCAGATCACCATCACAGTTGACAACCTCGGCTTGGGACCAAATGTCTCGTTTATTTACACTGGTGCGTACAATCCCTTGACGCCTGTCCCTGGCAACCCATCCCAACTCATTCCCGCAATCACGGGAACGTACTCTGTAACAGGGGACGCGTCGGCTTGCAGCAACGTCACGCCAAGCAACCCCGGCACCTTCATTGCGACACTGCTGCCCACAATTTCGTCCGGTTCAGCTTCGGGCTCACTGGATAGTTTTACTGCCGACGACGGTTCGGCATTTGACTCGACAGTCGACGCGACCATCACGTTCGGCGCGCCCCCCGCCCCGGGACAGATCGCTGGCACGGTATCCCTCGCCACCAATCCGACGTTCAGAAATAGCCAATGTTTTGCAACGACTGACGGAGTCGTAAATCCTTTGACGATCAATCCAGATCTATCCACTCAGTCAGGGGTCGCGGAATACATCTATGCCGAAGGATTTGATCCGCAAGGTGTTCCTACCAAGCTTTTTCTTAACGGTTTTTCCGTTAACTTGTATTCCACGACTAACAACACCGATTCAGACGCGATTCAGGTCACCTCTGATGAATGGGCCGCCGCGGCGGCGATTGGTGAAGACAATCCTTCCGCCGGCAGCACTGGCGTCAGCAACGACGGGACGAATAGTGCCATGGTTTTCCTGTACGGTGTTGTCGGCGGTGCGTGCGATGGTGCTGGTGGCATTGACCTGCCATTCCACTACGTTTCCGGCACGCCGATCGTCCACAAGCACAAAAGGCAGGTCCGCAGCAGCGGCGCGGTTCGAGGCCGCGGACGCATTCAACCGCGGGAAAACTGGCAGCACTCGTTCCCACCTCCTGAAATTCCAAAAGAGAGTGGCACCAAGACGAAGTCAGGACGAGTCGCTCAAGATAATTGAAGAAACGCTCACACTCGGCAGAGCGGCCGTTGACAAGGGGTCGGCCGAGCACAGTCTCGCGAGGAGTGATCGGGCCCGAGGGCATTTCCGCGACCAGTCCGGAGGGTCGATATGGGAAATGGAAGTAATCGACGCCGAAGTCAGCGAGTCCCGCTTCAGCTGGCTGTCATTCTGAGAGTGGAAGTGTCTGAAGGACGATGCTATCAAGTTCAAGCATTCACGTCCGTTGTGAATGCCCACGGCGGCTTGGTTGAAACGCCAGCAAAAATCAACCCCAAGCATCGACTGACAATCGTTAACCCTGGTACGAGGCAATCCGCAGATTGCAGTATCGTGCGCGTAGACAGGACGCCCGCGGGAGATTTCACAATTGCCTTTGAATTCCGACAACCAAATCCACGGTTCTGGCAGATTGAATTGCCACCAGAAGATTGGGGAGTGAGAACTGAGGCCGCGCAAAACGACTGCTGATTTTTTTAATTTTCTTGGGATCTCCCGATCGGCCAATACAGACCTTTCTGTGTCGTCGAACCAATAGACAAATTACACGCTTGGCAGGGACGCTTCTTCGCAGAGGGCGTCAGCCCAGGACAAGCGTCCATCCTCGAAAAGCTAGCGTTATTCAACCTGCCATTTCAATTCGATTCCTTCCCAGGCGTTTTGCCAGATAGAGGGCGGAGTCGGCTCGTGACAATAGTTCGCTGAAATCAGGAGGTCGCTGCCCCTCAAAACCCACTAATCCAAAACTCGCTGTGACAGTTCGACTGCTCCCACCGAACGTGAATACTACGGACGCAAGCTCTTCGCGAATGCGGTCTATTACAGCCAATGCGTTTCCTTTTGTTGCATGCGTCAAAATGAAGATGAATTCCTCGCCGCCCAGGCGTCCGCAAATATCACTGGATCTCGATCGGGATTTCAGGATTTGTGAAACTTTCTTGAGAACCTCATCACCTGCTTCGTGCCCATGCGTATCATTCACACTTTTGAAGTGGTCTATATCGGCCATGGCGATCCAGAAGGAAAAACCATGCCGGGCAGCGGCACTGAGCTGACGAGCTGACCACTCCTCCACTGCTCGTCGGTTTGGAAGTCCAGTCAAAGGATCAGTGAGCGCAAGTTCCCTTAAACGAAGATTCTGAGCTTCGATCTTCCTGTGGAGCTCGATAATTCTTAGACCGACTTCCGCGCGAGCCGATAGTTCTTCGGGATCGAACGGCTTCGTAAGGTAGTCATCCGCCCCGGCTTTTAGCGCGGCGACCACGCTCCTTTTCGTCGACTTGCTAGTTAGAACGACAACGTAGGTGTAAAGGGCCTTTGAACTTACTCGGACGTGTTCGCAGATTTCGATTCCGGTGAGGTCGGGCATAACCCAGTCCACAATGACTAGGTCGGGCTCCCGCTCATGGAACAGCTGAATGGCCTCCTGCCCACTTTTTGCGAAGGTGAGCGAAAACCGATTGTCCGAGAGTGCGTGCTCAACGAGCTTGCGATAGATCGCTGAATCATCAGCTACCAATACGCTCGTTCGCTGTTCTGTATCGGGCATCTTTTACATTTATCATACTTAAACTGGAGATACATTATAGAAGTGCTTATCGTACCCTAACTGCTAACCACAGCTTCGCTTCGGCTAGTCGTGGCCCTTCACACCGGCAGCAGCATATTCCGTTCCTTTGATCGGTGCTAAACCTTGACATCATTCCTTGAATCAGACTTACTTTTATAGTATATGCATCTTCGGGTGGGGCATGACTCGCCGTGAAAGGGAGGCTTGAAAGATATGCTAATTGGCGATCGCCTAAAAACCCTCCGGAATGCCCGGAATTTGTCGCAGGGTGAAATCGAAGAACGGACGGGGCTCCTGCGCTGTTACATTTCTCGCGTCGAGAACGGCCATACTGTTCCCTCGATCGAGACTCTGGAGAAAATGGCTCGCGGACTCGAAGTACCTATTTATCAGCTTTTTTATGATGGAGATGAACCGCCCAAGATTTCATTCACCTTTAGAGGCAAAGTTGGCGACGAAAGGGACGATTGGGCTTCACGGGGAAAGGGTTTGCGTCTGTTCACCGGCATCCAGCAGGCAGTCAGTCGCATGACCGACAAGGAAAGGAGCCTACTTCTACACATGGCTCGAAAACTAAACATGAGAAAACGGTTGAAGTTTTGAGGTTACACTCGGCGCCTATCCTTTATATATACTATATATACGCGCATATCTAGGCGAGCCAGGACATCTCTAATATACTGGCTGATCGCGCGACCGGTGAATTCCCTTCCCCATGGCACGAATTTTTCGCTGAATTGCGCGCCAATCGATTCCACCTACTCTCCGATTCTTCCGTGTAGCGTACTGCACGAAACGTTAGCGCGTCATTCACGGTATGACGTGATCTAAGTTGCAGCCTAGCGCAGTGAGCGTATCTCGATCCTGCGGCTGGGACCGGATGGACGCAATTTGCAAGGGCTCCTCCCAGTCGGGATTAAAAACGAGGATTCTCACATTGAGGGTACCGTCGTTCTCCCTCGTGCCTGCGACCGCTACGGAATACCACAATTCTTCCTTATGCTGATTTCGAATATGCTGACCGATTTTTACCCAGAGCGCATCAGCCTGGACCGAAAACTCGCCAGCACCGGCTGCACCGCAGGTCACACGGAATCCTCCTCCATTCGTAGTACCGTTCATTCTTCTTTCCCCCATTCTAACTTCCTACGGCGGGCCCAACGCTGGCCGCACTAGCAGGGATCATCGGTCGGACGCGGCCTCCTGCTGTCCGTTTGTGAAATGATGAAACATGCCAGACGGCGTTTGCACCGACGTACCTCAGGACTTGCTTGGCGTTTCGATCACCTTCCGCTCCATTCCTTCTGTTGGCTTCCTCGAGAAGGTTGTTACGAATGACGATTTCTGCACACCATGCTCTCCTCTTAGATTGCCGAGGAAGAGCCGAGAAAATCTCACAACAAGCGAAACGGCTTCGACCCACTGATTTTTTCTTGGATTCTGGTCGGTCTTCCAACCATCTGTGGACATGTAAGACTCGCCTCCCTGGTTGTTTGCTGTAGGAAACCGATCCCAAGGAAGGTTTGTCTTTGGCCGCAACAGGAAATAGATCCGTCCTGATCGACAAGGCAACGAACACATCGGCGGAAGTCAACTATCCCATTGAAAACACAAACACTTGGTCTTGCACTTGCCTGTGTAAGAGGTTTGCGGGATTACTTGGTGCGTAACTCGCTTTCTCAAACAAGCGCTTAAGGATTTTCTGTCCGCCCCTCGCTTTCACCACCAGACTATGGGACTCCTCAGCCGGACTGAATGGAAGAAACTATTTTCTTGTCCAAATTAGTCGAAATTTCGGCAACGTCGCGAGCAAATACAACGGGTCCAATATGAACATCAACGACGAGACTCTTTGGGTTACTACTCCAAATATTTCAGCCGTTCGTACGCGAGACGGAGTCGCTCTCCTGGATTTCGAACGCGACATGTATTGCGATCTAGCATTCCTCAGCGGTGCGGTCTGGCTGTTAATCAATTGGACTCCGCCGGGAATCTCTGCAAAAGACATAGCAGTTTTGCTCGAACAGGCAGTCTCGCTTCCGAGGCACATACTCGAGACCGAAACCTGCAAAGTAGTTGCCGACCTGACGCGAGACGGTTTCATTCAGAAGCGCCTAGCACCGGAATTTTCGAGTCACGACGAAAATAGTCACGGGAGCGTTAACGGAGAAGGGATCCAGATGCAAGGGAGTCCCCTCGACACACCTGGTTGGTCAATCTCTCCTGGCGTCCGCTGTTGTCATGTGATCGATGGATCTGTGCTCTTAGATGTCAAAGACGGACGGTGTTTCAGTCTAAATGGAATTGGACCGTTGCTGTTGATGGCGATGGAGAGGACTTCTGCTGCAATCAGTTTTGAGGAGATCCTAAACGATCTCGAATCTCGCTTTACCGTCCCACGTGAGGGGCTGGAGCGCGCCGTAACCAGGTGCTTGGGCGACTTGAAACTGGCGGGGTTGGTCCGAGAACAAATTGCTGAGGGCCAAGAGTCGTGCCTGCATCAAGTTTATCCGACGCCGCCTGTCGCTGCGATGGTCCTCGAATCTGGACAAAATGACGGAATGGCTATTGGCGGGGACACACCTTCGGTTCAGAGAATAGAAACGTTCGAATCCTTTGTCGATCAAATATTCCCTCAGGGCGTCGAGAACAATCTGAACTGGAGGATTAGGAAGCTAAAAGAGTTCATTGACGACGCGCCGGGTCAAGTCAATGGAGGGTTGGGGCGTGTTTGCAATCAGCTTCAGCTGTCACTCTCTGACCGCCAAGCGCGCCGGCTGTTCAAGCGAGCTGCAGGGATGTCGATGAAAGAATATGCGAGAAGGCGACGGCTCGTGTTCGCGGCCAAGCAATTGCGAGGTACCGACACCTCAATAAAAGCAATTGCGATCGACTCTGGGTACAGCACTCAACATGGTTTCAGGAAGAGTTTCTATGAAATGTTTGGCATCACACCAGCGGAATTTCGGAAGTTCTGGCAACGGCCCCAAATTGCGTGATCAAATCCAAATCCGCGATTTGAAACACTGCGATTGACTTTCCTATCCACGTTATCTGAGTAGCGGGAACGAAGACATGAGCGTGCGTCTGTCTCCATGCCGGAAATATTCACTGTCTTAATAAGTGACCGCTGCGGACCCCCAATGTCCGCTCAGGACCCCTGTATTTTGTTGACCGAGGTCAGGAGTCGAGCGCAGTATCACGGCGTCGCAAGGAGCTTTTCCCAGGGGTTGGCTTCCGGCTAGAGAAAGAAAATTGGGACCGCGGCGAAAATCACACCAAGCGTGTTGGTGGTTCTTCGCGTGCGACTGTTGCAATGCAGTTCTAGAGCGCCGGTCGTAATTGTTGATCAGAGTCGACCAGCAATTAGATCGTGCGGTTGGAGGGAGCCGTGCTTATCAAGCGGAGGGAAAAATGCGAGTTTCAAGAAACGTTCGTACCATGATCAATCAAGACGGAGGAATTCTACTCGATATTGAGCAAGATCGGATGATAAGTCTAAATCTCGTTGGATCACGGATATGGCAAAAGCTGACAACAAACCTCTCTCACGAAGAAATCGCCGAGGAAATTAGCGCTGAATTCTCCATACCCATCGACCAAGCACGGGACGACGTCAAGGAATTTGTCGCAGAACTCTGTCGGAACAATCTCGTAACAATTGGGAGCTAAGACAATGGAGCAATCGGGCGAGGTCGCACGTAACAATCAACTAAAGTTCGACTCCGAACATTCCTACCTAGGCTTGAGGTTCAACCATGACTGAGACTCAAACGATTGGTCTAATTATCCCGCGCCATAGTGATTCGGAGCTGCTGTTGGACTCCAACGGTAAATACTACTTCTTACCTTCAGTCGTAATCCCGCAGAGGACGCGGGCAGCTCAACAGATCACATCTCAGGTGAGAGAGCGCTGGAAGTTTAATTCTTTTTGCCGCGGGAATGACCGGCTTTGTGAACTGGGAGGAGAGGTCCAGTACCAGATTCTTGAGCCGAGTGACAATCGGTGGACTCCTACGGACGCCTTACGTTGGATGCCGAGGGAGGCTCTGAATTGCGAGAACTGTTTGTCGCAAGAACTTGCGATCATTAACCGGGCACTTCATACGACTGTCGAACAAGGACCATTTGCGAGAGCTGATTGGTTCAATAACTTGCTTGACTGGATGAAATCTCATCTCCAGTCCGTCGGCCACGTGTTGACTGGACAATTCGAGCAACTAAATTCCAGTGAATTTTTCAACTTAGTTCGCTTCGAGACAACCCAAGGGGCTGTTTGGTTCAAAGCGGTGGGCAATCCAAATCTACATGAATATGCGATTACGCTAGGTCTGGTTAAGGCTTATTCTGAATTTCTCCCTCGGCTGATCGCGAAACGCCCGGAATGGAATGGCTGGATTACTGAAGAGTATGGCACCTCACTGTATAACCATCCGCAACTAGAATCTTGGAGAAATGTGGCGATGACACTCGCCAGGCTCCAGATCCAGTCTGTCGGAAAGACCGACGAATTGCTTGTTATCGGCTGCAAGGACGTACGCCTCGAACAAATCGCGCAACAACTTGATCCCTTATTCGATGTCATCGCGGAATTGATGGCCCTGCAGCCTAAAGTCCCTCCCCAAAAGCTGACGTCAAGTGAATTAAAGGTGCTGAAGAATAGCCTGAGAGTTGCATGCCTGCGCTTGCAGGACCAAAAAATTCCCGATTCTATCTTACACGGTGATTTCAGCCCCGGAAGCATCCTCGTCAAGGGAAAGCAGTGTGTTTTCACCGATTGGGCGGAGGGCTACGTAGGACATCCGTTTGTTACGTTTGAGCATATGCTGGTCCATCTACAGAGTTCCTACCCTGAGCTTCAGACATGGCAGCACGACCTACGCGCCTCCTATGCGCGGTGTTGGGATTCCGTCATTCCCGTTGAGAATATCGACGAAGCCCTCCGACTTATTCCTGCAGTTGCCGCTCTGATCTATGCCGTCACGAGGATTTCCGGCAGAAGCGGGGACCGACTTCGGAGTCTCGAATTCTCGAAGAAGGTCCGGAGCTTAGCGCGAAGAATGCACCGCGAGATCTCCGCCCTCGAATCGTCAGGCACCTTATGCTTGAACTAAACACCCGTTTTCCGTACTCACCTATCGAGCCGGTCTGGGAGATTCTCCACGGAGTCGAGTTTATGGATCCCTATCGTTGGCTAGAGGATCGACATTCTCTTAAGACAGGCAATTGGCTCCGGGAACAAAACAGGTATTTTCGTGCCTACCTCGACAAGATTCCAGAAATAAGGGCAATTCGCAGACGCGTCGCCGAACTGCTTGACGTGGAGACCATTGAAAGTCCTAAAAAAGTTGGAAATCGTTACTTCTATTTAAAGCGAACCGCGGGCCAAAACCAGCCCTGCATTTACATGCGCGAAGGAATCAATGGCGATGAGCACCTGTTAATTGATCCCAATTTCGACCCGGCCGGCCCTTTTACTGCCGTGAAGATTCATGCTGTATCCGCGGATGGCAATCTCCTGGCCTACGAATTGCGGCAAGGGGGAGAGCGCACGTGTGAAATCGGGTTTTTCGACGTAAGAAGAGGAGAATTACTACGAGATCGTCTTCCCCGAGGCCGGCCCCGAGGATTGGTTTTCGCCCCAGATAGCAGAGGCTTCTACTACGCTCACGATGCCCTCGACACTAAACATCGAAACCATAGGGCTGTTTTACAGCATGTATTTGGAACCGGTCTCGAGCAGGACCGCGAGATTTTCGCGACCGGCGATGACCCACGAACAAAGCTTGTTTTGAGTGGTGACAGTATTCGTCTGTGTTTCGTTAAAGTGTCCCTCAAAGACAAAATCACTACCGACTACTATCTCTGGAATGTCGCCACGCGAGGTCCCGCACGGCGCGTAGAAACGCACTCGGAGCATCTATTCGCGCTCAACACATTTGATGGTCGTGTGTTCGCTATAACAGACAACGATGCGCCTAATCTCCGGATTTTGGAGCTCATGAACCCGGAAGAGGAGCACCCCAAATGGCGGGAGGTCGTACCAACGTCCAGGTTGCGAATTAAAGCCTTCGTCGTTCGCAATCACAAAGTTCTGGTGCGTTATGAACAAAACGCTTCGGTTTTGATCGTAGTGTCTGATCTCGACGGAAAGAAAATTGACCAAATGGCATTTTCGGAAAATGAAAGTGTGGAGATAGATCTACCTACGTCAGATGGGGAGCAGTTATTTTATCAAACCCAGTCGTTCACAAAGCCGCCCTCAATCTTCGGGCGTTCACTCGAGTCCGGGCAAACCCTGGCTTGGTCTAAGAAACGCGTACCCTTCAATTCAGAGGAATTGTCCACAATTCGCGTTTCGTTTCGTTCAAAAGATGGCACGTCGATTCCAATGTCCTTGGTTGGGAACAAGAGCCTGCTGGCCAAGGGGCCCCAACCATTGATTCTGACGGGATATGGTGGGTTCGGCATTTCGATGACACCGCAATTTGGAATATTCACATCGTTCATGATGGAAAAAGGATGCATCTTTGCTCTCGCGAACCTGCGCGGTGGGGGGGAATTTGGAGTGGAGTGGCATGGCGCCGGTAAGCGACGCAATCGGCAGAATGCTTTCGATGACTTCCTCGCTGCCGCCACATGGCTGATCGAAAACGGTTACACGAACCACGACCAGCTTGGCATTTTTGGAGGTTCCAATTCTGGCCTCCTTGTAGGAGCCGCGATTACGCAGCGACCTGAGCTCTTTCGTGCGGCGCTCTGTATGGGTCCGCTGCTTGATATGCTTCGCTATCACCTTTTTGGCAGTGCTTCCCGATGGAAAGAAGAGTATGGATCACCTGAAGACATCAACGACTTCAATGCGCTGCGTGCATACTCGCCTTACCACCGCGTTAAAGAAGGTGTTCCGTACCCTGCCCTGATGATTATTTCAGGGGATGCTGACACGAGGTGCGACCCGATGCATGCAAGAAAGATGACAGCTCGATTGCAGGCAGCCACAAGTTCAGATCATCCCATCCTGCTGGACTACAAGACGATGAGGGGACACACGCCTGTTTTGCCCCTGTGTGAGCGGATTGATGGTCTTACCGATCGCATAGCCTTTATGTGCGACCAATTGGGAGTTGCTGTCTGAGCATCGAGCGAACGTGGAATTCGAGGGGGTTGAAGGGTTATGTGGCTGTTTTTCAATGCGCTGTGGCAACTGACTGTGTTCGATACCTACTTGGTGCGCAAGGACTTCGCTGGTTTACATCAACGCGTTCAAGATTGCATCGTACAAGCGAATGAATCAGAGCAGAACAGCATCGAACGCGTTTGTTGGGCGGTCAATTTTGCCTGCATGTGGTACCCAAAGCGTTCTTTGTGCCTTCAGAAGTCAGCTGCCACAACATGCCTTCTACGCGAGCGCGGAGTACCGGCTCATCTGATTATTGGGGCGCAAAAACTCCCATTCAGAGCCCACGCATGGGTGGAGGTCGACGGGCAGGTTGTTAACGACAACTCAGATGTACAGGGAATCTATTCGATTCTTGACCGCTGTTAGTGACCTTGGCCAGGAGACGTGCCAGTGACAGAGCGACCAGATCAGCAACCAACGATCACCAAGATATACGTGGAGAAACACCTATGAGCGTGCAGGCTGGACTTTGGAACCTAGATGAAAAGCCGGTCGAAATGGGCCTTCTGTCAAAGATGCGCGAAATTACGCTGAGGCTTGCTCCCGACGGTGAGCATTCTTACTTGGACCTGTCGGTTGGCATGACCTATGGTGCCTTCCACACAACTGCTGACTCCCGTGTCGAAACTCAACCATGTGTCTCGAGCAGCGGTCGTGTGCTTATGTGGGACGGCCGTTTGGATAACCGGGCCGAAATCTTGAGCGAGCTCAGGCTGTCAAGGTCAAGCAGTCTTACTGACTGCGAGGTTGTCATGGCGGCGTTTGACCAGTGGGGAGTTCGGTGTTTTTCCCGCTTAGTGGGTGACTGGGCTTTTTCCGTTTGGGATCCGAAGAAACAAATTCTGCTACTCAGTAAAGACTTTGTTGGTTCACGTTCTCTCTTCTACCAACGTACAGCAAATCGAGTAGTGTGGTGCACCTGTCTTGACCCCATAGTGCTGCTTGAAGGCCGCCCCTGGCGAATCAACGACGAATATGTAGCCGGATTTATTGTTTCCTATCCGCAGGCTCACCTGACTCCTTATTGTGGGATAGACGCCGTACCGCCTGGGTGCTGGGTTGAAATCACGAAAGCTGGAGCGACCACACACCGGTACTGGGACTTTGACTATTCAGAAAAAATCAGATATCGGACCGACTTCGAATACGAGCAACACTTTCGGCATGTCTTCGGTCAAGCTGTAGCGCGCCGGCTACGTTCAGATGGTTCCGTCCTCGCGGAATTAAGTGGCGGAGTGGACTCGTCATCTATTGTTTGCATGGCGGATTTATTGATCGCGAACGGCGTCTCTGGCGCAAAACGGCTCGATACTGTCTCCTACTTTGATGAGCAGGAACCAAGTTGGGACGAACGCCCTTACTTTACCCAAATTGAAACAAAGCGTGGCAGGACTGGTACGCACATCGATGTCAGCGGTGGTTTGAATTTGGCTCCTGTCGATGCGGCGGATTCGATCGTCCTGCCCGTACAGAACTCAAGCACCATGATGTTTCGACACCGGCTATCGGCGCTCATGAAGCGAAACGGGAACCGAGTACTTCTTTCGGGCATCGGCGGAGACGAAGTACTGGGAGGCGTTACGACACCTATCCCAGAACTCGCTAATCTAATTACACGCCTAGAACTCGTTGAGTTTTGCCAGAAGCTAAAGGCATGGAGCCTTAAGACGAAGAAGCCTTGGATACGCCTTATTTATGATCTCTGCGTCGCTTTTTCGCCGATTCCAGAACTGCAGTCATTATTCAGTAGGGACTCCGCACCGCCCTGGCTTGACCGCACCTTTGCCCGATGTCAGCGAAGGTCTTCGCGGGATTATTGGGGCTATCTCCTCTTTTCAAAGGCACTGCCCAGCCAGCAGGCATTCCAGCATGCTCTGAGCGCTCTAGCTTGCCAAATCGCTTGTAACCAGCCGTCCGATATTAGTGGCTGTGAGATGCGGTATCCATATCTCGATAGGGACTTGTGCGTATACCTCAATTCAATTCCAAGGGAGCAAATCATCCGTCCGGGGCAACGTCGATCTCTAATGAGGCGTGCCCTTGCGGAGATCGTTCCAAGTGATGTCTTAAACCGGAAAAGAAAGGGATTTGTGGCGCGGCGCCCCCTAGTCGTATTGGAGGACCATGCAGACTATCTGCATGATCTCTTCCGAAACCCGTTGAGCTCGAGAGTCGGATATATCGATGCTCATAGGTTTTCTGAGTCTCTTTACAAAACGAAGCATGGATACATGAGGCATATGAACTCGTTGATTCGAAGTATCAAGATCGAGGTGTGGCTGAAATACCTTGAGGATCGGCGATTGTTGGAGGCGCTCTGATCGAAATGGGAGGCGAAAAAGCAACCGCTGGTCTTACGTCTCGTTCGGAGGCCGATGTGGGTTGGGGCTTTGTGAAATTCCATTCAGCTGAAGGGGATAATTCATTGAAGAAAGGAGGTGACTGACATGACTTATGCAAAACCGGAGATGTTCGTTCTTGACTCAGCTACGACCGCCATTGCTCATTTTGGTGGTTCAGCGAAGCCGGAGGACGTGAACGACGCGATTGCCTCGCTGCCTCAAAGCAGCGCTTCCGCATATGAAGTAGATGAATAGCCCATGTAGGCCACGGCTTTTAGTGTGTGCGAGAAGCCGTGGCCTTCTTTAATGCAGATCATAGCTCCGGGAATGGCGATCAACGATACATTGCCGTTAACGCGGAGTGAATTTCGTTTAATACAGCATCATTCGTGCTCGCGGTCAGCGAGAAACGGGCAAGCTGTTCTAATGGTGCGCAACCACCTAGCTCCTGAAATCCGTTTTGCACTAGAACTCAAGCGCGACAACCAAGAGGGTCGGCTCCTATGCGTAATCTCCTCCGAGGGGCTCCGCAACAGAATCCATTGTGACTTCTATTCGGCGAAACTAGTGAATTTACCAGGGATGAGGGGGTGATAAACATGACCTATACAAAGCCGGAATTGCTCGTTCTCGAATCAGCCTCGACCGCTATCGCTCACTACGGTGGTTTCGCCAAACCCGAGGACGTTGTAGACGCGATTTCCATAATCTTTATCCTGAGCAGTGCGTTTGCGTATGAGATAGATGAGTAGTCTCATCAAAGCCATGACTCCTTGAATCTGTCAGGTAGCTGCTGGGTGCTTGACTCGCCGGATTCTTAGTTGGCTTCCTGTTTATGCGAAGATCAAGGAGTTACAACCAAGATGGTAAATGTCCCTGGCTTGATTTCCCTTTTAAAGGGCAATGGATATTTAGGATCGGTGTTACGAACGGTCTCAAATTCCGCGGTCGGGAGAAAGATGGTTCCCGTCTGTGGGTCAAAAGTCATGGTTTTGGCCCAAAGCTGCGTTTTAACTGTGTCAACTAGCTCGTAGTAATTTGGCGAGAACTGCCGAATGACGCTAATTACACCCTCGGCGCAAGACTCAAAGATTAAATTGTTTTTGCGATCAAATGCTGCAGCGTCGACCGCCGAACACATGATCGTGCGGGCTACGACAACACCGTTTGTGGCGTCCATCACAGCTAAGCCTTCGCGGCAGCCGATGAATAGGCGCTCACCTGACTCGTCGTATACGAGACTGTGTGGACTGGTGCAGCGATCGATAGGGTAGGTCGCGGCCACCTTCAAATTTTTGGCATCGACAACTGCGACCGCATTTCTATCGGCAAGGTTGACATACACCTTGCCTTTTCCGTCCGACACCGCCGCTTCCGGGTTTCCTCCAAGTTCGATGTCGCCGACTCTGTCGCCAGTACTCCCGTCTAGCACCGTCACTTTCTCGTTCATTGGGAAGACTCGTTTCGAAAACGAGTCGTACAGAATGAAGTCAGTGCCCTCAACGCTTACTTTTTTGATTGGTTTCAAAGTCAGAGCATTGAAAACTGTGACGGATTTGTCTTGTCCGTTGCTCGTAAAGCCCCGGTTCAAATCGGGAGCGATGGCAACACCATGGACGCCAGGAGTATCAGAGACCTGGCCAATAATTTGGCCCGTATCGGCGTTCAAGACTTCAAGCTGTCGCCCGTGAGACACATACAGACGACGGCTTGTGCCATCGAGAGAGATATAGTCCCAACTGCCATCCCCTGGAATCTTATACTCACGAACGACGTGGTAGTGCGGAACCGTAGGACTAACATCACCGCCCAAAGTGCTGAGTCCAAAGAAAATGCCGCTGAGTACGGCTAACTGCAAGGTCCTCATTTCAGTTTCGTCCCTGATAGTGTCATACGCTCGTTGCGTTCTTGTTGCTCCCGTAATTTGCGCCACCTGTCGTATTGGTCGAGATCGTAGGCGGGAGGTTTTCCTTCGTACCCTTGCATCCAAAACCGAAACCAGTCCACATTGCGCTGAAGGGAGGCGACACGTTCGGATGGCGTATCCAATTCATGAGCACCATTTGGATAAAAAAAGAGGTCTACTGGTTTGTTAAATCTATGGAGTGCCGTAAAGAATTCGTACGCTGTGTACGGTTCGGCGAAACTCCCGAATTCTCCCATGTATTCCATCAAAAGCGGAGCTTGCACATTTTCAGCATTAAAGGCAGGAGAATACTTGATCCAATTCTGAAGAGATGCGCCATATGGCGGGCCTCCGTATAACTCTTCACCTGACCCCTTAAGGTCGATCTGAGCGAGCCAATATCCACCGTAATTGTAAAGCCCGCTGTCAGCTGAAGAAGCAGCTTTGACCTTGAAAGTCGAATGCGTAAGCATATAGTCGACTTCCCAACTTGTGCGGCTGAAACCAATTATGCCAACGTTGTTTCGTTTCGCTAGTCCACGTCTTTCCAATTCGCCAACGGCAGCTTCTATGGAAGCAATCCAATTCTCCGCCTCTCCGATCGAACCGATATCACTCCTAAGTTGTCTCGAGGCGGCGGGAGGCTGAGCGAGCAGCACCATAAAGCCCGCTCCCGCAAGAGGTTGGGGCGGGAAAGCGGTTTGATAATCCGTGTCGCATATAAAAGCATCGATGTCGAAGCCTTTGGACATAATTACAAGAGGATATTCCGTACCCGATTCGTAATTTACCGGCTTTATTAAGAGTCCGTTTGTTTTTACCCCATATCTGTTAGTCCACTCGATCCTTTCTGTCTCACCTAATGCGATTTGAGCAACATCAGGATTCAGTGATGTAAGCACTTGTTTCGTTCTTGTTATCGGATCATAGGAAATGAGGTCGGGTGGCGTAGTGCCATTCTGTTGAATTCCAACTAAGATCTCGCCGTTCGACGTCGAAACAGAGCTTATATTCGCGCCAAGTGACAACGTGTCACGGCTTATTTCTCGCCACTCCTGACCGATTTGTTTCATCCTGGCGAGTATCTTGCCTTGCAAAAGCAGGATCATGTCGCCGTTCTGGTTCTCTGTCACGATCGAATCGCTATATATTGCGGGAGCCGGCAGGATTTCTGAGACGCCGCTAGTAGCGGCATCGATTGAAAAATAGTGGTACGCCTTGAGATCGATACCGCGCTCGATATCCGCCTTGTCCCATTGGCTATTGGCTGGCGCAGTGGCAAAAACGGCTAGGCTCTTGCTGTCCTTCGACCAGTGTATGTTTGTATATTTCACCTTTGCGGAGTTGATCGCCCACCGTGCATCACCGGAGCGCAGGTCGTACAGGCCGAGCACAAGTAGATCCATTCCATTTTCATGCTGAAACTTTACAGTCCGATTTTCTCGCCAGCTGTCAGGAATCTTGTCGACATCATTCTCAAGATGAAATGCAATTGCGAGGTACTCGCCATCAGGAGACAGACTAAGTGCGCTGACGCGGGAAAAACCAGGAGGGATACTCGGACCATTGGCAATCAACAGCTTGCGTTCAACAAGGGTCATTCGCTCCCAGACACCCGTTGTCGAGCGCTTGAGCACTTCAATGTCTGACCTCCGCGACCATCCCGCAAGATTTCCGCCTGAATTCCTTTGCGAAAAAGCTGTCGCTGGCCAACCGAAGGGAATTGAGTAACCGTGCGCGATGGCTGCAAGATCTTTGTTCATGCCTTTGGCGGGTTGGGCTCTAGCATAAGCGATTGTGTTACCGGTGCTATCTATACTGTATCCGTTAATTCCGGTCGGTTCATCGGCGACGACCTTGTTGTCTCCAGTTTTCGTATTTACGATAAAGACCTTGCTGTTGTCTTTCCAGAGGCGCGACAGCAATGCAACCTGTCCTTCATCGCCCAGCCATGCCAGTCCAGACAATTCGTCGGAGGATTTAAAAACCATAACTCCGTTGCTACGCTGTTTGGTCTCGTCTATTGCACGCACCCATAGTTGGTATTCGTTTTCATTGGAGGCTAAGCGCGGAGCTTTCACGAGATAAGCCACGCGCTTTCCGTCTGGCGAAACCTTTATCTCGCCTCGAATGATCCTTCGTACGCACACGCATTCTTCTGCCGTTGCTGGTGCTTTCAACTCAGCATTGCAGACAGTGACAGTTGATGCGATCAGCGATACAAGGCAAAGCCTGACTATGGACTTCACGTCTCCTCCTGAATGCCGGCGCTGGCATGCTCACTTGTTGGCCGCTCTAAGCAGGTGGAATCGGTTAGATGGGCAATAGAATCAAGATAGTCCGGCGGCCGGAGATGCAGAAATTGTGTTGGACCTGATAGCATGATCGCAGTCTCGAAACGGCTATCAGAAGATGAGTTTCAGAGAAAGTTGAACGGATCGCGGTCCACCAATCTGGTAGAGAGGAGACAGACCGCCTAAGCCTTTATTCAACATCGCCCGAGAAACGCCAAAAGTGTCGTCGGTGAGGGTCCCGTCCGGGGGTGAAAAATTCGGATGATTTAGTATGTTGAACATGTCCGACCGTAATTGAAGGTTTACTCTCTCAGTTAATGGAAACTTTCGCATCACGGACAGGTCTATTTGTGTTGCGCCAAATCCCGCAATCGCGTTTCTGCCTAGGGTACCTTGTCTTGCTTCGTTCGACGGAGCGGTTGAATCAAAAGCGTTCGGATTCAGAGCTTTGCCTCCCGGATACTGTGATCCATGCAACCAAATTGCCTTAGAAATAAGATCCGGACGCGATGGGATTCCTTGGGCCAAACCCGGGAATGAGAAGTTTTCGAACGTGACGTCAATTGGGAATCCACTCCTGGCCTGAAGCACGGTATCTACCGACCAATTGTTGACAACATGGGCCAGTATTGGCAGTTTCGTGAGGCGGGGAAGGCTGTAAGTTACAGCGCCGGTGAAATTATGCCTTACGTCAAAGTCGCAGCTCCCGCGGTCGCCCTCAGCTGCCGCCACAGACCCGGGAAGAACTGGCGCGGAGTCGCTCGAACTCGTGTCGATACAACGCGACCAAGTGTAATTCAGTAGAGCCTGAACGTTATGAGACAAGGGTCGGCGATATTGGAGTTGCAACGCGTTATAATTGGATGTGTCTCCGTTCAGCGTAAGATCAAGGAAACTGTTAGAGGCAAAGTTGTTGTTTGGGCTTTCTTCCAAGACAGTTCTCAGTAGGTCGCGCCCAATCTGCCCGACATAGGTCATGGACACAGATTGACTTCCTGCGAATGATTTCTCCAATGCCACATTCCATTGATACGACCGAGGGCTTCGAAGATTCTGAGAAAAACCATAATAATTTCCTGCAGGATAGGGACTCTGCAACGAAAGAGTCGGCAGGTATTGGGAAGCATTGGCAACGGGTAAGGGGACAAAAAGGGAAGTTTTCGAAACAAGGTTTGGAAATGCAGCCGCTAGGTTTGACGCAATGCCCGTGCCCAAGTCATAAAATATGCCCCATCCCGCGCGAATGACGAAATCTCCCTTGCCACTAACGTTGTAAGCAATTCCAGCACGAGGCGCAAAGTTGTCGTATGTACTTTTCCACGGCGACGTCCCGATTGGTGCAAGAACTGTTTGCTTCGGGTTATCGGTATTCTCCCATGCAGACAGAATAGTGCCGTCGAGTGGGGACGGAGGGGGATTATATTCCCATCGAAGACCATACGTCAGGCTCACGCGCTGTCCCAGCCTCCACGTATCTTCTGCAAACCCGGCAAAATTCGAAAACCTGATCTTTGCGGCATTTTGTGTTGTGCCACCTAGCTGGAAAGCACTGGGATTCGTGGTGAAGTTTTTCAAGCTCAACGAAACATACACTAGCTGAGCTGGTATTCCGGATTCCGCGAAATGGAGACCGAGGTAGTCTACGCCGAACTTCAGTTGGTGCCTTCCGTGCGCGTACGCAATAGCATCCGCGAATTCGATTTGATTGGTACGCACGCCGTAATCTCTACCTGTTTGATAGATCGGAAGCCCCAGAAAAAAGAAGGCGGCTTTGCCATTCCCCGTCGAAAAAGGAGAAGGTAGTAACAGTCGGGAATCCGGCGGGATTGCTCCGTCAAACGAGTCAAGCGTTGCTGTCTCGTTGTTTGTTTGAACCGAGTAGTTGGTCCGAAATGAGTTAGTCAAATTCTGCGCTAGCAATCCAGTGACACCGAGTGTCAGCGTTGTAGTGTTTACGTCAATTGAGTCGAGTTCACTCTGAACGTGTCCTCGGGCAAGCTCGCGCGAAGGGGCGTAGTTGAATCGCCCAAAGATACCCCAATTTTCGCCGACCTTTTGATCGATTCGAAGGCTGCCTGCATTAGTCGTGATTTTATTGTCATACGCTCCGGTGAATTGTGCTAGATACGGGTTTGTCGGGCTAACTGGTCCATTTGGCTGAGGAAAAGCATCGATGTACGGCGCCGCCGCGGCTACTGCTTCGGTGCGGGCTTGGCTTGACGGAACGGACTGTACCTGAGTTTGCGGTTGAAGAAGATGAAGACCTTCGTACGATGCAAAAAAGAAGGTCTTGTCTGCAACGATTGGTCCCCCCAGAAAACCACCGAAGTCGTTCTGCTTTTCTGGCGTCCTCGCGACTTGGGGTGTAGCTGCGTTGTTGAACCAATCGTTGGCGTCGAGGACTGTGTTGCGGAAGTATTCGAATACGCCGCCGTGAAAGCTATTTGTACCGGAACGGGTTTCGATGGCGACTTGCCCCCCCGGCGTGTGGCCAAATTCGGGAGCAAAGGACGACGTCTCGACTCGAAACTCCTGCAACGCGTCAACTGAAACCAAACTACTCGTGCCCCCATAGACGTTAAATGCCTGTGAACCGCCAGCGCCACCTTGGTATGTTAGGCCATTCGCAGCCGGTGCTCCTGTTCCGAAATTTGCGCTCACACCGTCCACTTGGAAGTAATTGCCATTGGTTCGCTGGCCGTTGATGCTGAACTGGCCAGGAGAAGTGGAATTACTAGGCGCGATGACAGCTCCAGGTGTCAGTTGCAAGAGCGTGTTGAAACTGCGTCCGTTCAGAGGGACGTTCTCCACGAAGTTGCGATCGATTACCGTACCCACAGAGGCGTCCTGAGTGTTGACCAAAGGCGCGCCACCCTCAACGGTAACTGTGTCCGACGTCGGGCCCACGGGAAGTGTGAAGCCGATCGCCTCGGCATCCTGAACGTGTAAAACGATATCCGGATGGACAGTTGTCTTGAAGCCCTGCTTCGACACTTGAATGCGATATGTGCCCGGTGGGAGATTTGGCACGGAGTAGATTCCTTCATCGTTCGTTTCGGTCGTGTAATGGACGTTGGTCGCGTCATTGATGACTATTACGGTCGCCTTTGGAATCGCCGCCCCAGAACTGTCCCGTACCTGACCGTTGACAACGGCCGTGGGGGACTGAGCACGGGCAATGATCGTACAAAGCAGCAAACCCAGAACGAACACACCCCCGCGTTTATTCACGAATACTCTCCTCTATTTGATTATTGGAAGTCCCCCACGTTGACAAAGTATACGGAGCCAGTCACGCAAAGGGACCAAGACACGGATGAACTAGATCAAGATTGCGCCATTCAATAGAAGCGATGCGCGCTTAAATTCGTTTTTGGTTCACTTCCTAAACGCCGCTCCTATCGACTCGACGCTGCGGACGCCGCGACGTGTTTTGCAGCAGTAGCCCACCCAGAAGCGTCTTTACTCGCGTGCTGCTGCTCCGACGAACGGGCTGATCCGTTCTCCAGAACATGGTTGACAAGGCCCTTGAGCACGTGTTGCCACAGGTCTGCAAATCCGTTCGCTTCTTGTTCTTCTCTGCTCCAGGTTTTGCCTTCGTTCGATAGGATTCTGCCTTGATTTAGCGCATGTTCAGAACTAGGACGATGATGGAACAGAAAATGTCCCAGTTCATGAAAGACCACCCATTCTCTCTCTTTCGGAGATAATTGGTCATGAACGTAAATCGACGACCCAAAAGGGGTCCGAACCAAGCAACCTTTCAATTTGCTGAAGGTTGTTTGCCTTATATTGAGTTTATATCTTAGGAGCTGGCCCTCTTGGATCTGCCGCCTCAACTTCACCGCGGATTCCTCGCTTCGCCGCTGTCCCGAATCGTATCCACCCAAGACTAGGACGCCTGACCGAAGGGCTTCATAAATGACGGATACTAATAGGATGTTGTAAGTCGTTTCGTCGTGTCCTAACCAATCAAGAGGTCCCCGAAAGGTGGCGGCCAGATATAGTATGAGGCCGTCGAAATCGCGATGATCGTGTTTGACCTCGATCGGATTGTTTTCGTGAATATATCTAAGTTGAATATAGTTAGTAAACTGAGTGATTCTGACGTCCGACTTCTCTTTGTTGAGGCGAGTGAGATTTATAAGTTCCTCACAGATTAATTTCGCTTTGTAACGTTCTTCGCTCTGCCATACTTCGAGGCGTGATTCCACCCAAGAGAGCGACATTTCACAGAATCTTTCTATCGTGTATTGTCGATAATTGGTCAATTTTTGAGAGTCAGTTGGCGTAGAGCTATAGTTGTTCCAGCGTGTCGATATTCTTAATAAGTAATATTTGAAAGATTTCGATTCTTGCGAACGCTCCCAGTCCAGAGAAATCAGTTCTTGACGCAGGTGCGAGCAGCAAAAGTTCAATGATGCCTTGACCCCTATATCACGAGAAATAATACGCGTCATCGCCCTTGTCAGCCTCATTGTTTGAATTTGGTTAAAGAAAAAGAAGTGGTCCGACAATACTTGAGGAATATTCACCAGCCAAGTACAGCTGTCATTGAGGAACACAATACACTTCTGGTTGATCGTTGCTCGCCTACTTTGCATGTCCGGCCTTCTTTTGGCTTTGCAGATGGGAACGGCGCTCTGCTTCAATTGCCTTGAGAACATCTCTTCTGATGTCCGGAGTCCATGGTTCGATGTCTTCCGCCGTATATATCGATACCGCCTTGGAGTGATACCAGAGCAGCCTGCTCATAACGCATTCATCATCGTATCCTTGGTGCGGCCAGTTTTCCGGCACCATCAACGCAAAACGTAGCCGTTTTTCAATATCGTGGCGAGCTGTGAACTGCGGAAAGCAAACGAGAAATGCCGCTTCCCAAATGTAAATTTGTGCTCGATAGGCGAGTTCGCTCGGGCTCATCATAAGCAACGGGATGTGCTCGCGGATTAGTTCATAATGATGGCCTTGGCTCAAATTGTTAGCTTGACTGGCAGGTGCCAGCCTAAATCGCGCCAGCCAGAATAACGGGCACCAGAAAAGTCTAGTCACTCGTCCAATCTGACCAAAAGCCTCCATGCCTATTAGCTGCAAGATTGCAACGATGGCGATTGGAAGAGTGAGGATTAGTCCCAGTACCGCCAAGAACTGATTGGGATCCAGTTTGTCAGTACGAGAAGGCGCCCTAAACATAATGAAGTTGATAGTTATTTCATCCTGTAGGTGGAGGACGATATCCGGATGGACGATGCTTTTGAATCCCTGCTTCGAGACTTGAATGCGATATGTGCCCGGGGGAATGCTTGGCACGGAGTAAATCCCTTCATCGTTCGTTTCGGTCGTGTAGCAGATGTTGGTCGCATCGTTGATAACTATCAAGGTTGCTTTTGGAATCGCAGCGCCGGAAGTGTCCCGCACCTGACCGTTGAAAACTGCCGTAGGTGACTGCCCAAGAGAGATAATCGCCGAAAAAACCAAGACGACTGCGAGCACACCCATGCGTTGTTTCAAGAATCTCTCCATGTTTCTTTTTCTGGTGCGGGACTTTGTTAGTGTACGGGGCTAACTATCTTGTGGGACCACAACGCATCGAAGATTAGTCTTGAGTAGGAAATCTCTCGTCGAAGGGAACTGGAACACCACCAGAGACAGGCAAATCAAGGATGATTCGCTTCCTCTTTCAAATAGGCGACCAGCATTGGTTTGCCTCGTGGCACGCGACTTTCGCCGTTGGGTTCCACCGTGACGAACACAGCGTTAATTTGCTCCAGCGCCTTCGGATCATCGAATCGCAACATCCAATGCTTGTTCTTCGAATTGTCGTCATACTTGATCATTGGGCCCAAATTCAGAGCGGTATGGTCCGGGCCGCGCATTCCCCATGCCTGGAAGGTGCTTGCATTCTTCACTCCTGGCTGCTGGTCCAAATCGTATCCGTAGAAAATCAGCGACTTCCCTTTGGTTAAAAAGACTCTTCCGTAAGGCCTCTTCGTCTTCCCGTTTTCGCCGACTTCAGAGACCTCGGCCATATAAAGATTTCGTGCTCCCATCAATTCCCGTATGTCCCGGTCTAATGCCAACAGTTGCTCTCTCTCCTCAATTGCTATGTCTTTGTCTTTCACCAGTCCAGCCAGCTGCTGGATTTGGTTCTCTAGACTCGCGACGCGAAGTGCTTCATTCGATTTTGCTTGTTGAATGGAGTCGAGGTTTTTTTGCATTGCCGTCAAGAGCGCTTGTTGCTCCTCTAATTTGGATGCAAGTTCGTCGCGCTGCGAAGACAACTGCCGTACCTGCTCAGTTCCTTCTTGATTCAGTGAGGCTAACTTCGCCTCCGCTAGTTGATTTAATTTGCGTTGCTGTTCAATTTGGGATCTAAGCTCGACGACAACTGTGTCACGCTGAAGCGAATCAGCTCGCAACCCGTTTCTTTCGCGGGTAAGTATGTCCACCTGGGTGTGTAAGGCTTCTTCTTCCGCTGCGCCCGCGCGACTTGCCTGAATCTGCTCCGCTCCATGCTTCACTCCAAGCCGATAAACAAAACCTGAAAAACCAATCAGTAACACAACTGACGCAGCAATCGCCAAACCCAGGGGCCCGTTTCGAGGAAGAAAAAGACGACGACCCACATGTGGCTTTTCCAGACTTTCCAAAGAAAGCAATTCTTTGGGATAGAGTTCTCGTGTAGCTCTTAAATCGTTCTGGGCATCGGCCCGCGCGGCCTCAACAAGTCTGTTTTCGCCCTCCTCGATTGACCACGGGAGCGGCAGAACCTCGATCTCACTCCCAGTCTCGGCGGCGATGCTTGGGAGTCCCGCTCTGAAAAGCTCTCGATACTGCTCCAAACGCAAGAGGCAATGAGGACACCTTTCCAGATGTATGCCGATAGATGCCCTTTCTTCTATCGAGACGTCGCCTGTCAAATAATCGAGGCAGCTGTCATCACTCAGATGCGTCGCTATCATTCTTCCATTTCCTGTGGTCGCACTTCATTTCGGTCGCGGCTCCAGAATTGGGCTTCTGTCCAACCCTGTCAAATACGATGCTTCTCAACCTGTCGAGTCCCCGATAAACGTGATGCTTCGCATTTCCATACGAGTAGCCCTGCTCGTCTGCTATCTCTTGGAACGTCAAACCTTGAAAATAAAATTGCATTAGCGCTTGTTGCTGTTCTTTAGAAAGACTATTGAAAGCCTCTAGCATCCTTGGATTCCACAGAATTGTGTAAGCAGGGTCTGTATCGTTTTTCCTGAATAAGGAAGTACAGGCGGATTCGTCTGCCTCTGGGTCGATCAGTCTATCACGCGATATCAGTTTGTCGCGCCAATCGTAGCACTGGGAATACGCAAGGCGAATTATCCAAGGCCTGGCTTTCCCTTTCCTAGGATCGAACGACCGGCACTTGCGAAACATGCAGAGGAAGATTTCGTGAACGGCGTCCTCTGCTTCCGTTGGGTTCCGTAGTATGCGAGCGCAAATGGAATACACAATCCTGGCATAACGACGATATAGAAATCCCAGGGCATCAATATGATGCTCTTGCAGCCGACGAAGCAGCGCTTCGTCCTCGTAATCCGTTTCTGGAGTGGTGCCGTCGATTTCTCCAGTTAAATCCCGAATCGAAGTCGCAACATCCGAAGTCGCGCCGACCCGTTTCGGAAATATACTGGGAAATAAGCGAGCGGGAGAGCTCACGAAATATCTCGGTTTCGCCAATTCGTTACCGCTTCGAAATGACGACAGTAATGTCTACGACGAAGCTTCGCTTCGCCTGCTTGCCATGCCAACCAACTTCTAGCAGTCTTGCAGCTCTGAATGATCCGTATTTCAACCATCCCCAAAAGAATCTTTCTGGAAGGGACAAGGCTCAACCGGCCAAAGAGCGGGAACTGGGTAAGTTCAATACCAACAGGGGCTTGCAGTGTCAAGTAGAAATTCCTCCGCTGCACAGCTTTTCAACAGTCGTGTATGGATTTGTAACCTATCTTTCACATGTGCTAGCGAATCTATTACATATACTCTCGACAAACTTCTTCGTCGCTCAACCGGCTGCTCGGTACGCGAAGCAACATCTGCTGCGTCGTTTCGTGGGCCTATTGAGGCAACACGCTACGCTCTCTTTCTTACTGCGCCACATGATCTAAATTGCATCCGATTGCTGTTTCACAATTGTGGTCGCTTGGTCGCGACGTGATGTGGGCGATTTGTAACGGTTCATCCCAATCCGGATGAAACACCAGAACACGCACTTGAATCGATCCATCCTCGGCTTGCCCGCCACTGATCAGGATCGAATCCCACATTTCCTCTATCCCATCCCGTAGGATTCGCTGTCCAACCTTGATTGAAATCAATTCAGAGGAGGCTCGAAATGTGCCCGCATCACCTGCGTTACAATGAACCTCGAACTTGTCCCTGACCCTTATCACATCGCTCGTTCTTTCCATGTGTCACTCCAGCCAGCAAACTGTGGACCATTTACGTCCTGCTATCGGCTTTACTCGCGCTTTCACTTCTCCTCATGACGATCCCTCGAGGGCCGAATCTTTTGTTTCAAAAGCCGTTCTAGAGACCCGACAGCTTCAAGCTGATTAAAAGACCACTCCATTAGGACTTCGCTCAGGTTGGCGACCTTTCTATGTTCGCGGTCCGCGTATTTTTGAAGGGCGTCCCTCAAAGCGTGCCGGACTCTCATACTGAGGTATGCTTTGCTTTCCCCCATTGACGGCCTGTGTATTTACTCCGAAGGATGGCAAGTGTTCAAAGTATAAATAGTGCACATCGTGCATCTTGTGCACCTGTGTGGATGATGTGCAGGACGCATACTTCCGTCATTCGGAGGTTTGGCATCTGCTAGTCCTCTTTGAGGATCACGCTCTCTCTGGGACTTTGTTGTGTTGGCGCTCCATTTGGCTTGCCGTTGGAGCGGATCGTTCCGTTTTCCTTTCCGCTTTTCTTAGACCGTTTTCGCGGAGTGAGAAACTGAACCAACGGCAGCTTGCCCTCCTGTTTACGCTGCTGTTCGACCTCGCGCATCAACCCACAGATCTCTTCGTTGGTCAGCGGTTCGTCCGAGAGCCAGACGTTGAACTCCTCCTCGAAGTGAGACTCGTCGTCTTCTTCCAGCTTGCGCATTTCGAGCATGAATTGCAGGTTGATGATGGCGCGCCGCCGTTCGAGTCCCGCCATCGATTTGTGATAAGTCTCCATGAAGAGCTTGGGACATTTTTTCAGCCGTTGCACTCCGCGTACGGCTTCATCAATGCCGTGATTGACCAAATACAGTGCTTCATACAGATGTGCTTTCTCCATGACGAAACATCCTTTCAGGCGGCGAGCGGCCGCGAGTTCAGAGGTTGATAGGAGTGTCCGGACGCGCGTCTCCGCGAGAGTCAATTACCGACTCCAACGAGCAAACAAGTATCAGCGAAATGGACTTACGGCGGAGGACGCTCGACGCGTCGAGGTGGGAAGAATTGACACGGAACTATATGATAGTGTCCAGGTTGCGCCCAGTGGGCGAACCCGATATTTTCTATTGCAGCCATCGTTGCCTCTTAACCAGGCGACTTGGTCAGGGGCGCGTTTGGTGTTGACGCACCAGCGCGTCCCGTAAGAACGAGAGAGCCTAGAGTTGTCGCGACATCCTAGGCACTTGAAGCAGACTCACACAGTCCACGACAGGATAGTGCAACCGCCTCATGTCAAATGATAAGCGAAAGAGGGTGGGAAAGACAACCACTTTATCAAAGGAAAAGTTGGTTGCTAATAAATGGATTTCACAAGCAGAAGCAGCCCGCATTCGCGGTGTTTCGCCTCAAGCAATCGGACGTCTGATGAACAAGGGCCGATTTCGCACCTTACAGATAGGCGGCAGGGTACTCTTGGACCGCCGTGATGTTGAAAACTACAAACCTAAGCGGACCGGGCGGCCTCGTAAGACAAAAAAGGGCGGTTGAAAGGCTCTATCGCCCGAACAAGATGTTAGTCTTACGACGTGTCCGACGCCCGCAAACATCACTATGTTCCGCGATTCTACCTTGCCAACTTTTCTTCGTTCGACGGCCAGAAGCACCGCCTCTGGGTCTATGAGAAAGGTCGCGAACCACGCATATCCACACCTGTCCACGAAGGGTATAGCAACGACTTCTATGCCTTTTTGGAAAATGGGCAGAGGAACACGGAAGTTGAGAAGTGGCTCGCGAACTTGGAAACCGCCGTCGCTCCACTTATTGCGGAACTCGTACAAGGAAAGCGAGGGCCGAGCCCAAACGAAAGAGTAGTGCTGGCCGCCTTCATGGGCACTCTTTTTACGCGCACGCCGTTCGGTCGCCAGATGGACGAAAAGCTATTTGCCCCAGCTGTCACAAACAGGGCCAAGGCTGCGGCCCACGACCCCGAAGCATTCTATAAACTCTACGGGGAATTAGACCCGGAACTGCCATCGCAGGAATGGGCTGAACAGGCGCGTCAAGACGTGTTGTCGGGCAAGAGTGAAGAACTCGAAGCGGACGAGTCTTTTCGCCTCGCGTCTATGATTCAAGTCGGGATTCAGTATAGGAAAGTTCTTTCGGAGATGGACTGGCAGTTCATCCACTCGCCCGATGATCAGCTGTTTATAACATCCGACAATCCGGTGATCTGCGAAATGGGTGACCCCAATGACCCGCGGGCAGTTCACCTGCGTTCCGGTCCGAATCATCCGAACGCTGCCGCGTGGCTTCCACTCACCAGTCGTGTCTGCCTTCTAATGCACCGAGGGCTTGTGCCGGGAATCGCTACGGCACCAGCGGCCACGGTACGCGCCATCAACAAACGCATCATGATGTGCGCGGATAAGAGAATCTATGCGAACGAACTATCTGACAGTTTGAGGGAGGCGTTCGAGAAACACGGCTGCCAGCTGCCGCTAGAAAAGCTGGACCTTCGATATGAAGGACAACCCCTATAAGGAATGAGACAAAAAAGGCGACTGAAAACGTTCTATCGCTCGACAGGTGTAGGCTTAGTTTGAAGAACGCCGCTGCGATCGGCCGGTTTTTCTGACAATGTTCTGCTTCTCAGAGGCACGCCGGAACAGGTCAGGCGCCTTGATGCGCTCACAGGTGCGCTTGAAATCCTTGGCAGGCCCTCTCCACCGCAACTCGTCAATTGACCTGAACACCGGAACATCGACTCGAACTGTCGCGAGAGTGCGAAACAACAGTGCATCGTCCCAGCCAGCGAAAAGCGCCTCAGCAAGTGGACGCGCTCTCCGCAACGTGGGATCCCAGTGATGCCAGTCTTTCGGAATATCTTCCAGATGCGCGTATCGCGAAAAGACAGCTGCCGCAGCCTTGGCCCCCCATCCTGAAATACCGGGGTAGCCATCCGCGCTGTCGCCTACCACAGCCAGATAGTCGGGAATCGAAGATGGCTTTATCCCGAACTTTGCGATAACGCCAGCCTCGTCACGGAGGCTTTCACGCCGGCGGTCCAGTTGGACGACGCGTGACCTCACGACGCATTGGCTGAGGTCCTTGTCGGGCGTGCAGATGATAATCCGCCCGACGCGCTTATCCTTCGCTGCTTTCGCTGCAGCTGAAGCGAGCGCATCGTCGGCCTCGAATTTGACCATTGGCCACACCAGCACTCCCATCGATTGCAGCGCCTTTTCAAGAATTGGAAATTGCGAGAGCAGTTCCGGATCCACGCCTTCGCCAGTCTTATAGTCCCGATAAAGATCATTGCGAAACGACTCGATCACATGGTCGGTCGCGACGCCGACGTGAGTCGCTCCTCCCTCAATCATCGTGAGAATCGATCCAAGCACGCCGCGAACTGCACCAATCTCCTGGCCGGAGGCGTTTTTGGACGACGGTACGGCGTAGAAGTAGCGAAATAGTTCGTATGTCCCATCAATGAGATAGATGTCCATAAATCCTACTCAGTTAGTGATCCCACTCCGAGGCTGTTTCACTCCTCTGCGCCCAGTTGCTCCTTAACGACATCGCGAGGATTCTTGTCTTCGCGCAGTCCGACAAACTTCGAATGACGCAATCGGTTTCCCTCGGTCCATTCTAAGAATTCGATCTGAGCGACGGCTTCTGGCTTCAACCAAACTGCTTTCTTCATCTTCTCAGCGTTCAACTCTTCACCAAATCGTGATCGTCTTGTGTCCGGTAGATTTGCGAACGGGCACGTCGGCGCGACGAGATGTTTCAATTTCGAAAATACTTGTCGCCTGGATGCTGGAACAAACCCGTTCCGAGTTCTTGCCACGTACATTGATTTGCCTCCGTCATAGTAACCGACGATCAGCGAGTCAAAACCATGCGGTCCGGGGAAATAGCCGCCGATCACGAGCTCTTGCCCCCGATTCACCCGATACTTGATCCAGGCTCCGCTTCGCTTGCCTGGTTGGTAGGGGCTGTCTTTTCGCTTCCCGATGATGCCCTCTAGACCTTGCTCACGCGCCGCGGACATCAGGTCCTTTGGCGTCGCCTCGATGTAATCTGACACCCTGATTCCGTTCTCTCGGGAACCGAATAGGTACTTCAACAGCTCCCGCCGTTCGATCAGCGGGAGGCGGCTTACATTGTGACCGTCCCAGCACAATAGATCGAAGACATAATAGTGAATGCGACCGGCCTCCGCGCGGAAGTTCTGCAAGAGATTGAAGTCTGACCGCCCGGCGTCATCAATGGCGACGATCTCTCCATCAACGACGGTTTCCTCAGGCAAATCCGCCAGCGATTCCACGATGTGGGGAAACTGTTTATTGAAAGACTTCTTTCTCCGCGAGAAGAGCGTCAAGCCTGTTCGCGACTTAACCGCCAGCGCTCGGTATCCGTCGTGCTTGATTTCCCAAATCCAGTCCGTGCCCTCCGGCAGTTGTGAGACTGCGAGGCACTCCATTGGCTCCACGAACGTCGCTCCTGTTTTCGGCAACGACTCGAAGAGCGCTCGCATTTCCTCTTGCATCATATTCAACACGAAAGCTACGCGCTTTCACCTTGCTCCCCGAAGAGACTCCGTTCCATCGTGCGTGCGAATTCTGAGAATTTTCCCTGAATAACGTCTTCCCCCTTCGTGGCGCGCTTCAGAACCGGAACTTCAGAAGCGGACATGGACCAGAGACGGCCTTTGTTTTTCGCGTGAAACGATTCAAAAATTCGGCAAAGCTCCACATTGTGTAGATACGGGGCAATGTTTTCCACGTCGTTTACAGTCAGCGCGAGCAATGGAGTAATGACTTGCCGAGTCTTTTTCGAGGGAAAGTCCTTTCGAAACTCCTCGTCAAGGTACCGACCCATGAATGGCACGCCCATACTTCGGTCGAGGCACACGAGAGCCGGGTACACGCGATCAACGCTCTCGGGCGAAAGGCCGTCCACAGGTTCACCGGCGAAGAAGCGAGCCAAGTTGTGTTTCAACTGTCCTAATCCCTTTTTACCCTCGGAATGACCTTCAATGAATTTCAGCCGCAACTCTTCACCCAGCCTTGCCGGATCGCCCAAATATTTACTGTCAGCCCGCAGCACGCTCGCTTTATGCTCGAACACGACAAGATCTCGGCCTTCCAAGATGCAAGCATCGAACGCTTGGTCTCCGTTAGCGAATCGCGGCTCCTTGATGAGCAGACCGCCGACCGAATAGTTGCTTTCTAAGATCTTGTTGATGTATCGCTCGAACAATGTTCCCCAGAATGCAGCTAATTGCTCTCGTTCCTTGTTGGTTGGCAATTCCGAAAAGAGTGTCCAATAAAGCCCTCGTCCGGCCTTCTCGACCAGGAAGCCTGGATCGACACAAACGAAAACATCCTTCAGAACTTCAAGGAACGAATATCTTTGAAAGACGGTGAAGTCATCACCCGGTCGTTCCTGCAGCCGTTTTAGTTCGTCGGCATAACGATCCTCAGCCAATGCCACTTTCGCAAAAAACTTTCCCACTTTCTCGGGAGAGATTCTCGTTTTCTGAAAGAAAGCGGGCCGAATTAGCAGCGCCTCCGAGCTAGCAAGGAGTTCGTTGGTCTTCGGAACGAGATAGCGGGTCGCACATGCAAAAACCAATTCACAGAACTCACGTAGCTCTGTGCCAATGCGCTCGACAAACAGCTTCGAAACGTCGATGTAACCGGGTGCCTGTTTCACAGCCGGATCGTTCGCGATCTCTTCGAACATCAGCAAGCTTCTTGCGATATCGCTTGTGTATTCGTCGTGCGGAATATAATCAGTAAACGGAAGTAGGTTCGTTAATTTTGCCAGCGTTGAGTCCGATCGTTCCGGGCGGCTGGGCAAGACGAGATCGTTTGCCATCAATACAGCGACCCCGATTTCCTCGAGCGCTGTGGGCGTATTCGGCATGGCGCTTCCTGAATCCGGACCCACGAGCGCTTGCTTGATCACGTAGAGAAGAGGCAACCTCGAGAAGACAATTCTCTGTTCGGCTGACTTCCGTCGAATCGCGTCGAGAGCGTTTTTGTGGTGTGGCATGAGCTGCCCACACAACCAGGCGTCCAACTCAAAATCGGGTTCGTTTTTCCACGTCCCAAGCAGGGGCCAACTGACGCCAGAAGAGCGGCAATAAGATCGGCAAAAAGACCGGCATAAATTACTACCACGATTGACTTATATAATTTATTTAGCTAGACTTATGGCGTATTTAATATCGGCAATACAACCGGCAATGGAAACCCTAATCACCGACCCAGCCTGGATGGAGCCCATGCTCCCCGAGGAGAGCAATCGTGAGCTCGAAGATATCGCATTTGAGCTGACATCAAAAGCTAGTTCGCTCGCCGGTCAGGTCAATCCGACCGTGACGCTCTCTATCGGAAATCTTGTGCGCTCGATGAACTGTTATTATTCGAACCTGATCGAAGGTCACGATACGCATCCCCGTGACATCGACCGAGCACTTCACCAAAACTTCTCCTCCCAACCAAAGAAACGTGCCCTTCAGCTCGAAGCGGTGGCGCATATCGAAGTTCAGAAAGCAATCGATGAAGGGACAGATGACCCTTCTGGACCACTGACAACAACCTATGCACTCTGGTTACATCGGGAGTTTTGCCGCCGCCTTCCTGAAGACATGCTGTGGGTCGAGGACCCGCGCAGTCAACTACGGGTCCGCGTTGAACCAGGCGAACTCCGCAATGATGAGGTGGAAGTAGGGCGTCATCTGCCACCAGCTGCGGCCGCGTTGCCACAATTCCTCGCGAGATTTGAGGAGGCCTACAATCCGCGAACTCTTTCTAAGATCCGCCAGATTGTAGCTCTGGCCGCATCCCATCACCGCTTCCTGTGGATTCATCCATTCTTTGATGGGAATGGAAGAGTTGTGCGCCTAATGTCGCACACAATCCTCAAGAGAATGGGTATCGGTAGCAGCCTTTGGTCTGTTGCACGCGGCCTCGCCCGTTCCGCCGACCGCTACAAGGGGCTTCTCATGGCCGCCGACCAGCCCCGAAGAGGCGACCTAGACGGACGTGGCGCCCTGTCTCAAAGCGCTCTGGTTGAATTCTGCCAGTTCTTTCTCGCAACTTGCGTAGATCAGATCGAGTTCATGCGTTCCATTCTCGAACCATCTGAGTTGCTGCGCCGAATCGAGATTTACGTTGAAGAAGAAGTCCGCGCGGAGCGGCTTCCAAAGGGTACGTTCCCGTTGCTTCGCGAGGGGTTACTGGCAGGCGAGTTCGAACGCGGGAACGCCGATACAATAACCGGCTACGGTGAGCGCATGGCACGCAGCGTTGTCTCCAAATTAGTCGAGCGCGGTCTGCTGGTTTCAAGCTCTCCTAAGGGCCCTGTGAGGCTGGGATTCCCTTTGACTATTGTGGAGCGATGGTTTCCTTCCTTGTATCCTTCCAACCGGACCTGAAATTCCAGTGGGGAAGTAGACTGTACGGGAAGTTCGCTATCCTTAGCCTTGCTCACAAACTCCGAGTCGTTCAAACTCTGAACTATCTACGTAAGTCGAAAATCCTTCATCCCAAAAGCGTGTTGAAAGCTCTTTCCTTTCAAAACTCTGATCGAAGGAACATATCCGACGGAAAATTTCGGGACTATCGCCTCGACCAACAATAGTTACGCGGCTCCGCGCCGGCATGCCGTTCAATAATCTAAGGAGGTCCTCGTCATGCGCGCTGAACCCGATTAGCAGGAAGTTGCCGCACTGTCGGACAAATTCATCTGCCAACGCAGTGTGTGACGCCGGACAGACAAAAACCTTTTCTCGCTCCACTGGCACCACGACCTCCGGGTATAAGTAACCTTCCTCGCTCTTTCTCGGAACATAAAAGTCGTGGGAATGCCGGTTCCACCGAATGACTTTGATTCCCTCACCGAAGACGGGCGCTTCCTTAAGATCGCTGGGGGCGCGGAAGCGACCGTCCCCGTATTTCGGGCAGTTCTCCAAAATCCTAGCCCAATTGACAGAACCATGGGGCTTCACAAGAGACCATTTCCTCCCTGGTGAAATATATGCGTCTATATCTGAAAATTCCTCCCCGTCATATCTCTCTAGCGCCGAGTCCAGCAGGAGATCGTAGTTTAGGCTGACGAATAGGACCCTTTCAAAACCAGCCTCGACTGCACGGCGCACCAGCGTGTCGAACCTAGAGCTACCGCGCAAGAAGTCCTCAGAAATTGTCCAGAATAGTTCTCTTATGTACCGCGGAATGTCCAAAGACCAATTGTTCCCACTGCGGGCAGCCGAGTCGAGCAAATCGCGAAGCAATGCTTCTAGATTTCTGCCGCGGTCGAGCTGAGAACGAATTTCGTCCGAGTGTGCCTCCACTCTTGGGTAGTGTTCCAAGATCTCCTGGAATCTAACTCCAAAAATATCAGAGGCCAGCGGCGGCTGAAGCCTTACATTATTCGCGTTGACCCATTTTGGAGCACAATCGTGCGATGCTCCCGCGCCCACGATCACCGTCAGTAATTCTGCGCCGAGCCTATTCATAAGACTTGCCACGGGCTCCACACTTGCTACGACTCCACAGTCACGGTCGATTCGGAGTTCGTTCCGTCGGGAAGATACGTGTAGGCTCTCGTCAACAGCTCGCCGTTGTCCGAAAGCTTTACAATGAGGAGCACCACGAAGTTGGCTCCGACGTCTCGATCTTCCACTATCTCCCGGATGGAAATGTCGTCCTTTTGGCTCGGCTCCAGTTCGAAACTCGGATGAGAATGCCATTCCCCCAAATAGTTAAACTTAGCGTAATCATGATTTGCCCGCACAAAGAAAGACTTTAGGCGCGTAACCGCTTCCTCCGCCCTCCGAAGGAAATATGCAATCGTTCCCCGGCCGTGAATAGTAATGTCCAATACCTCGAATTGATTTGGACCTGTATGCTCCGCCATCAGGAGCCCCCCAATTTCTCGCCTGCCAGCCCCGTACAGAGCCGCGCGCATTCTCTCAACCACTTCGCGTCGCAGAATCAGTGTGATCATCGGGTCTTTCGGCCGCCAGCTTTAAGAGAAGTTTCACTGCGTTCAAGCGTTCTTCGTCAGACGCCGACGGCCCGTCATCCCAGCCAGGCCCGTTGACGGTGATTGGCTGCGTGTCGAATGGTTGCGAAAATATCCATTCATTCCGGAATCCAAGCAAGTACGCCGAATAGGGATAATGACTCTCCTTGGCGCGCAACGACGTGTCTAAAACAAATCGCGAGAGCGACCCCGCAATCAGCGTCACGTCAGAATCGGTTGCGATGGCGGGAACCTGGCCTTCTACATCGTATCCGACTGCCTGTCGGTACGGAGCCGGCGGCTGCGTTTCAAGGTAACTGAGAATGGCATTCCTTACGGCGACCGGGTTTGGGTCAATTCCTGGTCTGGCCCTGGCGATCAGACCACCGAGTCCGCCAGCAAAGACCTCGCCCCAGCAAAGGGGACATTTCGCCATTCTTGCCACGGCCGCCAACCGGAGAAACACCTCCGCGTTCGCTGTGGCATCAATCAGTAAATCACAAGCGGCAAGATCCTTAAGAGCCGCCGCAGCCGCGACAGCGGACTCTTGGCCGGCAACACGATGGATTCTCACTTCGATTTCGAGATCCGGCGCTACCAAAGAGAGTGCTTCCCGAACCGCCTCGGCCTTATGTATCCCAACTCCGGCCCAAGACAACTCGTTGCGGCAAATATTTTCGGGGAGCAACAAGTCGTCATCTACGAGCAAGAATCGCCGAACTCCAGATCGAGCCAATGAGAGAGCAACTTTGCTGCCTATTGAACCGAGACCAACGATGCCAATCCGAGATTGCTTCAGCCCCGCGTGTTCTGCGGGAAGCCGATCAGCGTGCTTCTCGGGATGTATCACGCTGTACCGGCGCAAAGCGAGGGCGTCGCCTTTGGCGATCCCAAACGCCCGCATCCCTTTCAGAGTGCTCCCAACCAACAAGACAATTGAATCTCCAATTGTTTCCGAAAAGCCCTCCAGTATCTTTTCCCTGTCGAAGCCAGCCCGGGACGCCAGAGCAAGCAATTCGTCCACAGTGGATATGCTGCCATGCTCATCAAATTCCTTGCTCTTCAGCACTCTCCCACGTCCGCTGAGTGCAAAAAAGGGGCCGAACGAAGTTATGCCCGCAGGTACATCGGGAACACCTTCCATCGAACCATCGCCATTCACCGATTCCAATTCGGATACGAACACAACCGTAGCCGTTTCATGGAACGCTTCTTTCACACTCAATCGAAACATCCCAACTGCCGGCAATGAACTCAGCTTGACTGAGAGTTCAGCCGTGCAGACGAGGCGGTATCCGCTGGCCTGAAGTCGTTGGCCCTGGGTCTGCCGATGGGCGGAGGCTACTTGAGACGGCTTGTCAGGATGCCGCTCCGTCACTAAGAGCTTGTACGCACTCCTGAGTAAGTCCGCACCGGTAACCTGTCGATCCCAATTGTCAGCTCGATACTCTAAACACAGGGACCCTCCAGGTCCGTACTGATGACCTGTCCAGTGTTCTGCCGAGTCTCGCGGTCGGACGTATGCTGGTGTTTCCGGAAATATATCCGGATAGGTTAGGGTCATCGCGTACACTGAACCGTGGATTTCCATGTCCACGTCCACTTCGACGGCAAATTCGCCGCCCAGACGCCAGGCAAGCGCCTTCAGCCAAGGCTCGGTTGATAATTTCTCAAGCTCGCCCTGTTCGTGAAGAAAGCGCGCCGGATCTCTCAACAACCACTGCATCAGGCAAAGCCCGCTGGCTTATTTGGTACTACGGGTTTGTTCGGGAATGACAAACCGGCAGACCCAACACTTGAGCGAAGCAAGGACGGCGCGCTATCTCTGGCGACCTTTGCAATACTGTCGTCAGTTCCATACTTGGCTCGTATGTTCGCCGCTTCGTCAGCCCACGCTCCAAGCTTTTTTCGGCCGTCGTCAATAACCCAGTCGTATGTTTTGCAAACTGAAGAAAGAACTGTGCCGTCTGGCAGTTTGAAATCGTCCAAGGGATTGTGTCCCGCCATGTCGGTTTTCTGCTCATGGTCCTTGATGTTGTGGATTCGAATGCCCACGATCCCGTTGCCGCGGTTCCAGCTTTTGAGGATCTCGTGCTGAACCCACTCGCGACTCGCCGTTTCGGCCCCGATAAGAACCACAGTGACGCTCGTGTGCTTCAGTTGATCGTCGATCCAGCGCTCGATCGCAGCATTCCCTTTCTTCTTGATGGACTCCCAATCCACTGCATCGATAAAGCCATACTCGTCCTCGCTGGCAACAACATTCGAATTTCTGACTTGGCTTGCTCGCCATGCGTCACGTTCATAGTGAAAACTAAAAAAAATCTTTCGAGCCACAATTCCCCCATTCTTCCCGTCTGTCGGGCACTACTGAACCACCGTATATCGGGATACCACGATGCAATTACTAATACCATTATAGTCGTACATCGGAGTGGCTGTCAAGTTCGTGAATTCCCCCTTTAGGAGAACCCACTTTTACGTTAGGATTAGTCACCAGCCACCCTTGGCTGGAGGGGAACATGCCTAGCATTGGCGACAGGATTCGCGAAATCCGGGAAACAAGAAAACTAACGCAAGAGCAGTTGGCAGAAAAAGCTGCCATGAGTAAGGGCTTTTTGAGTGAGATTGAAAATGGCAAACGAAACGTCAGCTCCGAGTATTTGCTGCGTATTGCCAATTCATTGGGAGCCTCCGTGGACTACCTCCTCCGCGGGACGACTGACATATCCGGGAACGGCACCAAGGAATCCGTTGTGATTCCTGCAGAACTTTCCGAAGCGGCCGAGAAATTAAATCTCTCCTACGCGCAAACCGTTGAGCTACTTGAAGCACATCGTTCCGTAATCGCAAAGAGGAGCTTGAAACAGTCGAAACCATTCACCAGGGAAGACTGGATAGCGCTTCACAAAGCCATCAAGCAGGTATTTGGATGAAAGGATATGTGCGCCAAGCTAAACAATAGCATCATCGTCCACCGACTCGTTTCCGATCTCGGCCTTCGTGCCTCAGTTGACGCTGTGCGTGCGGTTCTTGTGCACTGTCACAAGCTGGTGAAGTCGTTCCTCGTTGACTATCCCGACTGCCCCAGCCCCGCAAAGTTACTCGAATTCCTCGCGAACAAGCTGGGCACACGACTGGTCGAGATCCACTCGGACGGCGATTTGCAGCGTATCGCGGCGGAATATACAAGTCGAGGGGAGCGCGCGTTTGCAACCTTGGAACAAGAACTCGCGGATGAGCAGAGTTACGGTATCACGATAAAGATCCACAACCATCACCCTTGGGAAACTGGATACGTCTCCATAATTGATTGCAGGGGGAGGAAGCAGCAGCGCAGCTACCACACGAAGTGGCATGAACTCGGCCACTTATTTATCCTAACCGATCAGACTCGATTGGCATTTCGGCGCACGCACGATCCAACGCTGCCCAAGAGCGCGGAAGAATCACTCGTCGATACAATTGCAGGCGAATTCTCCTTCTATCCCCAAATGCTGAAACCTCTTACTCGCGGAGAAATCTCGTTCGAGAAAATCGCGGAGATGCGCGAGCAGATGTGTCCGGAAGCCAGCTTCTACTCTTCGGTGTTAAACGTGACAAGGCTATGGCCCAGCCCTTGCATTTGGGTTGAGGCAAAACTAGCACGCAAGAAAGGCGAGAATAACGGACAGCACTCTTTCAGCTTCCGCGGGAAGCCTCGGGCGTCACTACGTGCTGTGCATGTTGCCCCCAACGAGGAAGCACGCAAGATTCAGATCACTGTAATCCCGAATTTTCGAGTTCCGAGTGAATCTGTGATTCATAGACTCTTTTACGACCAATTGCCGTACGCCGAAGCCGAAGAAAATCTTGCGCTCTGGGTGAGCAGTGGTGGCAAGCGCCTCCCCAATCATCGTGTTCGGGTCAAAGCCAAGCGCATCAATGACTCGATTCACGCGCTCATCATACCCATCTGAAACGCAACCGCCGTGCAAGAGCAAAGGCCAGTTTTTCTGAAGGTTATGGCAGCGAAGTTCTTGGTTCATTCGGAGCTACATTCAGTTCAACGTGGAAAAGCCTCGCAAAATCCACGTTCTGCAAATCCGTTTCGCCTTTGACGCCCAAGCGTTCGGCCAACTGCCTCGCCGCGCCACCAGGCGCTGGAACAGGTAGTATTTTCGCCTTGGGATGAAACTCGGTGAACAGGGTGTATTCCTCTAGAATTCCTTCCATGCCTCCAATGAATACCGCCTCCGAGAGATCATCGCGCGAAAGCATCTGCTTTCTCATGCGCAGCAAGCTGGCCTCGCGATCTTTCGGCACTGCATCGACGTACTCTACATTTCCGAAGCGCTTATTTTCCTCGGGATACACATCCGCAAAAAACTTGCTTTGATAGAGAATAACGGCTTTGGAGTAGCTCACGCCTAAGTCTTCACAAACCGCCCAGACCATGGGAGTAATAGCCGGATGACCGCCCCACACGAGCAAGCGCCTGCCAAGCGCAACGGTAACAAATTCACGCACTGCGCTCTGAATTAGAAACGGATCGGCAGTTTCGTAGAAATTGCCCCTGCCTATCACCGGCACGCTCGCGGATAAGAAAACTGCCTTCATGGCACCTCCCAACCAGCGAAAGCCCACGCAGCTTCGCTCGCTCTCACCCAGCGCACAGCCTGTATGTGTTTGCCCAGCCAGGCCAAGTGTTTCAGCCAGCCTTCATGGAGGCCGATATGGTCATAGACTACAGCCACTGATTGTCCGGGCGCGCGGTCTACCGCCTCATTCAGGTTCATGGAGGTTGGAACGCCTACGGTCGGATAAACGACGATATTTTTTCCGTCGGGAAGAGTGAGGTAAATCGCGTTGTGAACTCCAACCCCCGCGACCTTTCCGCCAATGCACTCCACAGCTTGCCGGAGATTGCTAAAGAGATTCAGGCTGCGGACGGCGTGACTCTGCCCACGCACAAACTCTAGCTGAGTGCAGATCCGGTTTATTGCCGGCTCCGCCAGCTGGCCAGTCGTTCCGTCAATCTCGGTCGCTGCCAGATCTAAACGGCTCGCAGTTGCGGTCCGCGGCGATGGACTGACCCCTGGCCATCCGATTCGCAGCACGGAAATTCCTTTAGCGAGTGCGCGGCCGTATTCGGCGTTTGTCCACCGGCTCTCGAAATATCCAGGCGTGTCCAACATAACCAGCACGTCGGAATCACACAATCGATGCCAAAGAACGGCCTGAAAGTCCTCAGCGGGAGCTACGCCATGCGTATCGAGGAATACATCAAACAGCCGGGCCGACAGAGCATTGAATAGTTGCAGCGCCGCCTGGCGCGCATCATCGCGGCGGTAGCTGACAAAAACACGACGTTGGCGAGGCAGCAACCCCACACACTCCAGCAGTGCAGTGGCGATCCGCTCCGGTCCGTGACCCGCCCACGTTAAACAATTTAGCGGCTTGAGTTTCGCCGGAAGTTCTGCGCTGATGCGGCCTTCCGCAGATGCAATCGGGAGAATGGGCACTCCTGCCGCCAAAAGAGGATCTAGTCCAGCTTCCGAGACGCCAGAAGCGCCAAAGAACGCCACGGCTGCGGGAGTTTTCTGCGCCGGCAAGAAATTGCTGGGACGAACGCTCCATGTAATCTCATGCCCGAGGCGTAGCCCGAAGGGCGCCACAACCTGCGTAACACATTTTTGAAGTTCTCCTGCCTGGGCGTCCGACACAGCGCCCATGAGGGCAAGCTCATAAAGAACCATCACATCACACTCCGTTAAAGCGTTGACAGATATACACCGGTAGTCTCGCTGGGGTTCCAAACGCCCAGTTTTCCATCCTTAGCCTCGTCGATTTTTCGATAAAGCTGAAGGTATTCATTGCCATACCAATTTCCAGTTCGGTCGGTTGTAGGAATTACGAGGATGTGATCCGTCGCCTTCTCACCGTCAGCGTAGCCGATTTCCCACGGGCACCAGCGCGATGCGACGGAATTTGGGGTCGCAAGGAATAGAAAATAATCCATCACCCTAATTGTGAGCTTTATTCTCTCAGCTGTCTCTCTCGTGGGCTTTTCACTCATTGCTGGGTCCTGCCAATCCACATACACGCGCCACCCATCCTCCTGAAATAGGTTCAGCAGCCCTCGGACCATACTCGCATCGTCATGACTGTGGCACAGAAAGGCAGTGCGCACACCAAGAGTGCGTGCTTCCGTAAGAGAGCTAGCAGATTTGGCAAACCTGGATCGAGATGAGGCCGAGCGCAATGTGTCGATCGAGATTGGCACGAACAGTCACTCCCAAGCTTAACTACGGCCGACTTGACGATGGGTAAAGTCTATTTGGTCCTGTGGGAAGTTTTCATCTGTTGATTCCATCTCTGCGCACTGTGAGCCGCCAAGTTCTTTGTCACGGGCGTCGTGTTGGCGAGATCTTCGAGCGAAATCGCCGTGGAGTCGATCTCGAATTCCGTCGCGGCCCATTCATACACAAAATACGGTTCTAGCTCGCGGTTCGAGAGCAAGATTATCCGTTTGCGCCCTGCGGGTTGCGCGGCGCGGCACCGCGCGACCTCCTCGGGTGTGAACGGCGCAGTCTTTGAAAAAATAATGTAAGGCTGAATCCGGCCTTTTGGAAATGCATCCGCCACTCGCGTGAGATTTCGCACATCGTCTTCGGTGATTTCGCCTCCTCGGCCCTTGCATTCCCCGATCGCGAGCCCAACGCCGTCCTCGTAAAAACCTTTGTCCGACAGGATCACCAGGTCCGTCTCGCAAGGGACGATTTGTGCTCCGGCAGACGCAATCGTCATCGAAGTCATGTAGGTCGTCTCGGTATGCAAGATCGTATCCAGTTGCTGCAGTGTCAGGGCCACCGGAACTGCGCCCTGCTGGTGATCCTCGCGCCCGAATAATCCCGATCTTCGGTACGCCCAGGCTCCGTCTTTCAGTTGCGGCGTAACGTTGAATCGCTTGCCGCAGTATTCGCACGTCGTTTCCGTGGCCACGTCGTCGAACTGCGTCCAGGATTCCAGTTCGCAATTCGGACACGTGAATTTCAGTCCCACGCGGAACACATTCCGCTTCACCAGGTAGTCGAATACATTGCGCGGCTTCAGCTTTCCCCCTTCCCGTGTCTCGATGAACAAGGACTCGTACCGCGCAAAATTGGGGTGGTTCGTAACCGGGTCGATTTCGGCGATGATTTGCGTGGCGTCTCCTCGCGTGAACGACTGCAACGGCTTGTACTTTTCAATGAGCGCGCGTACGCCGGCGATCTTGAAGGCGCGGCAGCCCTGTACTCCTCCCATCTGCTGGATCACTCGCGAGGCGATCCGTCCCGCCTCGCTAATCTCGCTCTTCATGCCAAACGCCGCAAAGACATTCGTAACTAGAGCCCGGCTTGGCACCGCGTGAACCGTCAGGTTGTCGATTCGAACATTCGTAATCAGACCCAGCCCGTTTCGCTCCGACCGTACACCCTCCGTCGTGTGGCAGACCTCGCGCCGGTAGAAGTCGTTCAGTTCCGGAAGGAAGGGATAGCGGAACGTGACCTGCTCGTCTTCCCCGTACGCCCACGGATCGACGGTCGCCACATAGTTTTGCGTGTGAAGCTCATGTTCCTCGTAGAACGGCTTCTCGCGCAGCTCAAACGTGAGCGACGGAATCCCTTCGGATTCCGGACGCGATCCGAGAACCTTCACATCGTCGATATACATCAGCGGCGGCTTCAGATTTCGCCCGTTCCAGAGGCTCTCATGGATTTCCGTGCGCATCACCGAGTCGCCCCCGAAGCCCTTCAGGTCCACCTGCCGCCCTTCCCGATACCAAACGCCGAAGTCCGCTTCGAACCTCGGATCGTCGCGGGGCCTCTCGCGCAGCACCTTCACATACGCGCGCGCCATTTCCCCGAGCCGCGCCTCGTGCTGGGGATCGTAAAAAAGCACTTTCAAACTCGCGGCGCGCAGATTCCAAAAAGTAACAACGTCCGTGAAGTCGGTCGCATCCCCGATGTACAGCCCGGGATGATCCCAGTCGAGCGGCCGATCGCGCCATAGCTCGAAACCTGAAAGAAAGGAAGGAGTTACCTGCTTGTACGCGTCGGCCGGAACTGAACTGGCAAGCGGCAATGGGGTTCTCGCTCCCTTCAAATTTCGCTCAAGCATGCCCGCGTAATCCAAATGGATCTCTTCGCGTGCCGGATAGGTTCCGAACTGCGCGAGGAACACGTCGCGAAGCGGATCCGCCGCGTCCCATTCGAAAAGCGTGGCCCTGACCTCGGATTCTTTTCTTCGATCCACATGCTCTTCATAAATCTGACGCACGGGATGGTAAATATCGAGGCAGGTCGCGTGCCCTCTTCCGCCCGTGCCCTGGATGAATAAATTCTTGTGTATCCCAGGCCACCGTAGATACGGAAAGCGCGCGACGAACGCCGTGAGCTGAGGGTCCTCTTCGACCGGGAACAGCGCGTCCACCTGATACAAACGGACCAATTGTGCCGCGCGTTCGGGGTCACCGAGCGAGAGGATCGGGTTGTAGACACCGCCCCAAAGCGTGTGCGCACATCGAAGGACCTTACGGAGATCGTCCCAATTTCCCTCGCAAATGCACCAACCCAGTCGCAACGGGCGATACCGAATTCGGATGCTATTAGTCGCCATGGTTTCTTTGCCCGAATTTAATCGGCACACCGGTATCGATCACAGCCCATCAAACCTAGGCATTCACGATCTCGACATAGTCTCTAGAATCAGACCTTCATCTTACCGCAGAGCAAATCCGCGCAGGGCACTTCTGGGGTCACTTGGTTGGTAAGTCTGGGCGAATCGAGGTTCAGCGTGTCGCGCGCAATTTCTTGTGTCTAGTTGAAATGACTTGTCTTGGCATCCTCGGTCGCGTTCGGGGCGTCTAGGTCAAAATGGCTTAAAAGGCCGAGTCATAGGTGCCACCCAAGAGGCTCTTTTTCTTATAGCCGCCTTTTGCCGCCTCGCAAAATCGCTAAGCTGTTCGGAACACATGAGATGGTTGGTAGGGGCGGTGGGGATCGAACAGAACACCCATCGAATTCCGAATGATTTACAACATCCAGGCCGCAGTTGGGATGCTGCCGCCTTGCTGCTAGCAGACGACTTAGAGTCATTTGAGGTCCAATTGCCGCCTTCTGCCGCCTCGCTAATTCAGCAAGTGCAGTCGCGACAACGAAATCCGTTATCTGGGACGTGGGGTACAAACCCACGAGCCCCTGTAGTCAATACTTAACGCCCCTTATGATACTTAACGCCCCTTATGATACTTAACGCCCCTTATGACAAATTTCAACGGCGACAAAGCAACAAACAGGATCGCGAACGGAAAATATTCAGGGAAGGGTTGATCACCCGGAAGTTGGCCACACCAGTTAATACCAGCGCGTTTTTCAGGACCAATCTTGCTGATTCTGTCTAAATCGTCCCCAATGAAGGGAGCGCTAAGGTCCTAAGGCCTGTTTGCGACAGTCGAGAACAAGGTGCCCCATGGCATCCCAGCAATTCAGCGTTAAGCGGTGGTAATCGCCACGACTTTGCCGTCTCGCACGGCCTTGATATCGCGAATGGGGGGCCGGCCAAAGAATCGCCTGTACTCGCGATTGAATTGACTGGGGCTTTCGTAGCCGACCTCGAACGCCGCACTTGCCGCATCCTGTTCACCCGTGAGCATGCGTTGCCGCGCGGCATGCAGGCGAAGCTGCTTTTGAAATTGCAGCGGACTCATCGCCGTAAGGGCGCGAAAATGCTGGTGCAGCGTAGATCGACTCATGCCTGCAATTGTTGCCAGATGCTCTACACGCAGAGGCTTCTCGTAGTTTGAACGCAACCAGGCAACCGCCTTCGCGGTCCGGTGGCACCTGGTCTCAAACGTCGCAATCGCGCGAAGGCGTGCTCCCTGACTTCCCAGCAGTAAGCGATAAATTATCTCGCGTTGAATGAGTCTGCCAAAGAATGAAATGTCTCGCGGAGCGTCCAGCAGATCCATCATCCGAGAACATGAGTTGACCAGTTCAACCGTGGTCTCCCCGGTGGCCATTCCGCACGCGCCAGAGGTTACTTCAGGAATATGAACTTCTTCTGTGTTGAGAATGTCCCGAACAGTCGATATATCCAGCTTCAGGAAGAAGGCAAGGTAGGGTGCCTTTTCGCTAGCGGTAATCACCTGGCTCACAGCCGGCAGTTCCAGAGACGTAAGCAGAAATCTCGATGGGCCAAAAACATAGCTCGCTTTACCGAGGTCCACTCGAATTCTTCCTTGCGCAATGACAAGAAGGCTTGGCTCGTAGCTAGATGGATTCGGAACGGTCGGAGCAGTGCGGCGATAGAGCATTAGTTCCGGCACCTCCGTTGCACGTTCACCCGAGTCACCCAGTGAATTGCTAATCTTCTTCGCTAGGTCGGTTAGCAACTGGGAGAGCCTGGATGCGTTTGCATCGCCACTTTTCCTGTGTTTCAGCATCTTTGAGGTGCCTTCCCCGCTCCTAAGCATAACCGGCGGTTAGCCCGAGTCGTACCACTAAATCATAACTTCCGGACGAATAGGCAATGATTCGAAAGGATCGGGCTACCGCCAATGCATCGGAGGTGGCTAGGGTTGACATGAGGAGTGAAACACCATGAAAAGACGAAAACTAGGAACACTAGAAGTCTCGGCAATGGGATTCGGCTGCATGAACGCCAGCGGCAACTACGGACCCGCCCCCGACAAAAATCAAGGCATTGGGGTGATTCGCGCAGCCCATGAAAAGGGCGTCACGTTCTTCGACACAGCCGAATTTTACGGTCCCTACACAAACGAAGAGCTTGTCGGAGAGGCGCTCGCGCCTGTCCGCGACAGAGTCGCTGTCGCAACCAAATTTGGCTTCGACAATGAAAAGGGCGGTCTTGTTCTTAACAGCCGACCGGAGCACATCCGGAAAGTGGTTGAGGAATCCCTGAAGCGCCTCAGAACCGACCGCATCGATCTGTATTACCAACACCGGGTCGATCCGAACGTGTCAATTGAAGACGTAGCCGGTGCGGTGAGAGAGCTGATCGCAGAAGGAAAAGTGTTGCACTTCGGTCTATCCGAGGCGAGTGCAAAGACCATCCGCCGCGCGCATGCGATTCAACCGGTGAGCGCAGTTCAGACGGAATACTCGCTCATGAACAGAGATGTAGAGCAGAACGGTGTACTGAAGACTTGTGAAGAGTTAGGCATCGGCTTCGTGCCTTGGGGGCCGATGGGACAAGGGTATCTATCTGTGAAAATGGATGCTCGAACGAAGTTTGACCCCAAAATGGACGTGCGATCTGAGTTCCCACGCTTTTCTTCTGAAAACATCGCAGCAAATATGCCGATGGTTGATTTTCTCCAACAGTTTTCTGAGAAGAAGAATGCAACACCGGCTCAAATTTCCCTGGCTTGGTTGCTCGCGCAAAAGCCGTTCATTGTTCCGATTCCCGGCACACGAAGTGTCGATCACCTGCACGAGAACCTGAGAGCAATCGATGTTCAGCTAACGCCCGCGGATCTTCGGGAGATCGAAATTGCTCTCTCTAAAATCGAAGTGCACGGTGGCCGGATGAATGAAGAACGAATGAAGGCGGTTGACCAAACAGCGTGACCGGTTATCGCACGCATTAGTCCTCATAAGTCGGCCAGTGTTCAAGAATTCTGATCGGGCCTCGACGCCGGGATACCGGGACCCTGGCGCGTTTGTCGGTACTAACCAGCGGGCGAGCTGATAACTTCCGGATTGCCCGTCATTCGCCCAGTGGAACCATTTCACTTCTGCGCAGTTCCTCCTCTGCTCGTTTACGCTCAGTGACGATCACGGTCCCCACCAATTCTCATCACCCAGCTTCTCTCATAGATTTACAGTTTCGTGACGCTGTCAGGAGGGCAGCTCTCGGAGTCAAAAATCAACTCTTCGTGAAGAACGGGCGGGGAGAGCCTTTCTGTTCTCGAAGACTGAGAGGCTGCTTGCCATTGAAGTCTTTGAATCCGTACTCCAGGGCTGCTTCGGCTGCGATGATCACGCTGCCCGATTTCGACATTAATTGTCGATCCGAATACAACGAAGCGACAGCGAGACCAGTAAACTTGGGTGTCTCTTGAATTGCGAGTATCTTGTCACCACCAGGGATCTTCGCGATGATGGACTTGGATCTCTCCGTGGCAGTCGGCCCGGGCCAGATCGATATCACCGCAACGTTGTAAGGCTTGAAATCCTGCGCCATATCGAACGTGAGCTTATCGAGACCCGCCTTGGTGGCACCGTAGGCCGGATCCAGGTGGTAGGAGACGGCTCCATAGTAGGAAACATTCACCACAAGCGCCCCATTTGCCGCGATCAAGAGAGGCGCCGCATAGTAGCTCGCGACGAATGCCGATCGTAAACCAACCGTAAACTGCTCGGAGATCGTCAGGCTCTTGTTCCAGAACGGTGGCGGTGCAAAAGGATCTGGGCCCACCGCAGTGGCCTTGTTAACCAAGATATCGAGATGACCTTGCTCGGCTTGCACTCTCTCGAAGAGCGCCTTGATCCGTCCGTCGTCAGCGTGATCGCACACTACGGGAATACCAACGCCGCCTGCCGTCGTAATGGAGTCCGCGACTTCACTGATCGTTCCAGGAATTGTCCCAGGCTTGGAGGCCGTCGTTCGCCCCGTCACGTAGACGGTCGCACCCTGCTCACCTAGCAGCATTGCAATGCCTGCCCCGACGCCTCGGCTTGCTCCCGTAACAACCGCGACTTTGCCGGCCAAAGAAGGAATAGTCTTCATACCACATCACCTCCAAGTTCGTTGTCTAACTTGAATTAAGGATATGGGTTAAGCTGTAGGAATGACAAGAACCGACAAAATTGTTTGGTACTCACCAAAAAGTAAGCATACGCACCTCTTACAAGCTTCTGGCCCCGGCAAGACCTGCGCTCCGGAAGCCGCCGAAGAGATGTTCAGGATTCTTCAAGGCCGCTGGAAGCTGGCCATTCTCTTCCATCTCTTTGGAGGAGTCGATAAGAAATGCCGAGTCATGCGTTTCTCGGAGCTGGAGCGAGCCATTCCTGCCATCTCGCAGAAGATGCTTATTCAGCAGTTGCGGGAGCTTGAGCGCGATGGAATTGTGTTGCGCACAATTTATCCCCAGATTCCGCCACGGGTGGAATACCAGCTGACAAAGGATGGAGAAGCACTCCGCCCCGCCTTGCGTGCACTCCTTGCATGGGCGGCACTTCGGAAAAAAGTGATGGTTTCTTTTTCATAGTCACTCCTCACCTAGAGGGTTGTCGAAATGCTGACGATGCAGCCATTCTTTTGTTTGACCATCTCTTTCACCACCCGCTGTGAAAGATAAAGAAAACCTGCCATCGTCGTCGAGACCAAAGCGTTCAAGTCCTCGGTCGTATACTCGGTAAACGGCTTTGAAATAAGAATGCCTGCATTGTTGATCAACACATCGATGCGACCAAAACGCGATGAGGCCGCGCCGACCACCCTTTCCGCAGTTTTTGGGTCACCGATATCTCCATCGATCAAAGCCAGACTCGCGGAGCGGGGCAAAGAATTTGTTTTCGCAATATTTCGAGAGTTTGCAACTACGGCGTAACCGCGTTTCAGGTATTCCTCTACGAGCGCCGCTCCTATCCCTTGGGAAGCTCCCGTAACAATTGCCGTTTTCCGTGTATCTGTCATTTTTTAATTCTCCTTTATTGTCCAGAAGCGGAAATGAGAATGACGCCATGCATTGGAAGCGATTTCTAGGCCGCCCCCTGCCGCCTCGCTTTCAGTCCAAATGCTGTTTCAAGAATATCTGCGGCAGTCGCAAGCCCGTCTGTTCTTCGAATTGCTTTCTGAACTCTCCGAGCGTTATCCCAGAACGTTGAATCTCCAAGCACCCGTTTGATCGCCGTTACAAAATTCTCTGGGTTCGCCTGGTCCGGGGAGATGACAACGCCGACCTTTTTGTTCGCTATTCTCGCTGCCACACCCGGCTGATCGTTGGTTATGGGTAGTGCAATCATCGGCACACCGCTTGAAAGCGATTCAAGGGCAGTGTTCAATCCCCCGTGAGTGATACACAGAGAACTGCGTTTGACGATCTCGATTTGCGGAGCTTGACTCACCACCAACACATTGGCAGGAATGTCTCCGAGCAGTTTCGGATCGAGATTTCCGCCAATCGAAAGGACAAACTGCAGTTCCTTCAATCCGATGGCAGCTTGCGTGATCGAACGAAAAATGTCGATTAATCCATTCTGTAGCGTGCCCATCGAAGCATAGACAATCGGCTTGCCTGTCAGCTGCTGCCAGGGAAAATGGAAGTCTATGCGGCCGCGACCATCGTGGAATGGCCCAGCATAGTGAAATTGCGGAAAGTCGGGAGCGCGACCAAAGTCGAATTCCCTGGGGCACTGGGTAACCCAGGCAAGCGGAGAAAGAGTGGAATGCGGATTATTCCAATCGACGGAGAGCCCCACCTTTTTTGCGTATGCCTGGGCTTCCGCAGTGACGGGCTCAAGGAGTTTTCTGGCGCGCCGGATTGCCTCCATGTTTCTGGCCTGTGCATCGGCTCCTGTTTCGTACGGCCAATCCACGAAACAGATCGGTGTTCGTCCCGTGTAATCAACGTGCAGAGCGTTGGACACCTGCACGAAGGGCATTCGAAGATGCATCGGTACTAATTCGACATAAGGCTGATACTGATCAAGGACGAGCCTATCCACTCCAGCATTCGAGAGCGTATCCGGAAGAGAATCGAATAAGGACGCAGTGTATCCCTTCATCATCGCGTTGACGGTAAAGTGCAGGGCCTCTTCACCCGACAACTCACTGAGTTGGCGAGCGAGCCTAGCGGCCGCGCCGGCTGGATAGGCCGTCTCCGAAACGGGTTCAAATGGCAGTCCCGCAGCTTCAACAAAAGGCGCAACGTCGGCCAGAGACAAAAATACTACGTCGCGACCGCGTGACTGGAGCTTACGGGCCAATGCTGTCATGGGATTCAGATGTCCCGGTACAGGCAGGCTAAGAAAACCGATTCGCATAATTACCCTCCGCAAAATTCGTGTCGCATGTCTGCGTGAACAACTGACGCAGATCTTGATTCGAACGTACGGCAAACGAAGTGGCGGAGCTTGTCAGAACGCAGCCTTTTGTCACAATTGGCTCTTTTTCTCTCGGAACTTTCTGTGAATCCATTCGTTCGCGAGTTCACGGTCGTAATCCGCGGCGGTAGTCACTCGGAGTAACCCCAACTAATTTATGGAACAGGCGGCTCATGTGGGAATGGCTCGAAAAGCCGCAGTCGAGAGCGATGTCAATGAGTGACATCGAGGGGTTCTTCAGCAATTCCCGAACTCGTTCCACCTTCAAGTGGAGCAAGTAATTGTGGGGGCTGGACCCGGTCGCTGCCTTAAACATCCGGACGAAATGGACGCGGCTGTAGCCGCTCTCCTTCGCGAGAGCCCGCAAGCTCAGATCAGAATCGAAAGACCGCATGCGCTCGGTGACCCGTCGCAGTACATGTTTTGGTAGACCGTATGTACGGCCATTGTTGGACGGAGGCTGAGCCTCCCTGCCGAAGAAGAGCATCCGCACCGCCAAGGCTTGTGCAAGATGCTCCGTGTATAGCCGTTCCGTTGTGTGGACCTCGTTCGCATCCGCAGCAAGAAGCGCCATGAGTTGCTGCGCAGCAGGGTCTTGGAAGTTTGCCTTCAAACGCAACTCCCCCTCCGGGCGACGCTCCAGTTCGGAATCCAACTGGCTGACCAACGCAGAGTCCAAGGCGCAGACAACAAGGTCGAACGCGGTCTCGGCGCGCACCATGGGGCGTGCGCCAGCGGGTATCAAGGAAAGCGAGCCGGGTTGCTTGGTGTAAGAGGTCCAGCGGTCCAAGCCATCACGTATTTCAAAACGGGACGGATGCTTCGAAGACATCGTGAGGATGTGCCTATCCGACGCATTTTCCGGCAGAATACCCTGGACTCCAGAATAGAGCTCGATGGCAACCCCTCGAGCAATCCCATCCCTTGAGGCCTCGGACGACAAGCGGGCCACGAACGAATCAAACGACTCAGCCACGCCAATGATTTCGGTCATTGCATTTCTCCTTTCGGTGCTTGCCGGGCGCCGGTATATACGATACACTACGTATCGTATCGGTTGCATGATTTCCGCCCCCCCTGCATTTGGCAACGGAAACCAAGTTGTCGAAGGCGGACGGGCAGTTCTCAACTGGATTCGAATCAGAGAGGAAAGACAACCATGGCACTTAAAGTATGGTTTATCACCGGCGCATCGAAGGGCTTCGGAATGGAGTTGACCAAGGCCGCGCTCGATGCTGGCGACACTGTCGTCGCAACAGCACGCAATCCAAAGTCGATTGAGGATGCGTTCGGAAAGCAGGATCGGCTGCTGAGTCTGAAACTTGACGTCACCAATGAACAGCAGGCGAAAGAAGCAGTCGATGCGGCACTGAAGCGTTTTGGTCAGATCGATGTGTTGGTCAATAACGCGGGCCGCGGCCTCGTTGGGGCCGTCGAAGAAGTCACCGCTGATGAGGTTCGCTCTGCATTCGCAGTAAACGTTGAGGGAACACTCAATGTTTCGCGTGCCGCCCTGCCTTCTATGCGCGCCCGCAAGTCGGGGCATATCCTGAACCTTAGCTCAGTGGGGGGATTCAGAGCGTGGCCGGGATGGGGAATATACTGCGCCACCAAATTCATGGTGGAGGGTTTCAGCGAAGCCATGCAAGTGGAACTCGAACCGCTTGGAATCAAGGTCACGATCGTGGAGCCAGGGCCATTCCGAACCGATTTTCTGGACGATTCCTCCCTGGGACGGGCGAAAACCACCATTGCCGATTACAGTGCGACCGCGGGCGCAGCGCGGGAGTGGGCGGACAACTCTCACAACGCGCAGCCTGGAGATCCGGCCAAGGCGGCGGCTGCGATGGTAAGAATCACGGAAGTTGAGCGACCTCCGCTTCGCCTGCAACTGGGTCACGACTGTGTTGCCGCGGTCGAAGCCAAGCTGGAGCATGTAAAGCAAGAGTTGGGGCAGTGGCGTCAACTTGCAGAGTCCACCGCATTCACGGAGTAAGTCGAAGCCGGGGGAGAGCCTTTCGCTTTCCCGCTTATCTTTTGCTTTTGGGATGCTTGGAAGTGCCGTAGCCCTTGATGACGGACTGATAGAGGCCCTTCGCATAGGCATCGGAAATAGGTCCGGTCTCGAACATCAGCCGATAATATATCGGCGCATAAAGTGTATCGATGACCGTGTCCACATCGAGATCAAACCGGAGGTCACCCTGCTTCATCGCAAGCTCGATGGTGGTCCTGGCGAGTTGTCTTCGCGGCAAGATCCAACGCTGCCGGAAGGCTTCTAGAACTTCAGAATCGAATTGCCCGTCGCCGACGAGCGAGCGGATCATTTTCCCGTACTTGCTGCGAAAGGCCTTCACCTGAGCTTTCATCTGCAACTGGATGCTGTTGATAGCGCGAGCCGTGGAAGGAAATATGGTTTTGGGGCCAACAATGGAAAGAAAAGCATCCATGACGACGGCACCTTTGTTCGGCCAGCGCCGGTAGATAGTGGTCTTCCCAACACCAGTCTTGGCCGCAATCGCTTCCACGGTAAGCGCTCTGAAACCGACCTCGAAGGCCATGTCGAGAGCGGTATTCAAGATCAGCTGGCGAATATCGTCGTTTCGAGGCCGTCCTCTGCGAGCATTTGATTCGAGGGCTGATTTCGTCACACATAGATCCTATCTCTTATCATATCGGAACGCCACGTATCGTATCGATGCGATCGATTTGTATTCGTGGCCCACATCTTCAAGTAAAACTGTCGCGTGTTTAGTGCAGTGAAATTTGTGGCACGCAGATGACAGGATGATTCGCGCGTGCAAGCAGCCAGCCGCCTCCCGAACTATCCTCGATTCCATTGGAAGGACGAAATCAGTGAACCGTCCCAACCAATGGCGCTTATGCGCAAGGAGGCAACAAACATGGCAACACGAACACTTTCGACACAAGCGGCGAACCAAACCAATATCTACGAGGAGATATTCCATCGGCAGAAGGCTTATTTCGCCACCAACATCACGAAGTCTTATGAATGGCGCCTTGATCAACTGAACCGCCTAGCGCGACTGCTATCTGAGCACGCCGACGAGTTCTACGAGGCGCTGAGCCGGGATTTCAAGACGGCTTTGTCAGAAAAAGTCTTTGAAGTCGGTGCGATGCTGGGAACCATCGAGGTCACGAAAAGTCTTCTTAAGTCCTGGATGCAACCTACCGAAGCGCCCGTACCAAAGTTTCTAGCAGAATCGGGACACAAGGCGATCGTGTATCGCGAGCCCTATGGCGTTACGCTGATCGTGGGACCGTTTAATGGACCACTGCTTTCCTTACTGCGCCCTGCCATCACTGCTCTTGCGGCCGGAAACACATGCATTCTGAAAGTCTCCGATGCGCCGAATACCGGCAAACTGCTAATGGAGCTTGTTCCAAAATACTTCGCTCCCGAAGCTGTCGTTGCGATTGCGGGAGGTCCCACCGAGGTCGCCGAGCTGTTGCGACTGCCTTTCGATTTCATTTTCTTCACGGGTTCTGCACGAGTCGCAAAGATTGTCCTGCGTGCGGCAGCTGAAAATATCACACCGGTAGTGCTGGAGTTGGGAGGACAGAACCCAGTCATTGTGGATCAAACCGCGAATGTGCCGGATGCGGCGAAGAAACTTGTGTGGGGAGCGACTGCCTGGGGCGGCCAGTGGTGCACTTCACCCGGATACGCCTATGTTCACGAGACGGTGGCGGAAGAGTTTATTGCGGAGTGCCGTAAAGCCGTGATTGAACTCTATGGTGAAAATCCAAAAACGAATCCCGACTACTCTCGAATCATCAATGCACGCGAGGTACGGCGATTGGCCCAGATGGTCGATAAGGAAAAGGTGATTGTGGGAGGAGACTATGAGGAGGCCGAACGCTACTTCGCGCCGACGATTCTCTATCCTGTCGACTGGACGAACAAAGTAATGCAGGGTGAGATCTTTGGGCCTATCTTACCGGTCCTCAAATATTCCAACCTGCAGGAAGCGATAGCGCAAATCAAACGTCGCCCCAGGCCACTGGCCGGCTACATCTTTAGCAGGGACCAAACCACAATCGACGAGTTTGTTTCAGGTTTTTCGTTCGGGGGTGGTGCAGTGAATCAGACCAATGTTCAGGTGTACCTCGACAGCGTTCCTTTCGGGGGCGTCGGAGAATCAGGGATCGGATCTGCCGGCGGAAAATATGGTTATGACAGCCTGACCCATACGAAATCAATATTGATTTCACCTCCCGATGCCAGCGTCGATCACGTCTATCCTCCTTTCACAATGGACAAGATCCAGGCATTGAACCAATGGCTCGACTACTAGCAATCCGCTTTGCGTAGTCACATGCGTTGAACTCATCCTTCGGACAGTGATTGTTGCGCCCGCCAAAAGGCACCAATCACTGTCTTGAAGGCAATTTGCATGGCAGCGAATGATCAAATTATTTCAGGGAGGAAAGAGATGTCGATTTTGCAGATCAACTTCAAGCTAAATGCGGCCCCCGCCGAATATCGGAAAATATGCAGCTCGGTGGCCCAGCCAATCGCCGATGTACCTGGACTTATGTGGAAGGTCTGGACTCTGAATGAGCAGGATGGGGAGGCGGGCGGTATTTATCTGTTCCAGGACAAGCAATCGCTAGATGCGTATCTCTCCGGCCCGATTATTCGCCAGATAAAGAGCCTTCCGCACTTGCGCGAAATCAGCGCCAAGTGGTTCGAGGCGATACCGGAACTAACAGTCGTGACTCGTGGCCCCATTCCCGCACCGGCAACCACTTAGCATGCCCACCGCCTTTCGTTCATGGCGCTGCTTCGAGCTCGTAACCAAGTTTGAAATCACACATCAATTTTATGAGGAGAATGTGCATGTGGCCAGACGATCGCTTCATCAAACTGTGTGGCATTGAGTTGCCAATTATTCAGGCACCGATGGGTGGATTTGCGTTGTCCGAGATGGTCGTCGAGGTTTCGGAAGCTGGAGGCCTAGGTTCACTTGGCTGTTCGTTGCTGAGCGTGGAGCATGCGCGCAAGGAGTTTGAAGCGATCCGCCGAAAAACCTCGCGTCCCATCAATGCAAACTTCTTCTGTCACAAGCCGCCGCATGACGACCGGGCTCGGGGGATGAACTGGAGACGACGCCTGGATACCTATTACTCCCAGCTACAGGCTGAGAGCAATCCGTCTCCAATATCCGCCCCCGCTCCCTTCGACGAAGAAACGTGCGATCTCGTGACGGAGATTCGTCCGGAGGTCGTCAGCTTCCATTTCGGTCTTCCGGATAAGAATCTAGTCCTCCGTGTTAGGAGCATCGGGGCGAAGATTCTATCCTCTGCCACTTCTGTCGATGAAGCACGCTGGCTTGAGGATCAAGGATGCGACGCAATCATCGCCCAGGGGTTTGAGGCCGGCGGTCATAGGGGAATGTTTCTCACGGAGGATATTTCTACGCAGGTCGGCACAATGGCGCTCGTGCCACAGGTGGTGGACGCCGTAAAGGTACCCGTTATTGCTGCTGGGGGAATCGCCGATGCGCGCGGCATATTGGCGGCGTTTGCTCTCGGTGCAGCGGCGGTGCAGATCGGCACGGCTTACTTGCATTGCCCTGAGGCTCAAATCAATCCACTCCATCGTCAAGCATTGAAAGGCACGAAGGACAACGGCACCGCAATCACGAATGTATTCACGGGTCGTCCGGCACGAGCGATCGTAAATCGCTTGGTGCGCGAGGTCGGACCAATGTCCGATGTCGCTCCGAAGTTTCCGCTCGCCGCCGCTGCGGTAGCGCCACTCCGCGCAAAATCAGAGCTGGCAGAATCTGCTGACTTCACCCCCTTGTGGTCCGGCCAAGGCGCTCGTCTAAGTCGGGAGCTTCCCGCAGCCGACTTGACCAAACAATTGGCAGCAGAGGCACTAAAAAATCTGACGCTGCTGCAGACCAAGGCATGAACGTGGACCTGACAGAATCTCCGAAGTGCAAAGAGAGCCCCGAACAAACGCGGGAGTTTGCATCTCGGTTTTCACGCTATCGCCCATTGCTTTATTGGCTGGCGCGTCGCCTCCTTGGAGATAAGCCAGGGGCAGAGAATGCTCTCGAAAACTGCTGGCTGAGAGCTTCTCGCAACCCACCGGAGTTTGAGTATGAGGGGGCTTTTCGCAGTTGGCTGGCTCGGGTGCTTATTGACGAAGCACGAGCTATTCTTCGAAAGAAGCGCGAACCAAGCTGCTTGTGCGAGTGGGCCCACTAGATGTTGCCAAACTACCAGCGGCGGGCGTTGAGCAGGCCGGAAAACTTCTGCGGCTTGACCCGAACGGAAGGCATCCAAATACATTTTTATTATTGCCCAGCATGGAGCATTGAGTGGTCAAGACAAACGCAGCGAGAGTTTTGGATAGGCTGGCGATCAAGTACGAGTTGCGCGAGTACGAGGTCGATCCTCAAGATTTGTCCGCCGAAGCGGTAGCGACAAAGATCGGGCTACCGCCGGACCGACTTTTTAAAACCCTTGCCGTACGGGGTGATAGGAACGGAATCCTTTTGGCGGTAATTTCCTCAAACCTTGAGCTGGATTTCAAGGCGCTCGCACACCAGGCAGGGGATCGCAAGGTCGAGATGCTCCCTCTAAAAGAGGTGCAAGCCGCGACTGGCTACATCCGTGGCGGAGTTACCGCTCTTGCTTGTAAGCGAGATTATCCGGTCTATATCGACGAGTTGGCGCAAATCTGCGAGGTGATGTCAGTATCGGCAGGAATGAGAGGACTACAAATCCTGCTCGCTCCCGAGGATTACATCCGCGCTGTCAAAGCGCGAGTCGTATCGATTGCGAAAGCGAAGTGAGGTCCATTTCTGGCCTTGAGGAATGTCACGAAGGCCAACTGTACAAGAACAAGGTCGGTGGTCCTGGCCAAATCACGACCACCGAAACTCGCGCCAGCCTCGCGAAACAAGCTTCAAGTGAAACTACTCACCCATTCGCAGCGTAATAACAAATGGCCTTGCTCGGCCATTTGCCAAGACAATTCAGTCTGTTTCTGGAAATCATAAATGTCACACCCGCATGAAGATCTTCGGCGCTATCCAAAGTGTCTTTAACGGTAGAGCTCGCCTGCGACTCTTCAAAGTATGGACTGCAGTTCAATCCGCAATCGCTTTTTGCCTTGCTAGAGCCATCGGTGCCACCCAAGAGGCCCATTTTATTTCTTATTGCCGCCTTTTGCCGCCTCGCAAAATCGCTACGGTGTTCTAAGCAAATGGGATGGTTGGTAGGGGCGGTGGGGATCGAACCCGGAAGACCTTCGAATCCCGAATGATTTACAGCATCCGCGCCGCAGTTGGGATACTGCTGCCTTGCTGCTAGCAGACGACTTAGAGTCATTTGAAGTCCAATTGCCGCCTTCTGCCGCCTCGCTAATTCAGCAAGTGCAGTCGCGACAACGAAATCGGTTGTCTGGGACGTGGGGTACAAACCCACAACCTCCGAATTTGACTTCGTTGGGAAAAACGGCACTTCTACTGATTGCGCGTTATCCGGCCAAGTGGCCTCAAGACCTTGAATAGCTCCACACAAGCCGACTTCTCGTTACCTATGCGCATGTCCCGATCTGGATTGGTTCCTGGTTGCCGACAAACCAGGAATCAAGCGACGATATGGCGGTTTATAGGGAGAGGTCCTGAGAACCTCGTTGACTATCCGCTTGCTGGAGCATCCTCCTCGTGTCAACCGTAATCGCGGCAGAGATGAACGCTAGGCATCAACTCATTCGCCTGCAGGCGGCGCGGAGGCAATCGCGAAACCAGGAGTGAAGCGGATCTGCATTGAGGCGGTCCGGCCAGCTCATGGTTTGATGATACGGGGGAATCTCTTCGGGAGCCTGCACCAGTCGTGTCTTCAGCGGGTCCATTCTTCTGATAGCTAAGCGTTCTGGAATCGTGAGAACAAGCGATGTATTTTCGACAGCGTCTAGAGCCAGAACGTAGAAAGGTAGACGCAAGGCCGCCTTGCGGCGTTTTCCAAGCGCGGACAAGGGGCGATCCACCAATGTTTGCTGTCCGGGCTCTACCTCCAGAATGATGTGCTTCTCGGCAAGATATTGGGCGAGTGTGAACGATTTTTTTCTGATGGGGTGATTGCGTGAAACGAGGCAGACGAATCTCTCCAGCATAATTCTCTCGACCAGAAGTGGAAAGGGCGCAGTAAGCGGGCTAACCACTACGTCCAGTTGCCCTGCTAGCAGGTCTCGAAATGAGGTTTCGTGCCACTGGACGATCTGCAAATCGACGTTCGGCGTCTCTCGACACATTGTTGTGATCAGGTCAGGTAAGAGAAGGGCCGTCATTTGGTCCGTCATGGCTAACTTCAGACGTCCAGTTGCTGAAGCGGGGCTGAAGGGCTTCTTTCGCCACAAGCCTTCCACTTTTGGCAGCAACAGATTCAATTCTTCAAGTAGGGCACTCCCTCGAGGCGTCAGGCTATACCTCTTGCCAGACCGGACGAGGAGATCATCGGAGAACGTGTCTCGCAGCCGCGCGAAAGCCCGACTCATAGCCGGCTGGCTCAGATGGACTCGCCCCGCCGCCCTGGTCACGCTGCGTTCTTCAAGCAGCGCCTGCAGCGGTGTGAGAAGGTTTAAATCGAGGCCGCTAAGATTCGGTTCCTGCATACATGATCATTATAACTATGCATGAGTCGCATTGGTTGTCCTGAGCGTCTTATTCGCCAGGAGAGCACGATGCGTAACACACATGCAGGAAAAGTGGCAATTGTCACCGGGGCGGGCCGAGGCATTGGAGCGGCGATTGCATCTCAACTCGGCAGCGAATCGGCGAAAGTCATAGTCAACTACAACACTGGCAAAGCAGCGGCTGAGGACGTTGTCGCCGCAATCCTCCGAGATGGTGGAAAGGCTCTGGCGGTACAAGCGGATGTCGGCACCGCAGCAGGAGCGGAACGGCTCTTTACGGTCGCCGAGGCTGAACTTGGTCCAGTCGATTATCTGGTCAACAACGCGGGCACGATTCTCTATAAACCGCTGGCAGATGTGACCGAGGAAGAATTCGACTTCCTCTTTGCTGTCAACGTCAGAGGGTCCTTCCTCACTTGCAAGCTTGCTGCAAGGCGACTGCGGGAGGGCGGTTCCATCGTGAATTTTTCCTCCTCTACAACTGCTTTGATGCTGCCGAAGTATGCAACCTACGTTGCTACCAAGGGCGCAGTCGAGCAGATGAGCCACATCTTCGCAAAGGAGATGGGGGCTCGCGGCATCCGCGTCAACGTCGTCTCTCCGGGGCCTACCGACACGGAGCTCTTCAACCAGGGAAAAACCGAAGAAGATCGGCAGAGGATGGCCAAAATGGCGGCCCTCTCCAGGCTCGGAACGCCTGCTGATATCGCGCGGGTTGTGTCCTGGTTGCTGTCAAAGGATGCCGGCTGGGTGACCGGACAAAATGTCCGGGCAAATGGCGGCCTGATCTAGTTCGCACTAAACAAAAAAGGAAAACGATATGGATTTAGCACTCAAAGGAAAAAGAGCACTCGTTACTGGAAGTACCACAGGCATAGGCGAAGCGATCATCAGGCGGTTGGCGGCCGAGGGCGCTCGAGTCATCGTCCACGGCCGCAATGCCGGGCAAGCATATCCTCTGCTGAATGCACTTCGAGCCGAAGGCGCGGATGCGGCATTCGCCCTTGGCGACCTGAACATCGATGCTGAAGCGGATAACGTTGTATCGCAGGCTCTGGAGGCTTTCGAAGGAGTAGACATCCTCGTCAACAACGCCGGTCGTTTTTCCGGAAAGCCGTGGGTGGACACCGAGCCCGCGGAATGGAATTCGATGTACAACAACAACGTTACCTCTATGGTGCGGGTGAGCCGCCGATTGGCTCCACTGATGGCAGAAAGGCAGTGGGGCAGGATCATCAACATAGCAAGCACGATTGGATTGATGCCCAATGTGAACATGGCTGCGTACGGCGCAACCAAGGCAGCGATGCACAATCTTACTGTGGCACTATCCCGGGATCTTGGAACGCGAGGAGTAACTGTAAACGCGATCAGCCCTGGTCTGACCAAGAGTGCCAGCATCGAACACTTGCTGCAGATGATGGTGGAGGCTCATGGGTGGCCATCCGAACCTGCGCAACTTGAACAGAAGGCCGTCGGCGCATGGGCTCCCAATCCAGTGGGACGCATGGGCCGCGTCGAAGAAGTTGCCAATCTGGTGGCCTTTGTTGCAAGCCCCCTTGCGGATTACATCAACGGAAGCAATCTGCGGATCGATGGCGGCCTGGATCCAACGATTAGCTAGGAGAGAGATAGAAATGGAAAATGTGTTAAAGCCGGCGCTTCTCTCAAGTCAAGAGTGGCAGGCTTCATCAGACCACCAACTTCGTTCACGAAAGGATTGTTTTTATGTCGAACTTCCCCACACCGCTTGAAGAAGTCATTCATCACAACGTTATTAAGAACAACAAAACAGACGGCCCGGCGCTGGATATCGGGCCTATGCAGTTGCTGTGGAGGGCACTGGGAGAAAACACGGGCTACACGTTCTCCATTTTTGAGACCACGGTCGTGCCGGGCATGGGGATTCCCCTCCATAAGCACCCCTATGCAGAGTTTTTTTATGTTCTGGAAGGCAAGCTGTCAATTGGACACTGGAACAGTCAGGGCGCCGTTGAGTGGGACGTGTATGAAGCCGGGGAGAGTCTGGTGGTGCAACCCAATGCGCCTCACACGTTCTTCAATAAGAGTGAGCGTCCGTGCAGGATGCTGAGTGTGTCAACGTATCACCACGAGCGAATGTTGAAGGATGCGGTGCATCCGGATGGCAGGACAGACTTCTTGCCTGCTCAACTCACTGAGGCCGACTTTGAGAAGTTGACCAAGTCCATGGAAAAGAACCAGACATTTCTCGTCGCCAGCCATGCTTAGGATGGAGCCTCTCTTCAGTTCACCTTTGAACTCAAGAGATGCGCCGCGACGCAAAACGGGGCTGCAAAAATACGGTCCGTAACGCTGCAAGAACAACAAGGAGAAAACGAGCATGCATTTAGTCCTGGGCATTACTGGAAAAGTTGGGGGCGCCGCCGCGCGGCATCTGCTGAAGCAAGGCAAACAGGTGCGAGCACTTGAATTCCACATCTTTCAAGAAGGACGAATCTCCGTGACGCGTCATATGGAGGACTGGATGAGCCTGTTTCGGCAGATTGGTGCGCTGCCGCCCGCCTTGTAAAACACTTGCGATTTTGCTGGTGGCGCCTACGGGTCGATGTGCCGGGGCGATCTGAAAATGGGACCGGTTTGACGAGCGGCCAAATTCCAATTGCTCCCGGATGACCGGCAATCCGGAAGTTAGCGTTCGTCGGGTTAGTACTGATAAACGCGCATGTGTTTACCGACAAAGTTTCACTTGGGCAAAAAGTCGGCTTTCGTTGAAGTGATTCTCGCCCGCAACCGATCGAATCCAATGCCAGAAAATCAAAAACCGCGTACGTGGTTCGCGAGGAGCCGCGGCGCCACCCTTGAGGCTCCGTATTTCTTATTGCCGCCTTCTGCCGCCTCGCAAAATCGCTAAGTCATTCTGAGCAAATGGGATGGTTGGTAGGGGCGGTGGGGATCGAACAGAACACCCATCGAATTCTCACTGAGTTACATGGAAGCTTCAAAGTGTCCTTCTTCTCATCACAAATGACTTAGCGCAGTTGAAAGACCAGTTGCCGCCTTCTGCCGCCTCACCAGCCGCACAACTTCTTGCGTATCAATGGAATGGCTTGACTGGGACGTGGGATACAAACCCACGGACCACCTCAGCAGACCAGTCGGAATGCACTTGCGACTGGAGTGCAGGTCTTCGGTTATGGAATCACATGGCAGTAGGATGCGTACCTGCCTGCCAAGCAGGCGTGTTGGCCGCCCCCCGATTAATCGTTGGTTCAAATCAGGCCCCCGCAACCAAAATTTCTTTTGTTTCAATCATTTCTGAGTGGCCTGCAACCATCCGAATTTGTGATTTTCGTTTTCGAGCGTACCGATAATTCGTCTCCAACTCCCAGCTCAACGCCGATGCACCGGCAGACAATTTCCGGTTTGCCCGTCAACTGGGAGTGCATGAAGGTTGTCGCACCCAAGATCAATGCGCGTGATAGCCTAGTCTTCAATGTTCTACGGAGTTTGGCTTGCCGCCATCACTGTCTTACCTGCACCAGCGCTTTCGCGACCGTTCTGCAGTCGCAGCCAGCGTTGCATTTTCACGTCTGACTTGGCGTTACGATTCATTTTTCCCAAGTGAGTCCTGCGGTTTGGATTCCTTGGCTTCGCCCGACTGGAGAAGACCGCGATGCGTCATCTTTTCTTGATTCTGGTTTCTGCTGCTGTTCTTTTAGGCCAACCAGGATCTGCTCGGCGAGGGTACGAGAAGCGGGGGAATCAGCCCAGAACGTCGCCAGAGGACGGGTTGGTGGGAACCTGGCGGCTGGTGAGTATTGAAACGCTAAGGTCCAACGGAGAGGTAATCTATCCCTTCTATGGCAAGCACCCGGAAGGATTGCTGATCTACGATCCCAGCGGATGGATGAGCGTGCAAATCGTTTCAGATCCGAAGCCGCTCGTGCCTAAGGCGGATTCCCGCGAGCTCTTCTTAGCCTCGACGCCAGCGGAGAAAGCCGCGGCGGCCGATGGCTACTATGCTTATTTCGGAACGTGGACTGTTGACGCGGCGAACTCGACGGTTACCCATCATATTGACCAATCTTTTTACCCCGGGGAGAGAGGTGAGACAGGAGTTCGACGAATGTCTATTCACGGGAAACTCCTGACGTTGGTCGCGAAAGCGCATGAGATGGGAGAGGATCACGAAAGGAAGCTCGTTTGGGAACGAGTTCAAGAAGCACGACCTTCCGGAACCGTGGATTGAAATCGACCAAGTAGCGATAATGCAGTGCCGGCCACGCTTTTCCTAACGCCACTTGCCACTCCTGAGTCGGCAAACCGGAAGCTATCCGGAACCCTGACCTTCCACGCTGGCTACGCTACGAGCCGAATCAGTTCGATTCTGAACGGTAGGACTAAACAATTCGGATGGTTGCAGGCCTCTGCAACCAAACCCTCTTCTGTCTCAATCAGATCCGCAAAACCTGCAACCATCCGATTTTGTGAATTTAGCTGTGAATGCTGGTTTTGCGGCGGCCGCTGAAACATGGGGTGAACTCGATTGTTGGATGCTAGTTTTTAGAAGAAAATTCCCCTTATAATCAGGGTGATCGGCGCTTTTCCTAACCGCGACTACAATGACTAATACAAATTTTGGCGTTCTGCTGCGTCGTTGGCGCGAGGTTCGGCACGTTAGCCAATTGGACCTGGCGCTTGATGCAGATATCTCGACTCGTCATCTGAGCTGCGTCGAGACGGGTCGCGCCCAGCCGAGCCGGGAGATGGTCCTGCGTCTTGCCGAGGCTCTGCAGATTCCACTGCGCGAACGCAATGCTCTGCTGGTTACTGCGGGCTACGCACCGCTTTATCCTCACAGCGGCGTCGACAGACAGGACGCAAGCGCTGCGAGCCACGCGGTGGAGCTTTTCATGGCGCAACTTGAGCCCTATCCCGTGCTTATCGTGGACCGATATTGGAACATGCTGAAGATTAATTCGGGTGCAAAGCGCTTTTTTGCTCTCTTTCCTGGGTGCGATTCTGTAACCCCTCGCAATGGAGTCCGTCTCGTATTTCACCCGAACGGGCTGCGGCCATTTATCGAAAACTGGGAGAGCGTCGCAGCACGAATCATTCAACGAGTGCATCGCGAAGTTCTAGCCAACCCGCTGGATGACACAATGAAGGCTTTCCTCGAGGAGTTGCTCGGCTATCCGGACGTGCCGAGTCGCTGGCGAATGCTGGACGTGGATGGCGCCCCTCCACCGTTCTTGACCATCAACTACAGGTGGAACAATTCCACACTGCGTTTGTTTTCTACTGTTACGACCTTCGGAACGGCGCAGGATGTAGCCCTGCAGGAATTGCGTATTGAAAGCTTTTTCCCAGCAGACGAAACCACACGTGCTGTGCTGACCTCCTGAACTCTGACTGAGCCATTTATAGGTACTCTACCAACCGTCGTTTCATGACCTCAGAGGTCATGGACGGAATTCTTCCAACATTAGATATTGATTGTCACGGGCAATAAGACCGAAGCCGGGGCTGTCAGTTCTAATGGCAGTGTGGTGCCCGAATTCAATTGTGTGTCGCACGAGACTGATGCAGATCGGAAGCAAATGAGAACTTTGGAAGGCAAGGTTGCAGTCATTACGGGAAGCACAAGCGGCATCGGCGCCCGCACCGCCGAAGTTTTCGTCGCGGAAGGGGCGAAGGTCGTGATTGTCGGCCGGCGCGAAGACAGAGGAGAAGCGTTCGCGCGGAAGCTCGGCGATGCCGCGAGCTTCACACGGACGGACGTTTCCGTCGAAGCCGACGTCAAGGCGATGATTGACCACGCCGTGGACCGCTTCGGCCGACTCGATTGCCTGATGAACAACGCCGGGAGAAGTTCGCAATACGCTGTCATTGCCGATGCTGATTTGGAGCAGTTCGATGCAGTGGTAGCCGTACACCTGCGTGCTGTCCTTGCGGGGATGAAATATGCGGCACGCGTGATGGCCGTACAAGGAACGGGCAGCATCATAAACGTCGCGAGCGTCAACGGAATCCGTGCCGGGCTCGGCGGACACTACTATTCGGCCGCCAAGGCAGCTTCGATTCACCTAACTCGTTGCGCAGCTATGGAGCTGGGTGAAAAAGGAATTCGCGTGAACAGCCTCTCGCCAGGGATGATTGCTACCGGAGCTTTTGGCAAATACATGGGCATGCAACCCGACGAGGCGGATGACCACCCGGAATATGCCGAGGCCGCAATTTCTTCGGTCGTTGCCCGGTGGCAGCCGCTGCAGTATGTCGGGCGGGTCGACGATATCGCACAAACAGCGCTGTTTCTGGCCAGCGATGCATCGCGTTTCGTGACAGGACACAACCTCGTGGTGGACGGAGGTATTAGTGCAGGCTGGCCGATTGCGGCTGCACGCCCGGACCGCGAGCTGTTTTTCCGCACAATTCAGGCGAGCCGCTCAGGCCATGCTGCATAACTCGGTTTCGATCTCACCAGCGCGCGGAAGAGAAAGAAAATGACGGAACTCACCGACATCGAGGCTCACCGCCCCGCTCTAACAGGGCACTGCTACCGGATGTTGGGTTCGGTTTTTGATGCAGACGACGCCGTACAGGAAACGTTGATTCGCGCGTGGCGCAGCCGGGGCCAATTCGCGGGCCGAGCGTCAATTAAGACCTGGCTATATCGGATCGCCACCAATGTCTGTCTGGACGAGCTGAAAGACCGAGGGCGGCGCGGACGTCCAATTGAGGAAGGTTCACCTTCTTCGGGATCGCCATCGATGGATGCGCTTATCCAACGTCCCAGCACCGACTGGATCGAACCAATCCTCGACGCACAAGTGCTCCCACCGGAGGCTAATCCTGCTGAACGGGCCATCTTGCGGCAAAGCGTTCGGCTGGCGTTCGTCGCGGCGCTGCAGAATCTCGCGCCAAAACAGCGCGCCGTGCTCTTGCTCATGGAAGTACTGGAATACTCTGCAGCGGAAGTTGCGGAAATGCTGGAAACCTCCGTTGCCTCGGTGAACAGCGCCCTCCAACGCGCGCGCGCGACACTCGCACGAGACAATGAGGTGGAACCGGGAGAACTCTCTGACGCGCAACAGGAGACGCTCAACCGCTACGTTGCCGCATTCGAGCAATATGACGTGGGCAGACTCACAGCCTTAATGCGCGACGATGTTACGTTTTGCATGCCCCCTTATTCGCTATGGTTGCAGGGTCCCGCAGAAATTCGAACCTGGATGCTGGGTCTGGGGAGCGGATGCCGGGGCTCCCGCCTGGTTCCCACGGCGGCTTGCGGTTGGCCGGCCTTCGCTCAATATCGTCCGAACCCCGAAGGCGGGCACAAGGCTTGGGCTCTGATCGTTGTCGAACTATGCGGTGACCGAATCGTCGGCGTCAACTCGTTCCTGGACACCGAGGCCCTGTTTCCCCGGTTCGGTCTGCCGTTGATTCTTGGCCCCTGATTTCCTAGACATTTCGATAGTCGCAAATTTTTGTGGTGACCAGCGATGAGTTTTCATCGGCGTTGAAGTCTAACGTTTGAAGGAGAAATTCCATGAACGCAGCTAGCATTTCATCACAGATAGAGGCAAACGTTATGAGAATCGAAAGCACAGGCGTTTCACTCCGGCGAATTTGGGCAAGCCGCATTCTGACCGCGCTGTCCGCCCTGTTTTTGCTTATGGACGGAAGCACGAAGCTATTCAAGCCGCCCTTTGTAATCGAGGCCACCGCCCGGCTCGGCTATCCGGAATCTACCATCGTCGGTATAGGCGTAACGCTGCTGGTCTGCACTGTCTTGTATCTGATACCGCGCACCGCATTTCTGGGCGCGATTTTGCTCACTGCCTACCTCGGCGGGGCGGTTGCGAGTAATCTGCGCGCCGGTACTCCACTCTTCAACATGATCTTTCCCATGCTGTTCGGCGTTATGGCGTGGGCTTCATTGGTGCTCCGGGACAAACGTTTGGAATCCATTCTCTTAAAGGCCGAATGAATAAGGAGAACGTCTGATGTCATTCCAAGCGTACATAGACAACATCAAGGCGAAGACAGGCAAGACACCGGAAGAGTTCAAGAAGCTCGCCGAGAAAGAGGGCCTGCTGCAGCCTGGTGTAAAGGCCGGCGCCATTGTGGCCTGGTTGAAACGGGATTTCGGTTTGGGACACGGCCACGCCATGGCGATCTACGCCACGTTCAAGGGGCGGACGAAGTAGCTGAGCTGATGTCGTCAAAGCTCTGGCATTTGAGCTGTCGCTGATGCAGGAGATCGACCAATGAAAATGAATACCTATGTGAATTTCTCTGGCAATTGCGCGGAGGCTTTCCGGTACTACGGGAAGCATCTCGGAGCAAATGTTGGCAAGCGAGGTCCCAGTAGGGACGCCGAAAGTAGTCGAGCACGCGCCGACCTCCGATCAAGCCATAAAACAATCGAGTTCGGGGAAGGAGAAAGCGATGTTATCGGCAATCGGAGCGCAATTGCTCGCAACTAGAGCTGGGGAAATTTCGGCGGCGCGAATTTGGATTGGTTGGACCATTAGTGGGTTGATGGCTGCGTTCATGCTGTTTGATGCTGCAGCTAAATTCGCCAAACCCGCGCAGGTGGTAGAGGCGTTCGCACGAACGGGCTGGCCCATGCGATTGTCATCCACGCTCGGCGCAATTCTCCTGACCTGCACCGCGTTCTACCTCGTTCCGCAGACTTCAGTACTGGGTGCAATCTTGCTCACCGCATATCTTGGCGGGGCAGTGGCGACCAATCTGCGATTAGAAAACCCCCTCCTAACCCACATCCTGTTCCCGATGTACTTCGGCGTGTTGATCTGGATTGGGCTGTGGGTAAGAGACCCGAGGCTTGGATTGGTGTTCCCTCTGTTGAGATAGAAACGCCAAATCTAAAATGTTACACACCGCAACAAAGAGAGGAGACCACCGATGAAACTCAATCTGATCCGGTACGTTGCAATCCCAATCATGGTAACAGCCTCGATCTTCGCGTATCCCCAGCTCCCACAAGGTGGCGGATACGCCCCCGTTCACGGGCTAAAGATGTACTACGAGATACACGGGCAGGGCCAACCGTTAATTCTCATTCACGGCGGCCTTGGTTCCAGCAGTATGTTCGATGCCATTCTGCCCGAACTCTCCAAAGGCCACAAAGTAATTGCGGTGGATCTACAGGCCCACGGGCGCACCGCGGATATTGATCGTCCTCTTAGCTATCAGGCCATGGCCGACGACATAGCGGAGCTCATTCACCATCTCGGGATGCCTGCGGCTGACGTGATGGGTTACTCGGTCGGCGGCGAAGTGGCCCTGCGCACTGCGATCCAGCATCCAGATGTGGTGAGGAAACTGGTGATTGTTTCAGCCACCTATCGCCGCGATGGTTGGTATCCCGAGATCATTGCCGGGGAGTCTCAGCTTAATCCTCAGACCGCCGAGCAGATGAAGCAGACGCCTATTTACCAGTCTTATGCACAGATCGCACCGCGCCCTCAAGATTGGCCTGTCCTCTGCAGCAAATTGGGAAACATGTTTCGGCAGGACTACGACTGGTCGGCCGATGTGGTGAAAATCAAGTTGCCGGTTCTGCTTGCCTATGGGGATGCAGATGCCATTCGGACCGCTAGCACTGTGCAGTTTTTCGAACTCTTGGGCGGCGGCCAGCGGGATGGGGGATGGGATGCATCCGGTATGTCCAGTGCTCGGCTGGCCATTCTCCCGGGCACAACGCACTATACAATCTTTTCGTCCCCACAACTCAGTTCTGTAGTAACGCGATTCCTTGATACGCCGATCCAACCAGCGCACTGAAGATACCTTGTGCACGATTCGTCCCACTCGCGTCGCATTCTCTCGAGCCATACCGCTGCCCTCTGGCTTCTCGGCCTGGCCTTCACCGGACTGCATCTCGTTGTAGGCGCGCGCTACGGATTTCACCGCGACGAGCTGCTCACCTACTCCAATGCGGTCGACCTCCAGTGGGGATATGTCCTCTACCCGCCCGTCACCCCATTTCTTGCCCGCATCGAGCTCGCGCTGTTCGGAACGTCGCTCATCGGATTCCGCTTTTTTCCCGCCATCGCATCCGGGCTGGTGACCGTGCTTACGGGGCTGACGGCGCGCGCCATGGGCGGGGGGCGCCAGGCCATACTAATGTCAGCCTTTGCGGCGAGCATCGGAGGACCCATCTTCTTCAGCGGTTCGTTCATGTCCTACATGTCGTTCGACCTGTTGTGGTGGGTTACGGCGGCCTGGTGCGTGGCGCGGCTGATTGAGAATGGCGATGCGCCCTGGTGGCTTGGCGTCGGTGCCGCCATCGGCCTTGGGCTAATGACCAAGTACACCATGGCGTTCTTCGCTGTCGCCCTGCTCGGCGCAATGCTCTTAACCCCCAACCGCCGCTATCTTCGCAGTGCCTGGTTCTGGTTCGGGGTGGCGGTGGCGCTGCTCCTTTGCGCACCCAATCTCTGGTGGCAGTACCAGCATCATTTCATCAGCCTTGCCTGGATGCGCAGCATCCACGCACGCGACATGGGCATGGGCCGCACAGACCACTTTCTGCTGAACCAGCTATGGAGGGTTTGCGCCGTTGTGGCGCTGCCGCTCTTGTTTGCGGGTTTCTGGTTTCTTTTTGCCAGGCCAGAGGGCAGGCGCTGGCGCATGATCGGCTGGATGTACGTCCTGACGCTGGCTGGCCTGATGGCCGTTCGTGGGCGCGCATACTATCTTGCCCCGGCGTACCCCATGGTGCTTGCGGCCGGTGCGGTCTGGGGCGAAAAGTGGCTCGCGTCGCTTCCGGAGAAGAAGCAGAACCGCATCCTGGGTGGAATGTGGAGGGCGCTCGTGATCGGCGGCCTGTGCCTGGCCGCTCTCATGGTGCCGGTCGCGCCCGTCAACTCGACGTGGTGGCGCGTGGCGGACGCGGTTAACGAACAATTCAACATGGAAATAGGCTGGCCGGAACTGGCTGCCACCGTTGCTCAGGTTCGCGATTCCCTGCCCGCCGCCGATCGCGCCACCGTCGGCGTATTAGCTTCCGACGAAGGGGAAGCCGGGGCCGTCAACCTTTACGGCCGTTCTTACGGGCTGCCCCGCGCCATCAGCGGCATGAATTCTAACTGGCTACGTGGCTACGGCGACCCACCTCCGCAAACCGTCATCGCCGTCGGCTTCAAGCCCGACGAACTCAGCAGGATTTTCGCCACCTGCCAGGTTGCTGCTCGACTCTCGAATTCGTATGGCGTCGTCAACGACAGTTTCCGCGACCGCGAACAGGTCTACGTTTGTCGCAATATCCGCTCCCCTTGGCCGGAGTTTTGGAAGTATTTCCAGACCTACGGGTAGAGATGACACTCAGATGTGGTTAACAGGGCAAAATACTCATTCACGGGTTCCCTCAATCACTTACCGTCGGAGAAATAAACCACTGTCCTGCCAGAACGTTGTTTCCGTTGCGATGATCCTTGGACTCGGCTGATTACCTCAGCGCGCAACCTTATTATTGAAGTTCAACACCTGGATACCATCCGCTCTCAGCAACGAACCCTTGTGGATCGCACATTTGTAGAATCTCCCGGAACGCCGCGCGCTTGTCGGAGGCACGCTGGTAGTAGGATTTGACGATGCGGTATCCGACCCAGTAGCCGAGGTCGCCGGGTTTTTCTAGCGTGCCATTGTAAAGCCATTTGGAGAGATCGGTCTTGTCTTCATCGGAGACGAACGCGGTCTCGATTTCTTTTTCATCTCCCTTGGGCCTCGCGATGAACTGGTAAGACGAGACCTCGCCAGAAATCAGCTCGGCTGTAAACTCCGCAGCGCCCTCGATCAAAGACGCCTCCAGCACCGTGGGATGCTCATCATCAACGAGGGCCCGCACCTGCTGAACATGGGCATACTCATGAGCGATCAGGTGCACAAAACGGTTCTCCAGATTGGGATTCATCCAAGTCACTGCGCAAAGGGCCTCAAGACCAATCTGAACGCCTGACACTGGGCTTCCGACGCCCACCGGTTTGCCATGACCTACAGCAATTGTCACCGACGGAAATTTCGCTTCCGGATACAGGTCGCCTAATTTGCGGAGAGCCACAGCGATACGCTGACGTGCGTGAGGTAACACATTTGCGCAACGCCTAGCGTTCGAATACATTTCCGGATGCTTAGCCAAGCTCCCGGCAATTGTAGTCCCCGATATGTGACGCAGTTTGGCGAATTGAAGCAATCCCTCTGAACCTTTGTCAAGGTAGTCATGCTGAAGCTCATCGGCGTTCGGATGTCCATTGGCGGCGTCATAGACGTGATAAAACCGATCGACATCGTCGATAGAAATGCTCGGGCCCGATGATGGACCTAATGTTTTTGCGTCTGGAATGGACTGTGCTTCGCTGATCATGTTGGCCATGACACTGACAAGCACTGCGACGCCAATAAGCTTCGCTGTACCGATCGTCTTCACTGTGCGCTCACTTTCGTTTGAGAAGATGGCCACGCGTTCAATTAGTGTTTAGCGTGGACAACATGAACGCCAGCGTATCCCGGCGCGAGTCCTTGAACGGCGCAGCCGAACCTGGACGCGATCTCCTGGAAATTGATGTCTTCGATGGCGCAAAATCCGTGCGAGCGAAGAATCGCTGCAATGCCCACTGTAAGGAAACAAAATGGAAAGAGGCAATGGAGTTTTGGAGTCGTCTCGCGAGCTTGAAAAGCGGGCGCGTTGTTCCACCGTTACTCTCAACGAGCAGGTATCCGATGCTCAGATGAATCGCCAAAATCCAAATATTGAGTCGTTGGTACCACCCAAGAGGCTCACTCTATTTCTTACTTTCTTATTGCCGCCTTTTGCCGCCTCGCGAACTCGCTAAGTCATTCTGAGCAAATGGGATGGTTGGTAGGGGCGGTGGGGATCGAAAATTGTCCTACACACCTAAAGCCCTGTAAACGTTAGCGTTGCAGCCGCCCTACCAGGACAACTACTACGAATCACTACAAGCCGCTCTCAATGCGCCGCTGAGTCTATCTCGTTCGCCGTCCGTACCAGTCTCTGGGTTCTTCTGCAGGTGCGGGCGGTACTTCCACCCAATTTTCCTCAGGGTAGATTGGTAGTTTGCACAAGGGGCAAATTTCTAGTTCAGGCACGGCGCACCTTCCGTGGGTCCAGTCTATCACTCGCTGCCTGCCCTTGACCCCCATCAGAAAGTATGCGAATTAGAGTGAAGGAGGTTTTCAGTCATGAGCCCCTACTTGGTCGAAGCCTATCACTCGCTGAGAGTCTTGGTACCTGCCGGAGCTGGTTGGACCATCTTAAGATGGGGATACAAGCGTTGGCAGAAATTCCGCGAAGACCTAGTGCTTTCGACCTTTCACAACACGGAAGGACCGTGGCAATCGGCGCACGGCGTGGTAGGCGAATTGTACTTGAAAGCTGCGCTCAGTGATGCGCCAGGATTTTTCCCACCAAGGCGTCCCAGTCTCAAGCACCGATTTCGCGTGATGTTTTACCGCACGCGGCATTTCCTGCGAAGGGTTTTCCTTCCGAGCAAGGGACAAGCTGACAAAATTCTGCGTACTCTCTGGGAGCGTAAGCTCCTTGAACGCGCCGGCTGGGACCACACGGACAACGAATTCTACAAGCTAAAAACTCTTGTTGGGTAAAAGAGAAACGCTTGAGAGGTTAACTGCCATGTTAGATTTCAACTGGGGTGTCTTTTGGGCGGTTCTCGCAGCTTTAATTGTGGCTAAAGGTATTCAAGTGCTCCTGCGTCTCAAAGACATACATATCTAGCAATGGAAATTCACGGCCTCTGAACGGCCCTCTAGTGCTTTTTCAGAAGCATCTCCACATTTTTCAGCGAGGTCTCCAGAGCTTTCCTGTATTGGGACAGCAGCGGGCGGTGCTTAGGTATATTCAGGCGCAGGCGAGCGTCTACCTTTTTGATTTCGCCCAGTAACCATCTCTTGCTTGACTTTAGTTTTCCCTCTGGCCAGTTCGGTATCACGCCCTCACCTCCTACGTCCAAGAGCACCTTAGCACGTGAGCAAGCAACTTCAATAGACACACAAACCACAAACACATAAACGATTTGAAATTCTCAAAGAAAATGACCGACCAAGCGAACGCAATCGCTAAAGGAATGATCGTACCTGGCATCAGATGATTTATTAGTTGTCCTGGGAATGCCTGCCTATCCAACTTATCCAGCTCTTGATTGGCCGAGCGAATCCCGACGATACCCGATACCGCAATTACAAACCCCACAAACGGCAGCAAATAGGGATGGTCCGTGTAGTGGTTCGCCACAAATAGGAGTCCCTCGAACGTTCCGAGCCACGTGAGACGTTGATTGATAAGGTCGTTCTGGTATTTCATCTTGTCATCAGTATCCCAAGGCATAACTGTTCTCCCGTTGGACCTTGCGCTGGTGACCTTATACCCATTTCCGCGGCTACCCACCAGATGATTCCTCCGAATAAACGGGTCGCCGCCCGTCGCATACAAATAACGTTGCTGTCCCATCGGGTCATGCGAGTTTCGGTCCCCGCGTACTCAGACAAAATCGCACCAAAGTACTAGAGAGACGGCGTAGGTCCAAGCAGACCCTGGACGTGTCGGGCGTTTGACCCGCAAAAGGAGGCAACACAAATGACCACACCACAGGAACCCGCGAAGACCACCACAGGTTGGAACGACCAACAGGAACAGGTCATCGCGATGTACCAGGAAAAGCTCGGTATGTCGAGGTCCAACGCAATCCGCAAATTGCGCGGCCAAGAACTGCGCGGTATCACGCCAGCGCAAATCCTAGCTGCACCTTCCGAAACGAAGCTCAAGCAGGTACAGGAAAAGCCAAAGGCAAAAGCGAAGGTGAAGCCGGCCACTCCAAAGGCGACAGTCGAGACCTACGACAAGGAATTGGTCATTCGCCTGTTTGAGCGGGACAACATGACCCCGACCGAAATTGCGGCAGCCGCGGACAAGTACGCCGGTCTCCGCAAGGGCAACAAGAAAATTTCTGCGGTATATATCGGAAGAATTTTATGGGGTCAGCAAAACAGCGGCGGTGTGTCGCCCGAGCAAAAGGAACGCCGCAAACTCCGGGACGAGCGCGACGCCAAGGCCAAGAAAGAGGCCGAAGCCAAGTGAACACCCGGCCAAACCTGCAACGCACACACGCCGCCAACTCTAACAAAGCTGGCGGCGGTGCCGCTTTATGGAGAAAACAGCGCTACCACGACCTGCTGGCTAAAGGTAGTTGCCCGAACCACACCGACCGCGACGTGGCGATTGGTAAGAGGCAATGCCAAGAATGTTTGGACCGGACGAAGCGGCACCGTCTGGACATGCTGACAAAGGGCAAATGCTTTATCCATCCAGGCCGCGACGTGGTGCCAGGAAAGACTAAGTGCCAGGAATGCTTGGATTATCAGAAGCAGCGCCGTCTCGACATGCTTGCCAAAGGCAAGTGCCACTGTGGGCGGAACGTGTTGCCAGGAAAGAAGTGGTGTCAGAAATGTTCGGATTACCACATCAACATCGCCAAAGCACGCCGCCGCGCTAAAGAGATGCTTGTACCGTTTGAGGACGTTGACCGCCGTGTGGTGTTCGAGCGCGATGAGTGGACCTGTCAACACTGCCGCAAGCACGTCAACGGAGACGCCTGCGCCGACCACATCGTTCCTCTGTCGCTCGGCGGACCTCACACCTACTGGAATCACCAGTGTCTTTGCGCCACCTGCAACGGCTCCAAGAGTGATGACATCGCCAGCGAGCCAAAACTCGCACACCTGGTCCACCTACCAATACGGAAACTCATCGAAGCGTTCGCCAAAGAGCGAGGGGCCAAGCTGCCACGCGGTTGGTGGGAGATACGGAGGGACGAGACCAACAACTGACTTGAACTAAGCGGAGCGTCCGGCTGTTAGAGCAGCCAGACGCCCCTAACTCACAAAACGAGGAGATATCTCGAATGCAAGCTAACAAAGATTTTACACCGCGTAGTTTTGACCGCCGTGGAATTAAAACGCCTGTTGAACAGTTTGCCGCTGAACTGTGCCGCCGTGCCGCCGTGAAGTACCGAGGGCTACAAAAAGGATTTGGCATATTGCCGGACCAAATCCTTTTTGACAACGACCACAGGAGCACACTTTGCATTCCAGTTCCCGGCGCGACCGTTGAGGCCATCCGCACGCTTGTTGCGGAGAGTAACCGGATGTGGAAGGGGGCGTTGTGAGCCTCCTCACCATCTTAATCGTTGCGTTTGCGGTCGTGGTTGCTCTGGTTTTTATGACCATCATCGCGAGCATTTTAGCGGCTGGGATTTTCCTCCTGGTCCCACGGTTGCAAGAAACGTGGGTCTCGATTTCCCTTTGGGTTCTAGCCAAACACGCTGTCATGGTCGCGGCCAGGGAACTCCAACAACGGACGGCGGGCTCGCTTGAAACTCCGCCGCAGTTCGCGGTGGCCATCTGTGTTAGTCCGCTGCGCAGCCCTGAGTACCTCGTTGGGCTGTCCGGCCGCAAACCAATCTGGTCCAGAGACAAAACGGACGCGCGAATCATCGGTGACCTTCTTGCGACCAAGGCTTGGATGTTCACCCTTGAAGAGCGGCACGGGTACGAAGACGTGTTTGTTTGCGTGCCGCCAACAATTTCGGAGCCTTCCGGCGTGGGTTGCTGTGACCCTACGGGCGGGAAGGTGCCCCAATGAAATACCTGGTGACCAAAAAGTGGGTAGTGGAAGTAACCGACGCCGACGTGAAAAAGCTCAGTGAGGCAACGGGCCGGAAACTGGACCCACGAGCAATCGCAATTAACAAAGCAGTGGAGCGGTTCGTCGAACTCTTGAACAACGCACTCGAAGACCCTACTACGACCGACGAGGTAGCTTTTGACGTAGAACCCTGGAAAGGAGATGTGCAATGAGACTGTTCATCGGGCACAAACTCATCGGCGGATTCTTCGTCGGCGCGTCGTTTCGCCCACGGCTTCACGCTGAAATCCCACACCCCAATCCCGCGTTCTCGTGGTTGGTGCTGATTGGAACGTGCGTTGTGTTGTGGGAGGTCTTCCACTGGATTGTGCGGTAACACCTACAAGGGGTACGCCTGGGGACCATAACCGTATCCCCACCGTGCTTGGCCAATCCCGGCTAGGCGCGGGCCACGGTTCCAAAGGGCCAGATGCGCGGCGTGCGTGTCTGGCTCTCACTTTATGTACTGTTTCCACGCCTGCTGCGCCGCTTGACAGCGTTTGAGACCCATCGCATCCGCGCACTCCTGAAATGTCTTTCGCTCAACTTCTCGTAGCTGCCTAAGTTGGGCGATTCGTTCTGGCGTCCACCATCGGAACTTCCGTGTTGTCTTATCGCGCCACCGCTTCGGTCTTCCACATGGAACCTGTGGAAAGTGGTATTGCCAGGCGCGTCTGACAATTGCCTCCCGTTCATCCAACATTTCGCCACACTGTGCGAACGTCGCACCACCCACGCGGAGTGTCCGCAGCGTCTGGAGTTTCGTTTTGTCCCACGCTGCAACCGCCGTGCACGGCCCTGGGATGTACGGCGTTTTTTTGTAATCGGTGTCAGTCAGCCGTGGCCCGCCGAAGATTCTGTTTGCCGTCGTGTGAAGCCTTCTCAGCCAAATTCGCACCATCGGGGACTTCAACCCAAACTCTTCCGCGAGCCGGACGCTTTTATAATTCTGTCGGTAATAGCGGTAGATAACTGCCGTTGCGAGGGCGACAATGCCGCGACGTGTCAAAACAATTTCCGTGTCCACGTTTTGGAGTTGGACCGCGAGAGTTTTTGTTGCCGGATTTTTCTCTCGCTCGTACTGGTGGTAAAGCTGAAGCATGCTCTCTAGTTGTTTTTGTTTCTCCGGAAGACGCCGCTTGGCTTCCGCGTCAATGCGGGCCATTCGCTCTTGGTCGGTGCCAGTGTGGTCCTTGATGAAAAATCTGTCTTCCGCAAACCGGAGGACGACTTGGCGAAGTAGGTTGTCATTGAGCGCCCAGTCTGGTGTCGGCAGTTTGCGGACCTGGGACTGCTTCTTGTGAACAACGTGCATCCCGCCGAAATCTTGGAAAGATAGCCCTGGGGACTCCCAATCATCTGCGGTCTTGGTCGCGCTAACTGCTTTTGCTTTGCGCGCAAACTGATGGTCATCGAATCGTAGCTGTTCCTCTTCTCGCCACACGGGGTGCCTCCAAGTCAACCGGAGGCTGTTACCACCCTTATCTGGTACTTCCGGACTAGAGGAGGCCAGGGTGAGTTGATGTGAAAATTTTTGGGTATGGGGAAGAGGTACATCTACGGGCTGTACGACCCGCGCAAGCCGGACGTGGTGATGGTCGTGGGTGAGACGAAGATGAGCCTGCACCGACGGCTCTGGGCTTATATAGGCAACGCCGTACACAGGAAGAAGGTCGGCAAACGTTTGATACCTTCCGAAGTTTGGATTAACCGCATACTGCATGATGGAGTTAGACCAGAAATCCGGCAACTGGCTGTTGCGACCGACGAAACCTGGCGGGTAGTAGAGCGTCGATTCATTACCATTTGGAGGCAACGCAACCCCGAACTGCTAAACAAGCTCAAGGGAGGAAATGGACGGGCAGAGGGCATCATTCAAGTACGGTGTGGGAAGTGCGGTTCGATTAAAAGAGTCACCGTGTCGGGGCACCGATATTGTCGTACTTGCCAGTCAAAGTATGACAACTCAGCTCGTGGGCGCGCCAACAAACTAGCTTGGGTCAAATCTCCGGCTGGTCGTGCCTATCGTAATTCCGCAAAGGTCAAAAGCTATACGGAGAAATACAACAAAGACTATCAGCAGGCGCTCAAGCTTGGCCTCACTATCGCTAAGTATAGACAGCAAAGCCCGGATCAGCTACGGCTCCACATCCTGCGGCACCGAGCCGAGATAGCCAGAAAAGCCAAGAAGAGGGTAAAGGTTTTCTGCGACAAGTGTGGAACGAGACGGAAGGAATACTCACAAGGGAAATTTGGCTGTCCGAAGTGTATGCGAGTAAGACAAACAATCTATGAACGCTCCCCGAAAGGTCGCGCTGCACATTTCAAATCAAACCACTCTATTAGCAGTCGAATAAGACATACACAATATAATCATTCAACTAAAGGCCGAGCCTGTCATCGTCGCTGGTATCTAAAGCAAAAAGCTCAGGAAACCTTCCGCACCTTGCGGTCAGTTGCCTGAGCTTCTCACCTAGTTGCTTTTCAAATCACGAGTGGTTCTGAATCCCAATGAAAGGACTCGGCGAGCTGGAGTCCGTCCACAGCATTGCTCCATCTGCACGAACGAACGTACGAAACGCGAGCTTACCAGCCTCGATCAGGCCAGGAGCTTCCCTGTAAACTCGAATTCCCGAGTTCTCGTCCACTACCAAGCGAGTCACCCAATACCGGCCGTCTCCCAAAATCACAGGCATCTTGGACGGGCCGATATCATCCATGCTTGGCGCGATACGGATTCTGAAACCCATGATGCAGGGCCAGCCCTGGTCATAGTTGACCAGATTAAGTTTCTGGCCGACCTTGTCGGTGAGTGCCTCCAGGGTCGCGAGCGTTTTCTTGTTACAAAAAAATGCGGCCTTGGGACTCTGCGCGTAGCTGTCATCAAGAGCACGGATGGCCGCCGCAAAGTCCGGACTTCCCAAGCTGTTTGCACCAGTTGCCGCACTGCCGTCGTTCACGGCGGACCCCGATGCGGTCACGATGGGACAGCCCTGCGCAATGATTGCGTTTGCGAGACCGAGAGGTTTCCCCGAGCCATCGCCCGAAATTAGGTCCTTGGAAATACCGCGTTGCAGGCGGTCGGCGCTGAATTCCCGGAGCAGGTTCACTGTGCTCAGTGTTCCCTCCAAGTCTTCGAACGCTTCATAAGATGCAACGAAGCGCGGTGAGCGGTAGGTGTACGCGCCAAGGACTTGGTGCCCAGTGCTGTCAATGTCCACCACGGATTCAGAAGAACCTTCCGAAATGACGCTGGCAACCGTGGCTGTGTCATTGGCCGTGGGTATGGGCAACGGTCGGCCATTCGTGCTCTTGATGACGGTAACGGCATCATCATCATAAACTGCGTCGCTGGCTTTGAGCGCACGAAACAGTTGCGGATAAAAATCGGTCGGCACAAAGAAACCGAGCGCATTGTAGGTGCCAAGCTGCGCAACCGTGCTGCCCTCAACCATGTCGCGCTGTTCGACAAAGTTCTTCCAAGCCTTCGCTTCGATCCGCTCTTCACGCGTTAGCAGGGAAACCGGCTTGGCAGGCAGAGTTACACCACCACGCTTCGCCATATCAGTGCGGTACAGCTCATCCACTTCATCCACATCCACACCCGAGCGAATCGCGGCAATCGCGGTTTGACAGAAAGCAAATCGCCGTTTTTCCTGCGGGTTGTGATTTGGTTTGTTGCTCAGGTCATTGAGTTCGGCCAAATAGCCGGTCAACGCCTCTAGATTTATCTGCATGATACTTCTCCTTGTTTTGCCGGTACTGCTGGCCGGCTCCGGTTACAAAATCAAGTCGTTGATGATGGCCCTGCGGCGGGCGACTACCGTTTGCTCGTCCCTGCGCTGGCCTTGTTCAATTGCAGTAACCAGGCCACGCAATGAGGCTGTGTCGGGGTCTACGCCACTGTTCTTACACGCTGATCGCCAGATGGGATGTTTGCGCCAACGCGTCGGGTCTTTGAGAGCCGCAACATGACTCCGCACTTCGGCTGCGACCAGTTCTTCCTCCCTGGCGTCTACTTCCGTGCCTGGGTACGCGGGGTTGATAACAACGCTCACGTCGGCGAGTTGCTTGAAATCTCGCAGGGTGCGCACAGGACCAATGTTGTCCTGTTCCCAAGAATCCATGTCATGGCCGAGCAGGAAACTAAAAGAACATTCGTCAATGTCACCGCGCTGAACCGATTCATAGGTGTCGCGTCCGGCTTGCGTGTTCGGTACGTCGCACTCAAAGTAAAGTCCGGTGAAATCGCTGCGGAGCCGTAAGGTGCCGGAAGTCGTCCGGCCAAGAATGAGGTTCGGGTTGTGCTGGACAAGGCAAACCGTGTCCGGGTTCGTGGAAAGAATTCTTTCGAACGCACCGCTTGCGATACGCTCGCGGAACCCGCCAAGGTCTTTTGACATGATGTTGTACTTGGCGGCGTATCCAGTGAGCAGGCCAACGCTGTCACTCCGCTGCGACCGTGTCGCGCGTACCGGACATTTGAGAATTCTGCGCTCGTTGATCATCACACACCGCCCGACTTCTTGCCCTGATCAATTCGCATACGGTCAACGTCAGCGAGAATCGACTTCTTGATTTGCTCGTTGTTGCCGACTGGTGTGTTGCCGGTCTGTGGACGCACTATCGGTGGCTTCTCTGGCTTGTTCATTTGTTCCTCAATTCCAAGTCTTGCCGCCAAGGGCTTGTGGTCGCGCCTTGGTAGGGGCTTACACCGTTAACCTTCGGTGTGTGTGCGGATACCGTCTCCGTTGCTGGCTTCCGCCTCTTGGACTTTGCGGACCACTCAGCGAAGAGACGGAGATATTCCTCCGCAATGTGACTGGGGCATGTGACAGGCTTTTGGCCGGGGATAAACACCTTGGCATTGAGGTGCGCGGTGCCTTTGGTGGATTCGCAGTAACCCTTGTTGCCGTCGGCGGACCAACAAATCAGCGGCGGTGCTTCGTAGTCGGAAATATATCGTCCACGTTGAACGTGCCACTTCACTTCGACGGCTGGCTTCGGCTCGGGCAAAACTTCTTCAACCGTTCCGGTTGCAATGAGTGCTTTGCCAATTCCGCTCGGGGCGTGGAATTCTTCTTTGGTGTCTTTGTTGCGTAGAAACATGGTGGGTCTCCTTTGTTCTGGCGGTGAGTTACCGCCAAGTCAGGCGAACGGTGTTACAGAGGCCAGGGCGGAGAGCCAAAGCAACGGTCTGCTTCGTACCGTACTTTGGCAGCTGCAATCAGAGCTTCCAGTTCCGGCGTCCACACGCGATACTCCAACCCCAGGAATTTCCCGTCCCTAAAACCTGGCATACCAATCGCACGGGTCACGTTCAGAGCCTTGTTGTTTTCCTTGTCATAGAAAACTGGCGTTCCGATTTGCAAGGTGCTGTCGGAAGTGTCGAAATCAAACGCGTCGTCAACTTGTGCGGGCCACGTCGCGGCAAACCGATATCGGGTTTCCCGAATCCAGGTGATGTTGCCGCGTGGCATAGATTGGCTCCTGCGCTTTTCAGTTCCGGTGTTACAAGGTGCCGCAAACACAGAGCGGCCACGGCCAGGAAACCGTGCGGGATAAGAAATGGAGCGGGATTTTATCCGTTCGCGTGTGTGAAAAATTACGCGAGCGGTCGTAAGCGGTCTTGCCTGGCAAAGCATGAGGGGCCATGGGGGTCCCATCTATGCTGAGGAATGTCGTTGATAACACAGGACATTCCTCTCAAGCCGTGCTCCCATGCTTACATCTCCTGGGAGCGATGGGTGCTTGGCTTTCCTCTGTGTTAGTTACCTGCTAGGTTGTGTGGGGAGACGGCGTGTTTCCGTGCAGGAGGGAATGGTTTTACGTTGTTGGTGGGCTGTCTTACCCTTACTTCCCTTTGAGCTTGGGGACGATTGCGGCGTATGCCGCTTGCCTGAGTTCTGCTTGCTGAGCGGCGTTTAGGTTTACGATGCCTGCCGTCCTGAGTTCCCGCAGACGCTTTTGGATGGCACCGCCTGCGAGGTGGATATCCATAATGTCCAAGTCGCGGACCGGAATCCCGAGTTCCTTGCACAACCCGATTTCACTTTTCACTTTCGTCCTCCACGACGCGAGGTGCGTCCTCTTCAATGACCATGTCTTCCGGTGCCACTTGCAACGGCGACGGTTGATGTGGTGCTGGTCGGCCTTCCAGGAGCCAGGGCATTGTGTCTGCGATGGAGCCAGGAATTACCTCTAGGGTTGCTTTGTTCTGCTTAACTGGTTTGGCTCGATCCTTTGCGACTTGTGTTAGCCCGAGTTGCGACAGGATGCTGGCCATTTGCCGCTCGGCTTGCGCTACGAGTTTCATGCGAACGTTTTCCTTGACCACGTCGTGCGGCTGCCCGTTGCTGTCCAATCGCGTGTAGGTACAGACTTCTCCCTCTTTGCGAAGTAGGACGGCTTGCCGCTCATGGCGGTCGTAAGCAAAGCAGTAGAGACGAATTAGTTCCACGTCGCCAGCGGTGAGTACTTGACGTTCCTGTAGCAAACGACAGAGCCGCTTGAAGACTGGCCTTAGCGCAGGGTCCAAGTCTTTGGGAAACTTCGGGCGGCCAGCGGGCACGTGAGAGAGATCTGCGGTGCGGTCGTGCGGTTTGCTGCCGTGCAGTTCGTGGAGTAATTCTGATTTTCGTTGTGCAGGCATATTGGCCTTTCAAAAAGAGCGTGAGTCGCGAGGCGATGCTTGCGCAGGTTTCCCTGGCTTCACCTATGGCCTTACCGCGACTCACGGTAACCCGTCTCCCTCAGGAGGAGACAATTTTGGTCGCGGTGTTACACACTTGAAAATTATTCGCCCTACGCTGCCGCTTAGGTGGAGCGGCGACCAGCAGGGCTTCGCTGGCTCTCTAGCGTTTGTCTGCGTGCCAGGATTGGCCGGCAACGAGCCTCATACCCAGTCAGGTGCTGTCCTCAGTCCACCCTGCAGACGAATTTCATTGCTTCAATCCTGGTGAAGAAATGCGCAGCACACGGCCTTGCAGTGGTCTTTGGTTAATCGCGCGCTCAACGAGTTTTGCAACCTGGTCCGGCGGCAAACTGATAAGGGCAGACGCTCGGTGGCCATCGCGGTTGTGCATCGAGATACGCTCTAACCCGATGTCAATTTCAGCGGCCAACAGAAATGCTTGCAGTTCTTCGGCAGCGCATTCCGCAGAAACGTTTCCGAGGAAACACCAAGCGCCTGGCGGCAATCTCATGCTGCCTTCTTCTTCGGACGTCCAGAGCGAGGTCGCTGACTTGCCAGTGGTCGTTGATTGCTTGCCTGTTCCTTCCTTGTGGCCCACCGGCAATTTCCCTGCTCATAGTTCCCATCGTTGTTGGGGAATCGGTCTAGAGTTGTGCCTTTTGGTCGAGCGCCCATGTCGAACAGGAAGTTTGAAAATCCCTGCGGGTTTGACCTACACCATCTCTCACACACGGTTATACCGCGACCTCCATAGTCCTTATAGTTTGTGTGGTTCGAGTTGAAGCAGCGAGTGTTCATTGACGTCCAAGACTGGTAAGACGGAGTTTTCCGTTGCGCAACAATGTGGCCATGCTTTGTGCTATGTTGGCGCGCGGCATCACTGATGAGACAGCCACAACTGCGCGTACCACAACTGAGTAGCTGTCTGGATGTCCAAATACCTTCTGCACCACAGTCGCAATGACACAACCATGCGCGGCTAATTTCTCCGCGTATTCGCGGGTGTCCAGCAGCAGCAACCACCGTGAGCCGGCCAAAACGCCTGCCTGTTAGAGTCACAGTAATCCATCCTTTTTCACCGCCTCAAGAACCTCGGCCAGCCGCTTGCGCCGTCTATCGTCATCTTCCTTTGCCCAGCGCTTTTTTGTATCGGCCAGCCATCCCGCGATGCGTTCAAAAGCATCCGCATTCCAGTCAAGTTCTTCCAGTTTCACGTCGGCTGGCAACGCCAAGGCAAATCGCACAGGGCTCTGTTTCTTCGCAAGCTGCTCACGAAATTTCTTATCGCGTTTGGCTTTTTGAGCGGTGCTGTAGTGTCTGGTCATAAAGTCTTGTCGAAGTCCAGGCAGGGATGTCCCTTTTGTCCAAAACAACCAGGCACAATGCAACCTGAGCGGCGCCAGAGTAGGGCGACCTTGTCACGCTCCACCGCAGTCGCATATACACGAACTGCTCTTACGCCGTCCGGGTATTCACAACTTACGAGAGCGAATTCACCGCACAGGTAGCCGGTCACGCGGTTTTTCTGGAGTGCTCGCGGACAGCGAGCAGCGAGCGTGTTTTGCCGTGCTTCAGGTGCGATTTGGGTTGCGGGAGACATGACAGCACAGGTGTCCCGTGTTACGCGGGGATATGGCCCGTGTAGCCAAGGACAAATGAAAATCAGGGGTTTACGCTGTGGCTGGCCGCAGTACCCGTGGGTCTGCCGCGATGAGCCGGTCAATTTCCGCATTGGTGCGACGCATGCGAAAGTTCGCATTGCGGACGAAGTCACTAAGCGGGATGACCTGCTCAGCTGGCTTACCATCGCAGATGAATTTAGCAATTCTGGCATCCACGTCGTTTGCCAAGCGGCTCCGGTACTCACGAAGTTTTTCAAGACGCTTCATAGTAGCCTCCAAACCACCCCGGCCCGTGTTACCCCTGCCTGTCATCTCAAAACTCCTCTGGCCCAGGTTCGTCCTTCGACTTACCGCTCCACAGTGCATTGTGCTGTTGGAGTGAAACTTCGGCGCTGCGTTGCACGTCTTCGGTTGATATCAGTTTGCGCTTTGACTTTCGCTTGGCAGCTTCTACTAGTGCATCGTATCCACGAAAAAACGGTATCAGGGGAAATTTCCAACCATGCAGAATGCCGTTGTCATGAGCATAGGTAAATGCGGCAAGAATTTCTTCGCACGGCCTATCCGCAACCAGTTTGTGCAGGTCTGCCATGTCTTGCTTTCGCACGGCCAAAATCTTGTCTTCACTCGCCAGGTAGATTTTGTTCATCTCCGCAAATGTTTCTTTCACCGAGATTGTAACGTCACGTCCATGGCCGGAAGGTTTTACAACAACACCCCCTTCACCACCCGTGGGTGGTGGTGTTGATGGTGGTGTTGTTGTAGTAGTTGATGGGTGGTCGCCCTCTTGACCACCTTTCTTTACAGAAGTGACCACCTTTGGGGGCAAAAGTGACCACCTTTCCTCTTGAAAGTGACCACCTGAGCCTGGCTTTAGGTGGTCGCCCTCTTGACCACCAAAGTCCGTGGAAAAACCAGGGTACAAGTCAGGGTAAGCGGGATTATCGAGACAAAAATCCCATTCGATTCTTTTACCCCTGTGCGCATCCGCCACCACCCGTTTTATAAGGCCAAGAGCCTCGCAGTGGTCTGCATAGGCGTCAACTCGCTTCCACTTCCTTGCGGATGCTTTTTCAAGGAATTCCCTACCAGGGTAGGAGCCGCGCCCTGTCTTGGCGTTGGCGTGGGTTGCGATAGAAATCAGGAATAGCCGGTGCTGTGGCTTTAGCTTGGGATGCTCGACACAAATCACCGTCTTAATGAAGTCGCTGTAACTATTAGGTTTGCGTTTCATAGGGAAGATACGGGGACGGTGGCCAATCCCGTCCCCGCTCTTAGGCTGTACAGCTTCGCACCACTACCCCTTGTGCGCAGTCCGGGGCGGCGTGGGTTGCTTTATGTTTAGATGGACCTAGCAACACGGTCCCTGTACAAACAAACTTTCACACGGCCAGCAACAAATTGCTCGTGAGATTTGCGGAGGATACGGTGTGGTGGTAGGAAATTGCTGCTCAGGATTTGGCGGGTTTGAGTAGTGCGTCCAACTCTGCTTTGTGCTCCTTGTAATACTGGCCAGCCATCCACCAAATTGTTGTAGCAACGTCGGCAGGTGGCCTAAACGGGTCGTCGCTTCCTCTGGCACGTTTGCGGAAACCCTTCGCTTGCGCCAATCGGTTGAGGAGTTCGTGGGAATCCGCAGGGACCTTAATAGTGACCGGCACCCACTTCTTTTCTTTTGGAGAGCGTCCCAAAGACTCCCGAATTACACGCTTTAGAGCCTGCCCTGAGAGCTTGCGGTCAAACGCCTCTTGCAAGAACTGGTCCTGCAACTCCGGGTCATACTTCGCAACTATCTGATGTGTGGAGAAGGGTAGCCATGCCACTCCCTCGCTGCGGCCATCCCGACGTCGGGATGATTCTATGGCCCGTGCCGTAACCTTCCAGTTTTCCAGCGTGTGCCAAGATCGTCGTGGGAATTTTTGCGCGGCGTATTCCTTCAACTTCTTCACCGGGAGCCTACCTGCCTCACCGTCCAGGAGCCAGTCACCGATATCCCACTGAAACCGCTCACCCCATGTGTTCAGCCAATCGGCTGTCTTGGCCATGTCCTTGGCGTGCTCCGCCAAACGGTCAGCGTGTTCTAGCCACTGCTCCAATTCAAACGGATTCGGCATGTTGAAGAACTTTGCCTGTGTATTGGCCATGCTCCCAAGTTACCTAACCGCACCGCGATTCATCCAGCGCGGTCAAGGTCAGGTGGCACTAGCTGGTAAACCACTCACATCCTCGTTGAGGAGCACCAGGCACGCCGAGTAAAATAAGGTATTGGAAGAACAGTGTCCCACTCGGCTAGCGGGCACGACTTTGAGTTCAAAATTCCAGTAGCCGAGACCCACCTACGGCCACTGCCAAACCGATCAACGTCGGTCAGCACCCGAATCCACTAACAGGATTCGTGTGCCCATGCCCGGCTTGATTTCGGCACCTGCCCCGTTTGAAAGTACCCCTGCAACGCTACGGCATACAGGCCAAAGAGGTCCGGTGCCAAAGCGCAGATACCAAGAAGGGGTCTTTAAGAAAGAGAATGGTCACTTCTATTCATTTTTCTACCGTGATCGTCTCCTGCCAGATGGTTCGAGCAAATCCGTATTCACGCGTATTGACCTTGGACGCACCACCGAAATGTCCGAGCACTCCGCACGTCGTGAGCACGACCGCTTGCGCCAGCAAATCAACCGGGAACGCGGTTCGGTTCCCACAGCGCCAAAGGGTGAAACATTTGAAGAGGTCGCGAAGACATACATGAAGGACATCGGTCCACAGTTAGCGATTTCGACCGTGCGACAGCGCAAGAGTCATCTTAACGCGCACCTGTTGCCACGGTTCGGGTCAATGTCACTCATGAATATCGACGTCCAAACGTTGCAACGGTTTGTGAACGAGCTGTCCAGCAATGGTGCCCGAAAGAGCACCTTGAACCTACTCGGTACGATGACCGCAATCCTCTCGTATGCAAAGAAGTGCGGTATCCGCACCTTAGAAATCCCAGAGGCGTCTTTGACCATAGCCGGGGACCGCGACGGTGTAGAGGCCGTGTACTTCAAGCGTACCGACGTTCAACGCATCATCGCAGCAGCCCGCGAGCCTTACCGCACAATGTTTGTTCTCGCCTCAGTGACCGGACTTCGCGCAGGTGAACTACTCGGTTTGAACATCGCAGACATTGATTTCGACAGACTGATGATTTGTCCGCGCAAACAAGCCGACGACCGCACCCGCGTCCTCCGCGAGCTAAAGACGAAACGGTCGCGTGATCACGTACCAATCACCCAACAGACAGCGACAATTCTGCGCTCCTACCTGAAAGATGGGTGGAAGCCTAACCCGCAAGGTCTGCTATTCCCGAATCGCCGCAATCGGCCGTGTAAGCGAGCCAACGTGGTGAAGTTTGGTCTGCACCCGATTCTAAAGAAATTGGGACTGCCAACTTACCGCGCTGGGCTGCACGCCTTCCGACACGGTTTGGGTACGGCACTCGCCGACGCAGGTGTATCTCCTGCGGTGGTGCAAAAGACTTTGCGTCATACCGACATCAAGACTACGCTGCGGTTCTACGTGCACACCGACGCCGAAGCACAGCGCAGTGCCCTGCAATCACTACAAATGTAGTGATTACTACAAGATTTTTAACCTAAGTGTTTTGTAGTGAGAGAGTTTTGGTAGGGGCGGTGGGGATCGAACCCACGACCTTCGGCTTAAAAGGCCGCTGCTCTACCACTGAGCTACGCCCCTATGGCGTGAATTCATAATTGTAACACGCCATAGGTTTGTGCAAAGTGCCCGGCGAGAATTACCGGAAAGATTTTTTGGTTCAGAACTTTTTGAAACTCCTCCAGTCGAACGATCAACAATCTTAATCAAGCTCCACTGCGCCGGAGTTCGCTGCGCTTCAGGCGTTGTTCACAAAATGCTCGACGAAAGTTTGCGCGGCGCGTCAACACATTTTGGTTTCTTACGCCAGGGCTTCTTCGCGGGGGCGTTTGCGTTTCCATTCGTATTCTTTGCGCAGCCGGGCGAGATGTTTTTTCACCTGGGTTTCGAGTTCGGCGAATGAGGATTTGCAAGCGGCAGGCAGATGCTTGCTTTCCGCAGTGGCATGCATTGTTCCAGTGGGGAGCGTGAGATTTAATGCGAGGCCGAACTCTCCTGTGCGTTTGCTGACGGAAAAAACACAGTGGAGTTGGACGAGATCGGGATCATATGTTTTTAACAGCTTAGACAACTTATCCGCGCAGCGCTGCACTGCTGCTTCGGCTGGTGCGTGTCTTTCTACTTCTTTGAAAACGATGGAAAGTTTCATGTGAGCACCTGTAGAACGTTGCGGAGGAGAAGGGACGAACTATGGAGCTGCACCGCATTTGCAGCCGAGCATAGCAAGCTGGAACGCGCGCGGCAATTCGATTTGTGCGTTCAGGTAAACACAAATTTCGATGAGGTCTCGACTTAGAGTTCACCTCACTTGGACTGAAACTTCGACGGCAAACAGTTGGATGCGTTGACATCTTTGACGGCTGCAACCTACTCTCCGAAAACACAAAATATTGTGAAGAGTGATGACACAAAAAGAAAAAGAGAAATCGGCAACGAAATTGCTCGCGAGTGTGCGTATTGGTCCGGCGGCGTGGTCCTATCCGGACTGGAACGTTTACGTTTACCCACGTCGAAAGAAGAAGGGTTTCCACGAGAGCACTTTTCTCGCCGAATTTTTCGACGCGATTGGGATCAATAGGTCTTTCTACAGTCCGGTGAAGGCAGAACACGCGAAACAATGGGTAGAGCGCGTAGCAGAGAGTCCGAAATTTATTTTCACCGCGAAATTGTGGCAGCGGTTCACGCACGAACGCTCGGGATCGAAAGAAGAGGAAGCGCTTGTGCGAGTGGGATTCGAGCCGATGCGTGATGCCGGGAAACTTGGCGGAGGGCTGCTGCAATTCCCTTTTTCGCTTTATCGGTGAGCGGGATTTGGAAGAAGAAGGAGGAGCGAGGCGCGATTCCCGTTCTGGGAATAGTTTGGGTACACCCCCGTTGTTTTCGTAAGAGTGGCAAATACAAGGCTTACGGGCATGATTGGCAGTTAGAGTCGACAGTGACATCTGGCGCTGAGGTCCTTCGGCTCCCGACGGTCGCTCAGGATGAGCATCCTTCGTCGGATGCTCATTTTTGTAAGAGTGGCAAGTAATGGACTTAGAGCAAAAGACGAAAAGGAATCGGAAAAGCAAAGGCTCTCTGGTTAGAGATACCAATACTACCCCCTGGGTGTTTTGCATGAATATCAAAAGAAAGGGGATGCGGGAGAGGCAATTCGGATCGTTGTCAAAACAAGGGAGATAGGAATGAGTGTTTGGGGAGGGAAGTTCGCGGTGGTGCTCGTAAAACACGAAGCATGATAGCAGGAATAAGTTATTAAGTCAATAAAATACTACTTAGGTAATTCGAATGAACTGTGGAAAATGGTTCGAACGGAAAGAAAAGTCAAAACCCGCACCTTTGGAAACCAAAGGGTGCGGCACCCGGCGATCAAGTCTGCACGGTTAAATACGAAGGGTGCGCCACAGTCGGAGTGAGAGCGCGGAAAGAAAAACGAAGAGGGGCCTACCCTTTGAAAATGCAAAGGGTAGGCGACCCACGAGCTTTCTTGAATTTTAAGTGGGCCGCTGGCCCGGCTCGCTAAATACAGGTGGCCGAGCTAAGGCTCAATTCTTGCGCGTGACGATGATGTTCGTCGCGTCGAAGTGACCGTTCCAGGGAAAGCCAATATAGAATTTCACTTCGCCGAACTGCCGGGCAAGGGGAAGTGGTGTGATGTTGTTGAAGTCGAGGTTGCCCGAGGCACCGTTGCCGTACAAGCTCATGTGCGCAGTCGCTGTAGAAGATGAGATTACCAAGGTAACGGCGAGAGTAAAAAACTGGTCGCGAGGGAAAGAGCCGAAGAGCGTTCCGGAATCGTCATTGATGCGCACCGTGTTCTTGTGCACCGCATTGTTCAGCGTGAAGTCCCCGAAGTCGAGATGCAGAAAGCCTTGGGAAGGCGGGCCAGATTGGGCGGAAGTATCGAATTCTACCGTGGCCAAGCCGCTGCCGCTGGGGATGTAAAGCACCGCGAGGAGCCCGTATGTACCGTCTTGCGGAGACTGCGCGAGGTTGCACTGCATTGCCGGGAGGGGAGTTTCCGGCCCACCGATGCGCTGAATCTGCGCCCAGTTCCCCGTTGCGTTTGGCGGCGGAGAAACAATCGTGACTGTAGCGCCCGGACCGCTGCTGACATCGATCGTTCCCGTTGACTGATTGTGAGATGGGGGCGCTCCAACGGTGTTTGAATCAAAGGAAGACTGGAACACGGTCGTAGCACCGCATCCTGTCAGCAGCATCATTAGAAATCCGACGGAGCACAGCGCGAGGATGCGCTTCAGACGGCCAGCGCGTATTTGCGGGGAATCGGATGCCGATGGAGTGGTATCGAAATCAATCCGCGCATTGAACGAATATGGGACCATGGGGACTCCTTAGGAACTCATTTGGGAGTGGAGGATACGAAGCAGACTACATGGACAATTATTGCTGGCAGGTCTCCAAATCTCCTAAAGAGTAGTGGTCAGTCCAGTAAAACCGTTTCATCCGCATCCGCATCCGCATTCGCATTGTCAGGTTCTGTTTCAATAGCGCCCTTGAACTTCAAACGGTGCGGCGGCCGTCGCAAGAGACGGCCCTTTTTTCATTTTCGAATTGTGCATGAAGCTCGAAGGAACGAGGCGTGGGAACAGTATCCCAAAGTGCGATTCCACACATTTTTGGTACTAAGGCATTTCACTGACAGAATCATCAGGTATTTACTCGATTGGGGCTCCCGGTAAAAAATTTAGACTTCACAGGTGAATACGTGGGGCGTTTTGAAGGTCCTTGAGAATACATTCAGCAGTTCAAGCTCCCCTGATCAGTACTGGACCACCGACCCGGCCAACCGCACGTTTTCCAGCGACAGACCTATGTCTGCGGACCCTACTCTTGTGGGCAGAACGGAACGGCGGCTCCCCATCATCGTCGTAGTGTCTCTGACACGCGCGGAACGTCAGGATCCTGACGAGGACAAAAGCGAGAAAACATACACAGATAACATCAGCCTCCATGGCGCCCGCGTTTTCTCTCGATTCCGCCGGGAACCCGGGGAGATGGTGCGGGTTACTCCGCTAAACTACGACTGCGTGTGCGGCAAGGTAATTTATTGTGAGCAACTGGCCGACGGACGCCACGCTGTCGGAGTGAATTTCCAAGACCGCGCGATCAGCTGGTCCATCCTGCAACGATTCGGTGGGGCATAGAAATGACATCGGGGAATACAAACCGGGGGAATACAAACCGGGTAAATGCGAAGCGCACCCTTCTCTCCTCAGGGTTTGTAAGTACAAACCCTGAAACCCGGCGCGCCAGCCCATGACGATGCGATTGACGCTGAAAAGGATTAGGAGGAACGAACATGAACCGATCTTTTGCTGGAATCGAACAGGGGCTCGCAATCATTGGTGTGGGCAGCATGTGCGAGCAAACAGACACGCCGGCGGAGCTGCTATTCGACAGCTTTTTGCAGTCGGCCTCCGCAGGCATACGCTCGGGCACGTTGGGATCAAGGCAGATGCTCTATCGGGCCGAGCCTTATCAAATCGACCTCCATCTGGAAGCGGATCGGGAGCACAACCGCCTGATCGTCACTGGACAGTTGCTGGACGTTAGCCGTCCGGAGATGACGTGCCCAAGCGTTCAGATTATGCTCTCGACTCTCCGAGGAAATGTTGTTAACACAGCGACGAACCAGTTTGGTGAGTTTCGCGGCGAGGTCGAAAACTCGGGCGATTTGGAACTTTCCTTCCTCGGCCACAGCGGAATACATGTCGTAATTTTGCTTCGAGATCCGCTGGGGCAATCCTCTCGAAGATGAGACGAGTAGCTCTCACGCAACGATTCGGGGCCGAGGTCGTCTTCGCGGCTACCCGTCAAATCATTTCGAAAAGATTTAGGGATCTGGGCGATGTCCGCTCAAATGTCCACTCTGGGGACGAATCTTGTATTTCAAGAGGCGGTCAATGGAGCCCGCGGCCTGAGCCGCTCGAAGCTCCATTCGAGAATGGCTTCGCCGACGTTGTGCGCAGGAAGAAAAAGCAAGAGAAGGGGGGCGCACCTTTGCAAAATACAAAGGCGCAAAGGGTAGGCCACCCAGGAGCTTTCTTGAATTTTAAGTGGGCCACCCGCCATTTTCGTTTTACTTCAAAGTCAAAACCCGCACCCTTAAACCCGAAGGGTGCGGCACCCGGCAAAAGATGCACAGTTCTGTGTAACGCGTTATATTTTGAAGAGACGCTCGTTTTGGAGAAGGGCTTGTCAGCGGCGGTGCCTGGAACGGATGGGCTGGCCGAAATAATAAACGATGCTGTTGACGACGCGAATATCGTTTTGCCCGCGTATGACTATTGAAGGGTCGAAGAAATAAGTGCGCAGATAATCGACGGTGACGCGAAATCCGAACGCAGAAGAAAGGCTGTACTCAGCGCTCCCGCCAAAGCCCCAAGCGGGATAGCGAACATAGCCTCTGCTAAACCCGCCACTCGCGTTTGGAACGGGTCCGACAATCCTCGCCCCGCCGACCAACGCTTCGGCGTGGGCGCTCAACCTGTTGCCTTTCCAGAGAGAAAACGTGGGACCGACCAAGTAGCTGAATGCGTCGGCGCGATGTCCAGTGCCCGAGACGTTTGGAGCAAGCGTGTAACTAAGATCCAATTTAGCTCCAATGCGCCTGCCACCATCAACAGCAAGGCTGACGTCCATTCCGTTCAAAGTGACGCGGCCTAGCGATGGCATCGCGAGATTGGTAACGGAATACCCGGCGCTGATGTTGAATATGGAAAAATATGCGGGACCGATCGGCGGCCGCCTTGCCGGAGGAGAGTAGAGAGAGCCAGGAGTCTGCACCGGTAGTATCGGAGAGGGCGCAGGACTCTGAGCCGTCGACGTGTCTGAATTCGGCATGGAATTATTTTCGCTTGGGGAGGTCTGTACAGGCGGAATGGATTGATCGGGCGCGGAAGGGTCTTGTGCTATGACCGAGATAGGCCAGATCAGAAACGCGAAAGCCATTTTCCACACTGTTCGCATGAGGAAGCATAGGGCGGGCTGGAGTGAGAGGCTTCAGCTGAGGCGATAGCGGACTCACCAAGACGCTAGTATACCAGTCAAGGCGGCTAAACAAGTCGGTAAAAACCCTTATCTTCGTAATTTAGGAGTTCATGCGCACCTGGGTGCCTAAAGAGGGGCGGACTGAAACCCTGCCGGTAAACAGGGCATTCAACGGAAGCAACCGGCGTCTTTAGAAAGAGTTTTTGAATATTTGGGGATTCGGTGGCAGAATTTTGGCTTAATCCAAATGAAAAAGTTCGTTAGTGCGCGAGTTTTGGCGACGTTATGCGTGGGTTTGGCCGGCGCAAACGTTGCCTCAGAATTTCTCTGCCTTGCTGCACGGGGCCAGGGTACGGATTCGGCGAAGCCTGTGGTGGTGCAGCCGGGTGCGCCGGGAACGCCGAGCAGGACGCTGCCTGCGACGACGAAGGGCACGTTGCCTCCGAAATCGCAGGCGGACGTGGAGTTCATGCAAGGGATGATCATGCATCACGCACAAGCGGTGGAGATGACGGCGCTGATTGCGTCGCATACGGCGAACAAAGAGTTGCAGGCGCTTGGAGCGCGGATCAGCAGTTCGCAGACGGACGAAATCAAGTTTATGAAGCGGTGGCTAGTGGCGCGGGGAGAACGCGTCTCGATGAATATGCCGGAGATGGCGGGCATGGATATGTCGCACGATCACGAGAAGATGGTGCTGATGCCCGGGATGCTAACTCCGGAGCAGATGGATGCGCTGCGAAAGGCGAATGGCGCGGAGTTCGACAAACTATTTTTGACGGGGATGATTCGGCATCATGACGGCGCGTTGACGATGGTGAAGGATTTATTCGATACGGCGGGCGCGGGACAGGATGCGGAGTTATTCAACTTTGCGACAGATGTAGACAACGGACAACGCGCCGAGATCAAGATTATGCAGGGGATGCTAGAAAAAATAGCGGAAGAGGGGAAACGATGAATCGAGCAGCGAGCGTAATTTTTCGTTGGATGTTGGCAGTGGTGTTTCTTTGTTTTAGCGTGAGTGGTTTGCGCGCACAGGGACAGGCGCCCGCAACGACTCCTTCCGCGCAGGCTCCTGCTCAAGGACCAGCGCAGGAGTCCGGCGACAAAGCGAAAGCGGACAAAGAGGAAGAGGACGAGAATCCGTTTGCTCCGGAACCGGCGCCGGCGCTGCCGCCAGGGATGAAAGGGTCGGATGCGAGCGATCCGCGCGCCGATCTGAAACCGGGAATGTACGACGCAGGCGAAACTGCGATGGGCATGAAGCACCTTGCGTTGGTGAAAAAGCCGGATGCGTTTCAACTCGGGTCGGATGATCCGGACAGTCCAAAGGTGCAAAAGACGATCAGCCAGCTTGGCATCGGCAGAGCTTCGAAGATGCCGAAGCCGATTCAACTTGTGATCGCGCAGCTAGCGTTTGCTAATTCCGATTTGGCGTTCCAAGGGAATCATCTGTTCCTGGGAAATTTTTATGGCGTGAACATTTATGACATTTCGAATCCCGCGAACGCCACGCTGCTGACTTCTATGGTGTGCCCAGGCGGACAGGGCGATGTATCGGTGTACAAGAATTTACTGTTCATGTCCGTAGAGATGCCGAATGGGCGGCTGGATTGCGGCGTGCAGGGATTTCCGGCAGACCCGCCGCCTCCCGCGGACGATGATAAAGACAAAGATAAAGAAAAAAAGCGGCGCATTCCGTCGGCGCAAAAAGACCGCTTCCGCGGTGTGAGAATTTTCGACATCTCCGATATCAAGAATCCGAAGCAGGTGGCGGCGGTGCAAACGTGCCGCGGCTCGCATACGCATACGCTGGTGACGGATCCTAACGACAAGGAAAATGTCTACATCTATGTTTCGGGGACATCGTTTGTGCGTCAGCCGGAAGAGCTGGCCGGATGCTCCGGGGAAAAGCCGGACAAGGATCCGAATACGGCGCTGTTTCGAATCGAAGTCATTCAGGTTCCGGTGGCTGCGCCGCAGAATGCGAAGATTGTTTCCAGTCCGCGAGTGTTCATTGACGCACGAACGGGGGCGATGAATGGACTGAGCAACGGCGGGACTCATGGAAAGAAGGGCCCGGAAAAGCCGTCGGACACGGACCAGTGCCACGACATCACGGTTTATTCAGCGATCGGTTTGGCTGCGGGCGCGTGCTCTGGAAATGGAATTGTGCTGGACATCAAAGATCCGGTGCATCCAAAGCGCGTGGATGCGGTGAACGACCCGAACTATTCGTATTGGCATTCGGCTTCGTTTTCGAACGATGGAAGCAAGGTCGTGTTCACGGACGAGTGGGGCGGCGGGTTGGGAGCGCGGTGCCGCGCGAACGATCCAAACAAGTGGGGCGCGGACGCGATTTTCCGATTGAAGGATGACAAGCTGACATTTGCGAATTACTACAAAATGCCAGCGGCTCAGGGTGACTCGAAGAACTGTGTGGCGCACAACGGTTCGCTGGTTCCAGTGCCTGGGCGCGATATCGAAGTGCAGGCCTGGTATCAGGGCGGGATTTCGGTTGTGGACTTCACTGACCCTGGGCAGCCATTTGAGATTGCTTACTTCGATCGCGGGGCGATTGATCCGAAGATGCTGGTGCTGGGCGGCGACTGGTCGGCGTATTGGTACAACGGAAGTATTTACGCTTCGGAGATCGCGCGTGGGCTGGATGTGTTTGAACTGACGCCAAGCAAATTTTTGACACAGAATGAAATTGATGCGGCGAAGACGGTTCACGTGGGTGAGCTAAATGTTCAAAACCAGCAGAAGATCGAATGGCCCGCAAAGTTGGTGGTGGCGAAGGCTTACGTGGACCAGTTGTCGCGGTCGCAGGCTCTGCCGGCGGACCGTATTACAGCTCTGCAAAAGGCGATTCAGAGCGCGGAGAGTTCGCACATGAACAAGGGCAAAGTGGCAAAATTGAAGGGCATGGCACCCACTTTGGAAAAAGATGCCGCTGCTGCAAAAACTCCGGCGGACTCGACACGGCTGCGCGCTTTGGCAGAGATTCTGAAACATCCGGCGGCTTAGTGAACGCGCGATTTACTTGATCTGCTGATCTGGCGACAAAGCCTGGTTGATGCTTTGGAGTTTCTGGAATCCGTCTTTTACGACTGTGGTCTTGATATTGTCTTTTGTCACGACGACTGGTTTCAGCAGGATAGTCGGCACATTGGTTTTGCCGTTGTTGATTGTCGTGTCGGCGTTTGACTTCTCGCCTTTCGCGAGATGGACCGCTTCTTCGGCGGCTCTGAGCGCCTGATTTGTGACGGGCTTATAGACAGTCATCGTTTGCGCGCCCTGCGCGATGCAGATGACGGCCGCCAAATCCGCATCTTGTCCGGAAACGGCTACTTTTCCGGCGAGTCCATGTTCGCGCAAAGCCTGAATCGCGCCGCCGGCCAAACCATCGTTGGAGGCAAGAACAGCAGCGATGTTGCCTTTGCTGGAGTCGATTGCCTTTAATGTAGAAATGTAGGCTTCGGACGGCAGCCACTCATTCGTGTATCCGTCAGCGATCACTTTGATTTCGCCACGATCGATGTATGGCTGAAGAACTTTCATTTGAGTGTCATGCAAAATTTTGGCGCCTTCGTCTTTGGGAGAGCCAGCGATCAGGACATAGTTCCCTTTTGGTGCGCGTTTCAGCAGGGATTCCGCCTGCATTTCGGCGATTTGGACGCGGTCAAAAGTAATATAGAGATCCACGTCGCTGTTCAAAACCAAGCGATCGTAACTAATGACCTTGACGTTGGCTGCTTTCGCGGCTTCCACGATGCGGGCAGCTTTCGAGGTGTCATGTGGCAGCAAAACGAGGGCTTTGATGCCCGCCTCGATCATGCCTTGCACTTGCTGGAGCTGGCGATCATCGTCACCGCCCGCGTCGGCTGAGATCATTTCGGCGCCCAACTCTTTGGCGCGCGTTTCGAAGGAACTCAGATCAGTCTGCCAGCGTTCGCCGTTCATAGCTTCGATGGAGAAACCGATTTTAAGTTTGGCCTGCGCTTGGGCACACGCAGGGTGTGCGTTGAATGCAACGATGAACAGAAAAGAAAAAATCGTCAGCGGCCTGAGAAGCTTTGTCAAAGTAACTTTCCTCCACGTTTAAGACGACCATAGCATGGCCGCCAGAATTCACGCAGCTCAGGCCGAAGGTGTGTTGTTAGGAATAAGAGAGATGTGATTCGAGAATTGACATTCATGTAAAAGACGCAAGAACGGGCCATTTACGAGCAAGACTTATGCTCTGGCGGCGACGAACAAACGCTTTATGAAATTGCAGCCGAGACGCAGCCGAGCTAGACCGTGGTGGCGGCCGCCGCACGCGCTGATGAACGAGTGCTCGCTCCATTGGTCTTAGACCAACTCCTGCGAAGCTCTTCGGCACGACGGATAACGCGGTCAATCACTTCATGCGACGCGAGACCCGAAATGTCCACGCCCGAGGATTCACCGGCGGGAGGAATCTCCAGCATCTCCAGTTTTTCAAAAACCGGCTTCATGGCACGGACAGGATTCCGCAGAAATTCCGAACTGCGGATGCGTGTGAAAACCCAACCCATACGTTCCAGCACAGATTGTCTGTCCATGTCTTCGGGGAGCTTTTCCAAAGATTGGTAGCGATCGCCGTCGCATTCAATCGCGAGACGTTTGCCGCCACCTTCCACGACGAGATCGATTCGGAACGTTCCAATCCTCCAATGAGGTGTCACTCGATAGCCGGCCGCCGCAAGGCGTTTCATCACTTCACGCTCGAACTTGGACTGGGTCCGTTTTTCTTTTTCTTCCAGTGCGCGCATTAGACGAGCGGGATCTTCCGCATGCTCGATCAATTGCCGGCGCAGGTCGTCCGTTTTCAAATCGTTGTGTGGACTTAGCGAGTGAACGATCCACATCTGGTCGCGGGCACGGCTGGCGGCAACGTTAAAACGCTGTTTGAAGAGTTCTTGGTCGCGCAAGGAAAGAGAGCCGCGCTCGGCGGTATCGACGAGAGAGATGAACACCACATCGCGCTCGTCTCCCTGGAATTGCGCTGCGTTTCCGCAAAGCACACGATGATGTTCGTAGCGATCTGGTGAAACGTGTGCGCGTACGAGATTGTCGATTTCGATGGCTTGCTCGTCGCCAACAAGCGAAACCACTCCGAAGCTCAGGGGTTGGCCCGCGTCATTCTTTTTGTATTCCGGCTGTTCGATCGCAGCAGCGACGAGCGAGGCGACAGTCAGAGCCTCCTGCCGATTGACTTTACCGTCGCGACTCGAGCCGGAGACGCGATGCGCGATGGTGTGCGGCCGCAGATGGACACGGCTGGCGTCGCGCAATGGCTTGATGCGCCCATCGTAGGAAACCATATTGCTGAACTGAATGATTTCAGGTACGCAACGGAAATGTTCGACAAGACATGTCGTTCCGCCGAACGACTGGCGAGCGAGATCGTAAATGGAAATCTGCCCGTCGTAGAGATCGGAGTTCGGAATTCCCCGGAGATACTGGAAGATGAGGTTCTGAATCACGCCCAAGTCTTGGCCGACGGCGGACGGGCTGACTTGTTCGTGATCGCCGACAACGAGCACGGTCTTACCCAGGTACAGCGCGACCAGCGCCATCACGTCACTCTGGCTCGCCTCATCGATAATGACGACATCGAAACGCGTCGTGCGCGGATCGAAATTCTCGACTACGCGCGAAAGCGGCATGACCCAGACGGGAACGGCTCCGCGGCATTCGGTCATTTTCCTGGCCGCTTCCGCTCGCAAAAGAGAAACGCGGATTCCGTGGCCTTTGCCGATGCGGCGGATGGTATCGAGCCAGCCGACGAGCGCCTGGCGCTGGCGAGAAGACGTGCGGCGCGCTTGCGAAGACCAGGAACGTTTGTCGATGAGTTCGACGGTCGAGCGGCGCAACTGCTCGCGCATTTTTTCGCTTTTCACTTGAAGAGCTTCGAGCGAAACACTAGAGCGGCGATCGAGTTCGTCATTGAGTTGGCGCCAAGTCCACGCGGAAGCGGCGTCGCGCGGCGGTTCGCCGCGGCCATGCACGCCGGTGCGGTTGCGAATTGCTCCCGCCCAAGCAGGGGCAGCGGTTTCCAGTTTTGCGAGCAGAGCCTTGCGCAGATCGAGGTCTGCTTGTTTGCTTTTCAGTTCCAAAAGCCGTTCATACGCTTCGCGATAGCGACTGGAATGCTCGTCGCCCACTGCTGCCAAAAGTTGGCTGATGACTTTGGATGCTTTTGCGACGCGTGCGGCAAGTTTGAGCCTGCTTTTAAGGTCGCGGAACTCCTCCTGGAGCTGGAGCAACCTCAATTTCTTGAAGCGAGAATCGAGTATGGGCAACAGCTCATCTTTCACAGCAAGATGGATGCGCGCCAACTCGCCGTCTGAACCAACAACTGCAGGTTGTTCCGCGAGAAACTTGTCCCAGCGAAATCCGTTGTCCTCGAGCCGAAGCTGTAGAGGAACCCAGGTGCGCTCCTGCCAGCTCAAGCAATCCTCAAGGGAATCGCAATACTGCATCATGGTCTTCTCGACTTCGTCGCCCATTTCGCTCGAATAGGGGGTGCCGAGTGTTGCAACCTGGCGGTCCCACCGCGCGCCAAGATCTTCGCGCAGGCTTTTGAGACGGAAGAATTGGCGCAGCGCCTGAAAATGTTCAGGGAGGCGGGGACGCGCGTGGTTCACCTTCGTTTGTTCCAGAAACTGGCTCCAAGACTTGTGCGTAAACAGGGTCAAGGAGCCAAGTTTGCCGCCGTCCTCCAGATGCGCGAGGATTTCGCCGGCTATGCGTTCCCGCTCTTTGATAGCGGAATTATCCGAGGCCTCAGGACCGTACTTCACGAATGATTCCTGGGCGTTCGCGGCTTCCCGGTGAACCAGTCGTACGAAGCTCACGAGCTGGTCCCAGGGCTGCCGATGCACGTCGCCGTATTTGCCAGCGTAGACGGCAGCAAGCTTCCATTTGTCTTTGCCGGAGAGCGGTTCGACCGCCCGGGCGAGAGCCGCCGCGAGTTCTTCTATTTCTTCGGGTGAGTCTTGTGCGGCGTTCGAATCCCAAAGATCGGAGCGCAAATCGAGGTCTTCCATGCCGAGACGGTTGCGCTCGCTCACGCTGGCTTCAAAATCTTCCGCTCTCGGAAGATCATGCAAGTCCGGAAGATGACCGGACAGTTCCTGCTCATCTTCGCGCGAAAGTGAAACGCTTGTGCGATAGAGGTCAGCGAGTTCGCCCGGAGAAAGAGGCAGCGGTGCTACGGCAGCTACCGGGCCAGGAATCCAGCCGTGTGTTTCCTTTTCCTGCACGACCTGGCGAGCAGCGTCGGCAGGCACCCAGGATTTTCCGGTGATTGCAATTTCCCGATATTCGTCGGCACGGGCTTCCGTCAGTTGGTTTCGGATTTCATCGAGTTTCTTCAAAAGGTCCAGCCGCTCGGACTCTAATTTCTTTGCTTCCAGTTCGAGCGAACCCGCGTCTGCACGCGATAATCTTTCCGCGATCGATCCTACGGCACTTTCGAGCTGTTTCCTGCTGTCCAAATCACTTTCCAGCACGCTGACGCACAGGGGACGCAATTCGGAAACGATGTGGTGGCGCACCATGCGCAATGCTTTTGTCGTGTGACTGGTGACCAGAACGCTCTTGCCGTGGGCCAGCAAATGGCCGACAAGGTTCCCGATGGTGTGCGTTTTTCCCGTGCCTGGAGGGCCTTGCACCAAGACGCCTCCGTGCTCTTCAAGCTGCTGAGCAATTCGGATCTGTTCGGGGTTCGCGGGTTTACTCAACAGCACTTCGGCATCTGAGTGTGCGGAACCGTTCGCGGATGAATTCGAATCTGCCGCGTCGGGAATCGGCGATTCTTCTCCGACGATATTCAGGAGCGACCAGGGCAAATCCTCGCGCGTGCGGAGGTCTGTAAGGATGCCCTCGATGGCGGCAGCGAATCCCAGTGTGCGCGCACGCAGGAAAAGCACCGGATCACGCCCAATACAGGGGTCACTTGCTTCCGTTTTCGGCGCGTGGTCTTCGAGAAATTCTCCGTGCGGAGAAAGGAGCACAACCAATCGTTTCAGAAAGCCGGACGTGGAACCATTGACCAGCGGATGAAATCCTCCTTCGTCCAATTCTTCACGGCAGCGCCCGATCGCCCGCCCATCCACATCGTTCATCGATTGAAACAAGGCGGAATAGAGTTCGACCGGATAGTCGGCCTCGGAAAGCGTGAACTCAGGTACGGATGCGTCGAACTGCAATTGGAGACGTTGGAGAAGAATCGGATGATGGATGCTTCCTTCCGTCCGGTGCCAACTCAAGATACCGTCTCCGAGGATGAGCTCCACGCGTTCCGCCTCGCGATCGATGCGGCCGTAGAGCGCGTAAAAAGTCTCGAAGATTTTCATCGCTGCGCGAGCGGGCTTCTCGGTGCTTGCCCACTCCTCGCGTAGGAGTTTCCAATGCTCCAGGCTCGCAATCCTGGCCGGATCGTCAGTAAACTTCACAATTCTCGGCTCTGTGCGATTTTCGGATTCCTCCAGATTTTCCTCGACAACGACGGTGTTCGATGGGTCGTCCCATCCGTCTTCGAGCCAATCGGCAATTTCCAAAGGTGGTTCTGGCGCACGAGTCAGACGCGGGCGCTGCACTTTCAAAACGTAGCTCACGCCGCCATCTTCCGAGTTCTGACTGTTCCCGTTCTTTGTCTTCGCGGAACCGGGCTTGCCGGCGCCACGTTGAATGGACGAATGGACGGGAAGTTCGCGCAGGGGGAGACTCCACAGCTGCTCGCGAATCTGCCGTTTTGCGGGGTTGCGGTGCTGGTTTAGTGCTTCCAGATACCGGAACACGCGTGTGAGTTTGTCCCGCGCAATGCGGAGTTTTTCAGCTTCCATGACTCGCTACCTTTGTGGGTGGGTGGAAGTTCAGAATATCAATTTCGCGAGGCGGTCCTCAATGGTACCCGGCTAGTACCGCCCTCTCGAACGGACGCTATGCACCGTTGCCGCTGAATAATCCGGGGGGAATTTTCACAGGCATGCACAGATTTGCACAGGCGCACAGTGAAATTTGCATTGACGTGAAATGAGAGAAAATTTATTGTGTCGCCAGATTGAAACGGGGAATGAAAATTTCCTGGGACGATCGACGGAAAGCGCGGAACAATTTGGTGGAAGCGCCTTCTTCCGAGATGCGCAACAGAGCCTAAAAATTTTGTGGCGCAATTGGAAGAGGGTGAAGAAGCCGGAGCGGGAAGCGAGTTCTGTGAAAAACTTGAGTCGCAGAGCAGGACAGCTCCAGCAGCAGGATTGAAAGAGAGTGCGAGGGCTTCGGCCGGAACACGAACGAGTAGATTAGGCGGCGAAGCAGGACGGCTGTACGACACAGTTTCCAGGGCGTGACATCGCAAGATGTCGCGCCCTTTTTTCGTTTTGGGGTCCGTCCCTCTCACGTTCCCACTGTAATTTGAAATCGAAGGTAGTTCGGCAGTCTTGCCAAGCTCAACGGGACTGAAGCCCCTCCCCTGCATAAGAAAGCAGATGCTCCTTACAAGACCGGTGGCGGTGGGGCTGCAGGTGACGGCATAGCTTTGCGAAGCTTTTCCATTTCGGGCGGGAACTCGGGGTCGGGCGGGGGGAATTTTCCCTGAGAGATGGCCCATTGTTCTAGCCAGCCGGCGCCATGTTCGCCGACATACGTATTGGGGAGGCTGTAGGCGTTGTCATTTAGGGCGGATTGGAGTGTGATGAATTTGTAGCCGCGTTTGCGGAGAAGGTCGAGAAGTTCGGCAACGTGGTCGGCTTCGAGATTGTTTCCGTGGAGCAAGATGATTTGGCGCGGCTCGCAGCCGAGGATGTCGCGCGAGAATTTTTCGTCGTGAGCGAAAACGGCGTCGGCGAACGCGAGATAGGCAGCGGCGATTTTTTGTTGGAGGGCTGTGTCGCCGCGCCGTTTAGCTTCATCGTAGATACCTGCGAAGGCCCAGTCGCGCGGGTCCATCGTGACAGGGGCGAGTTTGTAACCGCGGTTGATAAGGAAGGCTTCAACTTCGCGGCGCGTCTGGAGATCGCGGCCGACGTCGAGAAAAGGATTGCGGAAGTAGCGCATCTTCATGTCGTGCTTGGCGAGAAGAATTTTTGTGACGGTCTCGCCGCGGATGATGGACTCTTCGAATTCCTTGGCGCCGACTTTGTTGAGCGAGGGATGCGAGAATGTGTGATTGCCGAGTTCGAAGCCAGCGTCGAGCCATTGATTGAGCGCGGCAATGCGGGCGTCCACTTCGCCGGTATGCGAGTAGAGCCAGGCCTCATTGACGAAACCGACGACGGGAATTTGCTGCTGCTTGAGCGTGCCGACGAGGCGCGTGGTCATATCGGTGACCTCCTGCGCGGTCATGGTGGGAGTGTGGCTGCCAGGGAGATCGTCGAAAGTGATGGCGATTTCGCGCTGAGGGGTTTGCGCGAAGGTCGCAGGAGTTGCGAGTAGAGCGAAAAGAAAGAGTTTTGAGAATCGGTTCATGCGCTTGGTCCTCCCTGGAGCGACGACAAATTATAGACGGATGCGTGGCGCGGGCATTCGGCGATGAGTCGTTCGATTTCTGCGATGGGTCGAATGCCGCCGCGGGCACCTACAGCAGTGCAATTGAGCGCGGCCGCGGCGCAAGCGAATTCGAGCTGGCGTGGTGTGGGCCAATTCTGGTGCAAGGCGTAGATGAAAGCGGCGTGGAAGATGTCACCGGCGCCAGTGGTGTCTGCGACGTGAACGTTGAAAGCAGGCGCATAAAAGAAATTCGTACCATCGAAGGCGAGAACGCCGTCGTGGCCAAGAGTGGCGGCAGTGAGTTTATTGGCGAATTTTGTTTGGACGAGCTTGAGAGATTTGCAGAGGTCGGATTCGCCGGAGATGCGGCCGGGGATGTCCTTGCTTGTGATTAGGAAATCGATGTTGGGGAGGAGGGATTCTATGCCGGGGTAGAGATCGTCGAGATCGGCGACGACTGGAATTTTTGTGGCGCGGGCCCATTCGGCGGCGAGGGATGCAGCGGCGGTATCGTGGCCGTCGACGAGAAGTGCACGGGCGGAGGTGATCCATTCGCGGTGGAGTTCGGTGGGTTGCAGGGCGAGGCGTTCGTCGTGACGGCGGAGGACGGTGCGCTCGCCGTCGGCGTCAATCAGGATAAAGGATTGGTGGCTGGGGCAATTGGGTGCGGTGAAGAGTTGTGCTTCGACTCCGGCGCGTTCGAATGCGGCGCGATGCAGCTGTGCGGCGTAGTCGTCGCCGAATTTGCCGATGTAGCGCGTGTGGAGTCCCCAGGATTGGCACGCGACCATGGCACTGGCGACTTGTCCGCCGGGAAGAATACTGGCGGATTCGAATTCGACTTTAGAGCCGCGTTCGGGATATTCGTGGAGCGGGATGAGTGTGTCGGTGGCGTTGAGGCCGACACCAACTACATCCACCTGGGCGACCTCGACTTGGGAGCCTTGTGTCATTGGAAACGAGTCGTGCGCCAGAGGCGGAGACCGCAGACGGCGAGAAGGATTAGAGAGACGATGGAAAGAAAAATTGCCGGCGTCCAGTGCGCCGGAATGTCCGGCACGCGCGCGATGGATGCGAAATAGATGAAGACTGCCGTTGCGAGTGCGACGAAGAGCCAATCGAGCAGACCGCGCGACGGGGCGGATTCTTCGGCGGATTGGCGGCCATCCATTCGAGCTTCCACGAAATCAGCCGAGAGTGCGTAGCGATTCGATTCGCGCAGAGCTGCGGCTTTCCATTGAGCGCTTTCTTTTGGCGAGGCGCTGGAAAGTGCGATGGCGGCGACGCCGAGAATCATGAGGAGCGAACCGCCGATGACTTGCGTGTAAGTTGTGGTGCTGCGGCCGTGAAGTTCACCGAAGACGAGCACTCCCCAGAGTAATCCCCAAAGTTGATTCGTGTTGGATAGAGGAATGCCGCGGCTGATGCCGACGTACTTGGCGGCGTATTGCTGGAAGAGGTCACCGATGACCCAGATGAAACCGCCGAGCATTAGCCAGAAGATGACGCTGCGCGCGGAGGAGAGTTGCGCGAAAAGATTTTGCGAGCCGAGCGTGCCGAAGGACAGCGCAGACATCGTGCCAAGTTCACCGATGGTGAAGAAGGTGACGAAGCTGAGCGGATTCATGCCCGAGAGGTAGGCTTTGCGGTAGGGGATGTACATCGTGCCCCAAAGAACTCCTGCGCCGAGCGCGGCGAGAACTCCGTGTGTGGGGTTGATGCCGGGAGCGTGTGCGCCGGAGGAAGCAATGGCGAGAATTGCTGCGCCGGTGCACATGACGAGTGTGCCGCCGAGTACTCCGAGCCAGCGGCGTGCGCCTGCGCCGCGCAGCTCATTGAAGAAAAGAAAGCCCCAAAGAATGCCGAGGAGGCTGTTTGAATTCCAGAGAGGAAAGGCGATGCTGAGACCGATGTCTCGGATGGCGTAAACGGTGAGCGTGTTCGCGACAGCCCAGAGGCATCCAGCGAGAATGGCCCAGAGAATGAGGTGCGGAACGCGGCGAGCGTCTGCACGGATTGAGCTTGCACCGAGGATAAGTGCAGGCAGGCTCCAGCGTGCCAGGAAAACTCCGACGACCATGACCAGAGAGATGACCATGGGCGAAAGGCCGAGCGTGACGAGTTTGGTTGGTGCTTCAGCAGCACCGAGCCATGCGCCTGCGGTCAATCCAGAAAAGATGCCGAGAAGCTGGAGAGTCCGGGAACGGGAGTTTTCGGATTGACCGTTGGCGGCAGGAGAGGGCATTTTTTCAGCGAATCCATTCGAGGAGGAGCAAGCCCGCGACGAGGACAGCAACGGGAACCCAGAACTGGACGTCAGTGAGGACGCTGGAGAGACGATTGCGGAAAGTTTGGGGCGCATCGATTCCGTTCGTCACGAATTCCCTTTCTTAGATGACTGTTCGGATGCGCGGACAAGATAGCAGACGTGGGAAGGAAAAACACGCGTTGCAGACTGGAAAATGGCCCAGGTCAGAGGAGAAACTCGCCGGCTGGAGGCCTTCCCAGGACGAGCCGACGTTACAAAAGGACCGGGGGAGGCGCGAGTTTTTCTATTTTTTGAAGAGATTGTCGAAGGCCTGGCGGGCGTCAAGCGGGCGCGAAGGAGCTGCTTCCGCGATGGGAGTTTGCGCGGGCTGAGAATACGTTGTCGGCGCGGTGTCTTTCTCGATGGTCATGCGAAATTCGTAGAAGGTGCAGGTGTTTTTTGCGTCCTTGGGCGAGATGCGTTCGGGGACGGGCTGCGTGCACTCAAACTGCGCGCCAGTGTCGAAGAAGCGGCACTGCTTGCAGCAGTGAAGCTCGAAATTGCACTTGGGACACTGGCCATTGGGATCGAAGCCGGGAGTGAGGACGGCGCCGCAGTTGGAGCAGCGCGCACGGGTAACTGTGCCGACCATGCGGGGAGTACGCGGGCCTAAGTGATCGTTCTGGCCGCGCGGGCCGCCTTGCGGGGGCTTTCTATCCTGACGATGTTCTTTCTTATCTTGCTTTTCGTTATCGCGATAGCCGCGATGGCCGTACTTGCGGTCCACGTACGCCTCCGTAATACCGTCCGGGCGGGCGGCAACAACCAATACTCACACTGTTAGCTAAACTGAAAAACGCACCCTGGTTTGTATCCAATCGGATTGCTACACTCGGCGCGGCAAGCGACTTCCAAGGGGTTTCGGAAAGGAATTGCCAACAGCCAAGAGCAGGAGATGAGACAACATTGTTTGTAGCGCTATGGGAGTTCGAAGTCAAGCCGGGATATGAAGAAAAGTTTGAGAAGGTATATGGGGCGAATGGGGCTTGGGCGAAGCTGTTTGCGTGGGACGCGGCATATCGCGGGACGCGCCTGGTACACGACGTAGAGCGGGAGCGAGTTTATTTGACGCTGGATTTTTGGGAGACGCGGGAAGCGTACGAGAAATTCAAGAAGAAGAATGCGGCGGAGTACGACCGGATAGATCAGGAGTGTGAGGGGATGACCGAAACGGAGAAACACCTAGGCGGGTACTACGATTGAATCCACAAGCGAAAGGCGGTCGAACTACTTGAAGAGCCGGATCATGTATATCGAGTGCAAGGGCGAAGGCATTAGCGGACCGGCACGAATTGGCCGCGTGACGTTCTCGAAGTCCGGTCAATCGTTGTATTACCAGGGACGAAGATTCCAAACACTCTCTGGACGCGGCTTCAAAGCGAACTACTTTGAGTGGGAAACCGGAGAACATTATTGGATTTCAGGTTGCAAGAAATGAGGCGGGGACAGATTGTATGCCGGTACGATTGAGATTGACGAAGATGTCCGCGAAGAATACTGGACGGAAATCCGTGCACTCCCGGACGAGCAGAAGACAACTCGCATTCGATGCGTCGGAAAACACCGATAAGGCAGAATTCAAGGACGTAATGGGGCGGAGTATGAGTGGATTGACCGTGTGCGTGGGGAGATGACGGTGCGGCAGAGTCGCCTGAGCGAGTTTGAAGGACGAATGATCTGGGTTCTACCAGATGGCCTTTAGTCGTCTGCCGTCGTTAAGAGCGAATTCCAGGAAATTGTCTCCTGAAACCAAGTTTCGTTTGGGTATAGGCGAATCAGACTTTGGCGTTGTTCCATCATCGATCACGATATCCCAACAAGGCGGGCTTACATCGCCAATGGGAAAAACTGGAAGGTTAGGAGCCGTCCACTTTGCGCATCTCCAGACGATCGTGCTACCGCTAGCGGTGAACATCACTGAGTAAGACTCGACCTTTTGCCCATAACCATGAGTGACAAACAGACCTCTTCCCTTGGTCGCACGGTGCATCCACCCTCTCTCCTGTATGCCGTCAATTGTGAGACGGGCGCGAGGAACCCTGCGAAACCAAGCGATGTAAGGATCGAACACCACGCAAGCGGTTAGGCCGGCGACCACCAACAGAGTAACTATCGCCGCAATTTTGAGACGCTTCTTCATCTTCCGACTTTGACACCGAGCGCAAATTCAAAGTTTCTGACGGTAGATCCTAATTCGCCCCTATCTGGCGAAGAGTTTAGACAAACCCGTTGGGGCGAGATCGGGCTGGAGGAATTTGGCGGGGGAGCCGACGGAGCGGAGGACAGCTTCGGCGGCGAGGTAGCCGCTGCGGACGGCGCCTTCCATGGTGGCGGGCCAGCCAGTCGCGGTCCAATCGCCGGCGAGGAAAAGGCGCGGCGTGTTGGTGGTCTGCGCGGGGCGTAAACGGTCCACACCGGGTTCGGGAGAGAACGTGGCGGAGGCTTCCTTGATGACGGTGGCTTTGACGAGCTTAGCTTCGCGTGCGGCAGGAAGAGCCTGACGGATTTCCTTCAGGCAAATTTCGATAATTTCTTCTCGGGATTTCTTGAGCAAATCATAAGACGCGCTGATGACGAGTTGAAGATATTGTTGCGCGCCGGGGACTGGCGCGTCTGACTGATTGGTGTAGAGTGCAGTTTTGTTGAAGACCCATTGGACGTTGGTGTCGAGGAGCGTGATGAAGGGTTCGGTGGTGACAGGGCGATCGAACCAGAAGTGAACGCCTGTAATGGGCGAGACTTTGATTTTTTCGAGAGAGGCAAGTGACGGATTTGTGGATTTGATTTCGGGTGGAAGAAGATTGTCGAGCGCAGTGTGCGGCAGGGCGAAAACGTAGGCGTCGGCAGATTCTTCGCGGCCATTGTCGAATTGCACGGCGACGATGGCGCCGTTTTCCACTCGAACGCCGCGGACCGGTGCGCGAAGCGTGACTTCCCCTCCCCTTTTTTCGATGGCGATGCGGCAGCCGTCGTAGAGCTCGGCGAGCGGAACGGCCGGTACTCCCATACGGTAGCCAGTGCGATTCGAAAGAAATGCTTTCCAGAAAACGTCAATGCCGAAGCGAGCGTCCGTGCGGTGGAGCTCTTCATCGAGGGCGCTGACGAGGACGACGCGCCAGAAGCGCTCGATGGCACGCGGGGTTTGCTTCTGGCTTCTGAGCCAGTCGAGCATGGAGATCCCAGCAGGCGTGGCGACTTCTTTTGGTTTTCCGGCGGTGAACAGAACCCTCATCATCGCCCGCGCGATGGAAAGCTTGTCGCCGAGCGAGAGGGGAGCAAATGTAGCGAATGAACCCGTCATGTGAAACGGCGCGGGAAGGATTCCGGCTTGCATAGCGCCGCTGCGGCCTTGTGGGTCGAGGAAAAAAAGACGATCGAAAAATTTTACTTTGCTGGCGGAGCCGACGCGGCGATAAAAATCGTCGAGATTGGTGCAGCAGCCGAGCGTGACGTGCTGGCAATTGTCCACGTGCTCGCCGCTCGGGAGAACATACGACGTGGCGCGGCCGCCGAGATAGGGCCGCAGCTCAAAAAGTCTTACGCGCCAGCCGGATTCAGCCAGCGCGACGCCGGCCGCCAGACCCGCCAGCCCGCCGCCGATCACGATCACGTTTTTCGAGGACATTTTCCCTTGTGTGGCGCCCGAATCGAGCGCGGGCGATGGAAAGAATTTTTTCCGGTTTGGAGAGACGAACGCGCTCTCCGAAGACGGCAAAGTCGAGCGATTCGATGCGCGAGAGCAGCGCGGAGTATGTGTGGACGAGAAGCCAGAGCGTGCCGCGGCTGTCGGCGTCAATCAGGTCGAGGAGTTCCGCGCCTTCTTCGTAATTTTGCCAGGCGCGTTCGGCTTCGAAGCGGAGGAGTTCACGAACGCCAAGTGTGGCTTCGCTGCGGCCGAAATCTTCGGGCGAAACGTTATAGCGAGAAAGGTCTTCGTCGGGGATATAGACGCGGCCGAGCGCGTAATCTTCGTGAACGTCGCGAATGATGTTGGTGAGCTGAAAGGCAAGACCGAGTTTTTCAGCAAGGTCGAGCGCGCGGGGATCTTTGAAGCCGAAAATGTGCGTGCAAGTGAGGCCAACAGTTCCGGCAACGCGGTAGCAGTATTCGCGGAGGCGGTCGAACGTGGGATAGGTCTGGATCGTGAGATCCATCTCGGCGCCGGAGATGAGGTCGTGGAGATAGCGGGTGGGCATGTTGTAGCGCTCAATAGTGTCCACAAGTGCGGGGAGCGTTTCGGCGGCGTACTTGGGATAAGAATCGGTGCGCTTGAGCGCTGTATTGCCGACTATCAGTTGAGAGAATCCGGTGACAAATTCATCGAGCGCGGCGCGCCACTTAGCCAAGCCACGCTGCTTGGCGGCGAGATCGTGGCCTTCGTCTGCGACATCGTCCACGAGGCGCATGAAGGCGTAGAGAGCAACGATACCGTCGCGTTTTGGTTTGGGCAGAAGGAAAAATGCCGGATAAAAGCTGCTGTGCGCGGAGCGCGCGATGGCGTGGCAATTATCATAGGAATCGGAAACCCAGTTCGATGGAACCAGTTCGAGCTGCGCGACTGCCCTATGGGCCGACTTCGCATCCGGCTGCCGGCGCGAAGATCTCTTGAACAATTGCGATAGGAGAACCCGCCCGAGAAGGCGCGCTTGTTTGCCTTTGCCGATGGAGGGGCGGTGGTTAAGCGTGTCGTAACCCATGGCTTCGATCGCGTCGAGGACGGCGATGCCGCCGCGGCTGAACATTTCGAGATCAATGCTGAGGCGGCCGTCCACCATTTTTGCGAGCGGATAGCCTGCGTCGAAGAGTTGTCGCGTTCGAACGACTAGATCTTTCATCAGCGAAACGTAACGGTCGCTGAAGTGTCGATTAACGATTTCGCTTTCGGAGACGCCGTGGAGTGCAGCGACGTCGAGCGGAATGTAGATGCGGCCCTTTTCAAGGTCACGCGAAACGTCCTGCCAAAAGTTGGCAAGTTGCAGTGCAGTGCAGGTGGCGTCGGAGAGCTCTTGGCGTTTCTCGTCGCGGTAGCCGCAAAGATACAAAACGAGACGGCCAACGGGATTCGCGGAGTAGAGGCAGTAGCCGATCATTGCGTCCCAGGTTTGGTAACGCTTGGTAGTTTGATCCTGGCGGAAAGCTTTCAGTAAATCGGCGAAGGGCTGCTTCGGAATATCTTTCTCGCGGATCGTTTGATTTAGTGCGACGAAAATCGGATGCGACGGCTTGCCTTCGTAGCAGAGGTCGAGTTCGTGGTCCCACCAATCGAGCAATTCCAAGGCGCGGGTAGCGTCTGGAATTTCGTCGCCAAGATCGTCGGCCCAGCGGCAGTAAGCGTAGACATTATAGAAATGTTGGTGAAGTTCTTTCGGGAGGAGCCAGGAGACGACGTTGAAATTTTCGTAGTGATGCGTGGCGAGCCATTTAGTGAACTGCTGCGCGGTTTCCGGCGAGCACCCTGAGGGCGGGGCGTGGTCGGCTATTTCGAGTTCACCGGGACGCAGCATTAGAAAAGGATATCGTTGTTTCGAGAAAAAATCAGTTTGGCAAATAAGAATCGCAAAAAAAACTACGGGCGAACGGCGACTTTGATCTCGCCGCTACGGGCTTTCATGCGTTCGAACGCCTGGGGAAGATCGGACAGGCTGATCTCTTCGGTGACGAAATCCTGCGCGGAAATGTCGCCACGCTTGACGGCTTCGAGTGCTTCGCGGATGAAACGCGGCGTGTGATGAAACGGAGAAATCAGACGAATCTCGGAATAGTGAATTTGCGCTGGATCGATTGCGACTTTTGTGCCGGAGGGCAACCCGCTGAAGAAATTCACGACTCCTCCGCGGCGAACCATGGAAAGAGCCATTTCCCAAGCCGCAGGATTGCCAGCGGCTTCCACGACTCCATCCGCCCCACGACCTTCGTCGGTGAGCGTTTTGACAGCAGCAGTTAGGTCGGTGGTTTCCGTTACATTGATTGTGGCTATGGCGCCGAGGCGGCGCGCAACATCGAGCGGCGCAGCACGGCGGGCCAGCGCGATAACCCGAATTCCGCGGCGCGTGAGCATGCGCACGAATTTCAGACCAATGGGGCCGCAACCGATGACGACGGCGGTATCTCCCGTACGCAATTCCATTTCATGGATGCCTCGCAAGACGCAGGCGAGCGGCTCAACGAGCGCGGCGCTCTGATCGTCTACACTGTGCGGCACTTCGAGCATGTTCTCCATGACGATACGCCCTGGAATGCGCATGTACTCGGCGTAGGCGCCGTTGTTGAAGAGCAAGTCCTCGCAAAGATTTTCCTGGCCGCGGCGGCAGTGATAGCAACGCAGGCAAGGCGCGGAGTTTGCGGCGATCACGCGTGTCCCAAGGCGCCACTTCTGATCCACACGCTTGCCGACGGAGACGATGTCGCCGACGACTTCATGTCCGAAGACAGCGGGTGGTTGAATCATCTTTGCGTGATAGCCGCGTTTCCAGACTTTCAAATCGGTACCATCGGTCAGCGCGAGACGCACGCGCAGCAAAACCTCTTCCGCACCGACGCTCGGCACATCCACCTGCTCGATACGAAGATCTTCACTGCCATACAAGACTGCCGCAGTCATTTTTTGAGGCAGGACGCGCCGCGCTATCGCGACAACTTCATCTATTGCAGCTTCTATCTTTTTTGTGGTTGAACTCTTCATGTGTGCGTGATCAAAATTTTCAGCGACTGCGCCGTAGGACGAGCCGCCAGCTCGAGCGCTTCCTGAATATTATCCAGCGGAAAGCGGTGCGTGACGATATCCATGACCGGGAGTTTCTTTTGCAGCACCAGCGCCGCCGCATCCTCTTGGATGTCAACGGCCGCGCTGTAGCTACCTAGAATTTCCTTTTCATCGATACCAACCGCCGCCGCGGGAAACTCAATCCGGGTTACCGGATCGTTCGCCGCGAACAAAAGAACCCTACCGCCGGGCCTTGCCGCCGCGAGAGATTCCTCAACAACGGCTGGATGCGCGACTGCGACCAACACGGCATCCACCCCGCGGCCCTCTGTTCGGGCCTTGACCTGTTCCACAAGCTTACCACCGCTGGGGTCAAAAGACTCGACCGCGCCGAGGGTGAGGCTTTTGGCGCGCCTTTCGGCCATGGGGTCGCTGGTAAATAGATGCGCGCCGAAGAGTTTGGCTACCATGAGGAATTGCAGGCCTATGGGGCCACAGCCGACGACAAGAACATTTTCGCCCGGAACGATACGCGCTTTTTGTATGGCCTTGTAAATCGTGTTGATGGGCTCAATGAAGGTGCCTTCTTCGAAGGAGACGTCATCGGGAAGCGGAACGATGCCGCGTTCGGCGACCCAGGGCATGGCTTTCACGTATTCGGCGAAGCCGCCGCCGTTTGGCGTGAAGCCCGCGGTAAGACCAGTCGTTTTGTATTGCTTGCACTGAGAGAAGGAGCGAAGTTCGCAGAAGAAGCAGGTGCCGCAAGGGATGTGATGAAAACTCATGACACGATCGCCGAGCTTGAATTTTTTCACGCCGGGACCAACAGCAACCACGGTGCCTGCAAGTTCGTGGCCGAGGATTTGCGGCGGCTCAACATAACGCTGGAAGATTTTTTTAATGTCGGTGCCGCAGACTCCGCAAGCTGCGACTTTGATCAGCACTTCACGTTCGCCGACTTCGGGAACGGGAACTTCCTCGACTCGGACAAGTCCCTTTTCGCGATAGACTCCGGCGCGCATGGTTTTGGGGATTGGACCGAGAGATCTGGGAGATTCGACAGCTGCAGTGGTGTTGCTCATTGGATTGGTCCCAGCGAAGCGGAACGTGGTTCAACGACCAAGGCTTGCAAATAACGCTCAAGGAAATTTGCGAGAGACTCCGCCGCAAGCCTGCTTCTCTGGCCAAAACGTATCAGGGCGGGAATAGAACCAGGTGCGCTGACTACTTCGCCAAGGATGCGCTTCATGCTGACATCGCCGGAATCGTTTGTGACTTTGTTAAAATCCAACGGCAAATCGTCTTCGGAGGTATCGCTGATCGCTCTAATCGCAACGGTTCTCGCTGCGAAGAGGCCGGCCTCCACGAGGACGCCGCAGCTCTCCATCTCGACCGCATCCGCAAACGCGCCAAGTTTATGTTTTTCAACAGCGGTGAGAACCACACGATCGACAGTATAGAAAAGAGGCACTTTCTTAGCGCCCATTGCAACGGCTGACTCAACAAGCGACGATTCGGAAAATGTAGAAAGATCTCCTGGGGCAGCCAAAACTTTTTCTGCAACGAGGACTTCCCCTATCTTATATTCCGGTCGCAAGCCGCCAGCTAACCCCGTCGATATGCAAATGTCGATTTCAGAATCGTAAAGCGCGGTCGCGGTTTCCAGCCATGCGCTTTTCCCGCCGATGCCAGTAAAAAACACGTCTATCTCCGCGTCGGCCATCTGCGTTGAAAAATATTCGACATTGGTTGTCGCGATTTTTTGAAAACGTCGCAGTTTTCGCCAAGCAGCGAATTCGGAGTCAACGGCGAAGGTAACAAGGACTCGCATCTCAGGCGGCCTTCGCGGCAGCGATTTTTTTGGCTCTGCGCGGGGAGACGTAGCCATTGTCGGCGTACCAGCGGATGGCACGCTCGAGCGCCGCCGCAACGGAGCCAGGCTTGAAGCCGAGTTCTTTTTGTGCGCGCTTGGCGTCTACAAACATCATGTGCTGTGCGATTTTTACGCCTTCCACGGGAATCCCCGGCTCGCGGCCGAGAAATCGCGAAAATGCCGTATTGGCATAGGCTACACCCAATGCGACACCGTGCGGAATTTTGAGTTTTGGCGCAGGGAGGCCGGTGATGTTGGCTAGGGAATCTAGAACTTGCTTGAGCGTGAGATTTTCCGCCCCAAGAAGATAGCGTTCGCCAATTTTCCCCTTATCGGAAATCAACAAATGACCTGCAGCACATTCTTCTACGCCGACAAAGTTCAGCCCGGTTTCGACGTAGCCGGGCATTTTGCCATTCAGAAAATCGAGAATGATTTTGCCAGTCGGCGTCGGCTTCCAGTCCCACGGACCGACGGGAGTAGTCGGCATCGCAACAATCGCTGGAAAGCCTTGCTTCGCGGCGTCAAGAACTTCCCTTTCGGCTTGCCACTTCGAGCGCTTGTAGTGGCCAACCATTTCGTCAAGTTTTGCGTCGGTGAATTCGTTGGGATGCTCGGGACGGTCGACAGCGATCGTGGCGACAGTACTGGTGTAAATAAACTGTGAGACGTTGGCGCGTTTGGAGGCTTCGACAAGATTTTTTGTGCCGCCTACGTTCGAATCGTAAATGTCCTGCTTGCGCTTAGCCCAAAGCCGATAGTCTGCCGCGACGTGAAAAACGCGCGTGACGTCGGCAAGCGCTTTAGACAGTGAAGCGGAATCGCGAAGATCACCGGTGACATATTCGAGTGGAAGATCGGCGATGGCGCGATTGTTGCTCGAGGCGCGTAACAAAACGCGGACGCTTTCTCCTCGTGCAACAAGCTGTCGCGTAACGTGGCTGCCGAGAAAGCCGGATGCGCCGGTAACGAGCGTGATCATGGCTTAGTCGCCTTCCTCGAAGGCGTTTTCCGAACCAGCGGAATATTTGCCGCGCGCCAGGGCCGGAGCCGTTTCGGCGTAGGATGCTTCCAGTACTTTCGAAAAATTTTCCCAGCGGACACAGCGAATCATGGCACGAACGTCAGCAAGCGTCTCCGCAAGCGACGAATCGTCTGCTGCATGTCCGGCTGAAGTAACGACAAAACCATCGACGTCTTTCTTATCCAGAAACTCAATGAGTTCGCCAACGTCGCAGGCGTCCGTTTCCGGTGCGACCGTGACATGGGCGGCGATCAAAAATCCGGAAAGCTTTGCAGCGCGGATAGCTTCCATGGAGCGGCTAAACGCATCCGGGCGTCCAACAGCGCGATTGTGAGCTTCTTCGCGGCCGGCAAATTCGAGCGCGAGAAAGAGCCGTGAATCCGGACGGAACTCATGAATGCGCTGGCGAAGGTTGTAACCGCTAGTGTGCACAAATGTGTAGCGCTCCGATTCCACAATCGCGTTTGCAGCGCTTCCGATTTCAGGATGGAACAAAGGTTCCGTGCTGCCAAGCCAAACAACCGGAGAAGCAATACTGCGAACGCGCGCGGCGCACTCCTCAGGTGAGTGCCATTCCAATTCGGTCGATTGTTTGTCAAAACGGCTGCGCGGCGACAGATGCGTTACGCAAGGCGAAAAATGAAAAATCGGAGGAGGCGCTGGTGTGCCCGCGAAGACTTTCGACACCTTTGACCGGAACAGTGCGGCGCTAAGCCGAAATGGAAACCGCATTCGTGGCTCTTAAAACCCGCTGCGCAGCCGGAACTCTTCCGGCTGGAAAAGGAACGCGCGAAATTCCTGGGAGCGCCGCGACTGATTATGAAACCGCGCGAGCGCATAAACAGGGAACGAATTGCGATAGAGGTGATATTTCAAATAGAAAACGCAGGGAAAGCCCGTACCAGTGAATTCGGATTCGCTCCAGGAGCCGTCATTGTTCTGCTGCTGGACAAGATAGGCGGCTGCTTTTGCGATGGCGGGATCGCCCGGATCGGCGGCTGCGAGTAGACCGATGAGGCCCCAGGCTGTTTGCGAAGGAGTGCTGACGCCCTGCCCCTTCGTCGCCGGTTCGTCATAGCTGCGCAGCGACTCGCCGAAACTGCCGTCGGATTTCTGCACGCTCTTGAGCCAGTTCACAGCCCGTTTGCAATAGTCTTTCGCGTTGAGCGAAACGGTTTCGAGCGCGCGCAGAACGCCGCTCGTGCCGTAAACGTAATTCACACCCCAACGGCCAAACCAGGAACCGTCTTCACATTGGTCCTTCAAGAGGAATTTCAAGCCGCGCTGAATCGCCGGGTGTTCTGCGGGCCAGCCGAATCGACCAAGACATTCCATTACGCGCGCCGTAACATCCGCAGTCGAAGGATCAATCATTGCGTTATGGTCGGCGAACGGAATGTTGCAGAGAAAATTGCTGTCGTTGTCGCGATCGAACGCAGCCCAGCCGCCATCGCGGTTTTGCATGCTGAGCAGCCACTGCACGCCGCGACGCGTCGCCGCTTCCATGCGAGCTTCATCGGGAAACTTCACGCGCTGGAGCGCCATCAAAATGAATGCAGTATCGTCAACGTCAGGATAGTGGTCGTTGCGAAATTCGAAAGCCCAGCCACCTGGTTCGGCGTCTTTATTTTTAACCTGCCAATCGCCGCCTCCAAGGATTTGTTTGGAGAGAATCCAGTCCGCCGCTTTAACGAGCGTGGGATGATCCGGTTCGACTCCAGCTTCTTCCAGAGCAACCATAGCGATGCAGGTATCCCAAATCGGAGATACGCACGGCTGCATGCGGATCGTGTCGTTCTCTTCGATTTCAAATTTCGAAAATTCCTTGATTTCACGCCATGGGAGCGGATCTTCCGGCCCATGTCCGAGCGCGATGAGCGCGAAAATGGAATTCATCATCGCAGGATAAATTGCCGCGACACCTTCCGAGCGCTCCATATGCTCGAGCATCCACTGTTTCGCTTCGCGCAGTGCCCGCTGGCGCAACGGCTTCCAGGGGGATTTTTCGTAGAGCTTGAATCCGCGATCGAGCGCAAGGAAAAAATTTTTCCAGGAGATGAGCTTGTCACTCCAATCAAATGCTGCCGCCTTGTGCGACGAATCTTTGAACAGCTCGTCGACGTGTGCGCTTTCTGGAACTCTCCAATCGGGGCGAAGCGCGGAAAGAATCGCCAGCGGAATTACTATGCCGCGGGTCCACGAGGACATTTCATAAATGTTCAACGCGAACCAGTCCGGCAGGAGCATCATTTCTGGTGGAATAGCGGGAACAAGATCCCATCCCACAACGCCAACGAGCGCAAGATAGAATCGGACGTAGGAATTTGTGTGTTCCAAGCCGCCGAGACGATGAATCACGGCTCGCGCTTTTGCAAGATGAGGCGCGTCGGCGTTATCACCGGCCAGCTTCAGCGCGAAATATGCTTTGCAAGTGGCGTTCAGTTCCGAAGGACCACCAGGATAAATATTCCAGCCGCCGTCAGGAAGTTGCTTGCGGCGAACATAGTTGGCAAGCTTGGCAATGCGAACAGGATCGGCTTTGCCGAGGACATGGAGGTAATAAATGTAATCGGATTCGAGCGTGGAATCTGCTTCGAGTTCGCCGACCCAGTAACCTTCGTCGGCCTGCAGCGAAATCAAGTGCTCAGCGCCGCGCTCAATGGAATCAGGGAGTTTTTCAGCCCAGTCCTGCTGGTGCCACGGCAAAGACGCCGGGGCGGCGGGAACCTGCTCACCGATGCGAACGACAGAAGCCATTCTGCTCCCCCAGAGCTTAATCCTGTTAAGTAGCCGGCCCCCGCCGGCATTACGTCCCCATAACCCTTCTGTTTACAGACACATACATTGCGAACGGAATTCCAAAAACAGTCTGAAACAGTACTCCCTAATTATCGCCGTCTTTCCACATGCGGTCAATCCTCAAGATTTGCTGATGAGGCGCAAAAGTTTAGATGCGTGAGGACGGGGATTTCGATAGAACGCCGTTCATTAGATTTAACAGGCCAGGTGGCAGCGGCTGAGATTCCATTTGAACAAACGCTGGCTTGGCTTGGATTAATTTGCCCGAGATTTGCGGCCAGGCTTGCGTTTGTGCGTCGAAGTTGTGGCGAAGGACGAACGCGTCCGCACGATCGAGTAAAGATTGCGCCGTGGGCTTGAAATCCTGCTTCAACGGATCGAGTACTACGAGACAAACGGACGGCTTTAGAAATTGCAGAAGCGAATTACTTTCGATGATTAGGTTGAGTGTGCCCACGCCGTTTTCGCTTGCCAGTTTGCTCAAGGACTCGCGCAAGAGTGGCATGCCTTCGGCGAGATAGCCTTGCTTGGTACGGAGCCAAAAAGAGCGGCGCGCACCTGCAGCGAGGAAGCGTGCGCTGTCGGTTCCACTCGACGAATCAGTTTCCCAATTGAATGCGCTTGTGTGGTCGTCTGGCGCACAACCGCAGAATTCTCCGTTCTGCGCGCAGACACCGTGACCGAATTGCGTGATCTTTCCTGCTACGAAATGTGCTTCGGGCAACGCGACAATCAAGTCACAGACAAGTTGCGTCTTGCCAATGCTTCGCGTGTGTCCGCCAACAACGATTAAGCGGCACTCCCGCGATTCTTCTTTTTCAGCTTTTGCCAACTTTCGCCTCTAACTCTTTGATGCGTTCGGCAAGTTCCGGAAGACGCGCATACCAAACATAGATTTCTTTGAACTTACCGATTTCGCGCGCGGGAGTTCCCCAAACCGTTTGGCCGCCACGAATTGTCTTTCCGGTCGGGATGCCGGCCTGTGCACCTGCTACGGACTGGCTCTCGAGCGTGCAATGGTCCGCGATGCCAACTTGTCCGCCACAGATTACATAGTCGCCTATTGTGCTTGATCCCGAAACGCCGGTCTGCGCTGCAATCACAGTGTGCATCCCGATTTTCACGTTATGGCCTACGTGAACGAGATTGTCCAGCTTGACGCCTTCCGCGATGCGCGTGTCGTCGAGGGAGCCGCGGTCTATCGTAGTATTTGCTCCAATTTCCACATCATCACCGATTTCCACAATACCTGCCTGCGGAAATTTCAAGTAGCGGCCTTCACCGTGAGCATAGCCGAAGCCATCAGCGCCTATAACCGCGCCGGAATGAATCTCGACACGATGACCGACACGAATACTCGCGTAAAGCGTGACGCGTGGGTGGATGCGGCAGTGGTCGCCGATCCAGCAACCAGAGCCAATGACGGTATGCGCGCCGATTTCTGTTCCTTCGCCGATGTGTGTGTCTTCGCCAATCACAGCATAGGGGCCGACCGAAGCGGTCGCGTGAACGCGCGCAAGCGGAGCGATGATCGCCGTTGGGTGAACGCCACGTGCAAGGGGAACGCGTTCGCGAAGTATCGTTGCCGCTTTTGCGAAAGCATATTTGGCGTTGTTAGCGCGTAGAACGGTTTTTCCCTGAAGCGCAATTCCCGGTTGCGCGATGACAACTCGCGCGGCGCTGGCAAAAACTCGCTCAGCATGCTTCGCAGCATCAACATAGATTAGGTCGCGCGCGCCGGCACGTTCCGGCGCAGCTACTCCTTGTAATTCAGCGCCACCCTCGCCTTCGAGGGTGGCGCCGATCAGTTCCGCCAATTCTTTTGCAGTTCGAATCATCGTGGTCCTCACAAGAAATCGTACAGTGGCGGGTCGCCTTTGGGCCGTGTTTTCCATCGTGCGTGCGCCCAGACCCATTGGTCGGGAAATTTGCGAATGATAGCTTCGATAATTCTGGCAAACCGTTGTGTATTTTCAAAAATGTCTTGCTCAGCGTTTCCGGTTTCGATGAGTTCGACGGCGTGGTCAAAGCGAAGTTTATATTTTTCGGAGACAGCGTCCCAATATGCATATCCGGGAACAACCGGCGCGCCCGTGTGCAGCGCGAGGCGAGCAATGCCCGTTGTTGTACAGGCAGATTTGCTGAAGAAATCAACGAACACGCCTTCTTCGGGCAATGTGTTTTGATCGGCAAGGATTCCCACGATGCCGCCGTTGTTGAGAGCCTTTAGCACAGCCCGCGCAGATTCATTTTTGTAAATCGGTTGATTGCCGCTGAGGCAGCGATAGCGATTGACGAATGCATCGAGCCGCGTATTGTCCAGCGGACGCGCGAGATAGTGCATCGAGTAACCGTAGACGGCATGCGCGAAAGAGGAAAGCTCCCATGCTCCGATGTGGCCTGTAAGAATAAGCACGCCTTTTCCGCGGCGCTGTGCTTTCAGAAAATTTTCATGGCCCTCGATTTCGATTATTTCTTCAATGTTTCCGCGGTCATAGCTCGGGAAACGGGCAAATTCTACGGCTTGCCAAGCGAGAAGGCGCGCCATATTCCCGATTGTTTCGCGGCGTTTTGCGTCGCTCCAATCCGGAAACGCGAGCCGCAGATTGAATTCTGCGACGCGACGCAATTTCGGAAGTAGCGCCATTAGGGTTTGAATCGTGGCCGCAGCAAGCGTGCGCGCAATGGATCTTGGAAGAATTCCAATAAATTTTAAGAGCAGCCACGCGGGCGCAAATTCGAGCCATTCCTTCATCGTGTGCCATTATGCTAGAAGATTACTGTCGAACGTAATGACCAACGACGATTCCACCGCAATTCCAACCACGAGCATAAGCCCCGCCGCGCGCATCGGCTGGGGCGCACTGATTGTTGTGACGCTGGCGGTCTGTTACTTCTGCAATCTTGGCGCAATTGGTTTTGTTGGGCCCGACGAACCGCGCTACGCGTGGATCGCGCGCGACATGGCGGAGACCGGCGATTGGGTGACGCCGCGGCTCTACGGCAAACCATGGTTTGAAAAGCCGGTGCTGTATTACTGGATGGCGGGCGCGAGTTTCAAATTATTTGGTGTCAGCGAAGCCGCTGCTCGATTACCAAGCGCAATTTGTGCGCTCTTTGCGACGCTGGCGCTCGCGTGGCTCGCCTGGCGTATCTACGGCGCAGAAACAGCGCAATGGCTCTTGCTCCTGTTGCCCACCAGCGTCGGCATGATCGGATTTTCGCATGCAGCTGCCACGGACATGCCGTTCAGCGGGATGCTAACGATTGCGATGGTCTGCGCCGCTGTCATCCTTGGACTTGTGCAGAATGAGAACACTCCCATCCTTCCGCGAACGCCATGGTTCGCGTTGATATTGTTCGGATTCTTTCTGGGACTAGCAGTTCTGGCCAAAGGACCGGCGGCAATTATTCTCTGCGGCGGTGCAGTCTTCTTTTGGGCGCTTTTCACAAAAAAATGGCGCAATGCCTTTCGTCTGCTGCATCCGGCGGCAATCGCTTCGTTCTGCGCGACTGCACTACCGTGGTACGTCCTTTGCGCTCGCCGCAATCCCGACTTCTTCCGCGTCTTCATCATCGAACACAACTTCAGGCGCTACTTGACGCCCGAATTCCAGCATATCCAACCGTTCTGGTATTACATTCCGGTTTTGTCAGTTGCCTTTTTGCCTTGGCTGGCCCTAGCGCTTGGTGCTCTTGTTGGCTGGTCAGCGGCAAAGTTCAGCTTTCGCCCGAACCAAAGTACAATCTATTTTCTTTGCTGGGCGTTGTTTTGTGTTGCGTTCTTCTCGACATCAAAATCGAAACTGCCAGGCTACATCCTGCCCGGATTCCCAGTAGTCATTCTCTTAAGCTCAGTTGCCGTTTCATCCGCACGTTCAATCCTCCGAAAGGCGATCCTGATCGCCTGTGTGATTGCCGGTGTGTTGTTCATCGCGACTGGTCTGGTAGTCGTCGTGTCTCATCGTTTCCCCGAAAAATTCATCGACTTAGAGCCATCCGCAGTGATTCTCGTTCTAGCAATGGGCGTGGCAAATCTTTTGCTCGCAGTTGCTTTAAAAGCGCGTTCGAAGACAACGGCTCACGTAGTGTTGACTTCTCTCTCTATAGCGCAAATTCTTTTTTTGATGGGTGGAATGAATCTCCTAGCGAAACGAACCGAATTCTGGGGCATGGCGCCAGGCGGTATAGCGTCTGTCGTTGCCCACGATGGAATTCCCATAGCACACCTGAGGACACTCGGACTCAAGCGCGATGCGCAGTACGCCCTGAACTTTTATCTGCATCGCGAAATTAAAGATTGGAGAGAAGATCCGGTCGACGACGGTTTCGTTCTTTCAAACGGACTGTACTGCGATCAAATTAATCCTCGGCTCGCTTGCCACGATTTATGGAGTAGACGCGACTTCGTGAGTGGTGCTTGGGCCTTGTTGCGAATCACGCCGCGTGGTTCAGCGGACGGGTCCGCCAGTAGCGGGCAAGTGCGCTAAGAAAAACGTCACTACACGATTCTCGTAGGTCCTCTTGTCTTCATCAGCCAGACCCGCGAAATTGCCGTGCGGAATGACTGCTTGCTCGCGAGGCTCGGGTGACTTCACAAAAAGCTCTCGCGTCAGCTCGGCGAGCTCTGGTTGATCGCTGGCTTCAATGTAGAGCTTCGGAACTCCGGACACGGCGCTGAGACGCTTCGAAAGCGGTGGATCCTGTTTGTGTTGGTAGTTCAGCCAGTCAAAGCTCAATTCCGCGGAGCGCACCATAAACGGAAACACTCCAAGCCCAGTATTTCCAACTTCGACTTTCACCATCTGCTTTGGCTCGTCGTAAACGGAATCGAGCACCAACGCTCGCACGCGTTTGTCAGTCTCCGCTTCGCGTAGCGAAGCATATGCGCCGAGGTTGTACCCCCAAAGCCCAAAGCTCGCCGGATCCACATCCGTGCGGGCAGCCAACGTATCAATTGCGGCGCGTAGTTCTTCTGCTTCCTTGTAACCAAACGTGGTCATGCCGGCATTCGCACCGTGCGCAGCAAAATCAAAGACAAAAACGTTGTATTGATGATCCTGAAGTGCCGAAACAAGCGTCAGCAATTCGCTGCGGCTCGATTCATAGCCATGACACAAAATAATCGTCGGCGCACCGCGCAATCCGGGGAAAAACCACCCTTCGCGGCTGCCCAGTCCAGCCACAGTGAATTGCACCTGATCCGGGCGACCCGGAAATGTATTCATATTGATTTCAGAGCTGGTGCGCTGCGGCTTTACGATTCGATAGACGAGAAATCCTGCGATGGCGAGCGTGGCCAGGCCGACGAAAAAAGCCAGCGCGACAATGGCCGTAAACACCTTCGTATACCACTTGGTGGGATATCTCAGCTCAAAGAGGATGGACATGCGCGTTCTGGACGCTCTGGGCGCGGCTTTACGCCGCAGGATTAAAATCCACTTGAATTTCTGACTTCATTTGAAGCCTAACATGAGGCAACTCGAGCTTTCGGGCCGGTTTGCGATAGTGTGTCGCATTTATATCGTGCCGGCTACTTTACGCAACGATTTACTCTGTTTGCCTATTTTTCCTGGGCTAATCGGCTATGATTGGGTCGTAACCATGCAAGCGCAACCAGGGACCGTAACTTCTCATTCTTCATGAACATCGTCGACCTCCGCCAAACCACAGTGCGGCAGATTGAACCCCTTCTTGACGAAGAGGCCGTTCATTGGCGCGACGAATTGCATTGGGACTATCGCGGAGCCCTGGAACTGATCAAACGTTTTCTGGAAGCACATGCGCTTTCGGGCTGCGTCGCCTACGAAAACGGCACCGCGGTGGGATACGCGTTTTACGTTCTTGAGGAGCACAAAGGATTGATTGGGGGTCTCTACGCTTCGCCGCGTTTTGAGCAAGCGGCGATTGCGCGGCGCATGCTCGAAGAGATGCTTTTCTCGATGCGCGCGATTCCGCATGTAACGCGCATCGAAGCGCAACTCATGCCCTTTGGCGGCCCCGTGGACAGGCCGCTGACGGATCAAGGATTCCGGCTTTACACGCGACAGTTTATGATGCTCGATCTGCACAAGCCGACCGAGTTTCGTATTTCCGCCACGACGGGCCTGCGCTTTTCGCGCTGGCACGACCGCTATTTTGATCCGTGCGCGAAGCTGATTTATCTAGCTTATGCGGATCATGTGGATGGCGACATCAACGACCAATACCGCAGCAAAGCTGGCGCGTTGCGATTTTTGAAGAATATTATCTTGCTGCCAGGATGCGGACAGTTTGTGCCGAGCGCTTCCTTTGTCATGCACTATCCGGGCAGCGACGATTTGGTTGGTGCAGTTCTCACGAGCGAAGTTTCTCCCGGCGTCGGTCACACGACGCAAGTCTGCGTTTTGCCGGGACATCAAGGTCATGGCCTCGGACGCGCTCTGATGCTTACCGCGGCCGACGCGCTGCGCGGACTAAAATTTCAGGAGCTGACTCTGACCGTAACGACCGAAAACCATACCGCTGTTCATCTATACGAGGAACTCGGTTTCAAAACATTAAAAACCTTCACCGCCGGCGTCTGGCCAAGATAAATCATCGTTGCCTCCGCACTTTTCAAATTGAGTGAATCTCGTGCTCTACGAGCGCGACGCAAAGGTGTATGCTCAAAACACAAGCTACAAGAGCGCGTGGAGCCGGTTGGCCAATTTCAAAGGCTCCGGGTACGCGCAATGAGGCTTTATGGCAAGAGTTATAAGCTTGCTTGTGAACGACACACCATCGAAGGTAGACGCCGACGCTCGTTCTAGCCTGCTCTCTATCCTGCGTGAACAACTTGAACTAACCGGGACCAAATATGGCTGCGGCGAAGGCCAGTGTGGCGCTTGCACTGTGCTCATCGACGGTGTGGCTCACCGTTCGTGCCTGACACCGGCTGCTGATGCTGAAGGAAAGGCCATCACTACGATTGAGGGGCTGGCCAAAAACGGCCGCTTGCACCCGTTACAAGAGGCGTTTCTCGCCGAAGAAGCTATGCAGTGCGCCTATTGTGCTTCCGGAATGATTATGTCGGCGGTGGGATTACTGCAAACGGACGCAAATCCTACGGAAAGCAAGATCAAGGATTCTCTCGAAGGCAATGTCTGCCGCTGCGGTACGCATCCGCGCATCGTTGCCGCTGTCCAGCGCGCGGCTCGCATAATGAAAGGAGGAACGTCATGAACGAACACGCGACTGTTTCTCTTTCCATCGAACCTGAGCGGTACGAATTGCGCGAAGCTCGCGCGTATGTTTTCGAACTCACCCGTAGAGACCTTTTCAAGTTTCTGGGCGCCGGCGCACTGTTTTTTTGTGCAAACACAAAAACCATTGCGCTGCAGGAATCCGGCCGAGGTCAGCGCCGCGGCGACGATATGCCGAAGGACATCGGCGCGTGGCTGCATATCGGAGAGGATGGAAAAATCACCGTATTCACTGGCAAGGTCGAAGTTGGCCAGAACATTCGGACATCCCTAGCACAAGCAGTCGCCGAAGAGTTGCATGCTCCGGTAAGTCAAATTGAACTGGTGATGGGCGATACGTTGTTGACTCCATACGATATGGGCACGTTTGGCAGCCGCACGACTCCCACGATGAATTTGCAGCTTCGAAAGGTTTCCGCCGCGGCTTGCGATTTGCTGAAAGACATTGCGGCAAAAAATTGGAGCATAGAGCGAGATCGGCTGGCCGCGGCCAACGGGAAAATCGTCGATCCGATTTCGAAAAACTCCGCAACCTACGGAGAATTGTTGAAAGGCCGCGAGATCGCGCAGATCATTCCCGACCAGGATCCATTACTGCCTGCGACGGAATGGAGAGTAGCGGGTAAGTCGCTCGCGAAAGCCGATGGCCGCGATTTTGTCACGGGCGTTCACAAGTATCCTTCAGATCAAAAGCTTCCCGGGATGCTCTACGGAAAAGTAGTGCGGCCTTCCAAATTTCAAGCGACGCTTATTTCGGCAGACACGACGGCAGCAGAGAAAATGCCTGGTGTCATCGTGGTTCGCGATGGCGATTTTATTGGCGTTGCGGCGCCGAGCGAAGAAATAGCCTCGCAAGCCGCAGCCGCCATCAAAACGGAATGGAAAGCGGAGCCACAGCCTTCCAGCAAGAATATTTTTGATTACCTGCGGAAAAATCCAGAAAGGCGAGAAAGTACGAACTCGCCAGCGGATCAAGGCGCTCAAGCGACTGTCAGGGGGAGCGGCCAGCAACTCTTGGCAACTTACACTGTTGAATACATTGCTCATGCTCCCCTTGAACCGCGCGCGGCGTTAGCGGAATGGGAAGGGGACAAGCTCACGGTTTGGACCGGCACGCAACGACCATTCGGCGTGCGGGAAGAATTGGCGGCCGCTTTTCACATTCCGCAAGAAAGTGTTCACGTGCTTATGCCGGACACGGGCTCCGCCTATGGAGGCAAGCATACCGGTGAAACGGCAATCGAAGCCGCGCGCCTCGCTCGCGCAGCAAAAAAGCCCGTGAAAGTTGTCTGGACCCGCAAGGAAGAATTTACTTGGGCCTATTTCCGCCCGGCGGGAGTGATAGACATCCGCGCCTCTGTAGACTCCAGCGGTCGTCTTGAACATTGGGAATTCACCAATTTCAATTCGGGCGGCTCGGGGTTGAACACGCCTTACGCCGCAGAAGTCCGCAACGAAAAATTCCAGCCGACGAAATATCCCTTGCGTCAGGGCTCCTATCGGGGCCTCGCAGCCACTGCCAATCACTTTGCCCGTGAATCGTTCATGGACGAGTTGGCGCATCAAGCAAAAATGGATCCACTCGAATTTCGCAGGAAGAATTTGAAAGATGAAAGGCTGCGCGCAGTTCTTGAGGCGGCGGCAAAGAAATTCGGCTGGCCAGGCGTTAAGAAATCTTCCGAACAAGGATTTGGAATTGCGGGCGGCTTCGAAAAAGGCGGCTACGTCGCTACATGCGCAGAAGTCACGGTAGACCGCAGCAGCGGTTCCGTCCGCGTGGCGCGTCTTGTCACCGCGTTCGAATGCGGAGCTATCGTCAATCCGGATGGCCTTCGCAATCAGGTGGAAGGCGCAAATATTATGGGCCTTGGAGGTGCGCTCTTCGAAGCAATCGAGTTCGAAGACGGCCGTATCCTGAACGCTGCATTTTCCAAATATCGCGTTCCGCGTTTCAAAGACGTGCCTGCGATCGAGACTGTGCTCATCGACCGCAAGGATCTACCTTCAGCAGGTGCGGGCGAAACACCAATCGTCGGCGTTGCACCTGCAATCGGAAACGCCATTTTCAACGCCACTGGCGTTCGTTTGCGCTCTCTGCCGATGGTCCCGAACGGATTAAGAATCTCCTAAATCGCGACCATGGTGCCTGTAGCGAAATCCTATTCCCGGCTAGCGAGGCGCGCCGCTTCAAATTCATCGCCCTTTTGCCATTCGATCAACGCGGACTTGTCTGCAGCCCACGTCCCCAGTTCGAAACCAAATTTCGTCATCTTCGCTAGACCGCTGAAGTCCCAGTCTTCACGAAACTCGTCTGTCACTTGATGATAGTTGTGCTCGTTGTACTTCTTGGCCTGCGCTTCTCCCCACGCCGTATCGTGGCCCTTGAATTTCATACCCTCGCTAATCGAAAACGAAGGGATACCCACGCGCGCCAAACTGAAATGGTCTGAGCGGTAATAGTGGCCCGCTCCGGGCTTCGCATCGGGCTTAATGGCTAATTTGAATTCCTTCGCTACTGCTTCCACCGCTGGATAGAACGTCGTCCGTTCCGCCCCGCTGACTTCTACTTCTTCGGGTTCACCGAGTGGCTCCAGCGCGTCGTAGTTCAAGTCGAGCGAAATTTTGCCGGCAGGAATCGCGGGATGCTTTCCGAAATATTCCGAACCGAGCAAGCCCTGCTCTTCCGCTGTTACCGTCGCAAACAAAATCGAACGCTTCGGTGCGGGTGATTTGGCCCAAACGCGTGCGAGCTCAAGCAAAATTCCGCTGCCCGTCGCATTGTCCACTGCGCCGTTATAAATCTGGTCGCCCTTGAGCGAAGGGTCGATCCCGAAATGGTCGTAGTGCGCCGTGTAGAGAATCGCTTCGTCCTTCAACTTGGCGTCGGAACCTTCGAGTTTTGCGATCACGTTGCGTGATACAAACGGGCGCAACTCGCTCGCAATGTGGGCCTTGAAATGAACTGGCAACTCAATCGGCTTGAAATCGCGTGATTGCGAATCCTTATAGAGTTTGTCCAGATCGAGACCAGCCATCCCAACCAGCTTCTTCGCTACCTCCAATTGAATCCACGAAGCCGCTTGCAATTTCGGAGTTCCATCCCGACGCAAATACGAGCGTTCCGTTCCCCACGAGTTGCGCACTACGTCCCAGCCATAGCTTGCCAAATCTGTGCGATGAATAATCAGCGTCGCTACAGCCCCATGCCGTGCCGTTTCTTCAAACTTGTATGTCCAACGCCCGTAGTACGTCAGCGCTTTGCCTTTGAAAAATTTCTCATCGTTCGACTCAGGCTCATTCACAAAAAGCAAGGCAACTTTGCCCTTCAGGTCTGCTCCTTTGTAGTCGTCCCACTGGTACTCGGGCGCAGTAATTCCAAATCCCACAAAGACAATCGGCGCATCAATATCGGCGGTTTCTGTCTGGCTCTCGTTACTCGTCACCAAATCATCCAAATGTTTCAGAGGAATCGCATCGCCCTGGGCCGGAGCCAACGCAAACGTGCTCTCCGCGCGAGTCTTCACGCCCACCATCGGGACTTCTTGAAAGAAAGTTCCCTTCTCTCCGCCGGGCTTCAACCCAAACGACTCAAATTGCTTCGCAATCCAATCCGCTGCCGCATCGCCGCCTTTTTGTCCTGTGCCGCGCCCTTCGAGAGCATCGCTGGAAAGATACTTCACAAATTCACGAATCTTCGCAGCTTCAACCTGTGGCTTCTGCTGCCCTAGCGCGGCAGCAGCGAAGCAAGCTGCCGCAGCCAGTGCTGCGGACTGGATCGCAAACTTCATTTTCATTGCTGGCCCTCGAATTATTTCTTTGCTTTGTCTTTCAACAATCCCTTGAGCTCGGACATGAATTCCTGCACATCCTTGAAATCCATGTAAACGCTGGCAAATCGCACGTATGCCACTTTGTCCAATTTCTTCAGCTTGTGCATAATCATCTCGCCGATCTCGGTCGTGGTGAGTTCGCGCTCCGTCGCTTCGTGCACGACGCTTTCAATTTCGTCTACAATCGCTTCGAGCTTAGGCGTGGCCACAGGACGCTTTTCGCAAGCTTTTAACAATCCCTGCAAAATTTTTTGTCGTTCGAACCGCTCGCGCCGGCCATCTTTCTTGATGACCATGTACGGAATCTCATCAATCCGCTCGTAAGTCGTGAAGCGCCGCTCGCATTTCAGACATTCGCGCCGGCGGCGAATCGTATCGCCCGTGCGCCCTTCGCGCGAATCGATTACTTTGTCATCGGTATGCCCGCAAAATGGACACTTCAATGGTCCGATTCTCCTTCGCGGCTGGGATGCGAAGCGCCGCGTGCCGCCTCTTCCGCCAATTCTTCTTTTTCGTGTTCCGCCATCTGCCGCAACTGCCCAAACGAAAATCCTTCGTGAATCAGCAGCGGAACGCCCGCAAAGCTGCAAGACGCAAATGTCACCAGCCATAACACCAGCGCAGCCGCCACAGCAGCCTCTTTTTCTACTCCAAATACCTGCGTATAAGCAAAGATTGCCAGCGCCTGTGCTCCCCCGCCCACTGCCGGCAATTGCAAAACGGATCCCATCAGCGTAATCGCCAGCAAAAGCAAACAGTCGCCAACGCCAAGCAAGCCCAGCTTCCCGCCAAACCCGTGCGAAACAAACAAATAGACCAGCGCCACAAAATACCAATGGATCAACGAAAGAAAAACGGATTCTCCCAAATCGCGCCAGGTGCGAATCGTCTGAATCCCGCGAACAAAGCCAAGGATGATATTCGCAACGCTGGCCCGCCATCCGTGCGCTGCACTCCAATTCTGTAGTACCCGCTCCAGCATTCCCGATCCATGCAGCCGCAGGTATGCCAGAAAACCGACAATGGCAACCACTCCCATGGCGAGCAGTGCGCCTCCGGTCCTGGCGCCCTTTTCAATCGCTGATGAAGTAGTGCCGATATGTTCATGCGACGAATAGAGCAGCAAACCAAGCGCAGCAATCACAGCGCTGCTCACAACATCGAACAACCTCTCAAGAACGTAAATCCCGAATACATCTGCGACAGGAAGTTTTGCATTACGCGAAAGCAGCAGTGGCCGCACTGGCTCGCCCGGGCGCCCCAACACAAAAATTGCCGCAAACCCGGCCAATGTCATTTTGTAAATCGGCCAAAATTCCGCTCTTCCCAGGTTTTTCTGAAACACTTGCCACCGCATAGCGCGGAGCGCGTAGCAGAGATAAATCATGGCAATGCCGAGAAGGATGTATAGGGGATTGGCGCTGCGGATGGCCGCCCAAAGTTTGCCGCCACTAAAGTCGCTCAAATGAAGGAGGTTTCGGGAACGGTAGAGGACAAAGCCCAGAAGAACAAGCGCCGCCGCGCCCACCAACAACTTCTTCTTGTTTCTCTGCATGAGCCATTGAGCCTACTGGCACCGGCTCACCCCGTCAAGCTCGCCCCCAAACTATTGCCCAAACTATTGTTAGTACAGGGCTTGTATCCCAACCCCTCCACCGGTAAGATGCCCTCCATTCGGTCGTTCAAGTACTAGCTGTTCAGGGGAACTTTTCGGCTGCAGTTTTCGTTCCATACTCTGACAGGCCGAGAGACCTTCAGGATTCGAGGCTAATGAAGCGTTGGGGCAGGACGTACAACTGGTCCAGCAATGCCTCCAGGGAGATGGCTCAGCCTGGGAGGAACTCGTGCGTCAGCACAACCGGCGCGTTTTCAACATCTGTTACCGGTTCACCGGCAACCGCACCGAAGCAGAAGACCTGACGCAAGATGTATTCCTCCGGATCTATAAGACTCTGGCGAGCTACCGTTCAGCGCACGGCGGCTTCGCAACCTGGATGACCAGCGTGACGCGGAACCTGTTGATTGACCACTACCGGCGCACCAAGCGCGACCGGGCGACTGATTCACTCGACGACGCCATGCCGGTCGTGGAAAACAAGGAATCGTCCGCCAAGCGTCCAGACGAACAAGCATTACTCGGCGAATTGAGTGGTCAGGTGCAAACGGCGCTCACTAAGCTTTCGCCGGAGTTGCGCGAAGCCGTTATTCTGCGCGACTTGCAACAATTGGAATATGGCGAGATTCAAAGGGTTCTCGCGGTGCCCGAAGGAACGGTAAAATCAAGAATCAACCGGGGCCGCATCGAATTGGCGCGCATTCTTCAACAAATGGGGGTGCGTCCATCCTGATTTTGGATGTATCGCTGGGTGCTTTATGAACTGGACCTGTGAACAAACCGAATTGCGTTTGAGCGACTACCTCGACGGACTTCTCACCGTCGCCGAAAAACACGAGTTTGACGCTCATGTGAACACTTGCGCGCGCTGCACTCCCCTTGTCTCTAGCGTCACACATGCGCTTTCCAGTCTGCGTTCGCTGCCGCAAATCGAACCGACTTCGCACCTCGTTTACAACATTCTGGACAAAACGCTCGGTCCGCGTGAAACCGTTACCGGCTGGGCCGCAGTTCTTGCATGGTTCCGCGGCTTCAATCCGCAGCGCCTTGCCTACGGCGGCGTTTCGTTCTGCGCGATGTTCCTCATGTTTGCGTCTTTCACTTCATTTTCGTGGAAGAAGCCTCGCATCGCCGATCTCGCGCCGGCAAAGGTCTATCAGGGTGCCGATCGCCAGGCTCATCTGGTTTATGCGCGCGGTACAAAATTTGTCAGCGACCTTCGCGTCGTGTACGAAATCCAATCCAGACTGCAGCGCACGGAAGATTTGCAAAACAATCAGGATTCCACCACGCCAAAGAGTTCTCCTGAAAAAGATCCTGGGCGCACGGACGGCTCCGCGCCGGCTTCGCCCAAGCAACAAAATCGGGCCAATGATTTGGGTTCGCATGCCGTTGTGCTTGCTGCTGGATTTCCCGCGTGTTGGGAAGGGAGAATTCGATGAAGTGTGCCGTCCATCCTGAGGTGGATGCAACCGGGTTTTGTCGTAATTGCGGCAAGGCACTCTGCGCCACTTGCGCACGGCCCGTCCGGGAAGTTCTCTACTGCGAAAATTGCCTCGCCACAGGCATGGGAATGGGCACGCCTGCACCGCCGCCAGCTGCAAACGATCCCTATTCTCAACCGGCTTATCAGCCAGGTTTCGTTCCGCCTGCCTCTCCTCTGCCGACGCCACTACCACCTGGCAGGCCCAGCGGCGCGGTCGCCTTCATGCTCGGCCTCTTCCCTGGCTTGGGTGCTGTTTACAACGGCGAATACAACAAAGCTTTGATTCATCTCGTGATCTTCACCGCTCTCATACTAGGCCTCGTGGAAGCTGCCAATGCTGATGATTTCAGCGTGGGAGCAGTCCTCATTCTCGCTTTCTTGTTGGCTGGTTTTGTCTTCTACATGGCCTTCGACGCGATGCGCGTCTCACAAGCTAAAAGCCTCGGCGAACCCGTCAATGATCCGCTGAATGACTTCAGCAAGAACTTGCCACTTGGTCCGATTATTTTGATCGGCATCGGCGCCTTGCTGCTTCTCAGCAATTTTCGCGTCTTTGAATTTTTTCATCTGAGCCTGGGCAGGCTCTGGCCGCTCATTCTGATTGCCGCCGGAGCTGTGATGTTCCGCAATCGGACGGGCCGTTCGTGATTCGCAAGGAGTGTATTTGATGAGCGATAAAGTTCGCTGTTCCTGCCGCCGCTGTACGATTCGTGGGCTTATGGCGCCCGCGATCATCACGACTGTCGGCGTTTTGTTTCTCTTGGGCGAATTTCGCGGCGGCTATCTCTCCTTCCACCACACGTTTCCAGTGATCCTCATCGTGATTGGCGCGATCTTGCTTGCATCTTCCATAGCGCCAATGGACGGTCACGTTTCCACAAATGTGCCGCCAACGCCTCCCGCTCCGCCGAACAATCCTTATCAGGGTCCAACGCCAGGGCAAGGACAATAAATCGAAATGGCTAACGGCTTTCCAGAACGTCCTCGTTCGAGTGGGCTCTTTAGTGGTCTGCTCCTGATCTCGGTTGGCATTCTTTTGCTCTTTTGGAGTTACGCGCATATCGGCCTCGGCAGCGTGTTCCGTCATTGGTGGCCGCTGATTCTCGTCGTGTGGGGACTCGTAAAATTTTACGAACGCACTGTGGCACAGCGCCAAGGCCGCACCACCGGATGGATTACCGCGGGCGAAATCTTTCTTGTCGTGGGCATATTCTGTCTCGTAGGAGTCGTTGTAATTGTTGATCTCGTGCGCGAAAAAGTTGCTGGCGCAGGAGATGACTGGGGACTAACAACTGAGATTGGCAACCCATATTCGTTTGACGTGGACCTGCCGCCGCAACCCGCTCCCGCCAACGCTCACGTGCAGATCAACATTCCCCGAGCCGACATCAGCGTGCACGCTGCAGACGAAGCGCAAATCAACGTCACCGGAAAAAAGAAAGTAAAGTCGTGGAACGAAGAGGCCGCGCAAAAACTTGCCGATTCCGCAAAGTTGGAAGTGTCGAAGGACGGAGACTCTTACGTCGTTCGGCCGGCAGGTTCGGGGCAGAGCGATGCGCGCTTTGGCTTCGATCTTGAAGTCAGCGTCCCGAAGAAAACCGACCTGGATGTGAAAAACGAAAAAGGCGATATCCACGTTTCAGACATCGTGAACAACGTGAGCGTCACGACCCGTAAGGGCGACATCGAAATTTCTGACACAAGCGGCAGCGTCAACATTGATACGCAGGGCGGCGACACGTCCGTCTCCGACACCAAGGGAGACGTAAAAATCGCGGGCAAGGGCGGCGAAGTCAACGTCGTTAACGCAGCCGGCGGCCTGACTCTAAATGGTGAATTTTATGGCCCGATTCGCGCGGAAAAAATTCTGAAAGGTGTTCGGTTCATTTCCCGCCGCACGGACTTCACACTCACGCAGCTTACGGGCCACATGGAAATTGGCTCGGGAAATTTTGAAGTTGTGGACGCGCCCGGCAATCTCACCCTCCGGACATCCCAGGCGGACATCACTATCGAAAATCCTGGCGGCAAAGTGAACGTGGACAATCGCAATGGAAACCTGGAAGTGCGTTATTCCTCCGCGCCCAAGGACGATATTCAGCTGACCAACTCGTCCTCGGGAATTACATTGAGCCTTCCTGCCAATACCAGCTTCGAAATCGTCGGAGATTGCCACTCTTGTGATATCGACAACGACTTCTCCAGCGCGTCGCTAAACAAGACCACAACCAAATCCGGCGATGCACATCTCGAAGGCAAATACGGTTCCGGGCGCCCCATCAAAATCACGCTTCGCACCAGCTACGGCTCCATCGCCATCCGCAAAACCTCCTGACGCCTCGTAAGGTGCTTCAGCATGCGCGTCCTATGACCAGTCCCTGCCGTCTCCGCAAAACGCGGATCACAATTTCGCACGTCTAAACCCACAGCCCGTTGCTTGTAACCTCAATCCAAGGAATCCTCATGAAGAATTTCTTCCTCGGTGTCCTCGCTACAATTCTTTTCTTCTCTATAGCCACTTTTGCCTATCTCCGCCTCGGCTTCACCGAAGTCCGCGCTGACGCCCCCGTCCCTCGCATTGAGTCCTGGTTGATGGTTCCCTCCGTCCGCGCCTCAGTCCGCCGGCAAGCCCCGGAAATACGCAATCCCATTCCTCCCACCGACGAAACCCTCATCGCCGGCGGCAAAATCTATTTCTCAGAATGTTCTGGCTGTCACGGCGATCTTGAACCCGGTAAGGGCGGCTCGGCCACCGCTCTGATTCCCGCCCCGCCTCAGTTCTCATCGGTCGGATCTGACTTCACGGAAGCCCAGATTTTCTGGGTCGCCAAGCACGGTATCCGCCGTTCCGGTATGTTTGTAAACGGCCAGTGGGACTCCGACGAGAGACTCTGGCAAGTCTCCGCCTTCATCAAGCGCATCCGTTCCCTGTCCCCCAGCGTCCGCGCCGCCATCCTGGCACCAGTGGCAAAGTGAGCAGTGCATCGGTTCCATGGCCAAAACTTCGGCAGCGGCGTCTAATACCCTAGTCATGCGACGCCTCAACGCCTGCCTTAGCCTTTCCGCACTATTACTTTCTTGCTCGCCGGGTTCCCTTCCTCGCCTTCAAATTCGCCCGGATGTGCACTCAGCATTTCTTGAAAAGCTCTCCGCGGTCGCCATCGAAAGGACCCGCCATGTCGTTCGCTACGATCCCGCCTACGTTCGAATCCCCTATCCCAATGGCGATGTCTCCCCGGATACAGGCGTCTGCACGGACGAAGTTATCCGCACCTATCGCGCACTTGGCATTGATCTACAAAAAGAAGTCCACGAAGATATGCAGCAGAATTTTTCCGCCTACCCAAATCAACGCCGCTGGATGCTCGGTCACACAGACACCAATATCGATCATCGCCGCGTTCCGAATCTGCGCGTTTTTTTCTCTCGAAAAGGTGAAACGCTGCCTGTCACCTCGCGCGCGGAAGACTATCTCCCGGGCGAATTGGTTACGTGGGATCTCGGTGGCAACGTGCCGCACATCGGCATCGTCGTAGACAAAAAGTCATCAGAATCTGGTCGTTTCATGATCGTGCACAACATCGGCGCCGGCCCCAAAATGGAAGATGTGCTGTTCAACTGGAAGATCACCGGCCACTATCGCTACTTTGGTCCAATCAAATGATTTTACAGATTGAGGATTTATAGAGGCGAGTTTACATCGCCACCTTGCAATTGGTTTGATTTTGTAGTGGCGGGTCTTTAGACCTTCTTTTTCCTGCTTGGAAATCTAACGCTCCGCGACGCGATTCAGGTCTTCATAGAAGGATGGAAAAGAAACGCCGGCGCACTCAGCGTCGCGAATTGTGGTTCGCGATTCAGCCGCCAGGCCCGCAATTGAAAACGCCATGGCAATCCGGTGGTCGCCATGTGGTTCGATTTCCGCACCGTGCAATTTTCCGGCAGAACGTCCACCAACCTTTAGCCCGTCGGAGCGTTCCTCGACCGTCGCGCCCATCTTACGTAAATTTTCCGCCAGTGCGGCAATGCGGTCACTCTCTTTCACGCGCAGTTCACCCGCGTCGCGAATCTCAATTCCCTCTTCGGTGTACGGTCCTAGTGCAGCAAGCATCGGCAATTCGTCAATCACCAAGGGAATTGTATTGCCGGAAACCACGCCGCCCTTTAGCGAAGCACCCTTCACTGCAAGGTCACCAATTACTTCTCCATGGGAACTTTGGACAGAATGGATGTGAATGCTCGCGCCCATCTGCACAAAAACATCCAGAATCGCCGTACGCGTGGGATTTAATCCAACGTTCTGAATCAAAATGCTCGACTCGGGAAAGAGCGACGCTGCGGCAATGAAAAAAACAGCCGAAGAAATATCCCCCGGCACATCCAGATTGCGCGCCTGCAATTTAATTGAGCCATTCGATCCGACTCCATGAATTCGTGTCACGCGTGCATTTCTTTCAACTGGCGCGCCGAACTCCTCCAGCGCAAGCTCCGTGTGATCCCGTGTCCGCGCTGGTTCGGTGACGACCGTTTCGCCTTCCGCAAAAAGCCCCGCCAGCAATACCGCCGACTTCACCTGCGCGCTTGCCATCGGCATTTTGTAGTCGAGCGCACGCAATTTTCCGCCGCGAATTTCGAGCGGCGCGAAATTATCTTCTCGTGCCTTAATCTGCGCACCCATTTCGCGCAATGGTCCGACAACGCGTTTCATCGGTCGCTTTTGCAAACTCTCGTCACCGCTGATCGTCGTTTTGAAATCCTGCCCAGCCAAAATCCCGGAGAGCAGCCGGATCGTAGTTCCTGAGTTCCCCGCATCAAGCGCGCGCCAGCTGCTTTTCAACCCACGCAAACCATGGCCCGTCACTCGAACCGTTGTCCCGTCCACTTTCACTTCCGCGCCTAGCGCCTTCATGCAACCAAGCGTGCTATGGCAATCCGCCGCAGCCGCAAAGTTGCGCAGCTCGCTCGTTCCTTCAGCCAGCCCAGCCAGCATGGCATAGCGATGCGAGATGGATTTGTCTCCCGGCATCTGCACGCCGCCGGAGAGGGATTTAGCGGGATAAATGACCTGTTTGCTCACGCGGAAATTCTAGCACGCACGCCCTGCCGACCTGTACGCCGGGACAGTTTGCAGCATCACACTTCTTACAAATGCGCTGAAACAACCGATTCGAGCGTTACGTATCATAGATGTAGGAACTATTCTTGAGGAGATTGGGAAATGTCTGCCAGTAGTGAAGTTCGCAAAATAGCCGCGCGCGCTGGAATGCTGATTGCGGCGGTATTCGTGTTGACGGTTCTGCTTTCCGCGATGCCGGGGCATCGCGTGCCCATTGTTGACGCGCAGGCACCGCAGGAATCAAGCGCCACTCAGGGCCAAATGCAGGGTATGGATCACAGCAAAATGCTGCCGCCCGACCCCGATGAACAGGCCAGCGAAAAAGACGCCATGGCCGACATGGCGCACATGCACGGTTCGAATCCGCACATGACGATGACCGCGATGCGCCAGCAAACTCCAGAGGACGTGCAGAAGGCAAACGAAATCGTCGCGCAGTTGAAATCTGGCATTGAAAAATACCGCGATTATCACGTTGCGCTGAATGACGGCTTCCGAATTTTTCTGCCGAACGTTCCGCAGCCCGAATATCACTTCACGAGTTACAGCAACGGATTCCTTGCAGCGATGCACTTCGATCCGTCACGGCCAACTTCCCTGCTCTACAAAAAAACTACCGATGGCTATGAACTCGTCGGCGCCATGTACACCATGCCCAAACGCGCGACCGAAGAGGAACTGAACAAGCGCGTGCCGCTGAGCGTCGCCGCGTGGCACCTGCACACGAATCTGTGCATGCCTCCGCAAGCGGAACTGAAATCCGCTGACTGGACAAAATTCGGCCTCAAAGGCTCCATCGTGACGCAAGAAGCCTGCGAAACCGCCGGCGGCCACTTCCGCCCATCCGTTTTCGGCTGGATGGTCCACATCTATCCCTACGAAACATCACAAGACAAAATCTTCGCGATGCATCACCACGACTAGGATTCCCCGGGCGGATTCTCCGCCCCAGCATCCTTTTTCCGTCTAAACGCCTCAAATGGTTTGGCTTGAAAAGCCGCCGCTGAACTGTTTTTGTCTTAGCCGCGTCTAATCGAGTTTTAGAACTACTAAGCCGCGGGTCCCATCTTTTCGGGCGCAGTGGTTCGATTGCGCCCCCGTACCCCGGCAGGTATCATTGCCAACCCATGCTCTCGGGACTCGTCGTTTCTCAACAGCTTGTACGTTTTTGCGCGGCCTTGACGCTCATCACTCTGCTTTTGGTCGGCGGCCTTCTGCTGCTCCTCACGCCATTGGCAAAAGCCCAATCCAACGATTTTTTGCCTCTCGATCAGGTTCAACCTGGCATGCAAGGTTACGCATACACGATTTTTGCTGGCGACCAGGTGGAGAAATTCGACCTTGAAGTGCTTGGCGTGATGCCGAATTTTCTCGGGCCAAAGCAATCCATCATTCTCGTCCAGCTCAAGGGACCAAAGGTCGAGCACACCGGCGTTGTTGCCGGAATGAGCGGCAGCCCGGTCTACATCAACGGCAAACTCGCTGGCGCGCTCTCGCTCAAGCTCGGCGTATTCACAAAAGAACCGATCGCAGGTGTCACTCCAATTGCAGATGTAATCGCGGGTGGAGCAACTGGCGCAGCTGCAAACGCCTCCCCGGTCGCTCCGCTTCCAACGGGAACTGCGTTGCACGCCGGCATACAAAACGGCGCAGCGTTGCAGTCCATTGAAACACCGCTCGTCTTTTCCGGCTTTCAACCAGCGGCCGTCGAAAAATTCGCGCCGCAGCTTGGCACATTTGGCTTCGTCGCTGCGCAAGGCGGCACAACTCCCGCGCGTCCAGATGACGGAAAACTTGCGCCTGGAGACATGGCCGGAATGGTGCTCGTCCAGGGCGACGCCTCCATCAATTCCGCATGTACTGTAACGGCCGTGCAAGCCGACAAGGTTTTTCTTTGCGGCCATCCGTTCCTGAGTCTCGGCGACGTGCAAATGCCAATGGCGCGCAGCCGCGTGGTCACAACGCTCTCCTCCGATCTAGCCTCCACAAAAATTGTCAACGTCGGCGGCTCCATTGGAACCATCACTGGAGATCACCTTACCGCCGTAACCGGCAAACTCGGCGCAGCGCCCGCGATGATTCCCATGGACTTAAGCTTGAAAACACCACTGGGCGAAAAAAACCTTCACTTCGAAATGGTGAACCACCCGAAACTGACACCACTGCTCGTCGCGATCACCGCCTTCAATGGCCTCACACAAAACGTCGTCTACGGCGAAGGAACCACACTCCGAATGACTGGCGAAATCCGCCTGAAGGGTCACCCACCAGTTCAACTCGAGAATACTTTTGCGCCGGGGGATTCACTGAATCCGGACGCGATGCCCATCGCGCTCATGCTGATGGCCGACTTCGCACGGCTCTTCACCAATACATTTGAAAATCCCGAATTTGAGAAAATTTCTCTGCGCGTGGAGAGTTTTGCCGGCCGGCAATCGTATGTGATTGATAGCGCATGGCTCGAAAAGGGCGAAGCCACTCCAGGCGAGACGCTGCGCGTGCGTGTGTTACTGCGGCCGTATCGGGGTGCAGCACGCATCGAAGAAACAACCGTGCGCGTGCCGGATCAAATCGGCCACGGCACGGTGTTGCGCGTCCTCGTCAGCGATGCGGATTGGCTCAATCGCGCTTCACGCGGCTACGCATTCGTCGGCGCCCCCGGCGGCCCCGAAGGACTCGATCAGCTCATCGGCTTGCTCAATCGTGAGCGCCACAACGATCGCTTGTACGTCGGCCTCTTTGCGCCATCACCCACGATGCTATGGGATGATAAGGAATTGCCGAACGTTCCGCTTTCGCAAATTTCCATCGTGGACGGCAAGCCAGGGCCGGGCAGCGTTCAAGTGCTTCGAGAGTCGCTCGCTAGTGAATCGTCCGTTCCGCTCGGCGGGCCCGTGAGCGGCGTGATTTCCTTGAATTTACCGGTGCGTTAAGAAATTTCGCTGAGGAATCTCCCCAGCAGTATATGAGGAATAGAGGTTTCGGATGAAACGGGCTCGAAAGTTAGTCTATCTTGCGGCAATCTTCGCAGTCGCCGCATTGGCCGCGCGCGCGGAGCACACGCGCCGCTGGAAGCAATCCACTTACGAGGATTTTCTCAAGGGTACAACACACGGCGTTGCAGTGCGCAGTGATGGACGACTCGAACTCGCACCAAAATTTACTCAACTCGCGGACGCAGACGCCTCGTATTTATGGGCGCTAAAACTGGATGCAAAGGGAGTGCCCTATGCGGCGGGCGGCTCGCCGGCAAAAGTGATCCGCCTTGATGCAAACGGGAAAGCCGCCGCCATCTTCCAATCCACGGATCTCTCTGCACAAGCAATCGCCTTCGATTCCAAGGGAACGCTCTACGTCGGCACATCGCCCGATGGCAAAGTCTACAAAGTCTCCGCCAGCGGAGAAAAATCCGTATTCTTCGAACCCAAAACAAAATACATCTGGGACCTCGCATTCGCGCCGGACGGAACTTTATACGTTGCGACGGGAGACAAAGGGCAAATCTTCTCTGTCGCGCCGGACGGCAAGAACGAACTTTTTTATTCGAGCGACGAAGCGCACATTCGCGTCCTTGCCTTTGATGCGCAAGGAAATCTGATTGCAGGGACGGAACCAAGCGGCCGCATTTTGCGCCTCACCAAGAAATCTGCGAAGCCAGCCGCGAACGAAGCTGCTGCTGACGGCTTTGTCCTCTACGAAACACCAAAACGCGAAGTCACCGCGCTCACTGTCGGCGCTGACGGCACGATTTATGCGGCCGCAATCGGCGAACGTCAGCACAACGCTGCTGGCAGCACAGTTTCCGCTGCCGCTGCACAAGGTATCTCCATTACAAACAGCGGTAACGTCACCGTCGTCGGCACCACACCGGCAATGGCACAGGCTACCGCGCAAGCATTCGGCTTCGTACCCCAAATCTCTGGAGGAATTTACAAAATCTCCACGAGTGGCGCGCCGGAAGAACTGTGGGCTTCGCGCGAAGACGTGGTTTACTCGCTCGGCATCGGTCAAGACGATCGCCTGCTCGCAGGCACGGGCAACAATGGCGCGCTGCTCGCAATTGATGGCCGCGGCGTTTTCGCGCAACTCGCAAAAGCCGGTTCGTCCCAAGTTACCGGCATCGCGCGCAATTCATCCGGAAAAATTTTCTTGTGCACCGCTAATCCCGGCAAAGTCGTTGCACTCGGCCCGGAGTACGAACCCGAAGGCACGTACGAATCGCGTTCTTTTGACGCGCAGCTCTTTTCGCAGTGGGGTCGCATCGATTGGTGGAGTCCACCGGTCGTAGCCAGCGCAAAAGCCGCAAGCTCCGACCAGCCTCGACTCGAATTCTACATACGCTCAGGCAACACGGAAGATCCAGGCAAGGAGTGGTCGCGCTGGTACGGCCCGTACAGCAAACCAGGAACATCCGTCGAAGCTCCTTCCGCGCGTTTCATCCAATGGAAAGCTGTGATCCACGACGGCCGCCCGGGCGACGGAATCGATTGGGTAAGTGTCGCGTATTTGCCAAAGAATGTTGCGCCCATCATTGATGGAATCGCAATTCAGGAACCCGGAATCAGGGCGCAGGGTGTGCAAATTAATGCTCCCGGGCAGTCGCAACCGGTAAATCTGAAAATGCCGCCAACACCTGGAGTCGGCGGCATCATCCAGAGCCAGAACGTCACAACCACAAACGTAAAATTTGACCCGCCGCCACAAGGCACAATGCAGAAAGGCTTCCAGTCGGTTCTATGGAGCGCACACGACGACAACGACGACGAATTACGTTACGCCGTCTACTACCGCGGCGAAGGCGAAAAAGAGTGGAAGCTGCTCAAAGATAATCTCGACCAGCGTTTCTACTCCTTTGACACAACTGCCCTCGCTGACGGCGCCTACTATCTGAAAATCGTCGCGAGCGATTCGGCTTCTAACGATTCCCTTCGCGCGCTCACTACGGAGAAAGAAAGCGAACGGTTCGAAGTGGATAACACTCCACCAGTCATCGAAGGACTCCACATCGGCCCGCCTTCCGGAAAAATGAGTGGCGGCCATCCATTTGGATTCTCTGCGCGCGATGCGGCGACAGCGATTGAGAAAGCGGAATATAGCGTGGACGGCGGCGAGTGGAGGTTAATCTTGCCAGAGTCCGAAATCAGCGACGCGCCCGTGGAGCAGTATCACGGCGGAGTGGGTGCACTCACGCCCGGCGAACACACCCTCGCAGTACGAGTACACGACCGCTTTCAAAACATCGGCGCCGCAAAAATCACGTTCCAGGTGCCCCCACCCAAATAAACGGGCCACACCCGTCCGCAAGCGCCTTTTAAACTTTGAACAGTTTGATCTTAAATTCTTATCGGGAATTTCCGTTGGAAAGAAACGCTTCGATCTCCGCGCCAAACCCAATGCGCCCATCGCCATAAGGTTCATTGCGAACATGCACGACGCGAGCGCGGCAATAAGTCTCTTCTGCCTTGCTGCCAGTAACATCCGCCGGAATGCGGAGTGTCGCCTCAATCGGCATCCCAACCTGCAATGGCGCCGACGTCGCGAAATAAAATCCGCCCCGCGAGATATTCAGAACTTCAGTGAAATGTTCGGTTTTGTCCGAGGCTAACCCTATAGCTCGAAAACGCAGTGGCGTTCGAAGGTTGTAGCGTCGTAAATGTCTGCGTTCTGAAATATCCAAGGGGACCTCCTCCGCGCTAAGGAAGGACACTGCGGGTCTCTCAACCCAGCGGAAGGGCCCTAATAGGTTAGCAAAGCTGCGGAACGGGTCAAGCGGAAAGTCCCGAATTAACACACTTTTCATTCGATTTCGCGCGGGAAGGCCCCTGTAGTTTTCTCCTGCTCTTCGCGGGCGAAGATACTTTCGCTATGCAATAATCGGGATTCGTTGCCAAACTGCATCCGCTCATGGGATACCCACAAACCAGCCCTGAATTCACGACAGAGGCATCCGGCCATCCTTCTTGGCAGGAGATCGCCGAAGCCCACGCCCGTATCGCTCCGCACATTCACCGTACGCCTGTCCTGACCTCCCAAACGCTCAATCGCATGTCCGGAGCGCAACTCTTCTTCAAATGTGAAAACCTGCAAAAGACCGGCTCCTTCAAAATTCGCGGTGCCGCTAACGCCATTCTCTCGCTCTCGGAAGAAGACGTCTGCCGCGGCATCATCACCCAATCCAGTGGCAATCACGGCGCAGCCGTGGCCTGCGCGGCGGCTTGGCGCGGCACGAAGGCATGGATCGTCATGCCAAAAAACGCTCCCCGCGTGAAATGCGAAGCCGTAGAAGGCTACGGCGGCAAAATCGCGTTTTGCGAACCATCAGTCTCTGCCCGCAAAGAGATGGCAACCAAACTACAGGCCGAAACCCGTGCCGTTCTCATCCATCCCTATGACGACGACCGCATCATCGCCGGTCAAGCTACCGCAGCCAAGGAGCTATTTGAGGACTTCCCCGACTTGGATGCCATACTTAGCCCAGTAAGCGGCGGCGGACTTCTAAGCGGAACCTGTCTCAGCGCACGCCATCTCAAGCCGGAAGTCCGTATCTTCGGTTGCGAACCAGCCAAAGCCGATGACGCGTACCGCTCCCTCCAGACCGGCACGCTCCAAACCGCCGATTCGAGCGACACCATCGCCGACGGTCTCCGCGCCAATCTCGCTCCCCGCACGTTCGCCATCCTTCGCCGCGAACTAGCGGGCGTTCTTCTTGTCACAGAAGAAGAAATCATCTCCGCAATGCGCCTCCTCTGGGAGCGCATGAAAGTCGTCGTCGAACCGTCATCCTCCATAGCTCTTGCACCACTTCTGAAAACTGGCGGGTTGGCAAGCCTTAACCTGCCCGTTCGCAAAGATGGCGCCCCTCCTCGCATCGGCATCATCCTGTCCGGCGGCAATGTGGACTTAAGCGCCCTGCCTTTTTGCAACGCTTAACCCGCCTACTACCCCCTTCCTGTGCTAACCTCGTTGTCACTTACCGGGGATTTTGAATCGGCGCGCGCGCTTGACGGAAGCGCAAAGCAACCCTCAAGGGCGGATTACCGTCCGAGATAGGTATGCGTTGCCCAGCCGGTCGATTCAGTTAGCCTTAGTTAGCCGAAATCTTGACCAATTTCCGGGGCGTGGAACTTCCATGAAGAACTCAGTGACAAAGATACTAAAGGTATTTTGTGTGGCCGCTCTGGCCACAATGCTGTGCACACTCGCAGTCTCGCCTTACGCCGCGGCCCAAGCGCCGAAGCGCCTGGTGACTCAGTCCGTAGATGAATCGCAGCGAGTCGTATTGCGCGGCAACGTTCATCCGATGGCGCGACCGGCATTCGATCAGGGCGCTATCGACGACGCTCAACCGGTCAACCGGATCTACTTGCTGCTCAACCGCAGCGCCGAACAACAAGCCGCGCTCGATAAACTCATGCTTGAACAGATGGACGCGACCTCACCGAATTTTCACAAATGGCTGACCCCGGAACAATTCGGCACACAGTTTGGCCCATCGGACGAAGACGTTCAGGCAGTAAAGAGCTGGCTTGCCTCGCAAGGTTTTACCGGCATTAAAACCAGCACGGGAAAAACGATCATCGAGTTTAACGGAACCGTAGGATCGGTTCGCAGGGCTTTCGCAACCGACATGCACAGGTATATGGTGCGCGGGGAGCAGCACTTCGCTAACGTCAGCGAACCCCAAATTCCCGCAGCTCTTGCCCCCGCAGTTATGGGTGTTGTTTCTCTCCACAATTTTCGCAAGCAATCGCATATCAAGCGGTTCGGAAAGTTTCGCCGTGATTTGACTACGGGCGAGATTCGTCCGCTGTTCACCTTTACAGACGTCAACGGCACCTTCTTCGGAATGGGCCCAGCCGACTTCGCAAAAATCTACAATATTCCGGCTGGCGCAGACGGCACGGGCCAGAGCATCGCTATCGTCGCGCGTTCCAACATCAACATTCAGGATGTAATTGATTTTCGGAACATGTTTGGACTCACTCCCGCGAACAACGTAACTGTAATTCTGAACGGTGCGGATCCGGGCTTAGTTTCCGGAGACGAAGGCGAAGCGGATTTGGACGTGGAATGGTCCGGAGCCGTTGCGCCTAAAGCCACGATTAAATTCGTCGTTTCGGAATCCGAGCAAACCGATGCCGTCGACGGCGTAGACGCTTCAGCTATCTTCATCGTGGACAACAACGTTGCGCCCGTCATGAGCGAAAGTTTCGGCTCTTGCGAGGCTGCAAATGGCGCGGGCGGAAACGCCTTTCAGAATTCGCTATGGCAGCAAGCCGCAGCGGAAGGAATCACCGTATCCGTTTCTTCCGGAGACAACGGCTCTGCCGCTTGTGACAACCCCAACAACGAAACAAGTTCCACACATGGAGTCGGCGTCAGCGGAACCGCGTCCACGCCTTTCAACGTTGCAGTCGGCGGAACGGATTTCGATGACTCCGGCATACAGTCGACATTCTGGAATCCAGCAAATACAGCCACAACGACTCCAGTCCCGGCTGCCGCACTAGGCTATATTCCGGAAATTCCGTGGAATGATTCATGCGCCGCCGCCGGATCGACCGGCTGCAACACAACTACCTCCGCCACGCTAAACTTCGTCGCTGGCAGTGGTGGACCGAGCGGATGCGCCACGGGCACGCCCTCCACGCCTGGAGTTGTGAGCGGTTCATGCGCCGGTTATCCGAAACCTTCGTATCAAACGGGAGTGACGCCGGCGGATGGAGTACGTGACCTGCCCGACGTCTCTTTATTTGCCGCGGACGGACTGAATAAGAGCTTCTACATCGTCTGCACATCCGACGAAGACATCCCCGGAGATACCGGCTGCAATTTGACCAAATTCGTAACGACCGCCCCGTTCCACGATTTCCAAACCGTCGGCGGAACTTCGGCCTCTGCACCAGCCTTTGCAGGAATCATGGCCCTCGTGAACCAGAGCGAAGTAAGTCACGGGCGGAGTGGTCGGCAAGGGAACGCGAACTTTGAGTTGTACGCTTTGGCAAAGACGGAGCAGGCTCTGGCAACTTTCCCAAGTTGCAATTCCAGTGGATTTACAGTTCCCGGCACGCAGCCGAGCTTTTGCGTATTCATGGACATCACTAAGGGGAATAACGCCGGTGCGTGTACTGGTGGAAGTCCGGGTTGTAGCAAGACCACCGCAGGCGGAGTGGGCGTTCTGGAAGCAAGCAGCGCCGTCGCCTTCCCGGCTACAACCGGATACGACAAGGCAACTGGCTTGGGCTCAATCAATGTAACCGCGTTGCTAAACAATTGGGCCACTCCTTCCTTAAAAGCAACCAGCACAACGATCAGTCCTGCAACGATCAATTCGAGTTTGGGCACGTCGCAAACGATCTCCGGCACCGTAACTTCCGGATCGCCCGGCACGCCGACCGGCGTTGTGGTGATTGAAAATGCCGCGACGGGTGCGCCTATTGATAGCACCACGCTTTCCGGAAACAACTACACCCTGACCACGACATTTCTTCCAGCCGGAGCTAACATCAAGGCACATTACGGCGGAGACGGAAATTTTGGCCCAAGCGATTCCACAGTCACAACCGTGAGTATCGGCAAACAAAACAGCAAAGTCATCGTAAGTTTCGTGAATTCCTCGGGCCAGATCGTGACCGCTGCGCAGAGCGTGGCGTTTGGCTCCCCTTATATCTTGCGCGTGGACGTGGCGAATAGCGCTGGTACCCCTTGCGAAAACATCGCTGCCGGAACGGTAAGTTTTATTTGCCCGACGGGGTCCGTTACTCTAAAAGACGGCACCAATCCTCTCAACGATTTCCCAAATGCGCAGACGCCTAACGCAACCAGCACCGCGCAATTGAATAACCGCGGCTTCATAGAAGATCAGCCGATCCAGCTGCCCGCGGGAACGCACAACATAACAGCCACCTATACCGCCGATGCAAATAGTAGCTATTTGTCGCAGACGGCCAGTAACACGCTCGCCGTAACCATCACACAAGCAACCACGCAGACAAATGTCGTTGGCACCCCAACCTCAATCACTTCCGGCGGAATGGTCACCCTTACCGCCACAATCAGCTCCAACAGCAACGCCGACAAAGCCCACGCGCCATCCGGCACCGTTCAATTTTCAAATGGCTCGACAACTCTCGGCGCAGCCGTCACCTGCACGCAAATCGGCGCTACGCAAACCACTGGCGCTGCTTGCACTGCGCAACTCACAACGGCAATTTCTGAACTATTTCCGCCAGCGAATCCGGACAATCGCATGCGCTGGACGCCATTCGAATGGCTGGCAACACTTCTCGCGCTCGCCGCAGTCCTTCTCTTTATCGCGACTCTGCGCATGAAGAAGCCTCGACGCGCTTACGCCTACGCGGCAATCGGTTTCTTCCTCATCGCCTCTGCTACTCTGGCCGGCTGCAGTGGAACAAGCGGAGGAGGGGGCGGTAACGGCTCTCCGCGCACGATCACCGCAAAATACAGCGGCGACACAAATTACGCCACCTCAACAGGAACCACCAGCGTCACGGTTCACTAGAAGCTCTTCGATGATCTTGTCTTTGGAGGGCACAGCTTCAGCCGTGCCACAAACTCGGACAGCTTTTATGGGCTTTAGCCTCTGAGGTGCGCCAGCAAGATGAATCGCGGCTAATTCACAACCGGCGGGAAGAAAATATTCCAGAAGTTCGGTGAAACCGCGCCGAACTCCACGGGGAGCATCGAACCATCCGGGCTGAATTGCGGCGGGCGTGCCACAGTCGCCTCCACAGTCTTCTGCGACTTCACATTTTCAATCGTAATCTTGGTTCCTTGCGCTAGCGCCTCAGGTACGATGATCAGCGCGCCGTTTGCGCTGACCGTGTGCGTAAATCCTTCCATGATTTGCGTCTTACCGACAACGTGAACCTTCACGGCAATCCTCACCAGCACGCGTTGCGCGCGGCGGCGTTCTTCAGCGGTCAGCGGACGCGTCAGTCCCGGTTTGACTGCATTTCCTTGTACATGGCCCTGTGCATTTCTTTGCGGCTGTGCGGGCTTCATAGTTCCAATCCCCAAAAGTCCATATCCGGCGCAACCAGCTCAATCCCGTACTCCCAACCCTCAGGCCGGGGATTCCCTTTCCATACGACGATTGCTGCATTGCTCGAACCGGTGGCTAGATTCGTCAAGGCAACCCGATGTTCCAATGAAAACGATTCCGAAAGCACAACCATGCATCCATAGGGATTCACGACGCGCGTATGCGCTTCAAGTCCCTTGCGCGAACCAGCGGTGTCATCCCATTCCAGGCGAACCGGAACGCGAGAGTTCATCCTGCGTCCACGGCGCTTGTCATTCATGCTGCCGGTTTCCAAAACTTTCGCTTCTTTTGTCTTCGACTGCATCTTTCCCTCAACACCGCCATGCTAAAGTTGGTGTGAGTGTCGGTCAATGGTACAAAGCGGCCCTCGCTCGCAACTGAATAGCTGGCCAAAGGGACAGGCCTTCACAACTCAAAAGTACAGGCGAAATGAAGAATCTCATCGTCAACGCGGATGATTTGGGCTGGACAACCGGCGTGAATCGCGGCATTGCCGAGGCGCATCGCAACGGTATCGTCACCAGTTCTTCTCTGCTCGCGAATGGCCCCGCATTTGACGATGGCGTCAACGTCGCTCGCGCTCTGCCGGCCCTTGGCGTTGGCGTTCACTTGAATCTCAGCGATGGCGCGCCACTCTCCGGCGCAAAAAATGTGCCAAGCCTTGTTGACGAACGCGGAAAGCTTTCCAGCGGACCAGAGCACTTGCTCCTGAAACTCGCGCGCCGAAAGTTGAAGCTCACCGATGTCGAGCGGGAATGGGAAGCGCAAATCGCAAAAATCCACGCCGCCGGTGTTTCCCCTACTCACCTCGACGGCCACAAACACGTTCACATGCTGCCCGGCCTCTTCCCCATCGCGCTGAAGCTGGCAAAAAAACATTCCATCGCCGCGATTCGCATTTCGAACGAGGCTTCCCCGCTGCGCAGCGCGCTTTCGGCAAAGGCTGGTCGCAATTCCGGCGTTATTCTCAAGCAAGGCGTCCAGGCTCGCGGCCTGAAACTTCTCGCACGCGACGCCCACAAACTCGCTGACAAAGCTGGCATCGAAGCCGCCGACTATTTCTGTGGCATTTCCCAAACCGGCGTCATGACCCGCGAAGGCGTTCTGAATCTCCTCGAAAGCCTTCCCGAAGGCACCACCGAACTCATGTGTCATCCCGGCCATGTAGACGAAGATCTCGCCCAATCCCCCACGCGCCTGCAAGATTCGCGTGCCACCGAACTCGAAATCCTCACGGACACCGCCGTGCGAAAATCTGTCGCATCGCACGGTATTCGCCTGATAAACTATAGTCAGATCGCCAACTAAGCATGGAAACTGAGTCCATAGTCCGGTACTCGATTGTCATTCCGTTCTACAACGAACAGGAAAACATCCCGCCGTTGTATATGAAATTGACGGAAGTTATGGACGCCATCGGCGAGCCCTACGAACTTGTTTTCGTCGACGACGGCAGCAAAGACAATTCCTTCAAAGTTCTATCCGACATCTACGAACACGACCGCCGCGTCAATCTTATCCGTCTCCGCCGCAATTTCGGCCAGACGCCCGCCCTCAAAGCCGGTTTCGATTTCGCTCGCGGCGAAGTCATCATCTCCATGGACGGCGATCTCCAGCACGATCCGGAAGAAATTCCCAAGTTCCTGGAAAAAATCGAAGAAGGTTACGACCTCGCCAGCGGCTGGCGTTACGCTCGTAAAGACCATTGGCTTATGCGCCAGATTCCAAGCCGCGCAGCGAATTGGCTCATGGCCAAACTGAGCGGTGTGGATCTCCACGATTTCGGCACCACGTTCAAAGCCTACCGTCGCGAAATCATTCAGGAAATCCAGCTTTACGGCGAACTCCACCGCTTCATTCCTGCCCTCGCTAGCACAGCAGGCGCCCGCATCGTTGAAGTTCCGATCGAAAATCTCCAGCGCAAATCCGGCAAATCAAACTACGGAATCGGCCGCACCATCCGCGTTTTTCTTGATTTGGTCATCGTCAAATTCCTGCTTGACTACTCAACCCGCCCGTTGCAGTTCTTCGGCTTGCTCGGTATCGCAGGCGCTGGCACCGGTTTTCTCATCGGCGCTTACGTTCTCTTCAAGAAGTTTTATTACCACATGTCCGTCATGCAGCAGCACGGTCCGCTCCTCTTGCTCTCCATTGCGCTTCTCGTCAGCGGCATTCAATTCATCTCCATGGGCCTCCTCGGCGAAATCATGGCCCGCACCTACTACGAATCCCAGAACAAGCCCATCTACGCCCTCCGCGAAGTAAAATCCCATCGCAAAGAACTCGGCGACTCCACCGAACAAACCCGCCCCTCCAATAACCCCGAACGCTAAACCTCGCTGGTTGTAGATCCGCCCGTCGGGACATCATTTTGATTTCATTTTGCATGGTATCAAATGGGTACTCCCGTACCCCTATTTTCATTGCAGCGTTACGTCTGAATACCTAATATTTGGTTTGAGTAACGCCTGAGGAGGCTTACGAACGGCTCACTTCCAATTCGCTCACTGCCGGATTTCCGTCTCCTTTTCCAGTCAATGCCCGGGCTCTATCTGGTCCTCGATCCCAGCCTTGAAATAGTCGCAGTCAGCGACGCCTACCTCCGCGCCACGATGACCAAAAGGGAAGAAATACTCGGTCGCGGCATTTTCGACGTCTTTCCGGACAATCCTCAGGATCCCTCCGCCACTGGCGTCCGCAATTTGCGCACATCGCTCGAAAGAGTCTTGCGCGAAAAAGTCGCCGACGCCATGGCCGTCCAAAAATATGACATCCGCCGCCCCGAATCCGAAGGCGGCGCGTTCGAGCAACGGCACTGGAGCCCCGCGAATTCTCCGGTCCTCGGCCCGAACAACGAAGTCCTCTACATCATTCATCGAGTCGAAGACGTAACCGAATTTGTTCGCCTCAAACAGCAAGGAATCGCCCAGGAAAGATTGGCCGAAGATCTGCGCACCCAGACCGGCCTGATGGAAGCCGAAATCTATCAGCGCGCCGCCGAAGTGCAGGAAGCAAACCGCCGCCTTGAAGCCGCCAATCAGGAACTCATCAAAGCCAAAGAAGAAGCCGAGCGTGGCAGCAAATTTAAAGACCAATTTCTCTCTACCATGAGCCATGAGCTGCGTACTCCGCTCAACGCCGTTCTCGGCTTCTCCGATCTTCTTTCCGACGAACGCTACGGCCCGCTCAACGAACGCCAAAAGCGTTACATCAGCCACATTCACACCGGCGGCAAACATCTCCTCACGCTCATCAGCGATATTCTTGACCTCTCCAAAATTGAAGCCGGCCGCATGGAATTGGCTCCCGAAAATCTTTCCCTCGAACTTGCCTTTAGCGAAGTCTTGAGCGTCATGCGCCCGCTCGGCGACAAGAAATCGCACACGTTGTCTCAGCAAGTTCAACCCGGCCTCGTGGTTCGCGCCGATGCCACCCGGTTCCGTCAAGTCCTCATGAATCTTCTCGGCAACGCCATCAAGTTCACTCCCGAAGGCGGCCGAATCGAAATCAACGCCTTGCGCGTCGGCGAAAATGTCCGCATCGAAGTCCGTGACAACGGCCCCGGCATTCCTCCGGAAGAACAAAAACGCATCTTCGAAGCCTTCTATCGCCTGCGCGAATCGGGAGCACGTACCGAGGGTACGGGTCTCGGTTTGGCCATCACGCATCGCTTGGTGGAACTGCATGGCGGCGAACTCACTCTCGAAAGCGAAGTAGGCCATGGTAGTTGTTTCCATTTCATGCTTCCCGCAGCTCTTGGTTTTCATCAGGTGATATCTTCTAAAACTTTGGTTCTCCCAAGTGCCGCGCGGCTTCCCCGAGTTCTCGTTATCGAAGACGACCGAGCCGCCGCGCAACTCATTCAAGCGCAGCTCACTTCCACCGGTTACGAAGTTCTTCTCTGCCACGAGCCGCAAAAAGCTTTGGAATACGCCATTCAATTTCAACCCGGAGCCATCACTCTCGACATCGTGATGAAACCGAAAAATGGCTGGGAAGTCCTCACGCAGCTCAAGCGCGACGCGCGCACCGCGCAAATTCCGATCATCGTTGTTTCTATTCTGGACCAGCCCGGCATGGGAACTCTGCTCGGCGCCGACGAATATCTCGTCAAGCCGGTAGAGAAATCTTCGCTCCTCGCCGCTCTTGCTCGCCGCATCAACGCGAAACCTGCTTCCGGACGCGTAAAACCCGTTCTCGTCATTGAAGACGATGCGCCCACTCGCGAGTTCATTACGGAAATGCTTACAGCCCAGGGCCACGCCGTCGTCACTGCTTCCGACGGCGCTCAAGCACGCGCCCAGGTCAATCTCCATTTGCCGGAGTTGGTCATCTTGGATTTGGGTTTGCCCGATATCAGCGGCCTCGAACTGATTGCTGAGTGGCGCTCTCATCCTCGCACCGTGGATCTTCCCGTATTCGTTCTTACCAGCATGGACTTGAGCAAAGAAGACCAGATCTACCTTCGCGGACACGCGGAGTCGCTTTTCCATAAGCGCCATTCCTGGCACGAAGCGCTCGCTCGCGAACTCAATCGAGTCGTGTCTCTCGGTGCGCCACAAAAGATTTGAAGTCTACAGAAAGCGTAGGTTGGAAACTTATGAATCGCGACACATTAGGTCAAAATTAAAATTAACTCACTATCGTTGTGAAACATGGACTGGAGCACTTTAAATGGAGACGTCGTGAAGCATCGCGTCCTGGTCGTCGAAGATAACGCCGTCAATCGAGAGCTTCTCTGCGATTGGCTCGAAGCGGAAGGCTTTGAAGCTCCTTACGCAGAAGAATTGCCCACCGCATTCCGCCTGCTCGAAAACCAACAACCCGATGCGCCACTGCCCGCAATCGTGCTCTTGGACGTCCAAGTCGGCGCCGCAGACGGCCTCACCCTCGCCGCATGGATGCGCAAACAGCCCCGGCTCTCCCAAATCCCCGTCATCGCTGTAACCGCCCACGCCCTCGTCACCGAACACGAGCGTTTCCTCCAAGCCGGCTGCAACGCCTGTGTCTCCAAACCCATCAATTTCAAACTACTCAAAGAAGAACTCAACCGCTGGCTCGTAGTGACTAGCTCGTCCTGATCGGGCGTATCCGGCCTGGCTTCTCGCTGAAGGACCAGCGCAGGAACCGGGAGTCGCATTCTTCACACCGAAATGGTCGGATAAAAATTGCCGCCAAAATCACTCGCTCAAATAATCCGTTCTTCCATGACCGATGCGTCAGCGTGCTTTTGCAATACGGACATTCAATGTGCACGTAAACCATCCTCCAAGCCACGGCAAGGTGGGACTACTCGGAAAGCTTAGGCAACTACCCATTCGCGAACTAACTGTGTCGCATCCGTCGGTCGTTGGCTTGTTCTGAGTGGCCATTTTCGTCCAGCCACGCCAGAAGATTTCGAATGCTGCCGTGCGCCAAAGCGATACTGGAATCCGCAGCGCCGTAATAGAGATTGATGGTGTCTTGGTCCTTCGCAATTGTATAGCCGCACGGAAATACAACGTCTTGCACATCTCCGTTGCGCTCGTAGTCTGCCTCAGGCGCAAACATCCAGGAATCGCCGCGCACCAAACACTTCTCTGGCTCCTTGAGGTCAAAGAGAGCCAATCCAAGCCGGTATATGGAACTTGACGGCGTCCTGCGCACACCGTGATAGACCATCAACCAGCCTCGTGGCGTTTCAATCGGCGGCGGTGACATGCCAATCTTGTTTGCATCCCACCATGCGCCGCGCCGCGCCTCCAGCATGAGCTTGTGATTTCCCCAATGTCGCAAATCTTCAGAGTATGAAATCCAAATGTGCGCTCCCAGCGGAGTCATTGGCCGATGAATTAGCGCCCAGAATCCATTTATCCTTCTCGGGAGCAGGGCGGCATCCTTGTCATCCGGCGACATGATTACGCCTAATCTTTCAAACGTCCGAAAGTCCTTCGTGAGAGCCAGAGACACCCCAGGGCCGCCCCGCGAATAGGACGTATAAACGACCGCATACTGCTGGAGCTCGGGCACGTAAGTTATGCGCGGATCTTCGATCCCCCATATCTCTTCCGGGTATTTGTCCGCCTCCGGCGTAAGTGTCGGTTCGCTATCGATCTGCCACTGATCAACGCCGTTCACCGAGCGCGCAACGCATAGATGTGAGAGTCCGCGCCGATCTTCGACCCGGCAAAGAAGTAGAGTCGAATCGTCCGGCAACAAAATGGCTCCCGCATTAAAAACGCTGTTCATTGGATAACGCCAATCCTTCGCCGTAAGGATCGGGTTCGAAGGATGCCGTACGAATAGCGTATTGTGTTCGATCATTGTCTCTCTCTTAAATTTCGCGGGAGTCGATGCTTTCTCGGTGATTCCAATTTTCACTGGACATCATGCAATGTTCAGTACTTCTGATCAGTGATGTCTGCGCTTTCCAATTTGCGCATTTCCAGAAGAGCCATTAGAAAAGATAATGTAGATTCCGCTCCCTGGTTTTCATTGGCTCGGTCGGGATGCAATCCATCCCTGCACCCACCTGTACTGGGATCGTAAAGCGCTATCTGTAAGTCATTGTCTCCCAGGAACCAATTGAACGCAGTCCATGCCTCTTTGCGCCATCGGCCTTTCCCCGTTGTGCGATATGCTTGCAGATACGCCGACACCGAAGCGCAAGCTTCAACTGGTTGTTGATCGAATCTGGCCTTCTCCGATCCTTTGGAATAAAAGCCGTGCGACCCAATCGGCACGAAGTGGGCCCGTACTTCGCAGCGCTGTACTCCCGACAGCCAGTCCAGTGCCTCAAGTCCTGCAGAAATCATTGCCTCATCTGAACGGCGTCTTCCGGTCCGTATTAGCGCTTCCGGCAAACGAGCATTCGAATACGACAGCACGTTCTCAAACCAATTCCATTCCTTGGAACGATTGCGCAGATACGACTCAAGCAACTGCTTTGCCAGCGCATCCGCAACTCGCAGCGCAGCGCGGTCCCCCGGCAAAGTCTCGAGATATTCCTCAAGTCCTAGCAAAGCGAACGCGCACGCGCGAGGACTTCGAAATTCTGTGACAGTGGGAACAGCGTGTTCGAATAGGCGCCCGGCAGCTCCCCGCAAACTGGCGTTCTTTGTTCTGCCAAGCACCGTTCCAAGCCCCCACAGTGCTCGACCATGGCTATCTTCCGAACCGGCAAGCTCTTGCCATTGGTGTTCATAGCTCAAGCAGTTTCGAAATCTCTTGCTCGCTGGATCGAATGCCAGCCACAAGAACGCGAGATAGCGCGCAGCAAGTTCATTCGACGCGACCGGTATGCTGGTTCCTAGCTCTTCCAGCTGAATCGCAACGATCAGCGCCCGCGCGTTGTCATCCGTCGAATAACCTTCCGAATAGTTTGGGACCACAAATATTGCGTGTTCGATGATTCCCGTTTGATCTGTCATCCGGCACAAGTGATCCAGCTTGACGGCCGGAAGCCGGTCGAGTGTTTTTTCCGTATTTCGGGCGGAAAATGTTGCGCGAGGATTCCTCAACCGCTCGTTGTACACGCGTTCAAAGCTCCCCATGTATTGTTGCGCCACGCGGTCCCAGACCATGCCTCTCGTGTACAGATAGGCGCGTTTCCGCATGGCGTGGCGTGCGATTCCATTGTCCAACAACTCGATCGTTCTTGCTGCGATCGCTTTCGGATTATCAAACGGAACGAGTAATCCTCGCTCTCCGTCCAACAATTCGATTGCATGTAGATATGGTGTTGAGATGATTGCTTTTCCGGCGCTCAGTGCATACACAAGCGTCCCGGACACAACCTGCCCCTTGTTCTTGTAGGGAGTAATGTAAATGTCTGCCGCGCCGATTAGTTCCGCCAACCCTTCAGGGCTCTCGAATCGATTACGAACGATCACGCTATCTTCAACTCCTAGATCTTTGGCCAGGTTTTGCAGGTACTCTCTGTACTTTTCGCCCTCGCGCCGCAGCACATGGGGATGCGTCACTCCGGACAGCATATAAACCACGTTGCTGTGCCGCGACAAAATCTCGGGAAGCGCTTTGATCACGTTCTCAATGCCTTTGTTCGGCGAGAGCAGACCGAACGTCAGCAGGACATCCTTTCCTTCAATTCCAAAACCATCCTTGTAGAAGTTTGGGTCGGTGAAGGGGCGGTCGGGAATACCGTGCGGAATCAAATCGACTTTCGAGTCGGCAACGTGAAACACTTCCTCAAGAATCGCAACGGATTGCTGGCTCATGACGATCAGGCGGTCCGACAACGCTATGATCTCTTCCATAACAGCGCGCTGCTCGGTATTCGGTTCGCGGAGCACGGTGTGCAGCGTAGTGACAATCGGCATTTCCAGCCGGCGCAAGAGCTCCAGAATGTGCGCACCTGCCGGCCCTCCGAAAATTCCATATTCATGCTGCAGGCAAACCAAATCGATGTTGCTGAAATTTAGAAAATCGGCCGCCCGCCTGTAGGAGCTCAAATCATCCTGCGACAGCTCAAAGCGAATACGGGCAGGGTAGCTGTAGCCTTCTTCGATGTCATTCACCGGCAAGGCCAGGAGCTCGGTCGCGCCATATTCCGCATGAATCGCTTCACAAAGATCTGTTGTGAACGTTGCGATCCCACATTTTCGGGGCAGATAGTTTCCAATGACAGCGACTCTGCCTGGCAGCGCAGGCCGTGGATGCCTTGGTGGCAGAAGTGTTGGCTTTTCTTCAATGAATATCGGGACAAGATCGATTACTTCATGGCCATCCAGGGAGCCGGTAGTCGATTGTTCGATAAGGGTGTCGCTGTTAGTCGGCGCCTGCACAAAGGAGATGATCTTGTCGAGCGGCATTGCGTTCCTGTCTGGCTAGGTTGGTTATTGGTGTGCACGAATCTGTTTTACTCGGACTTCGAAGGGAACCTGCTCTAGTGTGTCCCTCTAAAAATCTTCTTGCGCTTTCTTCCATCCATACGAACCTCGCCCAATCTTCGGCGACCGCCGCTCCCGGTACTTGTCCAGTTCTGCGGCCGTAATCTCGTATTCGGTAGTGACAGGATGATTCTCATGCGCGGCCAGTTCCGCTTGCAGCCGCTCGGAGCAGATCGCCGGCGCATCCTGATAACGGGCACGGCGGGAGACGAACGCATCGTTGGCTATGTTCAGTTTGAATTCGCGGTCTGCGCCGTCTTCGCTCACCTGAAATGTGTATTCCCGCACAAGCGACATTGGCTTAAAGCCGAGATATTTCACGACAATTTTGCCGTTCACTTTGCACCTGTCACGGATGTTGCCCGGCCGCCGCGCGCCGAACGTCCACCGGCACCGTCGCGCGGGCCCTGCGCGACTGCTTCCTTCACCAGAATCTTGCGCCCCTGGATTTCCGTCCCGTTCAATTCTTCCATAGCCCGTTGCGCTTCATCTAGCGAACCAAATTCCACAAAACCAAATCCGCGCGAGCGGCCTCCCTCGCGATCGCAGATTACCCGTGCTGACGTCACAGGAAATCCTCTGGTGCTGAACAGTTCCCCCAGTTCGTCGTTCGTTATCTCCGCTGCGAGTTGCCCGACATACAGTTTTGTCATTCGCTTTTCCTTTGTGCCTGAACCTTTTCCCCTGCGACGATGCTCACCCGACACCGCTCCTTATTCCTTACGGCTGAAACGCTTTTTTATTCTTTTGCCGTTCGATTTCGAGACTGTCGGCTTCTTTCTTTCGGCGATCGGCTTCCTTCTGTGGACGTTCCCTTGCTTCTAATTTTCCCGCCTCTACACTGGCGCTTTCCGCTTCTGTGTTCGCGTGCTTAGAAAACAGAATGAGTCCATAGCCGCCGGAATAAGGCGTGTGAATCAGCTTCAGGGAATACTGCGGATCTTCCCAAATCGCGATCGCTTGCTGGGAATATTGCTCGTTTGCAGGATTTCCAGTGCCTTTAAGGGCAGTCGTTGAGGCGCCGTATCGAACAGAAATCGACTGCACCATGTCTTCCGCTGTCAGTCCCTTTACGGCACTTGGATCGTAGGTCACACGAATCTTGTATAATTCGCCGTTGTAGAACGAAAACAGAATCTGCTGCACCACATCGGCCTGGTAATCCTTCATCGGTGGCCACCAATTCAGATCTTGAATCAACCCTGGATGCTCGATGTTTGTCTTTACCTCCGTCAAATTCCGGTCAGTAAGTTTCAAAACATCGGTCAGGCTCATTCCAAGCGAAAAGTTCCGATACCCGGAAAGATCTTGTGCGCCCAGCACAGAATTCCCAAAAATCCCCGCAAAGACCAAAAAAATCACAATTCGGATCGTCTTCATTTTCAACTTCTCCTTCGATCAACCAGAGAACTACGCGTGACCGGCCCAGGCCCCTTCAAAGTGTCTGGGGCTTGCCACAATGTTCAGATAAGTCAGGCCAAAAAACCGCTTCATCGTCACAACCGTTATTTCCAGAGAATTGAATCTTCGCCCACGCAACTCCGCCAAAATCATCTTGACGCCTTTCAGCAAGGTTTCATGCTGTGCGCGTCCCACCACCCTGGCCTTTCCTTCGCCAGCCATGTGCGCAAAATTCCAATTGGATTCCTTCAGTTTGCGCTGGAGTGCGTAACCATCCAGGTTCTTAACGATCCTCCACCCTGGCACAAAAAACTCGCTTTCCGTCGCTAGATCCGGCGGAAGCAACGCGTTTTCTCTAAAGAGAATCATCTTCGTTCCGTCCGTTTCTGACATTTCGGCGTTTCCTGCATTCAACGTGAAATCCGTGACTGGCATCCGGTTACTACCCGGTGCTACCTAAAGTGCTCGCGTGTGAAGTTTTCTTCCGTTGCTCAGGGCGGTCAAACTCGTTAACAACGCCGCACACGTAATCGCGACCAGCGTCGCAAGTGCAGTCCCACCATAGCCGGAAAAACCGATCGATCGCATGAAAACTCCGCCCAGAATCCCTCCCCCAATTCCCATAAAAATATCCAGGGAGCGGCCAAAGCCTTCGCCTTCCAGGCTCTTACCGGCAAGCCATCCGGCGCCTAATCCAACGAAAATCCATAGTGCTAAAAGTAAAAGATACATAAGTTTCTCCTTTGCCCAACGGCAACTACGGAAGCAGGATCTTGTTCATCCATAAGACGGCCAAGCCAACCAAACCCTAGACAGCCGCGGCGACGGCGCTTTTGTGAAACGTCGAATTGACCACCTCAAACGTTTCTACTCGAGGAATTCCCTCGATCAGGCTGGATAGAATCTTCAGTATCGCTGGGTAGGTTCCGCGATTGTAGGCTTCGGCGTGCTCGGCCTTTTCCCAAAAGCTGATTCCGAACACTGCATCTCTGCCGGGAGTAAAAAAAGTGACTTCATCTTGAAACCCATTCTGCTTGCGCAGCTTGGGGATGACTTGTTCTTCCATCAATAGACTGAATTTGGCAACGCTGCCGGGTTTCAAAAGTATCGACACTTTGCGTGCGAACATGGCGCTCTCCTTGGTCACAGGCCAAGGGAGTATTTCAGGGGGTCGCTACCGGTCTGGAAGACCTGAAGGCAGCCTTGATCCGATTTCAATCTTGCGCCACTTTACTATTTTTGTCAAGCATATTAGTGCCGTGTCATATATGCTTTACTATTATAGTTAAGTCGTCGGAGGGCTCGTGGACGTTCGCTTGGTCATCAAACAAAGACTCGAGGAATTGGGCCTGGAACAGCGCGATCTCGCCGCCGCCGCTCGCGTTACTGAGTCTTACATCTCCCAGCTGCTCGCCCGCAAAAAGGCGCCTCCCGCCGTCGGCCGCACCGGCCTCTATGAACGCATGAACGTGTTCTTGAAGCTCCCGGAAGGCCGGCTGTCGGCAATCGCCGCAGCGCAGCGCCGGGAAGAGCTGAAACAGAAGCTGGCCGATCAGCCCTCGGCTCTGTTCAAGGAACTTCGCCAGCTCGTCATCAGAAAATGCAAGACGGAGAAACAAACCGCTGTCCGCGATATTTTCGAAAAGCAGTCCTTCGGCGAGTTGGAGCGTTTGGTCACGCAGAAACTTCTCGACGTGACGAAAAAAATCGCTAAGGCTGAATTGAACAATCAGGCTTGGCTAAGCGCCGTCGCAAAATGGCAAGGCCGCTCTCCTGAAAAAATGCGCGCTGCGATTCTGGAATTCCTCGATACGGATGTCTTCAACATTTCACCGGACCATTGCCAGACGTTTCTCGATCCCATGATTGAATCCTGGGACATCAATCTTAAAACGCTCGCAATGGAGATCGTGTTGAACCGGCGTCTCGCCCCGATTGAGTTCATAAAATTCCAATTTTCTGAAGTCAGATCGGACCAGTCACCAGAGGAAGAACCCGGCTTTCGCGCGTTTCTTCATAATCCTGCGATGAGCAGCGATATCACCGAACCCGAAACCCACATTCTGAAAAGCTTGAAATTCGGCAACTCCCGCCCAAACTCTCTCTTCTACTACCGCGCCTTGCAGAGTCTCCGGGATCCGTTGCATTTTACCGAAGCAATTTCCTGCCCAACCAACCGCTTGCGAAACTCCAGCAAAGCCGACAAGCAGTTACAACTCGATTCCAGAAAAAACGCCATCCACCGCTGGGCAAAACACAAACCCAACCCACCCAAAAAGAAATAAGCCAGTCACCTCACGGGCACCAGCCGCTCGCCTCACCAAATAATGGCGCCTTTGCTGGCCCATCTTTGTTTATGCCCGAGCCATTCGAGAGGCTGCAGAAGTATAGTTATGCGGAGGGTGTCCCAGGTTCGCAGTTTGGTGGCGCACTCGGTCGAAATCGGCTACAAACGATTGCGCAAGAGCCAGGCTGGGTGCTTCTGCGCCACTATTTAATCCTCCTTTGGAGGTCCGTGTATGTCTCACAAGCCGCTTGGTCGTATCGCCGTTCTCGCAGTCTTACTTGCCTCGATTCCCGCGTTCTCGCCAGCGCGGCAGCCTAACCCAGCCCAACAATCCGGCACCGCAGAGCCATACTCCGTCGTTCACGGTTGGCCACAACTTCCGCCTGGCTTCGTCTTGGGCCAGGTCTCCGGCGTAGCTGTCGACTCTCACAATCACGTCTTCGTCTTTCATCGAGCGGAAAACTCTTGGGCTGCCGACAAATCGCACCCTATTGCCTCAGCCACGATCCTCTGCTTCGACGGAGCTTCCGGCAAACTCCTTTCCTCTTGGGGACAGAATCGTTTCCTTGAGCCTCATGGTCTTCGCGTGGACCGCGACGATAACGTGTGGGTCACCGATCGCGCCCTTCAGCAAGTGTTCAAGTTTTCTCACGACGGCAAACTTCTCCTCACTATCGGCACGGAGCGTGTCGCCGGCCTCGATGGCACTCATTTCAACCTGCCGGCTGATATCGCTTTCGCGCCGGATGGCGCAATCTACGTCGCCGACGGCTACGGCAACAATCGCGTCGCCAAGTTTTCTTCCAATGGAAAATTCCTGCTCGATTGGGGCCGCAAAGGCAAAGAGCCGGGCGAATTCGATCTCCCGCACAGTGTCGCCGTGGATGCTCAAGGACTCGTTTATGTCGCGGACCGCTCCAACTCCCGCATCCAGATATTCGATGCCAACGGCAAATTCTTAAAACTATGGAAGTCAGAAGAACTCGGCAGGCCCTGGTCCTTGACCATCGGTTCCGACAATCTCCTCTACGTCGTCGACGGCGGCGATTTAAAGCCCACTCCACCCGATCGTGGTCAGATCTTGAAGCTCGACCTCACCGGAAAAATCCTCGCCAAGTGGAGCCGCTTCGGCAACTATGACGGACAAATCTACTGGGGCCACGATCTCGCCGTCGGCAAAGATGGCGCCGTGTACGTAGGAGACGTCTACCACGGAATGCGTGTCCAAAAATTCATTCCGCGTTAGAGGTGAAAGTATCCAAAACTCACGAATGGAACAACATACATGACAATTGCGCTGCGCTTTACCATCCTTCTTTTGATCGCTGCTTTCCTCACACTTCCTGCGGCCAACGCTGCAGACAAACCCATCGCAATTGTCCATGCCCGGTTGATTGATGGCCTCGGCGGAACTCCGCTCGAAAACGCCACCATCATTCTTCGCGGTAAATCCATCGAATACGCTGGACCCGCTGTCGGCGCAACTCTTCCAAACGACGCGCAAATCATCGACGCATCCGGAAAAACAGTAATGCCGGGTTTGGCGGACCTGCATGTACACCTGCAAGGTGCATGGGACGGCACTTCCGTAGACCTGTTGGGTTACCAGCGCTATTTGAATGCCATGCTCTACGCAGGTGTCACCACATTGATGGACACCGGAAACTACCAGCCATGGATTCTGCAGTTGCGGCAGGAGCAAGCCGCCGGGCGTCTCCAAGCCCCTCGCATTTATTGCGTCGGCGCGATGGTCGATTCCGCGGACCCAGCCTGGCCGGACTTGGCCTATGCATTGACCAGCCGTTACCAAATCCCCGAATTCGTGCGGCGTGATAAAGCTGCAAACGTCGACATGATCAAGGGCTATTCGAATCTCTCCGAGCACATGCTGCATTGGCTTTCGGAGGAGGCTGGGAAGCAGGGACTTCGCGTCGTCGTCGATCAATGGGAGCGTAATGGGTCGCCCGACGTGGTGGCTACAGGAATCTCCGGGTTCGCCCATCTCCCCACGCGAAAAATGCCTGACGCCGACATTCAGTTCGCCAAGGAACACAACATTTTTTTCATCACTACTCTCGTAGTCACAGAATCGTTCACGCGAACTCGCCTCAATGCCATCAGTTTCTTGAAGGAACCGTACATCGCAGATACCACTCCGCCTTGGTTCTTGACGGAACTTATCGACTACGCGAACAAGCCGCAGACCGATGCCGAAAAGAAAGATACTCAGCAAACTGTTTTGGAGTTTCAGGAAGAGATGCGCAACGTCAAGAAATTGCATGACGCGGGATTTTTGATTGCCACCGGCACCGATGCGCCATATCCCGGTGTGTTCCAGGGAGAAAGCCTGCATCACGAATTGGAATTGCTCGTCGAGGCCGGTTGGAAACCGCTCGAAGCAATTCGCGCATCAACCTACGACGCTGCCAGGCTTATGAAAGCGGAAAACGAGTGGGGCAGCGTACAGGCCGGCCGTCGCGCGACGCTTTTGATCATTGCGGGGAACCCTGCTGAACACATTAGCGACACGCGAAAGATCGAGACAGTGATCCAGGACGGAAAACTTTTGAACCGTGCTGCCCTCAAATACGACCCGAAAAAGGATGCCGGATATCACGTCGTTCCCGGACTCTTTAACCCTTAGATGATCGGTGTGCATGCCTTGTTCCTGCCCATTGTTGCGCTGCATCTGACAGCGGTCCGGTGACGCATGTGTTCCAATCGCCGACCAACAAATGATCAACCGAGTTAGGGTGGCCTACCCTTTGCGATTTTGTTTCATGCAAAGGGTGGGCTCTTCTTCCCTGCGCTCTGAAGCACAATTTCTCGCAGAAAAAGAAAATTCGGCCAGCTGAACCAAATCCGTCACTTCGCTCAATTGTTTCGAATCGAATTTCGTTCTACCGTTTTTCATGACCTTCGCACTGCAAAGAGTTTCTCCGCGCCAGCCTCTTCCCTTTGCCCAATTCCTGTCAACTCCTTCGCTCTCGTCCTTTCCTTTTTCTTATCTCTTTTCTTTTGAAACTCTTGCAAAACCCTTCTCCTGCATCTCCTTTCTTTTGATATCCATACAAAACCCCTGGGGGTGGGGGGGTAGTCTGGGTATCTCTAACCAGAGCTTTCATTTCTGTGCTGGATTCGAGCTCGTAAGTCCTGCATTTGCCACTCTTACAAAGACAACCGGGGTGTACCCAAACTATTCCCATTCTGGGACTCGCCACATCACTCGCCACTTCTCCCCACCTGCGCTACCCTTAAATGTCCACACTGCAGGACGTGTACCCGCAAAATCTGGGAGGAAGTCCGTGAACCGTGAGCAGTTCTACGCAATCATGAATGGCGAAGGCACACTCGATTACGAAAAGTATCTCAGCACCAAAGCGCTTCTCTCGTGCCAATCCGATTTTGCCGACCTCTGCAATCCCGACGAAATGCAATTCCAGATCGTCCATCAGATCGAAGAGCTCTGGATGAAACTCATCGCCTACACGCTGCTCGACATTGACGACTACTTGCAGCAACAAAATACCAATCGCGTGCTCACGCTCTTTCGCCGCATTCACGCTACGCAGCGCATGATGATTCAGCAAATCGCGCTGCTCGAAACTATGTCCCCCAAAGAGTATCAGGACATCCGCCAGCGCCTCGGCAACGGCAGCGGCCAGGAATCGCCCGGATTCCGCGTCCTCCTCAAAATGTATCAACCCATCTGGAATTCGTTTGAAGAGCACTACCTGAAGAAGCACGGCCTCACCGTCGAACAAATCTACGATTCCAAATACGATCACGGCCCCGCCTACGTCGTCGCCGAAGCCCTCGCCGAATTCGACGAACTCTTCCAGAAATTTCGCTTCGAGCACATGCAGCTGATTCACCGCACCATCGGTTTCGGCTCAAAATCGCTCAAAGGCCGTCCCGTCGAAATTCTCGAAGACGGCATGCGCCACAAATTTTTTCCGGAACTCTGGGAAATCCGCAATGAAATGACCGATCGCTGGGGCGCCCAATACGGCGTCAAGCGCGATCCGCTCGGAGGACTGCATTAAGTCGCTAAATAAATTCTTGGAGGTCAGGGCTTCAGCTTTAGCCCCTGAGGGTAGTTTCCAAACCAGCTACGGCTTTTCGGAAATGCAATGATACTGCCCACGGTAAAAGAGAAGCGGCTCACCGGCAAACAATTTCGCGCTTTCGACTTCGGCAATCACAATCGTGTGATCGCCAGCGACGTGAAGACCGGAAAGTTTGCAGGACAGCTGGCATAAGACATTTTCAAGCAGCGGAATTTTCTGCTCCGTCCAGAAAAACTTCACGCCAAGCCGTTCTAGCGCTTCGGGATCCTGCTCAATCCTTGCGAAAAATTCCGAAAACGCCTGCTGCTCGCGTCTCAAAACATTGACGCCGAACCGCTGCTTCTCTTTCAGCATTGGCAAAAGCCGCGCGCGATGATCCACGCAAACGGAAACGAGCGGAGGCTCAAGCGAAACCGATGCAAACGAATTCGCCGTCATCCCATGAACGTGGCCTGCTTCGCGCTCAACAGTAAGCACGGTAACGCCCGTGGCAAAGTGCCCCAGGGCGCGGCGAAACTCCGAGGAAGAAACAGGGCCGGCAGCCATAATTTCTTTTCAAGATAACACACCACATGCTCGCGGCGCAGCGACCGCCGGCACGAATGGTGTGAGTACAAAAAAAGAGCGCCCCGAAAAAATCGGAGCGCTCTCGTTTGCGTCAACTTCTTGTCAGCTGCGCCCGTGAGGTGGCCGATCGTTTTTCGGTTGTTCTTTTTCTTTCGGCGGTTTGTTGTCCGAACGTGATTTCTCGACGTCCTTTTGCTGTTTTTGTTCTAGCTTTTGTTGCTGTTGGTCGTGTTTCTGTTCGAGCTGCTGCAGTTGTTTCTGCTGCTGTTCTTGCAATTGCTGGCGCGCGCGATCGTCTTTTTGTTTTTGTTCTATCTTTTGCTGTTGCTGCACCTGCTGCTGCTCCACCTTTTGGCGTTCGCGATCTTGCGTCTGGCGCAGATTATCGAGCTGCTGCTGATGCTGCTGCTCCACCTGCGGATTGATGTTCGTAGTACGAGCAGTCGGCGGCCGGTCGTTGTTATTGCGGGGATTTCCATTGTTGGAGTTGTTTCCGTTGTTGCGCCCGCCGTTTGGAACGTTGTCATTCGTATATGTCGGCCGGTTCGGATTCGCCGGCGGCTGATTCGGCTGTGTTGCAACCTTTCCTTGAGCCTGCGCATTCACTTGAGCCGGCTGATTTGGTTGGTTGTTGGGGCGATTCTGCACGCCGTTCTGGACTTGCGGCGTAACCTGGCGTGCGGCCGGCGCGATGCGAATATTCGGGCGCGCTGTCTCCGTCTGCAGTTCGCGTTGCTGTGAGATGGCGATCGGACGTCCGCCATTCGCCTGAATCGCTTGTTGCTGTTTCACAAATGGCACAGGAGCCGGCGGCGGAGTTGTCTTCGCTACTACAGCTCGGCTGCTGAAGGAAGCAGCACCTGTTGGACGCGCATTGGTTGTAGCGCCAGCACCAAGTACGCTGCGCTGCTGCGGAACAACGGCTGGTCCTGTCGGAGCAACTGGTGCGGCGGTCAGTTCACGCTCGTCAACGCGCATCATGTTGCGTCCCACGGGCTGCGCGGACGTAAACGACGCCTGCGAAGTCGCGGTCACGGCGTTGTTGATGTGCTGGTTCTGATAAGTAATGTTGGTCACGTTCACGGTCTTGTTCACGTAAACGTTGTTGTAAACGTTCGTCACTTGCGTGCGATTGATAATGGTCGTGTTCGAGACGTTCACGCGCTCAACATAACGCGGGCTAACGTGATAAGACGGGCAGTACACGTCGCGCGGTCCCAGCGGGAACCACGCCACTCCAACTGCCGGCGGCCCACCGACCGAAACGCCAACTCCCCAATGCGCGCCGCCAACCCACGCAACAAGCGCTGGCGCGTACACGGGACGCACATATCCGACGGTCACAATGGCAGGACGCGGCGGGCACGGAACCCAGCCCCAAACTCCTCCAACAACAACCCAGCGTCCATAGTGGAACGGAGCAAATCCCCAAGGGGCATCGTCAACCCAAGTCCATCCCCACGGCGCAACATAAGCCCAGTGGCCGTAGCGATAGGGAGCCCATCCCACCACGGTCGTATGCGGAAACCATACCGTTCCGTATTCCGGCACGGGACGCCACCCGCCGTTATCATCGAGGTCTTCGTAGCCAACGACATCGTCAGAGACGTAGCGCGCGGAATTTGAATGATCCCATTTGTGATCGCGATCGGAACACCAATGATCGAAGTCATCATCGTCGCCGTAATTTTCAACGTCAGCGCTTAGCTGATCCGTGCCCGTAAAAGTTCCGGACTGATCCGCGTGCAATGCGTAGGAAGATCCGCCGCCCGTAACTTCGCCATCGCCGCCGCGAACTTTCACAAAAGTGGAGTCGCCGGCTTCATTCACCGTGATGCGGTAACTGCCTGGGCGCAAAACGGTAAAAGCAAGATTTGGTGTATCCACTTCGATGCTTTCGTCTTCATCGAGGCGCTTCACGCGCACGTTGATCGAGCCTTCGGTCAGCCGAATTTGCGCGGTGCGATCATCCAAGTTCAAAAAAGAGAAGCCAGTTTCTGCTCCGATGCGAACCGCGCTCGAACCAAAACGCAACTCTGCGCGTCCGCCTTTGTCTGTCCAAAGCTTGTCGCCAGTGGTGATAGGGCGATTGGCGACAATCGTCACCCAGTCATCCGTACCGGCAGGTTCAAAGGAAACAGCGCCGCTCGTGTAACTCAATCGCGCTGCGCGGGATGGGGGGTCGTCTCCGTTATCGTCGCGGTCCCCTTGTGCGAGGGCGAATTGCGGCAATACGAATGTCGTGGCCAGCAATACGCTGAAAAGGCCCAGCCATTTCTTTATGGAATTTGTCATTTGCATCTCTCTCCTGAAGCTTGCAAGCGCGTGAGCTGGATTCCACGAGCTCGCCAAGCTTTTCCACTCACTTCAAACTATCACCACATCACTTCAAACTATCACCACAATTCACCACAGGGCCGCCGGGCCTTCCGCCAGTTTCCAAAATGGAATGACCCGGTACAAAGTGTGTCACCAAATAAAACACTTGCGGGCTCAAAGAGTTGCAACCAGCGTTTTCGCAGCAGGCAAAGAAAAGGCCCACGTTCGAGAACTTCGAACATGGGCCTGAATTCTTTCCGCGCCTATTTAAGCTCAGCGGGAACACAAATTAATGACGGCCATGCGAACCACCGCCACCGCCGTGAGGTGAACCACCGCCTCCACCATGGGACGAGCCTCCGCCCCCGGAGCTGCGGCTTGGTGCTGAACTCCCACGGCTCGGAGCCGAGTAGCTGCGGCCTTGCGGTGCGGAGTAAGAACGCGGCTGCGAGTAAGACCGCGGCGCCTGAGGATTGTATGACCGCGGCTGAGAGTAGCTACGTCCCTGATTGCCTTGATTGTAGGAAGCTGGTGGACGATTGCTGTTACTGCGCTGAGGCGGCTCGTAAGAGCGCGGGCTATTACCGCGGTCAGAGCTGCCGTTGTTCGACCCACCGCGCGGAGAATTCCCGGTTCCCGCCCAGGGTGGACGATCACTGTGCGTCATGCTCGTTCCGCGAGCGGGACGATCCGCTGTGCCATTCTGCTGTGGACGATTGCCGTTGTTACCGGATCCAGCCGGTGCGCGGCCACGATCCGTGGAATTGCCTTGCGCTTCCCAATTCCGTGAGTTCGAACCGGAGTTCGGTCGCTGCGAATTATTCAGTCCTCCGCGGCTGGCGTTGCCTTCTGCGTTGGTGCGCATGGTGGAGTTCGGCTTGTCGAGCGAAAGCTCCCGCTGACGAGCGGACACGCCGCCGTTGTTAGAGACACCGTTGTTCGCGGGGCCGCGATTGATTTGTTCGTTGCCACGAACTTCATTGCCGTGACTCATGTTGCCGGAGTTTTCAAAGCCGCGTCCGCCGTTCGTTGGACGGCCGCCGTCGGAGCGCACAGAGTTGTTGTTCGCCGCGCCGAATGTTCCGGAGTTGAATGAGCGAGTCGGCATGTGCGAAGCGCCTGCTGCCGGTGTATTGCGTGCTACAACCGAGCGGTTCTGTACTGCCGCCGATGGCGCGGCAACATGTGCGTTAGCATGTGCTGCACCAAAGAAGCTCTGCCGTGTCGGTGAGCCTTCCACGCGATTCGTTACCTGCGCACCGCGCAGAGAAGCTTCCGTGACGTGGAATGCGCCACGATTCACTGCAGCGCCGCGGACAAAGTTTTCGTGTGACATCACGCTTACTGCGCGAGCGTTGTGCGCGTAGGCATAGTTAAAGTTGCCGCGCCCGTTGAAGTTGTTGATGTGCGTATTGTAGATGTTGATGTTGCGCTCGTAACCAAAGCTGTGGTGATACCACGGGCGGAACGGCTCGCCGAATCCGAGCGGGAACCAACCAACTCCACCACCGAATCCAAAGCCGAAGCCAGCGCCCCAGCCTCTGCCGCCATAGAATCCAACAAATGCAGGGCCCCAATACGGCCGCGCATAGTAAGGACCAGGGCACCAGCCCCAACGATTGCCGAAGTAGTTCCAACGGCCATAGTGAAACGGGGCATAGCCCCAAGGCGAATAGTCAACCCAAGTCCAGCCCCAAGGTCCAACATAGCTCCAATAACCGTAGCTATACGGAGCCCAACCTGGATCCACGGCATTCGGATACCAGACGTGGCCATATTCCGGCTCTTCACTCCAGGTGCCATTGTCATCAAGGTCGCTGTAACCAACGGTGTCGCGCGAAACGTATTTTGCGGAAACCGAATTGTCTTCTTTAAGATCGCGGCTTTCCGACCAGCGATCAAAAGTATCCGGTCCGGGCGCAGGCGAAACGCTATAGCGGACATCCTGCGAACCATTGAATTCGCCGCGCTCACCCGCTTTGACCGGGTAAGTCTGGCCGCCGGCGGAAACTTCGCCCGAACCGCGGATCACAGTTACGCGAGTGGACTCGCCGTCTTCAGAAACGTCAATGCGAAATGCACCGGCTTCCTTCACCGTAAATGCAAGATTCGGCGCGTCAACTTCGTAAACTTCGCCTTCGCGCAATTCGCGAACCCGGAAATTTACGGAGCCTTCCGCGATGCGCATTTGAATCGTGTTGTCATCAAGATTGAGAAAAGAAAGAGCAGTCATGCTCGCCAAGTGAATTGCAGCCTGGCCGGCCTGCAACTCGGCCCGCGCGTCTTTGTCGGTCCACAGCTTGTCGCCGATGGTTACCGTACCGTTGCGTTGCGCAGTTCCCCAATCGCCCTGGCCACCGGGCTGAAAAGAAACCGCTCCGTCCGTATAGCTGATGCGCGCGACCCGCGATGGCGGGTCACCTTCATCAGCCTTTACTGCCTGTGCGCTGAAACACAGAAGACCGAGCACAGAAAGCAGCAACCCAACGCCACTCTTCCAGCTGAATTTGGTCTTCATAACTTGTCCCCTGTTCTTTAACCGGCACCTTACAACTACTTAGATGACTGACCCGGTCGCTGGGAGCATACTCTTGGCTCCCAGTAGATGGAACCCCGGAATGGGAAAGAAGTTGCCCTTCTGCTGTAACACAGCTGCAACATAGTACTAGGACTATCAATATCTGGCCCCAATTCTGTACTTTAGGACAGGCGACCCCAGCTTTCGCCTCCCGTAGACTTTGCCTTGTGGGCGCTTCTGCGCTCTGGGAGAATTGCATGCTTATGAAGGGCAAATGGATTGGGGCGTTGGCTTTGGGGCTGGTGGCGGCTGTTGCTGTGCCCGCACAGACCTGGCGGCAGGTTGGCCCTCCAGGCGGAACCGTTATTTCGCTGGAAGCGGATCCGAAGGATTCCAAGAAGCTTTACCTCGGCACGTCCGATGGGCACGTTTTCTCCTCGAACGATGAGGGCCAGCACTGGCAATTGCTGAGCCGCATCGGCACAGGACAGGATGACGTTATTACGCACATCCTGGTTGACCCGCGCAATTCGAATCGTCTTTACGCAAGCACATGGACCCTTTATTCCGGTGGTGGCGGCGTTTATCGCAGCGACGATGCGGGACGCAACTGGCACATAATCGGCTTGCAGAAAGAAACTGTTCGCGCGCTCGCGCAGTCCCCGACGGATCCCAAAGTTTTCGTAGCCGGTTCCCTAACCGGTGTATATCGCTCAAAGGACGACGGCAATTCCTGGGAGCGTATCTCCCCCGCGAATCACGATGACCTTCGCAACTTTGACTCTGTCGCATTCGACCCGAAAGACGAAAACATTATTTATGCGGGAACGTATCACTTGCCCTGGAAGACCTCGGATGGCGGCAAGAACTGGACTTCGATCAAAGCGGGCATGATTGACGATTCCGACGTGATGACCGTGATCGTTGATCCTGCAAATCCTTCGAACGTTCACGCGACTGCATGCTCGGGCATTTATCACAGCGTGAATTCCGGTGAAACGTGGAAGCGCTATGCAGGCATTCCGTTCACTTATCGCCGCACGCAGCTGATTCGCCAGGATCCGCAACATCCGGATACGCTTTATGCCGGAACGACCAGCGGCCTCTGGAAGACGACGAATGAAGGGGTTGACCAGTGGAAGCGCATGACCCCGATCGAGTGGGTCGTGAACGCAATTTTGATTGATCCTCAGCATCCGCAGCGCCTGATTATCGGCACAGAACGCCAGGGCGTGCAGATTTCCGAAGATGGGGGCTCAACTTTTACTTCAGCAAACAACGGCTTTCATCATCAGCATGTTCTGGACGTCGCAATGGATCAGGATCGCCCGGAGCGCGCCCTGGTGGTGCTGACCTTTGATACGAATGCGTTTCTTGCGACCAAAGATGGCGGCACGACGTGGACAACCCTTGGCCCGGGCTTGAAGCGGACGGATTTGCGCCATGTCTATGCGGCACCGACGGGATGGATTGCTTCACTGGCGAACGGCGGTTTGATGCGTTACGACGAAGCGACGAACAAGTGGGTTAAGTCCGGCGTGTACGTTGCAGCAGCGACGGCACAACCTGCTTCACAACCGGTAACCAAGGGCAAAGCGGGCGCGGCAGCAGCAAAGCGTCCGGCACCGAAGGCAAAGAGCGGCGCCTCGCAGCCTCTGGCATTCCAGGTGAATGATCTTCTCTTCACCAGCAATGCCTGGTTTGCGGCGACGACCGGCGGAGTATTAATTTCCCTCGATAAGGGCGCAACGTGGCGTTCGGCTGGCAGCGATCCTTTCGCAAAGCAGCCGGCGCAATCGCTTGAAGCTTCGCTCGATGGGTCGCAGATTTGGGCGATTTCACAGCGCAACCTTCTTTATTCTTCCGACTCCGGCAAGCACTGGGACGCGAAGGAACTGAATTTCGCGGCGGCGGGCAATCTGCATTTGCACCGCGTGGACGATACAAACCTTTACGTCACCAGCAATATGGGCCTCTACCAGTCGCATGACGCAGGCCGCAACTGGGCCCGCGCAGAGGTTCGCGATTTGCAATTCCAGGATGTCGCCGGCTCCGGTGCTTCCCTCGTCGCGTCGCTGCAAAAACATGGTTTGCTTGCTTCGTTTGACTCAGGCAAATCGTGGCAGCGCGTAAACGATCCCGTTGCGGAAGGATACTTCCCTGTTTTGCAGGCTCGCCGCAACGGCGCTGTCGTAGCGGCATCTGCAACGGAAGGCATCCTGACGATGGAACCCGGCGCGCGTTCCGCCAGCGAAGGCGTGGGAAGTTCCGCGCTGACGCCAAGCGGCAATATGCAAAAGCCGCGCTAACGGATTTTTTCCTCCAGAGACACAAACGGCGTTCCGGTGAAAACCGGAACGCCGTTTTACTTTTTGCCGCGTGAGATCTAGTGAGCAACGGTTGCGTGAACGCGGACTGGAATTGGTTCGCCGGTAATTTGATAGCCGACACCTCGTACCGTTCGAATAAGCGCGCGGTCGTATCCCGAGTCCACCTTACGGCGAAGATAATTAATATAGACATCGACGACGTTCGTCATTGTATCGAAATTCAGCTTCCACACTTGCTCGACGATTGCGGGCCGCGAAACGGGCTGCCCGCGATGCATCATCAGAAATTCGAGCAGTGCGAATTCTTTGGGGCTGAGATCTATAGCTCGTCCGCCGCGTTGGACTGTGTGCGAGAGACGGTCAAGTTTTAGATCGTCGACTTGAAGGACGGCTTGGCCGGGGCGACCGCCTCGGCGCAAAACGGCACGAATGCGTGCGGCGAGTTCCGCGAACGCGAACGGTTTTGCAACGTAGTCGTCGGCGCCTGCGTCGAGTCCGCGAATTCTTTCTTCCAAGACTCCCGTTCCCGTCATGAGCATCACGGGCAGATCCGGCTTTCGCGTGCGAATATTTCGCAGCACGTCCAAACCGATCGCGCCCTCGAGATTCAAATCCAGCAGGACGAGATCGAACGGCTGCTCCACCGCCAACTGCTGCGCTTCGCTGCCTGTCGCTGCGATTTGTACGATGAACTGCTCTTGCTGTAACCGCTGGTTGAGAAATTCCGCCAGGGGTGCGTCATCTTCTGCCACAAGAATTTTCATGTGTGCACACATAGAACGTGGATTTTTGGAAGGGGTGAGCATATTTTCCGAGGGAAGGTCGCGGCTGTCAACGAGAGGCGCACGCTTGTTGCTGGGATGTTGCTTATCGGTCAATCGAGCGATTAAGAGAATTATTCGCGACTATTGAGAGAGGTCCGGGCGAGTAGGATGCAGGATGACAACGTCTACCCTACGATTTTGAGCGCGGCCTTCTGATGTTTCATTTTGGGTCACTGGATGGAACTCTGCGTAGCCTGCAGCGGAAAGGCGTGCGGGATCAATGTGATAGCGCTCGACAAAGAGCTTGATCATTTCCGTGGCGCGAGCGCTGGAGAGCTCCCAATTCGAGGCGAAACGCTGGTTGTGAATCGGCACGTTGTCCGTGTGGCCCTCAATGCGCAAGAATTCAGGCCTTGCAGCGAGAATTGCCGCTAGGCGGTCAATCGCACCTTGAGAAGAGGCGCGCATTGTGGCGGCCCCGCTGTCAAAAAACCCTACTTCGCGGAGACTGACGACGACGCCTTCACGGGTCAACTTCACATTTACGATCTTGGTCTTAATTTCTTGTGCTAGCGCTTTTTCCAGTTCCTGCTGGACGTTTCTCATAGGGCTGAGAGCACCCTTCATCGGCTGCACAAAATGTTCGAAGTCCGTGGTGCGCTCGGAATTTTCCACGACTTGAACTTGCGAGAATGGAACAGCTTCCGAATCGCTCAATGGAATTTGCGTGTTGGAAGTCTCAAAGACGCCCATCTGCTGAAACGCGACCTGGATTGCCATAGCCAGCTTGCCCACTTTTCTTTTGTCGACTTGCGACGACGCGTAGAGCACCACGAAAAATGCGAAGAGCAAAGTGATGAAGTCCGCATACGATACGACACCGTGGCAAAAGACATCAACGCGCAATTCACCGTAGCCTCTGACGGCAGCGGTGGTGGCCCGCTCGAAGCAGATGGCTCGCTTCGTGAAGCGCAAGGGGCTCTTCTCAGCGCAATTGCTTATTCCGTTTCCGGCAACAACGGATTCGTCAACCTGCAAAGCCTCGGCATTAGCCTCAACAATGACGGCACGCTCAGCGTGGATCAGGGAACGCTCAGCACGAATCTCGCAGGAAGCTTTTCCAGCGTTCAAACTTTTTTGCAGTCTGCCACCAACGGCTTCGCCAATAATCTCGACAGCGTTCTAACGAACCTTACTGATCCTTCCAGCGGAACGCTCGGCCTCGATGCGAAAGGTCTCGCGCAGTCTTCTCAGGATTTGGGTTCGAGCATTTCGGATTTGCAGGCTTCGCTGACGACAAAGCAACAAAGCCTCATCCTCGTCTATTCGCAGGTCAATGCAACGCTGGAAGAATTGCCATTGCTTCAGGCGCAGCTTAGCCAGCAGCTCGGGGGCTTGTAATGTCGAATACGGGAATTCTCTCCGCCTATCGCCAGAATTCTGTCCAGGGGGCCAGTCCGGTAGGCCTCCTTCTTGTGCTATACGACACGGTCATCCGCGATTTTCGCCGCGCCATGGAAGCCATGGACCGCGGGGACGTCGAGATGCGCGTGCACGAACTCAATCACGCGCTCACCGTCATCGCTCATCTCAAATCTGTCCTGGATCATCAGCGCGGCGGAGAAGCAGCTTCGCGCTTTGAAAATTTTTATGAAGTCAGCCGCGGCATGATCCTCTCCGTCAACGTCAATTCCAGTCGCGAAACACTTACAAAATTAATCGATATGTTCAGCTCCATGCGCCAAGCTTGGCACCAGGCGGAAACGCTGATTGCAAAATGATGGAATCGCTCAAGACAAAAATCGAACAGGTAAATCAAACGCTTCGCCCGTTGATTGTCGATTCTCGTCTGGCTCTGCGCGGAGAGCGTGATTTCGGTGTGGACATGGTTCGCGCCCTCGCGGCAACCGTCGGCGAAATGGATCCCGTCATGTCCAACGCGAAACAATTGCGCGCCGAGCAACCCGGGATCGCAAAAGACCTCGATGAGTATGTCGAGCAAGCCACTGAATTGAAAACTCTACTCGAACAGCTTCGCGTCATGCTTGTCGTGCGCCGCGCCTCGCTTGACGATAATCGCGCCCACATGGAAACCGTCGCCCGCTGGGCCAGCGCGCTCCAGTCCACCCGATAATCCTTCTTCTGTTCTGGCAGGTGAGTTGCGCGATGCAATCAGAAAGAAAGCCGCGCGCTTAGTTGGATTTCTCGGCCCGGCGTCATGGCCATGGTAATCGTTCCGAACTGGGGTTCGTTCACGAACCGGTTAGGAGTACCGAGGTTCACTTTGTTCAACGCATTGAACGCCTCGGCGCGGAACTGAAATTTCATCCTCTCCGTGAAAGCGAAGCTCCGGGCCAGCGCGACGTCCATTGTCTGCATCCCGGGACCGTAGACCGAGTTGCGTCCGGCGTTGCCGTAAGTAAAAGCGGGCGGCGTGGCGAATGCCGCGGGATTGAACCATTCATCCGCAGTGTGCGTACCTGGCCCGAAGACTGGCTGGCCAGTAACGTTTGCACGAATCGGATTTTCACCCAGCACCGTGCCCGAATTTGCCGTATCTCCAAAAACGGAAATCGTAAACGGCATGCCGCTTTGAATTTGATAGATTGTCGAGAAATGCCAATTCTGCGTAATGAGACGCATCCATTCCGAACGCTTGTAAGCGGGAATATCGTAAACGCTGCTCAACGAGAAGCGGTGCCGCACGTCGCAGCCGGGTCCTTTTTCCAGGGCAAGGTCTCTGTTGTTCTGCGGGATCGAAGATTCATCCATCGGCGAGCGAAAATCCGGCGCATTGGTCAGCGTCTTCGCAAACGTGTAGTTCGCGAGGAAACTCAAATTGTGTGAATACCGTCGTCGCACGTTCACATAACCCGCGTCATACCAGCTCTGCGCACTGTTCTCGAGCAGATTGATGGTGCTGACCGGAAACGTCAGGCTTTGGATCACCGCGTTTGTACTGCTCGGCGGCAACGTCGTATCTGGCACAAACGTCAGCGTCTTGAAAGGACGCCGCGGCCCGAGTGGTCCCGGTCCGGGCAGAGTATTGTTGATCAAGTGCGCGCGCTGAAGATGGAATCCGCGAGCGCCCAGGTATCCAAATTCCAGCGACGTATCTTTTCCAAGACTCTTTTGAACGGATCCATTCCATTGCTGTACGTATTGCGCGGGAGAATGCGGGTCGAACGCAGTAAAGCTGACTGTCGTCGCAGGCAGAGCGCCGGTTCCAAGAACGGGCGTGCCGAAATTCAAACCCGTATTGAAAAGCGCGGCGGGAGGCGTGAAATTATCGGCCTGCTGCGTTTCCGGAAACACGTACGGCACATTGTGCCGCTGATTACACCACGTATTCTGGTCCACGGGCGTAAAGAAAATTCCGTACGCCCCATGCAACACGATTCCCCAGCGCGGAATGTGTTTGGCAATTCCGAGCCGCGGCGCAAAGTTCCGCTGATTCGCATACATCAGCCCTTGCGGATAGCCATTCTGCCCACCGACGAAAACGGAAGGAACGCCGTTGTTAAAAATCAAATTCGTATTCGTGTTCCGTTTGTCATAGAGCGGATTCGTATATTCGTAGCGAAGCCCGAGGTTCAGCGTGGTCGTCGGCGTCACCTGCCAGCTGTCTTCAACGAAAGCCGATGTTCCCCAGTTGCGCAAATTCATTTGCGGAACGCCGGCCTGGCGCTGCTTGACTGCGGGCAAACTTAGCAAGAGGCTTGCAAATCCGGAGCCGCTGCCATCATTGAAACCAAATTCCGTGGTGTAGCCATTCGTATATTGGTAGTAGCCTCGGTTCTGAAAGAATCCCCACATCGGCCACGTGTACCAGTGGAAATCACCGCCGAATTTTACGGCGTGGCGCCCCAGTTGCCATGCATACGTGTCGCGAATTTCATACATCGTGTCCCACGCATGCATCGGCGTCGCCGCAAACGTATCGCCGATTCCGGTGTACCCCTGGGCGGCAAACCACGGTGAACCCCACGCGTTTTTCCCGCCAAAGCCGACGCCTTGAATTCCGAGCGCGCCAACGATGTCATTCACTCCATCGTTCTGCGAAGTGTGATTCATGGAAAGCCGTGACACCGCAACGGAGACGGTATTGACCTTATTTGCGCTGAAAATATGATTCCACGAAATCACACCTTGCTGCGACCGGTTGTCGAAGTTCGCCCCGAATCCCGGAAGCGTTTCCGTCGTCGAAGTCATTCCGCCCGTTGGCGTAAACCCATTTTCCGAACTCAGCGTGTACCGCCCGAAGAGCGTGTCCGAATTGGAAAAGTTGTGATCTATACGGATCGTCCCCTGATCCTGAAAATGTGTTTCGTTCCGTACGTCAAGATAATTATTGGAGTCCGCGCCTCCCGACATCCCCATGTCCATGTTCGGCGCGGGAACGTGTTGCAGCAGGAACGCTTCGAGCAGCGGATTGATTCTGCTCGTCGGAATCATGTTGTTCGTAAACTGCGTCCTCGTGTACGGAAAATTCGACGGCCCAGTCGGCAGACTGGGATTGTAAGCAGGATTCGCAACAGCTGTCTTCGGGTCGTAAATTTTGACATTGCTCATGCTGAAGTCGCCCATGATTTCGTCACGCGTGGGAACCGTCAAAATCTGCGCGTCGGCTTGTGAAAGCCGCAATCCTTCGTAGTTCACAAAAAAGAAAGTGTTCTTTCCAACGAGCGGCCCCCCAAACGATCCTCCGAAATTATTCTGCACAAGGTGATTGTTCCCCATGGAAGCAAACGTGGCCGCATCCATCGCTCCATTGCGAAGAAATTCGTAAACCGTTCCGTGAAACTGGCTCGAACCGGAGTTCGTCACGATATTGATCTGTCCGCCGCCCGCTCCACCCATGTCCGCCGTGTAGCTGCTCGTTTCCACTTGAAATTCTTTTACCGAATCGGGTGAGAGACTTAGATTTTGTGTGTTGAACGTGGGGTCAGTGTTCGTTGCGCCGTCGAGCAAAAAGAAATTCGCATTGGGACGAGCCCCGCCGATCACGACGGCAGACCGCTGGCCCGGACGCCAGTAAAGCGGATTCGTCGATCCAGTTTGCGCGCCGAAACCCACATGCGCTCCCGGCACCGTCAGCACAAGATCAATGAGCATTCTTCCGTTCAGCGGCAGTTCGCGGATGGACTTCGGCTCAACAACTTCTCCAACGCTCGCATCGGTCGTTTGCAATACTTCCGTTCCGGCGAGCACTTCCACTCCCTGCTTGATCGAACCCACACGAAGCGTAATGGCCAGTGCCAATTTCTGCCCAACTTCGAGGCGCACCGATTGCGTTGCAACCGCAAAACCGGATGCTTCCGTTTTCATCTCGTAGTCATCCGGCAAAAGAGCGGGCACTTCAAAGAGTCCTTGCTGGTTCGTGACGACGCGCCGCATTGCACCCGTGCTGGCGGCAGTCAATTGAATGGCGGCTCCCGCCACCGGCAGGCGCTGCTCATCCGTGACCGCGCCCGTAACCACAGCGTAATTGCTCTGCCCAAAGGCAGACATCGTAAATACAAGCAACATCGCCCCAAGAACCAAGGCAACAGAGCCCGGAAGTTTTCGCATGGTCTTCCCTCTTTAGAAATGTGCGCATCAGCACTGCACGCCGCGAATCCCGGGGTTGGGTTTCGGCCTGTTCCAGGTCATTCGACCCGGATTACTCGAAAATGTGCTGGTAAAGCTTTGCCGCAACTGTAGTTAGGGAATGAACCGCGATCAATAATAGGAATGTACTAGTTCCCGGTGGCCTGGCGGCTTCCTCGCATCGCGTTCCTTCACGTTACAATGTTTCGGCCAAGATGCCGGACACTCGCAAACATCCACGCGGCCTGATGCTGATCGCCGCGTTCAAACTTCTTAAGGGACTATCGCTTCTTGCCGTCGGCATCGCCGTTCACATGCTTGCGAACAAGGACCTCGTTTCTGAGGCCCAGCACTGGGGAGACCTTTTTCGCGTTGACCCGCACAATCACTATCTGAACTTGCTGATCGAAAAGCTGACTACGGTGGACGCGCACAAACTGCGCGCGCTCAGCCTCGGCACATTTGTTTATTCCGCTCTTTTCCTGACGGAAGGCGTGGGGCTCTTTTTACGCAAGCGCTGGGCCGAATTCCTGACAATTATCTCAACTGCAGGCCTTATTCCCCTCGAGATTTACGAGCTGTATCGCCGCCTCACTTTCACGCGAATTCTCTTGCTCGTCGTCAACATCGGCGTTGTTTTTTATTTGATCTACGAAATTCGCCGCCTTACCCAGGCAAAGCGCGCCTCATCAGGCCAATAAGAAGCCAGTTTTACTGGGATGCCCCACACGCGGCGACGCGTGTGGGGCATCTGCACAACTCTCTAACAAGAATTGCTCAGTTATCGAAATGACAAAACTACATCGCTGAACTAAAGCCGCCGCCGTGCTTCATCCGCCTCGTCGGCAAGTTGGAAGAATGTATTGATGAACGCCTGGCTTTGTCCGATGAACAATCCATCATCCAAAAAGCTCTGCGCCGCAGCGATTGCTCCGCCAAGCTTTCTTGAAGTCGGACGAATGATCGAGACCTGTCCCAGATTCTTGTCCAGAAAATCGCATGGCTCCGGCATGATCAGATTTGCCTGCAAGTCTTCCGGCTGATTCTGCGTTAAATCCGCAAAGGTCACCGTCGACTTGTTCACTGGATCGGTGAACGTTAGCGGCGTCGCATTTCCCGCTTTGTCCTGCCATGTCTGGAAGTGCATGATCTCCGAACCGCCGATGCTCACCAGAATGCGCAGCACTTCAACATTCGTTGCCTGCTGCGCGAGCGTCGCATACAAGCTCGTTCCACCCTGTTCGATGAACGCAAAATGGAATCCGGCAGTAAACGCAATCGCTTTCAAGCGATCGGCAATGGATTGCGAATTGTCGCTGCTTAGCGAGCTGTTTCCGAGGTCCGCATCTGTGCGAGGAATTGCGGTGAATTTTCCTTTGCCCAGGCTTGGCACGGCATTCACAAATGTCGCACCCAAATCAGGATTCGTCGTACTCCGATACCGCGTCCACCAGCTTGTGTCCACAGTGAGCTGCGTCAGATTCGTCAGACGTCCGATCTGTCGTGCACCGGTCGCTTTGCTGCTTGGCAAGGTCGCAAAAGGAGAAAGATCAACCGGCTTCGCTCCCTTCGACTCCAAATAATTGTTCAAAAAACGGTGATGCGTAAACTCATCATCCGTATTGTCATGGACGTACTGCGCCATGTCCCCATCGAGAAGCTCGAGCGCCGCCGTGTAGAGTGGATTTCCGCCGTTCAATCCCGATTCTTCCGCGTCCTGCGTGCCGCCGAGTTCCGAATACTGTTGCCAAAGATCCGTTTCTACTTGTTCCGCTGCCGACAAAAATCGCAGAATCGCAATGTCGCCTTTCGTAATTCCGGCGTCATCGCGGTCGTCGCGATCGTCATTTGCTGCAAACAACCGCCCGGGAATTACCATTCCCGCCGCAGTTGCTGCTCCGGCTGCTGTCGCTCCCTTCCTCAAAAATGTACGGCGACTGCTCTTCACAGCCTCATTGCCTAGTTCTTTCATTTCCGGTCTCCCTTTCATTTTTTGACCTGGGATCCGGACTAAAAAATCCGGAGATTGGCTATGTTTGCCCTCGGCAACGCCGACAGCCGTGTGCACATGGTTCTCACTTCGATGGGCGAGTCTGATTTGTGGATGCATGTTTTAAAAAAATCTTCGAATAAATTTTCGTTTATCCGTTTTTCAAGATTATTTACAAAAAACAATCTCTTCGCGCAATCACGATCACATCAAAAAAGTGCAGGTGCATAACCGCACTCGCCTTACTTTTATTCCGTCCTTTTTGAAAATTTTTGCGCGACGCATCGCGCGGTGCCTCTCCACCGATTCCGCTGCGTCTTCAAAATTCCTTCTACGTTTTCCTGTACCGTTTCTCCGCTTTTACGAACACACATCCCATTTTTCGGTGTTACCGCGCAAAGTCGTAGCGCCCCGCTTTTAGGCAGGCACCATGTCTTCTTGAACTACAAGCAAACCACATGGAAGGACCTTCCCGCAGAACTCGATCTCGGTCTCATGGTTCTTCCCGTTCGCGTCGCCTACGTGGACGCCGACCCGGAAGTCCAGTTTTACGATGTCGCCCACGCCATTGACATGATTGAAGGCAACAACGCACGAGCAATTCTGCTTACGCCTCGCTCAAAAGCTGGAAACTGACAATTGTTGATTTAGTGCCGCAGCACTACAAAGTGCGTCGCCGTATACCCCAGCACGGCTCCAAGAAAAACGTCCGAAGGAAAATGCGCGAGTGTCGTCACGCGCGAAAGGCTGATCGCTGTGGCAAATCCGTACGCCACCCACGGCACCCAGCGATGCTGCCGATATCGGTGCGAAATGACAGCCGCCACCGCAAACGCTCCCGCGGCATGGCCCGAAGGAAACGCACTGCCTTTAAACGGTGATTTTCCGCCGCTAAAAAATGTGTCGTTGAATGAATTCGTCGCCGCAACATCTGCCGGCCGTTTCCGTCGCGTGATTGCCTTGATTACAAGGTCGATGACCGCACTGTTCGCGTAGGCTTCTCCCGCTAGAAGCGCGGTGCCCTTCGCATAATCGTCGTGTCGCCAATAGCCCACCAGCAAAAACGATACGGGAACGATGCCAATCGCCGCCGACGTAATAGGCCCATCAAACACATCGTTCAGGTCATCCAGGTTGCCACGATGATCTCGAAAGTAGGGCATCGCGTGCGGGTCCGCCGCAATCAGCCCCGCCGTTCCTCCAACGACAGCAAGTGTCGGAATCCAGTGATGCCCTTTCGCAAGTTGCGCGGGAAACAGCCAAATCTCTTTCTGATCTTGCAGGAATCGTTTCGGAAGCTGCTTCCACGTCACTTCGATGTCTTGCGAGGAACCTGGTGTAGGCACATCTGTCGCAACCGGCGCGTCTGGCAACGTCGCCGGCACTTCTTGTCCGTAACTTGCTGTTACAAAAAAAATCGACGCAATGCTAAGTATTCCAACGCGAAAACTATTCGCCCTAAGAAAACCTCTCACGCTCATTCTCCCGGTGGCTGGGAGACCTTCTCTATCTTCTCTCATCTGAGCGCAGTATGAACAGTCCTGTTTAACTCAACCAGCTCCCGGAACACCAACTACAGGGCAGGCACCTTCTCCGCTCTTATGCCTTTTTAGGAGCTGGCTCACGACGCGCTTTGACTCGACCGCACGCTTCCATCAGCCCGGACCGCGAGCTTCCTTCCAGTGCCCTGATCGAACACGACATATTCGGCGGGCTCACTAGCCGCAAGTTCCAGGATGCGCGCCTTCGCTCCCTCGTGAGTTCGTGCGGCTTCCACCCAAATGAGGTGGCCTGCGCTATCTTTCCTGAAAATATCAAGCTGTGAACTCATCGGGTTGCCCCTTTGGCGCGAACTTTCTTTCGCCTGAGAGAGTCCTTCTCGCGCCGGCTGCGTCCCTTTGTGGAAACCGGCTTCACTGGCGCTTCGGACGCGGCTTCCATCGCAATGGCTTTTTCAACCGCCGCGAGCGGGACTTTCTCGAAATGAATTTTTGTGCTGCGCATTCTCAGCTCCTTCAACTGTCAAACACTAACAGGCAAAAAATCATACGGGTCAGATCTTTAAAAGATTGCTATGGGTCAAAGTGCGGTCAAACTGCGCGGGATTGCGGTAGAAAAGGACAGCGTCGTCTCAAAATAGCCTATGTTTCGCAATCGTAACTTTTGCTTGCATTTACGATTGCGGTGAAATAGGATAACGATACGTTAGTCTGTCCTTTTACTGTACGGTGAGGTCATGGCTAAGTCTGCAAACAAATCCACGCCAATGCATTTCAAAACCATGGTGCAGGGAGATGTTCCCCAGGGTCGCAATGGGAAACATAAACTCGTTGTCACAGCTATACTTCGCGACCTCGATCAGCTGGAAAAGGGTTCTGCCTTGAAGGTCCCGCTCACTGGCTTGGGGCAATCGACGAAGGAAAAGGTGCGCTCCGCTCTCAATCGCGCCACGCGAAAGGCCAAGCGCCCCGTCGCGACCGCAAGCGATGCCAATTTCTTGTACGTCTGGAATGTAACCGAATAGGGCGATTTCTTCTGGTTGACGGCAATCCTAAGTTCGATGCAGCGCGTCCGTGTGCAAACTGCCCAGGTGCCCCACCCTCGAATTGTGAGGGGAGGTTTTTCTTTTTCCGCTTTCCGATTCCCTACTTCCCCCGCACGATGCTCAACACCATCGCGATCTGTCCGCTATGCCAAATCGTGTGCTGCACAATTCCGTTCAGCAAAACTTCGTACGGATAATTTCGCCCGGGCGTTTCTTTCCCCAAATCCTCCGCCGGAAAATTCCGCATTCTCTCTTCCAGCAAATCCCGGCTCTGCTTCCACCGCGCTACCAGTTCGTTCCATGGAATCACCGCCTCCGCCCACTCTTTTTCAGCTTCCCACTTCGGCATCGGATGGCTCGCATCCGTTTTTCGAATTCGTTCATTCCACAGCAGCAAATGTTGCAGCAGCTCCGCAATCGTATGAGCACCCGCAGCGGGCGCCGTTACCGCCAAATCCGGCGTAATCCGCTCAAGCAGTTCCGCCACCGTAGGCCCATACCACGCACCCTTAATCGTCACCGCCCGATAAGCCTCGGCAATTCCCTCGCACTTGTTCATTCGCTCGTCTCCCGGGTCAATCCTTATTTTCTCTGTCCGCCCTTTGACACCCAGTCTGGCGCCGAATTTGTCCTCTGGCGCAGCAGCAGGTTCAATTGAGCCGCGTGATGTTGCACGTGCCGCATATTGTAGAGGAGCAGTTCTCCATTGCTCATGTCGCGATACGGAATAGGGCATGGACTCGCAGCCCAGGCTTCTGTCATTCCCGCCATCACGGTGTCCAACCTCTTGCGGCAGTGCTCAAGGTAGCCAAGCAATCCGTCTTTTCCGTAAGCCGGCTCCGGCACGACAACTTCGTCCTCAAGTTCGCTGAGGCCAAACGGCGGCGGCGGACGGAATTGGGGCTCGTCTTTTTCCGAAAGATAAAGATCGAGGAAGAAGAGCGTGTGAAAGGCGAGGTACCAAAACGCGCCCCGCCCCTCACCTGACCAAACAGAATCCGGGCAGGCGTCGATCGCATTGGCGAGCATGTCGATCGACGCATGGAACTGCTGCCGGATCGTAGATCTCCAAAAGTCCAACATGAGCCCGAATCTCCTTTGATTTCGAGAAACGAAGAATAGCACGGGCAGATGGCGCAGATAATTCGACAGCACCTTGAAGAGTCCGGCACGAATTCCGAATCTAGCAGCAGCGGATCAATAATCAGTCTCGCCCCACTGGCTGAGCTTTCCATAAGGCGATTATCCTTTCCGATTTGCCTTTCTCGCCCGGCTGTAGTTCAAGCAAAGCTCTAGGAATCCAACTGGATGTGTGGCGCGGCGGCTCCCGCTGCAGCGCGGGTTTCGTGGAATTTTCGTTGATAGTAAGCAACCGTCAAAAAAATCACCGGCACGCCGATAATGCTCGGCAGTACCCAGAAAATTGTGTACCACTGGCTGCGGGCGACAGATGGAAGCAACCGCACCGCGCCGAACACCAGGAACGCCGTGTACCCGGCAATGCCCGTTCCGCACATTGCAGCAAGATGCTCATACCACCAGCCCATCCGCGACTGTGGACCACGCAGCAAGTAGCGCAAATTACCAAACGCTATAAAGGGACCGATGGGGCTCAAACCAATCAGCGGCCCGCTCCGGTACTTTATTCCGAGGAAGAGCACGGTAAAGCCAGCGAGGAACAGCAATACGTTGAGCACCAGCGTAAACGGCGTGCGCATCTCTTTCGGCTCGCGCTTCGTCTCCACCGCCCAAATGCCCTGCCAGCCCGCCGTCAGGGTGAGGCCGGCTAGATACGCCAAGAACGTTGCAAAGATGCGTTGCGACAGCACGAAACTCGAGAGTTCCGCCGGAGAAAGTGCTCGTGAGATTTGCCGAATAGAAAGTGGAATAGTGAACGCGAGGCCGCTCATGGCGAATGCCGTAACGACAACCACGGACATGCACACGACGTAGAACCATCCGGCGAGAACGTGCGTCCTACCGCCCTTGCGAGCGATTGCCGGTATCCAAAATAGGATCAACGCGAGCCCGCCCGCGGCGATGTGCACCCACCTCAGCCACTGAAACAGGTTTGCCATTGTGATTCTCCTTCCGCATTCGTGTCCGCACTCGGCGCATGGATTCCTCGCACCAGGTAAGCCAGCCCTGATAGGCGTGCATTCCCATACGCAGCGTTAGATGTTGATGGAAAGCAGCGGAGGAAAGATCGTCCGGAAATTCTGGGTCGCACCGGGACCATTCCTTTTCCGCATTTTTTAGCGCCTCAAGGCGCGCCGCCCAGCGCGTGTGAAGTTGCTCCAGAAATCGCAAGGTGTGCTGCAAATCGGAGAGCTCATCCATCAGGTAAATTTGCGCCAGAAAGGTATGCCGCATGTCTCCAAATTGCGGCTCTTGCCGCAACCAGTTGGCAAGCTGCTTGCGCCCGGCTGCCGTAAGTTCGTAAACGATGCGTCCAGGGCCGCGCTTGGAGGCTGCGCGGCGCGACCGCAACAGCTTCTGCTTCTCCAGCCGTTTCAGGGTTGGGTAGACCTGGCTCAGTTCGGCGGCCCAGAAATGTCCGATCCCGTGATCCAGGATGGCTTTCAGGTCGTATCCGCTGGCGGGCTCGCGCAGCAGACCCAGCAAAATATGCTCCAGACTCATGCCACCACTATATAACTTATTATATAAATCTCAACTGTTATTGCGGGGTCCCGCAGCCGGGTGCCGCACCCTTCGGTTTTAAGGGTGCGGGTTTAGAGTCAGCTGCAAGCAAGACCCAAAACATGGTTGGGCGAGTGGGCTTTTCTCAGGCGGGTGACACGTTCTCGTGCTAGCAAAAACCTGGCAATCTTTGAAAGGCTCTCACAACCGCCTGAACTTGCCTTTCATCAAGGTCGTTTTCCCACAAACCATCCCGTTTAACCGATGAACCAACGATAAAAACTTCTGCGGACGCATAGTTCCCGATATTTTCCGGCGTGATACCCGAACCAATCAACGTAGGAATTGACACCGCGCTGCTGACGGCTTCTACTTCGCTGGCGTCCGCTGGCTGGCCGGTGGATACACCCGAGACAATTACGCCATCGGCTTTGAAAAATTCAGCGGCCTTTGCGGTCTCGACGATATCAACGTCTGCAGTGATGGCATGTGCCGAGTGCTTCTTCTTGATATCCGCAAAGATGCGGACATTCTCGGCGCCAATCGCCCGGCGGTATCGCAATAGCGATCCGGCACTTGACTCGATCAGGCCTTCATCTGCCACATGCGCGAAAACAAATCCTTCTACTCGAACAAAGCTCGCGCCGCACGCGTGTGCTATCGCCACAGCCCACAAATTGGCCCCTGCGAGAACCTGAATTCCCAAGGGAAGTGAAACCGCGCGCCGCACCTCGGAGCCAATTACAGCCATCGCAGCACCAATCTCCGGTCCAACAGAACTCTTCAGATAAGGGCGATCATGCGTATTCTCAATCGCCAGACCGTGAAAGCCCGCCGCTTCATAAACGCGCGCTTCACGAACTGCGTCCTCGGCAATTGCCGCAACGCTTTTCTGGTTAGCCGGAGTGCCTGGAAGAGCGCCGACGTGTATCACGCCGACAAGCGCCCGTGGCACTCCAAAAAGCGAATTGACGACTCCACGTTTGTCCATATTGGATAGCGATTGTACCGGAGTGAGTACCAGCATGTCTTTCCGTTGCGTGGGAATTCGAAATACCAAGTCTCCAGCAAACGCTCGAATTTGTACCGCTACACGGCCAGTTCATCCTAGAATTACTTTGTTCTTAAGAGCGGCACCCGAAGTCGATTCAGCCAACCATCGAAGGAGCAGCAATGAAAGCTGCACAAGCGGAAAAGTCTCCTAGAGTCCTTGTCATCGACGTCGGCGGCACAAACGTAAAGATGCTCGCTACCGGACAAAAAGAACCTCGAAAATATCCCTCTGGCCCCACCATGACCCCGCGCAAAATGGTCCGCCTGGTCAAGAAGTCGGTTCGGGACTGGAAGTTCGATTGTGTATCGCTGGGCTTTCCCGGACCCATCATTAATCAGCACCCCCTTCGAGAGCCCCACAACCTGGGCGGCGGCTGGGTGGGATTTAACTTCCGCAAGGCTTTTGGCTGTCCAGTCAGAATCATCAATGATGCTGCAATGCAGGCGCTTGGCAGTTATAAGGGCGGCCGCATGTTGTTTCTCGGATTAGGCACTGGTCTTGGGTCGGCAATGATTGTGGACGGGGAGCTTCAGCCCATGGAGCTGGCACACCTTATCTATAAAAACGGCAAAACCTACGAAGACTACCTTGGCTTGCGTGGCCTCGAACGATGCGGCAAGAAAAAGTGGCGCAAGCATGTGGCCACAATTGCGAAGAAACTTAAGACCGCGCTGGAAGCCGACTATGTGGTGCTGGGTGGCGGAAACTCTAAGAAATTGAAAAAACTGCCTCCCGGCACGCGACTAGGCAACAACCAAAACGCTTTCCTGGGTGGCTTTTCCATGTGGCAGAAATAGCAACTAGACTCCTGCATCAGCTTTTTGCTTGCTCAGAATCTCCGCTGTGCGAACGCATAACGCCGATTGGCGCGTTGATCAAAACTTAGACAATTACTTCCTGCTTGCCGACAATCCGCTCGGAACCCAAGCGTGAAGCGCACGATGCTGCCATTCGCAGCAAGCAAGACGATTCGGCAGCTCTGGCCCCAGGTGCACACCCATCGGGATAGACTACACTCAGGGAGAGAAGCTACCGAAACCATGCAAGAAGCGGCGAAAAATCTATTGCTGGTTCTAGTTGCGCTCTTTCCCATCGTGGACCCGCTCGGAGGCAGCCCATTCTTTCTGGCGTTGACCAGGGAATACGCACCGGAAGCGCGCAAAGCGTTGTCATGGCGCATTGCCATGAACAGTTTTTTCTTGCTGGTTGGGTCGTATTTTGTTGGGACCTACGTGCTTGCCTTTTTTGGGATTTCGCTGCCAGTGGTGCAGATCGGTGGAGGCCTGATCGTCATGGCGACAGGATGGACGCTCCTGAAGCAGCGAGACGACGAAAAACACGATATACACAGAACCGTCCAACCGCAGGACACATTCCGCCAGGCATTCTATCCCCTGACGATGCCACTGACAGTAGGCCCCGGATCAATCTCCGTGGCGATCACATTGGGCGCAAACTCGGGTCTCCATCACTCTTACCATCCTTTGAATATCTTGGCTGCACTTATTGGATTAGTCTTGATCGCGATCAGCATTTTGCTTTGCTATGGATTTGCCGATCGGCTGGCGCGAATCCTGGGAGCAACGGGGATGACGGTGATCACGCAACTGTCGTCATTTTTCCTGGTCTGTATCGGTGTGCAGATTGCTTGGAACGGGATCAAAGCATTGCTGGAGTCGGTAACGCTGCATTTTGGCTGACCAAGCGTCCCCAAGAAAGTAGGGTCCGAGTCAAGTCCGGTCCCGGTAATTCACTTCTCCAGTCAGCGCGTTAACCGAGACTTAGTCGATGGTTGACTTGGTGGATGGGTGCTCCGCACTATTGATCACTTCTTAGGAATGGGGAATTTCTGACGAGCTAGCAACTCATCCAATTTGGCCCTGTCCAAGAAATTACCACGAAGAACAACACCTCGAATCTTTTTCGTGTTACGAATGTCTTCCAGCGGGTTTGCATCGAGCAGAACCAGATTCGCAATTTTACCTTCCTCCACGGAGCCAAGAAACTGATCCACTCCAAGAAACTGCGCGGCGCGCAGTGTCGCCGTTTGCAGTGCTTCCATGGGAGAAAAGCCAGCCGACACCAGAAGTTCAAGTTCATCATGCAGACTAAATCCGGGGTACGTGTATGGATTCGGCGTGTCTGTACCCGCAAGAAAGGGCACATTTGCCGCGTGCATTGCTTTCACGATAGCAATGTCATATTGAAAGAGGCGAAACTGAATTTCGTCGTTCCGCGGATCCGGCTGCCCACCCATTGAAGTCCAAAAGCTCAAAAGAGTCTGCGGCATGTATGCGATGCGTGAATCTTCACGGAGTGCAGGATCATGAATCCTGGCGTAGGACCTTAGGACAACTAGCGTTGGAGTCTGCCAGGTGCGATTCGCGGTGAATTCTCGGTAGAGACTGCCTGCCTTATTTGGGTCGCCGGTGGTCAGGATCGTTTCGTTAATCTTGTAATATAGGTCGCGCGCAACGCTGGGATCATCCTCATCATTGGCCCTGGCTGCCAAGCGCTGCAGTTCCTCGCTTTCCGAACTCAAATAATTTGGAATGCCCCACAAATGTTCGATACTTCGTTGTCCAACGGCGGAGGCTTCTGATGGCGTGACACCGTCTGGGATGTGTCCCTCAAAGGGGATCCCGCTTTCCTTCGCTTGCGAAGCAATCGCAAGATACGAATTGCGAGACAATGTGTTGTACACCTTCAGAAAATCTGCTCCCTCTTTCACTAGCTTTGCGACGGCTTGGCGGGCTTCGGCAGGATCCTTGATTGAGATAGAGAAAGTCCAAAAGGGATGCTCCCCTTCCAGGATCGGGCCTGCAGCGAATGTTTCCGGTCCAAGACGAGAGCCGGCTGAGACTTCTTTTTTGAGTTGAGCAACTTCCACAAGTGGAATGTCCCCTCCCATGTCCCGTATACCGGTGACGCCATTCGCAATGAACAGCGGAAAAAAGCGATCTGGTTGACTCTTACTCAGAGAATGCACGTGCATATCCCACAAGCCTGCAATTAGGAATTTTCCTCTCGCGTCAACAATCACCATGCCAGCTCGGTGTTTGTTCTGACCGCTTGGAGAGATTGACCTGATCTTGTCGCCTTCGATTAACACGGACATGTCCGGGCGGGCACTGGAACCCGTCGGGCCAATGACGTTCACATGCTCCAGGAGCACAGAATGGGGACTTCTTGGCTTTGGTTGACTTTGCGCGAACAGCGGCCAGCAAGCTAACAGCCAGAGGAGGGGAAGTCTGAGAGCCTTCATCTCAATCCCTTTCGCGGTGGAAGTGGAAATAGTTTAGACGATATGCGACCGGACTTTGTCTGGTATACGGAGTGTCTGTGACACTGACCTGCGTGAGTGACGAAAAGACGCATAGGGCATCAAATGAATTGTGCGTTAGAACAGAACTCCACTGGAACTTCCGCCTGCTCTCGTTCTGACCAGAAATTCGGCGCACTGAGGAGAGACCGATCATGTCGAGTATTTTGATTACCGGAGCAAACCGCGGACTAGGATTGGAATTTGCGCGCCAATATGCAGCCGACGGATGGGACGTGATTGCGACAGCGCGCAATCCAAAAAGTAGCAAGGAATTACAGCAGTTGGCAAAAAACAAAAATGTGTCTTTACCTGGCCTGGATGTGACGAGCGATGAATCAGTTAGACAGTTGGCGGAATCTCTGGGCGGCAAGCCGGTAGATTTGCTCGTCCTGAACTCGGCCATTTATACGCGAAACGGAACCGAACTCGGCAAACTCAATTTTGCCGGATGGCGCGAGTCCTTCGAAACAAACGTGCTGGGAGCCATCCGGGTGGCAGAGGCGTTGCTCGAAAACGTTGCGGCGAGCAAGAGGAAACAGATCGTCGCGATCAGCACCGGGATGGGCTCAGTGGAAGCGTTGGGATCCACGATCGGGTTTGGAATCGCCTATCAATACAGGACAAGCAAAGCAGCGCTAAATATGACGATGTCGATCCTGGCGAAAGAAGTGGAGCCGCGGGGAATCAGTGTGGTTATATTCAGTCCGGGATGGGTGCAGACGGACATGGGAGGCGCGAACGCGGTGCTGACGCCGGAGCAGAGCATTGGAGGCATGCGCAAGGTGCTCGAAGGGAATCCGATGGAGCTGACGGGAAAATTCCTGGGCTACGATGGCGCTACTTGGCCGTGGTAATTGAGGTTTGAAAATATTTTCCGAGGCAGGTCGCCGCGCCTTAATTCCGAAAAAACGTCTTTGGATGGACCGTCTTTGCGGGTTTGTACCTCCGCTCTGTCCCGCTGCTCTTGCGGGATGAACAGCGGGGCTTATTTCTTTGCTGCCGGTGCGAACGCTTCAAACTCGACGTGACCTTCATGAGCGCAAGCCTTGAGTTCCTCGGTGTTGATAGGCGTTGCAGTCTGTCCCGGTGGCACGGACCCGCACCGCATGTTCTTTTCGAAACCCGGCGCTGAGAAAATAAAGACCAGGCTGATGTTGTCTGTACCGATGTTCTTGAGGCCCACCCAAGTCTGAGCCGGGAAGAAGACCGTCCCTCCGGCATGCACGTCGTATTCCTTGTCATCCAAAGTCACGTGTGCGGTGCCCGTCTGGATCAGCAGGATCTCGTCTTGCTCCAGATGCTTATGTTTCGGAATCATGCCTCCGGGTGGAATCTCCTCGGTGCCAAGCACAAGGTGTTTCGAGCCGCTGTTTTCGGGAGTCACTTTCAGGATGAACTCGACTGTGGGGATGGTAAGCGATCCGCGCGGACGCCTCACCCGCTTTTCTCCTTCATTCTTTTCAAGCACAAGGGTCTTGGCACCCTGGGATTGTGCGTAACCGTAGCCAATGACCGCTAAGAGAGTCACAACGACGAGCAGAATTATCTTTTTCATGACCCGGATGGTAAGTCAAATTCAACCTCCGCAGTGTTCCAAATCGAACATTCCCATTTGATTGCAGCGTGACTAGCCGGGTGCCCCAGGTTCGTAGTTTGAACCTGGGTTTCGGTGGGTGGCCGATAGCTGATCCGTGCCGCGATTTTGGGTACCGCACTCGATCTCCGCAAAATCTCTTGGCTGGCCGGGTGCCGCACCCTTCGGGGTCAAGGGTGCGGGTTTTGACTTTTCTCTCAGTTCGAACTTTTCCCACAATTCATTGGAATTAACTGAATACATAATATATTGACTAAATAACTTTTCCGTGCTACCCTTCCCTGTGTTTTACGAGCGCCATCCCGATTTCCCCTCCCTGACCGCACTTTCCTATCCCCTTTGTTTTGATAATCATGCAAAACCCTCCTCCCGCATCTCCTTTCCTTTGATAACGATACAAAACGCCCCGGGGGTAGTATTGGTATCTCTGACCAAAGGCTCTTTCTCCTCTCAGGATTCAGGAATTGCGCCCGTAAGTCCTGCATTTGCCACTCTTGCGAAAACACCGGGGGTGTACCCAAACTATTCCCGAATTGGAACCCATTCGCCTCCCGCCCTGCTTTCCCTCCTTACTCCCCTGCGTCAATACCTGCGTATCTTCCGTGCTACAGTTTTCCTCCTGGAGGGAATTCCCAATGCGTAAAGTTCTGATTGTCTGCAGTTCCGTAGTTCTCGTTCTTGCCGTCGCCGCGATCGCAATTCGCGCTCAGCAGGACAAATCCAAGCGCCCGAGTCCGCCTGCTACTGCAAAGTGCGAACTCGCCGGCGGCAAAACCGTCACCATTGACTATTCGAGCCCCCGCAAAAAAGGCCGCACCGTTTTTCCGGACGTCGTGAAGTACGGCGAAGTCTGGCGCACTGGCGCAAATGAGGCCACCACCTTCGTCACCACGGCAGACGTCATGGTCGGCGGTACACACGTTCCGGCAGGTAGTTACACGCTCTTCACCGTTCCCGGCAAAGAAAAATGGACGCTCGTCATCAGCAAGAAAACCGGCGAATGGGGCACCGACTATCCCGGCGAAAAAGAAGATCTCGCGCGCGTGGACATGAAGGCCGGAACCTCCAGCACGCCCGTGGAGAATTTTACGATTTCGTTTGAAAAGGCCGGCAACGGCTGCAACCTCAAGCTCGCGTGGGACTCCACCACGGCTTGGGTAAGCGTAGGGACAATGTAGCGCAGCCTTCAGGCTGCGTGCTTTTGCGTCTTTGAAGTCTTGCGTAGGCGAGAGCTTCAGCCTCGCTTTTGGAGGATCGAAAATAGTACATCGCTTGGTGGGGAGGGCACGGCTTTAGCCGCGCCGCACGAAGCGCATCTGAAAGAGGCTTTAGCCCCTGAGGTAAGCGGCAGTCGTTACACCACAGAATTGGAATCGATGTGCAATTTCGCCATCCCGCGGTCCACAAGAAACACCGCAAGAATCACCAGGGCCGCGGCGATGGCAACGTTGATCGTTACTTTTTCTCCGGCGAGCCACCAGCCGAGAAAAACCGCGACCACCGGATTTATGTAGGTATGCGTGGCGACAAACGTCGGTGAGTAATGTTCCAGCAGCCAGTTGTAGGCTGTGAACGCGATCACCGAACCGAACACGATTAAGTACGCAAGCGAAAGCCACGAACGCAGCGTCACTTGCGAAAATGAAAATCCGCGCGCTTCGCCGACCAGAGTTCCGGCCGTGAGCAGAAGCACTGAACCCGAAAGCAGCGAAAGCGCCGAAAGCAGCAGCGGATTTCCGGAAAGATGCGAACGCCGCGAATAAATAATTCCGGCGGACCAGGAGATTGCGCCGACTAAAACGGCCACGGCGCCAAGAAACATTCCAGGACTCGATGTCACCGCGCCATGGCCGAGCAGCAACGCGACGCCGCCAAGGCCAAGCACAACGCCAGCGAGCAACGGCGCATTCATGCGCCACTTTTTCTCAACGGCCGAAGCCATCAGAAAGACCCAAATCGGTTCGGCTGCGATGATCAGTGACGCAAGACCGGAAGGAATGCGCGTTTCGGCCCAGTGCAATGTGCCGTGACCGATCAGAAAGAAAAAGATTCCAATGACGACGCTCGCGCGAATCTGTTTTGCGGTAGGACGCAAACCTTTCGCCAGGGCCCAAATCAGCAGAATCGAACCGGCAACGAGATGGCGGAATCCGGCAGTGTAAAGAGGGGGAATGGTTTCCACGGCGTAACGAATCGCAAGATACGTGGAACCCCAGATGAAATAAATGCTGAAGAATGCGAAAAACGTAAGCGCACGGGATTTCGCCGCAACATTTTTTACAGTTGGCGTTTTTTCAAGTGGAGGAGCTGCTGCAGACCCGGTTGCCATAGTTAACTCTAGCAAAGCCGCAAAATTTTGCGAGAGCCAAAATGGCGAGAAAACTAGAGCCGGATGCCAATTTATTTTCTTGAACGGACGAGCGCGAGGAATTCGTCGCGCGTTTGTTTGTTGTGGCGGAATGCGCCGAGCATGGCGCTGGTGACGGCCTGGCCGTGCTGCTTTTCCACGCCGCGCATCTGCATGCAGAGATGACGCGCTTCGATAATGATGCCTACGCCCTGCGGTGCGATTTTTTCTTCGATCGCTTGCGCGATTTGGCTCGTCATGCGCTCCTGAATTTGCAGGCGCCGCGAGAACATATTCACGAGCCGCGCGACTTTGCTGAGGCCAAGAACTTTTTTGCTCGGCAGATAAGCAACATGAGCTTTGCCGAAAAACGGAAGCAGGTGATGTTCGCACAGACTGAAAAATTCGATGTCTTTGACGATGACCATTTCGTCGTAGCAGACGCTGAATGTCGCTCCGTTCAAAATCGTGTCGAGATTCTGATGATAGCCGCTGGTGAGAAACTTTAGCGCTTTTTCAAAACGCTCAGGGGTCTTGCGCAAGCCTTCGCGGTTCGGATCTTCGCCGACCAGCTTGATGATTTCGCGCATGTGGCACGCAATAGTTTTTGCTTCGAGCGGCTTTTCTTCGTTCAGCAGTATTTCTTCCGTCGGTTTCGTCACGTTGATACTCCCTATTCATTCACCAGCATACTCGAAGCTGTTGTTCGATGTTTCCACAACGCGGACTGCTTCCAGTTTTGCATGAGGAAAAGACTTCAGACGCTGAAAAATTTCAATACATAAAATTTCGGTCGTCGGCACGGCGTTTTGGAACGCAGGCACTTCTTCGTTCAACGAGCGATGGTCGAACGGTTCAATGACTTTTTCGTTCACGAAGGAATCGAGGTCCGCGAGATTGGAAATCATGCCTGTTGCCGGATCGATTTTTCCGGAGAGGCGAACTTCGACAGTGTAGTTGTGGCCGTGACCGAACGGATTGTTGCACTTGCCGTAGACGCGGCAATTCTCTTCATCGCTCATCTGCGGATTGTGCAGGCGATGCGACGCAGAGAATCGATAGCGGCGGCCGAGTTCGAGGTGAAGAGTTTCGGAACTCATGCCCGCGCTCCGTTGCGGTAGCAATCGGCGAAGAGATCGGAATTTTCGTAGAGCCGCACGCGGTGTAATTTCCCCTGCGTGATTTTCGGATCGAGCAGATTCCAAATCACGCGGGCGACATTTTCGCACGTGGGAATTTGTCCCGCGAGTTCCGGGACTTCGTGATTCAGGTGGCGATGATCCATGCGTTGCATGATTTCGCGCTCGAGAATTTCTTTCAGGTCTTTCAAATCGAGGACCATTCCGGTGACGGGATCAGGTTCGCCGGCGACGGTAACTTCAAGCGTGTAGTTGTGGCCGTGGCCATGCGGATTGTTGCACTTGCCGAAGACGCGCCGATTTTCTTCCGGCGAAAGCGCCGGATTGTTGTATACGTGCGAGGCGGAGAATTCGATTTTGCGCGTCAGATAGATCATGTTAATTCGATGCACATCATCCTTTGGAAGAAGTATTTGGAATTCCAACCGGATATTCCCTGCCCTTCCACGCGACTTTGCCTCTGGCATAACTTCGGTGAGAGGCAAGCAAAACACCAGCGTAGAGAAACACGGCGGGTATGTAATAGATGATGAATTTGAAGGGGAATTGGTTACGCGCTAATTCCAGACCGTAGCTGATTTGGCGGAACAAGAGAAGAACGACGCCGACGAACATGGCGAGGGGGAATTTGAGGCCAAAGAGGAGGATGACGAAAGTCATCCAGGGAAAGGCGGATTCAAATTCGTTGAATACGCCGTTGGAGGGATTGGCCATCAATTGATAAAGATTTTTGCGCCAACCCGCCCACATTTGGGAGAAGGAACGGTACATACGGACGGAAACGTAACGGTCACCGGGGCCAAACCAGATGCCCCAACTATCTTGTTTGACTCGGCGGGCGAGGGCAACGTCTTCCAAGACTTCTCCTGCAACGGCAGCGTGACCTCCGATGGCGTCGTAGGTTGTCTTCTGAATCAAAAGAAATTGGCCGTTTGCAGCCGCGGCGGGAGATTTTGGATCGTTTACGTCTTTGTACGAAAATTTTCGCGCTAAACGGCAATAGACGAATGGAATGAGCGCTTTTTCGTACCAGGTTTTCAAAGTTTGCTCAGGAGAAAATGAAACCAGTGCGGCGGAGTTTTCTTCCGCGAGTTTGAAAGCTTTTGCGGTTGCGCCTTCGGCGAGAGTTGCGTCGGCGTCAGTGAAGAGGAGCCACTTCCCTTTTGCATTTTGTGCGCCGAGCCAGACGGCATTATTTTTTCCGACCCAGCCGGAGGGAAGACCGGAAGTTTCGAGAAGGCGGAGATGAGGAATTTCCGGAATCAAATTGCGGACGATTTCTGCGGTGCGATCGGCGGATTGGTCGTTGACGACGAGAATTTCGAGGACTTCCGGTTGGAGTGCGATGGAACGGATACAATCCGCGATGTTCGCTTCCTCGTTGCGGGCGGGGACGATGGCACTGATGGTGGGTTCGGTTGGCATCAAAACGTTTGAGAGCGTGTTTTTCCGCTAAAAACGGGCCATTTTCAGGATGGTTTCTGATTTGGGGCGTCTAAGTTAGTATAGCACTCGCATGAAATTTCCAGGGAAACTGAAGATTTGGGGCTCATTTTGCGCGGGAATTGCGGTGCTGGTGGCGTTTGCGCTGCCGAGTTACCGGCAGGGAGAGGCGTCCATCGCCGGGAGAACGGCCGAAGATTTTTCCATGGAGATGAATGGAAAGCCGATGAAGCTTTCCGGCTATCGCGGAAAAGTGGTGGTGCTGAATTTTTGGGCGAGCTGGTGCCCGCCGTGTGTTGCGGAGACGCCGTCACTGAATAATCTGCAGACGCGGATTGAGCAACGCGGCGGAATGGTTTTGGGAGTGGATGTGGATGAAGATCCACAGGCCTATCAAAAATTTTTGACTGTCCACGGAGTAGTTTTTCCGACATGGAGAGATCCATCGGTGAAAGGGACTACGTCGCAGGTTGCGCTCGATTATGGGACTTCGGTTTATCCGGAAACGTATGTAATTGATCGGCGCGGAAAGATTACGAGGAAGATTATTGGGGAGCAGCAGTGGGATTCACCGGAGATGACGGCGTATTTTGATTCGCTGCTGGCGGAAAAGTAAGTATATGTTTGAACTGTTTAAGCCGGAATTTTTTCGGGACGGGCTACTCGGGGAATTACGTCGGTCCGGCGGGTATTGGAAGGGCAGTATGGTAGTAGCGCCTTGTGGAACATTCCGCTTGGCTTTAGCCGGAAGCCGCAAAGGGCCGGGCACGGTCCCCTTAAAGCTGGCCAAAGAATTGCCGGGCCGGTTCAAGTCGATCATGCCGGAAATCCAGACCAGCTTATTTGGGCACTACACGCCGTATAAAGAAGCGGTTGATGCTGGCGAAGAGACAGGCAGTCCCTGTCCGAACGTTGTGAGTCCAGAGGCCTTATGGCCGCACGTCGCGCCCGCTCATGTTCTTGTCGAGCCGCTTGGAGGCGTTCCGACAGTTGAAATTGCATTTAGGGTTGCATGGGACGAAGAACACACGGTCGGCGCACGGTTTCAAAACTGGCAGTTCATCGAGCTAAATGGAAGTGTACGGGGATAATGAACGACGGTACTTCGTTCCGGTGAAAATCGACCGGAACTCAGGATGACAAAACTAATTAGAACGCGGTTCTGCGAGAAATCATGACACAACACAAGATGTGGACGAAGCAAGCGGCGTGGTTTGCTCTGTTGGGATTTGCAACAACGCTGGTGCCGATTGCGCAGGGCCAGAGTGCGCAAAACACGCAGAGTTCTGGGGTGACTAGCGGGCAGACGGTTGAACAGGGGAAATTTCGTTTGCATAAATTCGAGCAGGCGATCGGATGGGAGAGTTACCAGGTCGCGAAGGATGGCGAAAAGCTGGCGGTTACGGTGGATTTCAAGTTTAACGATCGCGGGACGGATGTTCCGCTGGCGGCGAGCTTTCGCGGAAAGAACGATTTGACGCCGATTCATTTCGAGATTAAGGGGAAGAACTCGCGGCTGAGCACGATTGACCGGGCGGTGGATATGAATGGGGAGCGGATTCGTGTGCGGGATCGCGAGGAGTGGAAAGAGGGCGAAACGCCTCAACAGTTTTTTACGGCAGCAGGATATGCACCGGTGACGATGCAGATGCTAATGGTGCGGTATTGGGCGACACATGGATCTCCGAAGGAACTGACGGTCTTCCCGGAAGGACGCAATTTGTGGATTGAGCCGCGCGGGCAGGACAAGATTTCGTTTGGCGGGAAGACGGAGACGCTGCAGCGGTATTTGGTGGAGGGATTGATTTGGGGGCGCGAGTGGCTTTGGTTCGATGCGAAGCAGAACCTTGTTGCGGCGGTGACGACGGATGCGGAGTTTGATCATTTTGAAGCGATTCGCGATGGATATGAAGACGGATTGAAAGCGTTTGTGGCGCTAGCGGGAAAAGATGGAATGAATTCTCTGGCGCAGATTTCGGCGACAATTCCCGGGAGCCGCGCGGCAAATATCGCGCTGGTGGGCGGGACGCTGGTGGATGGGACAGGAAAGGCGGCGATTCCAGACTCGGTTGTTCTAGTGAAAGACGGGCGGATCGTGAAAGCAGGGGCGCGGAACGATGTGGAGATCCCGAAGAACGCACAACTGATTGATGCACGCGGGAAAACGATTTTGCCGGGGCTTTGGGATATGCACGCGCATTTTGAACAGGTGGAATGGGGGCCGATTTATCTGGCAGCGGGCGTGACGACGGTGCGCGATTGCGGTAATGAACTTGAGTTCATTACTGCGGTTCGCGACATGATTGCGGAGGGACATGGACTTGGGCCACGTATTTTGGCGGCAGGATTCATTGACGGCTCGGGGCCACAAGCGATCGGAGTAGTGCGAACGGATACGCCGGAGCAAGCGCGCGAGTGGGTGAAGCGCTATCACGATGCTGGATTTCAGCAGGTGAAGATTTACAGTTCGGTGAAACTGCCACAGATCGCAGCAGCCTCGGCTGAAGCGCACAAACTGGGAATGACGGCCACGGGACATATCCCGGAAGGCGTGACGACGCGCGACGCAATTGAGGCAGGGCAAGATCAGGTGAGCCACATTCCCTACATCATGCAGATGATGGTGCCTCCGTTTCCGGCGGGGACGAAGCGTATGGGCAGGTTGAAGGCGTTCAGTGACGTGGATTTGGATTCCGATATGGCGAAAAAGGAGATTGCCTTCTTGAAGGAGCACCACACTGTACTCGATCCGACGCTGGCGATTTATGAAATGGATACGGCGAGCACGGAAAAGCCATTCAGCACTTTTGAACCGGGAGTTGCGAAGGTGGCGCCGGAATTGGCGCAGGCGCTGTTTGATGTAGGACCGCCGGGCGAGAATGCGGAGTTAGTGGAAAAGGTGTTTGAGAAATTTGTGGCGCTGGTTGGAAAACTGCATGCGGCAGGAGTGCCAATTGTCGTAGGCACGGACCAGACGGTGCCTGGGCACAGCGTGCACCGCGAGATAGAGCTTTATACGATGTCGGGGTTTACGCCGATGGAGGCGATTCAAGCAGCGACGATTGTGCCGGCACGAGCGATGGGAATGGAAAAAGAACTGGGGACGATTGAGGCAGGGAAAAGGGCGGATTTGATTTTGGTGAATGGGAATCCGCTGGAGGATATTCACAAGATTCGGAATGTGGAATTTGTGATGACGGGCGGGAGGATGTTTAAGACGGCGGAGTTGTGGGAGAGCGTGGGTTTTTTGCCGTAGAGCTGAAAACGTTGCGTCATATTAAGTTGGTTGCTTGAGGCCCAAGTTGAGGTCCTTCGTTCCGGCAAAGAACGCCGGAACTCAGGATGACAACACGTTAGTTCGATAGCTGACGAATTGTTGGCGGCGAATTGGAAAATGGGAAAGCAAAGAGGGGCACGATGTATCGTGCCCCCCTACGAGTTTGGTGAACGGCGAAAAGTTGCGAGTACGGTGAATGAATTAGAGTGATGGGGGTTTGGGTGTTGGTTGAGGCGCCGGGGGCGGAGTGGCCTGCGGCGCTGCTTGCGGTTGCGGAGTTTGAGGCGGTGCCGTGGGAGCGGCTGGCTTTGCAGGATCGGCTGGCGCTTCTTTGGGCTTTTCCTGGATGGAGACCAGCTCGACCTCAAAGATGAGTGTTGCGTTGGGGCCGATGTCCGGGCCAGCAGCACGACTACCATAAGCAAGATCCGCGGGGACATACAGCTCCCACTTCGAGCCGACCGGCATAAGCTGAAGCGCTTCCGTCCAACCCTTGATGACGCCGCCGACGGGAATTGTGGCCGGCCCGCCGTGTTTTGCTGAAGCATCGAATTCCGTGCCGTTGATCAATGTGCCTTTGTAGTTGCAAACGATCGTGTCCGCAGCGGTGGGCTTAGGGCCATTCCCAGGCGTCAAGATTTTGTACTGTAAACCGCTGGGAAGCACGACGACGCCAGGCTTGGTCTTGTTGGCGGCAAGAAAGGCTTCGCCTTCCTTTTGATTGACGGCGCCGACAGCGGCCTGCTGTGCTTCCATTTTCTTTTTTACTTCTTCCGAGTACGCCAGGAGCGCAGATTGCGCTTCCTGATCGCTCAGAAGCGGCTTGGCGCCGCTGAAGCCATCCTTGAAACCACGAGCGAGTACAGTGGGGTCGAGGTCGACACCTTGCTGCTTCATGTTCTTTGCGAGGTTGACACCGAAGGCATAGCTGGCCTTTTCGCGGTTGGTCTTGAGCACGAGCGGTGCGGTGGCACCGGGCTTCGCGGTCGTGGCGGTGCCCGGTTTCTTCGCAGCGGTAGAAGATTGAGGTTTCGCAGCAGTTGTACCGGTGGAAGACTGCGGCTTTGCAGCGGGCGTCTGCGCCGAGCCGGAAGTGGGAGAAGTTTGCGCGAATGCATTAGAAGCGAGAAGCGCGCTGGAAGCGAGGAGAATCAGCGAAAAAGTTTGTGATTTTTTCATTCAGAGATTGTCTCAAAGACAGGAATAGGGCGCAAATACAGAGAACACGGGGTAGTGGTCCAGTTTGAATTTCAACCTTTGTTTCAGGATTCAGAAATTCAAACTGAGCCACTCAGAACGCAAGAGTTGGGTGGTTCAAGACGCGCTAGTTGATGGGAGACAAAAGCGTGTCCTGCGCGAAGTAAGCGGTGAACGGAGTTCCCTTTTTGATGTTGGCATCCGTGCCGTGGCGGAGAATGCCGAAAACGCCGACGACAGGAATGAGGACGGAAGCATTGGGAGGCTTGGCTTGGCCCTCTTTTGTGGCGTAGCCGTGGAGATAGACAGTGGTGTTGCCGGCCTGAAAGGATTGCGCCTCAAAGGTGAGGGTACCGGGAATGCCGCCGATGTGAGCGCCGTCGGACTCAGCCACTATCGCGTCCACAGGAGTTCCCTTTTTGGCGAAGATCATGTCTCCAGCCGCGAGGTCATCCGCAAGAACGAGTGGGAGCTTGTCGCCAACCTCGGCTTTCTTTTCGTTGACGTCTTCGGAGAAAACGAGATGGACAGGAGTGTCGCAAGGAAGAATGTATGTGCGTGGGGGATCGCGCGCGGGCGTGGGAAGTGGAGCCGGAGAGGTAACGGCGGCGAATTGTTGGCCAGGAAAATTGAATTGGGCGGAGGCGATGAGGCTACGCGAAAGATTTGGAGCGATGGATATGGCCTGAAGGTTTGTGGTGGAAGAGATGGTGATGGGACCGGTGTAGCGAGGCGAATCGGCGGTTGGAGTCCAACCGTCAGTTGTGTAGTAGATGACTGCGCCGCGGGTCGCGGATTTGAGGCGGACAGTGACGGGATTGGAATAATTTCCGGATTTCAACGAGATGGTCGGCTTTGCCGCAAGAGGGACAACGTAAGGGAATGAGGCTGCGTTTAGCGCGTTTTGTTGAGCCTGCTGGGAAGCCTGCTGCGATGCAAGCTGTGCCTGGCGCATAGCTTCGTCGCTGGCGGCCTGCGCTTGCTGCATGGCTTGTTGATTGGCCTGTTGCGCGGCCTGGGCTGCTTGTTGAGCGGCGTCTTGCGCGGCCGCAAATGCGGGGAAGGCAAAGAAAGTAAGAACCAGGAAGAGCTGTTTTCTCATGGCATTTACCCTCGGCATTCACTTTCAATTATTGGACGGATGGGTTAATGGGGCGGTTACAGAGCGCACGGGCAGATGTTCGAGGCGGAAGAATGGGCGTAGCATGAGAATTGGGTAGACCTTCCGTGAAAACCAGCATATTTGAAATTTTTAAAGTGGGGATTGGGCCTTCGAGTTCGCACACGATGGGGCCGATGCGAGCGGCGGCGGATTTTACGCGTGGCTTGGCGACGCGTGACGAGATCGCGCGGGTGGTGCGCGTGTTGGCGGAGTTGTATGGATCGCTGGCGCTGACGGGGCATGGGCATGGGACGGATCGGGCGATTTTGCTGGGATTGAGTGGCGAATTGCCGGACTTGATCGAGCCGGAGACGATTGAGCCGAAGTTGGCAGTTATTCGTGGGGCGAAGAAATTGATGCTGGCAGGCGCGAAGGAGACTGCGTTCGACGAGACGGTGGATTTGTTGTGGCACAAGGATAAGACTCTGGCGGCGCATTCGAATGGGATGCGCTTTACGGCGTTTGACGCTAACGGCGCGGTGATTGCGATGCAGGTTTATTTTTCGATTGGCGGCGGATTTATTTTGCGCGAGGGGGAGAGTGCAGGGGCGAAGGTGGTAAAGCCGGTTCCTTTTTTGTTTTCGAGCGCGGATGAATTGCTACGAATTGGGGATGAGCGTGGGCTGGCGATTTGGGAGATTGCGCTGGAGAACGAGAAGGCATGGCATACGGAGGCGGAGATTCGTGAGCATGTGGCGCGGATTTGGAACGTAATGCAGGAATGCGTGAAGCGGGGGCTCTCGACTGAGGGAATTTTGCCGGGCGGACTGAATGTGAAACGGAGGGCGCCGCGGTCGGCGAAAAAATTGGCGACAGAGAAAAAAGACGATGCGCTGGCGCCGATGGATTGGGTGAATACGTTTGCGATGGCGGTAAATGAAGAAAATGCGGCGGGCGGGCGCGTGGTGACGGCTCCGACGAATGGTGCTGCGGGAATTATTCCGGCGGTTGCGCATTACTACACGCGATTTGTTCCGGAGGCGACGGACGAGGGATTGTTCCGATATTTTTTGACGGCGAGCGTGATTGGAGTTTTGTATAAAGAGAATGCTTCGATTTCGGGAGCGGAAGTTGGATGCCAAGGAGAAGTGGGCGTGGCGTGCTCGATGGCGGCGGGCGGATTGGTGGCGGCGATGGGCGGAGGAAATCATCAAATTGAGTACGCCGCGGAGATTGGAATGGAACACAATTTGGGGATGACGTGCGATCCGATTGGCGGGTTGGTGCAAATTCCTTGCATTGAACGAAATGCGATTGGGGCAGTGAAGGCGATCAATGCTTGCCGGATTGCGATGCGCGAAGGCGGGGAGCATAAAGTTTCGCTGGATCAAGTGATCAAGACGATGTATGAGACGGGGATGGACATGCAGTCGAGGTATAAGGAGACTTCGCTGGGCGGGTTGGCTTTGAATGTGATTGAGTGTTGAGAGAGGGATGAGGATGAAAACTGCGGCGATGGTTGGAGTATTTGCTTTGGTATTGATTGGTGCGGCGAGGCAGAGCGTCGTGCCTCCGGATGTTCCTGACAATTTGAAGGTTCCTGCGGGAGAGATGGTTTTTATTCATGCGCATGCGAAGGGTGTACAGATTTATTCTTGCGCGGCGGGGACGGACGGGAAGTATGCGTGGACGCTGAAGGCACCGAAGGCGGAGTTGTTTGATGAGCAGGGGAAATTGATTGGGGAGCATTTTGCGGGACCGACTTGGAGATTGAAAGATGGGAGTGAAGTGACTGGAAAGATGGTTGCGAAACATGATGCGCCAAAGGCTGGGGCGATTCCGTGGTTGCTTGTGACGGTGACCGGGCACAAGGGGAGCGGGGGCCTGGAGACGGTTACAACGATCCATCGAGTGAATACGGAAGGCGGAGTGGTTGACCCGGCGAAGAGTTGTGATGCGTCGAAGAGCGGGACGGAAAGTGAGAGTGCGTATTCGGCGGATTATTATTTTTATGCGCCGAGAAAGTGAGCCGAGTGGCTCGGTCGAGACCGGTTCAATTGTCCGTCTAGCGAAGAGGGCGCGATATATCGTGCCCCTACCGAGAAACTTTACTCGTAGCGGAGGGCTTCGACGGGGTCGAGTTTGGCGGCTTGCATGGCGGGGAGCCAGCCGCTGACGACGCCGACGACGATTAGGATTAGCGAAGAGAGAACCATAGTCATCAGTGAAAGATTCAGATGAATGTCAACCTTGCCTGATTCGTCTTCGTAGGCGGGGCCGAGGAACGGCAGCGTGCCGATGGCCGTGGTGAGCCCCCAGGAAAGCAACATGCCGATCGCGCCGGCGGCGATGGTCATGACGAGCGCTTCCAATAAAAATTGCCAGCGAATGTGTTTTTTGCGGGCGCCGAGTGCGCGGCGGAGTCCGATTTCGCGGACGCGCTCCTCGACGGAGACGAGCATGATGTTCATGACGCCGACGCCGCCGATGCCGAGCGTCATGGCACCGATCATGAAGAGAAGCGCTTCGACGCCGATGGTGATTCCTTCCATGACGGGCTTGAACTCTTCGCGGCCAAACATGGTGATGGCGCGCTTGTCGCTGGGAGAAAAGTGCTGGCGGTTGGCGATGGCGGTGCGGAACTGCACCATGGCGGGCGCTTCGAAAACGGGCGCGATGGGTTCCCAGACCATGACGCTTGAATATTTTGTGTCCCAGAGATCGTTAGCGGAAGTGTACGGGATGAAGGCCGATTCGTCGTCACAGTTGAAGTAGCAACTATCTGAGAATTTCATGTCCATGGAGCCGATGACGGTGAACGGAATTCCCTTAATGCGCACGATTTCGCCGAGGGCGGGTTCGCCGCTGAATAGTTTTTTGCGGAGACGGGCACCGAGGAAAATGACGCGGCGGCGTTCGGCGATGTCTTCGGGAGAAATCCAACGGCCGTCGGTGGGGACTTCATTGCGCATTTCGCCGTATTCAGGATAGACGCCGCGGACGGCGGAGTCGGAGAGGCGTTCGCCGTAAGAAACACCTTGGAAGCGGACGGTTTCGCGGGTGACGCGTTTTACTAGAGGCGATTGCGCCTTGACCCATTCAGCGTCTTCGGCTTCAAAGCGGACTGGTTTACCGGCGCGTTCGCCGCCAGCTTGTTCGCTTGTAGTGCCGGGCCAGGCGATAACGGCGCCTTTGCCGAAGACTTCGAAGGTGTACATGAGGACGGTGCGGAAGCCGGCGCCGTAGCTGAGCAGAAGAGTGACTGCGACGATTCCCCAGGAGATTCCGGACATAGTGAGGAAGCTACGCACTGGGTTGCGGCCGAGTGCAGTCCATGCCTGTTTGAAAATCTCTTTGAACATTTATCCACCTGCCTCGAAACGGAGAGCTTCGATGGGATCGACGGAAGCGGCGCGGTTGGCGGGATAGAGGGCGGACAAGATGGAGATCAGGCCGAGGAGGAGGATGGAGCCGACGGCGATTTTCCAACTGGTGAGCATGCCGGTGAAAAACGGCGGCATAGGGGCGAGATTGACGAGCGCGCAGAACCCGTAAGAGATGATGAGGCCGACGCCGCCACTGATGACGACGACGAAAATCGTTTCGATGAAAAACTGGCGAAGGATGGATTTGCGAGTGGCGCCGAGAGCCATGCGGACACCGATTTCGCGGGTGCGTTCGCGGACGCTGACGAGCATGACGTTCATCACGCTGAGACCGCCGAGGAAAAGCGTGGCGACGCCGACGCAGCCCAGGAAGATTTCCATGCCGACGATAATCATGCGATTGGCTTGGGCGTTTTTCACGGTGTCCCAAATGCTGGCGGCTTCTTCATCACGGGGATCGAAGCTGTGAAGGCGGGCGAGGGTGCGGCGAAGCTGGCGGACGCAATCCTTGTGCGTTTCGAGCGACCAGGGCGCGATGAGAAGGCGGTCTACGGAGTGCTCAATGGCGGGAGGCTTATTGGGAAAGTCGCGGCGCATAGAGTTAAAGGGAATGAAAACTTTGCGGGTGTCGAAGCCGTCGTAGCTGGAATTTTGATCCTTAGACTTCATGACGCCGATGACCGTATACGGAATGGCATTCATCCAGATGGTCTGACCTAGCGCTTCCCTTTCGGCGAAGAGTTGTTTCTTGGTGTCGCTGCCGAGGAAGGCGACGTTGCGGGCCTCCTCGTTGTCTTGATCGTTGTAGAAGCGGCCTTCGGCCGTGGCGACGCTGCGAATTTCCTGAAAGGGCGGAAGAGCGCCGACGACATCGATTGTGCCGCTATTGAAAAGGCTGCGAACCTGCGCATCGTTGCCGAGTTCGGGCATGACGTACTTGCAGGCGGGAGACTCTTTTGCAACCTGGATGTAGTCGTCTTCGAGCCAGCGGATCAAGCGACCGGAGCGTGTGCCACCGGCTTGCATGCTGGTGCGGCCGGCGAAAACGATCATGACGTCTTTGCCGAAGGTTTCCTGATTTTTCTGGATGCCATCGCCGAGACCTTCGCCAGCGGCAATCATGATGGTGATGGAGATGATGCCCCAAGCGATCCCGAACATGGTGAGTAGCGTGCGGCGCTTTTGCGCCCAGAGGGTCACTAGCGTGTCGCGAAGGAGATCTCGAAAAGACACAGTCGGCTCCCCGGTTACTGCAGGACGATTTTCTGCTTCTCGTTCAGTCCGGAAAGAATTTCGGTTTTGACGCCATTGGAGATGCCGAGCTTGACGTTGATTTTCTTTTTGCCGTTAGGGCCTTTGGCGTCGGGAATTTCGACCTGTGCATTGCGGTCTTTGTCATAAATCATTGCGGCTTCAGGAGCCATGAGGACGTTCTTCTTTTCTTCGAGAAGGATTTCGGCATTGGCGCTCATGTTGGCTTTGAGCTCGCCGCCGGGATTGGAAATCGAGACGCGCACTTCGAAGGTAGTTACGTTGTCTTTTTCTTTTCCGAGAGGAGAAATTTTTGTGACCTTGCCCGTGAACTTTTTGTCCTTGAAGGACTCGACGACGATGCGCGCAGCTTGATCGAGGTAAACCTTGCCGATGTCGGATTCATCCACTTTGCCCTGGACGTAGACTTCGCTGACGTCACCGAGGGTCATGATGGGTGTAGCTTGCGAGCCGAGGATCAGGATGGAGCTGACGGCGTCACCGACGTTGACGTCGCGGGAGAGGACAAGACCATCAATCGGGCTAACGATCGTGGAGTTGCGAAGATCTTCCTCGGCATTATCTGTTGCAGCTTGCGCTTGCGCGACCTCGGCTTGGGACTTTGCGATTTCAGCCTGCGATACAACCAGGTTACGCTGCGCGCTCGTTTGTTTATTCAAAGCCAGCTGGTAGTTCTTTTCGGCATCTTCAACGAGGCTCTTGGACATCACGCCGTCCTTGAACATCTGGCGGGCGCGTTCCATGTTCAGCTTAAGAAACGGAACGTCCGGGCCTTCGGCGTCAACTTTGTTGCGTTCAAGAGCAGCCTTTGAGGATTCGAGTGCGGCGTTTGCGGCCTCCAGATTTGCTTTCGAGGCGCGAAGAGCGGCTTCGAGTTGAACTTTGTCGAGCTCGGCGAGAACCTGGCCAGCCTTTACACGATCGCCGTAGTCCACATAAATCTTCTTAACAATGCCGCTGGCTTTGGATTTGATTTCGGCTTTGGAGAGAGGCTGAATCTTGCCGGTGGCAACGACTACGCGGGCGAGGTCACCGCGTTCCACATCGGCGAGCTTGGAAGGGTCAATTTCGTGATTGGGGCTGAGGGCCGCCTTGACACCGTATCCACCACCCAAAAGGACGAGCAGAGCGATGCTGCCCCAGATGATCCGGCGACGCTTTTTTTTGCCATTTTTTCCATTTGAACCATTTGTTAAACCATTGCCATTGCTCGACATACAAGGACCCCCGCTCGCTTAGTGTTGCTGGTCATTAGACAGTACGACTGGCATCTACGAAATGTTCCGTGGTTCTGAGGTATAGACGAACTGGAGAAGAAATGGTCTGGGCAAGGAAGCCGTCTAAGGCACATGTGCTCAGTTTCAGAACGGGCATAAAAACCGTTTTTGAACCCAAACGGAATATCTGCTGAGTAAGCCGAGAAATCCTCTTGCCAGATTACTGCAAATAAAGAAGTTGGAAGAGCAATTTCCCGTCACTTAGGAGATAGGAGTGCAGTCCAAACTCAGCAAGAACTTTGCCTCATATTTCTTGTAGCTACAGGGAAAGCAAATGAAAAAGGTGCCTTCAGCGTGGATGGCTACCACTGCCTTCTTAGCGTGCGTGCTTTTCGGCGGCTACGTCCGTTCTTCTATTCCGGAAGAGCAGGCAGGAACCAACGGGACCATCCTGGTGGGCGTTTCCAATGCTCAATCAGGGCCGTCCGCTTCGCTAGGTCAAAACCTGCTCCGCGGATCAAAGGCGTATTGGGAAACGGTCAATCAAAAGGGCGGAATCTTCGGGCGGAAAATTGTTCTTCTAGTGAAAGACGACAAATACGAGCCAGATCCTGCCGTTCAAAACACAAATGATCTGATCGAAAAAGATGAAGTTTTTTTTCTTTTTGACTATGTGGGTACGCCAACACTGACTCGCGTCCTGCCACTACTGAAATATTACGAGGGGAAAAAGATCGTGAATGTCGCGCCGTTCACAGGGGCGGATCCTCAACGCAAGCCTCCGTACGACAAATACGTGTTCAACATCCGAGCGTCCTACCGTGAAGAGACTCGCGCCCTCGTCCGCTATTTGTATGCGAAAGGCTACCGGCGAATTGGATATTTCGGCCAGGCTGATGCATACGGGAAGAGCGGCGAGATAGGTGTCAGGGATGCGCTAGCTGAACTTGGCCTTACGCCGGTTGAAACTGTGTCCTATCGAAGAAATCAACCGTTTGAATCCGATATGACGGCGCAAGTAAGCATTCTACGCCAGGCTGGGGTGGACGCGGTCGTTGCGGTCGGAGTGTATGGAGCATGCGGAGCATTCATTCGCGACGCTCGCATGCAGGGTTGGAATGTGCCTGTGGCCAACGTAAGTTTTGTTGGCGCGGAGGTAATGCTGGAAAAGCTGCGTGACGTTTCGAGGAAGAGCGGGAGGAATTTTACCGAAAATTTAATCAACAGCCAGGTCGTGCCTTCGCCGGAGGATACTCGCTATCCACTAGTAGCCGATTTTCGCGCGCATGTTCCACCGGAAAACGTTGGATTCATAACACTCGAAGGATGGCTGAATGCGGTCGTCGTGACCGAAGCGCTCCATCGTGCGGGATCAACTGCATCACGAGAAGACTTCATTCATGCGATGGAATCACTGAAGGGGTGGGACCCAGGTTTGGGTGTGCCGCTGGAGTTCTCTGCGAGTAATCACCAGGGGCTACATCGCGTGTGGCTTACACGGACAAAAGATGGTCATTGGGTGCCGGAAGAGGCTCCGCAAGAGGCGAAATGAAGAGCATCGCAAAAAAATTGACTACGCTCCAAATAGTTTGTGCTGTTTTGGTTGTGGCGGTGCTGTACACGCTGATGGAACGGCAGCTATCCGAGCGCATGACTGCGAATTTTGTGGCGCACGGTAACGTGGTGGCATCCGCGCTGGCCAAATCCGTTGAGCCGGTTCTTGTGAACCGGGACATGACTTCCGCGCAGTCGGTGCTGGATGCGACGCTGAATATTCCGGACGTAGCCTGGGCATATGTGACCGCTCCCGATGGGAAAGTGCTTGCGCACACTTTTGTCCCGCAATTTCCTGAGGCGCTAAAGCAGCAGAGCCAAACAATCGAAAATGAATCCCTGGTAACGACGCCGGCAGAGGCAGAGCCAGTGATGGTGTTCAAGAAACCCGCGCTGACGGGGATTGTGGGGAATGTCTACGTTGGGTTCAGCCGAGCGAAACTCATCTCTTCCATTCATACAATGGAGCTAGTCATTCTATTGAGCACTGTGGGAGTAATGCTGGTTATCACGCTCGCGTTTATGGGAGTGATTAAACACATCGTTGCGCCCGTGCGCACGCTTACAAAAGCGACGGAAGCCCTGGGCCACGATGGACACGCCGGATTCCAAGACTTGCCTGTAGTTTCCAATGATGAAATCGGGGTGCTGACTAACGCGTTCAATCGCATGGCGGGTGAGATTCGCGAACAGCACGAAACTCTTGAGGCACGAGTTCGTGACCGAACCCAGGCACTCAGCGAGGCAAACGACAAACTAGCTGGAGAGATTTCGGAGCGACGGAAGACCGAATCGGCTCTGCGGGAAAGCAGCGAGCTGGTGATGCTTTTGCTTGATGCGACTCCGGAAGCTATCTATGGCATAGACACTTCCGGGAATTGCACTTTCTGCAACCCGTCTTGCCTGCGATTGCTGGGGTATCAGAAGACTGAGGATCTACTCGGCAAGAACATGCACACGATGATTCATCACACGCGACCGGATGGAACATCGTATCCAGTTGAAGAATGCCACATATTCGAAGCTTTCCGGAACGGTACGGGCACGCACATCGAAAACGAAGTTCTGTGGCGCAGCGATGGAACTAGTTTTCCGGCGGAATATTGGTCGCGGCCAATCAACAATGGGGGAAAACTAATCGGTTCCGTTGTGACATTCATAGACGTCACGCAGCGGAGGCAGGAAGAAAAAGCGTTGCGGGACGCAAAAGAAGCAGCCGACACGGCGAATCATGCAAAGAGTACGTTTCTGGCGACGATGAGTCATGAGATTCGCACGCCGATGAATGGAATTCTGGGTATGACCGAGCTGGTTCTAGATACCGAGCTCACATCCGAACAGCGCGAGCATCTTGGTTTAGTCCGGCTTTCGGCCGAGTCACTTCTCTCGATCATCAACGACATTCTGGATTTCTCAAAAATCGAAGCGGGAAAATTTGAACTCGAAACTATTCCTTTCGATTTGCGAGAGAGTCTCGGCGAGACGATGAAAGCGCTGAGTTTCCGCGCGCACCAGAAAGGGATTGAGCTGATTTACGAGGTGGAGCCCGAAGTTCCCGAAGCGCTACTTGGCGATCCAGGACGAATCCGGCAAATTCTGATCAACCTCGTCGGCAACGGAATCAAATTTACGGAACGCGGAGAGATCCTCGTCAGCGTTCAAGAGGAATCGTCGCAGCCTAACCGGACTTCCTTGCATTTTTCAGTGAAGGACAGTGGAGTTGGTATTCCGCTCGAAAAACAGGGTTTGATTTTTGAGGCATTCTCACAGGCGGATGGTTCGATGGCGCGGAAATATGGCGGGACCGGCCTGGGACTTACGATTTGCAAGCGGCTGACGGAGCTGATGGGAGGCCGCGTGTGGCTGGAGAGCCAGCCCGGGCAAGGAAGTACATTTCATTTTGTAATCCAAGTTGGCGTACAAGAAAATACCAGCGCGCGCCGCGCACCGGCCCAGCCGCAGGAGCTGCGCGACTTGCACGTATTGATTGTTGACGACAACTTTACAAATCGCCGGGTATTGGAAGGGATGCTCAGCCGCTGGGGAATGCGACCGACCGCAGTGGAAGGAGGACGCGCGGCGCTGCAGGCTCTGCATGTAGCGAAGAGTACAGGACACCCATTTCCGCTTATTTTGCTCGATGGACAAATGCCGGAGATGGATGGATTCACGTTAGCGGAGATTATTTACAAGGATCCTTCGCTGGTCGGCGCAACGATCATGATGCTGACATCGGCAGGCCACGTGGGAGACGCTGCAAGATGCCGGGAGCTCGGCATCTCTGCGTATCTCGTCAAACCGGTTCGGCAGGGAGAGTTGTTAGAGGCGATTTGCGCCTTGCTGCAAAAAGCGCCACAGGAAAAACAGGAGCGATTGGTGACGAAACACACTTTGCGAGAAGACCGGAACCATGCGCGAATTTTGTTGGCGGAAGACAATGTCGTAAATCAGAAGCTTGCATTGCGTTTGCTGGAAAAACGAGGATTCGCAGTAACCGTTGCCGGAGATGGAAGAGCCGTTTTGGCAGAACTGGAAAAAGGCACTTTTGATGTGATTCTGATGGACGTGCAAATGCCTGAGATGGATGGGTTCGAAGCAACTGCAGCCATCCGCGCCAAAGAAAAATCAACCGGAGGCCACATCCCTATTGTTGCGATGACCGCGCATGCGTTAAAGGGCGACCAGGAGCGATGCCTGGCTGCGGGCATGGATGGATATGTTTCAAAGCCTATTCGAACGAATGAGCTGTTCACTGCGATTGAGGGTTTGATGGGAGAAAAGCGCTCTTCGCAGATTGGTCCGGTTGAGCGTACCCCCGAAGCGATCATCACGCCTAATTAGCTAGCCAACGCCCCAACTTGAACGTTTGGAATTCGAGACCGAATTCCTGTGCAGAAGTTTGACGCGACACAGGATTTCAGGAGAATATCGTCGGTTTGGCGAGGGATTGGGGATGGATCTAGGGCTTAAAGGGCGGGTAGCAATTGTGGCGGCGGCCAGCTCTGGGCTGGGGCGCGCTGTAGCAACGGAGCTTTCGAAAGAAGGAGCAAAGGTTGCCATTTGCGCGCGCACTGTGGGAACGCTTGAGCGGACGGCGGACGATATTCGAAAGTTGACGGGCGGTGAAGTTTTCGCGAAGGCCCTTGACGTAAAGATAGAAGAAGAAGTTGGGCATTTCGTGGGAGAGGCCGAGGCACGATTTGGAAGAGTCGATATTTGTGTTACCAATTCGGGTGGACCTCCGTCTAAGTTATTTGCCGATACGCGAACCGAAGAGTGGCGGTCTGCGGTTGACCTGCTTCTGATGAGCACCATACATTTTGCGCGAGAGACCCTGCCGCGAATGCAGAAACACGGATGGGGGCGGTTCATTACGATTACGTCGTACGCCGCGAAGCAGCCAGTGGATGGACTGCTGCTTTCGAACACCGTGCGCGCGGGCGTGACGGGGCTCGCGAAAACGCTGGCAAGCGAGTACGCCAAACACGGAATTACAGTGAACAATGTTTGTCCCGGTTATACGGCGACGGATCGGTTGAGTGAACTTTCTGAAGCCGTTGCGGCCAGAAATAAAGTGAGCGTGGATGAGGTGGTTGAGGGATGGAAAAAGCAGATTCCGGCGGGAAGACTCGGAACGCCGGAAGAGTTTGCGGCCGTAGTGGCGTTTCTTGCGTCGGAACGCGCGAGCTATGTGAATGGGACTTCGATTGCGATTGACGGCGGGATTGTAAGAGGGCTTCTGTAGATACAAGTGAGGACACTCTGGGCAGCCATGTCGTGAGCAGATGAATCATCAGTTGACCATCACGGTGCACCCTGAGCTTTACGCCATATGCAGGCTGGAGCCGGATGCGGAAGTGCCGGATTGGGTTGGCGGCTCGAACTTTATTACGATCAGCAGGACGAAAAGCGAGCTCTCGATTGTCTGTGAAGAGGCGCGGGTGCCGGCTGAGATTCACGCGGAACGCAAACGGCGATTGATGCAAGTTGCGGGGACACTGGCGTTCAGTCTTACGGGGATTCTGGCGGCGATTACGGTACCTCTGGCCGAGGCCCACATCAGTATTTTTGGGGTGTCCACTTACGATACGGATTATGTGCTTGTGACGGACGCGGATCTGGAGCATGCGATCGCCGTGCTGGAATCTGCAGGACACGTGGTTCAAAGGATTAGCGGAACTTAGATTTTCTTTTCACAATTGAGGAGAGTTACGGAATGCTGAAATTTCTAGAGGGGAAGTGTGGAGCGGGCCTCACGGTTGCGGCGGCGCTTGTAGCGATAAGCCTTGCATCTGTGGCGCGTGCCGACGAACCGTATGCGCGGAGCAGGGACTACGATCTGCAACATTCGAAGATCGCGCTGAAGTTCGATTTGGGCCAGAAAAAGGTGATTGGCGATGTAACGCACACACTCACGATTTTGAAAGAAGGAACGGAAAAGGTCTGGTTTGATTCCGTTGGACTGACGATTCAGAGCGTGACGGTGAACAAGGCTGCGGCGAAGTTTGAATCGAAAGAGGCACGGCTGATTGTGCCACTTCCGAGTGCGGCGAAAGCGGGACAGAAATTTGATGTAGAGATCAAATACGAAGGCAAACCAACGAAAGGTTTGTATTTTATTTTGCCGGACAAGGATTATCCGGACCGGCCAAAGCAGGTTTGGACGCAAGGCGAATCGGAAGATACGCGCTACTACCTGCCGACGTACGACTATCCGAATGACCGGCTGACGACGGAAACGATTGTTACTGTGCCAGCGTCATGGACCACGGTGGCGAACGGAAAATTGGTAAGCGTGACTAACGCGAGCGATGGAAACAAGACATGGACGTGGCGGGAGAACCTTCCGAGCTCGACTTATTTGATTACGGTGGTGGCGGGCGAGTTCGATGAAGTGAAAGAGACTTGGCGCGGGATACCGGTGACGTATTACGCGCCAAAGGGACGCGGCGACAGGTTGAAAACGAACTACGGACGTACACCACAGATGTTGGAATTTTTTAGCAAGCAATTGGGTGTGGATTATCCGTGGGAAAAATACGCGCAGTCGATGGTGGATGACTTTGTCGCGGGCGGAATGGAAAACTCGAGCGCAACGACGAACACGAGTACATCGCTGACGCATGAAAAATTGGCGCACGAATATACGACGGGAGAAGACCCGCTGATTTCGCATGAGTTGGGGCATCAGTGGTTCGGTGACCTGGTGACTTGCAAGGATTGGGGGAATATCTGGCTGAATGAAGGATTTGCGACGTTCATGGAACGGTTGTGGGTGGAGCATTACTTTCCGAAGGATCAGATTCAGTATGAGATGTGGAACGACGCAAAAGATTGGATGGAGAATGCCGGGCTCTATGTGAAGCCGATCGTGCGGCATGACTTTGACGATTCGAGCGAGTTTGACGGAAACGCATACAACAAGGGCGGATGGGTGCTGTTCATGCTGCGGCACCAGATCGGTGAAGAGGCGTTCTATGCGGGGCTGAAGCACTATCTAGAAGTGAATCGCGGGAAGAATGTGGTAACAGCGGATTTGACGCGGGCGATTGAAGAAGCGACGCACATCAATGTGGACCAGTTCTTTTCGCAATGGGTGTATGGAGCGGGCGCGCCGAAGTTTGATTTGAGCTATGCGTACGACGACACGAAACATCAAATCACGCTGAAGGTGAAGCAAACACAGAAGGTAGAAGGGCGCGTTGGGATTTTTACGATCCCAACAAAGATAGAGATTACGACAGCGTCCGGTGCGAAGGAGTATCCAATTACGGTTTCGAAGGCCGAAGAAGCGTTCTGGTTTCCAGCGGACAGCGCGCCGCTAATGGTGCTATTCGACAAGGGCGGGCATTATCTAAAGTCGGTGGACTTTCACAAAGAGAAGAAGGAGTGGCTGTATCAGGCGAAGAACGCAGCAGAGGTTGCGGACCGGTTGGATGCGGTAGATGCATTGGGCAAGTCGAAGGATGATAGCGATGCGATTGCGGCGCTCGGCGAAGCACTGAAGGGCGATAAGGCTTGGGGCGTTCGTGCGGTGGCAGGTGACAACCTGGGCTCGACGAAGAATGCGGCTGCAGCGAAATTGCTGCTAGAAGCTCTGGACAGTGCCAATGAGCCCTGGGTGCGGAACAGGATTGTGGCCGCGCTTGGAAACTTCAAAGACAACAACGACGTGATTGCGAAGGTAAATGCGATAGCGAAAGAGGACAAGAGCTTCCGGGCACAGGCATCCGCACTGCAAGCTTTGGGGAAATTGAAGGCCCCAAATGCACTGGAGACGTTGAACGAAGCGGTGAAGATGGATTCGCCGGACTCGTTTTTGCGAAATGCGGCACTGCGTGCGATGGGTGAACTTGGAGACGACAAAGCCGTGCCGGCTTTACGCGAATGGGCGGCAGTCGGAAAGCGGATTGATACGAGACAGGCGGCGATCAGCAGCCTAGCGCGGCTCGACAAGAACAATAAGGAGATCACGCAGCAAATTGCGGGATATTTGATGGAGCCGCACTTCCCCGTCCGGATTTCTTCTATTTTTGCGCTTGGGACGCGTGGTGATGCGTCGGCGATCCCGGCGCTTGAAGCGTTGCTGAAGAGCAATGACCTAAGCATTGAGATGGCGCCGATGATCAAGGGGCAGATTGCCCGGTTGAAGAAAGAACCGGGGAATGGGCCCGCTGGCGCTCAAGGTGGCGACAAGGCAGAAGGCGATTCGGCAGCGGTTGCGAAGCGGCTGGACCGACTGGAGCACTTGATGCAGGAGATGAGCGACCGGCTGAAGGCGATAGAAGAAAAGTTGCCGCCGAAGAAATGAGTTGTAAGTTTTAAGTAGGTTTCAAGCCGGAGAACGGAAAAGGACGGGCTATGGCTCGTCCTTTTTGCTTTTATTAGAGATGGAGAAAATCGGAAGTGAGTTATTGATCGCGTGTTGCGTCCATCTTAAATCGAAGAGAGATTCCTCCGCTCCGCGGCCCGGCGTGGACAAACCGCATGCAAGAAAATACCGGGCCACTCCGTTCGGAATGACAAAAAACATCTTGCGGACTAGGAATTAGGAAAGGCGAGGAGGATGCGGAGGTCGCGGAGATTGTTGCCGGTGGGGCCGGTGACGATCGCGTCATTTAGTTGTTGGAAGAAAGAGAAAGAATCGCTGCGGGAGAAAAAATCCTGGGGAGAGAGGCGGAGAGAGTTTGCGCGGGCAAGAGTTGAGCCGTCGGCGACGGCTCCTGCAGCGGGGGAGTTGCCGTCAATGCCATCGGTGCCAGCGCTGAGGACGGTGATGGGTTGGCCGGCGATTTTTTCGACGCAGGCGAGTACGAAAGCGGAATTGCGGCCGCCAATTCCCTGCCCGGTGACGGCGATGTTGATTTCGCCATCGGAAATAAGTGCAACCCGCTGGCCGGGATTGGCGCGGCGGAGATCGCTGAGTTGGGCCAGAAGGTATTCGGCGGCACGGTCGAGCGGCCAATCGTCTGTAGAGTTGTCGCAACAAGTAAGAAAGCCTTCGGCTTCAGCAGCGTGATGGGCGGCGTGGAAAAGATCGTGGGATGTGAGAAGCAGAGAAAAATGGGAGTGGTCGAAGGCGGAATTATTTTTCTTTGGCGTTTCAGGAAGGTCAGGTGAAGCGAACCAAGTACGAAGAGTTGGAGGAAGTTTTTCTCGAAGATTGTAGTGGTCAAGAATGCGAGAGACGTCGTTGCAGGTAGTGGGATCCGGAATAGTGGGGCCGGAAGCGAGGGCGGACTCTCTGCCAAGAGGAACGTCCGCGATCGCGAGGGTGAGTTTCGTAGCGTTTGCGGCGGCGACGGCGAGGCGACCGCCTTTGACGGCGGAGTCGTGTTTTCGGACGGCGTTGATTTCGTCAATGGAAGCGCCGCAGGTGACGAGGAGCTGATTCAGTGTGCGGATATCATCGAGGGATTGGCGAAAATTGAGAGGCAGTTCCATGAGGGCAGATCCGCCACCAGAGAGCAGAAAAACCACAAGAGTCTTTTCAGAACAGCCTTGAAGCAGAGAAAGAGCGGTTTGAGCAGAGAGCAAAGACTGGTCGTTAGGGAGAGGATGGCCACCAACGAAATAAGAGATATAAGGCAGAGGATTTTCAGGGGGCGTAGGCGCGGATGCCACGCCTTTGAATGGAATGTCCGGAAACAGCCCGGCAAAGCCACGCAACATAGCGTGAGTCGCTTTACCAAGCGCCAGGACGCAGACGTCAGAAATTTTCGTAAGGTCGCAGGACCAATCGTCTACTTGGAGAAAGCGGCCGGAGCGAAGAATGCGGCGTTCCATCGCCAACGGAATGTCAATCGAAGCGAGCGTTTCGTGAAAAATGCGACGGGCGATCTGTTTGGGATCGGCCATGACGGTTCAGGTCGTTTGCAGCACTTCCGCATTGAGCATGTTGGGCGGACGCTGTCCGCGGAAGAGTGCCGCGACATTGTGTGCAGCCATGGCCGCCATTTTTGAGCGCGTTTCAACGCTTGCAGAGCCCATGTGTGGTGCCATAACGACGTTCGAACGCTTAAGGCCAGGATGGATGAAGGGTTCCTGTTCGAAAACGTCGAGGGCGGCGCCAGCAATTTTTCCTGCTTCGAGCGCGTGGACGAGAGCAGCCTCGTCAATCACTGGTCCGCGCGCAGTATTTATAACGAAGGCTGTCGGCTTCATGCGGAAGAATTTTGGCGCGTCGAGAAGGCCACGTGTTTCTGAAGTGAGCGGAACGTGCAGGCTGACGAAGTCGGATTCGGCGAGGAGCGCGTTCAGATCGCGATATTCGGTGTTTAATTCCTTTTCGATTTCGACTGGAGCCCGTTTTGTTGCGTTGTAAAGAACGTGCATTTTAAATCCAGCGGCGCGGCGCGCTAACGCGCGACCTATACGACCGAATCCCACGATGCCGAGTGTCTTGCCCCAAACGTCAGTGCCGCAAAACTGGTCAAGGTTCCATCCCTTCCAGTTGCCTGAACGGGCGTATGTGTCGCCTTCGATGAGGCGGCGCGCGACGGCCATCAGTAAAGCCCATGCAAAATCGGCGGTGGTTTCATCCAACACTCCGGGCGTATTGGTGGCAACGACACCACGTTTAGTACATGAAGCGACGTCCACGTTGTCGTAGCCAACAGCGACATTTGCAACGATACGAAGCTTGGGCGCGACGCGAAGAAGATCGTCGCCGACTCTATCCGTGAGAAGGCAGATGAGGCCCTCTTTATCCCGTACGCGTCTAAGAATCTCTTCGTTGGACGGACGTTCCGGTTGCGTCCAGTATTCGGCTTCACAGCCCGCGTCAAGAATGGCCCGTGCTTCGTCAAACAGCGGGTGTGTTACAAAGACTTTGGCTTTTGCCATTGCGAGACTGGCTCCAGGATGCGAAGGAGTACGTTAGCACAGCGAGGAGCATGGAAGGCCGGAGAAGATGAGCAGAGCTACGGAGTTTCTTACTTGCCGGAAATTAAGTGCGGCAGCCGTTCGCCGATGAGATAGCGGCAACCGAGGCGGCCCATGACAGCCGAATGGACAGTGCCTGCGGGGACATCGCAGCGTTCGCCAGCATGGTAGAGATGGGATTCGCCGTTTAGTGTAAGAGTCATTTCACCGCTCAAGATAATGTGGGCGGTCTCTTCGTGATGGGTGTGATCGGGATAGTACATGTTTGGGCCGTCTGCCCAAACGCACGTATGCGAAAAGCCTTCAGCTTGAAGCTGGGCCGCAAGTTTTTTCTCGTCCATCATTTGATTTTACTCCTTTGCGGGAAGCAGTACTCCCGGAGACGACTGCGCCCTCTTTTCGCCCTCCACTGGCGGTGAGGGGGAAAGAGGGCGCGCCGTCTTCAGGAGAGAAGATCGTTTACATTGTGGGCGCAGCAGGGGCGTCAGCAGGCGGCGGTGGCGTCTGCCCACGCTTCATGTGTCCGCGCGGACCACCGTCCTGCTTAATGGTGTAGTCCGACGGAACTGTAAAGAGATTCGCGGCTGGCTCGGTGCGCTGAATATTGGTGAGTGAGTAGCTAGTGTCACCAAAACGGGGATCGCTATGCTTGCTTTGCACGACCATCTGAAGATCTGACGAATACCAGACTTCGCGGGTGATTGTGATTGGCTTGTCGTTGCCAATATTGCCTGCAGGAATTACACGCGTGTAGCGAGTTCCCTGCGCGCTAACGCCATTGATGGTTTGCGTGCCGAGCGAGGTTTTAGTGACGTTTGTATCGTTCCATTCCTTGCCGCCGTCCGCATTGGTGCCGGCTTCGGCGTCAACGGGTCCGTGGCCTTTATCACCTTTGCGGCCGCGATTGGGCATGTTGGATACGTGCGCAATTTTCTTATCAGGATTGAGCAAGTAACCCTTGGAGGCAACTGGATCGCTGATAACAACGAACGAACGCGTCTGGTCAGCGGAGGCATCACCGAAACGAGGAACGTCACCTTCCTTGCGGAAACGGCCTTGCGAGTCGCGATATAGGGTCACTTTAATCGTGTTGTTGATTTTTGTGCCGTCCGCAAGCGAATGACTCACAGTAGTCACTGCGACAGCACTTAATGGCGCGCCCGTTACAACTTTTCTGCCATGAAACCCGCCGAAGCCGAGCAATTCCATCTTGTGAAAACCAGGGCCACCCGGGCCTGGTCCGCCAGGACCATCGGGAATTTGCTGGACCATCATGTCGGGCGGAGGTGGCGGCGCTTCCTGGCCGAATGCTGCCGCCGCAAAAATCGCCGTCAGTGCAAGAGGGGCCATCGTTCGAAACACACGTTTCATCATGTCGTCTCCTCTTCTCTCCTTTGCAAAGTATTCCCTCGAAGCTACTGAATAGTTCCCGACGGGGTTACATCTTCGTGAAGGCGGACTCCCTGTGGAGTGCCATCATCGGCTACGAGCAGATCCACATTGATCCAATCGGACGCACCTTCTTCATTCACGGGAAGACCCAGAGCGCTCAAGGACGCGCGCTGCATACGAACCTGATAGATGGAGCCATCGTCAGCGGCGACAGGAAACGCACCGGGCAAAGGAGTGAATGCGCCGGTGTCTTCATCAGCGACGATTACCGCGCCGCCATTTTGATTTTCCTGCGCCGCGCTGCTAACCGCCGAAATGTTCTTGTTCGCTTGAATCGGGTGCCGACCAGAATTCCACTTTTGCCAACTGATGACAGCAACGATTGCAGCTGCGGCCGCCAAGCCCCAAGCGGCAATCATGCCGGTACGGCGAATGAGTTCATGAGGACGCTTTTGCGCGCGCAGTTCCTGCAAGAGACGCATTTGCACACGAGCGGGTGCTTCGGCAGTTCGCGTGGCATCGCCAAAAAAAGACAGTTCTGCACGAGCCAGATCCCAGGATTCGGCGAGGGCGGCGCATTTTGCGCAGGCGCCAGCGTGCTCTGCGGCGGCCGCTTCTTCCGCAGCGGTGATGCGGCCGGTGCCAGAGTCGAGGCCAATCAGTTCAAATTCTTCGCAATTCATATTTAAACTTCCTTGCAAAACAAATAGCAAAAATTTCTATCCTGCCGAGGCGCGGCGCGGGACGTCGCGCAGCAATTCCAGGCGCGCCATCAGTAACGCCCTCCCGCGGTGTAAACGGGAGCGAATTGTTCCGATGGGACAGCCGCTTTTTTGCGCCGCTTCCTCGTAGCTAAGTTCTTCCAATTCACACAAAACTACAGCTTCACGAAATTCTGCGGGCAAACTTAAGACGGCATCGCGCACTTGTTCGACGCGTTCGCGGCGCTCGGCCCAGAAGGCAGGCGTCAGCATATCCACTGGTTCGTTCGTGACGCCAGAATCCAACTGCGGATCGAGAGGAAGTTCGCGCGGCAAACGCTCGAGATGTTTCATGACTCGATTGCGCGTGACGCCAAAAAGGAAAGCGCCGACTTCCCCTTTGTCGGCGTCGTACTTCTTCGGCTGGCGAATCAAGGTCATGAATACGTCCTGAACAATTTCTTCGGCGGCCCAAGCGCTGCCGGTCATGCGCAGCGCGTAGCGAAAAAGCGAAGCCTGGTGCCGGTGATAGAGAACCGTAAAGGCGTTCTCATCGCCCTTGGCAGCACGCCGCAGCAGAACGTCATCGCGTTCGTCGGAAACTTTCATCTCTCCTGCCAGAAGGTCCGCGGAAAGCGAAGCTGGTCAATAAGATACGGAACCTTCCAGTTAGACGCTCTGACTGCCTACATGGGTACTTCCCGAATGGTGGGTAAAAAGTTCCCAGCGTGAGAGGACAAATTAGGTATGCGGTCGAAACATGTTTGCGGCGATTTTGGTGACGAAGCGACGAGGCACGAGGCGCTCTCCGTGGGCACCAAGGTAGTTGCCGAGACCGGAGATGACATAGCTCTTTCCGGCGGCGAGAGCGCGGAGGCCGGTTCTGGCGACTTTTTCGGCGGTTTCGCTGCGGCGACGCGTGTGCGAGGGGTGGGCGGCAATCTCGTGAAATTCGGAGTCTGTGGCTCCAGGGCAGAGGGCGCAAACACGAATGCCATGAGGTTTCATTTCTTCGGCAAGGCCCTCCGCAAGGAAAAGATCGAAGACTTTTGTAGCCGCGTAAGTAGAGACATAAGGAACAGCTTGGAAAGCGACAGTGGAAGCGACGATGAGGACATCTCCGCGGCGGCGCGCGACCATTTCCGGAAGGAAGAGACGCGTGAGATGAAGGACGGCGGTGCAGTTTACTTGAACCATGTCCAGGAGGCGTTGCAGATCGATGGAAGAAAACTCGCCGTACTGGCCGAAGCCCGCATTGTTGATGAGCAAGTCGACGACGATTCCCTTTTCTTTCGTAAATTGGAAGATTTCTTCAGGAGCGGGTAGCCTGGCTAAATCGGCTTCGAAAGTTTCAGCGTTGATCTTGTGTTTGGAGCGGAGCTGCGCAGCAAGCTCTTGCAAACGATCGCGGCGGCGAGCGGTCAGGACGAGATTGGTTCCACCAGCAGCGAGCTCCGTGGCGAGAGCCTTTCCGATGCCAGCGCTTGCGCCGGTTACCAACGCCCACTTTCCGCTCCATTCGGATTTCATGAGGGTTCCTTGGATTTTTCCTGTGGGTGCGGCGGATGGTCTATTTCCTCGTTTGATTCCACGCCAAGGACTGCTTCCTTGATACGGCCGCCTTCGCGCTTGATGCGGTTCATCAGACGGCGCGCCCAAACGAACTCCGCGGCGAGCAAGCTCAGGCCAAGAAAGATGGTGAGCCAGCCGGGCCCCGGAGTGATGATCATGATGGCACCGACAACGAGAAGCGTAAAACCGGAAACGATGCGGAAAGCGCGGCGAACCTGGTCGAGCGTGGGCTGAAACATAATGGGAGCACGAACCGCCACTTTGAAGATGGCAGAAGCGGAGGCAGGAGGCAAGCGGGTGCAATTCCAATTGATTTGCAAGAGACACGGAACTAAGATGCGTGGCAATTCCTGCCAAAACTTCGCGCGAGGTCCGCGGGAGGCAATTATGCGAGTGATGATTTTGCGAATTCAGTTTGGACTAATTTTTGTGCTGACGCTTTGCTTCGCGGCGAATGGGCAGCACATTGGGAAATACGTGCCCATTCCTGCGGGTTCGGAGGCGGACCACGCGATGCAGGAAATCAATGCGGCCACGGACCCGGCGCAAAAGCTGGCTTTGATTGACAAATTTGCGAGCGGACCTGGCCAGGGCGATATGGCGCTGGTGGCAGATGATCTGTACGTGAACTATTACCTGGCGCAGAAAAATTATCCCAAGGCGTACGAATTCGGCGACAAACTTTTTGCCATCGATCCGGACAATTTGCAAAATGCCGTGAATATGGTGCGCGCGGCGGCTGAATCAAACGACACGGACAAATTGCTTGCGTATGGCGTGAAGGCTTCCGGGATAGTGCAACGATTCAAGGCTGCGCCGGCGCCGAGTGGAATGTCCGCAGAACAATGGAAAGACAATCAGTCCAATGCGCTGAATGCCAACGCCGACAACCTTCGGTACGTCCAACAGGCGGTTCTTTTCGCGGTGGAGCAGACGAAGGATCCGGTCAAACGGGCCGGACAATTGACTCAATATGCGGGAGGCTTTTCTGATTCGCCTTATGCAAACGAGGCGCTGGGCGTTGCAGCGACTTCTTACCAGGAAGCACAAAATACGCCCAAGATGCTGGAAGTTGCGAATGGCCTAATCGCAAAAGACCCGAACAATCTGGGAATGCTGCTGCTCCTTTCGGACTACTACAGCGAAAAAGGCGAACAGCTCGATAAAGCGGAGGCGTACGCAAAGAAAGCTGCGGGTTTGGCGGACTCTGTGCCGAAACCGGAAGGTGTGGCGGACGATCAATGGAAGCAACACACGACACTGCAGAAGGGGCTTGCGTTTAGTGCGTTGGGGCAGGTGAATTTGCAGAAGAAAGACAACGCTTCGGCTGTGACGAATTTTCAGGCCGCGGCGCCGCTTCTGAAATCGAATGACGCGAGCTACGCGAGGAATCAGTATCGGTTGGGATTCGCGTATTTGAATTTGAAGAAATTGCCAGAGGCGAAGCAGGCGTTCACGGATGCGGCTTCCGTGAATACGCCTTACAAGCAGCCGGCTCTGGATAAACTGAAGGGGTTGCCTGCGAAGGCTCCCGTGACGCACAGGAAGCCGGCGTGAAGTAGGAAGTCGCGGCCAGAATCCCAAAATTAGTGTGCACCTGCTGGTCCCGAGGCTGTGCGGATTTTGCGCGTCAGCAATACAATCGGGGCTCCGATGATGCAAGCGCAGCCGAGAAGCCAGAAGCAATCCAGAAAACCTAAGAAAGACGCCTGTTGAAGGACAAGGCGGGCGAGCTGCGCTTTGGCGTGAAGCGCGGCGTCAGGGATAGTGTATCCGCGCGAGAGAAAATAGTGGGACAACGAGTTTAGTGTGCGTTGGTATTGCGGATCGAGCGGCGTGGCATGCGCGACAAGGATGGATTGATGGTATTGCGTGCGCCGGGCTAGATATGTAGTGACGAACGCGATGCCGAAGCTGCCGCCTTGATTGCGAAAAAGGTTGGTAAGACTAGAGGCCTTATTGTTCTTATGTTTGGGCAGATACGAATACGCAAGCTGGCTAACAGGAATAAACAGAGGTGCGATGCCGAGGCCCTGCAAAGCCCGCAAGAGCGCAATGTGTTTGTAATCGGTGCCGAGGTCGATGCTGGCGTAGCGCCACATGGCGATGGCGAAAATTGTGTAGCCGATGAAGATGAGCGGTTTGATGCCGACTTTGGGAAGAATTCTGACAATGACCGGCGCGAGAACGACGATAACCATTGCACCCGGACCAAGTACAAGACCGGCGTCAGTGGCCGAGTAGCCGTAAAGGCTTTGCAGCATTTGCGGAATTAAAACTGTCGAACCGAAGAGCGCGAATCCGAAAAGAAAATAGAAGAAATTGGCGATGGCAAAATTGCGTTCGCCCAGAAGACGGATTTCCACGACCGGATCTTTGTGGTGCCATTCCCAAAACGCTGCAGTGATAAGAGCCACGATGGCGATCGAAAAGAAAATGACGATGAAATTGCTTTCGAACCAGTCTTCGGTTTGGCCTCGATCCAGAACAACTTCGAGACATGCAAACCCAAGTGCAACGAGAAAAATACCGAGACCGTCGATTTTGAGTTTGCCGTCGCGGCGGGCGGCTTCGACTTCGCGGGTAAATTCCGGCGGATCGGAGACGAGGCGATTCGTCAGCAGCATGGAAACGATGCCGATGGGAATGTTGATGAAGAAAATCCAGCGCCAACTCCAGTTGTCTGTGATCCAGCCGCCGAGCGGCGGGCCGATGACGGGCGCGGTGACGATGGCCATGCTGTAGAGCGCAAATGCGGCGGCGCGCTTTTGCGCCGGGAACGTGTCCACGAGAATGGCTTGCTCGACGGGAGCGAGGCCGCCTCCACCGACGCCCTGCATGACTCGAAACAGAATTAGGAGCGAGAGCGACGGGGCGATACCACAGAGAAAAGAACTGATGGTGAAAAGGAGAACGCAGGCCATGTAATAGCGTTTGCGGCCGAAGACGCGGCTAAACCAAGCGGAAAGTGGAAGGACGACGGCGTTCGAGACGAGATAGCTCGTAAGAACCCACGTGCTTTCGTCGTAGCTGACAGCGAGGCCGCCGGCGATATGTGGGAGCGCGACGTTGGCGATGGCGGTGTCCAGCAGTTCCATGAAAGTAGCGAGTGTAACGGTGATGGCGATGATCCAGGGATTGATGGCTGGGCGTTCGCTAATGGCGGCCTGCGTCGCTGGTACGCTCGGGATAGGCAGAGTCGATGTTGTCGCGCTCATATAGCCGCTCTTGCTGAATTCTATACAACTTGAGACCGTTCGGTCTCATCTGATAGTGTGTAGATGCAGAGGTGGAGAGCGAAGTAACAAAGTTTCTTGCTTAGAGGCGAATCAGATGAGGAAGGGCGAAGCGACGCGACGGGAAATCATTCAAAAGGCGGCACCTATCTTTAACCAAAGGGGCTTTGAAGGGGCGTCGCTTTCTGAGCTGATGCGAGCGACTGGTCTGGAAAAGGGCGGGATTTACCGGCACTTCAAGAGTAAGGAACAGCTGGCTGGAGAGGCATTTGATTTTGCCTGGAAAACGGCAGTGGAGCTTCGATTGGCAGATACGGAGGAGATTGAGAATTCCGTCGATCGATTGAAGCAGGTCGTGCGAAATTTTCTAGAAAGGCGGGAAGGACTAGTGCCCGGTGGATGCCCTCTCTTGAATACGGCTATTGATTCGGATGACGGGAATCCGGTGCTACGAAGCAAAGCTAAGCGGGCAATGAAAGAGTGGTTGGATAGGATTGGGAAGACTATCGTGAGGGGCCAAAAGCGAGGCGAAATAAAACGCGACGTTGATGCTATGGAGTTGTCTACTTTAATTGTCAGCACATTGGAGGGCAGTTTGATGCTGAGGCGCTTGCAGCATAAAGATGAGCCGCTCGCGCTAGCCTGCCGGCACATTGAAGAATATTTGGAAGAAAAAGTTCGCGCGTAAGATAAATGCGGGAAAAGAATGGCGGAGAGGGTGGGATTCGAACCCACGGTAGGGGTTAACCTACACACGCTTTCCAAGCGTGCGCCTTCAACCGCTCGGCCACCTCTCCACACACAAAAACAACCTTACTAATTTAGCAGAAACGAACGCGAGGCGCACGGAGGCTGTTGGGAAGTGTGCGGTGTGTCTGTTAAAATTTGTATGCGGTTCCGGGATCGTCTAATCGGTAGGACATGAGCCTTTGAAGCTCAGTATCGTGGTTCGAGTCCACGTCCCGGAACCAATTCCTTTTTAGTTCCCTTCCCGCCTAGATTTCATTTTTCTTGAGCGAATCCATGACGTAGTCGCAGGAACGCACGCAGAGCGCCATGATGGTAAGCGTGGGATTCTGGCACGGGTTGGATGTGAAACCGCTGGCGTCCATGACGAATAGGTTTTTCACATCGTGCGATTGCTGGAATTGACTGATAACGGATTTCTTCGGATCGGCTCCCATACGCGCGGTGCCCGCTTCATGAAGCGCCCAGCGCGGAGCTGAAGGATTAGCGTAGGTGCGAATACTTTTGGCGCCGGCCGCTTCCAACATTTCCCCTGCTGACGCGCCGATGTCTTTGAGCATGGCAGTTTCGTTTTCACTGTCTGCCATATGAATTTTCAGGACAGGAATTCCATAGATATCTTTTACGGCAGGATCAAGTTCGACGAAATTTTCCCAACGAGGAAGGACTTCACCAAAACCGGTGATGTCAATCCAAGCGCGCGGCTCGCGAAGGGCTTTTTTGTAGGCTTCTCCGAAACCGGGAGCGCCCCAACTGAAATCAACACCTGATTCACCTTCGTAGCCGTAGGCACGGAGAAAATTTTTGGCCGCGGGCTGGCCCGGAAGGTTTCGAAAACGGGGGACATAAAATCCAGCAGGTTTGACTGGGCCACCCATAGTGGGTTTACGCCCGAAAGCAGGAAATTCTCCACTACCGCCGGCGCTGCGGATGTGTGCGGTGAAATGGTGGCCGAGAATTCCGCTGGAGTTGGCGAGTCCGTTGGGAGATTCGCGCGTAGCGGAGTTAAGAAGGATGCGCGTGGATTCCTGGGTTTGGGCACAAAGAATGACAACGCGTGCATGAATCTCGCGAGGCTGTTTTGTGTTGCGGTCAATATAAAGGACGCCGGTGGCGCGATTTTGCTGTCGGTCCATCAAAACTTTGTAAGCCATAGCATTCGAGATGAGCGTGCAATTGCCGGAGCGAAGCGCGTCGGCAACCGTGGTGAATGCAGAATTGAAATACGAGTGCGTCATGCAACCGCGTTCGCATGGGCCACAATAGTGGCAGGGTCCGCGGCCAGGAAGCGGACGAGTGAGATTTGCGGAGCGAGTGGGAATTGCCGGGCGACCCAGTTTCGACCTGACGCCTTCACAAAACGTTTTTTCCTGACAAGTCAGGGGCATAGCCGGCTGAAATTGGCCATCGGGTAAATAATCCAGACCTTCTTTTGACCCGCAAATGCCTACATATTTTTCAACGAGGTCGTAGTACGGCTCGATGTCCTTGTAACCTAGTGGCCAGTCTTCGCCGAAGCCGTCGCGCGAGGCGGATTTGAAATCGAGATCGCTGAAACGAAGAGAAACGCGCCCCCAAACGTTTGTACGTCCGCCAGTCATGCGCAACCGGCCCATCCAAAGAAAAGGATGATCTTGGGGTGTTGTATATGGTTCATCGAGATCGTTTGCGAACCAGTCGGCTGTGTATTCGTTGCAGACGTCGAAAACAGATTGCACTGGCCTCGTCTTGCGGATGAGTTCTCTCGTCATGCTGCGGTATTTCAGTGAAAAGGCAGGCTTGTGTTCGGAGAAATTGGCGTCGGATTGCGGACGGCCCGCTTCGAGAAGCGCAACTTTGAGCCCCGCTTCCGCGAGTCGTTTGCACGCCCAACCGCCGGAAGCTCCGGAGCCGACGACGATAGCGTCAAATTTTGGGTCCGTTTTTTGTGACAACGAGAACCTTCCTTGTGAGGGACAACGGGGGAATGGTAACATCCCGCGCGGCGGAATTTTAATCCATGGGAACTCAGAACGTAAACGATTTACAGATTCTTTCCGGTAATTTCACAGAGCGAAAGTTGACGCGACGGGAAGCAGCGCGGATTTTGCTCAGCGGAATCGCGGCTGGAGCGGCAATGCCGTGGGGAACACAGGCTCATCCCATCTGGAAGCATTTTGAAGACGAGCATTTGATGAGTTATGCAGAAGCCGCGACAGCCGACGGCAAGCTGCATTTTCTGAACGAGCAGCAATTTGAATCGTTTGCGGCAATGGCCGAGGCAATTGTTCCCGCATCGACGAAAGCAAATGTTGCAGGATTTGTTGATTTGCTGCTGAGCGTGGATCAAGAGAAGAACCGAAAGGAATTTTTAAATTCGCTTTCGGCTATTGAGGCAGAGAGCAAAAGAAAGTTCAACAGACAACTTATCGGGCTTTCTGTTGCCGAGAAAGACGATCTTTTCTCCTTGATCGCAATGTCGCATAAGATGGATTCCAGCCAGCGGTTGTTCTCGTCGTTTGTGAACTTGAGGGAGTGGATTTCCGGTGCGTATTATTCGTCAGAAATTGGAATGCGCGAACTGGGTTGGACGCCCGATCGGGTGTTTGCAGAGTTTCCCGGCTGTTCGCATGCCGAGGGGCACGGATAATTCCGGAACCTCCAAAAGGAGAAAGTTGATGAGCTCTAAATCGAATCGGCGTGACTTCCTGCGGACAACAGCCGCAGCAGGAGCAAGCCTTGCCTTGACGCCTGGACTGCTGGCTTCTCCGCCGCAAAAGTCCGTTCTCGTTTTTACAAAGTCTTCGGGCTGGGAACACGATGTCGTCAAGCTAGTGGACGGAAAACCGAGCATTGTGGACAACGCAGTCACGGAAATGGGAAAGAAAAACAATTTCGGCGTTGTGTGTTCAAAGGATGGAAGAATTTTTGATTCTGCCGAGTTCGCAAATTTTGGGGCCATTTTCTTTTTTACGACCGGCGATCTTTTAGAACCGGGCACAGACAAGCAGCCGCCAATGACTGCTGCCGGCAAACAGAGATTGCTGGATGCGGTTCACGATGGAAAAGGATTTGTGGGATCGCACGCGGCGAGCGATACGTTTCACACGAAGCCGGACCCAGACGACCACAGCAATCGTTACATCGCCCACGGTGAGCAATCCGATCCGTATCTTCGAATGCTGGGTGGAGAATTTATCATTCACGGGAGCGCCCCGCGGCTGCAGACCTGCAAATTAATTTTGAACGACCCGAAATTTCCGGGACTCGAAGGAGTTTCTTCTCCAGTGGAGTTCACGGAAGAATGGTATTCGTTGAAGGATTTCATGACGGACATTCACGTGATTGCAACGCTGGACACTGCTGGAATGAAAGGCAACTGCTATCAACGAAAACCGTATCCGGTGACTTGGGCGAGAATGCATGGTAAGGGACGCGTATTTTACACAGCGATGGGAGATCGCCCGGAGAATTGGCAGATCCCTTTCTTTCTGAATTTTGTTGCTGGTGGAATCAGATTTGCGTTGGGTGATGCCAACGCGAATTTGGCGCAAAATATCGCGAGCGTAGCGCCTGGGTACACAGAGATTCCGCCGAGAGAGCAAGAGAAGAAGTAGGCCAGCCTAAATCAAAGAATTGGAAATGCAGAGTGCAGCCCCGCCGGCGATGCCAGCATTTTCTCCATAGAACGCGGATACAATCGGAATTTCTTGATAGCGCGAATTGACGCACCAGTTTTTCATGCGTTTCTGAATATCGCCGAAATGTGGCCGCAGCATTTCCGCAGCTCCGCCTCCCAGAATAATGACTTCCGGTTCGAGCAAATCGACGATATTGCCGAGCCAGACAGCGAGATATTCGTAAGTCTGCGTAAGAATTTCTTGCGCTAAAGCGTCGCCAGAATCTGCGGCCTTGGCGATCATTTCACTGCGGATGGATGAAATATCTCCACCGGCTAGAGCTAGCAACTGTGGGCCGAGCTGAGGTGATTGTGCCAGCTTTTCTCGCGCGCGACGGGCGATGGCCGTGCCCGAAGCCAAAATCTCGATGCAACCTTTCTTGCCGCAGTTGCAGACGGGACCGTTCAAATCAATTGTGACATGTCCGCCTTCCGCGGCTGAACCAGTGCGACCATGGAAGATTTTTCCATCGAGGATGATACCGGCGCCGATGCCTGTGCCAATCGTGGCGAAGAAGACGTTTCGAAAGCCGCGACCGGCTCCCCAAAGATATTCGGCGAGGCCGCCTGCGTTTGCGTCGTTGTCCAGTTTCACGACGGCTGAATAGTGCTTTGCGACTTCGCCGGCCAAGGGAAAATCGCGCCAGCATGGAACATTCGGGGGATTGATGACGACGCCCGTTCGCGGGTCAAGTGGTCCGGGGGCGCAAATTCCAATGCGCCGAATTTTCTTGCGACTAGCAGGGTCCTGAACAAAGAGAGTTTCGACGGCTGAGATTACAGAGGCGAGTCCTTCTTCACCTGTATCATGGCAGTTCATTGGAGAGCGAGTTTGGGAGAGGATTTTTCCATGCGAATCCACAATACCTGCGGCAACTTTCGTGCCGCCGATATCCACACCGACGAATAGATCGGAACCTGCAATTTTTGAGGACATTCAAAAATACCCGGTGTAAGAACGCAATGTGGCCTATGCTCCCGCGGGAATGACAGGACGAGAGCCCCGCAGACCATAGTAAACAATGTAGGCGTAACAAATTACGGGCAAAAGAAACGCGTGATGGATGCCAATGTGATCGGCAATCCAGCCTTGCGCAACGGGAATGATTGCGCCGCCGACGATGGCCATGATGAGTAGACCGGAACCGTCGCCGGTGAGCGGCCCGAGTTTGGCAATGCCGAGCGTAAAGATGCTCGGGAACATGATCGAGTTGAAGAAACCGACGAGGAGGATACTCCACATTGCGAGAGGGCCGCTGGTCAGCATCGAGGTACAGACTAATAGGACGGCTGCGGTGGCCGCGATTCCGAGCAAAGTTCCCGTTTTTACTTTTTGCAGGATTGCGGAGCCGACAAAGCGACCGATCATTGCGCCGCCCCAATAATATGAAACGTATTTGGATGCGGCGAGCTGGGTTAGATTCCCTATATCAGGCTGCGAGAAATAATTGATGAGGAAACTTCCGATGGAGACTTCCGCTCCGACGTAGACAAAGATACCGACTGCACCGAGAACCAAGTGCGTGTATCTCCAAATACTATCGCCCTTGCGACCGTGTCGTTCAGCCTGCGGCATTGCCGGCAGCTTGAACATACCAATTACTACGGCGAAGAGTAGAAGAGCCAAGCCGATCACAACGTACGGCATCTTAACGGAGGAAGCCTCGTGAATCCGATATACGTGCAGCGCGTCCGCAGACAATTGCTTTAGTGCGTCTGCACTTTTTGGCTGGGCGCTCAAAATGTATATGCCGCCAAGATAAGGACCAATCGTCGTTCCAAACGAATTAAACGCTTGCGCAAGATTCAATCTGCTAGAAGCAGTTTCTGGATTGCCCAAGATAGCAACGTATGCATTCGCCGAAACCTGAAGGGCAGTGATACCTCCTGCCACAATCATAAGAGCCACCAAGAACAGGGGAAATGAAGGCAGACTTGCAGCGGGAAAAAAGACGAACGCGCCGGCCGCCATAACGATCAAGCCAACGACCATCGTCTTTTTATAGCCAAGAGTGTCCACGATCTTCGCGGAAGGCATAGAGAAAATAAAGTAAGCAAAGAAAAAAGCGAACTGAATGAGCATGACCCTTGTGTAGTTCAATTCGAAGATAGCCTTGAAGTGGGGAATGAGAATGTCATTCAGCGAAGTGATGAAGCCCCAAAAGAAAAATAAGACCGTCACCATTGAAAGGGCAGCGAGATAGGTTTCGTTAGTTCCCTTGCCCGCAGTCGATGTAGTACTGGGTGCGCTCACGTTTGCCATCAGCAGATCCGTCTTTCCTGGTTGGGATTGGCGGCGCTCGTCTGACACAGCGGCCGAGCAACGCCAGCGGAAGAGGATGCCATACTTGGCAAATTCTCACTACAAAAACGATTGGGTAAGGTAGCCTGCGCGAAAAATGATATAAGTCATTTCCGGCAAACAAGTTCTGACCACAGGTGGCATCCATGAAGACTCTACTCAGGTCGTACTCATGTGCATTTGTTGTGCTGTTCTGTGTGTCAGGGTTATTTGCACAAAACGGGCCTCAAGTGGTGATGTTCAGCGAGACGGGATTCCCTACTGCTGACACAGCAACGGTTTCCATGGACCAGTTGCAAAAATTGCTGCCTAACGCCCGAATTGCTTCCGCGGAACAACTGAAGTCAGAGCTTGCAAATAGTGACGCCAAACTGCTTGTGCTCGGATACGGTTCGGCGTTTCCGGAGAGCGCATGGGCTGACATTTTTGGATTTTTGCGCCGTGGCGGCAATTTGCTTGTGCTTGGAGGGAAGCCGTTTACGCGGTCTGCTTACAAAGATGCGAATGGCTGGCATCTGCGAAATTACAGCGTGCGATTTTTGCGACAACTTTCGATTGACCAATATCAAACAGCACCAGGCTCGGAAGGATTGGAATTCCATTCGAACCCAGATATTCCGCTGACGATTCCGGCATTTGCGTGGAAGCGATCGTTCAGTCCCGTAATTCGACTGAGTGCAGTGGATTTGTACGCACGCGGCGGTTCAGCTGGTTCGATTGATGCGCGCCTGGATGCGCTGGCCTACGCGACGCAGAAAGATCGTCGGCTGGCAGCGCCGGTTCTACAGGTAGATCATCTCCAAAATGGATTTAACGGTGGGCGATGGATTTTTGTGCCAGCGGAACTGCCAGCGGATTTTTCGGCACGCGCTGAGATAGTAGGGCTCGTTCGATCGCTTGCTGAACAAGCTGCCTATGGCGCGGAAAGTTTTACAGTGCGGCCAAGCATGCCGCTTTATTTGCCGAGAGAGCAGGTGGAAGCGCAGATTCTTTGGAACGGATTCGGAAAGAGTGCGGCAAACCTGAGCGTGAAGATTGCGATGTTTCCTCAGGATCAGCCCACGAAACGTACCGAGGTGACAGCAACGATTCCCGCGACACAGCCGGTCTTATTGCCGACTCCGTCGGAAAAGGGCCTTCACGTAATTGAAGCGCAACTGTTGGATGGGAATAAAGTGCGGACGATTTATCGGTCGGGATTTTGGATTCGTGATGCGGAGTACTTGCATTCTGGGCCGAAACTCGCGGTGAATCGCGACTATTTTGAATTGGACGGAAAGCCGCTCGCCGTGATCGGCACGACTTACATGTCCAGCGAAGTGCAACGGCTTTATTTCGAACATCCGAATGTTTACGTGTGGGATCAGGATCTGGCGCAAATTCATTCCGCTGGATTGAACATGATTCGCTCCGGATGGTGGACCGGATGGGACAAGTTTTTTGATGAAAACGGCCAACCGTATGAGCGAACACTGCGAACCATCGAAGCGTTCCTCATGACGGCACGGAAAAACAACTTACCTGTTCAATTCAATTTCTTTGCGTTCTTGCCGGATGTACTTGCAGGTGCGAATCCGTATCTCGATCCGGAAGCAGTACACAAACAGCAGACGCTCATCTCTACGGTTGCGGCGCGTTTTCATGATGTGCCTTGGTTGGCTTGGGACTTGATCAACGAGCCAAGCATTTCGAAGCGGCTTTGGACAATGCGACCCAACGAAGACTGGATGGAAACAGAAAAATGGAATGAGTGGCTGACGAAGCGGTATCCGGATCGCGCGGCGCTTACAGCGGCATGGAATTTACCTGTTGCCTCGGTGGGGGGTTCGATCCCATTACCTCAGGAGATTGAATTCAATTCGCGCGGGATGTACATCGGGCGCAATTCGCTAAAGGTGTATGACTACATGATTTTTGCACAAGAAGTTTTTGCGGACTGGGCGCAGACAATGCGAGACACGATTCGTGCCACCGGTTCGCAGCAACTGGTGACGATTGGGCAGGACGAAGGAGGGCTCGTGGACCGTCCATCGCCGGCATTTTTCGGAAACGCAATTGATTTCACCACGAACCACACATGGTGGCAGAACGATTCGTTGTTGTGGGGCTCACTCGTGGCAAAGCAACCGGGTAAAGCCTTGTTAATTCAAGAAACTGGCCTCCAACGCGAGCTGACACTGGATGAAATAGCGCGCTTCACCGTGGAGCAAGAAGCAAGTTTATTCGAACGTAAAGTTGCGACCTCACTTGCGCAATCATCGGGAGCGATTGAATGGCTATGGAATTCAAATTCGTACATGACGGAAGGAAATGAGACGCCAATTGGCGCGGTACGCCCGGACGGGACCGAAAAATCGGAAGCTGCAGTGTTGCGCGATTTTGCAGTGCTTTCGAAACAGATCAGCGAACATCTACGCAATCCCGAGCTGTCAACAGTTGCGATTGTGACTTCGCAGGCGGCGCAATACTCAGCTTTGGGTAATTTGCAGATTGATGCACAGCGAACTGCGATTCGTGCTCTGGCGTATGACGCGCATTTAACTGCGTATGTGATTGCCGAAAATCAGGTTGCGAAATTGGGAACACCGAAACTGGCGATTTTGCCGTCGCCGCAAGCGCTCAATGAGTCCACGTGGCAGGCTTTGCTAGGCTATGTGAATGCGGGCGGAAATCTGTTGGTGACAGGACCAGTCGGGCGAAACGAGCACTGGCAAATTGTGGATCGCATGAGCGCGCTCAAGCTGAACGCACAGATCGGGCCGCTAAATTATCACAGTGCGTCGGTGCGGCTCGGAAGCTCGATGGTTCCACTTTCGTTCACTCAGGATAAACAATTCTGGGTCGAAACACTTTTGATGCAAAACGGGGATTCGTTCACCGAGGTTACTTACGGCAAAGGAAAAATTTTCTGGGCTGCGTACCCTATAGAACTCGCGGAAGGAACGAGTGCAACAGCGGAGGTCTACCGCTACGTTGCGCAGCGTTTGGGGCTTTCACCGCAATTCGAATTGCAATCGCCTGTGCCGGAGGGAGTCTTAATTTATCCGACCGTGCTTGAAGATTCTGTGATGTACATGTTCACTTCTGAAAACGCATCGCCAGCCCAAATAACGTTGCGTGACAAATTGACTGGTACGCAATTGAGTTTTGTGTTGCCTGCCCAGCGAGCCGCCGTTGCGCTGATTTCGAAAGACAAAAGAGCGATAGTTGTAAAATACGGCTTCTAGGTCAAGCGTCCCGATAGTTGGGCCAGATTACTGGAGAAAGTTCAGCAGCGACGGCAGATTGAGCACCTTTGCTGTCGCCGCAAGCTCGGATTGGTAAGCGGTCTGGGCTTGCGAGAGATGGGAAGCTGCAACCGCGGGGTCAGCTCCAACTAAGGCATTTTCCTGAGTGCTCAGGTTCACTTTATCCTGGTTGAGAAAATTTTCGCTGAGAGTGATCTGGTTCAAGGCGTTGCCGTAGAAAACTCTTTGTGTGTTGACCAGAGACAAAGCGTTCTGGACTTGCGTCACGGCGGCGGGGATATTGGTATTTGATTGTAGCGAGGCGTAGAGGCTTTGAAGCGCGCCAAAGACGCTCCCCGTTCCGTTAAGAAATAACTGACCGCCTGGAACGTTGTCACCAATTGTGTTCCCGTTCGAGAGCTGCACACTGGTTGTATTTGCGTTGCCGTTGTAAGTGACCGCCAGCGTATTTTGATTCAAGGTGAACGGCTGAGTGGTGACAGCAGTGCCCGCGAACAGGTACGCGCCTTGATAGGAAGTGTTTGCGAGACTCAAAAGCTGATTCGCAAGACCTTGCACTTCTCCGGCAATCGCCTGTCGATCGGAATCGTTGAGAGTCCCGTTTGCGCCTTCCGTGCCGATGCTCAGGGCGCGGGTGAGCGCTTGAACGACATTGCTAAGCGCTGAATCCGCCACTTGAAATTGCGACTGCAAAGTGGATTGGTTTTTCAGGAATTGATCGTCCTGCCCGGACTGATCGTGGTTCTGAACGAGTTGCGCGACCGCAACGGGGTCGTCGCTGAGTGCGTTTACCTTTTTACCAGTGGAAAGCTGGTGCGTAGCCGTATCCAGATTTTGACGGCGTTGCTGAATGGACAGCAGAAGGTCGGGAAGGAGATCGGGATTGAGTCGAATAGACATAGCTATTGCACCATATTGATTGTGGTGGCAGAAAGGCTTCTCAATCCAGCTTGTAGATGCGTCACCCATTGGCGCGTCTCAGGCAGATGCGCTGTCGCATCAGCTAGAAGTCCAGTAAAAAGCTCCATGCTCCCTAATGGATTTCTGATTTCGTGCGCAAGAATCGTCGCCACTTCCGCCAACGCCTGTGATCGGCGGGCCGTCTCCCGGTCCGCCGCGACTCTTTTTTCTTCTGTCTTGTCGCGAACGATCCAAATCGTTTCTCCCGGCGCCTCCGGAACGTCGCTAATGTTTGCGCGCAAAATGCCGATAGTCCGAATGCCCGTAGTAGAGGGACTCACCCACTCCTGTTCCAAAAAGAAACTGTTCGCTGGCGCTTCCCCTAGCAGCCTTTCCACAAACTCCGGCAAAGCTCCTCCATTACCGGGGATCCAATCGCGCGGCACTTGCAACAACTTTCTCGCTTCGGGGTTTGTAATCTGAATCTCACCTTTTTCATTCGCCACAAGCACGCCACACGGCAAACTCTCCAAAACGCATGACAAATAGCGCCTGACTCGCTGATTCTCTTCCAAGCTTCTTTCAAGCTCCGTGTTTGCCCGCTCCAATTCGTGATGCAAACGCACAACTTCTGCTTGCAACTGCCCGTATGACCTCTCCAGAGACCCGGCCGCCTGCGTGAACGACAAGAACGCCTTCGTCAAATCCGTTTTCGCAAGAGCATTTCGATGTTGCCTTGCATTTCGAGCGAGCGTCTTTTGCCGAGTTGCAGGCAAATTTGGCATAGCATTCATCCCCTGCACTCCTTCTTCCATCGCGTTTCCGCTCATGCTTAATCTTCTCTAACTTCGCGCAGTTCTTTTCCCGTCTGGACGTGCTGCGCGCAAATTTCCCTTGAATTTCCGGAAAGAATGAATGCGCGCTCCAAAACGTGCTGCAACTCCCGCACATTTCCAGGCCACTTTCTCTGTTCGAGCGCTCCCAGCGCTGCTGGCGTCAGGCTCTTTACCGGAAATCCAGCCTCTTGAGAAAATCCGCGCAAAAAATGTTCCGCAAGCAGCGCTATATCTCCATCTCGCTCTCGCAAGGGAGGCAAATCGATAGGGAATATGGCGAGCCTGTAATACAAATCTTGTCGAAACTGTTTGGCTTGCACTTGGTCGAGTAGCGACGAATTCGTCGCGCATATCACCCGCACGTCCACGCGGTATACATCTGAACTCCCCAGTCGTTGTACTTCTCCGTTTTGCAAGAAACGCAAAAGTTTCGCTTGCATACTCAGCGGCAAATCTCCGACCTCATCCAAAAAAAGCGTTCCGCCCTGTGCTACATGAATTCTTCCCAGCCGCGACTGCGCCGCTCCAGTAAACGCGCCTCGAACGTGCCCAAACAACTCAGCTTCCAGTAGCGCCTCCGGTATCGCCGCGCAATTCACGGCCACAAACGCATGTTTTGCACGAGGGCTCAGCTCATGAATGGCCTGCGCCACAAGCTCTTTTCCAGTTCCTGTCTCGCCCGTCACCAAGACCGTCGTATCGCGCCCCGCCACAAGTTTCGCCAATTGATACGTACTCTGAATCGCTTCGCTTCGACCGATCATTCCAGACAGACTGTCCAGGCGCTCGGCGCCCGCCTCTTTGAATGCCTCGCTGGCGAGTTCTTCTATTGGCACAGATTCGTCCGGCTCCGTATTTGACTCGCGCACCTCTGTCTCCGCTACTCGAGAATCCACAAACTTCACTTCAATTCGTGGATACCTTTGACGGATTATATGTGCTACTTCTTCCGAGTCCAGATCCGGCAAATGCCGATCGAGCAATACTCCGTCACATGGGAACTGCACCAACTTTGCTAGCGCATGAGCTCCGCCAACGGCTTCTTCGGTCTGCGCGGTTGGCCCCGCAGTAAGAATGGCCATTTGTCGCCGAAACTCCGGATTTCCGCTCGCAATCAAAATTCTTCCTTGTGAAACGCCAAGTATCGACTGGGCTGTCGCTGCCATGGTGTTCTCCCTTGTGTTTGCGCCAAAAAAGTTCCCGCGAAAAGGTCTCCACAAATTTCATTTTTCTAATCGCTAGCCGCACAGGCAAACTCTTCCCCGCTGCTCGGCAGAAAATACCAATGCGTTTCAGTGGCCAAAAAATTCGAGATGGAAATAAATGAAAAGGCGTGACTTATTTCTGCGGGCAAATAGAGCAATGCTCCGCAACGAAACACTGTTTCGCGCGGACACAATAATTCGCGCGCCGCATGATCTCTCATCGCGCGCAAGCCACCAATCATCTCTCGCGGAGCCTGCACACCCGGCCCGGTTCACTTACCTCATCGGCTCAATCGCAATGAACTTTAGCCACAGTCCCCATTCTCTTGATTAAAACTCCATCTCCTCCTCCAACAACCCACTCCACGCAAAACCTGCCCCTACGTCCCACTGCCCCAATTTCCACTTGCACCCCCGCTCCTTCGCCCTAACAATATCTATAGGCCTTCCATCATCAATTTCTCTCATTTCGGAGGTGTTTCGTGATTCGTCGTTTCTCTAATCTATTGCTCTGCGCCATCACCCTAGCCCTGGCGCTCACCGGCTGTTCCAAATCCGCCGACCAGGCCGCAAATTCGGACTCCGTCTCGGATTCCGCTTCGAGCGGCACTGCAAAATCAAAATCGATTACTTCTGCGGTGAAGGAAGCCATCGCCCCCAAACCGATCGTTGTTCCGGAAGGAACCGCGCTGGAAGTCGTGCTTGATGAGTCTCTCAGCTCGAAGACGGCCACTCCCGGCCAGTCCTTTGAAGCCACCGTCGAGTCTCCGGTTGAAGTCGATGGTAAAGTCATCATCCCTAAGGGTGCCCATGCTAAGGGCAGGGTCAAGGACGCAAAAGCAGCAGGCCGCTTCAAGGGCGCATCTCTGTTAGAGCTCGCTCTCAAAAGCGTCGAAATCGATGGCAAAACTTACGATATCAACACCTCCGCGCCCACCTTTAGCCACAAAGGTAAGGGCAAGCGGACAGCAGTCGCCGTCGGCGGCGGTGCAGGATTAGGTGCCTTGATTGGCGGCATTGCCGGAGGCGGCAAAGGCGCCGCCATCGGCGCTGCAGCCGGAGCAGGAGCCGGAGCAGGCGGCGCTGCATTCACTGGCAAAGCGGATGTCGTTTTGCCCGCGGAAACCGCTCTCACTTTTAAGCTGACGCAGCCACTCGAAATCAAAACTAAGTAGTGCACAGCCTTCATTCTGGCCCGGCGGCTGAAAAACCGCCGGGCATTTTATTTGAGTCCGAGATTTTCATTGAAACTTGTCTTTTACTTCCTGAGGAATTCTTTCGCTCTTCAGTCTCTTCGAATCTTTCTTATCGCGAACTGTCCACACTCGCTTCTCCAATCCTTCCGCCGCTAACACATCACCCCGAAATAGCTTGTGCTCCACGCGAAAACTGCTATTCCCCCATTCCAAAATCCTCGATTCTACCGTCACTGTATCTCCAAACGACGATGGCACGAAAAATTTCGCGCTCGTTTCCACCATCAGTACTCCCGCTAACCCATACTTCGCCAGCATCTCCTGCTTTGGAAATCCAGCCTTTTCAAATAGCGCATTTGTGCACGAATCGAACATCTCAAAAAATCTCGGGTAATAAACGATGCCCGCTGGATCGCAATCTCCCCACTCAACATGAATCTGCTTTCTGTTTTTGAGCATCCGTCTGTCCTCTCGCAGCCCGCAAATCCTCGAAGAGTCTACTTTAGGCGCTCTTCGCTCACGAAACCGTTTTTCCTTCGCCCGGGAAAGATTACACTCTCTTCATGCCTCTTCTCGATGGCCTCTTCTATTCTCCATCCGTCGAAAAATCCTTTTCTGATACCGCCACTGTGCAAGCGATGCTCGATTTCGAAGCTGCCCTTGCTCGCGCCGAAGCAAAAACCGGCGTAATTCCCTCAAGCGCGGCCGCCACAATCGCCGCAAATTGCCGCGCCGAGATCATCGATTTAACCTCTCTCGCCACTGCCACACCGCAATCTGCCAACCTTGCTATTCCTCTAGTCAAGCAACTCACCGCTCTTGTCGCAAAGCAAAACCCCGACGCCGCCCGCTTCGTCCATTGGGGAGCCACCAGTCAAGACGCAATTGACACTGGCCTCATTCTCCAAATTCGCCATGCTCTAAATCCAGTTATTTCCGATCTCGATTCTCTCTGCGACACGTTCGCAAAACTCGCCGAAGCTCATCGCGCTACGCCAATCGTTGCGCGCACTTTGCTCCAGCAAGCCCTGCCCACTTCCTTCGGATTTATCGTCGCTGGCTGGCTTGACGCGATCTTGCGTCATCGCACGCGTTTGCTCGCTCTCAAGAATCATGCTCTGGTCCTTCAATTCGGCGGCGCCGTTGGCAATCTCGCCGCACTCGGCGCGCAAGGGCCGCTCGTCGCTAAACATCTTGCGGATGAGTTATTGCTCCCCCTCCCCACTGTCTCTTGGCACTCGCACCGTGATCGCATCGGCGAAGTCGGTGCAACGTTCGGCCTCCTTGCAGGCTCGCTTAACAAAATCGCTCACGATCTCTCCCTTCACATGCAGACTGAAGTCCAGGAACTTGCGGAACCAAGCGCTCCTGGTCGCGGCAGCTCCTCAACCATGCCTCACAAACAGAATCCTGTCGCTTGCGCCGCAATTCTCGCCGCCACCACCCGCGTTCCCGGTTTCGTGAGCACAATTCTTTCCGTAATGCCGCAGGACCATCAACGCGGGCTCGGCTCCTGGCACGCTGAATGGCAAACGCTCCCGGAAATCGTTCGCCTCTCCGCCGGCGCGCTTCACCACCTTGCCGCGCTCGCGCCAAATCTTCAGGCCAATGTCTTGCGCATGCAACAAAATCTGGAACTCACTCACGGCCTCATCTACGCGGAAGCCGTTTCGATGGCTCTGGCCGAAAAACTCGGTCGTGCAGCTGCTCACGAAAAAATTGCGACGGCTTGTCATCTCGCGCAGACTTCGAATCGCCATCTTCGTGAAATTCTCTCTTCCCAAAATGACTTAGCTTCCTTTCTCTCACCCGACGAACTCGATCGTCTCTTCAACCCACAGAACTATCTCGGCTCGTCCTCTGCGTTCATCGATGCCATCCTGGAAGCCGCGCGCTCACGCCAGCTTCAGCAACTTTCTGCCAAAGGTTGACCCATGCCCTTCGCCGACCTCAGCGACGTCCGCATCCACTACTCCCTCACCGGTCCGGAATCCGCTCCCGTTCTCGTTCTCTCCAACTCTCTCGGGGCAAATTTTTCTACGTGGGGTCCGCAACTCTCCGATTTCTCCTCCCATTTTCGCCTTCTCCGATACGACACTCGTGGCCACGGCCAATCTTCGATTACGCCGGGACCTTACTCCATCGAACTCCTCGCTAACGACGTCCTCCACCTTCTCGACGCGCTTCGACTGGATCGCGTTAGCTTTTGCGGTCTCTCAATGGGAGGCCAAACCGGCATCTGGCTCGGCCTTTACGCTTCGCATCGCCTTAATAAACTCGTGCTCTGCAATACCGGGGCAAAAATCGGCACGGCCGACTCGTGGGATACTCGCATCAACGCCGTTCTCGCACGCGGTATAAAAGATGTCTCCGCGGTCGTCCTCTCGCGCTGGTTCACGGCTTCATTCTCTTCCGCACACCCGGAAGTCGCTGCCGCTACGCTCAAAATGCTCGAATCGTCTAATGTGCAGGGCTATACCGCCTGCTGCGCCGCAGTGCGTGACTTCGATGCGCGCAACCAACTCAACTCAATCTCAGTACCAACTTTAGTCATCGCAGGCGCTCAAGATCTTTCGACTCCGCCTGCAGACGGTCGCTTTATCGCCGATCAAATCCCCGGCGCCCGCTTCGTGGAACTCCGGGCCGCTCACCTCTCCAACATTGAAGCCGCGACGAAATTCACCTCTGAAGTCCAAAATTTTCTGTCTGCATAGGGAGCGCTCAATGGACGATCGCGAACGCTACGAAAAAGGCATGAAACTCCGCCGCGAGGTTCTTGGCAACGCACACGTGGATCGTGCTACACAAACCGCCACCGAATTCACCGCTCCTTTCCAGGATTTGATTACACGCTACGCTTGGGGCGAAGTCTGGTCGCGTCCGGGGCTTTCGCGTCACACTCGTAGTCTCCTCACTCTTGCCATGACTATCGCGCTTAACCGCGAAGAAGAATTCCGACTCCATCTCCGTGCCGCTCTTAACAATGGAGTCTCGCGCGAAGAAATCCAGGAAGTTTTGATCCACTCCGCCATCTACTGTGGCGTTCCAGCTGCCAACCACGCTTTCAAAGTTGCGGCGGAAGTTCTGTCCTCTGAACAACATTAAATCGCGTCAACGCTTGCACATTCATGTAGATTCCGCTATATAGCTCTTTGCTATACTATCTACAGCGAAAGATGTAGCCCGTGAATTTCGTACTACCGTTGGGCTGATCTTTCAAATAACAAAGCCTGCCTGTTTTCACCATCGGCGGCTTTTGACCGGTTGCTTGTCGAGGAGTTGTGCATGTCCCAGAAGAGTCGCTCCGGCGTTCCTGCGTACCAACGCATCCAAAGTACGATACGCAAACGCATTGATGCAGGCCAGCTTCGGCCGGGAGATCCCGTATCTTCAGAACGCGATCTCGCCAAATTGCATCAAGTAAGCTTGATGACCGCGCGTCACGCGCTCGCTACCCTTGAACACGAAGGTTTGGTGGAACGCCGTCGGGGAATCGGCACCTTTGTCGCCGCGCCTAAAATCCATTTCAATAAACTGATGAGCTACACCGAGCAGATGGCTGCTCGGAGCTTGAGCGCCGGTTCTAAAGTTCTCAGCCTTAAAACAATCAATGACGAGCCGGACGTCGCCGCGCGGCTTTCCTTGTACCCAACTGATTCCATCATCAAACTGGAACGAATCCGTCACGCAGCTGAAGAACCTTTTGCCTTGGAAACTTGCTACCTGTCATTAAATCAATTTCCGGAACTTCCCAATGCACCGCTCGGCCACGAGTCTCTTTTTGCGCATCTGGAGCGGAACTACGGCGTGAAACTCGGTTACGCCGACGAAGAAATTGACGCGACCGCTGCCGATCCCGAAATCGCTGAATTGCTCGGCGTACCTCGCCGTGAACCGCTTCTTCGCATTCGTCAGGTGATTTTTTCCACGCAGGGAAAAGCTCTGATGTACGTCTTGGGCATTTATCGCTCGGATCGCCACAATCTCGTTATCCGGCGTTTCCGTTGATTCACTGTCACTGGTATCTGTTCAGTCAGGCAATCACACTATTTTCTGGAGAGTTGTGCATCAATGCTCGTAGTGCTAACGCAAAATGCTAAAGAGGTAGGGCAAGAAGCTGCTCGCATCGTTGCAAGCGCAGTTCGCGCGAACCCTTCTGTCGTTTTGGGCCTCGCCACGGGCAGCACACCTCTTGGAATGTACGAAGAGCTGATTGCTCTTCACCGCTCAAGCGATTTGGATTTTTCCGAAGCCACTTCATTCAATCTGGATGAATATCTTGGACTCGCTCCAGACAATCCGCAAAGCTTTCACTATTTCATGCACTCGAATTTCTTTTCCCAGGTGAATTTCTCTCCGAAGAAAATTCACATACCAGACGGAGCACTTCGCAGCAATTATTCGGAGTATTGTGAAAGCTACGAGAATGAAGTCAAAAAAGCCGGTGGCATCGACTTACAGATTCTGGGAATAGGCCGCAACGGCCACATCGGCTTCAACGAGCCGAACTCCAGCCTCGCTTCGAGAACACGGTTGAAAGAGCTGACACAGGAAACCATCGAAGATAACCGGCGGTTTTTTCCAAAAGGCGAAGAAATTCCAGAATGCGCCATCACCATGGGAATCGGAACGATTCTCGACGCACGCCGCATCCTGATTCTCGCCACAGGAAAATCCAAAGCCTCAGCTGTCGCAAAAGCCATCGAGGGCCCAATTTCTTCCTCGGTGAGCGCTTCGGCTCTGCAACTTCATCCGGATGTCACTTTCATCATTGATGAAGACGCAGCCTATGCTCTCACGCAACGCGACTATTACCGCCGTGTTCTTGAGCTCACAAAGAAGTACACTCCAGAAAAACTGGCATAATTAATCGTTCAGGAAGGCGCATCGCTCCGTGATCATTTCAGGCGACATCGGCGGCACAAAATGCAATCTCGCTGCCTACGTGGAGCACAGTGGATCACTCAGACAGGTTTTCAAACAGCGTTACTCCACGCGTGATTTCTCCAGCTTCGAGCATCTGATCGAAACTTTTACCGAACACGCATTCCCTTCGGTGCCGAACAGAACTGTCATCGCCGCGGGCTTCGGCGTTCCGGGAACTGTCGTTGATGGCCGCCTTCATGCTGCACACATTCCATGGGTTTTGGACGCGACCTCGCTTGCTGCGCGTTTGAAGCTGCCCCACGAGCGCGTTGTCCTCATGAATGATCTCGTTGCAACAGCGCGCGGCCTACAAAGGCTCGCGCCGGAAGACATTCTTTATCTCAATCGTGGCATAGACCATCCCGAGGACAACATCGCGGTCATTGCCGCCGGCACTGGGCTTGGGGAAGCCGTCCTGTACTGGGACGGCCACGGCCATCGCGCTGCACCTTCCGAAGGCGGCTCGGCCGATTTTGCGCCACGCTCCGATCGTGAAATCGCATTTCTCACTTTCCTGAAGAAGCGCCTCACGCGTGTGTCCTGCGAAGAACTCTTCTCCGGCCGTGGATTTCGTCCAATCCACGAATTTCTTGCGCCGGATATTCGTCATGCTTCGTTCGCCGGCGCAGCTGGGGAATCAGCGCAAGAAATCGCTCAGAATGCGTTGACCGGTTCGTGCGCTGCATGCGTTGAAACGTTGGAATTCTGGACTGACGCTTTCGGCGCGGAATCCGGCAATCTCGCGCTTCGCGTCCTTGCTTACGGCGGCGTTTATCTTGCCGGCGGAATTGCGGTAAAGATTCTGCCGCTGCTACAAAAAAGCTCGTTCTGCACGGCGTTTGCAGATAAAGGGCCGCTTGGTCCGATTTTGCAAAACATTCCGATTGCGGTTGTTCTCAATGAAGATGCTCCGATTCTTGGCGCAGCCTATGCCGCACTACACGCCGCTCGCTGACTAACTTTCCTCTTTGAAATTAAGCTGGTTCACTTTCCTTAACTGAGGGAACATCCAAGCCCACAATCCTGTTACGACGATTGCGCCGATTCCTCCAAGAATCACGGCCGGAACGGATCCCAACCATTGCGCGGTCACTCCAGATTCAAATTGACCAAGCTCATTCGATGCTCCAATGAAAATCATGTCCACGGCATTTACGCGGCCGCGCATTTCGTCAGGCGTCGCCACCTGAATCAGAGTTCCGCGCACAATCACGCTCACCATGTCCGTTGCACCAACCATGAACAGCGCCACGAGCGACAGAATCATGCTGTGTGAAATGCCAAAAAGAACCGTGAATAATCCAAACGCCGCGACGCACCAAAGCATTGTCGCACCAACATTTTTTCGCAACGGTTTGTACGCGATCGCAATCGCCATAATTCCCGCGCCGATTCCCGGAGCGCTTCGTAAAATTCCCAAACCCCAGGGCCCGGTTTGCAAAATCTCTTTCGCATACACCGGCAAAAGCGCAACCGCTCCGCCAAGCAGCACTGCAAATAAATCCAGAGAAATTGCTCCCAAAATCAATTTTTCGCGCCAGATATATCGGAAGCCTTCAAAGATGGATGACTCTGTCGTTTCCGTTTTCGTCCGAACCTTTAGACTCACATGCATCTTCAGCAATAATCCAATGGCGATCGCCGTGATTATCGCAGCCACGAGATACACCGCAAGCGGTCCGCGAAAGAGCGCATAAATCAATCCGCCCAGCACCGGTCCAAGAATCGTTGCGAGCTGAAAAATTCCGGAAGCCCACGCCACGGAATTCTGAAAATGTTCTTCGGGAACCAAATGAGGAAGAATCGCCCGGCTCGATGGCCCGTTGAAGGAACGCACAATTCCGAGCAGCACAAGCACAATGTAAATTGATGCGACAGACTGGGTTTTGTACGCGGACAGCAGCAACAGCAGAAGAAAACAAGCACCAAATCCAACATCGCAGGCAATCAGAACTTTTTTGCGATCGAAGATGTCCGCGACGTGTCCCGCCACCAGGAACAGCACAATGCCGGGAAGAAATTGCGCCAGGCCAACCAAGCCGAGATCGAGCGGGCGTTTGGTGATTTCGTAGACTTGCCAACCGACGGCAACGGCTTGCATTTCCAAGGCGAGAACTACAAGGCAGCGCGCGGTTTGAAAGATCGTGAACGCAGGATAGCGGAACGCCGCTCGCGAATCGCTTTTCGCGTCTAGGATTTCGGTTTGTGCCGTGGACACTTGAAATTTACTCGCCGTAGGGAACCCAAATGTTTTTCACCTGATAGGCGTGTTCGAGATACCAGCGCCCTTCGCCTTGTTTCGCGTTAAGAAAATCAATTTCCCGGCCTTCGTTCGTCCAAACCTGTTTTAGATTTCCGACCGAAAGAGCTTTTGCCGTCGCGCACGACGATTCGTCGCCGTAGCACCAGATGGCATCGAGATCATCGTGTTCTGAGAGCACTTTCAACAATTCCGAGATTCTGCCGGGAACAATATTGACGACGCCTCCGGGGAGATCACTTGTTTCAAAAACCTGATACAAGTCACCCGCAATCAGCGGATATTTTTCCGAAGGCGCTGCGACCACAGTATTGCCTGCCGCAATCAGCGGCAGTACGAGCGAAAAAAAGCCCAGCAGCGGCGAGTCAGCGGGACACAGCACCCCAACCGTGCCAATCGGTTCGTTCATCGCGATGGCGATATTGCGGAACGGCGGATTGTGCACGGCTCCATCAAATTTATCGGTCCACGCAGCATACGAAAAGAGCCGCTCGATACTGGCGTTGACTTCTAGTTCTGCTTGCTTTGTGCCGACAGCCGCCGACAGCCGCTGTGTTATTTCTGAGCCGCGTTGCGAAAGATTCTCCGCAATGTAATAGAGCACTTGCGCGCGATTATGCGCCGTCGTTTTTGCCCAGCCGTCTGCTTTGCGCGCCGCTTCGACCGCGTTGCGAATATCTTTGCGGTTTCCGAGCGGAGATTCGCCGAGAAGCTGGCCATTCGCCCCGCGCACTTCCACGCTGTAACCGGAGTCGGGTCGCGCCTGCTTACCCCCGATATAAAGCTTCACGGTCCGGTCGATCGACGGGGTAGCAACTTCCGCCGCTCCATTGGTCGCGGCTGATTCAGTCGCCAGTTTTTTTGCGCCTTTGAACCAGGCAGGCTCAAGATACTCCAGCAAACCTTCCCTGCCGCCCTCGCGGCCATATCCGCTTTCGCGATAGCCGCCGAATCCGCACGCAGCGTCAAACATGTTCGTGCAGTTCACCCAGACGACGCCTGCCTTCAACTGCGAAGCAACGTGCAGCGAAACGTTGATGCTCTCGCTCCAAACGCTTGCCGCAAGACCGTACGCTGTATTGTTCGCAAGCTCGACTGCTTCGCGCAGTGTGCGGAACGTCATCGCCGCCAATACGGGTCCAAAAATTTCCTGCTGCGCAACGATGGAAGTCGGGTGCACGTTGCTCAAAAATGTCGGCTTGTAGTAGAGCCCGCGTGACGGCATCGCGATTTCGGGCTGCCAGCATGTCGCGCCTTCGGCGATTCCCTGCTTCACAAGGCTGTCAATGCGTTCGAGCTGCACTCTTGCAACGATCGCGCCGATATCAATCGCTTTGTCGAGCGGAGATCCGACGCGCAGGGTGCTCATGCGATCCTGCACTTTGTGCGTTAATTTCTCCGCGATGCTCTCCTGCATAAGCAAGCGGGACCCCGCACAGCACACCTGCCCCTGATTGAACCATATGCCGTCCACGAGTCCCTCGACGGCGCTGTCCAAATCCGCATCTTCAAAAATGATGAAAGGCGATTTTCCGCCCAGTTCGAGCGAAAGTTTTTTTTGCGACTGAGCCGTCGCGCGGCGAATTGCTCTTCCGACTTCGGTTGATCCCGTGAATGCAATCTTGTCCACATCTGCGTGCTTTACGAGCGCTTCGCCCGTCGAGCCATCGCCGGTGACGATGTTTACAGCACCAACAGGCAAGCCAACCTCTATGCAGATTTCAGCAAATGCGAGCGCAGTGAGCGGCGTAAATTCGGCGGGCTTCAGCACAACCGTATTTCCCGTCGCCAGTGCCGGCGCAATTTTCCAAGCGAGCATCAGCAGCGGAAAATTCCAGGGAATGATTTGCCCCACAACTCCGCACGCCTTGTAGTCAGAGAATTCCTGCTCTAATAATTGAGCCCATCCCGCATGATGATAAAAATGCCGCGCGACGAGCGGGATATCGATATCGCGGCTTTCGCGAATGGGTTTTCCGTTGTCGATTGTTTCCAGCACTGCGAGCCGCCGCGAGTGCTTTTGAATTTGCCTCGCGATCGCATACAAGTACCGGGCGCGCTGATGTGCTGAAAGCGCTTGCCACACGGGCAGCGCCACGCGCGCTGCTTTCACTGCTACATCGATATCTGCAGAGCTTCCCTGTGCGACTTCGGCTATTTTTTCTCCAGTGGAAGGATCGGACGTCTCGAAATATTTTCCTTCCGAGGGCGTTTGCCATTTGCCGCCAATGAAATGCCCGAATCGTCGTTTGTGGCTATCGAGCCATACTAATGTTTCTTTCGGGTCCTCTGGCGCGGGACCGTATTCCATCGTTTTGTATTTCTCGAGGACGCTCATGTCTTCTTTTCTCACGCGATCGGATGGCGGTATTCCGCCGAATACCTGCCCGTTGCGTGGAATTCGAGTTGCCGTTCGATATCCGCGAGCATGGAGCTAGCGCCAAACCGGAAAAGATGCGGCTCGAGCCAGGAATTGCCAAGCTCTTCTTTCATCAGCAAAAGCCATTCGATGGATTGCTTCGCCGTTTTAATTCCACCTGCCGGTTTGAAGCCGACTGCAATTCCCGTTTCCTGCGCGTATTCGCGGATCATGCGCGTCATCACAAGGCCCACAGGAAGCGTAGCATTGACTGCTTCTTTTCCCGTGGAAGTCTTGATGAAATCGGCTCCGGCCATCATCGCCACAAGACTCGCTTTTGCAACATTGCGCAGCGTCAGCAAATCACCCGTGCCGAGAATTACTTTCAGATGCGCCGGTCCGCACGCATCCTTAAACGCAACGATTTCGTCATAGAGCTTTTGCCACTGTGCGCCAAACACATGCGCACGCGTGATGACTACGTCAATTTCCTGAGCGCCCGCAGCGACGGAGCGGCGAATTTCCGAAACGCGATCTTCAAACGGAGACAGTCCTGCGGGAAAGCCGGTTGAAACAGCAGCCACATTGATTTTCGTTCCCTCAAGGGCACGCCGCACTGTTTCCACAAAAAGATGATAAACACACACCGCGCCGACCCGAATATTCAGGTCGGCAATTCCAAGTTTCGCCGCAATTTCATGCTGAATCGGCTGGCGCGCTTTCGAGCAAAGACGCCGGACGCGCTGCTCGGTGTCATCACCGGAAAGAGTCGTAAGGTCCATGCAGGAAATCGCGCGAAGCAGCCATGCGATCTGCCAATCTTTTTTTACAGTGCGGCGCGTCACTAGGGTTGCCACGCGACGCTCGACGGCACTGGTGTTCACACGAACAGATTCAATCCAGTCAAGATTCAGCGAAGTACCGCGATTCGGCTGGAGGGAGCGGCCATTGAGCACGGCGATTGCACTAGAGGCGGAAGTCAGGGGATTGCCGTGGTGGTCCACAATGTCGAGGCGAGGAGAATCATGACGAGAGGGATTATCAGAGCTCATGCAAATGCTCCTGGAAAGCAGGTCAAACCGAACCAGAATGAAGAAAAGAGGATAACATTGCCGGGGCGGCTGGGCGAGGGGAGGGGGATCCCCCCCTTTTTCTGTAAGTGCAGATTCTAAAGGAGTTTAAGTCCTGTGTTTTGTAACTGCAGATTATAAAGGGGTTAGAATCGAAATCCACGTAACTGCAGAATCTGAAGGACTTAGTGGATTGGGAGTGGCGATTCACAAATTACTATATCATATATAATAAGGATAAGCAACAGAAAAGGTCATGAAGACTCAGGTGGGGATTGTGGGCGCGGGACCGGCTGGGCTGGTGCTGTCGCATTTGTTGGCACGCGCTGGGATTGAAAGCGTCGTACTGGAGTTGCATACGCGGCAATACATCGAGGAGCGTGTGCGTGCTGGCGTGCTCGAGCAAGGCACGGTGGATTTGCTGGACGAGCTCGGTCTCGGCGAGCGGATGATGCGCCAGGGATTGATGCACTACGGCGTGGAACTGCGATTTAACGGTCGCGGTCATCGCATCGATTTTAAAGAATTGACCGGTGGCAAGGGCGTGATGATCTACGCCCAGCATGAAGTGATCAAAGATCTGGTGGCAGCGCGCCTTGCGGCGAGCGGGCAGATTGTATTCGAAGCACAAGATGTTTGTGTGGACAGGCTGGAGAGCGAAAAACCAGTTATTCGATTCACAAAAGACGGCGCGCAGCGGGAATTAGAGTGCGACTTCATCGCAGGTTGTGACGGCTTTCACGGTGTCTGCCGTGACGCGGTTCCCACTGGCGTTTTGAAGGCATACGAACGCGACTATCCCTTCGGCTGGCTTGGCATCCTAGCCGAAGCACCTCCTGCTTCGCATGAGCTGATCTACGCAAACCATGAACGCGGATTCGCGTTGCTCAGCATGCGGTCGCCAAAGATAAGCCGCCTCTATCTCCAGTGCGCGCCGGACGAAGATTTAAATAACTGGCCGGACGCGCGGATATGGGAAGAACTTCACAGACGTCTGGCTACGCGCGATGGGTTTTCACTTACCGAAGGGCCAGTGATCCAAAAAGGTGTAACAGGCATGCGGAGTTTTGTCGTTGAACCGATGCAGTTCGGCAGGCTTTTTCTTGTCGGCGATTCCGCGCACATTGTCCCCCCAACTGGAGCAAAAGGCCTGAATCTTGCGGTTGCCGACGTGCGTGTGCTAGCTGCGGGACTGAAGGAATTTTATGCGAGCGGAAAGCGCGAAATGCTCGAACGCTATTCGGAAATTTGTTTGCGCCGAGTGTGGAAAGTGCAACGGTTTTCCTGGTGGATGACGTCCATGCTCCACAAATTTCCCACCGACGGCGAATTTGATGTCCGGCGCCAGATTGCTGAGCTGGATTATGTGACGAGTTCACGAGCGGCTTCGACGACCCTCGCAGAGAATTACGTAGGTCTGCCGCTTTAAGAAATCAAGAACCCATGTAGAGCTGGAAAGGAGCCCAGTAGAAGGGGCGATGGTAGGAGCCGTTGGAATGAACAAGCTTGAGCTTGGCTTCTCGCAGTGCCGTTGCAGGGTCCTTGCGTTCGTTTAGCCCTTTGTACAGTTCATCCATGATTTGCGGGGTCGAAGCGGTGCTCACTTCCCAAAGTCCCGCCACCACGTTATGTGCTCCGGCGCGCAAAAACGCCCAGGACAATCCAATCAAACCTTCGCCCGCATAGTTGCGCTTCCCTGCCCCTTCGCAAGCGGAAATCGAAACGAGATACGCACTGAGCGGATGCTGCAGGATATCGCGCGCGTAGAGTTTGTACGAGTCCCCTTCGCGCGTGAGGATAATCGCAGACTCGAGCGGCCGCGTCAGGCTGGCAATGCCATGCGTCGCGAAATGGACATATACGTACTTTCCCGGATTACTTGAGAGGTAGACGGAAGCTCTTGCATCCTGCTTCAAAAACACTGTGCGCCGGTTTTCCGGAAAATTTTGCAGCACAGCCGCGGTTTCCTTTTCTGCATCCGCCAATCTCGGATAGTCCTTGCTTGGGGGCTCGGGGTCTCCCAAAAAAAGTAAATTCGCGTCTTTGGGTGGGGTCGCGCTGCGCGCACGAGACAAGAGGGAAAGCGAACTCGCAATCGATATTGTCGCGTCTTCGATAAAGTAGTGAGATTGAGACCCGAAGACCGGCAGAGTTTCGAAATTCAAGCTGTTCAGCGTTCCATCGGGAAGAATGATGACGCGCGAATTCTTTGGAATCGCTTTTTCGGCAGGGCGAATCAACACATCGTACAGTTTTTTGCCGCTGCTGTTCGCGGTTTCCAATAGATCGCGTGGATCTTCAAGAATCGCCTTGCGATAGGACGTAACAGCAGCATCAATCTCCTCGCTACGAGGAAGCGTACATAGCGTTATGTTCGAAGGAGAGACCACCCAGAGATGGGAGATTTCCGGCCCGAGCCAATAGAAGAGCAATGTTGCATTGAACCGCGCAGCCAGTTCTTGCGGGCGAATTACATTGCTAGAAGCGGATTTCGATGCCTCAGTCGTTTTTTCGCCGTTTTTCCCAATCGTCCAAAATGTCAGGCCATTTTCTCGACTTTGAGCGCGACTTTGGTCGGCGATTTTCAGTGCTTCCAAGGTGCGCTTTCGAACTAGGAGAAAATTGACATACTCATCGTAAAAACGAATCGAACTGGAGAGAAAGGACAAACGAAAATCTTCGTGCTCAATAGATTCTCTTGCATTTGAAATGGTGGATATTGATTGCTTGAATTCCTGCTCGGCGAGATCATTTTTCTGCTGTGAAGCATGGAGTTGGGCAAGACCGGCCTGTGCTTCCCAGCGAACGGAGGTGGAAGAAGTTGTGTTGCCGAGTATTTGGAAATATGCGGATTCTGCGTCGGAAAGATTGCCTTTCTTTGCGGCCAGATGGGCAGCGATCAATCGCGAATAAATCTCGCGTTGGGCATCAGGCGCTGAAGACTCCAACTGAATCGCCTCTGCCAAATCACGCGCTGCAGCTTCCAATTGCCCGCTATGAATTGCAATCAGGGCAAGATTTTGAAGGCAAGAAATTATCGATCCAGTATCTTTAAGAGTTCGAGCCAACTGAAGGGCTTCAAGGGAAACCGACTCGGCGGCCTGATAGTCATGCATGTCGTAGTAGACGGTGCCGGTATTTATCAACCAGAGGACATGATCCTGTTTCTGGCCGGCACGAATGGCGTCTTTTTCAGCCTGCTGGTATTGAGAAAGAGCGTTGACTAAATCACCCAACTGGTAGTAGCTCCAGCCGAGGTTGCCCCCAATCTTTGTGACAAGGCTATTGGCCTCTTGCGACCTAGCAAGTTGCAATGCCTGTTCGCCCCAATCGATCGATTCATCGTAGCGTTCGGCGCGAGTAGCGACCAAACCCAAGCTGCCCAGGCTGGAAGCTTCCAGAAACGGATCCTGCTGCTTGCGCGAAATGTCCAAAGCGCGATGGTATAGAGACTGCGCTTCGACCAGTTTCCATTCGAGAGAAGCTAGAGTTCCCTCCCGCAATGCAGATTCACCAAGCAAATCGGTACAACACTTCTGGGCCAAAGTTCTTGCCTGCGAAAGGTAATTCGCAGCATCGGCGAACCGAGATAAATAAGTGCTGGAGGAGCCTTGCGTTAGCTTTTGCCAAACAGCAATATCGGTATTTTGAAACGCGGGCGGGATCTCGACGTTTAGCAGGGCGAGCGAGTCTTCAAATAGACCTTGGCGCATTAAGACTTCCGCCTTAAGAGTAAGAAAGCGCCAATGCCAGATGTCGTTTGCTTTCGTGTATTTTGCGGAAGCGGCGTCAACTTCGCGGAGAGCCAGAGGGAGGTCACCGCGCTTGGTTTTCTGCCAAACGCTATCGTAAGCGGCCCGAGATTTCTCTTCACTCGGGCGGCATGCAGATAAAGAAAGAGCGCTCCCTATCAGGAGCAGCAGAATCAGGGGAAATGGCTTCCGTTTGCCTTGGTGCCGCCGCCGGTGCCGCTGCCGCCGGTAGTTGAACCGAGTTCGAAGCGAAGCATTGTAAGCGTCTTCTCGCCGTTCTTGACCAGAAGTTCGCCCAGATAGATTTTCCCAAAGCCTTTCACGTAGAGGGAATGCCCTTCGACTTTCACCCCCGGGTATTCCGTTGTGATTTTTTTCACAATCGAACAAAGAAAGACTCCATCCACCTTCGACGGTTCCAAAGGCTGGCCACTGCACAAGGGATCCCGCGCTATAGCCCTGAATTCACTCTTTTCATCATCAAAAGCCTCTTTGGCTGCCTTAAAAGTCAGCAAATTCTCAAAAAGCTTTACGTCCAATTCGATTTTCACGGGATGGCCAGCGATGCAGAAATTCTCAAACTTGCTGCCGATCCACGTAATCTCCCCTTCTTTTGCGCCTGCGGGGTGTTTCGAATAGAGACGCGAAACGACTCGATCCACGGTGACTATATCAAACATGTTCAGATGCTCAAGAACTGATGTCGCGAGCGTGTTGTTGCTGTCGTCTTCGGCCTGATGTCCGCCGGACACATGCGAGTATCCCTTCTTGAACGAAATAAAATCGCGAAACTCGAAATTTTCAACACGCGAATGACCATGGCCGCCAACCACAGGAAGTGCGCTCTGTGCCTGAATATCAATCTGATGATGAAACGGACGGTTGAAGCTCGCACTGAACGCATGAGCACACGCGTGGTAGTGGAACGTACGGGGACTTTTCGGGGGCATACGTACAATCACCTCTTCAATGAAATTATAGGGTGGTTAATGCTGCTGAATCTGAGAAGAAAAAGCAACTGTAAATGGAAGCTCACCGGCCGGAGCTGTCGAGCTAGTACTCTGGTCGAGAATGATGATCTTGTAATCACCCTCACGAAAGCCTGGCGGTAGATCAAGAATCACGCTCTTCTGCGCTCGCTGCGCCGGAACAATCTTATTTAAAACGTTCTTGCCGGTCGAATCTTGGACCTGGATCAGGAAAATGGAGTCTGCCTGTTTCGGAGCCGCCAAGATATCAAAGAACAGGTGAAACCCTTCTCCTGGTTGAATCTCAATTCGCGTTCCTGACGAACCGTGAACGGAAGAGCTGTTTAGAGGAAACCATGGTTGGACCTCGGCTACGGAATTCCCTGCCTGCCTCATGTGAGGAATGCTGACCAAATTCTGGTAGCCAACGATCAACAACAATCCCGCCAATACTGGCGCAGCGATCATAGGTTTGAGCCATGCGAGCCAACCTGTCGGTGCAGGTTCCAAAGCCATCGCGGGGAAGGGCGCTTCAGCAAAGAACTGGCGGCTTGCGGCGGCAAAGGCCACTCCGGCGCGGACATTCAGTGAGCACTCGGAACAATCAAAATAATGTGTCTCAAATTCATCTCGGAGACGCGGGGTGAGCTCGCCAAGTATATATTTTTCAACGGCTTGCAGCCGTACTGCGTCTGTGTGTTCCATGTTCTCCATCCGATTATATAGTGCGGCAACCCGTTAAATCGTTTCATTTCCTCTTCTTCTCAGGTTCTCGCGACTTCGATGGTAAGTCGTTATTCTCCAACGCTTCCCGCAGGTGCTCGATAGCACGGTGCATTAAAACGCGCAAATAATCTCTTGTCACCCCAAATTCACTGCATACTTCGTCCTTCTCCTTCTCTAGGAAAAAGACCTTTCGAATTAAGTCCCGCTCCCGCGGTGCAAGAGACTTTACTGCCTTTCGAACACGCTCGTTCACCTCGTTCTCAATCATCAACTTCTCTAGATTCAATACCTTATCAGGGGGATCCGCGTCGACATCATCCGGCGATTGATTCTTTCCTACGGACCGATAATGTTCTTGAAGGACAAAATTGCAGACCGAATTTACATAGGCGCCTATACGCTCCGGTTGACGGATTCCGCCCTCGGTTCGAAGCGCTCGGAACACGCGGATAAACGTCTCTTGTTGAATGTCTTCGATTACGTCTGAGGCCAAATAGCGCGCGCGCAGCTTGATTCTTAGCAGCTGGCGAAAGTAACCAACAAAATGATTCTCCGTCACCGGATCGCTGTTACGGAGACGCGCAACGTACTCACGGTCAAATGGGTACAGTTCCACGGGAGAGCTCTTAGGACTGGGAAGTATAGCCGCGACTCTCCGCCGGAGCAATGAATCGTTCGTTTCATATTGAAATTGTTTGTAACGAAATCGAATCGTCGCTCACTACCGTCCATAGGAATCCTGATAACTGGGAAACCTACACCCTCGGGACACAAAAATCGTCCCCTGGCGTGCCCCTGAGGCGGCGGATCGGGGATGAGTGGGAGAGCCATCCTCGATCCGTCTCCCTTTTTTTGGGGATGCAGTGAAGGAGAACTTCGTTGCGAGAACCAGCAGTTGGGGAATTTGGGACCGGGCCCGCCTTCGTTTCAAACTCACCAAATACAAAAAAATCAAGAAACAACACTCAGGAACAAATCATTGCTTTGCGGGCGGAGTTTGTCGTGAAGCCCGGCAAAGAGGAAAAAGTTCGCGAAACGATTGACTTGATTCTCATGAACTCGTTCGGTCGCGATCGAGAATTCCTGCAAGGCCTCGTTATGGTTTCCGAGATGGAGTCTCGTCTTGTAACCGTTATTACCTTCTGGCATTCGAACGGTTTCGCAGAAGCTCGTGAGCGTCGCGTTCATTGGTTGCGTCAAAAGCTGACCCCATATCTCGACCAATCCCTCCGCGTACAAACTTTCTGTGCGCGCGTCATGGATTCGAAAGCCGCTTCGAATTCAACGGAAGAGGAAGTCCCCGAAGAATCCTATTCCCTTTCGTGCAAAACATTTTCAGCGAGCGTCAGCTGACGCTCGCGATTCTTAAAGAGTGAAACGATTGGCGATTCGCAATCACCACTCCTTCGGAAGGAAGTTATGGCCGTACCAGTAAGAGAACGTGAAAAATCGGAAACAAGTCGGGACTCGGGAGAACTACGTGCGATGTCTGCTCACAAACGTTGCCGTTATGCTGCATGCCAGGAGTTTGGGATTACTGCCATTGGTGATGAGGATCTTTGCTGCGACCATTTTGTTTCGCGTTGCTATGAATTCCTCGAGCAGATAGATGTGGAAAGAGCAAAAAGCAGCGCCGACCTCCTGCATTCGGCAGCTCTGAAGAGTTCGGTAAACAGCTGTCTGCAGGGCGCGCTGGAAGTTTCCTTGAGATCGGCTGCATTGGATAATCTGCAGAAAGCCCGGCTATTGGACATCATGTTGTGGGCCGGAGAATTTGTGCATCAAAACGATTTGCATTTCGCTCCAGGCAGCGGACTGTCCGCCGCTAAATTTGGAATCACGGGAGAAAGGCAACGCGGGACTTACGAAAAGCCCCAAGTTAAAACCCGCACGACTTTTCTTCCACAGTAGAGGTTCCTGCTTCCGCTCTCATTCACTCCGCGATTTCGGGTTGCGTTAACTCGCCCTCCCATCGCGCAACGACCGCGCTCGCGAGGCAATTTCCAATTACGTTCACAGAAGTCCGCGCCATATCAATCAGCGCATCGACACCAAGAATCACGAAGATTGGTTCCGTCGGCAGGTGAAACATGGACGAAGTTGCAAGCAGAACGACTAGAGTCGCACGTGGCACCCCCGCGATGCCCTTGCTCGTAAGCATCAGCGCAAACACCATAAACACCTGCTCGCGCCAGCTCATATGCATCCCTGCCGCCTGCGCAACAAAAATCGAAGAAACAGCAAGATACAAAGTCGAACCATCGAGGTTGAAGCTGTAACCTGCCGGAATTACGAACGCGACAATGCGCCGCGGCACACCGAACACCTCCATGCACTCCATCGCTCGTGGCAACGCCGCTTCTGAGGTGCTCGTCGCAAAAGCAATCGTGGCCGGCTCCGCGACGGCACCCAGAAAACGCCGTAGTGGTACGCGAGCGAACAAAGCAACGGGTAGAAGCACAATGAGCAAGAACCCAATTAGTGCCCCGTATGCAGTGAAAAGCAGCTTCGCCAAAGGCAGTAACACACTCGTCCCCATATGGCCCACGGTGTACGCCATCGCCGCACCCACACCGACCGGCGCGTAGTACATCACCATATTCGTGAAGCTGAACATCGTCTGCGTCAGCGACTCTGCCAGATTCAGCATTGGAGCGCGATATTTTTCAGTGATTCGCGAAAGTGCGATGGCGAAAAGAATGGCAAACACCGCGACTTGCAAAATTTGATTTTCGGCGATCGCCTTGACTATGTTTTCGGGAAATATGTGCAAAACGAAATCGTCCCACTTAAGCTGTGCTACGTTTTGAGGCGTCGCTTCTGTTGTACCAGCCGAAAAAACAAGTCCTTCCCCAGCGTGCGTAAGATTGATTGCCAGTACGCCCAGCACAAGGGCAATCGTCGTGATCACTTCAAAATAGAGCAGGCTTTTCCATCCAATGCGCCCTACTTTGCGAATATCGCCATGCCCAGCCACACCGGTGATTAGCGTTCCCAGAATCAACGGCGCAACGATAACTTTGATTAAGCGAAGAAAAATGTCGCTGAGAATTTTCAAGCGAACAGCGAAACCCGGCCAATCGAGCCCTACTTCCAAACCCGCCAACATTGCAAAGAAAATCCAGTAAGAGAGCGATTGTTTGCGAATGCCGGCGAATCCAAGCAGGATCAATCCCGCCCATCGCACACAAGCTGCCGCAATATGCCCCGGAGCAAAATGGATCAACACAAACCCGGCAACAAGCAGGGCTAAGCCTGCGATTTGCACGCCAGGCGTGACTCGCGTCGTTCCCTTGTCTGTTTGGTTTTCGGGCGCGTTCTTTTCCATGGATGTAGCGGGGCCGCGACATCTTAACGTGTCAGTCGAAAACGTGCGTCAATTTTTCGCACTCGCACTTTTCACCCGACTTGCTGTCGTCGCGCTCGCGCTGTTATCGTGCTGAAATGCCAAAAATCAGCCATTTCGAATGTTCGCGTTGCAAAAAATCTGTCGCCGCCGACAGGCCACAAACGCTTTGCCCGGATTGTGCCGGCTCGCTTTATGTTCGGTACGACCTCTCTTCGGCGCGAGGAATTGCGAGACGCGATGCGATAGCCGCCGATGCGGCGAAATCGTCGTGGCTGGGGATGTGGCGGTATCGGGCGGTGCTTCCGGAAGTGATGCCGGTGACGCTCGGCGAAGGCTGGACGCCGATGCTGCGCAGCAAGCGCTATCCAAATGTTTTTCTAAAAGAAGAAGGCGCAAATCCGACGGGCAGTTTCAAAGCGCGCGGACTCGCTCTTGCCGTCACGATGGCAAAACACTTCGGGCTGAAAAAACTTGCAGTGCCTTCCGCAGGAAACGCAGCGGGCGCGCTTGCCGCTTATGCGGCGGCTGCAGGGATTGAAGCCAATATTTTCATGCCGAAGGATGTGCCGTTTGCGAACTACGTGGAAGCGGTGCTTTACTGCGCAAACGTGACGCTCGTGGACGGATTGATTTCGGATTGTGGGCGAATGGTCGCTGAACGAAAAGAAAAAGAAGGCTGGTTCGACATTTCCACTCTAAAAGAACCGTTCCGCATCGAAGGCAAGAAAACGATGGGTTACGAACTCGTCGAGCAACTCGGCTGGGAATATCCCGCGGCGGTTTTTTATCCGACCGGCGGCGGCGTTGGCCTCATCGGCATGTGGAAAGCGTTCATCGAACTGGAAGAGCTCGGCTGGGTGAAGCCTGGAAAACGTCCGCGCATGATTGCCGTGCAATCCGCAGGATGCGCTCCAGTCACTCGCGCTTTCGAAAGCGGCGAAAAAGCCAGCCAAATGTGGCAGAACGCGGAGACTTTCGCGTCGGGGTTGCGCGTGCCGAAGCCCTATGGCGACTACATCATGCTGGAAATCTTGAGAGAGTCCGGCGGCGTCGCGCTTTCTTTTCCCGATGGGCAAATTCTCGCGTCGCTGAAAGACTGGGCAAAAAACGAAGGTATCTTTCTGTCTCCGGAAGGCGCTGCCTCTACCGTTGCCTACGATCACTTGATTAAGACCGGCTATTTGAAGCCTGAGGACAAGGTCGTCCTATTTAACACTGGCTCTGGCCTCAAATACACGGACGTGACCGCCGAAGCCGCCGGCTTAAAGCGGCCTTCTTAGCCAAAGTATGGCGCATCTATCAAAATTTCACATACGCACCGTGCGATTTTCCGCTTTGTCTTGCCCTCAGTTTCGTTGCATACTTGGAGTATGAGTTTGCTCGCCAAAGTAACGGTTCGCATGTGCGGCTGTTGTACATGCTGCGCACACGTTTCTTTTGGCGAAGGCAGGCTAATCCTCTAGGAATCGCAAATTAGCCGAGCCGTAATACTGACCCACCGCCAGAAGGAAAACGGCCGGTGGGTTTTTTGTTTTTTGGTCCATCTTTGTTCCATCGGGGCGCGTTCGCCAAGTGGTAAGGCAAAGGTCTGCAAAACCTTTATCGGCGGTTCGATTCCGCCACGCGCCTCCAAATTTTCTTGCCATGTGATTTCACACCTGCGCCCAATTACAGTTTTGCGATAGAAGCGGTATAGTCCACGCGGAGGCTTTCTGTGCGTTGGAAAATTCGCACAACTATTGCCATGGCCGCTTTCGGTCTTCTTGCATTCGCCAAATTCTCAACTCCGGCGCGAATACAGAACGCCTCAAATTCAGCATCGCCTGAATGGCGCGACTGGCCCGCATACGGCGGCGGCCCACTCAACGACCACTACTCTCCACTGGAGCAAATCAACCGCTCCAACGTCGCTCAACTACAAGTGGCATGGTCCTTCGATACCGGCGAACAAGGCGGCCTCCAAACAAGCCCGATCATCGTGAACGGCATTCTCTATGGCATCACGCCGACTCAAAGAGTTTTCGCGCTCGACGCTGCGACTGGAACTCTAATCTGGAAATTCGATTCCGGGATCAAAGGAACACAACCGGATCGCGGACTCGCTTTCTGGACCGATGGAAAATCTTCGCGCATTCTCGTAGGCGTACTGAATTTTGTCTATGCCCTCGACGCCACAACAGGGAATCCCATTCCAACCTTTGGACGCGCGGGCCGCATTGATTTACGAGAGAATCTCGGCCGTGAACCAGCCGAAGCACAATCCGTTTTTCTGACCAGCCCTGTTCTCATTTACAAAGATCTCTTCATCGCAGGGGGGCGCAATCCGGAAACTCTGCCTGCACCACCAGGAGACATTCGAGCGTTCGATGTTCGAACTGGTGAACTTCGTTGGTCCTTTCATACGATTCCTCATCCCGGCGAATTCAGCTACAAGACATGGCCTTCAGATGCCTGGAAAACCAGCGGCGCCGCAAACAATTGGGCCGGCATGTCCCTCGATCCGCAACGAGGCATCGTTTACGTTCCGACCGGTTCCGCCGCATTCGATTTTTACGGTGGCGATCGTATTGGGGACGATCTTTTCGCAAACTGTTTGATCGCGCTGGACGCGCAAACCGGAAAACGAATCTGGCATTTTCAAGGCGTTCATCACGATATCTGGGATCGTGACTTTCCTGCGCCGCCTGTTTTGCTTACCGTCCACCGCAATGGAAAAAAGATCGACGCCGTCGCACAAACCACCAAGCAGGGCTTCGTCTATCTCTTCGATCGCACAAACGGCAATGCACTCTTTCCGATCGAGAATCAAAAATATCCCGCGAGTACGATTCCTGGAGAAGTTGCTTCCGGCATGCAGCCGCTCCCCTCTCGGCCAGCTCCGTTCGCGCGGCAGTTCTTGACCGAAAAACTTCTCACAAACCGCACTCCGGAAATTCATCAATGGGCCGCAGAAAAATTCGCTAAATTTCGCAGCGAAGGTCAATTCGTTCCCTTTAGCATCGACAAAGACACTGTCGTTTTCCCCGGGTTCGACGGCGGCGCAGAATGGGGCGGACCTGCAGTCGATCCGCAAACTAGCATCATTTACATCAATTCAAACGAAATGGCCTGGACAGGGGCGCTTGCCGAAAATACCGGAGGAAACTCTCCGCAAGCCATCTATCTCAGCCAATGCGGCGTCTGTCACGGCGAAAAAATGGCCGGCTCGCCGCCAGCGTTTCCTTCACTGGTTGGAATCGGAGATCGCCTCACTCCACAGCAAATTGCTGCAACCATAAAAAACGGAAAGGGCCGCATGCCCGGCTTTCCCAATCTTTCCGATGACCAACTGTTCGCTCTTCTCGAATTTTTGAATAGTGGCGTGAGCAAAGAAGTAGAAAGTGCCGGCCCTCCCCTGCCCGGAATGAAATACCGCTTCACGGGTTATAAAAGATTTCTGGATCCTGAAGGCTACCCGGCGATCACGCCGCCATGGGGGACTCTGAACGCAATTAATCTCAACACCGGCGAATACGTCTGGAAAATTCCGCTCGGCGTTTATCCAGAACTGGCAACTAAAGGATTGACCAACACTGGCACTGAAAATTATGGTGGCCCAATTGTCACTGCGGGCGGGTTGCTATTCATTGGGGCGACGAATTACGACAAGAAATTGCGAGCGTTCGACAAATCTACTGGCGAACTTCTCTGGGAGACTACGCTACCCTTTTCCGGCAATGCTACGCCGGCAACTTACGAAATTAAGGGCCGTCAGTTTGTCGTAATTGCCGCGGGCGGCGGCAAAGATCCCAAATCAGCTTCTGGCGGAGTGTATGTCGCTTTCGCGTTAGCGCAGCAACCGGAAAGGGCGGTTTTACGCAAGTAGAAACACTTGGGGGGTAGGCTATGAGTGCTGGCGTAAGTCTAATTGAGCTTATCGAATTTACGGATTGGGAGAGAAGTATGTGGCACGATTGGCTACGGGAACGAAGTGACAAGGTTTTGGGGATTAGCTTGGGACCTCATGGCGACGGTCGCATGCAAAACATTGGCGATCTGGTGAAACACATCTTCATTGCAGAAAAGCATCATGTGGAAAGGCTTTCGGACCGGCCACTGACTGATACAAATCTTATTCCAAACGATAGCGTTGAAGAACTTTTTCGATTTGGGCAGCGGAGCCGGAAGGATTTAAGAGACTTTGTCGAAACGCATCCAGCTGAGGACTGGGAAGATTCACGAGAATTCGAGATCATGGGCAAAATCGTCAGCGTGACTCCCAGAAAATTTATCGTGCATATTCTCACACATGAGATTCGCCACTGGGCGCAAATCGCGACAATGCTTCGGCTGAACGGTTTGACAGGCGGCTTCCCCGATTTTCTATTTAGTCCCGTGATGAGCGGCGGGGTGCGCACCCTTCGAGTTTAAGGGAGCAGGGTTAGAGTTAACTTCATGCAATCACCTCTTATGCTGACATCAGGAAAACCAAGGCAGGAAGGAATGGCGCGCCCTGAGAGATTCGAACTCCCGACCTTCTGGTTCGTAGCCAGACGCTCTATCCAGCTGAGCTAAGGGCGCACCGCGATAGATAGTTTAGCACAACCTTTTTGAAGACGTGCCACACGCAAGAAAAGCTATCTCCCACGGAAAAGCGTGCAAATTCTACATCTCTCCTGGAAAACTACTACGACTTCATACTCCTTCTTCTCAGGGATTTCCCCGAGGATTCGCTGTTTGTTGACGAAACATAATTAAGCGGGCAACAAAGAATCACAAGACTTGAGGAACAAATTTCATTTGCGCACTGCGTCCCTCACCGGGTGCCAGGCAAGACAGGAACCTCCCTTTGATGGGCATGGTGTCACCAAGTCGAAGGCTCACGTCGCGCGTTGAAGCCGGCGGCGAAGTTTGGGTCTATTGGCAATGCGGCTTGCGCGTGGACGTGTCCCGCGTCCGCAACGTCAGCGCGGGCGGAATGTTTTTAGAATTGCAAAAACCGCTCGCGAAAGGCCTTACGACGAATCTACATTTCTTGGTCCAAGAGGGCGGCATACGTGCCAACGCGGAAGTTCGCTATGTTTTACCGGGTGAGGGGCTCGGCCTGAAATTTACGGCTGTCGAAAAGGAATGCGGTCCAAAACTTGCTGAGTTGTTGACAAGGCTCCGCAGAGCCAAGCGACCGAAAAATTAGTGTGATCAAGCTCGCGCAAAATCCTTGTTATGCTCTTCTACGCCTCGCCACAAAAGCAAAGCTAACGTCAAAATCGTGACAATCTCAAATCCTGCCAGTGCCTTTTGATATCCGAAGTGTCCGTAAAGCGCGTACTGAATGGAATTAGTCGGCGACGCAATCAAAATTCCCAATTGATAGGCAAGCCCTGGCATCAATCCTCGAGCTGCCGCCGCGGACAATTCATTTAGATGGACCGGAATCACTCCCCAAGCGCCCTGCACTCCTGCCTGCATCAAAAATGCACCAACAATCAACACAGGAAGCGTTCCCCCGAAAGCCCAGAGTGGAATCACCAGCAACGCCAGTAGCAACGCGGCAAGCATTCCTTTTCTGCGTCCCGCTGTCTGCGAAAGCTGTCCGAAAATCACTGCGCCGACTACCGCCCCAATATTTGAAACAATCACCATGTTCGCGCGCAGTCCATCGGACACTTTGTGCACTTCCTTCAAGAAATCCGGATATAAATCCTGCGTCCCATGCGACAAAAACATCATGAATGTCATCAGCACGACGAGATATGCAAACCGTTTCCACTCTTTCCCAACCGTACGCAAAACTTCTCCGGTCGTCGCCGCGCGATTTTCTTTCCACGCCGCCGATTCTGGCACCTTCGTTCGAATGTAAAGCGCTAGAAGCGCCGGCAGCGCGCCTACCCAAAACACCGGCCGCCATCCCCAAATTGGCAAAATCGTTTTCGCCGCAAGAGCCGCGAGCAAATTGCCAATCGGATACCCGCTTTGCAACAATCCACTCAACACGCCGCGGAGCCGTTTCGGCGCCGCTTCCATCGCCAGCGAAGCACCGACTCCCCATTCGCCGCCCATGCCAATTCCAAAGAGCGCCCGCAACACCAAGAATGTCGTGTAATTCGGTGCAAATCCGCACAGCAATTCGATCACAGAAAAATAGATCACGTTGGCCATGAGCGGAATGCGCCGACCGTAGCGATCCGCCAGCACGCCAAAGAGCAGCGCTCCCACCGGCCGCATCGCCAGCGTCGCTGTCGTCGTAAGCACGATTTCTTTTTTTGATACACCGAACTGGTGCGCTAGCGTGTCAAAGAGAAAGGTCACCACAAAAAAGTCGAACGCGTCCAGCGTCCAACCCAAGAATCCCGCAAGCACTGCGTGGTAGTTCGCCGGTCCAGCAATTTTTTCTGAAGAAAAATTCGCCATGGCGGTGCGCAGGATTATTGCACGATTTCCGCTTCGCTTGACGCCTTCTCTCTGCTTCGTTACAACAAAGCATGCCTAAACGCCGATCGCAAATGCCGCTCGTGACCGTCAGCGATTTCGAAGCCGCCGCCGAAGCCAAAATGTCGTACATGGCGCGCGAGTATTTGCAAAGTGGAGCGGCCGATGAAATCACGCTCCGCCGCAATCGCTCCATTTTCGAATCGCTTTTACTCAAGCCGCGCGCCCTTTGCGACGTCAGCCATCTCGATACTTCCCTGAATCTTTTCGGGCTGGCGATGCCGCACCCTCTTCTTCTCTCGCCTACGGCTTACACAAAACTCTTCCACAAGGACGGAGAACTCGCCGTCGCAGAAGGCGCCGCCCAAACAAAGACCGTCTACACAGTCAGCTCTTTCTCAACCACCAGCATGGAAAAAGTCGCCGCGAGAGCCACCTATCCGCTCTGGTTTCAACTTTACACGCCGCCCGACCGTGCCATTTCGAGCGATCTCTTGAAGCGCGCCGAAGATTCCGGCTACAAAGCGATTTGCGCCACGATTGACGTGCCTGTTCTCGGCACGCGCAATCGCGAAATGCGAAGCGCTTTCCACATGCCTCGCGGTATGATTCGCGAAAATTTGCGCAAGTATGGAAAAGGCCTCACGCGCAGCGCTCATTTTTCAAACACTGGAGTCACCGCTACTTCTCTCGACGCTTCACTCACTTGGAACTACGTGGATTGGATGCGCTCCAACACAAAGCTCCCGATCCTCTTGAAAGGAATCCTTTCACCTGAAGATGCAAAACTCGCCGTTGAACACGGCGCGCACGGCATTATCGTTTCAAATCACGGTGCTCGAAATCTGGATACTCTGCCATGCACTCTGGAAGCTCTTCCCGGAGTCGTCACAGCGGTCGGCGGCAAAATCCCTGTACTCTTTGACGGCGGCATTCGACGCGGCACGGACATCTTCAAAGCCCTCGCCCTGGGCGCGAAGGCTGCTCTCATCGGCCGACCATACGTTTACGGCGTTGTCGTTTCCGGAGCGGCGGGAGTCGCCCGGCTCATTGAAATCCTGCTGGAAGAGTTGCGCGTCGCTATGTCCATCTGCGGCCGCCCAAATCTTGCCTCCATCGACAGATCAGTCCTGTGGAATGAGTTCGCCCCATAAAAAAGCCCGGGCCGCTGGGGGTGGCGGCCCGGGTGGGGGTACAGCCTGAGGGGGGCTAAGGGAAACTCTTTTAATTCACCGTCTGCGTCGTCAACTGGCAAATCAAACGCAGTTCATCAAACGTAAAAAAATACTCCTCGTGCATTCCAACAAATTCTTTGTGTCCAAATCCTGCTTCCTTCGAAATCCGGCAGAGATCTTTTTCCGTCATCCCAAGTAGTGTCGCCGCCCGGGCCTGACCTACGTATCTTGGCTCTGCCGCATTCATCTCAAAATCCCTCACGCAGGAACCAAGGCCATGGCATCTTCTTCCACGGCTAATATCATCGCCTTATAAATGTCGACGTCCCAACCGTCGCCAATCCGCATCCGCAGCGTTTCGCCACCATCCTTCAACACGCGCCCGCGCAGGGGCACTTTGATATCGCCAAGAGCCACTTGCAGCACAACTGCTTGGCCAATCCAAGGTTCGTATGCGCTGTCCATTTGCTCTCCCTCAGAGATGTACTGCTGCCGACCAACAGAGAATCGCGTGCGGCACTGAAATCCGACAATGGTACAGCGAGGGTACCGGACTAGGAGAAAGGTACTGTTTTGCGTTTGAGCATCATTTTATGTGTGTTTCCGGCGCAGTACTTTTGTACCTTCTATTCGGGACGCCCCTACCATAGGCCCCCGCAGTTCACTGCGGCATCCTCTTTGCGTGAGTCAGGAAGTCCCAATCCGCAGCGAAGCATCAGTGCGCCCCGCGGCGCCCCAACCGGGAATCGCGCTGGCTCTTGGCGGGGGATTCGCACGCGGGTTTGCTCATCTTGGCGTTCTGCAAGTCCTCGAGCAGAACCACATCCCAATTACACACATCGCAGGCACCAGTATCGGCAGCATTCTCGGCGCGGCCTATGCAAGCGGCGCGCCCCTTGCGAAAATTCTGGCGACTTGCCGCAACCTCGAATTTCGCGACATTGCTCGCTGGCGTGTTTCCCGCCTCGGTCTCGCCAGCAATCATCGTCTTTCGGATTTGATGGACCGCGTTTTCGAAGCTCGCCAGTTTGAAGACCTGCGTATTCCCATGGCTGTCGTGGCCACGGATCTTGCCACCTGTGATCCCGTTGTCTTTACAACGGGCCGCCTCGTGGATGCCATCCGCGCAAGCTGTGCATTCCCTGGCCTCTTCGAACCCGTCGAAATCGGCACCCGCTGTCTCGCCGATGGCGGCCTTGTTGCGCAAGTTCCCACGGTCGCCGCCCGTCAACTCGGCGCTGAGCGCGTCCTTGGCGTTTCTGTTGGAATCCAGGATGGGCGCCGCGGCGCCCCTAAAAACATCTTCCAGGTCGTGGCGCGCGCGGTCGCAGCAGCTCAAAAGCATCAGCTCGAATCCTGGGAGCGCCACGCAGACCTTGTTCTTCGCCCTGACGTTCAGCAACTTGCCTGGGACGATTTCGAACGCGCGAGCGAGGCCATTGAAGCTGGCGTTACCGCAGCAACACGCGCTCTCCCCCGCATCAAGAAGCTTCTGGAGCGAACTGCGGAAACCGAGGACATCTTCGCTGCGGAAGCCCGCTCGCAAGTCTGGCTCGCGGAGGCACATCGGTGACCCGACGCGCGCGGTGGCTTTGCTCAATGAACGCTCTTGTACTTCTCTGGCACGAATGCGGAGAGGATCTTGCTGTTTTTTGTTACCGTATTACCAGGAGCGCCGCACTTTGGCTTCGCTCCCGGGCGGCAGATGATACCGCCACGTCATAAGCGCAACGACTGGCGGCTAATTCTCTCTTGGATTCCATCCTTCACTTTCTTCGTTCTCTCTATACTTCAGAAGGCCTGAACCATATCATTCAATGGGTAGGGCCAAATACTTTTTGCGGAATCGTATGCGGCATACTCTTTGTGGAAACCGGCCTATTTGTAGGATTCTTTCTACCCGGCGATTCCCTTCTGGTCACAGCAGGAATTTTTGCCGGCCAAAATGTGGTCCCTCTTCATTGGCTTCTCATTCCCGGGATTCTCTGCGCGATCGTTGGAGATCAGTTGGGATACTGGATCGGCCGCACAACTGGCCCTTCGCTCTATAAGCGCGAAGACTCATTTCTTTTTCGGCGTAGCCACCTTCAACGCGCGCATGATTTCTACGAAAAATATGGCGGAAGGGCCGTGATTTTGGCGCGTTTTGTACCAATTGTCCGCACGTTTTGTCCGCCGGTCGCAGGCGCCGCGCGCATGCCATATACCCGTTATCTGATCTTCGACATTTTCGGCGGCGCGCTTTGGGTTGGCAGCATGGTATTGGGCGGCTACCTCCTGGGTTCTCGCGTGCCAAACATCGGCAAATACCTGCATTTCGTCATCGGAGGAATTATCCTGCTCTCCATTCTTCCGCCGATCATCGGCCTCTTGCGCGCACGGCAGGCTGGAAATCAGTAGCCAATCACCATGCCGCAAATTAAGACCATCATCTTCGATATTGGCCGTGTGCTTGTAAAAGTAGACGTTTCTCGCGCCATGCAAAGCTTGGCGCAGGGAATTTCCCTTTCCCCGCAAGAGCTCTGGACCGCCATCGAAAAAGATCCTCGCTGGCCCGATTGGCAAGAAGGCCGTATTTCTCCTCGCGATTGGCACCTGCATCTGGCTAAACGTCTCGGCACCACTCTCACTTTCGAACAATTCTCCGAGGCCTGGAACCGCGCGCTCGATCCGCAACCTATTCAGGAAAATTCTCTGTTCGAATTGCTTCGTAAGAATTTTCGCCTCGGGCTCCTCTCAAATACCGATCCGATTCATGTCGCTCATTTGGAAGCAACGTTCGATTTCTTCCGCTTCTTCCCAAAATCCACAAGGACTTATTCCTGCTCAGTCGGAGCCAGCAAGCCTTCGCCCCTGATTTTTCGCGACGCGCTGAAGTCTCTTCGCTCCAAAGCCGAAGAGTCCGTCTTCATTGACGACATCCTTGGCTATGTCGACGCTGCCCGAAGCCTGAAGATGCAGGGCATCCACTACCAAAACCCGCTCCAGCTTCGAGAAGAGCTCAATTCCTTGGGCGCAAGTCTCTCTCTTTGAGCCCATCCCAAATTTTCAGGGTGGTTTTAACCTCCGCGTAAAGATTGCAGGGACTAGTACTCCACCGTCTCAAGGGTTCTTTCACCTCTCTCTTGAGCTAGTCGCCCATTTTCAGCGACTTACCGTCTACATTCCCCTCCTGTCCGAGAGTACAGGTTTGGCTCCCTGGTTGCACCTTCATAAACCACGAACGGATTCCGCAGTAGACAGTTAGCAGTGGGGTGAGAGCCGCAGAGCGGCTCCCCAGAAGAGGAGAAAGACTCAGTCATGGCCGACGAATATACAAACGTGGAAGTAAAGAACTCGCCTTCCTGGCAATTGCCCGCGATTATCGTGTTGGGCTTGATTGCCATCGGAGGTTTGGCATTTGGTTGGAACGCTTCATCCAAGTTGGACAGCACGCAGCAAGCAGTCGCGACCCAGGTGAAGACTATGCAGACTTCGGTAGAACAGGATATGTCTTCGCTGAAGGATCGTCTGACGCAAACGGAAAAGACCAACACTGATCTTCAGGGCGACTTGAAGGTTGTCACCGGCAAGCTCAAGATTACCCAAGGCCAACTCAAGAAGGCGCGCGAAGAAGCCGCCGCGGCCAACACTGACACCACCCAGAAGCTCACCGCTCTGGATACCTCCGTCCACACGGAATTGGCGACAAAGGCCGCTAACGATGATCTGAAGAACGTAGACACCAAAGTCGGTGGCGTTCGCACTGATCTCGATTCCACCCGTGAAGATCTAAAAATGGCTCGCAGCGAGATGGGCACGCTCATCGCGCGCAACCATGACGAAATCGATCAGCTCCGCCGCCTCGGCGAACGCGACTACATTGAATTCACCATCGCCGGTAAAAACAAGCCGCAGAAGGTAGGCAACGTGACCGTCGAACTCAAGGGCGTCAACGAAAAGAAGGGCCAGTACAGCGTCAACCTGACTGCGGAAGACCGCCAACTCCAAAAGAAAAACCGCGCCATGAACGAGCCGATCTTCTTCTACCTCCATGGCACGAAGATTCCTCAGGAACTCGTGGTCAACAAGGTTAGCAAGGACACGGTCAGCGGATATGTCAGCATTCCCAAGGCGAATTCGCAAGCCGCCGCAGCGACTTCTACTTCAGGCAACTAAGTAATCAACCGAACCGCCGGCTCGTTCCGGCGACGCAAGAGGGCGGCGCTACCTGGCCGCCCTCTTTTTTTATTCCTCCTCATTCCATCCCATATCCCAGTCTCGTTTCCCGTACAATTGTGTGAACCTTTGGAGATCGCTTTTGCATAGGACAAAAATTGTCGTCTATTGTTCCGTAGATCCGTTTCTGTCCTCACGCGGCAAATTCCTTCACAAATTTGAAAATTTCCAGGCAGAGCTCGACCAGCTCGAAATCCCCTGCGTCTGGTTGAGTTCCCGCTCACGGATCCAACTGGATGAGCCGCGCCGACGCTTAGGGCACACCGAGCCCTTCTTCGCCGAAGATGGTTGCGGCGTCTATCTCCCGGAAGACTACTTTCACTTGAAACCCCTCAAAACTGTTCGCCTGGCTCGCTTCACTTGCATTCCCATCGCAAAGCAGCAACCCGCCGCTGAAGAAGCCCTTGAATCGCTCAGCGAAGAATCCACTGTCCCCGTCGTCCCTCTTCGTTCCCTCAGCCCCCGCGAGCTGGCTCAAAACATCGGCCTACCCAGCCATGAAGCGGAACTTGCACGCCAGCGCGATTTCGACGTACTCTTCTTTTTCGCCGGTGCTAGCGAAGAAGACATCTCTCGCTTCAAGTCTGCCGCCCATCAAAAAAATCTGGCCCTCCGCCGGCAGGGCGTGCTCTGGTCACTCGCCGTCGGCGCCGACATCAAACGCTGCGTCCAGGAAGTCGGCGATCTCTATGACCGCTCTCTGCGCGCACACACAAACCGTTTTGCAATCGGCCCGTCCATGGAATCCAATGCGCTTTTTTCCGCATGTGACCGCGGCATTCGCCTCACGGCCACATCGAAAGAGTCCTCTCCGCCAAATTCCAACCCTTCTCGTTTCGGCGAAATTCCCCTCACTGCTCCCGATCTCTGGGAATCTGTCATTGCTTCCCTCACTTCTCGCGGTTAATTCCCACAGGAAACAATGTGTCCCTAAAACCCATCACAGTGCACACTTGCGTGTGACAGCCCTATTCATTTCTCACGTTTTTTGCAATTTTTCCTGAGGATTTGCACAATTCTTCTCCTCGTCGGATGTGATTTTTCTTGGCCATCGAATTGCACTTTTTTAATCTGTAGAAATCTTTCTGGACTATGGACTTGGAGAAATTCCTTCAGATAACTCTTCAGAGTACTAGGAGACCCATACATGTCTTGGCTCATTCGCACTCTTCGCTTACCGGCTCGCGAGTCCTACACAAACCTTGCCCTCGCCGTTTGTGTTTTCCTGATGAGCCTCATGTCCATCGGCCTTATCTGGCAAGCGCAAATCATTTCTAACCAGCGCGATGCTATCCGGTGGCTTGAGTCCATGAAGTTCGGCGGCTAAATCCTCCTCGCCAGCGCTCACTGTTTCGTTCAGCCGCATCTGCACGTCAAAATTTTCTCTCTCCTGCCCTTCTTCCTCTCGACAATTTTTCTAACTGGAGTATTCTTTTCCCACAGGGGAATTCATTAGCTAAGGGACATGTCTATGAAAAAGTTCTTTGCAATCGCAGTTCTCGCGTCAGTTCCGGCTTGGGCTTCCACACAATCTGCCGGTTCTGCGCCTGTTGCACCTGCTTCCGAATCAACGGTTGCTTCTCAAAATTCATCACAGGGCTCTACCGCTCGCACCCGGCACGGCCACCGCCACAAGCGGGCGCACCGGCATCATCGGCGTCACGCGAGAGCCGCCAAACAATAAAATCTGCTTATAAGCAAAAAGGGGAGCCGGGCGGCTCCCCTTTTTGTTCTTGTTTGCTGTATCGGTCTCGAAGCGTAGCAAACGTCGCACGCCATTTCGAGTCGACGCGCACCGCGTGCGCGGTGTGATCAGCTTTTGTTCAGCTCTAAGCCCGGTGGAGTCATCCTCTTTTCTCCGGAGCTTAACGAGCTCACCCTGCCTAGGTACGCCTCTGCAAAGCTAAATACAAGCGAAAAGACGGAGAAACCCAAAGATTCCTCGCCCACCTGCTGTCAACTCTGTGGAAATCTCTTACTTGATGAATAGCGTCTCGCGGAGTTGGTCCCGGCCCACAAAGGACTTGCTCGTCCGGAAGCGGCTGAAAAGTTCTTGGATCTCGCGGTTTTGGTAGACGCGCTGCGCCGGACACAATGGGGTCGCAGAAATCACCTGCAAAGTGCTCGAATCCGCCACGCGATACCGATGGAAGATGTCCGGTTTCTTGCTATGGAACATCGCAAAAACGATCCCGCCCGGTCGCAGGAATTCGGTCAAACAAGCCACGGTCTGTTTTGCGACTGCAGGCTCCAGGTAGTCCAGAATATCCCACAGCAAAACAGCGTCAAACGATGATTCGGGATAGCGCAGGTTCTCGTCAATAAATCTCGTCGCTCGCCCTGCAGGCGTCAGGTCAACCGAGTCCGGCCCGGCGCTCACATTCTTCAACCGGGCTTCTTCTTCCTTCATGAACTCTTTCCACGAACGCAGCAAGTCGTCTGATGTCACTCTAAAACCGCGTTCGATGAAAAAGCTGAGCGTAGTCTGCCACGCCGGCCCCAAATCCAGCATGGTACCGCGGCCTAGTCCATCCAGGTTCCAAAGGAATTCCTTCAATCCGTTCGAAACGCGGGTTATTTCCTGCATTTCAGGCGCCCGCGTCGCGCCCACTGCGCCAATCGATCCGTTTGGGTTCACCCTGCCGCTCGCGGAAATACCCGCGGCCGGCCGCGGAACGCTCCGGCTCGTTCCTCCACCGATACCAATCCCAAGTTTGCTCAGTAGGCCCATCGTTAGATCGCCGTTCCCGCCGCAACGCTGCCGACCTTTGAGGAACCGCTGCCCGCTGCCGCGCTATTCGATGCTTCCGAACTCTTGCCGTGCGGCCGGCCCGCTTCCACTTTTCCTCGAAGCACTGCGCCATCCTCAATTGCCAAACGATCTGTTTGCACTTCTCCTGTCACGTTTCCGGTGTTCCAGAGTTGCACTCGATCGCGCCCGATCAATTTTCCCTGCACGCTTCCTCTTACAATAATTTCGCGCGCCTGAATGTCCGCCTTCACTTTTCCATTCGGACCAATTGTCACGCTCGAGCCAGTGATATCTAGTTTGCCTTCCAAATTTCCATCAATGAACAAATCTTCTTTGCCGGAAATTTCGCCTTTGATTTTTATTCCCTGGGTGATGCACGCCGCTGCGCGCGAAGATACCGGCACGTTTGGCGCGCACTCGGATTTGAATTTCCACTCGGCGCCGTCCCCACTGGCGTTGTGGAAATCTCTGTAACTCCTTGCGGCTTCGCGTCTTCTTTCTTCCACACGAGACACCTCGACTCAACAGGTTGTTTTTTTTCGAAGTCGCATTCGAGATCGGCTGGAGGGGACGCGACTCTGAACGTGAAGATAATATAGGGGTTAGCTGCTGTAAAGCGGAATACACGGGACCAAATCTAGCGTGTTACCTGAACTGCTACACCATATATCGTGGATTCATCGCCCCAGGTTCTACAACCCATTGCGATGACAGGTGTTTATTCTCTTTTCCCCGTAATTCCCAAATTGCAACCGCCATCCCCACTATTTCCCTCACAAACAGTTTAACCGACTTTCTTTTCTCAAACCAATGCTCCGTATCAAAATCTCCGTCGCGCGCTCCCGCTACGTTCACAGAAATATTCCCCGGAAATATTTTCCCAAAAATCAATCTCGCTCTCCGCGTGTGATAGTTTGAAGTCACAACAATCACACTCTTCCATTTTTTCTCGGTCGCGAGTTTTGCCAGTGCTTCCGCTTCTTCGCGCGTATTGTCCGCGTCATGTGGGAACCGAACGATCTTTTCCTTCGGCACTCCTCGCTCAATCAGATCGTGTTCCATCAATTCAGCTATGCCTGCATAAGGCCGCAAGCGTTCACCACTTGCAATTACAACCGGCGCCAGTCCCTGCCGGTAAATTTCTGCCGACCTCGTTGCACGATCTGCATAAAAATTGTCCGTGCTTAACACTAGAATTGCGTCCGATTTCTGTAAGGGATCTTCCACTACCAAGCTTTCACCGGCGAATCGCAGCAAGGGATGCCGCACAAGGTAGATCGTTACCAAAACGAGCGCGAAACACAGCAATCCAATCAACTTCGCCGTGATTCCGCCTCGCTCCGCCCTCATGAACCAGGGTCCACCGACCGCAAATACTCTGCTGCTTGCTCGGGCATGACCGCATTGAAGTAAATCTCTTTAATGCTGTAGGATTTGCTGCGGCTCTCCACAATCGGCAAAATTTCAATGTGCCAGTGAAAATCATCCGGCAAAGTTTTCCAGTACCCTGCAAGTTCTCCTTTTTTATTCCTCGTATTCGGCGCCGTGTGCACCACCAGGTGATACGCCGGCGCAAATTTGTCCAACCGCCTCAGCACTCGTCCCAGCAAAGCCGCAAGCTGCCGCCTGTTTGATCCAGGCCTCGGCTGCTCAAACAGATGATTGTGTCTCCGATGCAAGACCCAGATTTCATACGGTACACGCGCCGCATACGGGCATAGCGCGTAATAGTCGCCCTGCACATCTACGATCCGTTTCCCTGACTTCTCTTCTTGCCGCACGATGTCGCAAAAAACGCATCGCTCTTTCTCTCGATACCACTCCCGCGACGCCCTCAACTCATATTTGATCCGGCGCGGCACAAAAATCGTTCCCGTAACTTCCGAGTGGGCGTGTGGCCACTCTTCGCCGGAAAGAACTCCCTGATTCTTGAACACGCTCACATGCTTCAGCCGCAAATCCTTCTTCAAATCCGCTACGCGCGAAGCCCAAACCCAGACCACTCGTTCGATCTCTTCGTCGCTCAGCTGCGATAGTTTCTTGTTGTGATCCGGAGTTTCAACAACCACCTCGTGCGCGCCTACAGGTCCCATCTTGTCGTAAATGCCCTCGGCTCGCCGTCCCGCTTCGCCTTCGATTCGATACAATGGATCAGGGTGCGGCACAACTCTCACCTGCCATGGTCCTTCCGCAGGCCACGAAAGAATCGTCTGTTGTTTGTCTATGGCTGGTTTTTCAAACGGACAGTTCGTTTCATCGCTCGCTTCGCGATGCCCTAACACCACCCAACTCTGCGTGATCGGATCTCGTCGGATTTCCATTCGTTTTTTTTCGGGGCTCTTTTTTCTCTTATTTCGTTGCGCTTCGTAGTGTCTTTCCCCCTCCACTCCTTGTCAAGCAACGAGAAGCCCCATCATTCGTCAGCAACGCTTCAGAAATGATGCGCGTGCTATTCTTTCTTTTTCTATGCCTACCGATCTCGACTACATGCAACTCGCCCTCGAAGAAGCTCGCGCTTCCGCCGACGCCGGCGAAGTCCCCATCGGTGCACTTCTCGTCCACGAAAACAAAATCATCGCCCGCTCCGGCAATCGCACGATTCGTGACAATGATCCCACTGCCCACGCGGAAATCGTCGTCCTCCGAGAAGCCGCAAAGATTTTGAAAAACTACCGCCTCGCAAATGCCGCTCTTTACGTCACCCTCGAACCCTGTTCCATGTGCGCCGGCGCCATGATTCAGGCCCGCGTCGCAAAACTAATTTATGGAGCCGACGATCCTCGCGGAGGCGCGGTCCGCTCCTGTTTCGAAGTCCTTTCTCATCCACGCCTAAATCATCGCGTCGAAGTCATCTCCAGCGTCCTCGCCCAGGAATCCTCAACTCTTCTTCAGTCCTTCTTTGCCTCCCGTCGCTAAATCCGTCCTTGCGCAGAGACACCTCGACCCAACACCAAAATTGTTGAGCCTCACCTTACTCTGTTAGAATTAAGGACGCTGACCGCTGCGGAGAGGTGACTGAGCGGTTGAAAGTACTCGCCTCGAAAGCGAGCGTGGGGGAAACTCCACCGTGGGTTCAAATCCCACCCTCTCCGCCATTATTTCAATTCGCCTCAGGAATTAGCGGCAGAAGAAATTCCTCAAGCCTTTCGCTTTCCGTAAGACCCATTCGCTCCATTTGAATTCCCATTTGGTTGCCGCCCACAACTCGCACCACGGACCCCAGGCCCGCGATCGGTTTCATACCGGGCAACAGATGCAGGTTCATTTCCACGCGTGATCCCAAAGGAAGCAAACGCTGCGCTCGAACCAACATTCCGCTCAAACTCATGTTTATCGTCTCGCCTTCTACATCCACTGCTCCAGACCTGAGCTGAACCCGATGTTGCACCGGGACTCTTCTTGTTCTCCGTTTCTCTCGATCCACGGTGCTCTGCGTCGCTCTCAATATTTTTAGCAGGCGTTCCTTGTCAATCGGCTTGTAAAGAATGAAGCTTGCGCCCGCTTCGAATCCGATAGACACTGCGCTCGGCCGCTGGTCGTCGCTCATCAAAATTACCGGCGTCGTCCTGTTCGATCGAGTTCGCCGAACCTGTCTCGCAAGCTCCACACCGTCGGGCGCAGCCATATGGAAATCCAGAATTACCAGATCGAATTTTCCGCCAGCCAGAAAATCTGCGGCTTGCGAACTGTTGGTCAGTGCCAACGCCTCCATACCCGCGTAGCTCACAGTCCTTTGAATTAATTCGCAGGTCTCTGCTTCGTCATCTACGATGAGAACGCGTCGCTGCATTCTGCTCCGTTATCTCGGTTCTGTCTCTCGCGCAGGCAACCCTCCGCAATCTCGAAGAGCTTCGCGCTGCGTTCGGCTTGTTCAAATTGTCCCTGCTGGCTTGCTCAAACGTTTCGCCACATCGCCGCCTGTCAAGGAATGTACATCGTCAAAAGTCGGCCTTACCGGTCCGCGGATTCCTAGCCCTGGCGCCCACTGTGGCTTCGCAACATGCGACACCACATAAAAATCAAACTCCACCCCAATTCCCCTCAACCCGCTTTCCGCCTCTCCCTTCACCACTCGTACCACATGCCCCATGCAGATCCATTGTGCTGCGCGCACGCCCGTAATTGCTTCCGGCATCTCCAGCAACAGGTCCAGCACGGTCCCTTCACTCAACTGTAACTCCGTCGTAAAAAACACTCCGCGCCTCGACACATTTTCCGACTCGACCTTTTGCTCGCTGATGTCGGACTTTCGCACTCGCAAGCGCAGCGACGTCTTCACAGCATGTCTCTCGGCAAGACGGCGATCTTTCCCCAGCGACTCCATGAATCGTTCCATGGTTCTCTCCCGTAAAACGATGAAGGGGGCCGCACCGAACTGTACAAATGGACAAACAGATTCCGTTCCTTTCCACAGGATTCACAGACTTAATTTCGTACCAATTTGCAAAAAGGTTCTAACGTTGGTAACGCTCTCGCTTAGAGCTTTCCAATGAAAAATCCGCGAGCGTATTCGCCCGCGGATTTTTCACAACTGAAATTTTAATGCCGTTTTAGAAATGGCAGCTTGCCGCTCCGCGCTTCTCTAAATATCTTTGGTGATATTCCTCCGCGCGCCAAAACGGCCCTGCAGGAGTAATTTCCGTCGCGATTGGCTTGCGGAATTTTCCACTCGTCTCAAGCGCAGCCTTCGATTTCTTTGCAGCCACCTCTTGCTCCGGCGTGTGAAAGAAAATCGCCGTCCGGTATTGCGTCCCAAGATCCGGTCCCTGGCGATTCACCTGCGTCGGATCGTGCATGTGCCAGAACGCCTCCACCAGCGTGTCGTAACTGACCTTAGCTGGATCAAACGTCACCTGAACCACTTCCGCATGCCCTGTCGTATCCGTGCACACGTCTTTGTATGTCGGGCTCTCCGTCTTTCCGCCACTGTAGCCTACAATCGCGTCTTCGACTCCCGGAATCATTCGGAACTTCTGCTCGACTCCCCAAAAACATCCTGCTCCAAATGTCGCAATCTCACTCATGTTTTCTCCCCTGCTCTGATTCTATCCTTCAAAAACAAATCTTCACAATTCCGCGCGCCGCAGCCGCAACGCGTTCGCAATCACCGACACGGAACTAAAACTCATCGCCGCACTCGCTATCATCGGGCTTAGCAACAGTCCCAGCGCCGGATACAGCACGCCCGCCGCAATCGGTATCCCAATCGCGTTGTATAAAAACGCGAACAACAAATTCTGCTTAATATTACGAATCGTTGCGCGGCTCAGCTTCCTCGCGCGCACAATTCCCTGCAACTCGCCTTTCACCAGCGTGATTCCCGCGCTCTCCATCGCCACATCCGTCCCTGTCCCCATCGCAATCCCCACATCCGCAGCCGCCAGCGCCGGCGCATCATTCACTCCATCTCCCGCCATCGCCACTTTGAATCCTTTACTCTGCATCTGCCTTACAGCGTCCGCCTTCCATTGCGGCGATGCCCCACCGCGCGCCTCTTCAATTCCTACCTGCTTTGCAATTTCCTCTGTGGCCTTTTGCGTGTCTCCACTCAACAGCATCACTTTCAGTCCGTCGCGCACCAAAACTTCCACGGTTCTTTTCGAAGTTGGCTTCAATTCATCCACCAAAGCGAAACTTCCCACTGCCTTTCCATCCACAGCAACAAAAATGACCGTCAATGTTCCCGCAGCATCACTCACTCTCGATGCCCCTGCGTCGGGAGGAATTTCAATTCCCTTCTCCTTTAAAAAAACCTCGTTCCCCATCACAATACGCCGCCCGTCAACCACCGCCTCCACTCCTCCGCCCGGAACTGCATGAAAACTGTTCGCCTTCTTTAGCTTCAATCGTCTCTCTTCGGCAGCCCTCACAACTGCGCGAGCCACTGGATGCTCGCTCAATGACTCCACGTTCGCCGCAAGCGTCAGTAATTCACTTTCAGAAAAGCCGCCGCCGGGAAATGCAACAGCCCTTACCACACTCAATTTTCCTTCTGTCAGCGTCCCTGTCTTGTCGAGTATGACTAGGTTGGCCTTTGCCAGCGCCTCCAGCGCCTCCGCATTCTTCACCAACACTCCCGCCCGCGCCCCACGCCCCACCGCCACCATCACACTCATCGGTGTCGCGAGCCCCAGCGCGCACGGGCACGCAATAATCAGTACAGAAATTGCGCTCACCAGCGCATAAGCAAATCGTGGTTCCGGACCCACTGTCATCCAAACAACAAACGTCACCATTGCCGCCACAACTACTACCGGCACAAAAATTCCCGCCACATGATCCGCGAGCTTCTGCATCGGCGCGCGGCTCCGTTGCGCTTCGCTTACAAGCTTCACAATCTGCGCCAGCATCGTTTCGTTTCCCACGCGCTGCGCCTGCATTACAAAGCTCCCGCTCGTATTCAGCGTTCCGCCACTTACTTCATCGCCTTTGGATTTTTCCACCGGCATTGGCTCGCCGGTCAGCATGGACTCGTCAACCGCGCTCGCGCCTTCGCGAACAATTCCATCAACCGGCAAACGCTCCCCCGGCCGCACGCGCAACAAGTCACCTCGTTGCACGGCAGCCAAGGGAACGTCCTTCTCTTGGCCGGTATCACCGATTAGATGCGCGACTTGCGGAGCAAGATGCAGCAGCTCCCGAATCGCTCCCGCCGTCTTCTGCCGCGCGCCAAGTTCCATCACTTGTCCGAGCAGCACTAACGTCGTTATCACCGCCGCCGCTTCAAAATACACTGGCAACGTGCCGTTCATCTGTTGAAATGATTTCGGAAACCATTGCGGAGAAATCGTCGCCGCTACACTCTCTAAATACGCCGCGCCCGTCCCCAATCCAATCAGCGTAAACATGTTCGGGCTGCGATTCGTCAGTGACGCCCAAAATCTCTCAAAAAATGTCCATCCACCCCATAAAACAACCGGCGTCGCGAGCGCAAATTCTGTCCATCTCATCGCTTCTGCAGAAATTCCCGGTGAAAATTTCTCGCCAAACATCCCCAACAACAAAACCGGCAAACTCAGCGCCGCGCTCACCCAAAATCGCAATCGCATCGAAACATATTCCGGATCCGGCCCCGCATCCGCTACGACATCCATCGGCTCCAGCGCCATCCCACACTTCGGACAGTTCCCCGGCCCCATCTGCACCACTTCGGGATGCATCGGACACGTATACCGAATCTCAGTTGAAGTTTGTGTAGCGCCGGGCTTCAGCCCGGCATCTTTTCCGTGCTTGTGCCCAGTCTCAATTTCAGCCGTTCCCTGCACGCTCAAGAATTTCTTTGGATTAGCTCTGAACTTTTCCGCGCACCCTTTCGCACAAAAAAAATATTTCTTGCCCGCACACTCCACGGTCGCCGCCGCCTTCTCCAGCGCAACATTCATCCCACAAACTGGATCCCGCTCCACTGTTCCCCCAATCTCTGTCTTGCTTCTTCTCCGTGCCCTCTATGTGCTCTGTGCTAAGCAGACAGCTTCAAACGCGCCCGGACCAATTCGCAGCGCCTCTTATCGCTGCTGCAATTCCATCAACGCCAGCAACTCCTCATACATCGCTTCTTTTTCGCCGCTCTTCCCGCTGCCAATCGCTTTCGCCGCGCAATGCCGCATGTGGTTCTTCATCAAATTCCGCGCCACGCCCCGCAGCGCCTCCTGCACCGATGCAATCTGCACAATTACGTCCGCGCAATACCGGTCCTCTTCCACCATCCTCTGCAATCCGCGTATCTGGCCCTCAATCCGCCTCAACCTCTTTTGGTTCGCTTCCTTCAACTCCGGATCCACTCCAACCGCCTTTTGTCCAGGCCCGCGCGTTCCGTTTTTCTGCTGCTCGCCCCCGCTTCCTCGTTTCATCAATATACCCTCTACCCCTATATATACCCCTAGCCCCTATTTTGTCAAATCCACATCCCGGAAGCTCGCTTTCCCTTTTCGCCCTGCTTGCTATACTTCCTGCATGACACTTCTCGAAGCCAAATTCGAATTGCAATCTCCTCTGACCCACGAGCAACTCCGCTCTCTCAGCGAGTTCTCCAACACCTACGGCCTCCGCCGCTTTTCCATAGACGACTCTAAGCTCCACCTCTCTTTTGAATACGACGCCTCACGCCTTCGTGAAACGCAAGTCACACATGTCCTCGGCCACGCCGGCATCCCCATCCTCCGCCGCATCAACTAGCCTCTTCACAGCCGAGGCCAGCCAGTTAAACTTTCCAGGGATTTTTTGCAAAGATAAGAAATTCAGTCAGTGTGCGGGGAAGCGCGTCAAAAACACAAAAATGAGACTTCACTTGGTGGCATGGGCTTCAACCTGTCCTCCTGCGATGGCGGACTCAAAAACATCTCGGCCGCCGCTCTCGGACACGGAGTTCCGCTGCAACATTCTTGTTTCTGGATTCAGACTTGGAAGAAATCTCGCGCAAAAAAATGGGGCCCCCGCTTGGGACCGGGAGCCCCGAAAGGTGCGTCTCATTTCCGGTGTCGTTTTCACACCAGAGCGTGGGGTCATCCATCCTAGCTTCCCTCTCAGAGGCAGGTGGGAACGATCCGCGAAAACCGGCAAGCAAGCCCCTTCCCCCTCGCTTTGCCAATTTTCAAGAACCGTCTACTGAGACGCACCCAACGCCCATCCTTAATGCAAACGCCGCGCCATCGCTCGCGGCCATCTCGCCTCCTTGTATCTTTATGTAAACAAACAGCTTAACAAAATAACTACCGCGTTAACCCGAACCAATCTTGCTCCAAAGTTTCGAATTGGAACCCGCCTGCTCGCTTTCGGGAATCCTCAATTATTCGGCTTCATACTTTTGGTGGTCGAACCTTTAGGTACGACATAAAGAAGTTCAAGTTGCGAGGCTTTAACACCGAGGAATTGCTTTAGCTCTCGCACCCTATTCGTCGATCGCCCATCCATTTTCGTTCTAGGACCACTGTCCTGAATCTCCCAATCCCACCGCGCCATCGGTTTTTTTTCGAATCTCTTTCACACTTTGTCCATGAGCGCACCCTCTCCGCTCCCAATCTTTCGCCGCATACTTCTTTGGTTTGTGTTTTTCGCCGCTACACTCTTGGGTTCTGCTCTGATCCTCCGCGCGGACACACCCGGCGCCACACGCTCCGTCTCCCCCGGAGGCTGCTACTGCAAATGCGCTGAGTCCAAGGCAAAATTAGGTTGCGTGAAAATGTGTGAACTACCCCGCTACGCTTCGCGCTGGTGGGCCACCACCTGTGCCAAGCCGCGCGTTTCCTCTCCCCCCGATAATCACGGCGCCGGCCCGCGCTTCCCCCACCCCGACCGTGCCGAACGCGCCAGCAAATAAAAACGCCGCCTAAACTTTCTCCAGCCCGCGCAATAATTTCTTGCTCCGCGCTTTCATCGCAGCTGTGCCCTTTCGCCGCGCCTCCTGCAAAATCTCGATGACTGTCTCTCGGATACTCGGCTCAATTTGCGCCAGATCCGCCAGCCCTTGCAATGCAAAAGTCTTCACGATCGAGCTTCTGTCGTCGAGATATCGCTGTAACGAAGAAACTGCTAGTTTTCTCTCTTCCAGGTTCAGAGAAAGCCGCGGCACCATCACCGCCAGATGCCAGCGAACCTCCTGTTCGCTCGCTTCCGCTAACAACGACAGCAACTCTTTCCGATACGAGGCCAGCAGTCCATAATTTTTTCGTGATATCTTTTCCGCTGCGTCCGCTGACCGCATCCGAACCACGGGATCCGCATCCCACAACCCCGCAATCAGTTGCGAAAATAGCGCCGGTTTCTCAGCCACCATCGCAACAACCGAATCCCCGCGGCCAATCGACCGCCGGTCGCCTCCCCTCAGCAAAGCAATGATCTTGTTTCCTGCCATGGCGTTGCATCGTACGGGCTAACCGTCACCTTATTCAACTCACTGGGCCCTCAAAACTGTTCCGCGTAACACCAATTTTTTCTTACTTCTGAATCTCATCGCGCCCCACTTCACATTCCTCGTTTTGAGAATTACTTGTAACTGTATTGCCTTCTGGTCACCTGCAAAGCTTTTGAGTCCTTCATTGGATTCCTATTCGCCTTCATTTATGATGTCATTCACGCAAAGCTCCTGACAATGACACCTCGACTTTCAGTTCTCATCACAATCGTTTTGCTCTTCCCGCTTTCAGCTCATTCACAATCTCCTCAAAGCCAGGACGAGCCTCGAATCATCACCTACTGCGAGCTCGCAGCCGACCCCTCAATCTATAACCATGCCCTTGTCCGCATCACAGGTTTCGTGTCCCACGGCTTCGAAGACTTTCAGCTCTCCGATCCCTACTGCCCAACATTGGCCCCGGGCTTCTCTGTCTGGTTGACTTACGGAGACACAGCCGAATCGAACACAACGTACTGCTGTCCAGGCGAACCCGCAAACGGCGGCCGGCCCACTCCACTAATCGTGGACGGCATCAAAATTCCACTGGTCACGGACTCAGTTCTCGCTCGCTTCAAGTCTCTCTTAATGAAAGAGCCGGACACGACCGTACACGCAACTTTTGTTGGCAGGTTCTTCTCTGGCGAAGGCAAAACTGTTGAGGGTAAGACTCTGTGGCGCGGTTATGGGCATTTGGGTTGCTGCAGCCTTCTTGCTGTTCAACGTGTGGAGTCCTTCGATCCGCACCAAGATGTTCAGCTGGACTACTCTGCCGAAGCCGGCTCGTACGAAAATGAAGGCTGCAAGATAAATTCAGTCCATTGGCTACGTCACATTTCCGTATCTGGCCACGACGAAGATGTACTGCAAGCTATCACAGAACAGGAAATGGCCGACAACGGTCCGCGTAACTGGGCGTTTACGGACCCCAAAAGAGTTGCCGATGACGCGATCGCTTCTCTATACAAAAATCAAGCCCCACCGCTCAAAAGAGTAAAGGAAACTCCGACCCGCCAAATCTTCCTCTGGAAACGCGAGAAGAAATCAACCGTAGTCGTCGTCACAAAGCCCTATTGGCTCTCATTCCATGCTAAATCGAATTCCATTATCTGGGTCGCCACAGTAATCAAGGAAGCAGATTGCAGGTGATTGCGCAGTCGTCGCAATCGGTTCTTCACAACACAATTGTCAGACAATGCTTGCAGTCAAAGGAGCTTGTTTATTTGATCGTAGGGCAGCTTTCTCGTTCTCCCCAAGTAGTCTTGCAAGTATCTCCATAATCTCAAAAATCGCACGGTTGTTTTGTGCTGCTACGTTCCTTTTGAACTCCGCAAGCTTCGCCTGCTCCAGCATCTGCTGAACACCGCTCACAATATCCTCAAAACTCTTCAGAACCACTCCCACTTTTTTTTCTTTCACCCACTCCGTATTAAATCTCTCCTGCGGCAGCGTCCACGAATTGCACTCCACCAGGACTGGCAGCCCTCGCTGCATCGCTTCCGCAATACTTCCCGGTCCCGGCTTTCCAATCAAAAAATCCGCCGCGCGCATCAGCTTGTGCACTTCCTTCGTAAATCCCAGCACGCTCATTCCGATATTCCACTTCTTCGCCTTCAACCGCGCCGCCAGTTTTTCGTTCTTCCCGCAAATCAAAATCAATTGCACCGGCAACCGCGCCGCATCCAGCTTTTCCACAATCTCGTACATCACCTTCGAGCCAAACCCGCCAAACAGCACCATCGCCGTCGGCAAATCTTCGCGCAATCCCAATTCCTTTTTCACCACCGTAGCGTCCACCGCGCTCTCCGCATAAAACTCAGGCCTCAATACCATTCCAGAAACACCAAACACATGAGCATCGTCTTTTCCGAGAGCGCGAGCCTGCTCTACGGCCTTCTCCGTCCCCGCGATCACAATTTGATTTTTCGCCGGCTCGATCCAAAACCGTGGCGGAAAATCCGCCAGGTCCGTAATAATCGTCACGAACGGCCGCCCGGGATACACCCGCTCCCAGCTCTCCGCAATCTCCCGGTTAAAGTGTGGAATCACGGAAATCAGCAAATCGGAAGGACGCGTGCGCCAAAAACTCTCCAGCAACTTCACCAGCGGCCCATGAAAAATCCGGATCGTCAGTTGCAGCACTCGTAACAAAGACTCACTGCCCCATGTCCACCCGTTCCGCAGGATTGTGTTGTACTGCTCCTGAATCCGTATCCCTGTAACCTTTCGTAACACGTCCAGCCGGTCCGTCAGCTCCTGAAACTGGACCAACTCGACCTCCCAATCCCTGTTTTGGGTCTTCGCCATAGCCTGCAAGGCAATCGCAGCATTCCGGTGACCCCCACCTGCGTCATGGAAGATGATCTGTATTTTCTTCATGTTGCGATTCTGTCACGAGTCTGTAACGTTTTTCGCCTTGCACACTCTATGCCATGTGGATAACTCAGCAAGTCCCTTGTGTTCAATGAGTTCCATAGACACATTTACCCACATTTTGCAACCTCTTCATGGACTGTTCATATCCGTCCGCCATAATTTCAGCATGCGATGCGATCTTCACGTCCACACAAAAGCTTCTGGGATGTGCAACACCGCGTTCATTCGCCACTTCTGCCGTGAGTCCTACAACGACGCCGAAGCCGTCTATGCCCGCTGCAAGGGTCTCGGCATGTCCATTGTCACCATAACCGACCATGACTCCATCGACGCCGCGGAAACTCTCCGCAGCCACCCCGATTTCTTCATCAGCGAGGAAGTCACCTGCACCATGCCCAGCGGTACAGAGCTTCACCTCGGAGTTTACGGCATTACCGAGCGTGATCATGTCGAAATTCAAAAGCGTCGTAGCGATTTTATAGCGCTCCTCATGTACATCACCGAACGTAAAATCTTCTTCAGCGTGAATCACGTGTTCTCAGGACTCACAGGACGCCGCGAGACCGAAGATTTCGAATGGTTCGCTTCCTACGCGCCCGCTCTCGAAACGCGTAACGGCCAGATGTGGTCTCGCGCGAATTTCGAAGCCGAAAAGCTCGCAAAGACTCACAACAAAATCGGCATCGCCGGCAGCGATTCGCACACACTTGCTGGAGTCGCTCGCACTTACACCGAAGTTCCCGGCGCCCGTACTGTCGAAGAATTTTTTTCCGGCCTCCGTGCTCGGCGTGGCCATATTTATGGCGATCACGGCAGCCTCGGCAAAATTAGTACAGACGTTTTTCGAGTCGTTGGCGCGATGCTCTGCGAAAAGCCTTGGACGCTTTCTCTCATCCCGCTTGCCATCTTGCTTCCGGCAATTACCGCCGGTCATTGGATGAACGAAATTCGCTTCTGCGAAAAGTGGTCCAAGTTGATAAACGCTGGTGCTTCCGCTCCGCGTCGCCTTTGGGATTTGGACGCAAATTTGCGGCAAGCTTGATTTTTTCGCTGTAAGTTTTTCTGCAGCGAGGTAACAAATGGCAGTCGCCCGCGATCTATGGGGTTTCATCGAGCGCCGCGATCACCGCGTGATGCGCCGGTTGAACCGTTGGCGTGCGCCTCGGTGGATTCGCCTCTGGATGCTCGCAGCCACGCGTCTCGGCGATGGATGGATCTGGTACTCCGCTGCCATCCTTCTTCTTCTCTTCGGTGGCCCGCAGCGTTTCGCCGCCGTCAGTTCCGCAGCACTCGCTGCGCTTGTTGGCGTTTTCGTATTCAAAGCGCTCAAGCGCCTCAGCCAGCGCCCGCGCCCTTGCCAAATTGAGCCGCACTGCTGGTCCAAAGTTCTTCCGCCGGATCGCTTCTCATTTCCTTCCGGCCACACGATGACAGCGTCTTCCATCGCGCTCGTGCTCACTTATTTCTATCCGGGCCTCGAATTCCCGCTCATCTTTCTCGCGCTCAGCATCGCTCTCTCGCGCATCGTCCTCGGCATGCACTTTCTCAGCGATGTCCTTGCTGGCGTCATTCTCGGCGTCGCTCTCGGCTGCTGCGCCCTCACCACCTACGCCTCTCTCGGCCTCCTGTAATTTCGTCAGCAGACTCCTCGCACTCTTTGTCCGATTCAATTCTTTCGAAAACCAAGAACATTTTGTCGCGCTCCTCCTCACAGTGATACATTCTTTCCAATCCACTAAATGAGCGTCGCCGCGCAAGCACCTCCACAATCAATCTCCAAAAACAATTTTCTTTCTACTTTGTCTTTCCTCCTCCAAGTCTCGCGTCCAGGCCTCTGGACCACCACCACTCTCTTCTATCTGATGCCTCTCGGGCAGTCCATCAGCTTGCACACAGTCAGTTTCTGGCTCGGTCTCCTCTACATTATCTTTCCGCTCAGCCTGCTCCTTTATGGCGTCAACGACATAGTCGACGCCGAAGGCGACCGCATCAATCCGCGCAAAGGCTCCTATCTTTTCGGTTCGCGCGGCGCAGCGGAACAACTTCTCTCTCTGCGCTGGCAAATCGCCGCATGGCAAATTCCATTTTTTTGCATTTTCTGGGTTTATGCTGGCCCGCGCATCCTTATTTGGTTCGCGGCAATTCTTCTCGCTGTCTACGTCTATAACGCCCGCCCTTTCGCGCTCAAAGGCCGCCCGCCGTTCGACGTCCTCATTCAATCGAGCTATCTGCTCATCTTCATTCTCAGTAGTTGGCTCAATCGCGTTCCTCAACTTCCCTGGCAAACTTTTCTCTTCGGTGCACTCTTCGCCATGCACTCGCACGTCTTCGGCGAAATCATGGACATCGAGCCCGACCAAAAATCCCGCCGGCGCACGCTCGCGACGCAAATCGGCCGCGTCCCAGCAAAATTCGTCGTTGCCACTCTTCTCATCATCGAGTTTTTTCTTATCACGCACTATTTCAACGACCGCGTCATCGCCATTTTCCTCGCCACAGGCGCGCTCTGGTTCATCCTGGATGCGACCCTTCTCTGGAAATCGCGCCCTTACTCTCCCTCACAAATGCGCCTCTTTCTTTGGGGCTGGAACATCGCCGCTGTCCTCGGAATTGTCTGGAACGCACTTCACGGCTCTCTTCTCGTCGTGTACCAATGCGCATTGCGCTTTTGATTCTCCGTTAATGGGCAAGTTTGAATTTTGTGAATCGTGACACAAAAGGTCAAAATTTAAACCTACCGATTCCGCGCTATTGCAATCACCCCATGAAAACGATATAAACTTTCTGCTCTATAGCACACTCGACGGAGACCTATGCCCCTCACTTCAACCGATTGGGTCGTTATTGTCGGTTATCTCCTCATCAATCTTTTGATCGGCATCTACTATCGCCGCCGCTCCAGCGGCACTACCGCCGAGTTTTTTATCTCTGGCCGCGACGTCTCCTGGTGGCTTGCTGGCACATCAATGGTCGCCACCACCTTCGCCGCCGACACTCCTCTTCTCGTTACGGGTCTAGTCGCATCGCAAGGCATCGCAGGAAACTGGCTCTGGTGGAATCAATGCCTCACCGGAATGCTCACTGTGTTTTTCTTCGCGCGCTATTGGCGACGCGCGGAAATCATGACTGACGTCGAACTCACCGAACTCCGTTACTCCGGCAAGCCAGCTGCGTTTCTTCGCGGCCTCAAAGCCATCTACCTCGGCCTGCTCATGAACTGCCTCATCCTCGGCTGGGTCACGCGCGCCATGGTAGATATCATCGCCGTCCTTCTCGGTCCTGCCATCGCGCAAGGAAAAGTCTGGGAGATCGCTCTCGGCAATCACGTTTTATTTCATTACACACTCGGCGAACCGCACCACACCGCTCTGCTTATCTGTATTTTCGTTCTAATTCCGTTCACCGGAATTTACACCTTCATCGGCGGCCTCTGGGGCGTCCTCGTAACAGATCTTTTCCAATTCATTCTGAAAATGGGAATGGTCATCGTCCTCGCCTGGATTGCTGTCAGCAAAATCGGCGGCATCGGCGCACTCACGCTGCGGCTAAATATCGTCAGCGCTGAAACTGCAAAAGCCGGAGGCGGAATCGTCGCCAACCCACTCGCCTTCCTTCCCGATTTTTCCCACGGCTTCACCAGCGAAGCCCTTTGGACGATCCCGCTCATCTCTTTCGTTCTTTTCCTCGGCGTTCAGTGGTGGAGCAGTTGGTACCCCGGTGCCGAACCCGGCGGCGGCGGCTACGTCGCGCAAAGAATTTTCTCCGCCAAGGACGAAAAAAACTCTCTCGGCGCCACACTCTGGTTCAACATCGCGCACTACGCGCTACGCCCCTGGCCCTGGATCGTCACCGCACTCGTCGCGCTCGCACTCTATTCTCCGCACGGCGGCCTCACGCCCAGCGAAGCCTTCGCCAACAATCACGAGCAAGGTTACGTCATGGTTCTGCGCGATTTTCTTCCGCCCGCTCTGCGCGGCCTCATGGTCGCTGCATTTCTAGCCGCATTCATGTCCACCATCGGCACCCAACTCAACTGGGGCACGTCCTATCTCGTCAACGATTTCTACCGCCGTTTCCTCGCCAAGAACAGTTCCGAAAAGCACTACGTCAACGTCGGAAAAATCTTCACAGTCATTCTGGTCCTCGCCAGCGGCTGGGTCTCCAGCCAGCTCGTTTCCATCTCCACCGGATGGACCATCGTCCTCGGCATCGGCGCAGGCACAGGCGCGGTTCTCATCCTTCGTTGGTATTGGTGGCGCATCAACGCCTGGAGCGAAATCGTCGCTACCATTGGTGCCGCCGTTCTTACGTTCGTTCTCGCCAACATGAAATTTTCCGGCAACGGCGCCGTCGTCACCGCAAAAACCACATTGCTCACTGCTGCCATCACGACAATTCTTTGGCTCGTTGGCACCTTTATCACGAAACCCGAGCCGCAAGAAAAACTCATTTCCTTCTATCGCCGCGTCCATCCGAGCATTTACGGCTGGCAACCGATCGCCCAGCTTTGTCCCGAACTTCCACAAGTTCGCGATTTCGGCACCAATTTCTCCAACTGGGCCGCCGGCGTCATCATGGTCTATTGCGCGCTCTTCGCCATTGGCCACACGGTCTTTCATCGCTTCGGCTACGGCCTGTTGCTCGCCGTCATCAGCGCCGCCGCGGGCCTTTTCATCTTCAAAAATCTCTCGCGCCAGGGCTGGTCCACTCTCTCCGGCACGGAAAAATCATGACTCTTCCAAGATTGCTCTGTGTAGGAGCAGCGCTTTAGCGCGCTCCTCTTCAATGCTGCCCACTCCACCAACTCATTTGGCAACCGCGCTCTCACCTCACTGTCATTTCGACAGGAACAAACCGACGCTTTTGCATTTCCGATTCATTCTGATGAATCGGTCGACTTGCGATGTGAGAACTTCCTCTCTCCGCACGGTTTCTGTGCGTAGAAATCTCTCTTCGATTTCCACCCCAAGCCTTATCGATGCGACCGCCACGACGTTGCACACTGAGCACACCTGTCATTCCGAACCCGCCGCCTTTTGGCGGGTCCGGAATCTGCTTTTTCTTAGCGGTGTCATTCCGAACGGCGGTGTGTGCCGGAGGAATCGCGGCTTGACGTTGCCCACACCAAAAACCGATCCGTCCACCACATGACCCCTCCCCTCCTTCTCGAAATCTCCATCGAATCCCTCGACTCCGCCGTTGCCGCTGAACGTGGTGGCGCCCATCGCATCGAACTCTGCGAATACCTCGCCGTTGGCGGCGTCACTCCTTCCGAAGACCTCATGCGCAAAACTCGCGCCGCCGTAAAAATTCCCATCTTCGCCATGATTCGTCCGCGTGACGAAGAGTTCGTCTATTCCGATTCCGAACTCGCGCAAATGCGTTCAGAAATCGCTCTCGCCAAATCGTGCGGCATGGATGGCATCGTCCTCGGCATTCTCCGCAAAGACGACACGATCAACGTCGAACAATCGCGCGAACTGGTCGGGCTCGCACAACCGCTTCCGGTCACCTTCCACCGCGCCTTCGACGAAACTCCTGATCTCCACGAAGCACTCGAAGCCGTCATTGCGACCGGCGCAACCCGCATCCTCACCTCTGGCGGCAAACCCCGCGCCACAGACGCTCTCCCCGAACTCGCCGCACTCGTCACCGCCGCTGCAAACCGCATTACCATTCTTCCCGGCGGTGGCATCAACGCCGCCAACTTCGCCCAAGTGATCCGCACCACTCACGCCCGCGAATTCCACTCCGGTCTCGGCACCACCCTCCCTTACGGCCAATCCTCCTCCGCCCAATTCCAATCCGCCGTCCATGGTCTTTCTGAAATTCTCGCTTCGCCTTAGCAATACTTATTAGAGAATTAAATTTAATGGTTAATAATTTATTGAATCAGATATAATTTAGGTTACAATCTGCCAGATTTACATCGGATTGTTTTGTGAATCGCGCTGATCTCCAACAACTCGCTGATTTGCGCATAGCTTAAGCGAAAGTTCTCGTGGAAAACAATTGCCCTCAGGGTGCCTACTACCTTGCCGGCTATGCAATCGAATGCGCCCTCAAAGCCTGCATTGCAAAAGAAACAAAAGAGTTCGATTTCCCCGATAAAAAGGTTGCCACTAATAGCCATACTCACAATCTCAAGGACTTATTAGGGCTTTCTCGGCTAGCTGATACAATGAAAATCGCCAAGCGTTCAAACTTGGTGCTAGAGAGGTATTGGGCACTTGCAGTTGAGTGGGACGAAGATTCACGCTACGAGACTCGTATACAGAAGAAAGAAGCGGAAGATCTCATCGAAGCGATCGCTCATCCGACAGATGGAGTACTGAAGTGGCTGAAGAACTGGTGGTAAAAGAACAACTCACTGCAGACCTTATTTCTGCGGGTGACGAACTCACTCGAGTGTTGCGCGAAGACGGCAATTTCGCTTTAGTCTGTTCATTCTGGCTATACACCTCCGCGACAAACCGTTGGAGACTCGACTTGTCGTCTCCGATTGTGGACGCCTTCGGTCCCCTCCATGCCTACAAGATAATCCAGGATAAATTGGCCCCGTTCCTGCAAATGAACGAGGCAATTCCACTGGACTCAATCTCTGTCCTTAGTCCGGATCACATCATCGTCAAGTCTCTGCAAACCTTGGGGCATTTTGAGATTCTTGATCTTCCACCCGGACCGACTCCGCGCGTGAGAGTTCCTCGCAGAATCAGCCTCAGCCGCGTCGGCGACGTTTTCATCGACGATGCTCTTATTTATTTCATTCGCTGACTTGGGCACAATCCCGACCGGTTATTGACGCTACCCCCTTATCACGGCTCGGCGCCAACCGAATTCTTCACTGATGGCATGCAGTGTCGTGGATTCGAATAAGAACGCCCCATTTCGAATCTAGTACTGTAACATATAAGTATTGACAGCCACTCTTTTCCGTGCTACCGTGTCGTGTGAAAGTCGCAGTCCCGCCTCCGCTCGCCTCTCCAAAACGCTTTCCCAATTCCCTGCTCCATCAAAACCAACGTTGGCTAACTCGCGTCTTTTCACAACGATCCGTTTTGTCTCTCCCGCAACCCCTTTCTTTTGATAACCATCTGGATTGCCCCTACCGGCACTCCCAAATCCAAATAACTGAGGTCCGTCATGAGCACTAACCCAAGCCCAGCCATCAACATCAGCACTGCCGAATCCCGCTGCCAGCACCGCTTCGCCAACTACAAACAATGCCGCCTGCCCGCCACTTCCCCCGAATTGCCCTTCTGCCCACAACATGCCAAAAACATCCAGCCCATCGAGCGGGACCTCAGCGCCAAACTCCTCAAGAACTCGCAGGATTTTCAAACCGCCCAGGGCATCAATTTCGCTCTCGGCAATCTCTACGACCTCGTCGCGCAAAACCGCATCTCTACCCGCCGCGCCGCCGTCCTCGCGTACATCAACAGCCTCCTCCTCCGAACCCTCCCCGCCATCGACGCCGACCGCAAAGCCAACATTAAAGACCCAACCGCTGCTAAATCCTGGCCTGCCACCGAGCCAGACCCAACAAAGAAACCGTCATGAGCTCAACCGTCCAAAGGCCGGACATACAGGCAACCGAGAGGCCGCGCGGAATCAAGGGTAAGCGCGCCTGTATGCAAACTATGAATAATCTATTCGTGTCACTTAATACGATGAATAGTTGCCGAGTCAGTTAGACCATGCGAATTTGGACTTGGGTCGTTTATGCCTTCCCTGATTCAACTTCGCACCTTCCCCGACGTGATCGTTGGCGTTGCGTTCCTCCTCGGAGTCATCGTCGTCGGCCTTGTAGTGTTCCTGGCGTAGGTAGTTCAGGCGTGAGCCCAATACAGCTATTGGGCAGAGGCTACTCGGCAGGAGCGGAGGCCAGCGCTACGGAAGGTTTTCTTGCGGCTTTCTCGCTGCGCATGATCAGTGCGCCGGTGACGCAAACCACGCCGCCGATGATGGAGAGCGCCGCTACATGCTCGCCGCGGAAGAGAACTCCCAGGACGAGCGCTTCCGCAGGAATCAGAAACGCCGCTGAGGAAGCGCGCGTCGCGCCGAACCGGCCGGCTGAAACGGACATGATTGCAAACGCCACACCCGTACTCAGCACTCCGAGCGCAAGCAGCGCCGCGAGCGGACCAGGTTCCCAACGAACATGGAAGACATCCCGCAGCCCGAACGGCGCTACCAGTATCAGCGCCACCAGCTGCGCCCGCAGGATCACCGGCAACGCACCATTCCGCTGCTGCAGTGGACTCGCCAAATTCAGCGCGACTCCATATGAAACCAGCGCGGCAAGAATCATCCCGACTCCGGCAATCGTGCTGCGGCCTTCGTGCAGAGTCGGCAAAGCGATAACCACAGCTCCTGCCATGCCTATCGCAATGCCGGCGATTACGCGGCGCGAAGGCAGTTTCCACGCAATCAGCGCCGCGACAGTCGCCGTGAACAGCGGATTTGCGCCGTTCAGCATTCCCGTCAGCGCGGAAGAAACGTACCGTTCCGCAAACGGAAACATGCTGAGCGGAAACGCCATCCAGAACGCGCCGAGCGCCACAATCTTCAGCCAATCCGAACGCAACACTGGTTTTCGCGCCGAAGGAAACAACGACAAGGTGAGGAACCCAACGACAAGCCGAACTAAAGTCACGCCACCTGGGCCGATAGCACCCAGCGCATCCGCGATGAACAGATACGAAGCGCCCCAAATCAGTCCAGGCAGCGAAAGAATCAGCCACTCTGCTGCGCCGGAATGGGAGGCAGATGGATTTGTAAGTTTAGTGTCGTCCGTTGCGCTCATTGGTCTCTGGAATCACGATAGGGGCAAAGGGGATTCAGCAGAAGGGCCATTTTGGGTATTCCGGCTGGACCACTTCATTCTTGCTGGCAAAAAATATATCAGATGCAATGAGACTATGCCGCCCCTAACGCCAGCCGAAGCAGCGACATGCAGGATACAAACGAATGAACGAGGCAGAGCGACGACCAGAATGGATCAAGGACGTAACCCTGAAGCATGTGCCAAGCCGCTGGAACAAATGAGGGCAACAGTCCCACGAGGCGCCAAACGGCGGTACTTATAAAGGAGGTTACCAGGGATGCGGGCTCATTCTGCTGGCCTGGCAGCATGGCAAGCCCGGCGCAGACAAGGACTGTTCCTGCGACTAGCTTAAGTCGTTGAGAGAGTGTGTGTTGACTTGTCCGCTGACTTGCCATAACCGCCTCCTGAAGAGCATTTCCCTGCTCTATCTATATGTCGAACGAGAGGGGCGGAAAACGACAGCGCGAAGCACTTTTTTTAGGATGCAGAGGCAAAAGCGGGCGCGTCTGGGGGCGCTCCTAACGGAGGAAATCAAAGACGGCAGCACGCCGGGGGAGGGCGTTTAGCGTAAGAATTTGTCGCACGACAGAATTTGGCCGGTCTAAAGACCGGCCACTACATGGGTCTAAGCCTTGGAGGCTTGCCTTCTCAAAAATGTCGGGACGTCGAGGTCGTCGCTGGGAACTTCACGGGCGACGTCGCGAACGTTCTGCTGGACCTGCTGCACAACATCGCGATTCACATTCGAGTTCGCCATTCCGGCGGCGGCAGCCATGGATGCAGGCGTTTGTTCTTCTCGTCCTGCTTTCCAGGTTCTCGGCATGAATTGCGGGCGCTGCGTTGTGTTCTTTTTGTTCGCTTCCTTGAAGCCCGCGGCGATGACGGTGATTTTCACGGCATCCTTCATCGTTTCGTCCTGCACCGCGCCGAAAATAATATTGGCGTTTTCCGCGGCGGCTTTCTGGATGATCGAAGACGCTTCGTGAACTTCATGCAGCGAGAGGCTCGGGCTGCCGCAAATGTTGATGAGAATTCCCTGCGCACCCTGAATGGAATTGTCTTCGAGGAGCGGACTCGCGATGGCGCGATTTGCGGCATCGACGGCGCGATTCGAGCCTGTGGCAACGGCGGTGCCCATGACGGCGTAACCCTGGCCGCTCATGATGGCCTTCACGTCCGCGAAGTCACGATTGATGATGCCGGGAACGGTGATGATGTCCGAAATGCCCTGCACGGCCTGGCGCAGAATATCGTCCGCGATGCGGAACGCGTCGAAGAAACTTGTGCCGCGCTCGACGGTTTCCATCAAGCGCTCGTTGGGAATCACGATGACGGTGTCCACGGCGCCAATGAGATCCTGCAGCGCCTGTTCGGCTTGCAGCATGCGGCGCTTGCCTTCAAACGCGAACGGTTTTGTGACAACGGCGACAGTGAGCGCGCCGAGTTCGCTTGCGAGCGAAGCTACTACGGGCGCAGCGCCGGACCCGGTCCCTCCGCCGAGACCGGACGTGATGAAAATCATGTCCGAGCCTTCGAGCGCTTCGATAATTTTGTCCGTATCCTCGAGCGCGGCTTTGCGGCCAACCTCGGGATTCGCGCCGGCGCCGAGCCCTTTCGTGAGCTTTGCGCCGAGCTGCAACTTTACTGGCGCTTGTGAAAGTTTGAGCGCCTGCAAATCGGTGTTCGCAGTGATGAATTCCACGCCCTCGACTTTCGCGCGGATCATGCGGTTGACGGCGTTGCAGCCGCCTCCGCCAACGCCGATTACTTTTATCTTCGCAGGAGACAGCTCCTCGCTGAAGCTCATGCGGATTCCTGTATCTTTTGCCGTCATTCGTTCCCCCCATTTCCGGCTGGTAAGACCGTTGTTGCGAAGTTTTTTCTTCGCGAAAATTTTCAAAATCGCCAATCTAAAGATTGGCCGCTACAAATACGCGCCGAAAAAACGGCGCACTTGCAGTCAAGCGCCGGCGAACATCGACTTCAACTTCGAGACGATGCCGCCGGAGCGGGCGGGCGCGTTGCGCCGCGCTTTTGCTCCGTACAAAACCAAACCGATTGCCGTCGCGTATTCCGGCTGCGCGACTTGCTCCGGCAAATCGTGAATTCCCTTTGGTTCAACGATGCGCACGGGCATGTGAAAAAGCTGTTCGGTCATTTCGTCGAGGCCGTTCAAACGCGCGCCGCCGCCCGCGAAAATAAATCCCGCGGGGATTTGTTTGAGCAAACCGGCGCGCTGCAAATCGTCGCGGATCAAAGCGAGCAATTCCTGCGCGCGCGGTTCGATGATTTCCGTGAGCATACGCGCAAAAATCGTGCGTGGCGGACGGTCCCCGACGCTGGCAATTTCAATGGAAGCGTCTTCGCGCAGAAACGCGGACGCAGCGCAACCGTAATGGCGCTTGATCCGCTCGGCTTCGGGAATTGGCGTGCGAAGGCCGACTGCAAGGTCATTCGTGAAATGATCGCCACCGATGGCGACGGCGCTGGTGTGGCGAATCACTCCGCCGCCGTAAACGATGATCTCAGTTGTGCCGCCACCAATATCGAGCAGGCAGCAGCCGAGATCGCGTTCGTCCTGCGTGAGGCACGCTTCGGAAGAAGCGAGCGGTTCGAGAACGGTGTCGCTGATCAGAATTCCGGCGCGATTTGCGGCAGTGACAAGATTTTGGGTTGCGATAGTCGAAGACGTGACGATGTGGACGTTGGCTTCGAGATGCTGGCCGACCATGCCGATGGCGTCGCGAATTCCGTCGTGGGCGTCGACGATAAATTCGTGGGGAAGAACATGAAGTACTTCGCGGTCTTCGGGAAGAGTGACGTTACGTGCGGCATCCACTGCGCGTTTTACGTCATCGCGCTCGATGTCTCGCGGGCGATTACCGAGCGTGATTCCTCCGCGGCTGTTCACGCCGCGAACGTGGCCACCGGCAACTCCGATGAGCGCGGATTCGACGGGAACGCCGGAAACGGATTCAGCTTCTTCGACGGCGCGGCGAATCGAGCTGACCGTAGAATCGAGATTGACGATGAGGCCTTTGCGAAGGCCTTTCGATTCTGCGGCGCCGAGCGCGAGAAATTTCACGGACTCTTCGACAACTTCAGCGATGAGCACACACGTTTTCGTGCTGCCGATGTCCAGCCCTACGATGTATTTGTCCTTCTTCGACAAGCCGCCGCTCCCCAGAAAAACTCTCTACTTCGACTTCTTTGTTTCGATGCGCTCGCCGCAACCGGAATTGTCCGGATTGAGGACGATCTGGCGCGTAAACTGCAAATCCACGGAGTGGACGCAGCCTGCGTTTGCCTGCCACTGCGCAAAATTATCGACCAGCATCCGGTACTTCGACGTGAAATCTCCTGAGCCGAATTTGATATTCACGGCTTGCGTGGCGTTCACGCCGGGAATTCCGGCCATCACGATGCGGACATTTTTCGGATTGGAAAGGTCCACTTCGCTGAGCTGATTGGAAGAATCCGCGTTCACAATGTTGAGGCTGCGAACGAGATCTTCGTAAATTTGCATGCGATGTCCGCGTTCCTCGCGCGGAAGAGCATCGGTTACACCAGAGACGATTGGAAAGCGCATGTCGAGATCAGCGGGACGATCAAGGATGACGCCGTACGCATCAATCAGAGCGACTTCGTTGCCGTTGCGGGCGAAGGCGATTGGAGTGCGCTCTGTGATTTCGACGCGAAGGCGATTCGGCAGAATGCGCTGCACGCTGGCGGATTCGACCCAGCCGATCTGCTCAATCTGGCTACGGCGCTTATCGAGGGGAACGGTGAGAACGCTCTTCCCGCGATCTGGATAAAAAATGTTGACGATAGATTCGCGAGGGACGGTGTGATTTCCGCCAAGATCAATTTGCTCGGTCTTGAGCAAGAGCATCTGCGGCGAGTAGAGGGCGAAGCGTGCTGCGAAAACACAAACTGTAATCGCGGCTGCGGCGATCAAAATCCAGAACGTGACACGGCGATAGAGCGACCAATTCTTGGCGCCGAATTTTTTGCGGCGAATCTCGACCGGTTTTTGGCGGCGCAAGTAGCGCGGCTCGTCTTCGACAAGCTCCGGCCGGTAGGTTTCCCGATCGGCGGTGGCGCTGCGCGGAAGTGCTTTTACGCGTTCCACACGACCACCTCGTTTTCGAGTTTTACGCCGTAAGCTTTTTCGACGCGGTCGCGCACGTCCGAGATGAGGGAGAGCATGTCCTTCGCGCTGGCATTGCCCGCGTTGACGAAGAAGTTTGCATGGCGGTCGCTAACACGCGCGTCGCCGACACTGAAGCCCTTGAGTCCCAGCTCATCAATCATGCGGCCGGCAGATGCGCCTGGAGGATTTTTGAAGATGCAGCCAGCACTTTTTTGCCCGAGCGGCTGACTAGCGCGGCGCTTTTCGTTGCAGATGCGAATTCCTTGAATTATTTCTTGATACGACTTGGAGGGTAGTTCCAGGGTCACTGCGAGCATCATATCATCGGGCGCAAAAGAAGTGTGACGATATTCAAAGGAAATTTGATCGCCTCGGAGAATTTCAATTTTGCGCGCGGTGGCCCGGTAGAGTTTGACTTCGCGGACGTAGCTGCCGATTTGCATGCCGTAAGCTCCGGCGTTCATACGAAGGGCGCCGCCGACGGTACCGGGAACGCCGATGAGACCTTCCATGCCGCCGAGGTCGTGCTTGGCACAGTAGGTAACGGTGCGACCGAGGTCGGCCGCGGCGTCGACGTGAGCAAAATTTCCATTAAGGACGATATCGGGATCGGGCTTCGCGAGTTGGAGGACGATCCAGGGCAGTTCGCCGTCGCCGACGAGAAGGTTTGAGCCACCGCCGAGAAATTTGTGGGGGATGGAGTTGTCGTCGAGCAGTCGGAGAAGACCGGGAATGGATTCGTGCTGGCGGATGAGGAGCAGATCTGTGGTGCCGCCGATGCCGAGTGAGGTGTGCTTAGAGAGAAAGACGGCGGGGCGATGCTCGACATCAAGCTCCGCGAGGCACGCGAGAAGTTGGGAATCCTTAAGACGCATGAGGCGAGGGGTGCTCCGTTCCGAGTAAGACCATAAGTTCGTTGCTCGCGCGGCTGACGTTTCCGGCGCCGATCGTGAGAATGGCGTCGGCGGGTTTCGCGTTCTTTAACAAAAATTCAATTCCTTCCTGCATGTTGCGGAAGTAATGGACATTTTTGTGGCCTGCTTCGCGAATGGCTGCGGCGAGTGCTTCGCTGGTGATGCCGGGGACAGGCGCTTCGCTGGCGGCATAAATATCGGTTAGGACGAGGATGTCTGCCTGGTTAAAGGCCTTCGTGAAATCGCCCCAAAGATGCTGCGTTCGCGTGAAGCGGTGCGGCTGAAAGAGGACGAGCAGGCGGTTGAATTTGCAACCGCGCGCGGCTTCAAGCGTTGCGCGAATTTCGGCGGGATGATGACCGTAGTCGTCGATAACGGTAACGTCGGCGACGACTCCCTTGATATCGAAGCGGCGGCCAACTCCTGTGAATTTGGCGAGGCCTTCGCGGATTAGATCTGCCGGGACATTGAGATAGAGCGCGACGGCAGCAGCGGCGGCGGCGTTGCGCACGTTGTGAATGCCTGGAGGATGAATGAGGTTGAACATGCCAAGGTCGTCGCCTTTGTAGGTGAGGCGGAATTCGCTACCGAGGCCTTCCATGGAGATGTCGCTGATGACGAGGTCGGCCTGCGTGGAAGTGCCATAAGTAATGATTGGGCGCTTGACGCTGGGGATGATGGCTTGGACGTTGGGCTCATCGAGACAGAGGATGGCGGCGCCATAGAACGGGACGCGATTGACGAACTCAACGAAGACGGACTGGATTTCTTCGAGCGAGCTGTATTGATCGAGATGTTCGCGGTCGATCGTGGTGACAACGGCAACTACAGGTGCGTAATAAAGGAAGCTGCGATCGCTTTCGTCGGCTTCGACGACGAAATATTCGCCTTTGCCGAGGCGAGCGGTGGTTCCGGCTTGATTTAGTTTTCCGCCAACGACGAAGGTTGGATCGAGATGCGCGGCTGTGAGGACACTGGCGACCATGGAAGTGGTGGTCGTTTTGCCGTGAGCGCCCGCGACGGCGATGCCGTATTTGAGGCGCATGAGTTCGGCGAGCATTTCCGCGCGGGGGATGACGGGAATTTTGCGCTTGTGCGCTTCCGCGACTTCCGGATTGTCGCTCTTGATGGCGGAAGAGACGACGACAACGTGGGCGCCTTCGACGTTTGAAGCTTTGTGGCCTTCGTGAATCGTGGCGCCAAGATTCTGTAAACGCTCCGTGGTCGGCGATGGTTTTGTATCCGAGCCGGAGACGGAATAGCCGAGCGTGAGCAAGACTTCTGCTATGCCGCTCATGCCGATGCCGCCGATGCCGACGAGATGAATGCGCTGGAAATTCCGGAAAGTGACCATCATGAGGACCGCCCTTTTAGATGTGGGCCTGCGGTTTGTTCAATCAGGTCCACGATGTCGCGCGCGGCGTTTGGCTTTCCCAAGCTGCGTGCGTTGCTGGAGAGTTGTTCGAGCTCCCGGGGCTGGTCGAGGAGAGAGAAGATTTCGGTTGTAAGGCGTTCGGCGGTCAGCTCCGGTTCGACAATCAACCGCGCGGCTTGCGCCTTAACCATTTCCTGCGCGTTGCGAAGCTGATGGCTATCCGTGGCACGCCCGAAGGGGATGAAGATGGCGGCTCGTCCGGCGGCGGCGATTTCAGCTGCGGTGATGGCTCCTGCCCGGCAAACGATGAGATCTGCCCAGGCAAAGCGTTCCGCCATGTTCGAAAGAAAAGGAACGACCTCCGCAGATGCAAATTCGCGCCGCGCGTACGCGGTGCGTACCGCATTATAGTCGCGTTCGCCAGTTTGATGCACGACGCTGAATTCGGATTTGCGTGCGGCGAGACGGTCCATGGCGTCCACGACGCAGCGGTTAATAGGAAGCGCGCCCTGGCTGCCGCCGGTGATGAGGATACGAAATGGTTTTTCGGGTTTGCGCGGCGTGATTTCGAAAAATTCTGAACGGACGGGATTGCCGGTGAGGACGGCCTTGCTGCCGAATTTTTCTGCAGTGATGGGATAGCCAGTGGCAATTTTGCGCGACATACGTGCGAGAACTTTGTTGGTAAAACCTGGCTCGGCGTTGGGTTCGAAAATGACGTTTGGAACTCCGCGAAGCCACGTGGCGAGAAGCATTGGGCCTGCAGCGTAACCGCCGACGCCGAAAGCAGCGAGGGGTTTGTGCTTGCGGACGATGCCAAAGGCATCGGCCATACCCGGAAAAAGTGTGGCGAAATTTTTCATGAGCGTGAGGCCACCTTTGCCTTTGAGTCCAGCGGCACGCAAAGTCTCGAGCGGCAATCCAGCTTGCGGCACGAGCTTCATTTCAATTCCACGTTGTGTTCCTACGAGCACGACTTCTCTTTCTGCTCCGCGCGAGAGCCATTCGCGGGCAATTGCGATTGCCGGAAAAACGTGGCCGCCTGTGCCTCCGCCCGCAATGAGCAACTTCATAGCGCGGCCTGGGCAACTTCTTCAACCGTAGGGGCGGGATATATCGTGCCCGTACGGAAAAAATTTGGGCGGCGTGGACTCATTTGCAATTCATTCCTCTTGCGCTTGCTGCGAAATATTGAGGAGCACGCCGGTGGCCAAGAGCATCACGAGCAAACTGGATCCGCCGTAGCTGACGAACGGCAGCGGAATTCCTTTTGTTGGAACCATGCCGAGCACGACCGCGAAATTGATGAGCGCCTGGCAGAGGACCATTGCGGTGATGCCGAGCGCAAGCAGGCGACCGAAACTATCCGGCGCGGAAAATGCCGCGCGCAGACCTCGCCACGCGTAAATGCCGAACAGTGCGATGACGATGATGGCGCCGATGAAGCCGAGTTCTTCGCAGATGACCGCGTAAATAAAATCGGTGTGCGCTTCCGGGAGATAGAAGAGCTTTTGTTTACTTTCCATGAGACCGACGCCGGTGAATCCGCCGGAGCCGACGGCGATGAGCGATTGCATGAGTTGAAAGCCCGCTCCTTGTGGGTCGGAATCAGGATGAATGAACGCCCACAGGCGCGCCTGGCGGTAGCTCGCACTCATGATGAGCAGGAAAAGTGCGGGAATTGCGGCCGCTGCACCTGCAGCGATCCACTTCCAGGAAAGGCCAGCGACAAAAAGAATTGCGGTGGCAACGAGAACAATGTCGACGGACGTGCCGAGGTCCGGCTGCATGAGGATAAGTCCGATGCAGACGAAGATTGGGCCGATGGCGGGGAGAATATTTTGAAGAAAATCTTTTTTCGTGAATTCGAGGCGTGCGGCGGTTTTGCGTTTTAGATCGAGAAACCAGGCTAGATACAAGATCACAGCGAGCTTGGCAATTTCGGATGGTTGAAAGCCGACCGGGCCGAAACGAATCCAGCGATGCGTAGCGTGCGATTTGTCTAGAAAGAATGCGCCGACAAGCATGAGGACAACGGCGCAGAGCGCGGTGTAAACAACGATGGGTTCGCGGAGTTTGCGATAGTCCATGCGCATGAACGCAAACATTCCCGCGACGCCGAGAACGAGCCAGACCGCCTGGCGAAGGACGAAGTAATAAGAATGGCCGTAATCGTGTTCAGCGGTGACGGCGGAAGCGCTGAAAATCATGACGGCACCGAGCAGGCAGAGACCCAGCGTTACTCCAAACAGCCAACGGTCGCTTTCTGTGCGTCGCGGCACTGCGTCACCTCTTTCCCGAAGCAGATTGGCCCGAAGCAGATTGGGCCGTGTGATTTTCCATCTCGTGAACGAGCTGTTTGAAAACACGGCCCCGATGTTCGTAATTCTCAAATTGGTCAAAGCTGGCGCAGGCGGGCGCGAGCAGAACTATGTCGCCGGGTTGCGCGGTGCGCGAGGCGATTTCGACTGCGCGTTCGATGGTGCCTGCGCGTTCGATGGCGACGCTGCCGGAGATTTGGTTTTCAATTTTTTGCGCGGCTGCTCCGATGAGCAGCGCGAGGACGGCTTTTTCGCGGAGCGGCATTTGAAGGACGGTGTAGTCGCTGCCTTTGTCCTTGCCGCCGAGAATAATCAGGATGCGGCCGGAGAATGCGTCCAGCGCGTTAAGAGTGGCGTCGACGTTTGTGGCTTTCGAATCGTTGTAATAGCGGACACCGTTGTGCTCGGCGACAAATTCGAGGCGATGTTCGACCCCGGCGAAAGAGCGAACTCCCTTTTCGATTTCCGCGGGACGTGCTCCGACGAGACGGGCAGCGATCGTTGCCGCGAGGACATTTTCGAGATTGTGTGCGCCGGGAAGTGGAATCGCCGATTGCTTAAGTATCATGTCTTCTTCGCCGTGATGGCGGAAGACAATTTGATCATTTATCAGAAAAGCGCCTTGCGCGACGCGCTGCTTGCGGCTGAACCAGAAGACTTTTGGTTTTGTTGGAGCGTAGGGCGTGCTGGCAGGATCATCCGCGTTGAGGATTGCAAAATCGTTTGTGGTCTGGTTTTCGAAAATGCGCGCTTTGGCTGCGCCATAGGCTTCCATCGAGCCGTGGCGGTCGAGGTGGTCGGGCGTGAGATTGAGGAAGACACTGATGTTTGGCCGGAAAGTTTCGATCCATTCGAGCTGGAAACTGCTGAGTTCGGCGACAGTGACGGTTTGATCGGTGGTTTGTTCGACTACGCCGATGAGCGGTGTGCCGATATTTCCCGCAAGAAGTGTGGAAAAGCCGGAATTTTTTAGAATGTGTTCGATGAGAGAGGTCGTGGTGGTTTTTCCGTTCGACCCGGTGATGCCGATGAGGCGGCCGTTCAAAAAACGGTCTGCAAGTTCGATTTCGCTCCAGATGGGAATGTTTTGGGCGCGCGCAAATTTGAGGATGTCGGAATCAGCAGGGACGCCGGGGCTTGGAACAACAAGATCTTTACCATCGAGAATTTTTTCGTTATAGCCGCCGAGCTGAAGAGAGACTCCGGCTGCGCGGAGTTTAGCTGGTGTTTCGGAAAGATCGGATTCCGTGCGCGTGTCGGTTGCGGTGACCGAGGCACCGTGGGAGGCGCAGAAGAGTGAAGTCGCAACGCCGGTGCGCGCGAGGCCGATGACCAGAATTTTCTTTCCGCCCAGGTCGAACATGCTCATTCCAATTTTGCGATTGCACCTCAGGGGCTAAAGCCCCCTGGGTCTTTCGCATTTCGGCGCGGCTAAAGCCGTGCCCTGCTAATTTCAAACAACCACCTAACGCAGTTTCAGCGTCGTTAACGCAAACAACGCGAAAACCAGGGCAGCGATCCAAAAACGGACGATGACTTTGGATTCGCTCCAGCCCATCAATTCGAAATGGTGATGGATCGGCGCCATACGGAAGATTCGCTTTCCGCGCAATTTGAAAGAGCCTACTTGCAGAATCACGCTGAGCGCTTCAATAACGAAAACTCCACCGACAAAAAAAAGCAGGACTTCCTGTTTGATAATGACCGCGATGACACCGAGTGTGCCACCGAGTGAAAGCGAACCGACGTCGCCCATGAAGACTTCCGCAGGATGCGCGTTATACCAAAGAAAACCGAGCGAAGCGCCGACCAGTGCGCCGCAAAAGACAGTGAGTTCGCCGACGCGAGGGATGTATTGAATTTCGAGATAATTCGCCCAGCGATAGTTGCTGCTGACATAGGTGAGGACGGTGAGCGCACCGGCGGCGATGACAGTGCAGCCGATGGCGAGACCGTCGAGACCATCGGTGAGATTGACAGCGTTCGAAGAACCCGCGATGACGATGGCGATAAAAATTAGAAACGGCAAGAAAGCAAACGGCCAGAAATTTTTGGAATTGACAAGCGAGTGAATGACGAGATCCGGGTGCATGCGCTTTAAGAACGGCAGGACGAGCTGCGTGGAGTATGCGCTGTACGTCGCGAGAACGAGCAGGGAAGCACCGACGATAAGGCTGATAAGAATTTGAAGAGAAAATTTGCGTTTGGCGGTAAGGCCGAGATTTTGCCGCTTTGAAACTTTCGCGTAGTCATCGATGAAACCGATGGCAGCGAAGGCGAGCAGCGCAAAGAGTGCGATCAACACGAAGGCGTTTGCCAAATCGGCCCAGAGCAAGACCGGAACAGCGGTGGAAAGAACGATGAGCACGCCGCCCATAGTGGGCGTACCGGCTTTTTTCTTATGCTCTTGCGGCCCTTCTTCGCGGATGTACTGACCGATTTGCAGTTCACGCAGCTTACGAATGAGCCATGGCCCGAAGACGAGCGCGAGAAACATTGCCGTCAAACTCGCGTAGACGGTTCGGACGGTGATGTAGCGAAACACGTTGAGGGGGCTGAAGTAGCGCTGAAAAACGTGATAGAGGAGGTAGTAAAGCATGCTAGTGCCGAACCTCCTCGCGAGGCGCATCAGTAGCGGCGTGCGCGGAAATCAGGGCTTCGACGATGCGCTCCATTTTTACACCGCGTGAACCTTTGACGAGAAGCAAATCACCCGGCTGGAAGAATTGTTGAAGGAAAACGCCTGCTTCTTCAGACGAAGCGAAAAATTTTATGCGCGTGCGATTGAAGCCCGCCGCAACAGCGCCTTCGATGATTTGTGAGGCATCGCCTGCAACACCGATGATCCAGTCCACTTTTCCTGATTTTGCGGCGAGCGCTCCCGCTTCGCGGTGGAGGTCGGCACTTGTCGTGCCAAGTTCGCGCATTTCTCCGGCGGCGAGAATGCGGCGCTGAAAACCGGGTGTTGCCGCAAGGAGAGCGGTCATCGCGTGAAGAGCTGCGGGGCTCGAGTTGTAACTGTCATTGATGAGTGCCGCTCCGTTTGAAAAACGCAAAAGTTCGCCGCGCATGGATGGCGCACGCATCGTACTAAGCACAGCTTGCGCTTCCGCCGCGCCGATTCCCCATACGCTTGCAGCCGCCAGTGATGCAAGGGCATTCGCAATCACGTGCCGACCGGGCAAAGAAAGCTCCAAACGCACGCGGCCTTCCGGGCTGACGAAATCAAACGCCGAGCCGAGCGCGCCGCGATCTTCGATTGCTTGCGCGCTGAAGAACGCGGGCTGTTCGATTCCGTAAGTCAGCACGCGGCCGGGCGCAAACGCGCCAAATGCAGCGACGCGCGGGTCATCCGCATTCAATACGGCGGTCGATTCGCGACCGTTCAATCCTTCAATCAATTCGCGCTTAGCGAGCGCAATTTCGTCTATCGACGAAAAAAATTCTAAGTGCGCCGGTGAAACACGCGTCACGACGCCAACATCGGGCCGCGCAATTTCCGCGAGGCGAGCGAGTTCGCCGCGACGCGACATTCCCATTTCGAGCACAGCAGCTTGATGCGTCTCTTCGAGCTTGAACAACGTCAACGGCAGCCCGTACTCGTTATTAAAATTCCCTTCCGACTTCAAAACGCTGAGCCGCGTGCCAAGCAGTGCCGCCAGGATCTCTTTTGTCGTGGTCTTGCCAACGGAGCCCGTGACGCCGGCAATTTTCCCGCCCCATGCTTCGCGTACTTTGCGGGCAAGCTGCTTGAGCGCGACAAAGGTGTCCGCCACGGCGATGCAGCGGCCGCGCACGGCTTCGGGGTAACTTGCCAAGCGGTCCTGCGCCACCACGGCCGCAAGAGCGCCGTTCGCCAGAACGTCCGCAACGAAAGTGTGTCCGTCATGACGCGGTCCGTGAATGGCGACGAACAGCTCTCCAGCGCGAATCGCGCGAGAATCAATCGAGACGCCGGCCACCCGGGCCATGGGGTCGAGCCCCGCTCCCGGCCGGGTATCCAAAGCGCCAGCCATCTGTGCAATCGTCCACCGCATAAGTGCCTCAAAGAGTTCGACTTAAACCAACTGCCACGGTTTCGTTTGTGTGTCACCGGGTTGAGGGTTCCTCCTTTTCGGAAGCTGACTCTTGGCCATCCCGAAACCACGGGATTCCAGCGTCCTCACCCTACCCGTAACATCACTACCAGGCAAAGCGCGCTAGGTGCCAAACCCCTTGCCCGGGCCAGCTTCTGGAGGAGGTTCCTCTCCATACCCACGATCGCGCAGCGCTCGCTGAGCCTGCTCGCAGTCGTCCCAAGGCAAAGTCGCATCGGCCAGAGCTTGATAGTCTTCGTGGCCTTTTCCGGCGAGAAGGACGATGTCGCCTTCGCGCGCTTCGTCAATCGCCATGCTGATCGCTTTTTCGCGGTCAGGTTCGATCAAATATTTTCCGCTCGTTTTTTGCAGACCGACGACAACGTCGCTGATGATTTTTAGAGGATCTTCCTGGCGCGGATTGTCGTTGGTCAGAATGGTGAGATCGCTCAAGCGGCCGGAGACTTCGCCCATGACGGGACGCTTAGTGCGGTCTTTTCCGCCGCCGCAGCCGAATAGCGTGATGACACGGCCCTTGGGATTCAGCTCGCGGGCAGTACGGATGAGATTTTCGAGCGCGTCGTCCGTGTGCGCGTAATCCACGATGACGAGAAACGGCTGGCCGAGCGCAACCTGCTGGAAGCGGCCGGAGACGCTGGCCAGATTCTTGACTCCCTGCTCGATGGTTTCGTTCGAAAGCCCGAGCGCCTGCGCCGCACCAATTGCGGCAAGCAAGTTATAAACATTGATGCGCCCTACGAGCGAGCTGACGATTTGCAACTTGCCATTGGGCGTGTTTGCCGTGAATGCGAGCCCGGAGAAATTGAGTTGGAATTTTTTGGTGTTGATGTCGGCGGATTGTTCGATGCCGTAAGTGACGCTGGATTTTGCGATGCCGCTGAGGCGTGAGCCGTATTCATCGTCGGCATTTAAGATGGCGACTTCGGCTGGACCGGCGCCAGTGCCTTCGAAGAGGCGGCGCTTTGCGGCAAAGTACTCTTCAAACGTTTTGTGAAAATCCATATGCTCGCGCGTAAGGTTTGTGAAGATGGCGGTTTGAAAGTGACAGCCCCACAAGCGGTCCATCATGAGCGAATGGGAACTGGCTTCGAGCGTGGCAAATTTTCCGCCGGCGTCTCGAATTTCGGCGAAGAAACCTTGTAGATCGATAGATTCTGGTGTGGTATTCGGCGCGGGATAATCGCCGAGCGGCGTGTGATAGGCGATAGTGCCGAAGAGGCCGGTTTTTGCTCCTGAGGCTTTGATAATGGAATCGATCAGCGATGTGGTTGTCGTTTTGCCGTTGGTGCCGGTGACGGCGACGAGTTGCAGTGCGTTCGCAGGATGACCGTAGAAATTTGCGGCAGCGATGGCAAGCGCTTTGCGCGCAGCGGGAACTTGAATCCAGGAAACACTGTGGGGCAGCGATGGCGGCGCGGCGGCTTCGCTGACAACGGCAACAGCGCCGCGTGAAACGGCGTCACGCGCATATTTAGCGCCATCTTCTTTCGCGCCTTGCAATGCGAAAAAAAGCCCTTGTGGATGCGCTTTGCGCGAATCGCATGCGACGTTGCGAATCACAATCGCAGACTGCACCTCAGTAAGTGTTGCGCCGGTGCCGTTGAGCAACGCGTCGAGCCTCTGCGCCGCGTTCTGCGGCTTGCCACCCACACCATCTTTTGAACCTGAGCCCGCTTCGTTCACCAGAGTCTTTTCTTTCTCCTGAATTCCAATTGTCATCCTAATTCCTGGTCTTTGCACGATTTAGAGTGTGTGTTGCGTTCCCCTTCGGGGGTGCTGCATCAAACCGCACTGTAATTTTTGCTCCGCGGCGGACTTTTGCTCCGACGGCGGGCGACTGATCTTGAGCAAGGCTGCTGCCAATCAAAACGGGATTCAAACCGAGGCGCAGACAGGTTTCCGTAACTTCGCGCACGGTTTTGCCGTGAAAATCCGGAACCGCGATATCGCCGCCTTCGTCGAGAGCAACCGTTACACTGGGTGGCGCCGGTTCTTTCTTTGGAAGAGCTTCGGATTTCGGCTGCTCTTCCAGATTGATGGGATTGAAATCGTTGAGCGAGGTGTCTGGCGCTTCTTCGATGTCTTTGTAAGAGGCTTGCACGAGTTTTGCTGTTACAGGCACATCGCGCGGCACATCCAGGTATGGCAGTACCTGCTCGGCGATACGCTTGAAGACCGGCGCGGCAGTCACCGTCGCTTCGTGCAAGCCAACGGGTGAGTCGAGCGAAACGAGAATCGTCACAGCAGGATTATTGATTGGCGCAAAGCCGGTGAAGGACGCGATGAATTGGGTTGGGGAATAGCGCTTGGTATTTGGATCAATCTTTTGTGCGGTGCCGGTTTTGCCTGCGGCTGTCCAGCCATCGAGTCGCGCGTATTTTCCTGTGCCGCCCGGACTCAGGATGACTCCTTCCATCAGTTTGCGAACAGTCGCGGCAGTTTCCGGACGAAGAACTTGACGCGGTTCCGGCCGAGCGACATCTCCGGAATAAAGGAGTTGGTCACCTTTGCGGACTTCCGAAACCAGGTACGGCTTCCGCAACATTCCGCCATTGGCAATTGCAGAGACGGCTGTGACGAGTTGAATCGGCGTCACGCCGACTTCCTGCCCCATGGAAATTGCGCCGATGGAAATGCCGGACCAGGTATCGAGTTTGCCCACCATGCCGCGGCTTTCCCACGGTAATTCAATGCCTGTCTGCTGGCCGAATCCGAATGCGCGAATGTATTCATAGAATTTAGGTGCACCAAGCCGCAGCGCAATCTTGATGGTGCCGACGTCGCTCGATAGCGCGAGGATGTCCGATACGGTCAGCATGCCGAACTTTTTGTGGTCATGAATCTTGTGACCGGAAAGAATGACGGCGCCGTTTTCGCAATCGAAGACTTCATCGGGCCGCGTGAGGTTCTGATCGAGAGCGGCGGCAAGGGTGATGAGCTTGAACGTGGAGCCCGGCTCGTAAATCCCGCTCACTGCGGAATTCATTCGCGTTTCGGGTTTCACTTCCCCAGGCGAGTTCGGATTGAAGTTGGGCCAATTCGCCAGTGCAAGGATTTCTCCGGTGTTTGGATTCTGAATGATGACAGTGCCCGCCATCGCGTGCGTGCGGGCGATCGCAGCGGCAAGTTCGCGTTCAGCGATGTACTGAATTTTTGTATCGAGCGTAAGTACGACGTTCGCGCCCTCGTCGCGTTTCGCCTGTTCACCGTCAAACCAGCGCTGCTTCGCGTCGGCCATGACCAGGATTCGATCGCCTTTGCCACGAATCTGTTTGTCCAACTGGAACTCAAGCCCGCTGGTCCCCTTCTCGTCCAGATTCACAAAACCAAGAACGTGCGCCGCGAGATCACGATTCGGATAGAAGCGCTCGTTTTCCTTCATGGTGTAAATGCCCTTGAGGTTCAAGGCCTTCACTGCATCGGATTTTTCCGGCGGCAGTTTGCGCGATACCCAAACGAACGTGTTGCCGGAATCGAATTTTGCCGCGAGAATTTCGCGGGGAATATCGAGCACGCCAGAGAGTAAACGCGCTGCCTGTTCCTTGTTGTCTGCGAGCTCCGTGGGAATCGCGTAAGCGGATTCGACTTCCGTGCTCATCGCAAGCGGGTGCATGTTGCGATCAAAAATCGCGCCGCGCTTGGGAGTGATTTCAACCGTGCGCTGCTGTTGGCGATGCGCGCGTGTGAGGTAATAGGAATGTTCGACGAGCTGCAGAAAGCCCAAGCGGACGAAAACTGCCGCCACCCAGAGCACCATGCATCCGGCGACGATCAGTAATCGGAGTTGAACACGATTTTCCCGCATTTATGGTCCAGGCCGGACGTCGTTTCCGCCAAACTCGACTCTCATACACGGTCTCCCGCCTGGAGGCGCGAAGGGAGAGACAACTATTGCACGTGATTCCTGCGTGTGAACCGCACGGAAGCCACTTGCGCGCCGCTCGGCACGTCGTATTCGCGAACCTGATCCGGAAGCGGCTGCGTGAGTCCCAGCTTCAAGCGCGCAATCTGGTCAATGCGGCCAGGCCGGCTGAGCGTAGCGATATTCAATTTCAGTTCGGAATTAAGCGCTGCCGCCTGTGCTTGTTTCTGCTTCAGCTCTTCGAGCTGAAAGCTCAGATCAATGCAGCGAAAGTGCTGGAAGATGTAGAACATGCAGCAAAGAGCAATTGCGCCACCGAGTGCGGCCGTTCTGTAAAAATTCTTCAGCTTTACGGGTTCCACATGCCGCACGAGCCGCGAATTATCAATCCGCTTCACCGTACGAAATTCCGTCATTGGTACTGATTTCTTTTTCATGACTCAGACTCTTTCCGCGCACCGCAACTTCGCACTTCGCGATCTTGGGTTCGCCCGCTCTTCTTCTTCGCTGGGACGAATCACGTGTTTTGTCAAAATCTTCAGCGTTCCTTGACGCTCGCCTTCCTTGAAGGCTTCCTTGACCATGCGGTCTTCACCGGAGTGATACGTCAGAAATACGAGACGCGCTCCTGAATTCATTGTGGCGGGGGTCCGAGAAAGAAACTGCCCGAGTGCCTCCAACTCTCGATTCACCGCTATCCGCAGCGCCAGAAACGTTTTTGTTGCGGGATGCAGTTTCTGCCTTCCCCATTGCTTTCGGGCCCCTGCCACAACCGTTGCCAGGTGCGCGGTATCGCGAATCGGCCTCGCGCGCATTACTGCCCTGGCGATTCTTCTGGAATCGTGCTCATCCGCTCCGCGGTAGAGCAAATCGGCCAATTCCTTCTCCGGCCAGCGATTCACAATTTCATCCGCCGTCAGCTCACCGGCGTCACTCATACGCATGTCCAGTGGGCCGGCTTCGCGAAACGAAAAGCCGCGCTCCGGCCGGTCAAGCTGCATGCTCGAAACTCCCAAGTCGGCCAAGACCCCGTCCACCTTCGGAATCCCCAACTCGTGTACGACCTCCGCAATCCTTGAGAACGGAGATAAAACGCAGCTCACTTTCGAGCCGAACTTCGCCAGCCGCTCCTGTGCGATCTGCAGCGCCAGTGCGTCCTGGTCCAGGCTGATCAACTGGCCCGTGTCCAGCTTTGCGGCGATGGCTTCCGAATGACCGGCTGCTCCTAGCGTGGCGTCTACGTAGATTCCGTCCGGTCTTATTCGTAGCCATTCGAGCACCTCTTGCAACAGCACCGGCGTATGCGGCGCGTTCACGCTCGCACGCCTTAAATCCCAAGATCTTCGAGCGCCTTGAAGTCTTCCTCGGTGAATGGATCCTTGTTCATGTCGTCCATCACTTTGTCGTGATTCATCACTTCCAGGTAGTCCAGCGCGCCGAATACGTCGACTTCGCCCGTGGTCTTTGCTTTTTCCCGCAAAATCGCCGGCAGCAGCACTCTTCCCTGCGCATCCATCTCTGCCATCTGCCCGTAATAGCTCGTGTGCATCAGAAACTTTCTCTTCGCCTGATTTTGCGAGGAAACCTTTGAGAGCTTTTCCTCGATTGCCTGCCACACACTAATCGGATAAATCCTTGCTGAATCACCCGTAGGACTAGTGATATAAAATTGATTTCCGAATGCTTTTAGCTGGTCCAGATACACGGCGGGTATCTTCAGACGACCCTTCTCGTCTACCTTCGCTGGATTGTTGCCGCGCAGGTTCATTTGCCCGTCGTTTCATGGAGTGCGGATTTTGACGATGAGCCCTCAACCCGGCGTTCTTAGTGCCGATTTCGGTAAAGAAGTGGTTTCTGTTGCCCCAGATGACCACGTTCGCTCACAGCCCTCTAAATCCGACCAGCTTGCCCTACTTTGGACCCTTGCTACCCACTACACTCCACTTTCTGCCACATATTAAGGATGTTTAGAAACAAGTCAAGAGAAATCCTGCGAATTTGTGAAAATAGTTGCGGGAGTGTGCGCGATTGTGATTCGACGGAGAGTGCTACTGCAGATTGTGGTTAATTTTGTTTGCGGCAACTAGAGTTTGGGGTGCATATTCGCCGCGTTTTCGCCATTCGCTTCGCCGGCGCGGCATCATTCTTATTTGCTTCGGCCTTGGCGCGTGCTATTCTCTGCTTCGTCCAGTGAAGTTCACAAATCCCGGAGGAACCTGATCATGGAATGGACGACCCCGCAGCACCAAGAAATCGATCTGAATTGCGAAGTCAGCTCGTACGCCAACGCAGAGCTCTAACCGGCTTCGCTGTAAACTTTCAGGGACGCGCAAATGCGCGTCCCTATTTTTTTATCTGTAGGTATTGGCTACCCACTCCTCAGGACGTTTTCCATGCGGATTAAGATTCTCGGCTCGGCGGCTGGCGGCGGCTTCCCCCAGTGGAACTGCGGCTGCCGAAATTGCACAGGACTTAGAAAAAGTGCGATAAAGGCGACACCGCGCTCGCAGACGCAAATCGCGGTAGATGCAAATCCGGAATATACGCAGCGGACTCACTGGGCGCTCATCAACGCGTCTCCAGATTTGCGGACGCAGATTTTGGCGACCCCGGAGCTTTCCCCAATCGCTTCGACGAGCAATTCGACACCGATATACGATGTGTTTTTGACGAGCGCGGATGTCGATTCGCTCGCGGGACTTTTACATTTGCGCGAATTTCAAGGATTCCGCATTCATTCGACGCCATCGGTGCGCCGAATTATGGACGAAGAGAATTCCATTTTTCGCGTGCTTGGCCGGGCGACTCCACCGGTACAGTGGTATTCCCTTCCCATCACTTCGGAGTTTTCGCCTACGCGAATTCCTGAACCAAACGAAGCTCCCCAATTTCACGTGCGCGCTATCCCAGTGGGGAATGACTTTCCCGACTACGTTGGCGAAAAATTGCGCCAGCAGTTGCATCCGAAAGAGGCTGTCGTTGCATTGGATCTGGAATATCGTGGGAAGCGCATCTTTGTTGCGCCTTCCTTTCCAGGCCGTGACGGCAATTGGAAAAAATGGGCGCTTGCGAGCGATCTGGTTTTGCTGGATGGAACATTCTGGAGCGATGACGAATTGAAACGAGCCGGTCGCGGAAAGAAAACTGCGCGGGAAATGGGTCATGTTCCTTTGTCCGGCCCTGACGGCATGCTGGCGCAATATCCAAAAGGCGGCAAGGGACGGAAGATTTTGCTGCATATTAACAACACAAACCCAATCCTGATTGAAGATGGTCCGGAGCATCGCTCCGCGCTGGATGCCGGATTTGAAATTGCCTACGATGGAATGGAGATACAGCTGTGAATCCTTCCGAAAGACCGTTGCTCTCCGAATCTGATTTCATTGCCGGATTCACCACGATTGGGGAAGAGCGCTATCACCATCAGCACCCGTTTCATGTGCTGATGCATGAGGGTTCGCTGACGCGCGGGCAGCTTCAGGCGTGGGCGCTGAATCGCTACTACTATCAGAGCCATATCCCGATTAAGGATTCGATGCTGTTGGCACGAAGTGAAGATCCAGTATTTCGAATTGCATGGCGCAAACGGCTCGTGGACCATGACGGCGAGCACGGGATTGTTGGCGGGATTGAAAAGTGGCTGCACCTTGTGGAGGCGGCTGGTTTGCCACGTATTCAGGCCATTCGCGGCGAGGGAATTCTTCCTGCTACGCGTTACGCTGTGGAAGCATACGTTCATTTTGTGTCGCGCAGTTCACACCTAGAGGCCGTTGCGTCTTCATTGACAGAATTATTTTCAAAGAAACTGATCACGTTGCGCATGGATCGCTTGCGCGAATTTTATCCCTGGATGGCAGAGGGGCTCGACTATTTTCAAGGGCGGCTTACACAAGCACCGGAGGATGCGGAGTTCGCGTTGTCGTGGGTGGTGAAAAATGCGCGCACTCGCGAAGAGCAAGATGCTGCGCACAACGCGTTGAGGGCGAAGTGCGATATTCTCTGGGCAATGCTTGATGCGCTTTATTTTGCTTATGTGCAGCCAGGCTGGCCACCTCCGGGCGCGTTCAAGCCAGAAGAAGCGTCCTGATGGCGATTGAGCTGAATAGCAGGCCGCAGCTCGCACCGGGCTGCAGGCTCGGGGAAAATAACAATCAGCGCGTGTTGCTTATGCCGGAACGTGCGTTGCGGCTGAATGGCCCGAGCCTGGAAATCGTCACGCGCTGCGACGGCAAGCATACCGTCGCGCAAATCGTCGCTGACTTACAGAAGCTTTACTCAAAAGCCGAACCTCACAAAGTTGAGTCAGACATTTTGGGCTACCTTTCACTCCTGCAAAACGAGCGAGCGCTGGATTTTGTGGTGTAGCGAAACTAGTTCTTCGGCTGTCCGGCGGTAGTGTCTTTGGCAGATTCTTTGACGCGCTTCGCTTTAATCGTTACCGCTACCTTCCATTCGCCCCCATCCTCCCTTTTGTACAGCGTCTGAGTGAAGGAATTCTGCGCAAAACCTGAAAACACTTCTTTTAATTCGGCTTGTTTTCCGTTTTGTTCAAAGTGCTGGCGCAGAACGAGATCGTTGCCTTCCCATTTGCCACCTCCATTCATGGGAGTGCATCCGCCGGCGGTTCCGTTGTCGCACCACAGAATCTGATAGGCCTTTCCAGAATCGTCCCACCAATAAATGCCTAAACCGGAAATTTCGCCCTCGGTTCCCGTCGAGTGATATCTCTCGACGAACGAGTGTTTGCCGGGCCCACGATAAAATCTTTCTATGCCACGACCGTCTTTGCCTTCCTCGCGTTTCGCATTTCCGGGAAGCGTGATTTGGATGGACCACCTTCCTTCGAAAACAGCGGCAAGTTTAGCGATGGGATCATTTCTGGCCGCCGTGCCTTGCCCAAGTGTTGGAATTGCCAGCGCAACCGCGCAGGAAAGAACCAGTAGGACTCTTCGATTCATCGCACCTCCGTTCATCGCTTGAACATGGATTAAGGTTGTAGCTCACTCCTTGCGATAAGGGAATCGAGTTATTGTACGTCGCGGCTTGCCCTGCGGTGGCTCTCCACGCGACGATAGGTAGGGAGTTCGAATGGCTTCCGCAAACCCACTTGCGCTCGTTTGTGAATTGACGCACCGGTGCCCGCTACATTGTGTCTATTGCTCCAACCCGCGCGAACTTGCCGCACGCTCCACTGAGCTTTCCACGCAATCGTGGACTTCTGTTTTTCGCCAGGCGGCCGAGCTTAGTGTGTTGCAGGCGGACTTCACCGGCGGCGAGCCGCTGGCGCGAACGGACATCGTTGAACTTATCCACGCTGCTCGTACTGCGGGGCTGTACGTCAGCCTGATTACTTCCGGCTTACCGCTGGACGAAGCGAAGCTAGACGCGCTTGTCGCGGCTGGTCTCGATCACTTTCAGCTCAGTTTTCAAGGTTCAACGGAGCAAGTCGCCGAAGAGATTTCAAACACCAAAACACATGCGCAGAAGCTTCGAGTTCTCCATTGGCTTAAATCGCGTCGCGTTGCAGTCACGCTGAATTTCGTGCTTCATCGCCATAATCTCCATCAAATGAAAGAAATGCTCGCGATCGCGGAGTCGTCCTCAGCGACTCGCATCGAATTTGCCAACGTTCAATATTACGGCTGGGGTTTTGTCAATCGCGAACTGCTTCTTCCGACGCGAGCACAGCTCGAACAATTTTTGGTTGATGTAAAAGCTGTCGAAGAACGCATGCGCGGAAAAATCCGCGTCGAATATGTTGTGCCAGATTACTACGCGAAGTATCCAAAAGCGTGCATGGGCGGCTGGGGCCGCAAAGTGATGCTGATTACCCCGAGCGGAGACGCGCTTCCCTGCCATGCAGCTGGCGTAATTCCGGGTATGAGTTTCGAGAACGTGAAAGTGAGATCGCTCCGTGAAATTTGGGAAGCAAGCGAAGCCTTCCAGAAATTTCGCGGAGAATCTTGGATGCAGGAACCTTGCAAATCCTGCGATCGCCGTGCGCATGACTTCGGCGGCTGCCGCTGCCAGGCGTTGCTCATCGCGGGCGATGCAACGGCAACGGATCCCGTATGTTCCCTTTCGCCCAATCGCGCGAAAGTCGACGCAGTGCTCAATGAAATGCGGGCGCTGAAGCCAGCGCTCAAATCCGAATTTGCTTACCGCACTAATCCCTCCTGAAGGATCTCTGTTGTAGAATGCCGTTGCAAATTCCGTTTTGAAGGAAAGCTATGATCCCAAACAAATTCTTCGCGCGAAATTTCGTCGTTTTAGTCGGGCTGTTTGTCGCGTCGTCAGTCGTATCGGCGCAATCGACTTACCAACCTTCTCCAGAAAACTTAAAAGCACGGCAGGAGTTTCAGGACGCAAAGTTCGGTATGTTCATTCATTGGGGTGTTTACAGCGTGCTCGGCGATGGCGAATGGGTGCTCCACAATCGCAAACTGCAATTGCACGACTACGAGCGCTTGCCTAAATTCTTCGACCCAGAAAAATTTGATGCCAAAACGTGGGTCGCCCTCGCCAAGGCAGCTGGGATGAAGTACATCACAATTACTTCTCGGCATCACGACGGTTTTGCGATGTTCGATTCCAAAATGTCGGATTGGAATATCGTTCAACGAACTCCCTATGGAAAAGATCCACTGAAACAACTCGCGGATGAAGCGCATAGGCAAGGGATCAAGCTTTTCTTCTACTATTCGCAACTCGATTGGCACAATCCGGATTACTTTCCACGCGGGAGAACGGCCTGGGACAATGGCAGGCCTGACAAAGGCAACTGGAATGCTTATCTCGATGACTACATGGACGGCCAGTTGCGTGAGTTGCTTACGAACTACGGTGCGATCGCAGGAATCTGGTTCGACGGCATGTGGGACAAGCCGGACGCCGACTGGCATCTCGACAAGACTTACGCACTGATTCATCAGCTTCAACCGGCAGCGCTTATCATTCCGAATCATCACCAGGCGCCAAAGCCCGGTGAAGACGTGCAAACTTTTGAACGCGATCTTCCGGGAAGAAACACGGCTGGCTTCAACACAACTTACGTCAGCGATGCGCTCCCTCTCGAAAGCTGCAACACGCTCAACGGGTCCTGGGGCTTCGACATCGGCGACACCAAATACAAATCGCCTGAGGAAGTGGAAGAGATGCTGGTCCGCGCGGCGGGAAATAATTCAAATCTTCTTTTGAACATCGGCCCGCTACCCAGCGGCGAAATTCAGGAAGAATTTCAGACTCGCCTCCGCACAGTCGGCGAATGGCTTGGAAAGTATGGCGACTCCATCTACGGCACGCGCGGCGGCCCGCTCGCTCCCGCCGATTGGGGCATCACCACCTGGAAGGGAAACAAAATCTACGTTCACGTCTTGAAGTGGAACGCGCCGCTACTCGCCCTTCCGCCAATTCAGAAATCCATCAGCGGAGCGCAAGAACTTGTCTCAGACGCAAAAGTGGAAGTCACGCAGACGGGCAACGGCGTCGTACTTAAATTGCCTGAAGCAGCAAAGGGTCAAGTCGACCGCGTCATCGTTTTGACTGTGAACTAAGCTTTCGCTTCGAGCGGTTTCGCGCTTCGCGCCCACGGCACTGCGCGCCAGAAGTAAACCAGGCTTCCGAGCAAACAGATCGCTCCGAAGAATGCGACCGTTGCAGGCGCTCCGAATCGCTTGGCCAGTCCTCCCGCGATCAACGAGCCAATCGGCTGCACGCCCATGAACATGGTGGCGTAAACGGCCATCACGCGGCTGCGCAACTCATCCGGCACGCGATTTTGTACCGTGGTGTTTGTCGCTGCCATTTGGGACGTAGCTGCAAATCCAAAGATAAAAAGAATCACAGCCGAAACCCAGAACCAGCGCGACTGCGAAAAAACGATCAATCCAAGCGACGCGACAAGGAACATTGTCCCAACCCAAGTCAGCATGCCTTTGTATTTGGTACGCGCCGCGAATTGCAGTGCTCCGAGCACCGCTCCGATTCCCGATGCGCTCATCAGCAATCCGAGTCCACGCGCATCGCGATGCAAAACATCCTTCGCGAAAACGGGCATGAACGTGGTGAACTGCAATCCAAAAAAACTCAGCATGCTGAGCAAAATCAGCACGGAGCGAATTACGCGGTCGCCCATCGCAAAACGAAATCCCTGCAACAGACTCTGCCATGGTGAATGCGTCGCGCCCTGTTCGTCCTGTGGCGGGATGCGCATGGCAAGCAACGCGATGATTACCGCCAGAAAGCTGAGCCCGTTCACGAAAAAGCACCAGCCTTCGCCAATCAATCGAATGGAAAAGCCGGCGATTGCAGGGCCGACAACTCGTGCTCCGTTGAATATCGAGGAGTTCAAAGCAATCGCATTCGGCAAATCCGATTTGCCGACCATGTTCACAAAAAAAGACTGCCGGATCGGGACATCGAAAGCGTTAACGATTCCCTGCAACAGTCCAACGATGATGACGACCCAAGCGCCGCGCCTGTCGTGGATTTTGTGCATAAGCGTCAGCGCCGCGAGCAGAAACGCGAGGACCATTGAAACAACCTGCGTCGCAATCACGCCGCGGTGACGGCTGTACCGGTCGCCCACATATCCACCGACCGACGACAGCAACAACATCGGAATTTGACTCAGGAAGCCGAAAACTCCGAGCAGAGCAGCGGAGCCTGTCAGCTGGTAAATGAACCATAATTGCGCCGTGTTCTGAACCCACGTGCCGCAGAGCGAAACAAGCTGTCCGCCGATGAACAACTGAAAATTGCGATGTTTTAATGCGCGGAAACGGGAAGAGGAAATGCTGGCGCCGGCTTCATCCAAACCAATTGCGCTTCGGCCCGTGGCCAAAATCTTCTCCCCAGAGGATTCGATGCGGCAAAAAGAGAATAGTCACGATGACGCGTTTTCCGCGTTCGTGTCAACCGCTCCCTATTGTCTCTGATTTTAATTTGCGAGAGTGCGTTCAGCAAACTGCAACTTATTCGTGCGGCTCATCCGGCGTGCCGCCCACATGTAAGTGGCTCAAATCCTGCAGCATCGCCTTATCCTCTTCGTTCATGCCGCGAGTAAAGTTCGGATCAGCTAGATGCTGATTGCGAGCAGATTCCGGCATATTCTGCAATACGCTAAGCCGACTCTGAATCGCTTTTTGCCGACTCGGAGGCAACTGCTGCCACTTCGGGAGAACTTCATTCTTGATGTGATTTCGCTGTTCGGGCGTCATCCGATCCCAAACCCCTTTGTTGTCCTGGATTCGCTGTTTTTCTGCAGGGGTCTTTTTTTCGTAATCTCGGTAATTATTAAGTGTCCGCTGCTTTTCTTGCGGATTCAAACTGTTGAAATTTTTCGGCTGATTCACTGGTGGCCGATTCGGATTCTGCTGATTCCGCGCGCGCTCCGGCGGGCGATTCGTGTTCGGAGCGACATTCTGATTTGACGCAGGCGGACGATTCGGATTGTTGGCGTTGCGCTGCTGCTGTTGTTGCCGCTCCTGCCGCCGTTCCTGGCGCTGTTCCTGCTTGGGTTTCGGCGGCCGGTTCTGCGCTCCCGCAGGAAAAACCATAGCCGCGCTGAGTATCAGCGCCACCCACCAACTCGCAAATTTGAGTCCTTTGTTCATCGCCCTTTACATTTGCTGCGGTTGCGGTTGCTGTGCATCGGAATCGTTTGAATCGTCATCCGGCGCTTGGGACAAATCCGAAAGCGGCGAAAAACTCGAAATCACGTCGTAGTCCGCATTCTCAACAACCGGCAAATCTTGTTCGGTTATCTGCGGCGCCGGCCCAGGACGTGACCCAAGCCAAACCGTAGCCAACAAAAGCATCGAAGCCACAAATGCAATCCGCGGCGAAGGCGCAAACCACGCCAGCCAACCGCTCCGCTTCCGTGGCTCCGCTGCCACCAATGCATGCACGCGCGCGTTGAACGCGCCTGAAGGCTCGATCACCGGCAGTTCACTCAGCAAACCGGCCACAGCGCGAAATTCGTTCACACGCAGACGGCACGCCGAGCAGCCAACGAGATGCTTTTCCATCTCGGCGCGCTCGCTTTCCTTCAGGCGGCCATCCACATACGCCAGAATCCGCGTTTCCATTCGTTCACAACTCATGACTACCTTCCTTCTGGGGCCCTATTGCTTCACCGACTGCGCCACAAGTGGGGCCAGTTCCACTCGCAACGTTTCGTATGCGCGAAAGAGCAGCGACTTTAACGCGCTCTCCGAGCACTGCAAAATCTTCGAAATCTCGCCGTAGTCCAACTCCTGGTATTTATGCAACAAAACCGCCGCGCGTTGCTTTTCTGGCAGCTTTTCAATTGCATGACGGATCATTTTTTTCCGCGCTTCATCAACCAGGTGCTGTTCTATGTCCGGATGCTCGTCCGCCACTTCCATCATTCGCTCTTCGCCATCTTCGGCGTCGGCAATGATCGGCGCATCCATCGAAACCTCAAGCTTCTGGTAGCGATGGTCTCGCACTGAATTCAGCGCGAGGTTGGTCGCAATCCGGAACAACCAGGTGGTGAATTTTGCGCTCGGTTCGTAATCTTCCCGCGCGCGATACACTCTCAAAAAAACTTCCTGGGCCAGATCTTCTGCCTGTTCCCGGCTCCGAACCATCCGGTACAGGAAATTGACCAGTGGCGTCCGATAGCGCTGCAAGAGAAGCTCGAACGACTGTTGGTCGCCCGCCTTCACGTCCAGCATCAGTTGGACGTCCGACCTGGTCATAGCAACCACATCCTATCGAACACCTGAATTATCAGAAAGTTGCAGGCAGGTGCCTGGTTCCGGCGACACATTGGAGCGCGGCTAAACATGGAATAAATGCTGCATTATCAATACACTAGCAACTCCCAAAAATACAAGAACTGCCATCCGCCAGTTGGGCTCCCGATTGACTTCAGGAAGAAGGTCAGTTGCGGCCACGTAAGCCGTCACCCCGCCTGAGAGCGGGAGGGCATATCGAAGTTGACTTTGGAGGAGGCTGGTTAACAAGACTCCCAACAGCGTTGCGCCGCCCAGCGCCGCCGCAGCCTGGATCGCTTTCTTTCTTCCTTTACCGCACGCGAGAAAAACAGATGCAACCGTAAACCCTTCCGGCAGCTTATGCAAAAAGACCGCGAAAAAAATCACCGTTCCAAGCCACGTGGAAACCAAAAATCCAGAAGCGATTGCCACTCCATCAAAAAAAGTATGAATGATCAGGCCCAGCATCACGCTGCTCTGCGCCCGGTGATGTGCCATTTCTTCCGGATGCGTCTCTTCACCAAAATGAAAATGGGGGGCGAGTGTGTGCTCGAAGAGATGGACGAGAAAAAATCCACCGAGGACGTAGAGCAGCGCATCCTTTCCGGCGAGAGCAATCGACTCTGGAATAATTTCCAGAAATGCGACGGCCAGCATGTAACCGGCCCCGAGCGCCAGAAAATATTGCAGGAATCGCCGCGGCCATTCTTTTCGTACGACGAAATACCCACCGAGTAGATTGCCCGCCGCCGCAACGAGACCAAGTCCCGCCGCCATTGCCGTTCGAATTGCCAGATCGTGTTCCATTGAACCCTGGTTGAAGAAAGCCAGCACACACAATTATTGACGCAGAAGAATACACCACTCCACACAGTTGTTATGGATTAGATATTCCAGGAATCGAAGCTTTGGGAATTAGTGTGGAAGGCTGGCTTGGGATGTTGCACGAACAGATACAGCTCGATCGCGTGCCAGATGCGCAAGAGCGATGTCGCCTTTCGCATCGGCAAGATCAGCCAAAATGTCCCAAGCTGTTGGATTTTCGGGCGTGAGTTGCGCTGCGCGCTCTTGTTGTTCGATCGCGCCCGGCAAATCGTTCATGGTTTTCAGCGCTTTCGCTCTTGCGGCCGCGAGCCGGGCGTTAAAACTGCGCCCTTCTTCTGAAGTCGTGTCGCTTCGAAACGGACTCTTTGCATCAGCGCGATCAAATTCGGCGAGTGCATCCTTCGGCCTTCCCATTGAAATATCCAATAGCCCCAAACTGCGCAGCCGTTCATGCTGGGTCAACGAAAGGCTGATCGCTTCCCTCACGCAACGCTCTGCTTCCGCATATCTCTTCTCGCTGTTGTATAGCGTTGCCAGCGCAAACCATGCGGCATCGCTCGGGCGTGCATTTACCGCGCGCAAATATTCCTGCTCCGCTTCCGCCATGCGATTGTTCGCTTGCAAAAGCTGCGCCTTTGTTAAATGCAAGCTTTCATTTTCAGGAAAAAGCGCCTCCGCTTGTTGTAGCGCGGCGTACGCTTCCGCATCGCGAGACAAAATGTAATAGGCCGACCCCGAGTTCATCAAAAAGTTGAATCGCTCCGCCTTCGCACGCCAGTTATCGCCCCTCGCCGCCGCTGGCTCCGGCAAAACCGCCTTGTAGCAATTTATTGTGAATCGCTCCAGCCACTGCGCGTTTTCTGGGAGATTCCGCACAAAAACTATCGACACATCATCAACGTACACCGGTTTCCACGCGGTGCTGCGGCAAAACTCCGCCAACGGAAACGAATTCAGCCCCGCATACCGCGAAAGTGAAAACACAATTGTATTGATCTTCCACTTCGCCGCCGATTGTTCCCACAAACGCGAATCCGGAAGTGCCGCTTCCATTGCCCGCTGCTGCAAAAATATCTCCCTGCCAAACGGAATGTACCTTCCATCCGCAAACACCGGATACGACTCGCCCACTCGGAAATTTAGGTATCCGCCATAGTTGTAACTATGGAAAAGATTCCCCGGCAACTTCTCTCGCTCGAGAAATTCCATCGCTTTTTCCGGAAACCACCACGATTCTCCCGCGCCAAAAAGAGTAATCTCTCCCGCCTCGACATAGTGTTTCTGCGAAACAAGATCATAGGCTCGCACGCCGGCAAAAATCGCAGCCGCGATGGCAAAGCAAATCCCAATTGCTGCGGATTTTTCGCGCGTCGTCGCCACATTTGCTTGTTCTGCAGCGAACGGTTTTTTTGGCGAGGCAAAAATCTCAGTCACTTCCGGAAGCACCGTGCCCCCAATCACCACCGCCAACATTGTGAAAATTCCCTGAAAGCGAAGATGCTGAACGGATTCGTACATCGCGCCGGATAGAACAATCGCCGCGCCTACTCTCTTTTTCCAAAGACAAATCAAAATCGCAAGCACCCCCAGCGCAAAAATCCACCAGTCAGCGCTTGCCGGATCGCGCGGACTAAAAAATTGGCGCAGCGCCAACGAATTAAAGTGCATTCCCGACCATTCGCCGATGAAATCCACCGAAGGTTGCGCAGCCGCATTCTGCAGGGCCAGCGACCGATAAATTCCGATTCCCCAGGGATTCGCGATCGTCACCGCGACGCTCGCTGCAATCCACGGAAGCGCTTGTCGCGCGCGTTTCAACGCTGCTTCCCGCTTGTCTGCAAAAAGCGCCGCGCATCCTTCCATCAGCAGATATCCGCCCATTAACGCGAGCCCCGAAATAAATCCAAGATGCAGATTCACCCACACCAGCATCAACACTGGAAGCAGCCACAAACGCACTAGCTTGCCCTCGTGATGGCGCCAGAGCAAAACTAAAACTGCCGCAAATAAAACCGTAGTAAAAAGATCAGCGCGCGGCGCCGTTCGAAATGCAATGGCTGGCACGGCAACAATTGCCAGCGCCACGGTCGTCGTACTTCCGCGCCAAGTCATCAGCACAATCGTTCCCGCGCAGGCAACCGCACTCAAATAAGAAAGCGCCGCAAATCCGCCCACTGAGAAGAACAAATAGAAAATGAGTCCCGAAAGCGGGGGATAAACCCAGTTCGCTCCGGGTACGGTGTATGTAAACAGCGCCGTTGAAGGAATTCGATGGTGCTGAACGATGTAGCGTCCCGTGGCCATCTGCCAGCCGAGATCTGTTTCGCTGACCAGGCGCAAACCCGCGAGTACGGCATAAATCAGAGCAATTGCGATTAAGGCAGCGCGCACCCAATCGTGCCGGTCAGTCCGAAATACCTTCATGACTTCTGAGTGTGGTTTGCTTTGCCAGCTTCCGCAACGAGTGTTGCGTGCCCGTGTGACTGATACCTACAGTTCACAGGTTTCTGTTTTTAGCCCGAGTGGCGGAACAAAATCACATCGCCTTCCTGCACGATGTATTCTTTTCCTTCCAGCTTTACCTGCGCCTTTTCGCGCGCGGCGCCAAGGCTTCCCGCTGCAACCAAATCGTCCCAACGGACCACTTCCGCGCGAATGAAACCTTTTTCAATATCGCTGTGAATTGCGCCAGCCGCTTTCACCGCGTTTGTGTTTTTGTGAATCGTCCACGCTCGAACTTCAGGCTCGCCTGCGGTGAAAAACGACGTGAGCCCCATCAAATCGTACGTTGCACGAATCAGCCGATTTAGTCCGGGTTCTTTCAATCCGTAAGAAGCCAGCAATTCCGCAGCTTCTTTTTCATCCATCTCCGCGAGTTCCGCTTCGAGTCGCCCGCAAACAGCAACGACTCCCGTGTTCGGGCGTCCCTGCAAAGCGCCGAGCTTATGCCGCTCCACCGCCGTGTCCAACTCGCCCGCTTCATCGTCACCCAAATTCAGCACGAACAGCATTGGCCGCTGCGACAAAAACAAAAATCCGCCAATCGGCCGTCGTTCTTCCGGCGTCAAGGCCAACTCGCGCAAGGGCTTTTCCGCTTCCAGATGCGCCTTGCACTTTTCCAGAACCGCTTTTTCCAACTCAAATTGCTTGTCCGCTTTCTTCTTCAAATCTTTTTCGAGCCGCTCGAGTCGCTTCGTAATCTGGTCCAGGTCGGAAAACATCAACTCCAGCTCCAAATTCGTTGCATCCCGCAGCGGGTCAATACTTCCCTCAGCATGCGGTACGCTCGGATCGTCAAACACGCGAATCACGTGCATGATGCAATCCACTTCGCGCAGCGAAGCCAGTGATTCGCGCATGCGCTCTTTCTGCATGCCGCCCAAATCTACGTACTGCACCGTGGCATATGTAATTTTTTTTGGGTTATACAGCTTCGCCAAATCCAGCAGCCGCGGCTCGGGCACTTTCGCCACACCCACCCGCGTCTCCTGCCCGCCTTTCGACGAATCAACAGTCGCTTTCGTCAGAATCCGGAACAGCGTCGTCTTCCCAACCTGTGGTAGTCCAATAATTCCTGTCTGCATAAACCCGAAATTTTAGCACACGCGCACCCGCTGGCTCACCTCGCCAACTGCGCACCATCTCGCTCCAGTTCGATTCGCAAAAATAGTTTCGATTTCTGTAGACACAAAAAAATGTGTGTTCTATATTTCGAATTGAAAGAAATTCAAGAAAATGTACGGAGGTGAATAGCAGAGATTGTTAAAGATCGATCCTCTCGCCTGCCAAAAAATCCAACCATACTTATCTTCTGACGAAACTCTCTATTGGGCTGGAATGCCCAACCCAAAGGTAATCTTCCACTCCGATGATTGGGTCGCAATACCGTTTTCCCTGATATGGACGGGCTTTATAGTCTCTTGGGAAACCGGCGTTGCCAACCAGCACAGCACTTTCATGACTCTCTGGGGCATCCCATTCTTGATCGTTGGCAATTACATGGTTTGGGGAAGATTCCTTGTGGACGCGTGCCTCAAGCGCCGAACCTACTATGCTGTAACGAGCCAAAGAGTCCTGATCCTGCAGAACGCCTGGCGCGACAGATTTTCAATGACGTACCTCAATTTGATACCGACGATTGAACAAGAAGGAATTGATCGGGGCACTTTATGGTTTGGGCCAAAGTTGCCGATTCTCGGCGCGAAAGGACAGCGAAAGCGCAACATTAGCCGATTCTCGATGGATGATGTACCTGTCTTCGCAGACATTGACGGTGTCGAGTCCGTCCGCAGGCTCATTTTGGACTTGCGCACTAAAGCGAATCCGAATCCGCAGAGTGGTGGGCCACTGACCTACTCCTGAATTCGAATCAAGGAGATAGTTTCGATTAAGCCGTTTTCGTTTTTCTTTCGCTCCTGCCCATTTTGCGCTATTCTCGTCCGTTGACAACTACCTGACAGCTAAAGGATTGCGCCCATGATCAACCAGCCGCCAACTCTTCCCTTCGATCTCGCCGCTGCCACCAAACATCTCTCCGAACGAGATGAGCGGCTTGCTGAGTTGATTCTGAATACCGCTCCTTTTCAGGCTGAAATGGAGGCCCACCAATCGCCTTATGAGGCTTTGCTCGAAGCGATCGCCTACCAATCCATTTCCGGGAAAGCTGCTGCCACGATTTTCGGTCGCATCAAAGCGCTCAGCGCAACGGGTGGGATTCCCACTCCACAGGAAATGCTGAAATTTCGCACACAAGCGCTGCGCAAAGCCGGCCTCTCTGGCGCAAAAGTTCTCGCCATGAAAGACGTCGCAAAGAAAACTATCGATGGCATCGTTCCAGCCATGGAAGCTGCCGAAAAGATGTCTGACGAAGAGCTCGTCAAGCGCCTCGTCTCCGTTCGTGGGATCGGCGCATGGACCGTCGAAATGTTTCTGATTTTCCGCCTCGGCCGCCCCGATGTTCTGCCTATCCACGATCTCGGCGTACAAAAAGGCTGGTCCGTCGCCTACGGAAAAAAACACAAGCCCAGCCCCAAAGAGCTTCTTGCCTTCGGTGAACGCTGGCGTCCTTATCGCACCGTCGCCAGTTGGTACATGTGGCGCGCCTTCCAACGCGCCGGCTACGCCGCCACCAACAAAATCCGCCCCAAGAAACCCAAGCCGCGCAAAGCCGCTTCAAAATCAAAGCGCGCCGGACGTGTCCGGCGCGCTGTTCGGAAATAGCCTTCTTAGCAGAGCTACTTCACTTACTTATTTCACCAACTTGAAATTCACCATAACCGTAGTGTCCACTTCGATCGGCTCTCCATTCAAGAGTGTCGGCCGATAACGCCATTTGCTGACCGCTTCGACCGCGGCCCGTGCAAGGTCCGGATCAATTTGGTTGTTCATCACCTTCAAGGAGAGTGGTCTGCCGTCCATGCCAATCACGGCATGCAAGATCACCGTTCCGTCGATACCCGCGGTCCTGGCTTTGTCCGGATAAACTGGTGGCACCTTCTCTACAATTTTCGCGGATTGCACCTCTCCACCAATCCTCAATCGGATCATCTTTGCGGAGTCGTTCGTTTTCAGCCCTCCGCTTACGCCACCTTCGATTCCCCCTTTGACGCCTTCTTTCACTCCTCCTGGCACCACCACATCAATTGCTTCATTCATTGGCGAAACCTGAAGTGTGATGTTTTGCGGCGCTTCATGGCCCGAACCAATCGTCACAATCGTCGCGCGCAACTCTGCAAATCCTTCCTTCATCACGCGTAGTTCATATTCTCCGGAAGGCAATCCCACGAAGGTGTATTTCCCTTCCTGGTCAGACGTGGTCATCTGAACTTGGTTGGTCTTGTGATTGTCCAGGGCGATTGTAGCGTTCGCGATCGGCATGCCGCTCGGGTCTGAGATAGATCCGTCGAATCTGCCGGTGTCCTGTGCAGGCAGCCGCAGTGCAGCAAGAGGCAACAACACGAACAATACGGCGACGCACACGAGCGCCTTTGCGTTTTTGGACAAACTCCCCCGATGGGTCGATGGATGCAGCATAGCTGTAAATCTCCTTTCAAGACTTGTCTGGCGGGCAATCGCCAGCGCAGATAACCAGCGATTACCGGAATTTTCCAAAGTCATCGCCAAATCCAATAGTTGGCGTGCATACTCGGACGGTTTGACGCCGGAGTTCAGAACAGAATCGTCACAGGCTCGTTCGCTCTCTCGCCGCAGCTCCCTGGCGGCAATCCATGCGAGTGGGTGGAACCAATAAATGGATTGAGCCAGCTCCGCAAAAATCTGCATAAACCAATCGAGCCGCGCAATGTGAGCGAGTTCATGAATCAGAACGCTTCGCTTTCGTTCTTCTGACCAATCTACAGAGCTTGCGGGGAGAAGAACGGTTGGTCGCAACGCTCCCCACGTTACTGGCATAATTGTCTCTCGTGCGGATTGCAGCAACCGTACGCGCCGCTTAACGTTCATGCCGAGGCAAATCTCCGAAGCCCTGCGTCGCCAGTCTTCGCCTAACATCGGCTCGGCATGAGAGGCGATTCGGATAAGCCCTAACAAACCCCAAACAATCCGCGCCACAAAAACGAGAAAACCGATTGCCCACACAAGGAGAAGTATCGCTGCCCATTTGCCGGTGGCCGACGTATTCAGTACGGCATCGACAATCGTTATCGGTCCAGTTGCAAGGCTTCTGCCGACAACCGCGGAGTGTCTTGCGCCAAAAATTGCAGTCGCATTTTCTAGCGCTCCTGAGTGCCAGGCTGGCATTGAGACTGTAAACAATGGCAACGCAAGTGTCCCCAAAATCGCGGCGGCCCATATAGAGTGGCGAAAAGCTGCGTCTCAGGCGCGCGATGAGCCACGCAGCACAAAACAAAGGAGTCGTTTTCATTGAGCACGCGAACAAAAATGTCGCCGCTGCCTCATACTGATTCCCGCCGCTCATGGTTTGTTCTCCTTCGTGCTTTCTGAGATCAACAGGGCTAGCCGCTCTAACTCTTCCCGGGAAATTTGTTTTGCTTCGCCGCCGAGCAGTGCGGTTACTACCTTTTCCGTGGAACCATCAAAAAAGGTTTCGACCAAGTGCCGCAACGCCGACCGCCGAGCCACGTCGCGTGGCACCGTTGGCAGATAGATGTAGCGCGATCCATCCTCCTCATGCCGGACGTGGCCTTTCTCTTCCAACACTCGCAATTGGGCGCGCACCGTCGAGTAATGTTTCTTCCCGCTGAGCTGGCTGAGTACTTCCGCAACGCTCGCTCGACCAAGCCTGTAGAGCACGTCCATGATTTGCCGTTCGCGCCGCGAAAGTGCCGCTGATGTAAGTTTTTTCATGATGATCTGCTATTTTCCTAGCACCAATGCTAGAAAAATAGCACTACCATGAATCGCTGTCAACAGTATTTAGTTTTTCTTCGATAATCCTTCTTGAATTAGGTTCCGGCGGGGATCAGGAGCCTTTTGCCAAATCGCGCACCATCAGGAACATACACGCAATTCCGGCCAGCAACACGCCACTCTCGAGGCTGACCGAGATCTGGTGCAGTTTAGCAAACTCGGCCAGCAGCGGACTATCCACTGCCGTCGCCTGAATCGAGCCCATCTGCGTCCGAAGCGCAGCCATCTTGGGAGTCACTGCAATCTGCGATACGGCAGTCAGAGCAATCATCAGCAGGACGCAGAGCGCCGCAGGAGCGGCCAAGCTAGCCGCCGACTTGGTGCGAAGCAATCGAACCAGCAGCACCGCAACACCGCAAGCCATACCAATCAAATGCATTTTCGTCAGCGCAAATCCGACGATCGCCCCAGCTTGATCCCTGTTGGGCGCCAATATGCGGAATGCTCCCGGCGCCACGACAAAGCTCAGGAAAATGTCACTTCCGAGCCACACACTCAGCCCTAGAAACTCCAGCGCACGGAAAATGTTTGACATAAACTTGTTTGGCTAAAATAGAAGATGGAATTGGGAATGGTGGGCGACAAAGGACTTGAACCTTTGACCTCTCGCGTGTGAGGCGAGCGCTCTAACCAACTGAGCTAGTCGCCCAGCTCCGTATTCAGTTGTAACAGGAAGGGCCCGGGTTTTCAACCAATGCCGACCGCAACCTCTCAGGTCGTTTCAGAGTTGCGCCGCACGATTGCGCGCGCGATTTACGGAAAAGAAGAAGCGATTCAGCTTGCGCTGATCACGCTGCTCGCACGCGGACATTTGCTCATCGAAGACGTGCCCGGCGTCGGCAAAACCACGCTGGCGCAGGCACTTGCCAAATCGTTTCAATGCGGATTCCAGCGCGTACAGTTCACTTCAGATTTGTTGCCCAGCGATGTGCTTGGCGTCAGCGTATACAATCCGCAGACGCGCGATTTTGAATTTCGTTCGGGCCCGATTTTTGCCAACGTCGTTCTCGCCGATGAAATCAACCGCACCACACCGCGCACGCAGTCTGCACTGCTGGAAGCGATGAACGATGCGCAAGTCACGGTAGACGGAAAGACGATGCCGCTGCCACAGCCATTTTTAGTCATCGCGACACAAAATCCTGTCGAGCATCACGGCACATATCCGCTGCCGGAATCGCAGCTTGATCGTTTCCTGATGCGCATCAAGATGGGTTATCCCTCACACGAGACGGAAAAAGAGATTCTGCGGAAACGTGCCAATGACGATCCTCTGCATTCGCTGCAACCCGTTGCGGACATCAACGAAGTCCTAGCAATGCAGGAAGCCGTCACGCACGTCAAAGTGGATGGAAGTTTGCAGGACTACGCACTGGAAATTGTGAATCGCACGCGCAAGTCGGATCAACTCGCTCTCGGCGTGAGCCCGCGTGGCACTTTGATGCTCCAGCGCGCTGCGCAAGCGCGGGCCTTTCTTGACGGACGCGACTATTGCCTCCCCGATGATTTCAAGCAACTCGCCGTCGCCGTCTTTGCTCATCGCGTCGTAGCGAGCGCACGTCACGCCTCCCTACAAAGAAAATCGGAAACGACAGAAACCGCTCTCCGCGAAATCGTCGAATCCGTTCGCGTCCCGCTGTAAGAAGATTCTCGTGGCACAGCCAATTACTCTCGCGCAGCTTTGGGCGAAAGCCGACAGGCCCGCCGTTCGCGCGTTTTTTCTTTCAATCTCCGCTCTTACTATTGCGTTGATTCTCGCGCTTTATTCTGGCGTCGCCGCGGAAGGCGGCAACGTCATCGTCGCCGGAACGTGCGCGTTGCTAGCACTCGCAGTCGCGGGATGGGTTGCAGTTACTCTGGTCCCGACTCTCGCGAAACGTACGCCTCTCCGCTGGATCGGCTACAAAATCGACTACAAAATCACTCGCGCCGGCTGGATTTACATCGTCGGAACTTTGCTCGTCGCGCTAGCCGCGCTGAACACCGGTAACAATCTTCTCTTCCTTATTCTCGCGTGCCTGATTTCCATCATTCTGATGTCCGGCTTGCTTTCTTCGATTTGTCTTTCTGGAGTCGAACTGCATCTTGAAATGCCGGAACACATTTTTGCCGGCCAGCCGGAACGCGCCACGGTCGAACTGCAAAACGAAAAATTGACCATGCCGTCTTTTTCGCTCCTGGTCGAAGCCGTCACCCCGAAAAAAGTGGACGCAGCATCGGCAATGCTGCAAACCAAAGTCTATTTTCCATATTTACCCAGGCAAGGCACGCTTCGGCAAGGCGTTCCGGTCACTTTTCCCAGACGCGGCGTATATCGGCAAGATGCATTTCGCATCGTCACTCGTTTCCCTTTTGGCTTTTTGCAAAAGGCGCGCCGCCTGGAAATGAAAAAGGAAGTACTCGTCTATCCGAACGTCGAGACCGTCGCCGATTTTTCGGAGATTTTTGCAGGCATTGAAGGCGCGCTGGAGAGTATGTCCAAAGGTCGCGGCCAGGATTTGTACGCACTGCGCGATTATGTACCGACCGACAGCGTGCGCCATGTCCATTGGAAAGCGTCCGCGCGACTCGGCTCATTGATGGTGCGCGAATTTACCCTCGAGGAAGATTTCCGCGTGTTGCTTGTTTTGGATCCACACTTGCCGCCAGGAACCGCGGTTCCTGCGTCACCCGAGATTCGCAATCAACGCTTCGAGCGGGCGGTCACACTTTGCGCCGGTCTCGCATGGCACTTTTACGAACGAGGCACGCAGCTCCAGTACCGTAGCCCTGGGCTTGAAACTCCGCTTGGCTCTGCAGAAGAAAATATTTTTCCAATCCTTGAGCATCTTGCAAGAGTTCAGCCACTCCCTTTCGATTCCACGCACGCACTAATGCAAGACCTTGCATCCGCTCCGGACATTTTCAAGATCATCGTTACCAGCCAGAAGCACGGCACCATACCCGCGATGCTTTGGCATTCCTCTTACGTCCTGTTTCTTGACGACTTCATCGAGTAGCACAACTGCTTTGCTGCTGTGCGAAAATACATCGCACATGCTCACTGGCCGCGAACTCGCTTCGTTCCGCAAATCCCTTCTCAGATGGTTCCGGCAATTTCAACGCGACCTTCCGTGGCGCAAATCAAAAGATTCCTATCGTATCTGGCTTTCGGAAATCATGTTGCAGCAGACGCGCGTCGTCGCAGTGATTCCCTACTACGAACGGTTCCTCGAACGATTCCCGAATGTGCAATCGCTTGCCGAAGCGCCCGAGGAAGAAGTTTTGCGCCTGTGGTCCGGACTGGGCTATTACAGTCGCGCACGAAATTTGCAAAAGGCGGCTCAGCAAATCGCTGGCGAATTCGGCGGAACTTTTCCCAGGTCAAGAGAGCAGATCCTTTCTCTCTCCGGAATCGGCGAATACACGGCATCGGCGGTCGCAAGCATTGCATTCGGTGAAAAGTGTGCCGTGCTGGATGGAAATGTCGCGCGCGTTCTTTCACGGCTCGGCGCAATTCGCGGAGACCTTCGCGAATCGAAAAAATGGAAGAATTTACAAAAAGAAGCGGACCGCTTGCTTGCTCCAGACGCACCAGGCGATTGGAATCAAGCCATGATGGAACTGGGCGCAACAATCTGTACGCCGCGCGCTCCGCAATGTTTGCTCTGTCCCGTGGCATCAAATTGTGAAGGGCGAAAATTGGGAATTGCAGAAGGGTTGCCGGAAGCACGCCAGAAACGCGATGTGGTGGATGTCGTGCTTGCGAGCCTTGTTGTAACGAATGCACAGGGAGAGACCCTTCTTCTTCCTCCACCGAAGCAGAAAAACAAAGATGACCAAGCCGACCACGTGCCCACGCTCGTTTCAAATTTGTGGCACTTCCCTACAATCTCGGCGAACGGCGATTTGATGAAGTCAGTTTTAGCCAGTTGTAAAAGCATCTTTACAACGAAACCGCCGAAACCGGAGAGTTTTCAGCAGCTCGCCTCGGTTCGACATTCAGTGACGTATCGTAAAGTAATCGTGCATCCATTTTTGGTTCGAGTGATCCGTCTGCCCAAAGCTCACGGGGCAAATACCATCGCATTAAATAGAGTTACTGAACTCGCCATTTCCAATCTCACGCGGAAAATCGCAAAACGCGCTCTGGCGTCACTGGAAGCAAAACGCCAGTAACAGAGCGTTATTCTTTCGCCCGTCTCCATTCGCCTCTTTGAGAGGCGATGTTATCCTGAAAATTCATCATGGCCAGCACCGTCCCCACTCCCCTTGTACGCGAATTGCCCGCCGAGCGATTTTTTCGCGCCTCTATTTTTCTTTTGATTCTCACCGGCGTGGTTTGTCTCGTCGCCACCGGAAAACTCGATCTCATCAGCTCGATTCTTTCCGTCGCCGGACTGCTCTACAAAGGCCATCGTTGGTGGAATCATCAACCGCCTGAGCTCAGCCCCCGCGCCGCGACCTGGCTGGTAACGGCTTATCTTGCGTTTTTCCCAATCGACATTTTCGTTTTTTCCCGAATGTTCACGGCCAATTCGCCGAATCCTTCGCTTTATGCGGCGCTTATTGCCGCGGTCCATTTTCTCCTCTTCATCACGCTGGTGCGTTTGTACAGTGCGTCCACCGATCGTGACGCGCTTTTCCTTTCGATGCTTTCCTTCGCGGCAGTTCTCGCATCTGCCGTTCTCACCGTGGACACAACCTTCCTCGCTCTGTTTTTTGTCTATCTACTTTTTGCGGTTGCAACATTTTCATGCCTGGAACTGCGGCGTGGCGCGACGGACGCGTTGCCCGCGCAAATTATCAATCCACGAGAACGCGAACGCCGTCTCGCCCGCGCACTGAGTGTCGCGGTCATTTGCGTAACGATTGGCGCGATTTTCACCGGCGGCTTACTCTTTTTCTTTTTCCCTCGATTCAGCGCCGGATACATGGGCCGCACCAGCATGAACACGACGCTCATGTCCGGCTTCACAGACGATGTGGAACTTGGAGAAATCGGGGAGATCAAAAAGAGTTCTGCTGTTGTTCTGCGCGTGCAAACGGGCGGGCCTGTTGATTACGACAAACTGCGTTGGCGTGGTATCGCGCTTGCTAACTTCGACGGAACGCGTTGGACTTCCGGCGGCCGGGGTTCTGTAGCGGTATTTGCAAAAGCAGACGGTTGGATCCCCGTCACCGGGGCGCAGCAAAAAACCGGAGAACACTCGAAGATTTTGCAGTACACAGTTTTGATGGAACCCATGGCAAGCGACGCGCTATTCGTTCCCGGAAACGGCGTCGCGGTTCGCGGAAATTTCTCAGGCGACCGTTCCAGTCCGTTCGGCGGCCGGCGCGCTTATCTCTTCCGTGACTCTTCCGATTCCGTTTTTAATCCATTTCACAATTACGTTGCGATGCGGTATTTCGGGATTTCGCGGCTGCCGCAATTTCAACTGGATAAGCTGCGCACCGCGGGCACGGACTACCCCACCGAAATAACTGATTTCTATTTGCAATTGCCGAAGCTCGATCCACGCATTCCCGCACTCGCAAAAAGCGTGACGGCGCAGGCGCAAACGCCGGTGGACAAAGCGATCGCGATTGAAGCCCATTTGCGCACGAAATATGCGTACACGCTCGAACTGACTGGCAAACCGGGTGGCGATCCGCTGGCGCATTTTCTCTTCGAGACACGCGCCGGCCATTGCGAATATTTTGCGTCGGCAATGGCGGTAATGCTGCGCACGCTTGGCATTCCGTCACGCGAAGTGAACGGATTTTTGCCGGGAGAATACAACTCGCTTGGCGGCGACTACATTGTGCGAGCGAGCGACGCACACAGTTGGGTCGAAGCCTATTTCCCTGGAAATGGCTGGGTAGTATTCGATCCGACGCCTCCAGCAATAGATGCAAAGCCGGGAATATTTTCGCGTTTCGCGCTTTTCGCCGACTGGATCGAGCTCACCTGGAACGAATGGGTGATCAACTACGACTTCGGCCACCAGGTGCAACTCGCGCAGTCGCTACAATCGAAATCGCGCAATTGGCGCGACGTGGCACGCGAATGGTTCGACCGCAAACAAGCAACCGGAAAAGGTTTGCTGCGACGATGGCAGTTCAGCCACGCGTCCTTCGGGATGCTGGTTCCCGTCGTTTTGGTTTCATTCTTGCTGATTTTGCGGTTTCGGGTTGTAGGGCGCGTTTTTCGCGCGGTGTTGCTCTTTCTGCAATTGCGGGGGAAGCCGTCTGCGCAAAACAGCCCGCAGCTTGCATCGCGCCTGTATCTTGAAATGCTTCGCATTTTGAAGAAAGCTGGATTTTCACGAGGCGAAACGCAAACGCCGAATGAATTTGCCGTAGGAATCAAGGAAACCGGCCTCGCTCGCGCTGTGCAGGAGTTCACGCAGCTCTACTCCGCTGCGCGATTTGGCGGCGCGTTCTGTGACACCAGCCGTTTGCAGGAATTGCTGGGGCATATCCGTACGGCGGCGCGTTCGCGCTAGCCAGGTTCTTCATTTCATTGCCAGTTCCTCGTCCACTGGAGAATCAAGCTCGATTTCAGAGGCTTCTGGGGACGCGTGTTATAATTATGGAATTGTCTGGGCGAGTAAAATTGCACTTTATGACGCGCAGTAACACAAAAGTCGGATTTGTCAGTCTCGGATGCCCCAAAAACCTCGTGGACAGCGAGGTGATGATGGGCATTCTTTCGCACGAAGGATATGAGCTAACGCCGCATGCAGCGGAAGCGGAGATCCTTGTCGTGAATACGTGCAGCTTCATCGAATCCGCGCAAAAAGAGTCGGTGGATACGATCCTGGAGATGGCGGAGTACAAGAAATTTGGTGCCGCGAAGAAATTGATCGTGGCGGGATGCCTGGTCGAACGCTACCGCAATCAGATTTTGGAGCAAGTGCCGGAAGTGGATGCAGTGGTCGGCACCGGCGAAATCGAACGGATTATCGAGGCAGTTGAAGGTGATTTGAAGGTCTTGCCGGCAGAGCCACCGGCGTTTCTCTATCACGATTTGACGCCACGCATGGTCACGACCCCAAGACATGCTGCTTACATCAAGATTGCAGAAGGCTGCGATCATCCGTGCAGCTTCTGCATCATTCCGCAATTGCGGGGGAAATTCCGCAGCCGGCGTTTTGAGTCTGTCGTGAAAGAAGCGGAAAATTTGGCCGCGGCGGGCGCGCGGGAAGTGACGTTGATTGGGCAAGACACGACTTCGTACGGCGAAGATTTGGGATTGCGGGACGGGCTTGCAAAACTGCTCTCTCGCCTTGCAGAAATTGATGAGCTCTCCTGGGTGCGGTTCCTCTACGCTTATCCCAACCGTGTCACACAAGGATTGTTGGACTCCCTCGCGGCGCATCCGCGTCTCGTGAAATACATGGATATGCCGCTGCAACACGCCAGCCGCAACGTTCTTGCGCGCATGAAGCGCGGCTCGAACGGCGACGCATTTCTGAAATTGCTGGAGCGAATTCGCGCAACGATTTCGGGTGTTTCGCTTCGAACTTCATTTATTGTCGGATTTCCAGGTGAGACCGATGCGGATTTTGAAGAGCTGTGCGATTTTGTTCGCGCGGCGAAGCTCGACTGGATGGGCGTCTTCGAGTATTCCGACGTGGATAACGCCGCGAGTTTTCCCCTCGATGGAAAAGTGGATGCGGAAACGATCACCGAGCGCCGCAATCGCCTGATGGAGATTCAAAAGAAAATTTCGAAGGAAAATCTGCGCAGGTTCAAAGGTCAAACGGTTCGCGCTCTCGTTGAGGGCGAGTCGAAAGAGAATCCATTGGTCTGGGAAGCGCGTCTTGAAGGCATGGCCCCGGAAATCGACGGCAAACTTTATTTGACGGACATCGAACTGCCGAGCGGTAAAATCGCCGCGATGGGCGACATGGTTCGCGTTGGAATTGAAAAAACCGACGCGTACGATCTGGTGGGGCGAGTGGTGGAAATTGAGCCACGGCCGACGCCAAAAAGGCAGCCGACGCCAGTCCCGGCCGAAGCCCTGACCCGAATCACGACCGGCGCGCCGTTGCGTGTACTCGGGTAACGAGCGGCGGGCATCTGAGTTACTATGGTTTCGAAATTCAGACGCAAAATCCCATGATCTACAAATGCCCTATTTGCAAGACTGCAACGGATTCTGAAAAGGATAAGAATTTCCCTTTTTGCAGCGAGCGCTGCCGCACGATGGACCTCGGCAATTGGTCTAGCGAAAAATACGTCGTGTGCGACCCGATCTTCGACGAAGAGGAATTGGAGAAAACGGAAGAAAACCGCAAGACCATCATCCTCGACCTGAATGAAACCGATGACACCGAGCGCTGAACCTTCCACACAAAAACAGAAGCCAACCGTTGCGCTCGCTATCGCGACGGCGCTGGGAGTCGGTTATGCGCCGAAAGCGCCCGGGACGTTTGGCTCGCTCGTCGGCGTCATTACTATTTTTCTTTCCGCTGTTTTCTTTCTGCGGCCTGCGCATTGGACGGATCTCTTTTCATTGCATCCACTCGTGGATGCGACTCTGATGGACAGGCATTTTCTGGTGCCCGGTTCGGACATCCATGACGCAGCAATGTGGCTGCCGTTGGTTTGTGCGTTTGCCCTGCTTTTCTTTTTGGCGATGGCTGGCGTGTGGGCCTCCCATCTCGCCGCTGATTACGCGGGAATAAAAGATCCGCAATTTGTTGTGATTGACGAAGTCGCAGGCCAGCATCTCACACTTGTGTTGCCTCTGATTCCGATTGCTTTGCCGAATTTGCAGTCGCACGTGGATTTTTCAGTCTACGCAATTTTTTCTGCACTCAGTTTGGTGAATTGGAAATACCTGCTGACAGGATTTGTACTGTTCCGGCTTTTTGATATCTGGAAGCCGTATCCCATCAAGAATCTGGAAAAATTACCAGGCGGCTGGGGAATTATGGCCGATGATTGGCTGGCGGGCGTGTATGCTGCCATTCTGCTGCGCGCCGCGTTACACTTTGGGTTGCTATGAAATTCGGGTTCGGAACATCCGCAGAAAAGAACGGAACGCCACGAATTGAGCGTGTTGCGCCGAGCGCGGCGATTCCGGGCGGCGAAATGGCTCTGATAGGCAGCGGATTTGCCTCGCGCGGTGCGTCAAAACCCGTGGTGCGTTTTGGTGAAACGGAGAGCGGACTTTCGCTCGTGAGTGCGAATCGTGTAGTTGCGCGCGTGCCGGATGGAGCGTTCGGCGGACTCGTTTCGATTGAAAGCAGCGGGCACCGCAGCCAGTCTTTTCCTGTTTCTGTGGCGATGCAGATTGCGGACAATTTGCAGCCGGTGGCAAATCCCGCGGTGGACTTCGAAGGAAATACTTATGTGACGTTTAGCGGGCCGCGAGGGCAGCGTGTTCCTGTTTCACTTTACAAAGTAACGGCGAATTTCAATGTGAAGCCTTATGTAACCTCAATGGTGAATCCAAGCGGGTTGGCATTGGATCGCAGCGGAAATTTGTTTGTGTCCTGCCGCAATGACGGCACAGTGCACCGTGTTACGCCTGATGGACGCTCGGAAGAATGGATTGAAGGAATGGGAGTGGCCACGGGGCTTGCGTTTGACCGCGAGGAAAATCTGTACGTCGGCGACCGCAGCGGAACGATTTTCAAAATCAGCCCCAGCCGCGAGATTTTTGTATTTGCGACGCTGGAGCCATCTGTGGCGGCGTATCACCTGGCCTTTCATCCCGATGGTGAGCTCTATGCAACGGGGCCAACGACTTCGAGCTTTGACCGCGTTTACCGTATTTCAAAAAATGGCGAGGTGACTACCTTTTATCGCGGGCTGGGACGGCCGCAAGGAATTGCGTTCGATCGCGACGCAAATCTATATGTTGCTGCGTCTCACGCGGGCAGGCGCGGCATTGTGTGCATCTCCCCGCAAGGGCATGCGGAGCTCGTCCTCTCCGGTTCGCAAATTGTTGGGATGTCGCTGCTGCCTACGGGCCGCGCGATGATTGTGACTACTAACGCGCTCTATAGCCTCGATTGGGACGTGCGCGGCTTGCCACTTCTGGGCTGATACAATTTCCTTCCAATGATGAAAGCGGAAATCATCGCGGTTGGGTCGGAGTTGCTGACGCCGGACCGTCTGGATACCAATTCCCTTTTCCTGACGGAAGAGTTGAACAAGCTCGGCATCGAAATTCTCCGAAAAACAATTGTCGGCGACGACCGTGAGTTGCTGCGCGAAGCGTTTCGCGATGCGCTGAACCGCGTGCCGCTGATTGTTTCGAGCGGCGGGCTTGGGCCGACCGAAGACGACCTAACGCGTGAGACCGTGGCGGAGTTGCTGGACCGGAAACTGAAACGAGATGACAGGATTGTAGACGCAATTAAAGCGCGCTTCCGCTCGTTCGGGCGCGAGATGCCGGAAACGAATATTCGTCAGGCGATGGTGCCGGAGGGCGCAGAACCACTGAACAATCCGCGCGGGACGGCACCGGGATTGTGGATTGAAGATGGCGAGCACATGATCGCGCTGCTTCCCGGTCCGCCGCGCGAACTAAAGCCAATGTTTTTGGAAGAAGTGCTTCCCCGTGTGGCGCGGCGCGCTTCCGGTGTGCGCATGTTTCATCGCGAGCTGCGCGTGACCGGTCTCGGCGAATCGCTCGTAGATGCGCGGATTCAGCCGGTCTACAAGCGGTATTCAGATGTGAACACGACGGTGCTGGCCTCGCCGGGTGAAGTGCAAGTTCACTTGCGAATGTGGACGGAGGACGCAGCGCACGTGCAGAAAACGTTCGCGGAGATTGAGCAAGGGTTTGAGATTGCGCTGACGGACAGAATTTTTTCCCGCGATGGATCGCCTCTGGAAGAAGTGGTTGCGCGGCTGCTGACTCTGAACAACGCGACCATCTCTGCGGCAGAAAGTTGCACGGGCGGTTTGCTGGCGGAACGGCTGACAAGTATCGCTGGGAGCTCTAGTTATTTTCTGGGTGGAGTGGTTTGTTATAGCAATGAGATGAAAACGGCTTGGGCGGATGTACCTGCGGAAATGATTGCCGCCAAAGGCGCAGTAAGCGCAGAAGTAGCTGTTGCGCTTGCGGAAGGAATCCGGCGGCGCGTAGGAAGCGCGTTGGCGGTGGGAATTACCGGCATTGCCGGCCCCGGCGGAGGAAGCGAAGAAAAACCCGTCGGAACCGTCCACATCGCGCTGGCGAGTGCATCCGAAACAAAGGCACGTGCATTGCGCTTCCCGGGCGATCGAGAGATGGTGCGGTTGCAGGCGTCGCAGGCGGCCCTCGATCTTGTGCGCGTTCATTTTCTGTATACCGGTTCGGCGAAGCGGATCTGAACGGTGCGGCTCTTCGTCGCGTTGCAGATTTCCAATGAGATTCGCGAGGCGATTGCTGCCCTGATTTACATACTAAAACCACTGGATAATTCCTGGAAGTGGACGCGAGCCGAAAATCTGCACGTAACGCTAAAGTTTCTCGGTGAGATTTCCCCTCAAAAATTGCCTGACGTTATTGGGGAGCTGCAAAGCATTCGAGCCAAACTGCCAATACCATTGAAACTCAAATCATTGGGCTTCTTTCCCAACGAACGGCGGCCTCGCGTGCTATGGGCAGGCATGGATCCGCCACCAAACTTGCCTGAACTGGCTTCGCGGATCGACGCATCTCTTGCGAAGATCGGCATCGCGCGTGAAGAACGCGAATTCATGCCTCACTTGACGCTCGCCCGAAGCAAAGAAGGAAGAGTTTCGCCACAATTGCGGGAGACACTGGCGAAACATTCCAGCACCGAATTCGGTTCGATGAGCGCTTCGGCATTCTTTCTCATCGAGAGCAAACTAAAATCCACGGGCGCGGAGTACACTACGCTGAAGTCGTTTTCAGGCGCTCACGAACTCTGAATGCAAATGCAACTCACACCTGTTGTAGTTTTTGTGGCTGCATATTTCTGTGGCTCGATTCCGTTTGGATTGTTGCTTGGAAAACTCTTTGCTGGCGCCGACGTACGCAAAACAGGCAGCGGAAACATTGGTGCAACAAACGTGGCGCGCAGCGCGGGTCTTGGCGCGGGAATCTTGACACTCGTGCTCGACGCGGCAAAAGGCGCCGTGCCCGTCTGGCTGGCGCGACACTATTTTCCCGATCATGCTGCGCTTCAAATCCTCGCGGGATTGGGATCCCTGGTTGGACATTGTTTTCCTGTTTGGCTGAATTTCCGCGGTGGAAAAGGTGTCGCGACGGCGGCAGGAGTTTTTCTAGTTTTGTGTTTACCGGCAGCGATAGGAGCGCTACTTGTGTTTGCCCTGGTCGTAGGATTTTGGCGATACGTTTCTTTGGCGTCGATCTCGGCAGCAGCCGCTATGCCGCTGCTAATCTATTTTTTGTGGGCGCCACACTATGCACCTCCCATTTCGGTGACAGTCGGATCGCTCGCCGCAGCTTTGCTGATTGTATATAAGCATGACGCAAATCTTCAGCGGCTTGTCGAGGGTACGGAGCCGAAATTCTCCTTAAGCAAGAAACGTGAAGAGAAAAACGCCGCATGAGCCGAATCGCAATTCTCGGCGGCGGGAGCTGGGGTACGGCACTCGCGATTCTTTTATCACGCAACCGCGAGGCCCACGAGATCTCGCTGTGGGTGCACGACCGCGAACTTGCTCGCACGATCCAGGAGAAGCGCGAGAACGCGGCCTATCTGCCCGGGCAGGCGATTCCTCCCTCAGTCTCGGTTGGATCAGAGATGGTGGCCCTTGAGCGCACGGAAATTGTTATTGGAGCGATGCCGTCGGCGCATGCGAGAAAAGTTTACAGTGCAGCACTGCCGTTCTTGCGCGAGGAAACGGTTATCGTCAGCGCGACAAAAGGGCTAGAGCCCACGACTCACGCGAGAATGACCGAAATGATTAAGCAAACCACGTCGGCACAATTTGTGCCGAAAATAGCGGTACTGAGCGGTCCATCGTTCGCACAGGAAGCCGCGCGAGGAGAGCCAACAGCGGTTGTGCTGGCTTGCGAAGACGAAGGCATCGCAAAGACACTGCAGGAAAAATTCAACGGGCCGGCGTTTCGGCTATACACGAATCGTGACGTGCTCGGCGTGGAACTGGCTGCCGCGATGAAAAACGTGATTGCCATCGCTGCAGGCGCTTGCCAGGGCCTGGGGTTGGGCGCAAATACACTGGCGGCCCTCATTACTCGCGGACTTGCGGAAATGACCCGGCTGGCCGTGGCCTTGGGAGGGAAGCAGGAGACACTGAGCGGACTCGCCGGGCTGGGCGATCTGGTCCTCACCTGCACCGGCTCCCTGAGCCGTAACCGGCACGTAGGATTGGAGTTAGGTAAGGGCCGTGCGCTCGCGGACATTGTCGGAGAAATGAAAATGATCGCCGAAGGTGTGGGCACAACGGCAGCTCTCCTCGCACTATCCCGTGAAAACAAAATCGACCTGCCTATCACAGAACAAGTGAATGCCATCCTTCACGAAGGCAAAACCCCCGCCGCAGCAATTCGCGAAATCATGGAGCGCCCCCCAAAACGCGAATAGCGCTTCGCGTGCGAGTAGTACCTTCGTCCCATTAGCTGATCCGCACCCTACGAACGCGACGCCGCACACCGCAGCTTGCCTCCAAATTAAAATGGATAGCTGCTTATGGAATCCAGCTGGAAACAAGGCGTAGAGCGGGTGCGGTCTGGGCGGATACGCATTCTATGGCTCGTTCTGGGGGCGATGCTGCTCATCAGCGCTCTGCCAATTGGCCTTTATCACCGCCAGGTGCTGCAGCTTAGCCAGGACAAACTGGTGGACACAGAGCGCGTTCAGCAGTCGGACGTGACGCGTTCCTTGGCGCAGGAAGTGCAGCTCTTTGACTCCAACATCACCCAACAACTTTTGAGCGAACAGCAAGTTCTGGAACTGGCGGGCACGATTCAGGACGTGGCCGACCCGGCAGCGGAACCCAAAGTCACGCGCTTGCTGGAAAATTTTGTGGAGAGCAACCGAAACACGGTTCTCTACTTGACGGCTGTCAGCACTAATGGAAAAGGCACCAGCGCAACGCAAGGGAATTTTCGCGCAGAGCAGGATCCGTTCGTCAGCAAAGTGCTTGCGCGAGCGCTGGAAATTTGCCAGCAATCGCAACAGCTCAACATCGTAAAGTTCCGCAGCGATCCTCTGGCGCTTGCGCCGAACAATCAGCCTGCGTTCGTCATTGCGATTCCGCTGATCTCACAAGGCAAATTTACGGGAATGTTGGCAGCGGTAGTTTCCTTCCGTCCTATCTTGCAACGCCTGAATGACGCAAGTGTTCGCGGGCGCACCGTGTTCATCGTCGATCACCGTGGAAAACTGATTGCACATCCAGACACGACAAGGTTCATTCCTGGCGAAGACGCAGGCTCCGATCCGGTCGTAGCGCAGATCAAGGGCCTTCCACGCGACCTGCACAATACGGAGACCATGCGCTATACGGACAAAGAAGGAAAGAAGTCCGTGGAAATGATCGGGACGTACAGCACGCTCAGCGAATTGAACTGGGCGGTTGTCGCCGAACGCAGCCTGAACGAAGCTCGCACCGACGCCGGCGTCACGGAATTGAACCGGCAAGCGCTGGCCTTCGTCAGCATCGTTGTGCTTGCAGCGATTCTTGTCGGCTACTTTTTTGCCGTAGGCATCAGCGGCCCGATTCGAAGCCTTGCTGCTTCCACGCGGGCCATCAGCCGCGGCGAATTTCATCAACGGTCGCCCGTGCGCGGCGCGTCGGAAATCAGCGAGCTGGCCGAAAACTTCAACAAAATGGCCAGCGACATCGAAGAGTACATCGAGAAGCTGAAAGAAGCCGCAGAAGAGAATCGCGAACTGTTCATTGGTTCGATCCGCATGCTTGCGGCCGCAATCGACGAAAAGGATCCCTACACGCGAGGCCATTCCGGGCGTGTCGCGAAATATTCGCAAATTATTGGCCGCGAATTGGGATTGGCCGCGGATGAATTGGACAAACTACGCATCGCAGCGCTGCTGCATGACGTAGGTAAAATCGGCGTCGACGACCGCGTACTGAAAAAACCCGGCTCGCTGACGCCGGAAGAGTTTGATTTGATGAAGCAGCACACCGTAAAAGGTGCAAACATCATGCGCCCGGTTTCGCAATTGAAAGAAATGCTGCCTGGCATCGAATTGCACCACGAACACATTGACGGGCGCGGCTATCCATATGGCCTTTCCGGCCCGCAGATTCCTCTCATGGCGCGCATTATCGGAGTTTCCGACACTCTGGACGCCATGACGACCAACCGTCCCTATCAGACGGCAATGGACCTCGACTTTGCGCTGGGGCGCATCAAGGCGCTCACAGGCTCGAAATTCGACCCGGTTGTCGTGAACGCGCTCGAATCCGCAATTACCGCAGGCAGGCTGCGGCTCTCCGCCGTCGAAGTGCAAGTCTGAAGCGTGTCCCCGACGGCGCGTGATTCTCCTCTCTGTTACAATTTGAGTTTGCGCCTCTGGTGGCGCATCAAACCATGTTCTCCCTATTTGGAAAAAAGGATAAGCCGGAGAAGGCCGAGCCGTCGTTGCTGGAACGCCTGAAAGCTTCGGTCACCAAGACCAAAGCGGCGCTGGCGGAGACCGTAGACACAATTTTTCTCGGCGAACGCGCGATCGATCCTTCCATTTTGAAGGATCTGGAAACGGCGCTGATTTCTGCGGATATTGGCGTCAAGACGACACGCGAAGTTCTAGACTCCGTAAAAGAAAAACTGGATCGCAACGCTCTTTCCAATGCGGCGCAACTGAAACACGAGATTAAGTCGCACATAGCACGAATCTTGAAACCTGTAACAGAGCTGCAGCTCGGAAACACGTCGAGCAACGGTTCAGGGCCGCGCGTTGTTTTTATTGTCGGAGTAAACGGCGTCGGCAAGACAACAAGTATCGGCAAGCTCGCGAACCGGCTGCGGCAACAAGGATTGAACGTTGTGCTTTGCGCGGCGGACACGTTCCGTGCAGCGGCGATTGAACAGCTGGAAATTTGGGCCAAGCGCAACGGCGTGGAAGTCATAAAGCAAAAATCCGGCGCGGACCCGGCGGCGGTGGTTTTTGATGCGGTTGCGGCAGCGAAATCACGCAATGCCGACGCGGTGATAGTAGATACCGCAGGCCGTCTGCATACGAAATCCAACTTGATGGCCGAGCTTGAAAAGATGAAACGCACCGCTGCGAAAGTTATCCCCGGCGCGCCGCATGACATTTTGCTGGTAATGGACGCAACTACTGGTCAAAACGGACTTTCCCAGGCCCGCGAATTTACTTCCGCCGTTGGCGTAACCGGAATTATTTTGACCAAACTCGATGGCACAGCAAAAGGCGGCATCGTCGTCGCAATTTCACGTGAACTTGGTTTGCCAATTCGTTTTGTAGGTACGGGCGAACAGATTGACGACCTCGTACCCTTTGATGCGGAAACATACGTAGACTCCCTCTTCGACTAAACCGTGAACGACCACGACATTCGATTTCTGCAACACGCACTGACGTTAGCGCGCAAAGGCATTGGTCTTGCTAGCCCGAATCCGACGGTTGGCTGCGTAATTGTGCGCGACGGCGAAATTGTTGGCGAAGGCTTTCATCAGTATGACTGGCGCGATCACGCCGAAATTGTCGCGCTAAAATCGGCAAGCGAAAAAGCGCGCGGCGCGACGATGTACGTCAGCCTTGAACCATGCAATCACACCGGTCGCACAGGCCCATGCACCGAAGCGATCATCAAAGCAGGCGTCGCGCGAGTTGTGATCGCGACGCGCGATAAGAATCCCAAAGTGACTGGCTCTGGAATCGAACGGCTGAAATCCTCCGGAATCTCCGTTGAACTTGGCCCGAACGACATCGAGCTGGACGCGACAGAACTGAACGAAGGTTTTTTTCGCTGGTCTTCGACTGATAAGCCGTTCGTCATTTTGAAATCCGCATTGACTCTCGATGGGCAGCTCGCCCTACCCAAACAAAGCAAGGGAAAAAAGCGCGAGTGGATCAGCTCCGAGGAATCGAGGGCGGAGGTTCAGCGACTGCGCCACGCGTCTGACGCCTTGCTCACAGGAATCGGCACAATCCTTGCCGACGACCCTCTTCTAACAGATCGCAGCGGTTTGCCGCGCCGCCGGCGACTGCTGCGCGTGATTCTGGACTCAAAACTAAAGCTTTCACCAAATTCCAGAATCGTGAAAACATTGGACGACGATCTGCTCGTTTTCACGGTTTCGTCACTCAAATCACCGAAAGCGCGAAAGCTGCAAAATTCAGGTGTCGAAATCGTTCGCTTGCCGGCGCGGCGAGCCCGGATTGATCTCAGAGCCGTGCTGAAGGAACTTGGCCGCAAAGACATCCTGAGCGTTCTGCTCGAAGCAGGACCCACGCTGAACAGCGCGGCGCTTACGGCAAAAGTCGTCGATAAACTCTTCCTGTTTTATGCACCAAAGTTCGCCGGACAACAAACAGTTCCATTTGTGCGCGGTTCCGTCCCGACGCCGAAAATTCGCGCACTGCACTATCGGGAGCGCGAATTTGGGGGCGATTTCGCCATGGAAGCGTGGTTACACGAAACTTGAGCAGCAGGTTTGCACAGCACATTTCGGAACGCGCCGATTTCCTGTAAACTTTCCTTAAATTCCGCAGGGTCCGCTTTTCAAAGATTTTCCGGAATTTTTACTCTTCGCGATCGCCGAGGTACTCGCCATGTGCGCCACAGCCGTTTCCGACATTCGCATTCCGCATTTCATCGGCGGCCAATGGACCGCTTCCACATCCGCCAATTGGCAGGACGTCCTGAATCCCGCGACGGGCGCGTCGCTCGGAAAAGTTCCGCTCGCCGAAGCGAGCGAAGTGAACGCTGCGATTGAAGCCGCCGCTGCCGCATTCCCCGAATGGCGACGCACGCCGCCGGAAGATCGTATCCAGCCTCTCTTCAAATTGAAGATGCTCCTCGAACAGCACATAGATGAGCTAGCGCGCCTCATCACTATTGAAAACGGAAAGACTCTAACGGAAGCGAAAGCCGAACTACGCCGTGCCATAGAAAATGTCGAAGTCGCCTGCGGCATCCCCATGATGATGCAGGGCTACAACCTGGAAGACGTCGCGCGTGGCATTGACGAGACGATGATCCGCCAACCGATGGGTGTCGTCGCCGCGATTACCGCCTTCAATTTTCCAGCAATGATTCCCTTCTGGTTCTTGCCCTACGCCGTCGCGACGGGAAACACTTTCGTGCTGAAAGGTTCCGAGCGCGTTCCCCTCACTATGAAGCGCGTGTTTGAACTACTGGAGCAAATTGGCTTGCCAAAGGGCGTCGTAAACATGGTGAACGGCGGAAAAACCGCCGTGGATACGATCCTCGATCATCCGAAAGTGCGCGCAGTCAGCTTTGTCGGCTCAACGCCTGTGGCGAAATATATTTATGCGCGCGCAGCGGCCAGTGGGAAGCGCGCACAATGCCAGGGCGGCGCAAAAAATCCGGTGATTGTGCTACCGGATGCGGACATGGACATGGCCACTCAAATTATCGGCGACAGCGCGTTCGGTTGCGCAGGACAACGCTGTCTTGCGGTCTCAGTAGCAGTCGCTATCGGCGACGCGCAGAAAACGTTCCGCGATTCGATTGCCGCTGCCGCCACAAAGCTAAAAGTCGGCAACGGCCTGGAAGAAGGCACACAAATGGGCCCGGTAATCACGGCGCAGAGCAAGACCCGCGTCGAATCGCTGATTGCAGAAGGCGAGAAGCAAGGCGCGAAAATTCTCGTGGACGGCCGCAACGCAAAAATCTCCGGTCACGAAGCTGGCAATTTCGTAAAGCCGACGATTCTCGACGGCGTTCCGGTGGAAAGCGAACTCGCTCACACGGAGATCTTCGGCCCGGTCCTCAGCCTGGTTCACGCAAAAGATCTGGACGAAGCAATGTCCTTCCTCAGCAAAAACCCTTTCGGCAACCAGGCTTCTTTGTTCACTTCGAGTGGTTCCGCAGCGCGTCGCTTCCGCTACGAAGCACCCGCCGGAAACATCGGCATTAACATCGGTGTCGCCGCTCCAATGGCTTATTTCCCCTTCAGCGGATGGAAAGACAGCTTCTTCGGCGATATGCACGGCCAGGGGCGCGACGCCATCGAGTTCTACACCGATAAAAAAGTCGTCGTCGAGCGCTGGGCCAAAGAACACTCGCGCAAATTCTGAATCGCGCCGCGAACATACTCCGTTGCGCTTGCGAGCGGAAGCGCGTAGCATCCCCCACTAACCTTTCCTGTGGCTGACGCCGACTACCGCCCGCTGAAATCCGCAGTAAAAAAAGCAGGCGTATTTTCGTTCGTGTTCGTGATGTATTCGTATACGACGGGAGGTCCGTTCGGCCTCGAAGAGCAAGTCACAACCTCCGGCCCAGGCATGACGCTGCTCTATCACCTGCTCATTCCCTTCTTTTGGTGCATTCCGATTTCGCTCGTCGCCGCCGAACTCACTTCCGCCATGACTGTGCAAGGGGGCTTTTACCGCTGGGTACGCGCAGGTTTTGGCGATTTCTGGGGCTTCCTCGCCGGCTGGTGGAACTGGACCGCCTCATTCCTTCTCGGCGGCATTTACGCCGTTCTCTGCGCGGATTACCTTACCAACTATTTTCCTTCCATTTCCGGATGGAGGCACTACGCGCTCCATTACTCAATATCGTTCGTTCTTATCGTTATCATTACCTATGTGAATGTTCGCGGAATCGACCTCGTCGGCCGCATTTCAACTGTTTTAGAAATTGCCGTTCTCGTTCCTATTATCGTAATGACAGCTATCGCCCTCGCGCATGCGCATCACAGTCCCTTCACCCCGCTAACTCCCCCGCACAAGCCATTTTCGCAAGTCTTTGGTGTAGGCCTCGCTCTTGGCGTGTGGCTCTATTCCGGTTACGAGCAACTCTCAACCGTCGCCGAAGAAGTCGAAAATGCCCGCCGCAATTATCCGCTCGCGCTCGCCATCGTCGTACCCATGTCTATCGCCACCTATTTTCTTCCCACCTTTGCTTCACTCGCCGCACTCCATAACTGGCAGGATTGGAAAGAGGGTTTCTTCTCGGAGGCTGCGCGCCTGATCGGCGGCCCCTGGCTCGCTCTCGCTGTTACTCTCGCCGCCGCTATCGGCAGCATCGCTCTCCTTAACAGTACGGTTCTCGCCACTACACGCATGCCGTTTGCCATGGCTGAGGATGGATTTTTGCCAAACCGGCTCACACGCCTTCATCCACGTTTCGGAACACCGGCAGCATGCATCATCATTTCCGGAATCGTTTACGCCATCCTCGCCATTCGCAGCCTAACTCAGCTCATCACTGTCTATGCCTGGCTCCGCGTCGCCACTACCCTTATGACCGCTCTTTCTGGCTGGCGTCTCCGCCGAACGCACCCGCACCTCAACCGTTCTTTCAAAATTCCTGGTGGAAAAATTGGATTGATCTATTCCGTCGCCGCGCCTGTTTTTATGGGAATCGTGGCCACCGCGGGCAGTCTTCTGAGTGCCGAAAAATTCGCACTATATGGAGGTCCGGCCGCCATCATGCTCGGCCCCGCCGTGTATTTGCTATTTAAGCGAAAACGTCTCGCGGACTGATCTCAGCTAATCACATCCAGAAACCGGAACCAGAGACCGGCAAGCGGCAAAAACCACGGGTTTTTCCGGTACAAACCCAGCGGTGCGCCTCGAAACGGAATCTCAGCAAATGGGTTCGTATTTTGGGCAGCGCCGCCGGAAGTAATGTGTTCCGCCATTTTCTGCCCGAGTAGCGTCGCCATGGCCACACCATGCCCCGCGTAACCAACGGAATAATAGAGGCCATCCATCTTTCCCACGTGCGGCATCATGTCGAACGCGAAATCGAGCGTGCCGCCCCAAACAAATTCTATTCTCATGTCGCGCAGCTGCGGAAAAATCTCGACCATGTCCCGCCGCAGAATTTCTCGGCTCTCACGAATCGTATTTTCATTCTCAGGAAAAAATGCAGCACGCCCGCCGAAAAGCATTCGCCGATCTGGTGTCAGCCGGTAGTAATGGGTGAAATAGAGCGAATTGTAGATCATGCGATTGCGGGGGCTAATTTCCGCGGCCATCCCCTCCGGCAGAATTTCCGTAACAATGATGTATGAACCAATCGGAATGATTCGCCGCCGCAAGGCGGGTGTAGCTCCGCTTGTATATCCGCTCGTCGCAACTAGGACATCCCGGGCCCAAAGCGAACCGCGCGACGTAGAAATCTTGAAGCCTGAAGCTCCATTGTTCGCGGCTGGCTCGATCTGCTCCGCGCGCGTATGTTCATGAATCTCCGCGCCAGCGCGATTTGCCGCATCGCCCAGCCCGGAAACATACCGCGCTGGATTTACACCGGCGCTAAGATCATCCACTAGGCCGCCAAAATAATGGCTGGAACCAATTTCAGACGAAAGCGCTTCTCGCGGGACGATGCGGACTGTATGCCCAAGTTCTTGCGACATCGTTTCTGCGCTGCGTTCGAAACCTTCAAAGTGTTTCAGCTTGTTTGCAACTTCCAAATGTCCATAACGACAAAAATCGCAATCAATCTTCTCATCCGCCACGATGCCCTCGACCGTGGAAATTGCCTCCAGAGAAGCTGCAAACATCCGCTGTGTAATTTCTTTCCCGTAGCGCGAAATCAGATCCGCTGCACCAAGCTTCAGTCCCGTCAAAACCATGCCGCCATTGCGCGAACTGGCGCCCCACCCAACAGTCTGCGCTTCAAGGACGGCAACACGCGCGCCGCGCTTTGCCAGTGTGCGCGCAGCTGAAAGCCCCGTGAATCCTGCGCCGATTATCACCACATCAACCCGTTCGGGCAGCGGCTGCGATGCAACCCGCAGCATTTCGACCGTCGTCAGCCAAAAGTTTTTTTCTTGAACGGCCATCCACTCTCATCCAGTGTGGAACAAAGAAGCTACCTAGGGAGTTCGCTCACAGCCCGATGCGCTTCATCAATTGCCGCGTCCGTGTACGCACGCGCCGCAGAATCGGAATTTGCAATGGTGATGCGGCCAAACGGCGCTCGGCCAATTACATTTGGCCTTGGCCCAGCCGGCAAATCGCGATCGGAATACCAATCGTATTCGTATGCGTAACCATGGCCCCAGCGATTCGCAGTGATGGCTGCGATGTCGCGCGCCGCGTCAAACCCGGCAGAACCAAGCATGCGTTGCAGCTGGTCGCGCGTGTTGCGCTCGATTTTTTCAAAAGGCGTGGTCAAAAGCTCGTAGCGTCCGGCGCGATATTGATCGCGTCGCGGCGCTCCCAGGCTGCACGGCGTGCGCAAAAGAAAAAGCACTGCCGGCTCTTCCGGCTTGCTCGGAAATTTGTAGTCACCGATGCTAACCGGAAAATCGAGAGCAACAAACGAGTGATAGCTGCCCGGCGCCATGATTTGATGGACGCCAATCTGCGCGAACGATTTCCAATTACGAATTGCAACGCGTGTGTAAAGAAAAGGCGCTTTCACACAATATCCAAGTGCTTCTTTCTGCTTCTGCGGCAGATCGGGGCAGAGGTACGGCACCATCGCGTTGTAGCACGCCATCACGCAGTGTTTTGCACTAACCGAAACGAGCTTTCCGTCGTAAATATACGCGATTGAAACTTCGCCCGTAGTTCGCGCTTCTTTCGCATGCACAACGGTAGTTTGCAGACGAATTCGAACCGGCTGGTTTTCCTGATCGAGCTTGCTGTAGTCCGCTCTTGCAGTGACAACGTCTTCCATCGTGTGGCCGGGCATTGCCTCTGGAATCAAATCGCGAACAAGAAGCCGTGCGATGGTCGCATTCCCATCAGGAAAATGAAAAATGTACGGCTCCTCTTTACCCTGATCTCCCAGGCCAAGTCCGTCAAATCCCGGATACGTAAACGACCCATAGTCATCTCCGTTTATATAGCAACCGTAAGCAGAAATGGCTTCAATGCCAACTGCATAGAGGTCGTGCGGAAATTTCTGGAAGAACGGCAAAGATTCCGGCAAGACCCGACAATGCTTCGTCAGAAAATCAGCCATGCTGATTCTCTTGAGCAGAGTGATTTTTTGCGAGCGCGTGAGTCCGGGTAGATAGTCTTTCTTTTCAGTGTAGACGCGCGCAATGTCCTTCTTCATCGCGTCTGAAAGAGGCGATCTCGCAAGAAAATCCGACCAAGGAATAACGCCCATGCCGGTCTGCAGCACATCCGTTCCAAAAGTTTCCTTGTCGAAGAAACATCCGGTGCCGAACTTCTCGAAAAGTTTCGAGTCGTAATCCTTGTAAAATTTCTGCGCGTCGATCCCAAGATCTGTGAAGAGCCCCTTCGCGACCTTGCTGTAAGCAGAAGGGCTTTCGATAGATTGAGTCCCGCCATTTGCCAAAAGCATTCGCCCGTCAACTTCAAACTCGTCGCGACGCGCATGACCGCCAAAATCGTCATGGCTATCGAGCAGCAAGATTTTGGAATTCTTGCCAAATGTCTTTCGATAGAAATGGGCCGCAGCCAGCCCGCTGATTCCTGCTCCAACAACCACGAGGTCATACGTTTCGCCGGGCTTTTCCGGCGCGCCCAGCGAATCCCACGCTTTTCCGTCACGCAATTTGTGCGCGTATTCGTAAACGTTCTGCTGGTCGCCCCGAAGACCTGTAAGCGCCGGTGGATAGTTCGGGGAAATTGCCTGCTGCGCGCTTGCGAAAGAAGAGCGCATTCCAAGTACTGCCCCGCCAACAGCGACCGCCGCACCGTCCAGAAAATCTCGGCGGGAAATCGGGCGATCCATCCCCAATTCGCGGTCGCGTTGTTCGTCGTTCATCTCATTGTCCCCAAAAACGTCCTATTCTTACACAATTTTAGTAAGGTTTTGCCGAAAGGGCTGATCGCTCTGAATTTGGTTCTCGCTCTCAAATCCGTTATCTTGAAGGTGAGGATCGGCCTTGTTCACGGGAATCATCGAGCATCTCGGCTCCATCGCAACGCTTTCCTTTGGAAAAAGTGGCGGGCGTATCGTCATTCATGCGCCGAGTCTTGCTTCGTCTTTGAAGGTTTCCGCCAGCGTGGCCGTCAATGGCTGCTGCCTTACAGTTGTAGAGTGCGACAAAGAATCTTTTTCTGCGGACCTCTCCGCCGAAACCCTGGACAAAACCTCGTTCAGGGCGCTGAAGCAGGGAGAACTTGTCAATCTGGAACAGCCTCTCACCGCTGGCAAAGAGTTCGGCGGCCACTTTGTCCTCGGCCACGTGGACGGAACCGGCGCCGTGAACGGTCTCGATTCCGAAGGCGATGGCTGGCGCTATTCAGTCACTATTCCCAAGGATTTCGCCCGTTACATCATACCGAAAGGCTCCATCACAATTGACGGCGTAAGCCTCACCGTCGCGCGAACGAATGGGCGCAACGTGGAAGTCGCCCTAATCCCTTATACCTACAAGCACACCAACATTCGCGACCGCAAACCTGGCGACGTCGTAAATCTCGAAGGCGATGTCCTGGGAAAATACATCGAGCGTCATCTTGCCGCTCGAGAAAAATCGCCTGTAACCCATCAACTGTGTGTCGCGGATCTCACGGCGCAGGGATTCTAATTGTTTTTCTGAACGGCAGGCTTCTTCTGTGACATTCCACACATGGCGCGATTCTTGTCCAGGAACTTCAATGAGTCTGCGTGCAACAGATTCGTCTTGGGATCAACACTTCCATTGATTTCAACATAGTCGCCAACATTTTTCTTCGCGATGTCCTGGTTTTCGATCACCAGCACGCGCTTTCCATCCGGATCGATGATTGCGATTTTCTTGCCTTTTGCGATGCACTCTCGGGTGCAGGTGAGACCCGGCGCGGCATATGTCCCACCGCTGGCGCGATTCTTCGCGCAATCTTCATCGGCAAGCCATCCACGAATCGTTGTCTTTTCAGCTATTGCAGCAATTCCGCCTTGAGCCGAACCGACAAGCACAAGCAACCATGCAGTCGTTATCTTTCCAATTGTTCGCATGCTCGCCTCCCAAAGATATCAGGTCAAGCCTGCTTCAGTTCGCTTCGCACGAGTACCCCGAAAATAAAGGAATAACCCCAAGCCGATCGCTCCAAGCGTCGTCCCGACGACTTTGATCACAAAAAGCATCCTGTTTGAGGAATCTCCAGGTGGAAGCACCGAAACCATAATCGAAAGCACAGTCACCGATGTAGCTAGGCCGCACGCAATCCAAACACCAGCTTTTCCTCCAGGAATCAGCACCGCTTGCGGATTCGTTTTGCGATCCGGCCGATTGGCGAGCTTAATCGCCGCGGCAAACATGTAAAGGAACGGAATGAAATAGAGAATGATCGTGATGTCGACCACGACTTGATACGCGCCGCGCGTAGTTTCATTAATCTGGCTCAGTAGCAAGACAAGCGCCGATAAAACAGCCTGAACAATGATCGAAATGTACGGTGTGCGCCATTTTGGATGAATTTTTGCGAAGGCCTTCGGTAGGTAACGGTCAATACCCACGACAAACGGCACACGCGCAATTCCGGCCACCGTGCTTCCCACTCCTCCCGCATTGCCGACCGTCACCAGAAGCGCCGCCAGAATTCCGATGAATCCAACCTTCAGTGCAACGGAACCGATCGTGATGGCATGAAATACAGCGCTCTTTGGATCTGCCTCCGCCGCGGGAACCAGAGAGAGCAGCGAAATGGTCCCGATGATGTACATTGCCGCGATTAGCGCAGCGGCCGTGAGCGCCGCCCGTGGCAAAGTGCGGCGCGGGTCGCGAATTTCACCGCTCATCGCGGAAACCAGTTCCAATCCCGTAAACGCGAAGGCAATCTGCGACCAAAAATTTACGGTATCCCAATTCCACGTGGGCATTATGTTCGCCCGCGTAAAATGGGTCACGCTTCCATTCTTTACGTACAGCACCGCGGCAATTCCCACAAGAATCAGCAGCGGGGTGTAAGTCGAAACGCCACCTGCATTCTGCAGCCACTTTCCTATATTGAGTCCGACGATATTCAGAAGAACTGCAACAGACAGCAAGACGAGCGAGCCTATCAGCAAGAACGTGCGGTCTTGCGCAAGCTCCGCACCCTTGCCGCCCATCACGTAAGCGCTCATGGAAGCGCTGGCCAACAACAAGCCGGGAAAATAAAAAATTGTGTAAACCCAATAAGCCCAGCCGGCAACGAAACCATGAAAATCCCCGAACGCTTCTTTAGACCATACGTACAATCCGCCTTCTTCCGGAAATCGCGAAGAGAGCTCGTTGATGACCAGGGCCATCGGTACGAAAAAGAGGAGTGCCGCCAAAACCCATAAGCTGATAGAAGAAGTGCCATTGTGTGCCGCGGCCGCAATCCATCGCGGACCAAGAACGGTGGCAATGTTGAAAAAAAGTACGTCCCAAAAACCCATTTCGCGGCAAAGAAGGCTGCGCGGATCGGAAGCCCCATTCGGGGCTGTCACAGGGTCACGTCCAGTTCTGGAATGAGTTCATCTTGCATACGAAAATTATGAAGAAAAGGATCCGGTGAATTTTCAAACTCTGCCCAGGAAGAAAATACCATCGCCTTCCCTTCCTGGAGAAACACAATGTTGTCCGCGAGCCTGCGCGCCAGATGCGTATCGTGCGTGACAACAATGGACGTGCGATGGAATTTCTCTTTCAAGCGCAAAATGATATCGCCCATATGCGTGGCCATGATTGGATCAACCATAGTGGTTGGCTCATCGTAAAGAATCGCTTCAGGATTTTGTGCAAGAGCGCGGGCAATCGCGACCGCGCGTTTCATTCCTGTAGAAAGCTCGCTTGGAATTTTATCGAGTACTTCTTCCACTTCCAGCTCGCTCGCGAGTTTAGCGATGTAGGCGTCCACGTCTTCGTCGGTAAGCCCCGGCTGGCCTTCAAATGGATAAGCAATGTTTTCACGCACCGTCAATGAATCAAAAAGTGCGCCGGACTGAAAAACCATCGTTACCTTGCGGCGTACTTCATAAAATTCCGCTTCCGAAAAATGAGTCACGTCTTCGCCGTCAATCAAAATCTGCCCCGAATCAGCTTTCAAAAACCCCATGATGTGCTTCAACGAAACGGATTTGCCGACGCCGCTGCGGCCCATAATCACGCAGGTTTGCCCGCGCTTCACTTGAAACGAAACATGATTCAGCACTGGGCGTTCGTCGAATGCTTTGCTTACGTCGCGAAATTCAAAGAAATTCGCCGCTTGTCCGTTCTGTTTTTCAATTTCTGTCACGAATTCTCCGCAGCGATCGCGCGGCGAGCTTCTTCATAGTCCGCCAGCGTGTTCATGTTCCAGAAGAGCCGCCCGCTCGTATCAAATCGTTTCCAATCCTTTTCGTCAAGAACTTCCACTTCAAACTGTTTCAATGCTTCGGTCACCTTGCGCACCCCGCGTTTGAATTGCTTTTTAACTTCAAAAGCAACGTTCGTATGCCAAACTGCACACAGGGGTTCGAGCCCGTGCGCCGATTGCGGCAAAGTAACCTGTGCCTTGCCCTTCCTCGCTCGATCCAACAGATATTCAATCCATTCCGACGTCAGGAATGGCATGTCACAACTAAGAATTATGTTGTAGCCAGCCTCGTCTACAGATTCATTGTAAGCCAGTGCGGTAGCTATACCTCCTAATGGCCCTTCTCCGGGCCACAAGTCGGGAATGAAACCAACCCCTAAGCCTCCATACTTGTTCGGGTCTCCAACCAAGCAGCCCGTGCCGCGAATCCCCGAACCGATTAGGACATCCATCATCCTCGCGTACATCGGCCGCCCTCCGAGTTCGGCAAATGCCTTGTCCTTGCCGAAACGAGAGCTTGCACCACCGACAAGAACATAGCCTAGGGCACCCAAAGCAGCTTCCGAACATTGCTCATCACTCATCGCTATTCTTATTCCTCCATCGGCTCACGCCCAGGCCGGCGAATTCCAAGCTCGCGTAGTTTTTCTTGCAAACTCTGCCGGTGCAATCCGATTGTGGCCGCAGTTCGCGAAACATTCCAACGATGGCTGGCAAGCTGCTTCGTAATCCACGCGACTTCGAACTTTCGTTTTGCGTCGCGGAAATCGCGTTCGTTCATGCCGCTATCTGTATCGCTGGCCGATTCCTTTTGTGTGAGCGGCTTTCCGGAAACAACTTCCTCCGGTAAGTCCTTCGCGCCGATTTCGTTCCCCGGGGTCAGCACCATGCTTCGTTCAATCGCGTTCTTCAATTCGCGCACATTTCCCGGCCATTCGTAACGCTCCAACGCGGCATACGCATCGCGGCCAAGTTGCATGTTTCGATTCAGACGCTTTCCATGCATCCGGAGAAATTCATCCGCCAGCACTGGAATATCTTCCTTGTGTTCCCGCAAAGAAGGCAACTCAATAGTAATTACACGCAACCGGTAAAAAAGATCCTCGCGAAATTTGCCGGCGGCAATCTCCGCGGGCAAATCGCGATGCGTCGCGCTGATTACCCGCACGTCCACCGGAATCGATTGCGATCCGCCCAATCGCTCAATCGTGCGATTTTCCAACGCGCGCAGAACCTTTGCTTGTGTCACTGGATTCATATCCCCAATTTCATCCAGAAATAGCGTTCCGCCATTCGCCAATTCGAATTTCCCCTTCTTCTGCTGCGCAGCTCCCGTAAAAGCTCCGCGTTCGTACCCAAACAATTCCGACTCGATCAAATTCTCCGGCAACGCCGCGCAATTCACCGCAATAAACGGCTTTCCCGCCCGCGGCGAGCGCGCATGAATCTCCTGCGCCATCAAATCTTTTCCTGTTCCACTCTCGCCCAGAATCAAAACAGTTGAATCCGTGACTGCAACCCGATCCGCAATTTCAAACGCGCGCCGCATCTCCGCGGAGCGCCCAATCATCCCTCCAAACTGACCTTCTATCGCCAACTGGCTCTTCAGTGCCGAGTTTTCTTTCTCCAATCCGGTCAGCTTCAACAAATTCGCAACGCGCTGCCGCAACTCATCCAACTCAAATCCCTTCACCAAATAATCCGCAGCACCAACGCGCAGAGCCTCCACCGCCGTTTTCGCCGTATCCAGCGCAGACACGATCAACACCGCCACTTCATTCCCTTCCTCGCGCAATGACTTCAAGAATGAGATTCCATCCTGCCCGGGCATTACAACGTCCAACAAAATCAGATCCGGCTTTTCCGTTGGAATCGCCACGCGCGCAGCTTCCGCCGATTCCGCCTCGGCAATCCGGTAGCGCGATTCCAGAGCCCGCCGCAATCCGTACCGCGCCGCTGGCTCGTCATCCACAATCAAGATGGTTTTCATCAAGCCTCCTGCGCGAGCGGCAAAGTAACTTCAAACCGCGTGCCGCGCCCATCGCGAACCGGACTTTGCCAGGACAATTTTCCGTCGCACTCCGCAATGCGGCGCGCAACGATCGCCAGTCCCAGCCCAGTTCCCTGTGATTTCGTTGTAAAAAATGGCTGAAGAATTTTTTCCCGCAGCGATTCCGGAATCCCCGGACCATTGTCTTCAAAAAATAGCACCAGCACTTTCTCGCGAACTTCTCCGCTCACCGCAACCGAACTGCCGGCCGATACCGCCTCCAGCGCATTCACCAGCAGGTTGGACGCAATGTCATTCAACGCTTCCGCAGCGACAGCCACGCGTGCATTCACCATCGCCAGTTCGAGGCGCAACGAAATCCCGCGTTTCTCCGCCTGCGGACGCAACACCGAAGCCGCTTCTTCCATCACCGCTCGCGGATCACATCCCACCGCGCCATTCCCCGCGCGCACTGCCGGCCTGCTAAATTGGAGCAACTGATTCAGCTTCGTCGAAAGCCGGCTAATCTCTTCCAGCACCATCTTCGTTTCGACACGCATGGAATCCGGCATCTCCGGATTTTCCAGCTGCACCTGCAAAATCGTCTTGATCGAGCCCAGCGGATTCTTCAAATTGTGCGAAATGCTCGCCGCCATCTGTCCCACCAGCGCCAGTCGTTCCCGTTCCGCCAATTCCCTTTCGAGCTGCAGCTTGTCTCCAATTAGCTGGCACACATCCAGTGCGGACGGCAATTGTTCGCTTAAAGATTCGAGCGCCGCCATCGTTTCGCCGGAAATCGCCGAGCCATGAGGTTTAACACGAAGGTAGCCGAAGAACACACCCATACGTCGCAATCCGAATACCGGTTCCGCTTTTCTTTTCGCTTCTAGCTCTTCCATCTCTTGTGGCGACCTGGAGCGGAGCCGAAGCTCTGCCGAAGCAGGATTCACAAATCCAAGTTTTGCGGACTCGAGCTCGAATTCCTGCTTCGTTTTCTGTTCGATGAATTGCACGAGCGCTCCGCGATTGCCCTGTCTCGCTTCTTGCTGAATGAGTGTCATCAGCCGCTGCACGCGGTCCATTTCCCGTTGTGCCGTCTCTTGCAGCCGACGACCGAGCAAACGTTGCAAGGGCTCAATGAAAACCACGAGGAGAAAGAGGAGAACGGCTGCAGTCGCTTCTGGTGGCAGGATCGGAGCAAACCATTCGCTGATACGGCGCACTAGCGCCAGGTAGAGCAGCGCGACGAAAGTCGCGGACACGGCATAGAGAAGATTTTTTTGGCGACCGATATTCAGAAAATTGTGGCGCTGAACGAAATAGATGAGAGCGACAAACGGCGGCAGGGCCATCAGCGATAACACGAGCGCTAGAGCTTCCCTGCTCTGCCGAGCTAAGCCAAATACCGGGAAGTGAATCGCGCCGAGTAGCAGCAAGGCACCAACAAGAACCACGCAAGCAATTTGATGAAATTTTTGTTCTGGCTGGCCAGCCATTTCTCGCGCGAACTTCCATTCCCAAGTAAAGCTGAGCAAGATCAGTAGAAACAACCACAGCACGTAGGCAATTCCCAGAGAATTGCCGGGAATCGTGAAGTCAAAATTATGAGCACCCAAGCTCGCAGGCAGAACCAGAATCAAAAAATAGAATGCTGGCAAATAGACTAAGCCGAGCGCAACTCTCTTCCGATTGATCGGCAAAGCGGAGCCGCGCGTGGCTGCGAACTCCACGTGCATATGAAAAAGCACTGGCGGTAGGAACGTTAGCCCCACGCCGATTAGAAGAGCGGCGAAGCTGGCCAACGATTGAGGCGGCAGCGTGTAGAAGATTTGCGCGTTCAGCGCGAGCAGCGAACCGGCATAGAAAAAAAACAGCGCGAGGCAGAGAAAGAAAAAAACGCGCTCGAAATTGCGTTGGCGACGATAGCCGAGGATTACGACCATCCAGAAGAGCTGGAGGAGCGTGCCGGCGGTAAAGCCTGTGAGGCGCATGTAGGTGAGGGTTTGCATGACGATAAATTTGTAACGCAGACTGACGCCCTGAAGACGATGTTACGAAGTCTATGCCTCGTCGAATTGCACGGCAATCGCCAAGTGCAAGATTTTTCTTGCAGCATGTAACTATCACTAAATAAGATGCTTAGTGGACGAACTGCCTTCTGTTAAATTCCAGTGAGAATCACTCAAAGTGCTGCCCTTTGACTTGACTTGGAGGGAGATTCTGCTATATTAGCACTCGCCTGTGAGGAGTGCTAATTACCCTGCCCTCCTTCCTACAGCAAACCTGAAAGCTCACCAACGGAGGTTTTTCGAAGATGGCAGTCAATCTGACGCCGCTGCACGACCGCGTGATCGTGAAGCGCATTGAAGAGAAAGAAACCGTCAAGGGCGGCATCATCATCCCTGACTCAGCGAAAGAAAAGCCCCAGGAGGGCGAAGTCATCGCCGTCGGCGCCGGTAAGCGCGAGAAGGGCGAACTCGTACCCCTGGACGTTAAACCCGGTGACCGCGTTCTGTTCGGCAAGTACAGCGGCACCGAAATCAAGATCGAAGACGAAGAGCTGCTTATCCTCCGCGAAGAAGAGATTCTGGCGAAGCTGAGCGGCGCGGCGAAAGCGGCAAAGAAGTAGTTTTGGCACGTCTAACCAAACTTTCTTGGTGCTTTGATTTTGAACGTGTAGTGGCCGGTCTTTAGACCGGTGCTTTTGATTCCGGTTTCAGTAGTAGCAAAGAATTTCATGGAGGAATTGAGCAATGGCAAAGACGATTGTTACGGGAGAGAATTCGCGCCAGTCCATTCTGCGCGGCGTGAACGCTCTTGCCGATGCAGTTAAGATCACGCTCGGCCCTAAGGGCCGCAACGCGGTGATCGAAAAGAAGTTCGGCGCGCCGATCATCACCAAGGACGGCGTGACGGTTGCAAAGGAAATCGAACTGCGGGACCCGCTCGAAAACATGGGCGCGCAGATGGTACGCGAAGTCGCTTCCAAGACGTCTGACGTCGCGGGCGACGGCACCACCACCGCCACCGTTCTGGCGCAGGCCATCTTCCGCGAAGGCGTGAAGACGGTGGCCGCAGGAGCAAGCCCTACGGCTCTGAAACGCGGCATCGAAAAGGCCGTCGAAGTCGCCGTCGAGGAAATCAAGAAGCTGCACCGGGACGTCAAGGGCGACATGATCGCTCAGGTTGGCACGATTTCCGCCAACAACGACAAGCAGATCGGCGGCATCATTGCCGAAGCGATGAAGAAGGTCGGTAAGGACGGCGTCATCACCGTGGAAGAATCCAAGACCATGGAAACGACGCTGGAAGTCGTGGAAGGCATGCAGTTCGACCGCGGCTACCTCTCACCCTACTTCGTTACGGACCCGGAACGCATGGAATGCGTCCTCGAAGATGCGCGCATCCTCATCCACGAAAAGAAAATCAGCTCGATGAAGGACCTGCTTCCCTTGCTCGAAGGCATCGCCAAGAGCGGCAAGCCCCTCCTCATCATCGCTGAAGACGTGGAAGGAGAAGCGCTCGCGACCCTCGTCGTGAACAAGCTCCGCGGCACGTTGCAGTGCGCAGCGGTTAAGGCGCCTGGCTTCGGCGACCGCCGCAAGGCAATGCTCGAAGACATCGCGACCCTGACCGGCGGCAAGGCCATCACGGAAGACCTCGGCATCAAGCTCGAGAACGTGAAGGTCGAAGACCTCGGCAAGGCCAAGAAAGTCACCATTGACAAGGACAACTCCACGATCATCGAAGGCGCAGGCAAGGCCTCCGAAATCGAAGGCCGCGTACGGCAGATTCGTTCGCAGGTCGAAACAACGACGTCTGACTACGACAAGGAAAAGCTGCAAGAACGCCTGGCGAAGCTCGTCGGCGGCGTTGCGGTGATCAAGGTCGGTGCGGCTACCGAAACCGAACTGAAGGAAAAGAAAGCTCGCGTGGAAGACGCTATGCACGCCACCCGCGCAGCTGTCGAAGAAGGCATCGTTCCCGGCGGCGGTACCGCTTTACTGCGCTGCCTCAATGCGGTCGAAAAGCTCAAGCTGCATGATGACGAAGCTGTTGGCGTCGGCATCGTGAAGCGTGCGCTCGAAGAGCCCGCTCGCCAGATCGCTCACAACGCAGGACACGAAGGCGCGGTAGTGATCGGCAAGATCCGCGAGTCGAAGGACGAAAACTTCGGCTTCAACGCGGACACCGGCGAGTACGGTGACATGGTCAAGATGGGCGTTATCGACCCGGCCAAAGTCACCCGCCTCGCGTTGCAGAATGCAGCGTCCATCGCGGGCCTTATGCTCACCACGGAAGCTCTCGTGGCCGAGTTGAAGGAAGACGCACCGAAGGCAGCAGCTGCAGGCGGTCCAGGTGGCCCCGGCGGCATGGGTGGAATGTACTAAGCTGAATTTTCCAGCTAGCCCAAAACCTCAATCAACAAAAAGGGCGGTCCTGTTTTCCGGACCGCCCTTTTGCTTGGCAATTTTAAGTTCTACCTTTTTCGAACTCCGTCGGCTATCTTGCGGCTCGGCCCGAAACCGGCTGCCGCATGATGTCCCCCGACGCAATCTTCAAAAACTCACGGACATTTTCATTGATCTGATCCCGAATGTGCCGGAAGTTGTTTACTTGCTTCTCGCGCGCTCCCTCCGCATTTGTAGGATCCTCAAGACTCCACTGAAAGACCCTGTACGTAAACGGGAAAACAGGTGGCCGTTCTTTCGCTTTGTTGTAAATCCCCACAACATAGGCGAAGTGTTCTTTAAAAATCTCCGGAATCGTCTTCGATTTCTCGCCTGAAATGTCTATGCCGACTTCTTCCATCACTTCAACTGCTAGCGGGTTGGGTTCTGCCGGTTCCGTAGCCGCGTTAACACCAAGAAAATTTCCTCCTGCTTCCGTGTTCAAGAATCCTTCCGCCATCTGCCCTCGAGCAGGGTCGCCCTTGCAAAGAAAAAGGACTTTCACTTTACTCTCCATATTTCCCCTCAATCTGGGCCGGGCCACCTTACCTTCCGATTCGCGAATGCCGCATTTCTTGTCTTCAGACTAATTCCGTGCTCAAGACTTCGCAAATGATCTTCCGTACATTAAATGCTGTAGGGCTACGGTATTCGTGCTTCGTCCTGTCACCGCAAATTCCAAACAAAAAAAAGGCAGTCCATTTTTCTGGACCGCCCTTTTCTATTTCACTTGCCGGCTAACTCCGATTAGCTAAAAAATGGCGCACGCAACAAAGCAGACTCATTCGCCGGACTGTGCATTCTGGGTTGACGCTGCTCCGGGTGCAATCTGTTGACTCTGCGCTTTTTTCGCACGCAACTCGCGCGCGATGTCTCCCAGCGGTCTTTGTTGCGCTTGTTGTTCAGCCAACTGCTGCTTCCCAAGCGTCAGAGCTTGGTCGTATTCCATATAAGTCGACGGTTCATAGCACCAGTCGCCTTGGCGTGCGATGTTGGAACGAACATGATTGGGGCTTCCGGAAGCGACTCCTGCGGAAACTAATAGAAGCGCGACTACCAACGTGCTTTTCATAAAGGCCTCCTGGGCTCTGCCTTATCCGAAAGCCGGTGTCGGGGACATGCATCTGCTTCTGTTAGTACGACGTACCTGCCTCTTCCCCGGTTCCAATATCATCGTAAGTAATTTATATAGATAGACTTACGGGGCTATCGGCCGTGCTCAGTCCGGGACAATTATTCGTCTTGAATCATTCGCCCCGCCTGGTTCACCCTATATTCCCCAGTCCTTCCACTCTGTCCCCAGGAGGACCCATGGCAGCTCCCCAGAAATCCAGCATCACGATCGATCCCACTCAAATTCAGGACCCGTCAGGCATTCCGCCTGCGGGCAGCCAGTTCATCGGCCTGTCTTTGCAGGGACTTGTAGATGTCTACCGCGGCACGCTCCCCGGCGATGTGGATGCCGCTCCCTCAGCAAACGAACTCAGTGGCCCTGCCCCAAACACGGCAAATGTCTCTAATGCGGACTACATCTACACTCAGGTCGCAGCACTCTACGCCGGCGCCGATCTCCCCAGCTTCCAAAGTCCTTCCGGAAATTCCGTAAAATCCCTTGTCTTTGTTTCCGGTAGTAGTCAGGGTGGCTACGGCGCATTTCACATCAGCGACGGCGTCCAGGCCGATTTTGACCGCATCGTCGTGGATAGCCTGACCTCCTCCGGCAACTATTCTCCAGGCTCCGGACTCGGTTCGCCCGCGGCTCTTTCATTCAAAATCCAGTATCTCTTTCCCGTCTACACCGGAGCACCCGAATTGCTCGGCATTCTTCAACCCTCCGATGAGCGCCTCAAATCCGCTAATCCAGAGACAGTCCAGCAATATCTCAAAATCAGCAAACAATCTGCTCTGGCTCTTAAGCTCGCAATAGAAACAGGCAATCCTTCTTCTGTTCCAAAACCTCGTGCAGTTCGGAAATCATCCTCAAGCCCAAGCCATCCGGAGCTTTGCCGCCGTCTCACTCGAGCAAATAAGGAGCTCCTCAGTCTCGTTGCCTCTGCCACAGACGCCACCACAAGTCGCCAGTACCTTTCCACTGCGCTTTTCTGTGCTGAAATCGTTGAGAGCTTTCAGACCTTGACGGGCAAAGGTAATCCTGGCTTAACCGACGGTGAATCGGTCAGCCGCGTACTCGCTTTCAAGCTCGCTCCAGAAATCGCTCTGGTCCCCGGATTCAATAGCGGAGTCACGCAGCAATGGTGGCAGGATGGTCAACCGGACTTCGTCAACGACAACTCGCAATCGGATCAATCCACGGACGGCAACGCCGCCGGAGTAATGTTCCTGGAATTTCTCAACGATTATCTCGGCGTGCCTCTGGATCGTATTCTGCAGCGCATGCCGGCTTCCGGTGGTGCTCCTCTCGGCGAAACCTACACAGCCCTGCTCACCGATTATCCCAACTTCACGAATGCAGTCGGTCCCGATGGTCCATCCGCATTTCAAAAAATGATCGCCCTTCTTCAGGAGAACACGCAAAACCCGGACGGCACGTTAAACCTTCCCGCCGACGGAAATCCTTTCCCTGGCATGCCCGGAGCAATCCAAGGCGGCCTCTTCGCCATACAGGCGCCTGCATAATTGTTTTTTAAGCCGGCTCGGATAGTGGGCCAGTTTGAATTTTATGGATCGCGGCAATAGCGGTCAAAATTCGAACTGACCCACTATCCAGCTTGTCTCTTCCTTGCTTCACTCCTCAGCCTTCGCTACACTCCCTGCCTCAGTCGGACTCCTCAGGGGGAGTCGTACAAACATGCCAGGACTCTTGCAGCGTTTTATGCCGCGCGAAGAGGGTTTTTTCGATCTCTTCGTCAAACAAGCCAAAAATATTGAAAAGGGTGCCAAGGCGCTTGTGAATTTGCTTTCGCACTACACTGGCGTTCCCGAACAAGTGCAAACCATCAAAGCTATTGAACATGATGGCGATGAGATCACGCACGGCATCCTCACCAAGCTCAATCAAACATTTATAACGCCGTTCGACCGCGAAGACATTCACCAGCTCTGTAGCCAGCTTGACGACATCATTGATCTTATAGACGCAGCCGCAAGCCGCTTCGTTCTTTACCGCATCGCTTCCGTCAAGTCGGGCACGATTGAACTCACCAAGGTTTTGCTTCTTGCCACAGCAGAAGTTACTGCAGCTGTCAGCGCCCTGGAAAATCCAACCGAGGCGCTGGCACATTGTGTTGAGATCAATCGTTATGAAAATGAAAGCGACCGCATCTGCCGGACTCTGATCGCGCAACTCTTTGACGAAGAAAAAGACCCCGTTCAAATCATCAAATGGAAAGAGATTTTCGAAGTCATCGAAACCGCAGTGGACAAATGTGAAGACGTCGCCAATGTGATCGAAGGCGTCATTCTCAAAAGCGCATAGCCGTGAACAGCTTCCACCTCCTCCTGATCGTCATCGGCCTTACGCTCGCGTTCGAATTTTCCAATGGCTGGCATGACGCGGCCAATTCCATCGCCACCGTCGTCTCCACCCGCGTTCTCACTCCGTTCCGCGCAGTTGCCTGGGCCGCCTTCTGGAATTTCATCGCGGCATTCGTTTTCGGAACGGCGGTGGCAAAAACCATCGGCAAAGGCATGGTTCACATCGAGATGGTGAACCAAAAAGTACTGCTCGCTGGATTGCTCGGCGCAATTATTTGGAATCTTATTACGCTGATTCTCGGCCTTCCTACAAGTTCATCGCATGCCTTGATGGGTGGCTACGGCGGCGCCGCGGTCGCTAAGGCGGGATTTCGCGCAATTATTCTCGATGGTTGGACGAAACCGGTCCTGTTCATTTTTCTTTCGCCGATTATCGGAATGTTGGTGGGCATGCTCGTCACTGCTATCACAAGCTGGATTGTGCGCAGGCAACGGCCTCAAAGAGTGGATAAATGGTTCAGGCGACTGCAGCTTTTCAGCGCGGCTGGCTATAGTCTCGGCCACGGCACAAACGACGCTCAAAAAGGAATGGGTATCATCACAACGGCCCTCGTGGCTGGCGGGCTGATGGGAACATACGACGTGCCCTATTGGGTCATCATCGTCTGCCACCTTGCCATGGGCGGCGGCACTATGGCCGGCGGGTGGCGCATCATCAAAACAATGGGCCAACGCATCACCAAACTCACACCGTTTGGCGGATTTTCGGCCGAGGCTGCTGGTGGCTTGACTCTTTTTGCCACGGCCCATTTCGGCATACCCGTCAGCACCACGCATACAATCACCGGCGCAATCGTCGGCGTCGGTGCTTCCCGCCGCCTGACCGCCGTGCGCTGGGGTGTTACTCGCCGAATTGTCGGGGCGTGGATACTTACTATCCCGGGCGCTGCCTTAATCGGGGCTGGCCTCTATCATTTCTTCGCGGCGTTTCTGAATAGAATTCCTTGATCGCGCCTAAGCGTCCGCGTGCAGCACCTTCACGCCCGGCACTTTCGCCGCGAGAACCTCCAACTTGTGGACTTCCGGCGGTGCCGCGAAAAGTTCTTCCGCTCTCGCAAATAAGGCTTTCGCGATGTCACCCGTAAGATGCGCGTTCCGTCCCGAATCGTCCGCGAACGTATCGAAAATTCCATAACTTCCCGGCGCCATCTTCACTGCGTACCAGGTAATCGTCTCCGATTCCCGCTCGGCCAGCGGCTGCGCCGACTGCAGAAACTTCTCCACCTCCGCTTCTTTTCCGGGTTTCGCATTCAACTGCACCCATATCGCAAGTTTTGGCATGATCCTACCTCCGCCCGATTGGATGCGCATTATGCCCAAAGGAGTCGCAGCACCCGTCAAACTTTCTGTCCCGGTTATTTCTCGGCGCTAATTTCGTACTAATATCAAACACCTTTTGCCCGTTGCGAGGCCCAGATTCTTATGACCATCTCATCCAGTCTCGTCCTCTGGTTCACAACTTCTTTGCTGAACGCTGGCGGAGTTCTGGCCGCTGCCCACGCCTGGAATACGCGCTTCTCCAAAAAGCACACACGCCTCATTTGGCTCGTGCCTGCTGTTTTCATTGCCGCCTGGCTCGCAAGTTTCTTCGGGGCTCCCGTTGTCGCTCAAGCCATATCTCTCATGAACGTTGTATTGCCAATCCGAGCTCTTGCAACCAATCTGCTCGCCTACTTCGCGCTTGGGTTGGTTTTTCTCCTTCTCCGCCGCGCCGCTCTAAAGCGCACAGCATCCGCAAAGAAGCCAGAAACAACGGAACCCATCTCCAATTCCGGCCTGCGCCAAACAGTGGAATCCTTTCTCTCCGCCGCCGATACCGCCAATGTCGATCGCCTTGCCGCTACCTACGCCCCGGACTTTCTCTGCATCCGCGTTGCCGACGCCGGTGGTTTCGCCCAACTCACCGCGGAACAAATGTTGTCTTTCATGCGGCGAGCCATTTCGGGCAAAGCCGTTGGCCACGCCGTTCCCACAAAAACCTCCACAATCCATCACGCCGAAATCCTCGGCGATTCCGCAATTGTCTTGGTCACTCGAATGAAAGACTTGGGCAACGGCTGGGAGCCGCTCTTCTACACACTCATCTGGCAACGAGCGAATTCCACGTGGCACCTCCAACGCGAAATCGTCCACCAAAAATCCGCGCCCAACTGGACTTAGTGGAATCCCCTTATCTCCTGCGGTAATCTCCTATCTGATTAGCTCGGCAAGGCGGAGGCTCGGTGAAGACTTTCCGGTATCGCTGGATCCTTTTTGGGGCGCTTCTTCAATTAGCTGCTCTGAACAATCAGGCAGGCGCACAAACCGCGTCCATCCATTCCGAAGTCCAGCAAACCTACAATTTTCAGCCCCATCTGCTTACAACTCAGCAAATCAACGAAAAATCGGGTCTGCTCGACAAATTCTGGGAAAAAGCAAAATCCCAGCGCGATGTCTACATTCCTGGCTTGCGCCAAGAATTGGCCGATTTCTCCAGCAATCCCTTTTTCTTGTTCGACGGCAGCCAGCTTCTTCTGAGCCTCTCAAACACTCCAGCCGATCGAAAGATTGTCTGCGCTGCCATCGCGCACACCGATTTACACGATCTCCAATCGAAGGATTATTTCCTCCTCGTTCACCGCATGGCCGCGCAAGGCGAAGACACCACGGCCGCAGCGTTTCACATCCTCGCCGAACCAAAATTTCAGATCTTCATTCCCGAGCACTCCCTCACGCTCGCGCAGGACTTTTGCGTCATCTACATGCTCCTGCCCACAGATCCAGACTTTTGGCTGAAGCCGGCGATCGAACGACTCCGTACCGAATCCGACGTCATGGCACAGCGCACCTTACTCCTCCTCCTCTGGTACGCGCAAACTCCTGACGCCGACAAAGCCATCCAGCAATTTTCCGCCGACGCCAGCAAACCGCTCGACAACAAAGGCTTCGCAACGGAGCTGCTCCATCGCAAGGACACCATTGACGCCGCCGCCCGCACCACCGCCGCCGCCACAAACACGGAAGAATCCCTCCGCCAATCCCGCCGCGATCGCCTAAAAGCCGTCAGCGACGAAGCTCTTGAGGATCTCGACACGCTCACCGAACAGATCATCGCCAAACGCAACTAATTCCAATTACCGAACTGCGTCCAATCTCATTCAAATCCAGGAAAATCACGGAAGGCTTGGGACATCTCTCTACTTTATTGCTGCGCTTCCGTCATTCGAATGATACCCATTAATCATATTACTTGACTCGTTAACTGCCGCGTGGTATGCTTGGCCGTGAAATCGGCTCTCCAAAACGTTTCTTCCTCTTCACCCTGTGCCATTCCCTTTGCTTTCTGCAGTTGCAAAACGCCCCTCCGACAAGCCGCGCAGAATCAGCACTTACACCACCCCCTCGGATCTGTTCATTCTAAAGGCACTTCAACCCCTTTAGATTCAACAGTTACGAGCACTCACCCGCTAACCCCACTGGAATCAACACTTACAAAAACCGGGGGAGGGGGTATCCCCCAGTACTGATCCCCTCCTGCTTTTGCTCGCTGCTGGCCGGTCGTTTACCTCGAGCGTTCTTCGCGAGAGGCCACTTTCTTCCGGTGCTATCATCGAATTGACGCAAGGACACTCCCTATGACCAACCATCCAGATAACTTTGCCACCGTTGAAGAAGCCGTCGAAGAAATTCGCAACGGCCGCATGATCGTCCTCGTCGATGACGAGGACCGTGAAAACGAAGGCGACCTCACTATGGCCGCCGAAAAAATCACGCCGGACGCCATCAACTTCATGGCGAAATTCGGCCGCGGCCTGATTTGCATGCCGCTCACTGAGGACCGTTGCGATGAACTTCACCTTCCTCTGATGTCGCCAATCAACACCAGCGTCCACGGCACCGCATTCACCGAAGCCATCGACGCACGCGTCGGTGTCTCCACCGGCATCAGCGCCTCCGACCGCGCCATCACCGTCCTCACCGCCATCGACCCGAAAACGAAGCCGCAGGATCTCGCCCGACCCGGTCACATCTTTCCACTCCGCGCACGCAACGGCGGCGTCCTCGTCCGCGCGGGACAAACCGAAGCCAGCGTCGACCTCGCCCGCATCGCCGGCCTCACTCCCGCTGGAGTCATCTGCGAAATCATGGGCGAAGACGGCACGATGTCCCGCGTTCCGCAGCTCATCGAGTTTTGCAAGGAACACAATCTGAAGCTGCTCACGGTCGCAGATTTGATCCGCTACCGCATGCAGCACGAACGCTACGTCCGCCGTGTCGCCGAAACAATTCTCCCCACACGCTTCGGCGATTTCCGCATGATCGCCTACGCCAGCGACGTGGACCACGACCAGCACGTCGCCTTGGTCTGCGGCGACCTCGAAGGCGAAACGCCAGCCCTTGTCCGAGTTCACTCGCACTGTTTGACAGGAGACGTCTTCGGCTCAACGTCCTGCGACTGCCGCGACATCGTCGAGCGCTCGCTCGAAACCATCTCAAAAGAAGGCCGCGGCGTTTTTCTCTACCTGCATCACACCGGTCGCGGCTTCGGCATCGACCAGCCCGAGGAAGCAGGGAAACTCCCGCAGATTCACATTCACGCGCGCGGTCAACTCGACCGCGAACCTGCCCGCCAGCGCATGGTCCAGCACGAATCCGGCATCGGCGCCCAAATCCTGATCGACTTGGGTTTGAAAGACATTCGCGTCCTAACCAATCATCCAAAAAAAGTAGTAGCCCTCGAAGGCTACGGAATCACCATCGCCGACCAGGTCCCCCTGAACATCGGCAAAGAAAAACCAACCCACCAGCGCCTATGACAGAAATCACGTACCAAATCGAGTTTCATCCTGAGTGCCTCGATGCTGCCTGCATTTCCAAGCGTTGTCATCCTTCGCGCATCCAAGAAGATACGCGAAGGACCTCAACCTCAGCGCAACCGGCCAAATCAAATACGGACTACGGAGAAGGCTTCGGTGAGGACGTAGAATTTTTCGAGGCGGCTTTCGGTGCGGTCTTGGTCTCCGGTTTTGCAACCGTCAAATATTTTCGCATTTTTTCTAAACGTTTCGGCCCGATGCCCTTGATGGCACGCAAATCGTCTACGCTTTTGAACGGCCCGTACGACTTTCGCATTTTGAGGATTTTATCCGCCGTCACCGGGCCAATCCCCGGCACTTCCTGAAGCTGCGTCGAACTCGCCGTATTCAAATTGATCGGACGCAGCGGCGGCTTCTTGGTGGCATCAAGTGAAACGTTCGCAAGAAAAACGAACGCGAGGTAGCAAAGAGGAAAAAAGATAAAGCGCCGCTGAAACACGATGTGGCAGATAGTATAAGAAGTATGTATCTAAATCAATAACAAAGACAATCGAGACAAGAAGCTAAGACAGCCGATTGCCTTGCGCGTCGAAGATTTCCAGGTCGCCGAAAAGCGCTGCTTGGGTTTCGATTTTGCCGCGGTCGCCGACGACGATGATTTGCATGTTTGCGGAATCGAAATATTTCTGTGCGGCATTCTGAACATCGGCCGACTGCAGCGCGCGAACTTTTGCGCGATATGCTTCGAGATAGTCGTCGGGCAAATCGTTCAGCGCAACCGTGGCGATTTGCGAGAGCATTCCGTCTTGCGTTGCAAGCCCCATCGAAAAGACGCCGCTCAGGTAATTTTGCGCGTCGGCAAGCTCCAATTCGGGGACAGGCAACGACCGCAGTTTGTCGATTTCGTAGAAGATTTCCGTGAGCGACGCAGCTACAACTTCATTTCGCACCGCAGCAGACACGGAGAAATATCCATATTGCTGCAATGGCGTGACGCTGCTGCGCGGGCTGTACGTATAACCCTTCGCTTCACGAATATTCATCACGAGCCGCGAATTGAATGCGCCGCCATAGAGGCTGTTTGTCAGGCCCAGCTTGATCCAGTCGGGATTCTTGCGTGTGATGGCGTGGCAACCGCAAAGAATTTGCGTCTGCACTGCGCCTGGAACGTGGACGAGGTAGACGCGCCGTCCGCGAGGATTTGCCGGAGCAGCGGAGGCAGGAATTGCTGGTTTCTTGCCATGCCACGAACCGAAAACTTTTTCGATCGTGGCGAGCATTGTCGCCGGATCGAAATCGCCAACAAGAAGAAGCAAACCGTTATCGGGAGTGTACGATTCGCGATAAATGGTTTGCAGTTCTTCCCTTTTGTAAGCGGCGACTTGCGCTTCGCTCGGCGAAATTTTCGCGTACGGATGTTCACCGAACAAAACCTTGCGCAGTTTTTCGCCGGCTAGAAATCCTGGTTGAGTACGTTCCAGTTTTACTTCTTCCAGTTTTTGCCGCCGTTCACGCTCGAATTCAGCTTCGGGAAACGAGGCTTCCCGCGCGAGTTCATTCACCAGGCCGAGCAAAGGTTCCGCAAATTCGCTGAGACCAGCAAACGAAATCGCGCTCGTATCTTGCCCGGCGCTGGAAGAGAGGTCAGCGCCCAGCCGCCGCAAATCCTCTTCAATTTGGCGGTTTGTGCGTTTCGTCGTGCCGGTGCGCACCATCGTTGCCATCATGTCGGCAAGTCCGGGCGCCAGGTGCGAAACCGCGGCATTGCCGCTGCGAAAGAAAATCTCTCCGTGGAAGCGCGGAATCGTGTGCGATTCGACGAGAACAATTTCAAGACCATTCGCAAGTTTTGATTTGACGCGCTTCGGCCAATTTACGGCGCGCTCAGCGGCAAGCGCCGGGACAACATTCGACGGCTGCGTTGTCGGAGTCGCCATTATGCGGCCTCCTTTGCGCCAAGGTTTGCGGGAGCGCGAAATACAATTGCGCGATTTTCTTTCCGCAAATATTTCTTCGCGGCAGACTGCACCTGCTCCGGAGTTACTTGCAGGAATCCATCGAGAATCGCATTCACGAGTTGCGGCTCGCCGTCAAACAACGAAAAACATGCGAGAAGGTGCATCAATCCATACTTAGGCATGTATCCGCCCCGGCCGCCTTCGAGCATGGCGTAATAGTCTGAGCGCCACTTCACTTTCAATTGTTCAAGTTCGTCCGCGCTAATTCCCTTCTCTTGAACCTCGGCAATCACCGCGTCAAAAGCCACAACCGTCGCGTCCGCTGAAATTTCCGGCTTGTGCAGAATGCGCGTCGTCATTTGCGAAGGCCCGTTGTAGCCGAAAATGTCGTCTACGCCGCCGTCCACTTCCACGGCAATCTGCTTCTCCAGCACGAGGTCGCGATAAATGCGGCCAGCTCGGCCGCCATGTAGCGCCTGATCGAGCAGCGCCATCGCACACCACTCCGCGCTGCGTCGCTTCGGCATCACGTAACCTATGGCAATCGCAGGCAGTGTGCCGAATTTTTCGTCCACGTTTCCGCGCCGCTCTTCGGTTTGTACCGGCTCGTTCGGATCGGCAAATGGTGGTTCTGCCCCGCGTGGAATATCTCCAAAATATTCTTCCGCGAGCGAAAAACCTTCTTCCGTTTTTACGTTCCCTAAAATCAAAAGCACCGCATTGTTGGGCAAATAATATGTTTTGAAAAATGTCTGTACGTCCGCAAGACTTGCAGCGTCCAGATCCGCGAAATCCCCGTAAAAATTGTGCGCGTTCGCCCAATTTCGAAAAGCGACAGGGGGCATATCGAGCCAGGGGAAACCACCGTAGGGTTGATTCAAAACATTTACGCGAACTTCTTCTTTCACAACGTCGCGCTGATTGTTCAAATTCTCATCATCGACTTTGAGAGCGCGCATACGATCCGCTTCGAGCCAAAGTACACGTTCGAGTGCATTTGACGGCACGGCTTCGTAATAATTCGTCACATCGTACATCGTCGAACCGTTCAAAACGCCGCCGCTCGAATTAATCAGCTTGATGTGTTCCATCTTCGGCGCATTGGCGGAACCTTGAAACATCATGTGCTCGAACAGGTGCGCAAATCCGCTGCGTCCTTGCGGCTCCAAACGAAACCCGATTTTGTAATACACGCCGACGGTCACAACTGGCGCGGCGGAATCGGGTGCAATTACAACGCGCAATCCGTTGCCGAGCGTCCTGCTTTCTATCGCGATCTGCGGTCCCTTCACCCTTGCCTCCCCATGCTCTTTGACATCGCTTTTACTTCGGCTTGCAAAACATCAAGCCGCGAAATCGTTTGTTCCGGATTCTGTGAGAGTACCCGCGCTGCCAGCCGGTTCAATTGCTCGTAAGCCCTGCGAAATTCTGCCGGAAAATTGCGCAATGCAACTTCGTGTGCAGCAATCACTTCGTAATCGCCTCGTGCAAGAGGCCCGGTCCAGGCAGCGCGCGGCCCAATCCTCTCAAAATTATCAAGCACCTGCCTCGTCAAAGGAAGCAGCGCGCGCACGGCATCGCGACGCTTGATTCCAACGGACATCATGATCGTTGTAGCCGCCTCAATCACGGCAAGCACTTGCCCTGCCGCCATCGAAGCTGCCGCGTGATAGGCGGCTTTGCCGGATGCGGGCAATTGCAAAATATGTCCGCCAAGCGCCCGCACCATCTGCCGCGCGAGCCGCAGTGCTGCCGGATCTCCTTCAATCGCAAAAACGCGGCCTTCGAGCGGCGGCACGCCGATACCAGAAAAAGTTTGCATTGGATGCAGTGACCCCACCGAAGCGCCGAACGCTCGCAAGGGCTCAAGCACATCCGAGGCCCGCGCACCGCTCGTGTGCAAAACGGTCTTGCCTTTCAACTCCTCGGCCGAAATGCGAGCCAACTCTTCGCCGATTCCAGGAATTATCGAGTCAGGTGTGGCAATCAAAATATTCCGCGGGCTTACAGCTTGCCGCGAAATCCCGGCGAACGCGTGGCCTTGTCCAATAGACCTCACAGCTCGTCGCGCCGTCGGCTGGCTCAGGGTGACGACACCGAAAATCTTCCAGCCTGTTTCGCTCAAAGCCCTGCCCAAAGCGCGTCCCACGCGCCCGGCTCCGATTATCGTCAGGCTGCCCTGCATGCTGCCTGTTAGAATACCGTGTAGGCCTCACTAAACCCAAACCATGCGCTTTATTCTGCCGGTGCTTTTTGGATTGATCGCTCTCTTCTGGCTGACCTATGGTCTCCGCGTTGTTTATGCAGCCGCCTGTTTGCCGCGCTTGCGCAAAACCCCACCGGCTGAAGACGCGAACTGCCCGTGCATTTCCGTGCTTTTTGCAGCGCGTGACGAAGAAGAAAAACTGCCGGCGGCGCTGGAAACCCTCCTTGCGCTTGAGTACTCCAAGCTGGAAATTGTTGCTGCGGACGACCGCTCCTCCGATTCCACCTCCCGGATTTTGCGGGCAGCTTCCGCCAAAGACGCGCGGCTTCGAGTCGTCCGGATTGACGAATTGCCCGCCGGCTGGCTGGGCAAGCCACATGCTCTGCAAAGGGCGTACGAAGTTTCCACAGGGGAGTGGTTGCTTTTTACAGATGCGGACGTGCAACTTCGCGCCGACACGCTTCGTCGCGCCATTTCGTCGGTCGAGCAACGAAACCTGGATCACTTGACGTTGATCTGCGGTCTCGTAATGAAAGGTTTCTGGGAAAATGTGGCGCTGACATTTTTTGGACTCGGTCTTTACCTTATGACAGATCCATACGGCATCGAAAATCCGCGATCAAGTTCATACATGGGTATCGGCGCGTTTCAGCTCGTGCGGCGCACTGCATACGAATCAAGCGGCACACATTGCAAACTGGCGCTGGAAGTGGTGGATGACATGAAGCTCGCGCGCAACATAAAAAAAGCGGGCTTTCGTTCCGGCCTTGCGCTAGCGACTGAATTTGTCATCGTGCGATGGCATGCGGGAATCGGAAATATCGTACGGGGTGTTACGAAGAATTTCTTTGCAGTGACGAACTACAGCCTTGCCACTGCAGTAGTGCAATCGCTTGGTATTTTCTGCGTGAGTGCGCTGCCATTTCTCGCGTTGCCCTTTTTGCACGGCGTTGCAGCGATTCTGGCGGCAATTGCGGCTGTAGCCGCAGTTGCGATGCACGCAATCGCAGCTTTTGTCATGGGCGCATCGCCCGTGTACGCGCTTACTCATCCGATCGGAGCCTTGTTGTTTGATTACATGCTGTTGCGCTCGACCGCGATCACACTTCGGCAGGGCGGGGTTATTTGGCGCGATACATTTTATCCGCTCGATAAGTTGCGGCGCGGTGGATCTTAGTCTGCAGTGGCTGCGCTTTCTTTAGTAAACGTTCCTTTCAAATCCATCTGTTTCAAGCCACGAATGCGGTCGCGCAAGTGTGCGGCTTTTTCAAACTCGAAATTCTTTGCGGCTTCGCGCATCTGTGCTTCCAGTTTCTTCAACAATTCAGAGAGTTGCTCTTCATTGCGCACGCTGGCCGCGGCGGCATCCAGTTCAGATTCGTTCAGCGCCACAGTAACGTAGTCGGCTTCGACAATGCGCGCAAGCTCCATGTCCACACCCTTAATGATGGACTGCGGTGTGATTCCATTTTCCTGGTTGTAGCTGAGCTGCTTATCGCGACGGCGATTGGTTTCGCTGATGGCCTCGTTCATCGAATTCGTGCGGCGGTCCGCATAAAGAATGGCGCGCCCTTCGACGTGCCGCGCACAACGGCCCATGGTTTGAATCAGTGAAGTTGTGCTGCGGAGATAGCCTTCTTTGTCCGCGTCGAGAATCGCCACGAGAGAAACCTCCGGCAAATCGAGCCCTTCGCGAAGCAAATTGATGCCAATCAAAACGTCAAATTCCCCGCGTCGCAAATCGCGCAGAATTCTAATGCGATCAAGCGTTTCTACTTCCGAGTGCAGATAACGGCAGCGTACGCCGATTTCGGTGAAGTATTCGCTCAAATCCTCTGCCATGCGTTTCGTCAGCGTGGTGACAAGTACTCGCTCATTTTTTTCCGCGCGAATGCGGATCTCTTCGAGCAAATCATCCACCTGGCCTTTGACCGGGCGAATTTCGACTTGTGGGTCGACGAGGCCGGTCGGGCGAATTACCTGCTCCACAAACGTTCCGCCAGAGCGCGTCATTTCATAGGGACCGGGAGTCGCGGAGACGTAAATCACCTGGTTCAGGCGATGTTCAAATTCTTCGAAGGTAAGCGGACGATTGTCGAGCGCGGACGGCATGCGGAACCCGTAGTCCACAAGCGTTTGCTTGCGTGAGCGGTCGCCGTGATACATCGCACGGACTTGCGGTACCGTCTGGTGCGATTCGTCAATAAAAAGCAAAAAGTCATTGGGAACGTAATCAAGCAGCGTTGGCGGGGCTTCGCCGGGCAGGCGGCCGCTCAAGTGCCTCGAATAGTTTTCGATACCGTGGCAATAGCCGATTGTGCGCATCATTTCGATATCAAACATCGTGCGTTGTGTGACGCGCTGCGCTTCGACGAATTTTCCCTGTTTTTCCAGTTCCTTTTTCCACCACTCGAGCTCTTCTTGAATAGTGACGATAGCCCGCTCGCGTTGATTCTGCGGCATGACGTAGTGAGTTCGCGGATAGATCGTCACGCGGGGCATATCTTCCCCGCCGGGCCGCACAGCGCCCGTCAGCGGATCGATTTGGCGGATAACATCAATCTGGTCGCCGAACATTTCGAAACGGTAGGCGTTGTCCTCGTAGGTTGGATAGATCTCGATGATGTCGCCGCGGACGCGAAACGTTCCGCGCCTCAAATCCTCGCTGCGATCGTAGAGAACGTCCACGAATCGTCGAAGCAAGGCTTCGCGAGAAGTCTGATGCCCCTTTTCAAGCGGGACGAGCATGCCGTAATAGGCTTCCGGCGAACCGATGCCGTAAATGCAGCTTACCGAAGCAACGATGATGACGTCGCGCCGCTCAAAGAGCGACCGCGTCGCGCTCATCCGCAGCTTGTCCAGTTCGTCGTTGATGGTCGATTCTTTTTCGATGTACACATCCGCCGCAGGGACGTACGCTTCCGGCTGATAGAAATCGTAATAGCTGACGAAGTATTCGACGGCGTTTTCAGGGAAGAAATTCTTGAACTCATGATAAAGCTGCGCTGCAAGAGTTTTGTTATGCGCAAGAACGAGCGACGGACGATTGGCCGCTTCGATGACACGGGCCATCGTGAAGGTCTTGCCCGAACCAGTTACACCAAGAAGCACCTGATGTTTATCACCGCCATCCACGCCGCGAGAAATTTGTTCGATCGCGGCAGGCTGATCTCCGCGTGGTTCGTAGCTGCTCTTGATCTTGAATTTCACAGGTCGCTTCTCCTGCTGGTCCGACGACGTGCAATGAAACGTTCATTATAACGCCAACTCAAATTGCGCGCCGAGGAGAGCAACGCAACACCTTAGAGATTTTTCTCAATTGTCCGATTTGGGCTGGAGGATCAGCGGAAGTTCCGTGATTAGTTCCACCGTGCCATTTTCGTTGGCGTTCACGCCGTAATGCACCTGACTGCTTCCGTTTGTCAGTACAATGAGGACGTCCATTTGCTGCTTTGCCTCTTGTGTCGCGCGGATGAGCCGGCCGGTCTTTCGCGAAATATATAGAATGGTCTCGTTGTTGCCCTTGGCTGTGCCGCGTGTTCGCAGACCTTTTACTTTGTAATCCGGGGGCGTGGCATCCTGCACGGATGACTTTTGTACCAGCACGGAAGTAGTGAGGATCACGGCACAACTCTCCTGGTTGGCACTGCGTTGAAATTCCCCACGGTTGTACTTCAACGGCGCGCACAGCTCGTCCTTAACGTATTGCGACTTTTTCTGCCACTGCAATTCTGCGATGGGTGATGGCGAGGTTTCCGGTTCTACCCCGTTCCATTTTTCACCGCGTTTGCGGGTTTCAGATTCCAGCAAGAATACGCCAGCGAATCGCGCAGCCCATTCGCGCCACGCAGCTTGCTGCTCGGGAGCGAGTTGCTCAAGACCGGCGAGCGGAACAATCTGTCCATCGGCCTGAAGCACGCAGTCCACAATTTTATCATCCGCAGCGGCTGGTTCTTCCTGAGTCTGGCCCGGCTTCTTGCCTTTCTGAAGCGCCCCAATGTCGCTCACCAGCGACAAGAACCACGTACGAAGCCCGACGCCACCGGGCGGAATATTTCCGTGGCCGGAAACAACTTCCACCTGCAGAATGCCACGCACATCGATGCTCGCTTCATTAGGCATCTCAGGGAGTGAAAGCGCGCTTTTGGTTTTGATGTTGCGATCGGTTTTCAAATGCACGAGGTAAAACATCGTTTCGCCAGGTTTTAGGGCGGAAGCGGGCAAGGATTTCTGCGCCTCGGCGAATTGCGCAAACAAAGCGGACAGAAAAATGGCGCAGGAGATTCGCTTGAGTTTCATGGCAATCGCTGCATCGTGACGCTAATGGTGAGTTTCGAGCCGAACTCGGGAACGTCAGGCAAACTAGGGACGGGCTCGAGGAGTTGTTTTGTTTCACGCGTGGCAGCGCGGGAAGCTTTGACGAGGCTTCCATCCAGAAGAGATACGGTGTTGAGCGAGTCCGCGTAAAAAAATTGGCGCATGGAGGGCTTGCCACTTACGTTGCTAACACTGCTTTTCAGAGGTGGATCGATCCAGTTGAGATCTTGCGAGACATGCAAAGTAGCCGCGGGCGCGTCCACTGACGCCTCAAGCCACTCGCTCGTTTCCTGGCCGGTGATGCTTCCCTCGCCGCCGGAAGGATTGAGAATCTTGTGTTCGGAACGTTCTCCGAAATGAATCGGTGTTTTTGGCAGAATGACACTGGGACGAAAAGCGCGGCGAACCCAGAAAAGCAGCAAGGTGGAATCGGAGCCGGTGAGCTGGCCTACGGGCTCGGGAAGGCCGTGGATTAACCCGGAGTTTTCCTCCTCATATTTCATTTCTGAAGAATTTTGCCAAGTGGCGCAGGTATCTTGCACGGACTTTTGCAGAATAGCATCGAAGGCCTTGGAGCCGGGATCCCCTCCGCAATTTACCTGAAAATGATCGAGAGTTTCGACGATTGCGGCGGTTCCGCCGGGATTGAGTTTGGAGATTTGACGGACTGCGCGCCACGAAAGCTGGCCGGCAGCCTCATGAGTATAGAAAGTAGCGTAGGTTTTTTCGCCGATTTTTTCGGTGGAAACGCCGTGAGTTTCTACGCGAACCGTTACAGAGACCTGGTAGTGTTCTTCGGCGCCGCTGGTGAAAGCGCGCGTGAGCGGCTTTTGCTGCGCGGAAATTTGGCGCGTCGAAAAAATGGAAAGCGAGAAGAAAAAGAACGCAGCCGAAATCCGTACTCTATTCATATAGGAATGAATTTAATGGGCTGTCGCGCCGGCGGGAGCTTTGCCGCCGTTGAATTTGCGATCGAAAAAGTCTGAAGTTGCGTGATAGGCGGCAAGCCAGTCTTTGTGTAAAAGAAAATCGTGAATTTCGTCGGGGAAAATTAGTTGTTCGATTTCTACGTTGCGGGCGCGGAGACGCGCGATTAAATCGACTGTCTGAGTGAAGTAGACATTGCGGTCGTCGTCGCCGTGAATGAAAAGAACCGGTGATTTCCACGTATCTACGGCGCTTACGGGGGATGAGTCGTGCGCGAGCTTGGTGAGCTCGGGCGAAATGTTTTTGCCGTCCCAATTGTCGGTGGGCCAGTCGTGTACGCCGTGCATGTCCACGCCGGCGGCGAAAATGTCGGAGTTGCGACCGAGACCCATTGCGGTTAGATAGCCGCCGTAACTTCCGCCCCAGAGGCCGATGCGTTTGGGATCGACGTCAGTGCGGCTCTGCAGATATTTTCCGGCGGCGACGATGTCTTGATATTCGCTGGCACCACGGCCTGCGCGATTCGGCGCTTCGCGGAAAGCGCGGCCGTAGCCAATGCCGCAGCGGTAATTCACCGCAAGCACTACGTAGCCGCGATTCGCGAGGTATTGATTCATCGCGTAGGCGTTCGCGTAGTAGTACATGTAATGCCAGCCGAGCAGCATCTGTCGCATTGATCCGCCATGAATAAAAATCAGCGCGGGGCGTTTTTCGCCGGGCTTTAGATCTTTGGGGACGAAAAGCTGGCCGTGGATTTCGTAGTTGTCGGCGGATTTGAAGATGGCTTGCTGCGGATCGACCAGATCATCGGCGGGAAAATTTTCCGCAAAATGGTTTGCAAACCTGTTTGCAGAAGCGTGCTGTTCCCAGGTTGTGGTTTGGACGAACGGAGGAACGGTTGGGCCGGAACCAATGAATGCTATGTTCTTCCCATCGGCTAGAGCGATGGGGCTCCAATTGACAGAATTGAGTTTCTCCCACTGCCTCAGGCCAGTTCCGTCTATGCCAACACTCCAAAGGTGACGGCGGTCGATGTCGTTACAATTGGAGTTAAGCAGAATCGTTTTTTTATCGGGAGTGAAGGACCACTGCTCGACTTCGCAATTTCCTGGCGTCAGCAGTTTCAGCGCACTGCCATTTGCGGAGAGGGCGTAGAGATGTTGCCATCCGTCGGCTTCGCTGGCCATGACGATCGTGTCATTCGCGGCATAGCGAATGACTCCCCCGCCGGTGTCTTCTGCCATGTACGGAAACGAATCGTCGGGCTTGTTGCCGCTGTGCCAAATTTCTTTTGCGCTGCCGCTTGCAACGTCGCCAATCCAAATCGCCCAAGGATGCGGCCGGTCTGGTTCGATGAAATAACCTTCAGGCGTGTCGCGCGGCGTAGCAGGTCGGCGAACGAAGGCGATGCGTTTTCCATCAAGCGACCACTGCGGAGTAGAATCGCTATCCACGCTGGGTGAGACGAATTTCACACTTTTTTGCACTACGTCGTAGATGCAGATGAAGCTGTGATCGCCACGAGCGGAAGTGAATGCGAGCATTTTTCCATCGGGCGACCACTCCGCTTCACCATTGCGGCCGTGCGCGACGATTTGCAACGGCTTAGCGCTGCCATCCAACGGAACAAGCCAAATCTGCCCGTCTCGGTCATATGCGATCAATCCGCTTGCCGCTATTTTTGAATCATGGCCGCTATCGATCTTTCTGGGCTCCCCGCCATTCCAGCTGACGGCCCAAACGGCTGTTTCAACACCCGCGGGATTGCTAGTTGGATTGGGAAACTGTCCGGCCGAATTTTTGCCGCCGCCGCGCGTGTAGAAAAGAGTGTTGCCGTCAGCAGAGAAACTGAGCGAGGAAAGTTCCTGCCCATCATCGTCAAGATAGCTTGTGAGGCGGCGAGCTTTGAAGTCCGGACCTTCGGCGACCCAGACGTTTCGCTTTCCTTGATCGTTGAGCGTCCATGCGATACGACTGCCTGTTTTCGACGCGACCAAATCAGCGGGAAACGGTGCGCTCAACACTCGCTCCAGCGTGAAGCGCTCCTGTGCGCGCGCGCAGCAAGCGGCAAATAAAATTGCCAAGACAATCCCTACGAGCGCTCGTTTCATTCCTGCTCCTTAAACAGCTGCGTTCATTTTCCAAGAAAAATCTCTTAATCGCCTGGCTGCTGCGCACTCACCGTTTGAATTGCGACTTTTGGTCCTTCAAGCGGTCCGCTAATCTGCATCACGCGCTCAGGGCCCTGTGCTTTCGTCTTGCCGCTGCCAGTCGCGCTCTCAAGCGTTAAATCCGTTTCGCGGCCGAAACTTACACTGCCCTTCAAGCTGACCTCCTGTTGTGGCGCGCGCAAACGCAAATGATTCACTTCCAGGCTGCGTTCACTCACGTGAAAAAAGCCCTCGCCATCCGTCCAGCGGCTCGCTCCCACGTGAGGCGTGCCTGCCGCAAAGCTCGCTTGAACATCCCAACCGCGAAATTCTACTTTCTTCAGCTGAATTCGTCCTTCCCCTTTTAGTTTGTCGAGCAACGCATCGCGTCCGACACCCTCGGTCTTCAATTCCAAAGTTCCACCCAAAGTTCCCAACATGCGGTCTGCAACTTTTCCTGCCAATGGCACTTGCGCCAAATTCAGCCCATTCGCCTGCAGCTTCACTTCGTAAACAGGTTTCGCATCGAAAGTCGCCGCCACATTCCCCTGCAGAGTGCCGCCTGCCCATTGCGCCTGGCAATTTTGCAATCGCAAATGCAGATCCCGCAGGCTTGCCTGTGCATGCACTTGTTTCAGCTTGAGCTTGTCCAAAGCAAACTCATCCAGGCTAACCTCGCCTTCTGCATCCACGCGCCGCAAAAGATCGCTTGCATCCACATTCTGCCCAGTGCTGCCGCCCAACACCGCCGGCAACAGACGCTGCAGCCAACCCGGCCTCGCTCGAGGCCCGGCCCAGCGATCCATGTCCGCGGCACTCAAACTATCCGCATGCAAACGAAATCGCCAACGGGGCTCTCCCTCCGTGGCTATTTTGTTCTCCGCAATTTCGCCACTCCACTCGCCGCCAAACGCTTCCACATTTTGCAACGCTACGCTTTTCTTTCCATGCTCCCAGCGCAGAAAAGCGTCCTTTACTATTACGGGCTGGTTCAATCCGGCGATTTCCAGATCGCCTTTCAAAAACTCAATCTGTCCATTCCACCCTGCAGTCGTTTCGTTTCCCCAGTCCCGATGCAGACTCGCGCTCGCCGGCCCTTTCCATTCCCAGCCTCGATCCAGCTGCTTACCAAAGGCCGCGACAGTCTTCAACACGCTCTCAGTTTTCTCGGCCTGTCCGGAAAGCGATACGCTACCTTCACGCGAATCAAAGTCGTAGCGCAAGCCGATCGCAATTGAGTTCGCTGCAGCCGCACTCTTTCCCTTCTGAGCCTCACGCTCCTTATTTGCGCCACTCTTTTCCTCGCTCCACGAAACCGTTACAGGCTCGATGACAAACGCATTCTTCTCCGTCCCGCCATGAGCGGGCCCAACGCGCGAAGGCACCGGAAATCCAGGAACGGAAATTCTTCCGCCCAGGCTCGAAAACGCCGCCGCCTCCAATTTAAGCGGCCAGCCGCTGAAGGTTGCTCCGCCAGTAAAATATTGTTCAGCGGAAACCCCTTCTGCTACTCCCGGCTCAAACGCCCGATACCATGCAAGTGCATCCGACGCCTGAATTCCAGCCGAATCGACGCGAATCACAAAATGCGTTTGCGGGACGGTTGTAAGGGCCGCTGTGCCTCGCAAATTCGATTTCGGCGCGGAGATGAGCATCTCTTCAATATTTATGGTTCCATCGGAAGGAAACCACCGGCCCTTCCAGCGCAAGTCCAAGCGCGGATTGTCGGCGCGCTGCGTCAAATCCCAGCGGTGAATTTGCGACGCGCGCGCTTCAAGAGAAAAAGTCCATTCACTGGGCGCCGTGTTGGTTCTACTTTCTTTTGTCCCGCTCTCTGCAGTTGCTTCCAAATCGAAGATCCCACGCACGCCTTCATCCTGTCCACGAGCCAGCCGCACCAAATCTGCCAACGAAGCCTGTGTCCAACGAATCTGCAATCGCGCGGGTCGTAGCCGCACTGAAGTGCCAGCAACTTCGCCCCGTACCTGAATCGTTCCCGTGGTTTGCAATTGCACGCCGCTGCGCCAGGGCTGCGCTTCCAAATTAATCTGCCAGCGTCCAAACGCCATTTGCTCGATGCTGCCGTTCACATTTGTGAACGCAAACGGTTTTTTCTCATCACCAAGCTTGAAATTCAGCCTGCCGTCGCTGATATCGATTTTCGCCAAGCGGTTCGTGGGGACATCGGGCGCTTGCGGCCCGTAGATTTTGCGGGATCCACTTGGATCGGCACTCGATGCGGGCGGCAGCCAGCGTTCAAGGTTCCATCGTCCTTCCTCATTTTTCACGAGGATCAAACTGGGCCGATCGAGCGACAAAGTCCCAAACTCAAATCTTCCACGAAGCAATCCCAGCATCCGCAGCCTCGCCGACAACCGATCCGCGCGCAAAAAATACTCGTTTCCGAAAGCAGGATCTTCGCCGACGGTAATCCCGTCTGCATCCAGGCTGGGCAATGGCAACAAGGAGAAAGTGAATACCCGAACTTCCACGCGCCTTCCGAACGTGCGTTCAAGGCGAGCGATCATGGATTGCCGCACACGATTCGCCCGAAGAACAAGGTTCACGGTGACTTGCGCGGCTATCAACAACAACACGAGCGCCGCACCAAATTTCCAGTATCTTCTGAGTCTGACCAAGAGTTATGCCGTCGCTTTCGCGGGAAATGCCGTCAAAAGTTTCGCAAACTCCCGACTAAAAAGGTAGGGTCGCGGCGGAAATCCTGTTTTGTTGCTCAAATCGATTCGGTCGCGCAGACTTAGTGAACAGTTCGCAGCATGCGGCTCCAGCGCGTGCGCGCCGGCAAGTGCATCAAAGTATCCAAAATTCCTGCGAGTCTTTGCATAAAAGTACTCTGCGCGTAGTCTTCGGACGTTGCCTCAACCGACCAATAAATCAGGAACGGCCGTCCCATGATCGCGTCGCGATCCACAAATCCCCAATAGCGGCTGTCCGAACTGCGGTCACGGTTGTCCCCCATCGCAAAATATTTTTCGGGTGGCACAATGAGCTCGTCTCCCTGAACGTACTTGCGCATCTCTTTCATCCATTCCGGACGCGCCGGTGACCCGAGGAACTGATTCCCTACCGGCGGAAACTGGTAATTCAAAATGTCGTATTGAACTCCCGAATCATGCACGACGTACGGCTCGCGAAGAATTTTTCCGTTGATGTAAACGTCCTGGTCCACCATTTTCAAGTGGTCGCCCGGCAGCCCAATTACCCGTTTCACAAAATGCTGATGATCGTCGTAGGGATATTTGAAAACAATGATGTCGCCGCGCTGCAACGGCCGGTACGGCAACAGTTTTTCGTACCAAGCGTTGCCGCGCCCTCCAAACACGAATTTGTTGACGAGCAGATGATCCCCCACGAGCAAGGTTTTCTCCATGGACGGTGAAGGAATCTTGAACGCTTGAACGATAAAGCTCGTTCCAAAAAGCGCGAGAATCACTGTGACCAGCAGCGATTCCATGTATTCGGAGAGTGTGGTCTTTTCCCTGTGCGCTGCGGTTTTTTCAGATACAGTTTCTTCCGGCACCGGAGCAGAAATATCTTCCTGTGAAGTCTCTTCCGTCATTCGCAGCTATTCCTTTTGTGTGGCCGCTTCCCATTGTAACAGCGCCGTGCGCGCGGCTTGCTGCTCCGCTTCCTTCTTTGTTTTGCCTTCGCCGCTTCCCAGGCAATTCCCATCTGCCCAGACTTCCACCAGAAATTGTTTCCGATGATCCGGCCCGCTTTCTCCAGCAAGCCGGTACTCCGCCGGAGGTCTTCCGCTTTGTTGCAACAATTCCTGCAGCGCAGATTTGCGATCGGACTCCGCAATCCGTTCCCCTCGTTCTTCTAGGGCCTGATCGAAGAGAACACGCTTCAATAATTCCCCAGTGGCATTCAATCCAGCGTCCAGGAAAACCGCAGCCACCACCGCTTCCAATCCATCCGCCAGGAGCGCCGGCTTCTCTCTGCCACCCGTTTTTTCTTCGCCGCGCCCAAGCCGCAGATGTTCGCCAAGCCCAATTCGCCGCGCCGCGCGCTCCAGCGATCGGGCATTCACCAACCGCGCGCGGCTCTTGGAAAGCTGCCCCTCGCTCCAATCCGGAAAATTGTCCAGCAAGTATTCACTAGCGAGCAGATCGAGCACGGCATCTCCCAGAAACTCCAGCCGCTCGTTGTTGCCTATTTCGGGGGAATCTGCTTTGTCGTCTTCGCGGCCTGCGCGCAACTCCGGGACCGCAGAACTATGTGTCAGCGCGCGCTCCAGCAGCGCCCGGTTCTTGAACCGCACGCCCAGCTTTTCTTCCAGCCGATCATCGTCGCTGCGCGTCATAGAATCTGCGGCGTTTCCTGCTGCGCGTGGGTCACTTTGGGACGCTTAGCTTCGTCGCGGCCAGCTTTTTCGCTTCTTCGCCTCTGGTCTTGCACGTGTCCTGCAATTTGCCTGGTATTAACGCGCACTTGCCGAACGCCGTCGCCGCGTCATCAAAATGAGAAGTATTTTGATTTACGATTCCAAGAATGAACCAGTTCACGGGATCCGCAATCGTATCCAGTTTGACCGATTGCTCCAGCTCCGGAATTGCGTCGGCAAATTTTCCGCGACGCCAATCTACAAGCCCAATCCCGCTGTGGGCCATCGCCAGTGTCTGATTCTTCGAATTCGCAAATGCTTCGTCGGTGAGGCCTTCCGGCTTCGCAATCGTCGGAATTACTTCAACCGCTCGTTTCCCAAGAGCTTCTGCCTTGTCCAGCTTTTTTGCCGCGTCAGGCGCGCTCGGATTGTAGACGCGCGGAATCGTCTGGCTCAATATCGCCATCGTCGCCACATCATTCGGATTCAGCTCGAGTTCCTTGTCTCCGATTTCGACTGCCTTATCCGCTTGTCCCACCTGTACGTATCCGATCGTCAGGAACGTATAGACCATCGGGCGATACCGGCTTTGCGGATACTTCTGTAAGAAATTCTCACTCGCCTGAAGTTTCGCCTGCAAGTTCGCCGTCGATCCTTCCGGCATCGCTTGCAGAGCTTTGAGCGACGTATCTTCTTCCGAAGACACTGGAGTCGCGGGAGTCGCATCCAGCGTAAGAGTTGTTCCGCTTTGTTGCGCCGGCTGCTGTTTGTCCTTGTTGAGGGTAGGCTTTTCCTGGCTCTGCGAATCCTGCGCCAACGTAACTGCGCCGCTCATCAGCAGAACCGTTGCCGCCATCCCAATCCTTTTAGAAATGTTGCTTGTGTTCCCCATCTGCGTTCTCCTTCAATTCTCGGCTGGATTAAGGACGTTCCACGGTTTTCGTCGTTCCCATAGCGGCAAGGCCTTTGCTCGCCGCCTGCCGCGCCTGTTCCGGTCCACCTTCAACTGCCAGTGCTGCTTCATACTCTACTTTCGCCCGGTCTTGCTGGCCTTCACTATCCAAAATTCGAGCGAGGTAAACGTGCGACCAAGCCAACACCATCGGGTCGTTTGTGGCCGCGTGTTCTCCATTGGTGAGACGTCCGAAGACCTCTTTCGCTCTCTCTCCGTCTCGTTCCAACACTGCAACCATGCCCAATCCATAAAGCGCTCTTGGCTGGTCAGGATATTTAGCCAAAACCCTTTGAAAGGATGCTTCCGCCGCGCGCGGATTCTTTTCCGCGATGCGCCGCTCGCCTTCGGTTAGCGCTGCAATCGCTTCCTTGTCGTTCGGCACAGTCGTCGGAGCCGCTCTGCGCCGCGCCACAACTTCAGTCTCTGTTGCATCCGCATTCGCTGCGCGCTCTACCTCAGCAAACTTGATGGCAGCCACCCGCTTCTGTTCCGCCGGTTCATCAATCGCCCTGACCAAATCGGGGAAGAAAAGGCGTATCCCAGGCTCGGACTGTTCAAACTTTGCGAGCGCCATAAACAGCGGCCTGACCATCACTAGTCCGGCTGCATCATCAATATCCATTGCCGCTTCCCGCTCGCCCGGCGACATCCGCTTCAATTTCAGCTCCACTGCCCGCACCGTGCACTCTGCAAAGTACGATGGAAAATCATCCTTTAATTCAGCAGGCAGCCGTGGCGCTTTCGCTGCCATGTCATAAATAGGGCGCTTGACCGCAACCACATGCGGATATTGCAGCGGCAACGGATCGAGCAGGAAGTGCAAAAATGCGTGTCGCACCACGTCCACGGGAAGAGCATCTGCCCCGCTCAACACCAGTGAATAGTGATCGCCGAAATTACGCACGTTGGTGATGCGCCCGACAAGCGGCTCTACAACGATAGTGAACGAGCGCGGATTGCCCGGCTCCAGAATTTCACGCAAATATCCTGTTGCGACGAACACAATGTCCGACACGGAATCATGCAGTTTTTCGATCTCGCGGTTGTACAAAGGCTGTACTTGCCGCCAGAGTTCGCCGATCTTTTGCTCTTTGTAGTAATTCGCAAGAATCTCCTGAAATCCCTCAAGTGCTATGACTTCCGGCGGTAATTCGTCGCGCCGCAGGGTGGGCTTGAAGTCCGGCGCAGAACCGCTGATGAGCCCAAACCAGATGTACCGCGAAAGCATCGCGCCAGGATCGGCAAGCTCATGCTGCTGATAAAAATTGCGCAGCACTTCCACGGCTGGCCCTTGCTGATGTTGCAGCCGGTCGCGCAGTTGCGCGCGCATCGGCGACCACTTCTCCGCGCTTACGTCCGATTCGAATCCGGCGGCAAGCAGCGCGCACATCGTGGTGAACATCGCTTCGCTGCCATCTACGGTCACGCGCGTTTCAGGAAGTTTTTCCCACTTGATTGGCGGCAATTTCTGCGCGGAGACGCACAACGGAAGTAACAAAGCTACGCACAAGAACGCCACGAAATATCGCAATCCACTTTTCATTTTCGGCCTTATGTCCTGCCCGGACCTTCCCTGGGGCGTTTCGAGCGGTCCAGTCAACTTATTCAGTCTGCAGACTCTTGCGGCACTTGGCCACACTTTTCGTCTTTCTGCCAATCTACAAGCGCGTCCTGCGCGAGTCAAGGAATCGGCGCGACTTGAATCGTGTCCAACTCTTGCTTCCCCGGCTTGCATCTGTTTAAGTGAGGATGCGCCTAATATGCTTCAGGATGGCTCGCCCCATGTCGAAAGCCGCTGGTGTTTTTGCGCGAATCTTGCTTGCTCTGCCGCTGATGACTTTGTTTTACCCCCCTTCCCTTCGTGCTCAGCTTGTCGGCGATGATGGCCCGCCACCAACTGCACAGCTCGGTTCGCCGAAAACCCAATCCTCTTCGCAAACACCACCGGGGAAAAAGCGCCTCTCCAAGGATTTCACACTAAAAGGCGATTCGCATTGGACCGACACGAACATAGATGTCCAAGCCGGCGAGCACATCCTCATTACCACAACCGGCAAGCTGCGTTACGCCGACGCAAAAGACGAAAACGGTCCTGAAGGCGTCTCGCGTGGATTCAAGGATCTCCTTCGAGTTCTTCCCTTCAACGGCGCTGGCCGTGGAGCGCTAATCGGCCGCATCGGCGATGCCGATATTGCAGAAACGTTTCTTATCGGCGCGCAGCGCGATGTGCTTGCGCCTGTTCCCGGGCATCTAGCCATAGGCGTGAATCAAAGCAAGAACGACACCGCCGACGGTTCCTATTCCGTTCGCGTCGAAGTCTATTCCGCAGAAACAGGCGCAGCCGGTTCCGCCCGCCTCATCGCGCAGCAAGTCACTTCCCTGTCTGGAATCGACAACGCCCTCTTTGCAAAAATTTCACGCCGTATCGGTGACAAGGATGGCAATCCCGGCGACATGGTGAATTTCCTGATCCTTGGAAGCGAGACTGGGATGCAGCGCGTTTTTACGACGGCGGGCTGGGTAAAAGTGGATGCCGATGTCAAAAATACTGTGCTTCACGGAATCATCGGCAGCCTTTCGAAAGAGTCCTACCTCACGATGCCGATGAGCCAGCTCTATCTTTTCGGCCGCCCCCAAGATTACGGATGGGCGCACGCCGAACCCATATCCGTTGTCGCGTCGCGCAATCATCTTCGCATTTGGAAAGCGCCATTTCAGGTGAACGGAGAGACCTTGTGGGTTGGTGCCGCTACGCACGACATCGGCTTCGAACGCGATCAGCGCAACAACGGCATCACACACAAAATTGACCCAGACATTGATGCAGAGCGTGACTACGTCGAGAAAACGCTTTCCAGCACGGGCCTCGTCGCGCAGGTTATGCACTTCCTGCCGCAAAATCCGATGCAGGAAGCCAAGACTGCAACAGGAGGCTCGTTCCATTCAAATGGGCAAGTCCTCATCCTCAAACTCGGTGAAATCGGAAAAGATCTCTCCGCATCGTTTGCGAACACGTTCTGTTCTGTCCTGCAAAATGAAAATCCCGACGGCGGCTCCTGGGGCTCGTGTTCGCGATACGTCACGGTCGCGGACGATTCTCAAGTATTTGCATGCAATGCATGCCCTAAGGATCCCAACAGGGAAACGGCATTGAAAAACTTTCGAGTGCTCGTCGTTCCCGGCGTGCTCTCTTCCTGCCAAGCCAACACGCAGGCTTTTCAAGATGGTCAAAAGCACCTCCAGGAAAAACACGGAATGACAGTTGAGTTTTTGCAGACCGCAAACGACACTTCCACTAATAATGGTGCGAAAATCGCGGCGTACCTGCGCGAAAAAATGGCAACCGATTCACGCAAGTACATTGTCGTCTCGTATAGCAAAGGCTCACCCGACGTGCAGGAAGCACTCGCAGTCGATCCGCAAGCTCGTGACGCAATCGCCGCGCATGTCACTGTAGCCGGAGCCATCGGTGGTTCACCCATTGCAGAAACCATGCCCGCCATCGCCGAGCGCTACGCCGGTATGCTGAAGCTCGGAACATGTGATGGAAATGTTGCCGACGCGTTCAAAAGTCTCCGCCAGGACGTGCGCAAACAATTCTTGCAGGATCATCCCGATCCGCTCGTTCCGTCTTACTCGCTCGCCGCCGTTTCCGACGAAACCACCACGTCCAATATGCTCCTCGAAGCGTGGAAGCTTCTCACTGCGTACGATCCGCGCACGGATAGCCAGCTCCTTCAAGCAGATGCGCTGATTCCCGGTGGGAATTTTCTCGGCACGCTCCACGCCGACCATCTCGCCGTCGCGCTCAACTACGAAAACATTACGGAAGCCACCATCCGCTCCGCCGCAAATCATAATCACTATCCGCGCGTCGCACTCTTCGAAGCCGCCGTCCGCTTTGCCGCACAGAATCTTGCAACCGCTCAATAGCAAGACAGAGGAAACCATGGCGACGCCGCAACAACAGCTAAGAAGTTTTCTCGCAAAATACGACAAACACGTTGCTGCGACCGCTCAGCGGACGCTCGGGAAGTTGCGGAAGCTGGTTCCAGGCTCAATAGAAATGGTCTATGACAACTACAACGCGCTGGTGATTGGTTTCGGGCCAACGGAAAAGGCTTCGGAAGCGATTTTGTCAATCGCTCTTTATCCGCGTTACGTAACGCTTTTCTTTCTTCAGGGAGCGAGCTTGCCCGATCCGCACAAGCGGCTCGCCGGAAGCGGCAACATCGCGAAGCAGGTGAGGCTCGAATCGGAAAAAACGCTCGACGATCCGCAAATTCTGGAACTAATTAACGTTGCGATGCACCGTGCAAAAGTCCCATTGAACCCGAAAGCCACCCGCAAGCTAGTCATAAAATCCATTTCCGCAAAACAGCGTCCGCGGAAACCCGGCGCCAAATAGACCAGAGACAAATAGAATGCTGAATGCAACGAAGCTTGGTCTCATCTCGGACACACATGGCCTTCTTCGACCACAAGCGCTCGAAGCTTTGAAGGGCTCGGAACTAATCCTTCACGCAGGCGACGTCGGCAAGCCTGAAATCTTGGAAGAACTACGAAAAATCGCGCCAGTGATCGCGATTCGCGGAAACGTGGACACCGCGCCTTGGGCGCAAACTTTGAAAGAAACAGAACTCGTGGAAACCGCTGCGGCCAACATCTACATTCTTCACAATCTCAACGACCTCGATCTAAATCCCGCCGCTGCCGGTATTCAGATCATCCTCTACGGCCACTCCCATCAACCGTCCCGCACCGAAAAAGACGGCGTCCTCTACATCAATCCCGGAAGCGCCGGGCCGCGCCGCTTCAACCTCCCCATCACAATTGCGCGTCTGAATCTCAGTGTTACTCCGTGGAGCTTCGAACTCATTCATCTGGACCGTACAAGATAGCTTTCACCGCAATGCAATCGCTTTCTGCAAAACCTCTTTCGAGACATTCGCACCAGTGACGAGCGCGACTGCAACACCTCCAGCACTACTTTTCTGCCGCAGCAACGCAGCCGTTGCCGCGGCACCGGCTGGCTCTGCTACGATGTGTTCTCGCGTCAGCAAAAACTCGATCGCTCGCAACATCTCGTCGTCACTTACCAGAACGACGTCATCCACCAGTTCGCGGATCGCGTTGACATTCGCAGCATCCGGCGTTCGCGTGGATAGGCCGTCCGCGATTGTGTCGCAAGTTTCCGTGGTTGTTGCTACACCGCTTTTCCACGACAAATAGTACGAAGGCGCGGTCTTCGCTTGTACGCCGATCAGTTTCACCGCAGGCTTCGTTTGTTTAATCGCCGCAGCCACACCTCGAATCAGCGCCGTGTCTCCCATCGGAACGTACACTGCCTGCGTTTCTGGCAATTGCTCCAGAATTTCGCAACCGATCGTGGCGGGGCCCGCCGGCAAAACCGCATCCGTCGCGTCATTCAGGAAATAGGCTCCCGTCTTGCGCGAATACTCCGAAGCCGCATCAAACGCCCCTGCCAAATCCGCGCTTCCGTTTTCCACGATCGCTGCGCCAAGACCGGCAATTCGCTCGCGTTTCACGGGATTGCAATTTTCAGGTAGAAAAATTGTCGCCTTCACGCCAAGCTTCTGTGCCGCATGCGCCACCGCCGCACCGTGATTCCCCGTGCTCGACGCAACCACTTCCGTGACTGGCATCTCTTTCAGTTTTTCAGAAAGCGCCCACATCGCTCCGCGCACTTTGAACGACGCTGTCGGCAGCTCCATCTCCAACTTCAAATACACGCGTCTGCCCGTTGTCTTGCTCAGTGACGCCGCTTCGATCAGCCGAGTCGGCGTAAAGTATCTCACAAGAAATTTTCTCGCCGCTTCGATTGCCGCCAGCGTTGGCTTAATTTTTCTTGCGCGCGCTTGTGTCGCCATTTTTCTGATCCGTACTCAAATTCAATTCGCCGCGGCGGCAACCTGTTGACGCGAGCTCTTCCACAACTCAATGTAAGGCTTCAACTCTTCCATCATCTTCGTGAATTGTGTCAAATCAAGTGACTGCGCTCCGTCACTGATCGCCTTTTCCGGCGCCGGATGGACTTCAATGATCAATCCATCCGCTCCTATCGCCACGCCAGCCCGCGCAAGTGCGGGCACGAGCGACCGCTTCCCTGTCGCATGGCTCGGATCCAGAATCACCGGCAAATGTGTCAACTCATTCAACGCGGGAATCGCGGCAATGTCGCACGTATTCCGCGTCACCGTTTCAAACGTCCGAATCCCCCGCTCGCACAGCATCACTTCTGAATTTCCGTGCGCCACAATGTATTCCGCACTCATGAGCAGCTCTTTCACCGTACTGCTCAATCCGCGCTTCAGCAAAATCGGCCGTCCGCATTTTCCGAGTGCCTTCAGCAACATGAAGTTCTGCATGTTGCGCGCACCAATCTGCATCACGTCCGCGTATTGCGCCACCAAGTCCACGTCACGGTCGCTCATCACTTCCGTCACAATCGCGAGTCCCGTCTGCTTCTTTGCCTTCTGTAGCAGCTTCAGTCCTTCCTCTTCCATTCCCTGAAAATCGTACGGTGAAGTCCGCGGCTTGAACGCTCCGCCGCGCAACAATTTCGCTCCCGCCTTCGCCACGCCTTCTGCGGCGCGTAAAATCTGGTCTTCACTTTCCACCGAACACGGCCCCGCCATCACCACAAATTCATTTCCGCCAATCTCCGTACCATTGATGTGAATTCGTGTCTTTTCCTTGCGAAATTCCTTACTCACAAATTTGTACGGCGCAGTGATCCGCGTCACCGCTTCGACCTGTGGCATCGCTTCCACACTCTCCAGGCAAGCCGTCACGTCACCCACGCCGACCACGCCAATCACAACGCGCTCTTCGCCCTCAATCGAGTGCACCTTGTATCCGAACCGCTTCACTTGGTCCGTCACTTCGTCTATCTCCCCGCGCGTCGCGTGCAGTTTCATCGAGATAATCATCGTGAGTGCTCCTCGGGCCATCGCCCCAAAATAAAAAAGGCCCACTCTGTGCGAGTGGGCCGAATCTCTTCTCGTTGTGCTTCTGTTTACAGCAATGCCCCTCGCCACAATTGTGAGTGGTCCGTAAATCGCCAATAATACGAATAAGCGAGGAACTTCATAGTCAGAACTCTACAACAGCTCCCGTTTTCTGACAACCCCAGTCCGTGTCCAAAAATGCGGCTGGCGGCTTGCTTACTGACTCCTGTGCGCCCAACGGTACATGGCATTCGACAATTCCATCATTGGACCCTTCTGCGGCGAGAGGCGCTCGATAACGTTATACGTCCCCTTGTCCACTTCTTCGAAAATGCAACGAACGCCGTCCAAGACATACACTCCCTTAGGAGGTTTTTCTTCATAGGGAAGGTTCCAGAGTCCCAGCTTGTGAACTGAAGCGACAAAAGTAGCTACTTCTTCCTTTGGAATCGAGACTTCGGAACTACTCTCACTGAAGCCAGACTCCGGTTTGGGCTTGCCGTAAAACTTGGTGGTTAGCAGACCGCTTCCGTCGGGCAACACATCGAGTCGAACAGACATGGGACGATTGGCGCTAGGAATCCAGGAGAACCGATAGGACTGAGCGGCTTTGTCTTTCGAGAGTTCGAGAAGGGAAGGTTCGTCAACCACCTTCAACAAACCTAGGAACGTCGCTTCGCGATCAACATTTATTTTCCACAGTTCTTCCGCACTCTTGGGAGAATCCTGCTTCCCCGCGGTCTGACCCATTACAAGAAACAGGGACGCGGCAAGTAAGAAGATTGCTCTCATATTTGCAGCCTCTACCGCTCCTCAACTAATGCCATTCAGTGGCCCAGCTTCCTGTCAAAATACTTCGCCATGATGTTCAGGCACTCTGTCGTTTCCGGGATTTCAAAGTGATACCAGAACGCATGGGGCAGCGCTTCAAAGACAACCAAGTCCGCATCGTCCCCGGCAGCAAGCATCGCGCGATGGAGCATCGTCGTCCCGCTCAATAAGATGTCGCGCGTACTCGTCACCAAAAGTGATGGCGGCATCCCTTCCAAATCCGCAAACAGCGGCGAAAGCACTGGATCGCGCGGATTCGTCTTGCCAACATACTCATCATGATGCGGCTGCGCTGGATCAATCACCGGCAAATCTCCCGGCAGCCCATTCAGCGTGTAAAGCAAAAGCGAGTCTCCTGCCCTGCTGAAATCTCCCGTTCCGGAAAAAATCCCTAAAGCTCCCGGCAGCGGCAAACCCAACTGCTTGAATCGCACCGCAGATTCTTCCGTCAAAATCGCGCCAGCCGAAGTTCCAAAAATCCCGATATTCTTCGGCTTGTACGTCTTCAACAATTCCTTATACACCGCCACAACATCATCCACCGCCGCCGGAAACGGATTCTCCGGCGCCAACCGGTAGTAGACACTCACCACTTTGATCTTCGCCAGCTTCGCAATCGGGTCACCCTCAATCAACGATCCCGAATCCGAATTGAATCCCCCGCCATGCAAATTAATCAGCACGCGATTCTTGTTCCCCGCAGGCGTTTCCAGCGGGGTAATCACATCGCACCGCACTCCGCCAATCATCTGCTCCTGAATGTTCACGGGAAAAAGTTTTTTCGCCACTGCCGACTGCCGTGCGCGCCATTCATCCGTTCCCTTGCGCCGTTCTTCCAAACTGCTGTCATGCGCCACATTGTTCCGCAGCGAATCCAGCCACTTCTGCGCTTCCGGACTAATCGTCGCCGGTGGGCGGATCACCCGCGTCACACGCGCGGTCCCATCCGCATCAAACGTCGCATTATTCTTGTCCTGCGCGGGCGTGCAATTTGGAAAAACCAATGCACTCAAAAGTCCGACCACCAAACTCGCCCAGCTGATTCTTCTCTGTCTCACCGGCGATCCCCCATCACATCCTTCATGACTTCCGAGCGCCACCGATTGTAGACTAGCGCCGTTTTTCAAGGAGGATCTTTTGCGTCGCTATTCCCCGCGCTACTGCTTTGTCCTTGCATTCCTGTTGGCCGGTTTCGTGTTCGCGGTTTCCGCTTTCGCGCAAGAATTCCCTTCCGCGAAGCCCGAATCCGTCGGCCTTTCCTCCGAACGCCTCGACCGAATCGCAACCGCCATACAACGCAACATTGAAGACAAGCGCATCGCCGGCGCCGTTACGCTCGTCATGCGTCACGGCCAGGTCGCTTTTTTCAAAGCACAAGGCATGGCCGACCGTGAGGCTGCCAAACCAATGCAGCGCGACTCCATCTTTCGCATCTGCTCGATGACCAAGCCCATCACCAGCGTCGGCGCCATGATTCTCTACGAGGAAGGAAAATTCCTTCTCGACGATCCCATTTCAAAATATCTGCCCGAATTTAGGAATCCGAAAGTCTTGATAAAACCCTCGAGCGGCCAGCCCTACACAATTCCCGCCAAAAGAGAAATCACCATTCGCGATCTCATGCGCCACACTTCCGGCCTCACGTACAACTGGAACGAAGACCTCGGCCAGATGTACACCGACGCCAAGGTCACTCACGGCCTCCTGCAGTACGACGGCACTATCGCCGACAGCGTCAGGAATCTTGCAGCACAGCCCTTGCTCTTCCATCCCGGCGACAGGTGGGAATACAGCCTCGGCATTGACGTTCTCGGCCGTCTAATAGAAGTCTGGTCCGGAAAACCCCTCGACGAATTTTTCCGCACGCGCATTTTTGAGCCGCTTGGCATGCAGGACACCTATTTCTATCTCCCCGACACAAAAGTTCCGCGTCTAGCCGCCGCCTACACTTATTACGACGGCAAAGGCTTGAATCGTTTTCCGGACACGCCAATCGCAGAAGGTCCGATGATCTACTCCGCCGACTATCCCTATCGCGGCCCGAAGAAATTATTCGCAGGTGGCGCTGGTCTCGTGTCGACCGCAATGGATTACGCCCGCTTCGCTCAAATGATTCTGAACGGCGGCAAACTCGGCAACGCGCGCATCCTCAGCCGCAAAACTGTCGAACTCATGTCTCACGATCAACTCGGGAAAATTGATCCGAACCAGGGCTTTGGGATCGGCTTTGGCGTTTCCGGCGCCAAAGGTCCGCTCGACGAGCTCAGTTCCGTCGGCGCGCTCGGCTGGGGCGGCTTCTTTTACACCACGTTCTCCATCGACCCAAAAGAAGACCTGATCATCGTCTTCATGGCCCAACTTCACCCCACTGGCGGCCTGACGCTGGACCACGAGGTCCAAGTCCTCGCCGAGCAATCCATCAACGATTGACTCTGCTGCGTCCTCTGTCTCTGCCAAAAATGTTTTCGCATGTCAAATCCGTGGTAGATAATTCAGGCCTTCGGTAGACAGAAAGCAGTAAATCGATGGTTCGGCGTGAGAGGGGCAGATGAAATTGTATTCTCGGCACTCTATTGTTGCTTCTGCCGGATGGGAAGCTTTGAAATCACCAACGTGAGCTGCGGAAACATTTTCTGTTCAGATAATCTCTGATCATTGCTCTCGGCGTAAGTACATTCGAACGCGTATCTCTTCGCCAGTGCACCGCCAACGCCCGTTTCGCCATGGGTGAAAGAAAGAAGACATTTTTTGGTGTACGCGTAAGCATCGAATTCAGCTGAACCTGCGATTTCGTTGACCAGGTCGCGAACCGGGGCCATCTCCTTTTCGGGAACCGCGTTGGTTCCTGTGTGCGTGGTGAAGCCGGCTGTCGAACTCTCTTTCTCGACCGGCTTGAGCGGGCGCCAATAGACGACCACGTAGGGCTCCTTCCGTTCACCGTTGGGGGAAAGCGACAAACCGACATCCATCAGGTCATTGCCTTCCAGGCGGTATGTATAATCCCAGCGATCCACTCTCCCATCGACTCTTGCTACGTAGCGTGCGTTGTCTAATCGGCAGTGGTATTTCCTGCAAAAAGCCGAGTCTTCGAATTCCGGAATTCGTTGAACGGGAGGCTTCTCAGCAGAAACCTGGTTGGCCGATTGTCCGGAGCTTTGATCACAACCGGTAATCGCCACCAAACCGATCGTGGCAGCCAAAGCCATTAACTTGATCATTAGGCCTCCAGGCTGAAAAGCTCTTTCCCGCAATTCTACCCGGAGATGCTCGCGATGTTCCAGGCAGCAAATTGCTAAAGTCGGCTTGCAGGAAGTGATCTCCGCGCTTGGCATCGACTCCGGACGGATGACGGGCAACCGGGAAGTAATGCCCCGGGTTGGTAGATTGCTCCCGTGAAACGCACCGGCAGTGACCGACCAATCGCTGGAGAAGCCGACTTCCCGGTAGCAATCCTGCCAGCTTCCTAGAACCCCGTTTATCATGCGCTTTTGAAATCCGAAGCTTTCGCATTATTCCCGGGTCGCGGGAACTATTTGGCAGAGGCGGTAACGCCTGGAAGTTGGAAGAAACGCCAGAGCAATTCTCCTGAAATCCATCCCCACACAAATCCTACCCAGATGAACGCGAGCGGTAGAAACGCTAAGAAGCCACCTGGGAGAAGCATCACGCAAGCAAGCAAAGTGATAAAAACGCCAGCCACAACCGAATCACGGATAGCGCTTTTTCGGCTTACCGGCGCTCGGTGTGTAAGCGCAAAGCACAGCAGGATGCACGCCACAGCTGTTGCCAGCTGCGGGGCAGCAAAGATATATCCGCCGCCGCGCATCATGATCGGGATGCTGTAGAGAACCACCCACAAGACCCACAGATCCAAGATCAGTTCGGAGCGCTTGCCTCCCGGCCGCCAGTCGAAAACGCGCTGTTCCGGGGACCACCGCGCGGCCAGCTCACCGCCTAGAATTCCGAAATAGGCAACGGCGGATACGATGAAGCTGCGGGCAAATTCGATTCTGCTGCTCAGCGTTCCCGGATAGTAGCCAGAGCCATATGGGTTTCGTCCAAAAATGAAATCCTGATCCCCGGAAGCAAGCGTCAGGTGTTCAAATAAACGCCACCAGGCGATGGAAACTGCGGTTCCTAGAAGAATACCAAAGACGATCAGCAGACCCCGTGGTGCTGGCCGCGGTGATTCGGTGCCTTCCGCCTTGCGGCGCACGAGTAGCGAACGCAGAATGAACAACGCCGGAAGAACCACGATTGCCACCACCAGAGGTCCTAGGTTTGGAAAGAATAGCCAACCCATGTATTTGAATTGCCGAACGGTAGGGAACCACTGCAGGAAGGCCCATGGAATCGCAGGGAAAAAATAAGCCAGAATGGGCAATGCGCGGCCGAGTTTCATCTCCTAATGCCTTCGCTCGATGATGGCACACGCGAGTTTGCAAGAACCCGCCCTATCCCGGGACAGTTCCAAAGGCGCAATGGCTTGGCCGACCCTTACGTTGGGAATCGAGCAAAACCTTCGACAACGCTGTCGAAGTCGTCATTCGCAAGTGCACCTGCTGCAATGACATTCCCTGGGATGACTTCGTTGTTTCTCGGCGCTATAGCGCAACGCTCGTTTCCCCGTTACCTAGGCAGATAGCAGCTTTTCTCCTGGATTGCCGATGCTTCGCTTCAAGCAAAGCAGCTTGAGCGACCGCGAAATATTCCTCCCGCCGTTTGCCAATCCTAAGCATAGGACGTCGCGCCGCTGAGTCCAGCTCACTGTGGCTTGTCGAAAAAGAGATAGACGGCGGCAATCCGGCCGTCCCGGACAATGATGAAATCAGTACCAGCGTAAGCTGGCGCCTCACCAGGGCGGCCCGATATCCAGCGGACCAGCCCGCCATCGCCCGATTCCGCAGGCTCGGTAATTGGCTGATATCGGAATTCAGGGTGAGTAGCTTTGATCGCGCCCGCGATGCGGTCGATTTCGTCACGGCCACGGTAGACTCCCTTGCTGGGGTCGTAAAAAACGCAATCTTCAGTGTAAATCTCGTCGATGGCGGCGCGCCGGCGAGCGGGATCGTTTTCACCGAAGACATCGCGAAGATTGCGGATCAGCAAGGTCGAGATGCTGTAGGGCATGGCTTGTCTCCTCTCGGCGTCGAGCGCCGCTTGCGATATCTCGACCCGGAACGGTTATGTTAGCTCGGCGAGGCTGCGCATCGCCACACGGTGACTATGTCTCAAGCAGCGTGCCGAGTACCTCGGGCCAGCGAGCTTCGAAGTCGCTGTCTCGTTGGAGCCCGCGTTGCAACAAATTCTGGATTCGCTGCTGCGTTTCAGGCCAAGTCAGCGCGGTCTCAAAAGAAGTGATGGCGGCGAGCAGCCGGTCGGCGGACGGCAACAAGACATGGTTGACGAGGTTCTTCGCGGCGGCGATGGCACGCCGGTCGAAGGAGGCGATCCGGCGCGCGAGTGCGTCGACGAAGCCGTCCAGTTCGGCGTCTGGAAGTGCCCGGTTGACGTATCCGTATCGTTCCGCGGTGTCGCCGTCGAAATCGTTTGCGCCGAGAACGATTTCGAGCGCTCGGCCACGCCCCACCAGATGTGGGAGACGTTCCGTACCGCCGCCGCCGGGATGCAATCCCACTCCGACTTCGGGTTGGCCGAGTCGCGTGTTCTCGCGCGACGCGAAACGCATGTCGCAGGCGAGGACGAACTCGCTGCTCACGCCCCGGACACAGCCTCGGATCTTCGCGATGCTGACCAGTGGGGACTTGGTGAGACGCACGAACGTATCCATCAGGATCGGGAGACCCGAAGCCCCGACAGCAGTCATGATGTTCCCTATCTTGCCGGTCAAATCAAAGTGGGCAAGGTAAAACTCGGGGTTCGCGCTTTCGAATACGACGACCCGCAGGCTCTGGCTGGCGTTCATTCGCGCGAGCAGATCCTGTAGCGCTTCGAATATGCTGGCGTCTACGATGTTGAAAGGCGGGTAATCGAACACAACCTTCCAGTACGCAGACGTTTCCTCGATCACCCGCACGTGCGCCGCAGAATTAGTATTAGCCATATGTTTCTCCCTTCTTAGACCTCGAAACCTTGGGACGGCGAGGTGATCTTCTTCCCTTCATAGGAACGCACGCGCGCGAGTGCAGACTCGCTGACGCGTAATTTCCTTATAAATGTCGCTTCTACATGGACAGTTTCTGCCAAAAAAACTACTTGTAGCTCCTTGCTTTTCCAACCATCTCAGAAAGCATTCGCTGGCCCAAGTAGGCCTCAAACGCTCGCCGTGTATCCTCCAGCAGCTCTACCATTGCCTGTTTGTGGGTACAGCTCGTTCGGCAAGTCTTTTCTTTCGGATACTGGTGAATCGAAAAAACAGGGGGAGCCTCTACCGCTTTGTAAATCTCTAACAGACTGATCTTATTTGCTGGCCGCGACAGTGAGGAAAAACCATTGCGGCCGCGAGATGTCACCACTAAACCCGCTTTCACAAGTTTGGACAGCACACCGCGGACTTGCGAATCATGTGCCCGCACGCTTGCGGTCAAATGTGCTGACGTGACCTGTTCACCGTGATGATCGCCAAGCGCCGTCATGATGTGAACACCGACTGAGAATTGGTTGTTGATCCTCGACATATTGTCATAATACATGTAACAGTTTACGGCAAGGAAAAAATCTGGGGGGACGGTCTTTAATTTATGCGCGGTGCAACAATGAAACGGTGCTCCTGGGTCAGCGTCGATGATCAGCTGATGCTCACCAGATAGGTAACCGAGAAACGCGCTTGTAGGTACCGATTCCATGTTGCGATCTGGATTACTTCGGGGTAGCCGACCATACTGGACTTTTTACTGACCACTTTGTGCGTCGAGGATCAATTTCAGTAGATGGCCAAATTGGGCTCTGTCCTCGGCGATCGATCCGTTGGACATTTCCGCGATGCTCTTCGCGTCCCTTACGAGAGGTTCGTTGTCCGTGCGGTGGACGATGACCATGTCGAGTGTCGGAATGACGAAGATGTAGTGTGCGCCTGCACCTCGCGCGGAAAATATGCCAGGGAGCGAGACTTCCGGGAAGTGCACACCGCCGTAGTCCACCCACCAGAGATATTCGTAGCCGCCAACATCCGTCCCATTCGCCTTCACCATCTCGCTGGCATGGCTGCTTTTTTCAACCCACGCTTCCGGCACAATCTGTTTGCCATTCCACCGGCCGTGACGCAGATACAGCAATCCGAACCTTGCCATGTCGCGTGCTGTCATTTCAAAAGGATAGGCGGGGTGAACCGAATCTGGCCCTCCGATGTAATAGACATCTTCTGGATTGAAATCCTGCATCCCAATCGGCTTGGCAATGCGCTGATAAAAAGCTTCGCCAATTTTCAACCCGGTCTTTTTTTCAAAGATGGTCCCAAGAACATTGAAGTCCCAATTGTTGTAGTACCAGAAAGTTCCCGGTGCGTGGCTCCCGCGCGCGGGCCGGTTCTTCTTCATTGATTCGGTTTCCATGTGTGCCGGATGATAGATACCGGAACGCGCGCGCAGCAGGTCCACAATGCGCGCTTGCTTTTCTTCCTTTGTCAGCGGATCGGGTGAATCGTCGATTCCCAATTGTTCCAGGGTCTGGTTGATGTCAATGACACCTTCAGCAGAATAGATTCCGTAGAGCGCGCTGAGCAGGCTCTTCCGCACGGAATAGGAGGTGATTTTCTTGTCGATATCTCCCCACTGGTCGACAACTTTACCGCCCTGGACGATCATCACCGCGGAAGTGTGAATCGAATCGGCGTTGGAGTATTCGTGCGCGGCGGCAAGTTTCTCTTTGGACCACCCCGCCTTTTCCAAGGAAGAGATTTGCCCCCACGACTTCCCAGGGAAACCGTCCTGCGCCTTAGTTTGAGCGGCCCCCGATTGCCCTCGTGCATCCGCAAGCAGAACAAGCTGTGCACAAAAGGAAAGAAAGATTAGAAATCGAAATGGAGAACGCATGGCGTGGATTTATATCATGCGGCGGAAGGTCAAGCGATAGAGCTTTTTTTTGCGAAGACGGTTTAAGTGACTCAACTCCCTCATTAGCATAGTTACTGGTATAGATGACGGGCAAACCGGAGTCATTCCGGGCCAGAAGTCTGCTAGTGGGAAGTCTCACTAGATGGGTACCGAGAAACGCGCATCTCGTCAGCACTTGATTTCCTGACGAGATGGCGACTTCTCGTTATCTATCCGCATGTCCCGATCTGGATTACTTCCGGTTGGCCGACAAATTGGGGAGTTACGGCGGCGCGGCTTGAATCGAGATTCCAATTTCAACCCCCAAGGTCAAGAATCCGACACGATAAAAAGTCTTTCTCCCGGACTACGAAACAATTCGTAGAATGTCTACGTCTATATTTCGAAGAGAGAAACGCTCGTGCCGTGGCAGGCACCGATTGCGTTCCATCTTTTTGTGCATGTCCGATAAGGTATCGGGTGGCTCTGACGATGACACATTGAGAGGAGCAGCATGGCTTCGAAGGCTCTAAGGAAAATCGTATCGCTCGCTGTACCGTTGTTGATCTCAGCTTCAACCGCAACAGCCCAAGTACCAAGGGTCCCCGCTGGACGGTTTCACCATTCGGGTGTTTACGACGAGGCACGGAAAGAATTCCTGATATACGGCGGCTACATATGGGATCAAGGAGAAAAAAAACTGGGTGATGTTTGGGGATGGAGTGGCACCGCGTGGCGGTTGGTTGGCGACACAGGCGTCCGTAAGATCGTGGCGCCGCTCGCCTTTGATTCAAAGCGCCAGCGAACCGTAATGTTCGGCGGCAGCGGGGACTCCGGTGATGGCGGCAAGTTGAGCAGGTTGGACGGAGGAACGTGGCAGCTCCTAAAGGACACGCCCTTCCTCGCGCGCGCGGACGCCAGCCTCGTGTATGACTCCGAGCGCGACCGTCTCGTCCTTTTTGGCGGACGGAACGAAGAAGTTCTCTTCTCTGATACATGGGAGTTCGATGGCAGCGAGTGGAAACCCACATTCATGGCGGGCCCATCTCTCCGCTCGGCGGGCGTCGTTGTATACGATTCTGCGCGCGGCGTGACTGTCTTATATGGAGGGTTTCGGCCCCTGGCGGCTCTTGGCGATACTTGGGAATGGAACGGTGAACAATGGAAGCTTGTCACTGAGTCCGGCCCAGGGCCGCGCAGTTGGCCGGGGCTGGCGTACGATTCGAAGCGCAAACGAACCATTCTCTTCGGCGGGGAAGATGAAAAGGGCCAATTCTACTCGGATACGTGGGCGTGGGACGGCAAGGTGTGGACACGCATCGCCACCGAAGGGCCACCCGCAAGGATACAGTTTGCGATGGGATACGACTCCTCACGCGACCGCATCGTGTTGTTCGGGGGCGTGAATAACAACCCACAGCGGATACTAAACGACCTCTGGGAGTTCGACGGAATCCGTTGGACGCAGAGGCAACCCTGACGCCGAAGATCGCTGGCGCGCCCTTGGAGTGCCGGTTCGCTTAGGTTCGCTCCTCTAGGAACTTGCAACCGTCGATTCGGCACCGATCGCGGGCGGATTACGGGCAACCCGGAAGTTATTAGTTCGCCGGTCGGATTAGTACCGGCAAACGGGCTTGTATCTATTAATGGAGTAGGCCTAATGGAGTAGGCCTCGGATTGTCGACGATTCATCCCCAACAAGGTTGGGTTTTGTCCAATATGCAAGGATTGGGTGCAGTCGTGACTCCACAGGCCGCCTCCAAACTTTTTTCGCCAAGTACGAAGATTTTCGTTGACAATACGAAATCCTTCGTAGTAGCTTCCTTTTCATGAAAGCAACAACACAATCCAACCCAACTCCTTCGGAGCTGGAGATCCTGCAAGTTCTCTGGTCCCGCGGCCCTTCCACGGTCCGCGAAGTGCACGACGCGCTGAGCGTCACCAAACAACTTGGCTACACCAGCGTCTTAAAGCTTATGCAGATCATGACCGCCAAGGGCCTGGTGACACGCAGCGAAACGCAGCGCGCGCACGTCTACGAAGTTGGAGAACCGGCGGAGAAAACGAAGCAGCAATTCGCCGTGGACATGCTTCAACGGGTCTTTCAAGGCTCCACAAGTGAACTGATGATGCACGCGCTCACCGGCCGCAGCAGCTCCAAGGAAGAACTTAAAGAACTTCGCCGCATGCTCGATGAATTCGAAAGGAAACAGAAATGACCAGTCTGCTGAACATTTTCGCTCCAGAGACGCTGCGCACTCTCGGTTGGTCGCTGCTCCACTTCATCTGGCAAGGCTTCGCGCTCGTGGCGGTCGCATCCATCGTTATGACCCTTCTGCGGCGCGCTACCGCGCGCTATGTCGTCGGCGTGCTCACGCTGATTGCAATGGTTGCATCCGTGGCCATCACTTTTGTCCTGCTGCTGAATTCGCAATCCGCACTGCGCGCAACCGAAAACGCGGCCACGCCCGTCATCGTGTTCGCACAAAAAACTTTGTTCGCGCAAACCGCGCAGCCTATTCTCGACGCACCCGCGGCAAAATCGTTTTCCTCGCAAGCACTTCCCTTGCTCGTCGAATTTTGGCTCGCTGGAGTTTTGTTCTTCACGCTGCGCACAGCGGGAAGCCTTGTCTATCTCGAACGCTTGCGTCGTGCCGCGTCCGTCTCCGTTGCGCCGGCTCTGCTCGCAAAGTGCCGCGAACTGCAAGCGCGCCTCGGCATCAATCGCATCATTCGCTTCTGCGAATGCCGCTGGCTTGATGCTCCTGCCGTCATCGGCTGGTTTCGCCCCGTCGTGCTGCTTCCCGTTCGCGCATTGACGGGTCTCACTGAAGATCAAATTGAAGCTGTCATCGCTCACGAACTCGCGCACATCAAGCGCTTCGATTCCTTCGTCAATCTTTTCCAGGTCATCGCGGAATCACTTCTCTTTTTCCATCCGGCGGTTTGGTGGCTGAACAAGCGCGTGCGCGCCGAGCGTGAAAACTGCTGCGACGACGTTGCTGTCGCCGCATGCGGCAATCATCTCGGTTACGCGCGCGCCCTCACCACCATGGAAGAATGGCGCGCCACCCCCGCGCTCAGCATCGCCGCAAACAGCGGCCCGCTCGCCGCACGCATCTCCAGAATTCTCGGATTGCGCCATGCCTCGGAAAATCGCACGGCAGGTCTCGGAGCGGGCTTCGTTTGTTTCGGCGCAGCACTCATCGCCGGTTCCCTGCTCTGGGGTGTTTCGCATCCAGCAGCCGCGGCGCGAATTGAAAAGGCCCTCTTCACTCCGGTAAGTCAGGCCGTGGAAGCCGCAGCTCCTTCCCCCAAGTCAACGCCGAAATCCGCAGCAATGGCAACCATCGTCGTGGAAGCAGATCGGTTGCCCCAGACAGATCCAGAGCCACAAGCTCAGCCATCCGCCAAGTCTTCTTACATCGACGAAATGAAATCCGTCGGCCTCGATCATCTCGACATCGATCAGCTCATTTCTATGAAGGTCCAGGGCATCAACGCGGAATACGTCAAGGAAATGGTCGCGGCTGGATTCAAGCCCAACGTGGACGAACTCATCGCCATGAAGGTTCAGGGCATCAACGCGCAATACATCAAGTCCATTCGCGACATGGGTTATACGCCGGACGGCGATGAAATCATCGGAATGAAAGTCCAGGGCATCACACCGGAATACATAAAACAGATGCGCGATCTTGGCTTCAAGCCAAATCTCGATGAAGTCATTGGCATGAAGGTGCAAGGAATCACGCCCGAATACGTAAAGCAGATCCGCGATCTCGGTTTCAATCCCGACGCCGACGGGCTCATCGGAATGAAAGTCCAGGGCATTACGCCGCAATACGTGCAGCAGATTCGCGAGCTCGGCTTTAAACCGGACGGCGACGAAATTATCGGAATGAAGGTGCAAGGCATCACGCCCGAGTATGTAAAAGAAATCCGCGCCCTCGGCTTTCAGCCAAACGGGGACGAAATTATCGGAATGAAAGTCCAGGGAATCACGCCGGAATACGTCAAACAAATGCGCGACCTTGGGTTCAACCCGAACGGCGACGAAATTATTGGTATGAAAGTTCAAGGTGTGACGGCCGAATACGTGAAATCGCTTCAGGCCGAAGGCTTTAAACTCGACGCCGACGAAGTTATCGGTGCGAAAGTTCAAGGCATCACTCCCGAATTTATCCGGGAAGCGAAAAGCCACGGTTTCAGCAATCTGAGCATGGACAAACTGATTCAGCTGAAGCACGCAAACATTTTCTAGTCCGAAAAATTATCTGGAGGAACAGTCATGAGTCCTAAAAAACTCGTAACAGCTATCGTTGTGTCTGCAATCGGCCTCGTTTGCGCTCTCGCGCTCTTCGCCACGGAGACGCAGCCGCAAAACGGAAGCTGGACCGTGCAGCCCGGCGACGAGCCTGGAAAAGTCCGCTTCGCACTGCTGCAACATTGGAAGGGCCACAACAGCAATCACGAATCGGAATGGTCGCCCAGCGCATTCGAGGGACTCGACCTCTCCGTCAAAGGCAAACACGACGTCAAATTCACCATTCGGCGCGACGCGGGCCGCTTCGAGTGCGAAGGCTACATCGAAGACTCGGAGGGAGCGGGCGTGTTTCATTTTTTTCCCGATGGGAAGTACGCGGACAACATGGCCGCCGTCGGCTTTAAGATCGATCCGGAAAAGCAGTTCAACATGGCGATTTTCGACGTGAGTGTGAATTTCGCCCAGGAGATGAAGAATCTCAACTTGAACAATCTCGACACGGACAAGTTAATTGCGTTCAAGATTTTTGGCGTGGACACAAAATTCGTCAAAGAAATCCGCGCCGAAGGATTGGATACAAACGACAGCGACAAGCTCGTTGCGTTTCGCATTCACGGCGTGACGCCGGAGTTTGTGCGCTCAGTCCGCACCGCAGGCTATAAGCCGGATCAGGACGAATTGATTGCGATGCGCATTCATGGAGCAACTCCGGAATGGATGGCGCAGCTGAAAAAAGACGGCTACGACCACATCGAGCTGCAAAAACTAATCGCGTTCCGGATTCATGGCGTATCGCCGGAGTTCATCGAGAAAGTAGAATCGCTCGGCTACAAGCATCCGGAACCGGATCAGCTCATCGCGATGAGGATTCACGGCGTCACTCCCGAATTTATCGCGAGTATGAAATCGCGCACCGGAAAAGAACTGACGATCGACCAACTCGTGAGCCTGCGCATTCACGGCATCGACTGAACCCATTTTCAATACAACAAAACGGCAATACGGAAGTGGGAAAAGCCGTCGGAGGCGTTTACGTTGCACGCGCCGACAGCAGCTGTTCGATACGCACCACGCTTAATTGTATTCACAACTTGATCGGGCAACTGATTCAAGTCCGGCGCTTCAAAATGGAAAATCGCCAGCGGGCGGGCGCCGGGAGCGCCAACATTGGAATCGCAAGCTTTGCGCGCATCTTCGGAGTTGCTCAATATTTTCAGGCCGCGCGATTGCAAAAGCTGGCCGACCTGTTTTTCCTGTTCTTCTCTGGTCAGTGAACTCACGGCAGTGGAAAAATCCTGCACGGCGAAATACTGTTCGCCGCGCATTTCCACTGCAATTCCGATCGCAGTCAATTTCGGATTCATGATGTTGGTGCGATGCGGAAGCGAATTCATCCATCCGATGTGTAATTCATTTATTGACGGCGCTTCGGCAACGTTTTCCGCGGCCATGCTGAAGTGCGCGCCGGCGTCGTGCGCGCGTTTTGTCATATCCAGTTCGCCGGAAAATTGATGCGAGAGGCGATTGCGCTCGACCATTTGGCGAACGTGTGCGCGCGCGGCGACGGCGAGATTTGCGTCCCACTTGAGCGGGGGGAGTTTTTCTCCAGCGCGTTCGTGATTGACGGCGTCGAGAAGAAATTTTTCGTCAGGGCCAGGAGTTTGTTGCGAAAAACTTTTCGCGGGAAAAATGAAAAAAGAAAATAGCAGCGCAAGAAAAATCGGCCGGAAAATTTTTGCGGGCATCTTTGATTTAGCCGATTGGAATCAACATTTGATTTAGTTGATTGAAATTAAAAAAACTAGCCGCGAACGTGAACGGCGCTGAAGCTGAGAATCACGTGCCCGCCGGTAGCGGGCCTGCCGAAGCTCATCATCGGGCGGAAGCGCGAGAACAAAAGCATCTGATTCAGTTGATGGCGCATATCCTGGCTGTCCGGGCCCGCGAGAATTTGATAGTCGAGCATTTGGCCGTGTTGATCCACGGTTACGTCAACGAGCAGGCCATGCGGAAGCGAAAGCTCGGTTTCATGCTGCTCCGGCGCCCAATTGCCGGGATTGTCGGAGAGCGTAATCAACTCCGCCGGCTGCATGAGGTTCAAGGGAACGTCATTTTGAATGGCTTGCACGGAAATTCCGGGAACCATCATGTGCAGCATGACGACGAAGACGAGGATTGCAGAGAAAAAGCCGCCAGTTGCAGGAACAGTGAGCGGGCGGAAAACATTGTCACCAAGGATTTCCAGACGGTCGCGCACTGCGGCGAAGCGCTGCTTCCAAGTCATATCAGGGCGCGTTTGCGCTGCAGCGACTTTGATGCGAATGGCAAGATCGGCCGGAGGCACAACGCGCGGCGCACGGGACAAAAGCAGAGAAAGTTTGCGGTAACGTTGAAGTTCTTCGCGGCACTCCGCGCAGGCGTCAAGATGCTGACTCATTTCATGACGTTCGGAATGGTCATGACGTTCCAAATGGCTCGCAGCAGAAACGAGCGCGTCGTCCAGATACCCTGCCAGATTAGATTTCACCGTGGCGCACTTCATGATGCTTCCTCTTTCGCTCCGTGAAGCAAAGGATTCAAGCCGGTTGGAGCGACTGCGTGGCTCGCATCCCCGTGAGTCGAATGACGACTATCCCCCAAGAGCGGGTCCAGCAAATCCTTCAGCGAGCGGCGTCCGCGCAAGATGCGGGACTTTACTGTGCCGACGCTGCATTCCAGAACTTCGGCGACTTCCTCGTAGCTGAGACCTTCGAGGTCTCGCAAGATTACTGCGCTGCGAAAAACATCCGGAACTTGCGCGAGCGCGGTTTGCACGACTCCCTGAATTTCCCGCGAGGCAAGCTGATCAAAGGGCGATGCGCCGGCGTCTTCGATTTCGAGCGGCGCGTGACCTTCTTCCGGTTCGGCGTCAATCGAGACGTTCTTTTGCAGGTGACGCTTGAACCAGCGGCGATTGTTGAGCGCTTCGCGAATCGCAATGCGATAGAGCCAGGTCTTGAGAGAGCTGCCGCCGCGAAATTTTCTAATACCTTTGAACGCTTTGAGAAAGACTTCCTGCGTGGCATCCGCGGCGTCCGAAGTGTCGCCAAGCATGCCCAAAATCAAATTGAAAACGGCGCCGTGATAGTGCGTGATGAGCCAATCGAAGGCAGACTCAGAGCCGGCCTGAAGCTCGCCCACGAGCTGGGATTCGTCACGGCCCCACGATAGAGCGCTCGCCCAATCGGACACTGGATGCCTTTCCGGAACGGCCCTTTTCTAGAAAAGGTGAAGCTGGGTGCCGTCCCCTGATGGCTAGCGGGCCTGGCCTGCGATCCCTGGCCGAGTGCTGAATCAACCTTGCGGTTGAGCCCGTTGTCCGCTCTGTGGTCTTAGACACCGAGTAGAGCGGTTTGTTCCCTGCCCAGGAACTGGTAACAAAGGAGATTGTTCCACCGTGCGAAGGCGGATGCAATGGCCTCTGAGGGTTAGTACGGGGAGACAGGAGGAGCTTGCATGGGCGAGTTCCAAATTGGGAATAGTTTGGGTACACCCCCGATGTTTTCGTAAGAGTGGCAAATACGGGACTTACGGGCGCTGAAATTGGGCTTGAACGGCCTAGATACCCCCACCCTGGGGCGTTTTGTATGGCTTTCAAAAGAAAGGAGTTGCGGGAATAGGGTTTTGCATGAGTATCAAAATAAAAGGGATAGGAGATGGGGGCAACGGCTAGCAGATCGTGCTGGGGCGAGACAAACACAAAACACGATAGCATAGAATGGTTACTAAGTCAATAAGATAATTTCCTGGTTAATTCGAATGAGGCGGTGAGGGTACGGTTGATCGTTCAGCGCAGGCCGCGACCATGAGCGCCGCTCGAGCCGAATAAAAACTCGATGCTTGTTCTCAAAGTGTGCAGAAGCAAGACGTGCTAAAGTCGGAATAACGTTGCTATGCCCTTAGAAATCCGCATGTGGAAAACAGCGGTGAGGGTACCGGGTTTACTCTCGTCGTTACTTGCTGGACTCTTGGTTTTTGGCGCGTCGAGCCGCGGGCAAGAGCCGCCTATCAGCTCAATTCTTATCCATGCTCGCTCTGCCCAGCTGCTCGCTGAGGTCATCGGGAGAAAGGACCAAAAGGCAGGATTTAACGCCGAAATCAACCGCATCCTGAACATTTCTGACAGCACGAGGCTATGGTCCTACTTTCGAGTTGCGCGCGGCTCCCATGCAGACATCATCCTGAAAATCCAAGAGGATCAGACGCTCGTAGGCTCCGAAACCATCTCGCTTACTGTATTTAATCCCGACGACAATGAAAAGTTATTCGACGAAACTCGCAACCTGGTCGATCTCGACAACGATGTCTCCCGATTGATTACTCATTTCTTGAGTCAAGTTCAGCAAGAGAAGGAAATTGCTAAGAAGGCTGAAGAAGCGAGACGGCAGCAAGCCCAGAAGGTCCTAGAAGAAGCCGAACGGAAGGATGAGCAAGAGCGCAAAGCCTTGCTAAGGGTCATCTGCCCTTCAGTGGAGCTTTACGCGAATCGTGCCGATCAGCGAACAGTCAGGAAAGTGTTGCACGAGAATGACATCGTATCGATAGTGATGAGCGCTCAAGACGAATATATCGTGAGTTCCGGAGGTGTCAAGGGCTACGTCAGTGCAGCATGTCTTGCAGAAATCGACTCATCTTCGGATGAAGAGGCCGCAGACCAGGGGCAGAGCTTTGTTCAAGTCAACTCGGATCCGCCTGGTGCGAAGATTTTTTTGGATGGGATTTCTGCCAAAACCGTGACGCCCTCCCGAATCAACGTGCCCATAGGTGTCCATACGTTGGTAATAAGGCTAGAAGGCTATGATCCGGTACGCAGAACTGTACAAGTTAGTCCAGGACGTACAGTAACAGTCAACCAGGCTTTGACGCCGAAAGCAGTCGAGAAGTAAACCGTTCCACCAAAAAACCCAAGCAGTGCACCGCCCGCAAGTTGTTGCGAAGAGGGACGGAGGTCAGCGATTTTAGCGCTTAGCCGAAACGTTCACCACCGCCAGCAAAGTGCAAAAGAACTCTGGAATGACCTCAGCCAAAATCAGCGCTAGGCACCTGGCCGCGTCAGCCTCTTCAATCAAATCAAGTCGCCGCTCACCAACAATCTCGAAACGCTTTCAGAAAACCGAGGAAAGACCCAGGTTCAAAAAGTGAACCTGGGGCTCTCGGCTACGTCGGGCTCGATTGATTCTTGTCGTGGATAGCTGCAGGCCGAATTTTGCATTTCAGCAATCGCGCGGTTGAACCGGCTGCCTTGAGCTGCTCGAATCCCCATTCGAGCAGGACTTCGCCGACGTTTCCCAACTTCCGCTTTTCGTTGGCAGCGAATTGCTCCATTTCAGAGCGCAACACCTGACGGACCCTCAAACTGATTTGTGCTTTCCATTCACCCCCATCAGCCTTTCTCCCTTACAAAATGAATCGGAGAAAAACACGGGTAAGCGCCAACCGAAGGCCGGCCACTGCGAAAGGCAAAGACGAAGAGAGGTCCCTCCACTCCGTAGCCCGGCGTGCAAACACCGCACGCAGGAAAAAACCGGGCTACTCCGGTCGGGATGACAGTTGGGTGGTATGGGGGTGAATGAGTAAAAGATGGCGGAGCGGAGCGCGAAACTGGTTGGGGATGCGCGGGTTGCGTGGGAAATGGGAACCCGCTACCGTTTCTGGCAGCCATGGTTGCCTCCTTAGTAGGCGACTTTGGTCAGGGGCGCGTTGGTGTTACAGCACCTTCGCGTCCCGAGAAATCAAGTTTTCGTTCCTTTGGCTTTCTTACCGGTTCTCCGGTCAAAACCTTTGCCAGAGAAAAATTTGCGCTTGTACTCCTTGATTCTGGCTACTTCTTCGTCTGTCCAATAGTTGACGAGACGCCCTCTGACGATTCCCGGAGTCGGCGCTGAAATCTTCTTTTCTTTGACCCACCGTTGAAGCGTTCGCCGACTAACTTCCACAATCCTGGTGGTTTCGGACACCGAGTGTTTCTCACTGTCTTTATTATGGCGCATGTGCGTCATTTGTCAAGTAAAAACCGCATCCGAACAGACGCAACTAGCAATGCATCGATCCGGAACGGAAAAAGAATAACCCATTTTTGCGAGATTCGAATTCCCGGGGCGTGCACGCCCTCAAAAACCGAGGACGGGCACGCGGCTTTCGTGCTATGGCTGCCGAGTGGATCGTTGTGAGCCAAGTTCAAGTGAGCGTCTAGCGAAGAAGGCACGATATATCGTGCCCCTACGCGAGAACAGTGAAACCCAGGTTCAAACTGCGAACCCGGGCACCCACCCGCGAGAAAGAGCGCCGATATGAAGATCGGCCACAACAGAGAAACGGAAGGCCGCGGAGAAAAAGCAAAAACCCGCACCCTTAAGAACGAAGGGTGCGGCACCCAACGAAGCTAAGACCCAGGTTCAAAGGGCGAACCTGTGGCACCCGTCTGACTTCGGAACAAGCGTGGACAGATTTGCGTAACAATGTCTGTGATAGGGGTCTGTCATGGGGGCCATGGGAGAAAGTGGAATGCTAGGACTCGCTTTGCTGGCGCAAGGCGGCGCGACCGGTTGGGAGCGGTTCGCCGTGTTCAGTGTTGTTGCATTTGCGGTTTTTGCGTCCGTACTACGCCTAGCTCTCCGCAAGAGGAGCGCCGCCGTCTGGCCCAGAATCCTGGTGGCGGGTGTCTTCATCGTTTTCGGAGGGATGCTTTTTGCGCGATGGACGTACGGCCCAGGTCTTCCGTGGTGGATTTTCTACGGCCTACCTGCCCTCGCTACTTTTCTTGCGCCCCCTATCCTGTTCCGAATGTCGAGGCATGAGGCTGCGGAGTACGTCTCCATGGCGGTATTGATGGCGCCTGCAATCCATGTTTTCTTTTCCTTCTTCGTGGGCTGGCACGACTACATGCCGCTGTTCTATGTGCGATCCGTCTGGGACGTGCTGCGATAGGATAAAGAAGCGCCCACCCACGAAAGGTCCTGCTAGCTGATAAGTGCGCCACCCACCAGTGTCAATTACAAAGCCGAGGATACTAGTTTCGAAACAAGGAATGGCATAGGGGAGAAGCAGGAAGGACTGCTCCCGTCAATGCTGCTGGGCTCTTTCATATTCAGCTTTGTCCATGATTGAGATGAGCCAGGTATCGCCCGTCATGCTTTCGACCAGACAAAACTTTTCGTCATATTCGATGTTAATAGTGCCCTGGCCTGCGCCGTAATATGTGTAGAGTGTGCCTCCGATGTTGACAACTCTCGTAGCATCAACCGTGTAGCTGTATCTGCCGGGCTGGGGCACGGCGATGGTCAGCATCGCCTGCGTATGCTGGCTATCTGCTGTGAGCTGCCCCTTGAGTTTGCCATCGATCATGATAGTGATTTGCTCGCTTACGCGGTTCGGTTCCCAAGCGCCAAAATTATCGTAGATTGTGAATTCTCCCGATGGTTGGTTAGAAGCTTTAACGCTTTGCAGGTTTTGCAGGCTCTGCGCTTCCGGCGCACTGGATTGGCCGATGCCTACGCCCAGAAGGATAAAGAAAACGCCGGCAAGACCGGAGCAGACGCGGGGGGCTCCGCCAACCTTGGGTATTTTGAATTCCTTTAGTTCAAAACCTCCGCCGAGAATGGCGACGAGCAACAGGATGCCGCCAAAACCAAAAACCAGCGCATTTATAGTCATAGGGGCCTACCTACTTCTGGGGGAGCTCGCGGATGTCAGATAGTGCGTTTGGGGAGGACATCGTTTCATTTCATTGGCGGCGTAGAGAAATTCAGAGTGGCTGATACAGAAAAGCACTTTGGACACGCGGCCAGGAGAAGAAGTGCCCACGCTTTGCAAACTTCGCAAATGGTAGGCCACCCGCCAGTACGAAGTGGATAAGGTCTTCTGGCAAGGAGGCCTGGTCGCAACCCCTCGCGAGCAATGGGCTGCGACGCAAGAGAAGCTCGTTGCGGAGGACGCGCGAGTTAGCGTGTGGATTGTTGAGCCGCGCCCGGAACCGGCGTGATGCAATTGGGATTATGGATGTCTGGAACGGGGCAAGGATCCGCGGGTAAATCGGCCAGCCGCGCCTGCCACGTCGTGATGAGTTCTTTTTGCTTCGAGGCATTGGCCAGCTGGAGTCCAAGTTGAGCGATCTGTTTCTTCAGCTGCTCGGGGCTGTGCACCTGCACCGTATATTGGAAAGCATTGTCCGCAGCGGAAAGGGCGAGGTCTTGCTTCCGCTGGTTTGCATAGGCAGTCGCCAGAGCGTACATCGCCATGGCCTTTGCGAACCTGGCATTGCCCGTATTGGATTCGGGATACGACGCGATTGTCTTGTCGTATTCTTCAGTCGCGCGTGCGAGGGGCTTTTCCATACCCTGCCAATCCGTGAGTTGTGAACGTAAATAGGCAATGCTGTAGTATTTCTCCCCCAGGGCGGAATCGTAGTCATTGAGAGGCTGGTGAACGGAAGCAATGATGCGATCCGCTGCCGCGTCCGCATCAGAATAGCGTTTGAGTTTCCAAAACACCTCGACGAGGCGCTGTCTGGCGAGATCCTGAATTGGCACTTCGAAGTCGTTCATGCCTTCGGCGGCTTCTTCAACTTGCTGAAATTTTGGCACGGACGCTTCGAGCTGGTTGGCATTCCGCAGAGAGTCCCCGTCCTCGAAGAGCACTCGAATGAGCTGTTTGCTGGCAGCCTGGACGACGTCCTGCTGGCCCAGCGCAGCGTTGCAGCTACGGTAGTGTTCTATCGCTGTCTCGAGAGCTGGATATTTTCCCGACCGCATTTTTCCGGCAATCATTTCCGCTTCGAGGAACTTGGAAATGGCTTCCTGATACTGTTGGTGCTTTTCGAGAGCAACTCCGGCATCGAACGCTGCGGTAAACTGCGGGTCGTGAATAGGTGTCTCCGGCGCGGTGGCTGCGTTGCGGTGAGAGAAATAGAGATTCACAAGGTAGCCCGGAATGAAGAGTATGCAGACTATAGCCAGAATAATTTCGAGAGCACGCTTCCGATCCATGGACGCACTCCGGGGACGCACTCCGGGTTTGCATTCGGTGAAGGATAATTCTAACGCCCGCCGCGGTAGCATCGGATTAAACCTTGTCGGTATGTTCTTTTTCGGTATAGAGCTTCACGGCAAATGGGGAAAGTCGGCAAGGCTTGTGTGCCGGACATGACGAACCCGTGAGGAGATGCTGGGGCGTGAAATACAATGGAGATTGAAGGAGAGCGACGTGGGGAAAGTTAGAGTGGCTGCGTTTTCGGTTTCGTTGGATGGATTTGGGGCGGGGCTGCGGCAAGATTTGGAGAATCCGCTGGGGGTTCGCGGGATGGAGCTGCATACGTGGTTCTTTGGCACGGACGCGTTCCAGAAGATGCACGGAACAAGCGGCGGAGCCCGAGGCATTGACAATGATTTTGCCGAGCAATCTTTTGAAAATGTGGGCGCGTGGATTCTGGGACGAAATATGTTCGGGCCGGTGCGGGGTCCCTGGGATGGCGATTCGTGGAAAGGGTGGTGGGGCGACAATCCTCCGTATCACGTGCCGGTCTTTGTGCTTACGCATCACGCGCGGGCGCCTCTTGCAATGGAAGGCGGGACGACGTTTCACTTCGTCATAGAAGGGCCAGAGGCTGCGTTGAAGCAGGCGAAGGAAGCGGCCAAAGGAAAAGATGTGCGCATTGGAGGCGGTGTGTCCGTCATTCGCCAATATTTGGCTGCAGATCAGATTGATGAAATGCATTTGGCTATGTCGCCTGTCATGCTGGGCGAAGGGGAGCATTTATTTTCGGGAATCAATCTGCATGGACTCGGATTCAGGGCGATCCGAACTGTGACTGGGGAGAATGCTACCCACGTTGTTATTAAGAAGGGATAGGCGCTACCGAAGACAAAAGCAGATCTCGCGGTACTTCACTCGGGATGACCGATTGGTGGTTTAGGGAGAATTGGCTGAAGAGGTTGAGATTGAAGAGAGGTCCCTCCACTCCGTAACCGGGCTTGCACAAACCGCACGCAGGAAAAAAGCCGGACTACTCCGGTCGGGATGACGGCGCAAGAAAGAAGGCAAATCAAAAGAAAGAGGGCGGACTGAAGTCGTGCCCCACACGGAGACGGACCGATCTAAAGATCGGCCACTACAGAGAAACGGAAGGCGGCGGAGAAAAAGTAAAAACCCGCACCCTTAAGAACGAAGGGTGCGGCACCCAACGAAGCTAAGACCCAGGTTCAAAAAGCGAACCTGGGGCACCCGGCCGCGGACAAGCGTGCGCAATAGTCCTAACGAGGGCGCCTCCTGAAATACGCGAACCAGATGAATGCCGCGATTACCCAAGCGATGGCGAACTCTAGCACTGGTCGGGCAGCGGAGACGGAGTGCAAGACGAATGGAATGGGGAGGAGCGTAAAACCGATCGCAGCCACCAATATGGCGGTGCGCCAGGGCAGGCGCGCGAAATAGAGGAACCAGAGGACCGCGGCCTGGCTCCAGTCAAACGCCGCGTGCCAGGGGGAGTCGCGAACCATCAGAGAGACGATATGGCCATCGGTGAAATGGAATGACAGCGGGGCGAGGGTTAAGAACAGGCTCACGGCGAACAACCACTTGCGCCGCCGCAATCCCCAAAGGACGCTCTCGAGGTCGCGTTTCTCTTTTTCTGGGCCGGCCGCGATGGGCGCGGCGGTCCGCAAAGTTTCGAGCGGCGTCGCCGCACTGCGCGCAATGCGTTCGAAGTCGGGATCCTGACGAAAATAATCCTCAACCAGCACATTCGTATCCCCGCTGGCCTCGCCCGAAAAATAGATCGGCAATAAGTCCGTGACCACTTCCCGTGTGACGTTCATGGTTTTACTCCTGTGGCGGGAACGACCTCCCGCCATGCCTGCCTGGTTTGCATCAGCTTCAATCTTGCGCGATGAACCTTCACTCTTGCGGCGACCACCGGGATTCCCAGCGTCTCCGCGATTTCCTGGTATGGCATGTCGTCGAGCGCGCGCATCAGCAGCACCGTGCGGTCCACCTCTGGCAGCTGCTGCAAAGCCGCAAGCACGGCGCGTACTTCCGCGCTCTGCTCGATTTGCGTCAGCTGGCTGAGCCGCGTATCGGGCATATTCTCGTCAAGCTGGGTGTGGCGCGCGGCCCGTCGCAACAAATCGGTATACGCGTTTCGTGCAATGGCGAAAAGATAGCTTTTCACCGTCGGCTGGCGAATGCGGTCAGCCGCCATCCACGCACGCACAAACGTGTCCGAAGTGATCTCATCCGCCATCACCACATCGCCGCACAAATACAGGGCAAATCGGCGGACATCGCCAGCATAGCGTTCGTAGAGGTTTTCGATGTCCGTCATTCTTGATTGCCACACAGGTTACGAGCGAACGCTCGAAAGGTTACAGCAAAGGAATCCCCGGCGGCTCACCCCACGGCGGGATCCGCCTATGGGAGTCTAAATTTGCACGAGAAACTGGATAAGGGAGTGGCTCTTCCTCAAATGTCGCAAGGTGTACTAAATGGAAGGGGCGCCCCGTTCGAGAGGCGCCCCTTTGTAAAGTCAGGATTTCGTCAAACCCTGCCAAACGGGTTGCAAGCGCAAAAAGCATAGCACCCGCGGGGAGCATGCGTCTGTCTACAATTGAACAATCCGGTCCTTGTGTACAAAACCGGTGTACAAAACCGGTGTACAAAACCGGTGTACAAAACCGGACAGTTGCGCAGAGTCCAGCAAAGTATTCTATCTGCATGAGAATGGGAGATATGAATCCAAAGCTGCTGCTTGCCGTTCCGTGCCCTACATGCGGTGCCGCTGTGGGTAAAGGGTGTCTGTTGAATTCAGGCCGGCTACGCAATGAGCCACATCTTGACCGAAAGCTATGCGCAATCGAGGCTGTTGAAGCGAGAAGAGCGCCCTTCGAGGTCAATCAACCTCTGGCCAGAACATTTCGAAATGGGTAGCGGTATCGAGCGAGAAAGGAATCAGATGACCATAAAAATGACGAACCGCGAAGTGGATGATGTATCCGTAGTCACACTGGACGGCCGCATTGTTCTAGGCGATGAGAGCAATTCTTTTCGTGAGAAACTGAAGAGTATGATCGCCGAAGGAAAGAAGAAAATTGTCCTGAACATGGCCGACATCAAATATATTGACAGCGCGGGCCTTGGCACTTTGGTTGCCGCGCATCTAAGCGCCAAAACTCAGGGCGCGTCCGTACGCCTTTGCAATCTGGGCAAGAAATTCCACGAAGTCATGCAAATCACCAAGCTACTGACTATCTTCGATGTTTACGATACGGAAGCAGCCGCAATCAGCAGCTTCCAAAGGGTATTGGCGACCAGCAATTAGCGGAGAATCCGGCAAGAGAAGTAAACGATCCCATGAATAGAAAAAGGGCTGGAATTTTCTTTCCGGCACTTGCTTAATTCTCGGCATTCTCTTGCTTTTTATCGCGAGAGACTATAGGCGTAGCAGGTCAGCAACACTGTTACTGTGAGTATCCCAAAAGTCAGAAGTGCAATTTGGAAGTGAACAGCCGAAAGCCCTTTGCGCGCCTGTACCCAGTGACGCATTTTCAAACCCTCTTGATTCAGGTTACGCCATAAGAAAAAGAGGCGCAGTTCACTTTTGCACGCAAGCGACGATAAGGCACCTCGTCCCATACAGAGCGTGCACCCAGCGCCGGTAAGCGGCTCATTTGCCCGGTTAGCGTGCTTAGCAGCCACAACCTCGACTAGCTTTTCTATTGGGAGTTTGCTTTTTCGACCATGGCTAGGGCTGCCATATAGAATGGCTTCAGGAAATCGACCGCTGCTTCTGGACTCTTCGACGCTCGCTCCCCTAAAAGTCCCTGTAGATGGCCGTCTTTCAAGAAGATGGTTTGTACCAGAATCGCTGCTCCGGTCTGATCGCCTGCTTGCATCGTTGTATCTCCCGTTCGTTCCATTTGAGTCTAGCATCTAGTCTGACAAAGGATGACATCGTGGCGCGAGGGGCGGCCTTCGATTTCGGGCAGCTTTTTCGAGTCAGGGCGATTTGGACGGATATTTAGACGGGCGAAAGGCGTATAGTCCCAAGAGAGGTTAGATTTATGAGCGTCGCAGTCAAAATTGAAGAAATTGACGGAGTATCCATAGTTGAGTTGAACGGCCGGATCGTTCTCGGCGAAGAGAGTGGAGCGCTGCGCGAAACTGTGAAGAACCTGGTCGCGGCGGGAAAGCAAAAGATCGTGCTGGACATGTCGAACGTGACGTACATAGACAGCGCGGGGCTGGGGATCCTGGTTGCGGCTCACGTCAGCGCAAAGAAGCAAGGAGCTTCGATCAGTCTCTGTGCGTTGGGACAGAAGTTCCGCGAAGTGCTGCAACTGACAAGGCTGCTAACCATTTTCGATGTCTACGATACGCGAACGGCAGCCGTTGACAGTTTTCTCCAGAAGGCCGCGTCGAAAGCCGCAGCGGGAAATCAGTGATAGAACTGCGCGAGCCTGCAATCGATGAGAAAAAGAAACTCGAAGCATTGAGAGCCAAGCGTGAGCGTTTGTTCAACCAGTTCTTGAAAAACCCTTCCGACATCAAATTGGCGATCGAGATCAAGGCAATCGACGATCAGGTTGCGGCTTCTACCGCGCGCAGCACCAAGAAACGGCTTGGCTGACGCGCGAGCGGAAGATGTTCGATCCAGCAGTGGAAATGACGCTTCCGGCCTGACAGGTTCCAAAAACTTTCCGACGAAATTGCCTGCTTCTGCAGAGTCGGGCGCAGTTCGGCGGAGGAATATAGCTGGACATTCACGTTGGAAAGGGTCCTAATCAAGGCTAACAGGCCCACCCAAGATAGACCTGAGATAGTTCACTGAAAGAGGAATACAATGCAGTTCAAAAAAGTAGCAATAGTGTGTGCCGTGGTGTGCGCGGCGCTCTTCCTGAGCGTTGCGGCCAAGGCATCGGATCCGCAGTCGGGGACTTGGAAGTTCAATGCAGCAAAGTCCCTTTACAGCCCGGGACCGGCGGCGAAGAGCATTACGCTGACGGTTTGGGCCGAGGAAAAGAGCGTAAAGATTCATTCGGAAGGAATTGACGGAGAAGGCAAGCCGACAAAGGTCGACTTCACGGCGAACTTTGACGGGAAGGATTATCCGGCGACGGGAATTGCCAACGGAGACATGGTGTCGGTGGAACGAGTGGATGCAAATACTCTTCGCGTGAGTACGAAGAAGGCCGGACAGACAGTGATGACCGTGACGTCAGTGGTTTCGATAGACGGAAAGATGCGCACGTCCACGTTTGTGGGCAAGGACAATGAAGGCCACGACGTGAAGAACGTAGTGGTATACGACAAGGAGTAGCAGGAATTGGTTGAGGGTCCGTTTGAATTTTGACCGCTGTTATCACGATTCATGAAATCAAACTGACCCATTAACCGAATGTTTGCGTGGCCCTCCGGGAATCTGCCGGAGGGCCATTTTTTTGGCACAGGAGAAAAAATCAAAACCCGCCCCGACAAAAGCCAAGGCCCAGGAGCGTTCCTCATCACGATGACTAAGGTAATTCCCTGTAGTGAAATTGGGTGATTCACTGGATTGAGACTCCTTGTCAAAAAAGGCTATGTTGCTTGCAGGAGGATGGTCCGCCTCCGTGGAATAGGGCTCCCACCTCCTTACTCCCCAATACCGAACAGCTCCAACACGGAGGCGGGCCATCCCAAAAATTATGAAGGTTCGAGCAAATGGACAATGCGCAACGCAAGGGCATTCTGAGAGCCGCAAAGCAAACGGCCCAGAACCGTTGCGCGGAAGGGGTGCGGGCATGATTAATGAGGTTCCGAGATTCGTTACACAGGCAAGAGCTTCGCGTGTGCTTGGTATTCCGGAGGAAGAACTCGAGCGCATTTCCAGGGAATGCGGATTAGGCCGCGTAGAACGCGCAGGAGATGAAGAAGAAACGTATTTCACGTATGAGGAATTGCAGCGGTTGTGGGTACTTGCAGCTTACCAAAAGCAGATGAGCACACTAAACGCAGAAATGTGCGGGCAGAGCTGACGAGAAGGCATTGCGAGATTTGGAAGTGACCGGCCGGCTGTGAGGGATGAGTTCACAGTGTTTGTGAGCGAGGTCTCTGGCAGCAAGCCAGGAATTAGTTACAAATATGCCGTAAGACCCGCCCAAGCAAGATGAGTTTTTGTCGGAGAGCCTGCAGCAAAGGGCTGCAAAGGACTCTTGCCGACACATTACATATTATTCCTGCCGTCTTTCAGCTTTCCCAGCCCGGCGGCGACGGTACCAAAGGCGGTTTGGCAAGTGAACCACCAAATGCCGATACGGTCTGGTCGCCTGGAGAAACGAACGCGGCTGGCGATCCCTGTGCGAATTTTAAATCCTCAGGAGCCAACTGCGACCGAGCCCGAGCGGACAACGACCGAAAATATATGCTCTTTGGGGATAAGAGTCGTGGTGAGCCGGTACAGAGAGCCGAATGAGGAGCTGCTGATAAATTCTGCGGACGGAGATTTGCAAACGTATGCTCGCGTGGTCTATTGCCAGCCGCTCTCAGATGGACGATTTGCCGTAGGATTGCAATTCCCGGAAGAAACTTCTTTGTGGATGAAAAAAAACTCGGTTTTGGGGACCGAGTGATGGATGGCAAAAATCTCTGACTTTCCCTATACAGCTCCTGATTATTGAAACGACCGATCAACCAGCGAGGTTGTTCTCCTGGTTGAATTGTAGTCGGATTTAGGGTCTTCCTCCGATAGACCGAATCTCCGTGTCCGCCTACATTGCTGACACCAACTCCCAAGAGCCACACAAGTGCAACACGAGGCGGTCTTTTCTGAGGGAGGCCGCCTCTTCCTCAAGCAGCATTTGCGCGTTGGGCTTACGTGCGACACGCCTACGGCGTTTGATTGTGATTCGAGAATGCAGTAAATCGGTGGTAGCGCTCGCGTGGCGATTCTGTACAAGTGAGTAGAGAAAAGCAGATCCCTCGCTTCGCTTGGGATGACAAGGTGGATAGAGGATGCGAGGCTGGCGCGGGATTAATTGGCCGGGGGCCAATCGCCGCCGTGGACGAGGAACTCCAGTCCGATGATCGCTCTGCTTGAAAAAGACCGCCAGTAGACGACTCGCGCTCGCGCCCAGAAGCTGCCGCGGAGAGATTTGAGCATCAACAAACTTCCTGGCTCCCAAAGCCGCTGCGTGGTCACGCGGGCGCCCCGGAGACTGATGTTATGCGTTGACGTAGTTTCCGCGCTCCAGTTCCGGCTGATGCTTTTGAGCTCTACCGGCTCGGACATGACAGTGCGGCCTTCGCGTCGTGCGCCTCCAGCAGTTCCAGCGCTCGCTTCGCTGAGTTGGGACACGAGAATTTTCTCCTGATTGCCATTATGGTCCAGGGTTCCACTCCATCAATCCGGTGTTTGCCCTAAATTCCACTCAGGGGAAAGAGGGACGGCTCACATAAAGCCAAACAAATTAAGCACTTAGATGGAGGCGGAAGAAAGGGCGTTTGGTATAGTAGCGGCCCGAAACGGCGGGTGGGCATGGAATACAGAAAAGGGTTTCTTGCGACGGTCCCAGCGAAGGCGCTGATTATTTTTGCGTTGGGCGTTTTCTTTCTGTTTTGCACGATCGGAATCGCAAACGACATGGCGAACATGGGACGACAGCCAGCACTGCGCTATGTGCTGAGTGTGTTGCTCATCAGTATTTGTGCGGTCGGGTATGCAGCAGCGGGGACGACGATGCGGCAGCGGTCCTGGAAAGTGATGGTGCCGCTGTTCCTTTTGCAATTTTTGCTAATGAATTGGCTGAACCGTTGGCTGCCTCTGCCGCCGGCGCTGGGTGTGATGAACGCGGAGGAGGTCGCGCGGCTGGAGCAGCGGCTGCAGTGGGATGCGTATGGAATCGTCGTGGCGACGTTCTTGGGATATGCGTGCTTTGTGTATGCATCCATTACCGAGGGGCGGAGATATTTTCGCGCGCATGCGGAGATTGCGCTGGCGCAGGAGATTCATCAGGTGCTGGTGCCCACGATTGATATGAAGTTGGGTGGGTATGAGTTTTACGGGCGGTCGTCGCCGAGCGGCGAGGTTGGTGGCGATTTGATTGATGTGGCGGGAACCGCTGAGAGCTGGGTGGCGTATCTGGCGGATGTTTCGGGGCACGGCGTGGCGCCAGGACTGGTGATGGGGATGGCGAAGAGCGCTTCGCGGATGCTGCTGAGTTCGGGAGCCGGGAGCGAGGCGCTGATGCCGCGGCTGAATGAAGTGCTTTATCCACTGAAAAAGCCGGACATGTTTATTACATTTTGTTTTGTGGCGGCGAGCGTGGAAGGATTGCGTGTGGGACTGGCGGGGCATCCATCAGTACTGCAATTTTCCGCGAAGACAAATGAAGTGACGGAGATTGAGTGCCCGAACATGCCGCTAGGGATTGTGCCGGAGGGTGCGTTTGCAATTTCCGGCGCAGAGGCGGAGAGCGGGACGATGTTCGCGCTGTATACGGATGGATTTCTGGAGGCGGTGAACAAAGCGGGAGAAGAGTTTGGTGTGGCGCGGCTGAAGGCAGAGATTCAGAAGCATGGCGCGAGGCCGCTCGTGGAGATTTGCGATGAGATCAAGGCGAGTGTGTCGCGGCATGGTGCGCAGTTTGATGACCAGTCGTTGCTGCTGGTGAGGAAGATTTGAGCCAAACAACGTTGGTATGGGTACCAAAACGAAATTCCCATTGACGGAGAGGGGCGTTCGCCGGACACTGCAATAGACAAGGCATTGTCGAACGTTAACCCGAGAAGCTCAAGGCAGAGATTGCGCGGCCGATGCGGATTTTGAAGACACTCTATCTGGTAGCACTGTTCTCCCTCAGTCTGGGACTGTTCTGCGGAGAACTGCCGGAGAGCATGCGCTTGCGCGACGACACGTCGAACGACTATGTAAACGATTCGAGCGCGAGTGCAACCAAACAGCTTGAAGTAACGCAGAGTGCGACGGTTCCTGCGCAGGGCCAGATTGTCACCATAAAAGAATCCACCGTCGAATTTGCGATTATTCCAGATTCGACCGAAGCCACTCCTGCGAAGTCCGGTCAACAGCTCCTTCGATTGCTCTCCTTAAGACGAACGTAGCAAGTCCTCATACAACGCAGTGCGGCGCCGCGCCGGGCCGATTTGCATTCGCGCCCAGGAAAGCTGACGGAGCCACCCTAGCGAACGCACGCGCTGCGATTTTCCTCACATCCAGGTCCTGACTCTGCCTTGAAGGGGCGGAGGGAAACGTTTGCGAATTCGGGCACACGGAAAGCCCGAACTCGTAAGACTTTGAGCTTGAGTTGGCGGAGGTAGCCAATAAGAAGGGCGGGGGTCGTGTGTTGCACTGGCTCTTACCCGCCCTTCTTACCGCGCCTCATGGGTGAGGCGCATGCAGGGGTCCGCTTTCAGTTCCTCAGGGTACGACTGGACTGAAGCGGGCCCTGCAAATTTAAGACAAGTTGTGGGTCTCGTCTCCTTGTTTCACACTCCCTAAAATTCAAACTGACTGGTCGAAAACAATAAGCGCTGGGCCGATGCGGCTCAGCGCTTTTTCTTTTTGGCCTTTTTTGCTTTTGCTTTAGCCGCGTCGATGGCCAAACGGTGTTTCACAATTTTTCGAATAAGCGATGCGGGCAACGGCTTTTCGGCTGTGAAGCGGATTGTGCCTTTATTTGTGTCGAAGCCTTTGAGTTCTTTTCTAAAAGTGTCGACGGTTGCTCCACCCATGGGAAAAAGCGAGTAGTGGTTTTTGAATGCGGCGAAGGCGATGAAGGGACTGTTCTGGCGGAAGCCGGGCATGCTGTAAGTAATACATTCCTCAGCTTTGGGCGCGGCGGAGTGAATGAGTTTGCGGAGTTTCCACATAAAGGCGCGCTGTTCGGGCGTAAGCGTCGCGAGATATTCGTCGATTGTAGTAACCCTGGTGTCCATTGGCCGCAGGATAGCAAAACTTATGGAATGGGGCACAGAAAAAGAAACATCGGTACAGAGAGAATCTCCTGGACAAATGCGCGAATTGCGAGGATAACGTCTGCAACAGGCCCATCCCAAACAGTTTGCTAAGAGAGGAAAATTATGCGAGTGAAGAAAGTTGCACTTTTTGTGTGTATAGCAGTGTGCGCCGTGGTGCTTTTGAGCGTTTCGGCCCTGGCAGCGGATCCACATTCGGGAACGTGGAAGATGAATGCTGCAAAATCCACGTACAGTCCGGGACCTGCGCCGAAAAGCATCACGCTGAAGATTGAAACGGACGGGAAAAGCTACAAAGTTCATTCGGAGAGCATAGATGCGGCGGGAAAGGCGACGACGCTGGCGTTCGATGCGATGCTCGACGGGAAGGATTATCCCGGGACTGGATTGCAAGCGGGCGCCGACATGGTTTCCGTAGAGCGCGTGGATGCGAATACAGTGCGTGCGACGATGAAAAAGGGCGGTAAAGCGGTAATGACGGTGACGTCAGTTGTTTCGGCGGATGGAAAGATGCGAACGTCAACGTTTATAGGCAAAGATGCAGAGGGCCACGATGTGAAGAACGTGGTGGTGTACGACAAGCAATAGCAAGTTATTGTTGGGTGCGATTAAATGGCTCTCCGGGCGAATGCTCGGAGGGCCGTTTTTCTCTGGCTTTACTTGGCTGGCGCGGGCGGCACGATGAACTGGCTGAGATAGGTTTCGAGCTGGTCGCGATGCTTCTCGCGATAGGGGACGTAGTCGTTCAAAGCGATGTCGCGGTCGGGCGCACTGAGAAGAACGTACGGCTCGAACATTTTGGCGTCGAAGAGCCTGACTAAGAGAGCAAGGTCGGGATCAGAGGGCGGCTTTTTAGATTTTTTGGAGTCGTTGGAGATGCCGAGTGCGGCCGTGTTCAGCGCGGCCGTTTCTTCCGGGAGGCTGTGGCGATATTCTTTTGCATCCGGGAAATGTTTTTTAAATTCTTCCTTTTGCCACTGCGTTCGAACTCCACCGTAGATGATCCAGGCCATGCTCCCCGTGATGCCACCCGGGGAATTCATGTTCAGGGTAATGTTTGTCTGGCCGTTTTTGGTGTCCGCAGCCGGCGTGTTGATGTGAATCTTGTTGAGCGCAACTTTGTTCGAACTGGCCCAATAGTTGAGCGCACGCCAGGTAACTTGTGAATAGGGATTTGCGACAACGGCCTGGATGGAACGAGTTCGCGCTTTTTCCATTTCGCCGGATTTGATGTAGAGGTCAGCCTCGTAGCGATAGCCAGTTTCGATGTTGGGATCGAGCGCGATGGCGCGGTCATACCATTCGACGGCTTTAGGAAATTCCTTCTCGGCAAAATACGAGTCGCCAACAAATAGCACAGCCTGATAATTTTTGGGGTCGAGCTGCGAGGCGCGCGAATAGTTTTTGATCGCTTCTTCGTAGTCGTTTTTGGCGAAGGCGGCCTCTCCGGCTTTCATAGCGGCGTCAACGTCAGCGGCGGAAGAAAAAGTAATGGAGCCGTCGGCAGGGAGCATTTCGAGAAGGTTGTCGAGGAGGTCACCCTTCTTGCCGAGTTCTTTAGAGCGAATCAACAATTCGCGTGCGCGGATTCTTTCCTGACGGGCGGCTGTGGCGTCGGTTACGGTAGCGGAATGATTGAGCAGGCTCGTGCCCCAGCCGAAAATGACTTCGGGATCGTTGGGGTTCTGTTTTGCGAGTGATTCGAAGACGGGCAGTGCTTCAAGGTATTTTTTATCGTTGAGAAGAGCGATAGCGAATTTGCGCTGGGCTTGGTAGACATCTTCCGTAGCGGGTGAAGGAGTTGCAGCATCCTGGGCGAGAATTATGGGTGCGCCAGCGGAAAGAGCGTTCGCGAAAAGCAGGATGGCCAAGCGAGAAAGATTGCGAGGCATACTTCCTCCGTCAAGTTGAGGGATTCTAAACGCTGAAGAATAGAAACCCAAATGAAATGTAGGATGCGGGATTGGCGGAAAGCGTATAGCGGATGAAAAGGCAGAAAGCAGAATTGGCCAAAGACAGGAAGACAGGGTTGGCACGGGCGCTTTCGAAGATGGGGTTTTGTTCGCGGTCGGAAGCGGCAGAACTGATTCGCGCGGGCAGGGTGCGGTTGAACGGGGCGATGAAACGAGATCCGGAAGCGCCGGTGCGTCTCGGGCGAGATCGAGTGGAGGTGGATGGCGCTGGAGTGAAAGCGGCGGAGAAGGTCTATTGGATGATGAACAAGCCGCGCGGGATTGTGACAACGGCAGAAGATGAGAAGGGGCGCGAGACAGTTTACGAGCTTTTGCCGAAGGGCTTGCCGTGGATGGGGCCGGTAGGGAGGCTGGATAAAGCGAGCGCAGGATTATTACTGCTGACGAATGATACGGAATGGGCGGCAGGCGTGACAGCACCGGAGAGTCATTTGGAGAAGACGTATCACGTGCAGATCGGAAGAGTGGCGGATGGTTCCCTTCTAGCTAAATTAGAGGCTGGTGTTGCCGATGGCGAAGATTTTCTGAAAGCCAAGCGCGTGAAATTGCTCCGTGCGGGAGAAAAGAATTCGTGGCTGGAAATTGTGTTGGATGAAGGAAAGAACCGGCAGATTCGAAGAATGTTGGAAGCGTGTGGCATTGAGGTTTTGCGGTTGATTCGCGTGGCGATTGGGCCGGTGATACTTGGGGATTTGTCGAAAGGGAAAGCGAGAGAGTTGACGCGGGAAGAGATTCGAGCGCTCAGTCCTGCCGGGCGTCTCCGGAGCTGATGTCCTGAGCTGCAAAAATCCCTTCCTCTTCTGCCTCGAAGAAATAAGAAACGACTCAGGAAAATTTCCTTCCCGGCTACAGGAATCGATGTATAGCAAATGCGCTATGCGTTATTGAGAATATGCGCGTGGGGACAACCCCACAAACGATCGGGAAGAGGGAAGGCGGGCGCTCCGAGAAATCGGGGACATTAGGGCTGGGACGACTTTCCTCTTCTCATTTCGTCTGAAAAACCTGCGCTGAATACCGACCGTTCGATCGGGTCAAGCACGAAAAACAAGAAGAATTGCCGGGGAGGCGCGTGATGCGATCACTGGGAATATGCTGGATTTTTTACGGCGTGTGGAGATTGCTGTCGGGCGCGGTGCTTATGCTGTGTTCGGGGACGGCGACTGTGATGTTTGGGGCGCTGCTAACGCGCGTGGCGGATCCCTACAGCTTGATGACGGGGTTTCACGTCGTCTATGTGGTGGCTGTGATTCTTTCTGCATTTTGCGGAGTGCTGGGGATATTGGCCGGGTTGGCGTTGATGGGACGCGGCGGAAATGCGCGTTCAATTGCCGTGCTGGCTGCGCTGTTTTCGCTTCCGGATTTGCCGCTTGGAGTGATTTTAGGAAGCTACACGCTTTATGCGCTGGCGCGGATTCCTGCCGGCCAAACTGGCATTCGATAAAGACTCGTAAAGCTTTTTGCGATTATTGCGGAGGAGCTTCGGTTCCCACGCCGATTTTTGTGGTGGAGCCGAAGCGTTTATAGTTGGTGTATCGAACGGTGGCCACGAGATGGACAGGCCCCTCGCGGAAGCGAAGCGTATCGTCGGTGCGCGTGTAGGTGGGCAGCCAAAGATCTCCAAAAAGATTTTCGCGGTAAGTGGTAAAACGCGGAAAGAGATTTTCCTGATTTTTCTTAATGATGTCAGGAACGGCTTTGCCGTGCGTTTTTACAATTTGGATATCCTTGTCGTCGACCCAGAGGCGACCCTGGAAGTATCGTTGGTTTTTCTCGATGACTTTGGGAGCGACATCGAAAACATAAGTGGAAAGCTCGTCTATCTTCTGCCGGCCAACATATGTGATGTTGTATTTTGGCAGCTCGTCACCGGTAAAAGAGAAAGGTTGAATTTTCTTCAGGTCGTCGAGATCCTGCTGAGTGAGGAGTATGCGTTTGAGAGTGTTGCCGGGAGCGTAGGTAACTTTGTCGATGCGCCTGCCCGCCGCGTCAAAAAGGACATCGCTTTCAATTTCGTATTCGCCGTCGGGCACGTCGTCCGAGTCGAGAGTTTGCAACAGGAAATGCTGGGTCCAAGTGTAGGAGTTCAGAACGTTTTTCAGCTCGACTTCGCGCTCTGCAAATTTCTTGATGATTTGATCGGTGGGAATTGACGGCGGCTCATTGGTGACGGGGGACTCGGTAGTCTTGCGCGGAGCGGGTTTAGGAGTGGTGCCTCCAGGCGCACTAGGGGCGGGGCCGGTGGCGGGTGGAGGAGTGAGCGGGCCGGTGGATTGGGCGGAGAGTGTTACAGCGAAAAAGAACAGAAGGAGCGGGAGAGATTTGAGAATTCGCCGAGACAATCTTACAAAGCTAGGCAAGCGACAACTCCAAGATAATTTGAGATAGCCAAGTATTAAGAGTTCAAAAATAGCACGGCGGTTGCATCGGGCGCAGTAATTTGAAGGAAGTGAATTTGGTGGAGCCGAAGGGATTCGAACCCTCGACCTCCTCGATGCCATCGAGGCGCGCTCCCAACTGCGCCACGGCCCCACCGAAGGACAACAAAACAAGTTTAACATTGGGCTGCGGATGGCGTCCAGAACGGCGCGAGAGGCCAGCTTGGGAAAGTCAAAAGCGCCGGTCTGAAGACCGGCCACTACAAGGCCCGAGAAGAAACTAGGAGTGGATCATGCTTCTGTTGCGGCAGGTAGCGAAGGTGCATCGCCAGTTTGCGCTGGCTTGAGGAATTTGAAGAAAGTGGCGTTGGCGAGAATGGTGATGAGGGAGGCGGCCAGCGTTGCATGGTAGATCTCTGGGGTGATGAGGCCGGCGCTCAGAGAAACTTGCGCGAGGATGAAGGAAAATTCGCCGATTTGCGTCAGGCCGATGCCGGTGCGGAAGGCGGTATCCCAAGAGTAGCCGAAGAGGCGGACGATTCCTGCCCAGATGACGAACTTCCCTGCCAGGACGAGCGCGACGATCAGTAAGATGACTTTCCAACTGGAGATCCAAGTGGTTGGGTCGATGAGCATTCCGACCGTGACGAAAAAGACGGCGACGAAAGCGTCGCGGATGGAGAAAGTTTGTTTGGCGAGTTTGTGTGCGAAATCGGAGTTGCCGAGGAGCAGCCCAGCGAGGAATGCGCCGAGAGCGAGCGAGAGGCCGACGGCTTCTGTGATGGCGGCGACGACGAGGCAAACCGTAAGTGCGAGCATTAAGGAAATCTCTTCGTTGCAAGTGCGTTGAACGCGATTCATGAGGGCTGGAACGAGTTTCCATCCGGCGAGGATGACCGGGATGAGAAGGAGCAGCGCTTTGCCGATTTTCCACGCAACTTGACCGTAGCCGGACGAACCGGCACCAGCGAGCGCCGGCAGAAGCACTGTGAGAATAATGACGGCGAGATCTTCGACTAGAGTGAGCGTAATCATGACCCGGCCGACGGGGCTGGAGAGTTCGCCGCGATCAATGAGCAGGCGCATCATGACCATGGTGCTGGCAACGGAGATGAGGCAGCCAACCGCGACGCCTTGAAGCAGCGGCCAACCCATGAGTTCGCCGACGCCTGTGCCGAGCGCAACGGACACGAAGATTCCAAGAGGCGCTCCGATGAGCGCGACCCACTTCACTTTGAGGAGTTCGGGAATGGAGAATTCGATGCCAACGGAGAACATCAAAAGGATGACTCCGATTTCAGCCATGACTTCAAACGTGTGGACGTCGTGGATGCGTAGTCCGGGAGTGAATGGACTCAGGACGAGGCCAGCAAAAACGTAGCCGAGAATGAGTGGCTGGCGCAGACGCCAAGCGAGCATGCCGAAAATCAGCGCTCCGGCAAAAACCATGGCGACTTCGCGGAAGATGAGACTGTGTACCATCGAACGCCTTCGAAGAGATTGAAATGCCGCAAAAGTTTAGCATTGCCCGAGTCACGTTGCGCGTAATCGGATGCTGGGAGAATAAGGTATCGTTAAGCTCGATTTTGCGGAGGCCCGAATTCGGGTAGACGAATGGACGGTGGCGGAATACACGCGGCAGAGTTGGTGGCGCTGATTCTTCTGGTGCTGGTTGTGCTATTTGCAGTGCTGGCGCAGAAGCTGAAGACGCCGTATCCGATTGTTTTGGTGATTGCGGGGCTGGCACTGAGTTTTGTGCCGGCAGTCCCGAAGATTCAGCTCAATCCGGAGATTGTTTTTCTGGTAGTGCTACCGCCATTGCTATACAGCGGTGCATGGCAGACATCGTGGCGGGATTTTCGGCAAAACATTGTAGGCATCACGATGCTTGCGGTTGGGCTGGTGACGTTCACTGCAGTGGGTGTGGCGTATGCAGCGCCATGGGTATTCAAAGGATTCGATTGGCGACTGGGATTTGTACTGGGCGCAGTGGTGTCCACAACGGATGCGATTGCTGCAGCGGCGATTGCGCGCGACCTCGGATTGCCGAAGCGGATTGTGACGATTCTGGAAGGCGAGAGCTTGGTGAATGACGCGACGGGACTTGTCGCGTTGGCGTTTGCGGTGGCTATGGTTGTGAACGGGGAGCGGCCTACGGTTGGGCAAGGAGTCTTGCGCCTGCTATACCTAATCGGCATAGGAATTGCCGTGGGGTTGGTGATTGGGCTCGTGGTGGAGTGGTTCGAACGGCGGCTGGATGACGGGCCGATTGAGATTACTGTGAGCATTCTGGTGCCTTACGTCGTTTATCTAGGGGCGGAAGCTGCGCACGCGTCAGGAGTGATGGCGGTAATTGCATGCGGATTATATCTATCGAGAAAGAGTTCGGAGTTTTTTTCGCCGACGGTGCGCATGCAGGCTTGGGCAGTGTGGGAATCGTTGACGTTCGTACTGAATGGATTGGTTTTTGTGGCGATTGGGCTGCAACTGCCCTATGTGATCGGCGAATTGAAAGATCACAAGATGAGCGAGCTGATTATTTATGGGCTGGCACTGAGCGTGATTCTGATTCTTCTACGATTGATCTGGATGTATCCCGGGACAATCGTCTCGGTGGCGATTCGCCGGTACATTCTCCATCAGGAAGTGTCAGTACCTGGGGCGAAGAGTATTTTTGTCGTGGGATGGACGGGAATGCGGGGCGTGATTGCGCTGGCCGCGGCGATTTCTCTGCCTGAAACATTAGAGAGCGGCGCGGCATTTCCACAGCGGAACATGATTATTTTTTTGACGTTCGCGGTAATTATCGTGACTCTGGTGGGGCAAGGGTTGACGCTGCCGCCGCTGATTCGGGCGCTGGGCCTGGCTGGTGCCGGTGTGTCGCATGAAGAGGAACATAAGGCGAGGCGGAAAATTTTGCGTGCAGCGTTGGAGCGATTGAACAAGGAAAGAGAAAAGGACGGCGAGGAATTTTCGGAAGTGTATGACACGCTCGTGAGAATGTACCAGACCAAGATTGAAAAATTCTCTGACGAGAATGAGCCTGAAACGATGCGCGCGCGCAACCACATGGACAAGCACTCGCGTTTACTGCGTGAGATGGTGCTCGTGGAACGACGGACTGCAGTTCACCTGCGAAATAAAGGCGAGATCAGCGACGAACTTTTGCGGCAGTTGGAACGCGAACTGGACCTAACGGAGGAGCGGCTCACAATCGCTCACCGCGACCTAAAACCCGAAGCATAAAGCGCTATTACTTTGCGAATTGACGCAGCAAGGACAAAAAGCTGAGGTTTGCGCGTGTGAGGGAACGGCCGCGGAGGACTACGGCTCCGATAGTACGTGTGGCTCCCGGATCGGAAATCGGCACGTAGCGGCAGTTTGATTTTTTGTCCATAGCCATTTGCGGGATGAGGGAGACTCCCATTCCCGCGCCCACCATTCCCAACAAACTTGAAAACTGGCCACTTTCGAAAATCACCTGCGGATGAACGCGCGCGCGATCGCACGCGGCGACGGCATTTTCGCGAAAGCAGTGGCCGTCACGGAGGAGCAGGAACGGTTCTTTGCGGACTTCCTTGAGGGAGATGGAGCGGCGCATGGCAAGTTTGTGTTTTTGCGGGAGAACGGCGAACAGAGGCTCGGTGAGTAGCGGGAAGGATTCGAACTCGTGGCCACGAATGGGGAGTGCCAGAACGGCAATATCAACCAAGCTGGCGCGAAGGCGGTCGAGCAGAACTGGCGTGATTTCTTCAACGACTGTGAGATGGACTTGAGGAAATTTTCTGGAGAAAGATGTGAGGATGCGAGGAAGAAGATAGGGAGCGACGGTGGGGATAGCGCCGATGGTGACTGAGCCGGCGATGGAATCTTTTTGTTCGACGACGTCGCCGCGCGCAGCCTCGAGTTCGCGGAGGACGGCTCGTGCACGTGGAAGAAATGTCTTGCCGAGTTCGGTGAGGCGGACAGAACGGCCGAGGCGGTCGAAGAGGCGGGCACCGAGTTCGTCTTCGAGCTTGAGAATTTGCTGGGAGAGTGAGGGTTGGGAGACGTGGGATTGCTCGGCGGCACGGGAGAAAGAGCCTGTGTCGGCGACAGCACAGAAGTAACGGAGTTGGTGAAGTTCCATTTCAAAGAGACCCGGAGATCAGGACCGACCGATATACGATGCGGCGCAAGCAAGATTCTGCACACTACCTATAGGCAACGCCTATCCATTCTATCTGAACTAGATATTGGAACAATAGAATCACTATGCGTACTCTTCCTTAGTTGCCAGCGGGAGAGGCGCAGCCGTTTAATGCGACGCCCGTTGGCAATAACAGGCCCACGATTTGTTCGAATCGGCAACCGGCAGACGCTTTCGATTAGATCGAAGTCATTTTGGATCAAGTACGCATGGAGGACGAGGTCATGGATAAGGAAGTCCGTACACACGAACAGAACGAGTCAAAGGAAGCGAAATGCCCATTCACGGGGAAAACCTCGGCGCCGAGGAACAGCGATTGGTGGCCGAATCAGCTGAACCTGCAGGTTCTCCACCAGCAATCTCCATTGTCAGATCCAATGGGGGAGGAGTTTGATTACGCCAAGGAATTCAAGAGCCTCGACCTGAATGCTGTGATCAAGGATCTTCATGCCGCGATGACGGATTCGCAGGATTGGTGGCCAGCCGACTTTGGCCACTACGGGCCGCTATTCATCCGAATGGCGTGGCACAGCGCAGGCACGTATCGCATTGGCGACGGCCGCGGAGGTGCCGGAGCCGGACAGCAGCGGTTTGCGCCGCTCAATAGCTGGCCGGACAACGTAAACCTCGACAAGGCGCGCCGGCTGCTCTGGCCGATCAAGCAGAAATACGGCCGGAAAATTTCGTGGGCCGACCTGATGATTCTCGCAGGCAATGTGGCGCTCGAATCCATGGGCTTCAAGACATTCGGTTTCGGCGGAGGTCGCGCGGATGTTTGGGAGCCCGAAGAAGATGTCTATTGGGGCCCGGAAGGCAAGTGGCTGGCGGACGAGCGCTACAGTGGAGAGCGCGATCTGCAGAGTCCTCTCGGGGCCGTACAAATGGGTCTGATCTATGTGAATCCGGAAGGGCCGAATGGTAAGCCCGATCCGATTGCGGCAGCAAGAGACATTCGCGAAACGTTCCGCCGCATGGCGATGAACGACGAAGAAACGGTCGCGTTGATTGCCGGCGGGCACACCTTCGGCAAAACTCACGGCGCCGGCGATGCAAAACTGGTCGGTGCAGAACCGGAATCCGCGAGCATCGAAGAGCAGGGGCTCGGCTGGAAGAGCAAACACCGCACTGGCAAAGCTGGCGATGCAATCGGCAGCGGACTTGAGGTCATTTGGACAACGACGCCGACAAAATGGAGCAACAACTTTTTCACGAATCTGTTTAGCCATGATTGGGAATTGACCAAGAGCCCGGCCGGCGCGCATCAGTGGACACCGAAGAATGGCGCAGGCAATGGCACTGTGCCGGACGCGCATGATTCGTCGAAGCGCCATGCGCCGTCCATGCTGACCACGGACCTCGCCTTACGGTTTGACCCGGCTTACGAAAAGATTTCACGGGGCTTCTACGAGCATCCGGATCAGTTCGCTGACGCGTTTGCGCGCGCATGGTTCAAGCTGACTCATCGCGACATGGGCCCGGTTGTGCGGTATCTCGGCCCGCTGGTTCCGAAAGAGGCGCTGCCGTGGCAAGACCCGATCCCTGCAGTAAATCATCCGCTGATTGGGGAACAGGACATTGCCGCACTGAAAGTGAAGATCCTTGCCTCTGGCCTATCCGTTTCCCAACTGGTTTCTACGGCGTGGGCGTCGGCTTCAACATTCCGCGGCTCTGACAAGCGCGGTGGTGCGAACGGCGCCCGTGTTTGCCTCGAACCGCAAAAGAATTGGGAGATAAACCAGCCGACAGAACTGGCGAAAGTCCTACAGAAGCTCGAAGCGATACAGAAGGACTTCAATACTTCACAGTCAGCCGGGAAAAAGGTGTCGCTTGCCGACCTGATTGTTCTTGGCGGCGGTGCGGCAATCGAGAAAGCCGCGAAAGACGGCGGACATGATGTGAAGGTCCCTTTCACGCCGGGGCGCGTGGATGCGTCCCAAGAACAAACCGAGGTCGAATCCTTTGAGCCGCTCGAGCCAACCGCAGATGGGTTCCGCAACTATCGGCGGGGTAGACAGCGCCTATCGGCTGAAGAGCAATTGATCGATAAGGCGCAATTGCTGAAACTGACGGCTCCGGAGATGACCGTTCTCGTCGGCGGCCTGCGCGTGCTTGGTGCAAATACGGGGAAGTCCAAACTCGGCGTTTTTACGAAGCGGCCAGAAACGTTGAGCAACGACTTCTTCGTCAACCTGCTGGACATGGGCACGGTATGGCAGCCATCCAGCGAATCCAACGGCTCGGGGGCGGTGTACGAGGGCCGCGACCGGAAGACAAACGATCTCAAATGGACAGCAACGCGTGTCGATTTGATCTTCGGTTCTCATTCGCAGTTGCGCGCCCTCGCGGAAGTCTATGCATGCGCGGATTCAAGGGAGAAATTCGCGAATGACTTCGTGGCAGCATGGACCAAGGTCATGGACAACGATCGCTTCGATCTAGCCTGATATAGCTCTAGTTTCGGAAAGAGAAAGAGGAGTGAGCACGGTTGCTTGCTCCTCTTTTGTTTGGGCGCGTGTTTGGAAATCGTGCGAGATTGGGAATTAGATTAGGAATTGAGGAGATGGAAAATGTCGGAGGTTTCGAGGACGGGTTTGGGTGCTCCGCGTTTGGCGGCGATGACCATGGCTTTGCCGACCTCTTCGGTGGTTTGGACGTATTGCGGGGAGAATTTGCGAATCAACAGCATAAGCGGCGTGCCAACAGCGTAGAAGAGATTGTAGAGAGATGTTTTGGATTTGATGCCATGGAGCGGGAGGACCGCACCAATGCGAAACATATAGGCGGCTTTGAATGGCAGGCGGAGGAGAGCGTTTTCGGTTTGGCCTTTCACTCGTGCCCACATCGAGCGGCCTTTTTCGGTGCTATCGGTGCCCCGGCCGGAGACGTAGATAAAAGTCATTTGCGGATTGAGCTTGACGAGAAGATTTGCGACAGCGAGAGGCAAGTCGTAATTGATACGGCGATAATTTTCCTCGTTCATTCCTGCTGCGGATGCGCCCAAAGAATAGAAGCAGGCATCGAAGCCCGTGAGTTGTGATGCGAAGGCATTGAGGTCGGCGAGATTGGGCGTGACGAGCTCTTGTAGCTTTGCATGTTGTTGGTGCAAAGAACTGCGGCTGACGGAGAGGACGACGTCAACGCCGGGATCCAAAAGGCATTCACGGAGAACGCCCTGGCCAATCATTCCGGTTGCGCCGAAGAGGATGATTTTCATGAGCCGCCGCGACCAAGACAAGAAAAATACGCCGGCGTGGAGACCGGCCACTACAGAGATGCTGTGCACATGCGTTCGGATACACACGTCAAAAGACGAAAGGTAAGGATAAACAAAGAACGCAAACTGCCGAAAAAGAAGCGGCATCGGGTGCGTTTTGTCTTATAGCGCGAGATTAGGGTAAGGTTAGGACGCTCAGACTCACAGGGGAAACCGGATGGCGAAGCTAACGTTCTTGGGAGCGGCAGGGACAGTAACGGGATCGAAGTATCTGGTAGAGGCGGCTGGCAAGAAATTACTTGTGGATTGCGGAATTTTTCAAGGCTCGCGGGATTTGGAAGAGAGAAATTTCAAACCGCTGCCGGTGAATCCGGGAACGATTGATTATTGCGTTCTGACGCATGCACACCTGGACCATTGCGGGTGGCTTCCCTGCCTGACTCGTGACGGTTACAAAAACAAGATTTATGCGAATGCGGCGACGATTGAGCTGACGACACTTTCGCTGAAGGACTCGGGGCATTTGCAAGAGGAAGACGCGGAACGAGCGAAGCGAAACGCGAAACGCAGCAACGCGGCAGACATCCGTCCCCTCTACACGACGGCGGATGTGGAGCCGATGCTGAAGCAGCTAGCTCCCATGCCTCGGAGCGGCGGGTTTGATATCTCGCCTGAGTTTCATCTCGAATCTTTTGATGCGGGGCACATTTTGGGATCGTGCAGTTTTCAACTGACGATTCGCGAAGGCGGAAAAAATACGACGATTATTTTCTCCGGAGACGTAGGGCGATATAACCAGCCGATTTTGAAAGATCCCACTACGCCACCAAGCGGCGATTATTTGATTTGCGAATCGACGTACGGGGATCGCGAGCATCCGGACGGCGATCCGTTGCAATTGCTGGCAGACACAGTGAATCGCATTGTAAAGCGCGGAGGCTCGATTGTAATTCCGGCATTTGCAATCGGGAGAACGCAGACTTTTATGTATTTTCTGCGGGAGCTTGAGGACGAGCAGAGAATCCCAAAGATTCCTGTTTATGTGGATAGCCCGATGGCACTGAGCGCGACGGACTTTTATGCACGGCACGTGGAAGATCACGATCTGGACATGGCAAAACTCGACCAGACGGGAGACCACGATCCGCTGAACTTACGCGAGTTTCATTTGACGCGAAGCGTGGACGATTCGAAGAAGATCAACGATGTGAAGACGCCCTGCATCATTATTTCGGCGAGCGGAATGGTAACGGGCGGGCGCGTGCTGCATCATCTGGCGCAAAGGCTGCCGGATGCGAAGAACGCGGTTATCCTGGCGGGATTCCAAGCTGAGGGAACGCGCGGGCGAGCGCTGCAGGAAGGCGCGAAGGTGATGCACCTATTTAGCGAAGCAGTGCCGGTGAATGCGGAGATCATCACCATGGGACAATTCTCGGCGCATGCTGGAAAGAGCGAGCTTTTGCGATGGTGTGGCGGATTAACGGCGGCACCAAAAAAGGCATGGCTGACTCACGGTGAGCCTGCAGCGGCGCAATCGTTACAGGCTGCGATCAAAGAGAAGTTTTCCTGGGATGTGGCTGTGGCGCGTTACCTGGATGCCGTGGATTTGGTTTGACTCCAAAGAGCGAAGATTATTTTCAAAGGTAAAGGAAACTTTTTAAGGGCTGGCCTCGTCTATACAGGCAAGACCACTCGCGGGGTAGGGGGCTAACCACCACAGGGCAACCGACCGTCAGTTCCCTACCCCTAAAATTTCAGAAGTAGCTGTAAATAAAAGGCTTACTCTATGGCACGCAAGAAACACCGCGTGCCATTTTTATTTGGAATTGAGGGTAAATTTATACCTTAAGTTTGGCGAAGCGGACTTCGGCGGCGGCGAGGGTTTCTTCGCGCTTGCAGAAGGTGAAACGGACCTGTGACGCACCGTCCTGCGCATCATTGTAAAAGCTGGAACCGGGGACGCAGGCGATGCCGATTTCCTGAACGAGGTATTTGGCGAAGGCGACGTCCTTTGAATCGGATGCGAAACGCGGATCTCGCTCAGGGAACGTGAAGCGCGAGATGTCGGTCATGATGTAGTAAGCGCCGCGCGGTTTGTAGACAGTGAAGCCGGCGGTGGTGAGAATTTTGAGAAGGCGCTCGCGTTTCTTGGCGTAAGTGGAGGCGAGGCCATCGTAGTAGGACTGTGGCGAGCAGAGCGCGATGGCTCCGGCTTGCTGCAGGGGTGCGGCTGCGCCGACCGTAAGAAAATCGTGGACTTTGCGAATAGCTTGCGTGGGTTCGGGCGGAGCAATGGCCCAGCCGACTCGCCAACCGGTGACGCTGTAGGTTTTGGACATGCCGTTGATGACGATGGTGCGTTCGCGCATGCCGTCGAGGCGGGCCATGGTGATGTGCTCGGTCCCGTCGTAGAGAATATGCTCGTAAATTTCGTCGGTGACACAGTAGGCGTTCCACTTGACGCAGAGATCGCGTATGAATTCGAGTTCGCGCAGTGTGAAGACTTTTCCGGTGGGATTGTTGGGCGTGTTGAGGATGATTGCCTTCGTGTGCGGGCCGAAAGCGGCGGCCAGTTCTTCAAAGTCGAACGTCCATTCGGAATTTTCGTCTTTGGGGGGCTTCATTTTGACGAAACGTGGCGATGCGCCGGAGAGAATCGCGTCGGGGCCGTAATTTTCGTAGAAGGGCTCGAAAACAACGATTTCGTCACCGGGATTTATGATCGCGAGCATAGCGGACATCATCGCTTCGGTCGAGCCGCAGCAAATCGTAATTTCGCGCTCGGGATCGATGCGAATACTTTGCGTGCGCTCGAATTTTTCTACGATGGAATCGCGCAGAGCCTTCGCGCCCCAGGTAATCGCATATTGATTGATGTCGTCGGAGATTGCCTGACGCGCGGCTTCCTTCACGGAGTCCGGAGCAGGAAAGTCAGGAAAACCTTGTGAGAGATTCACCGCGTTGTGTTTGAGCGCGAGACGGGTCATTTCGCGAATGACCGATTCGGTGAATTGCTCAGCTTTAGCCGAGATCATGCGGCGAGAAATCTGCGCCATGCTGGACTCAGTAGTCATTGCCCACCTAAAAAGTTGAGAATTGAAAGTTTACGGTCGTGCGGCGGAAAAACAAAGCGTGAACAGCCTAGCGGCGGGCCTGATGCGAGGAACCGCCGGTCGTGGCTGTCGTCGCGGGAGTGGGTGCACCGGTGCCATAGATCATGCGGTAGAGTTGGGCATTGCGCAGGACGATTTGGACATATTCGCGGGTTTCGGTGAATGGGATGGATTCGACGAGCTCGGGAATTTCGTCGTAAGTGCGCTCAGCTTTCCATGCGGCGATGCGGTCTTCGCCGGCGTTGTAAGCGGCGAGAGCGTATTCAGGCGCGCCCGTGAGTTGGACGAGGCCTTTGAAATAGAACGTGCCGAGTTGAATGTTGTAGTCCGGCGAATAGAGAAGATTTTTTGTGTATTTGACGCGAAGCTGTTTGGAGAGAATTTTTGCGGTTTTGGGCAGCAACTGCATCAGGCCGTACGCGTTCGCATGCGAGACCGCATCGGCTTGGAACGTGGACTCCTGACGAATGAGGCCAGCGACAACAGCAGGATCAAGATCGTTCTTGCTGGATTCCTTTCGCACCGGTGATTCATACGGAAGCGGGTAAAGCGCTTTCCAAACGGGAAGCGGTATTTCGTTGAAGTTGCGCGAATCGAAGCTGGGAACAATGGTGCGAGCGTAGGCCATGCCGGTGGCGAAATGGCCCTGATCGAAAGCGGCTTGCGCGGCTCCGAGAAGAAACCGCGGCGACCCTGTCGCGTAAAATGCAAATTTCAGCTCCTGCTCGGCTGAGGCGTCAAACGCGATGGAACGGAGCGCTTGCGCGCGTGCCCAGCGATCTTCAGCAGCGGCGGGGATAGGTTCATCGAACGGGCGCAGTGCTGGCGGCGGCGGAATCTTGTCGAGAAAATCTGGAGTGTCGGGATCGCCCGGACCGAGCTTAGCGAGTTCGGCGGCGGCGGCATAACCAAAATAGGTTTGCGGAAAACGTCCTATAGCTTTTGTGTAGAAAGCACGCGCATGCGCAGGATTGCCACTGCGTTCGGCATTGCGGCCAAGCCAATACAGGGCGTCAACCGTGTTTGCCGAAACCGGATATTTGAGCAGGAAAGCACGGAAGCGATCGTCGGAGTCGGGCGCCTGATTCAGGTAGGAGACCCAGGTGATGCGCCACTCCGCGTTGAAATCATTTTTGCTGTTGGGATAGGTATCGAGGACGCGCTGGTAATACTGCGCAGCTTTGTTGCGGTCGAGATTGACCCAGTAGTAGTTTCCCGCCGCCATTAAAGCTTCATCGGCCCATTTCGAGTCCGGATATTTTCTTGCGATTTCCTCAATCGCGGAGAGCATTGCGGATTCGTTTTTGGCGGTGCGCTCGAATTGCGAGATCGCGTAAAGGCGCTCGGCGTCTACGTCCGGATCAGCAGGCGTGAGAGAGGAAACGAGCGAGATTGGCGACTTCAACTGGACGCGGCATTGCGCGACACGGAGCTGTGCGCGCTGGCGGACGGGATTTGCAGGTTCGTGCAGCATCGCGACGAGCTTTTCAAATTCCGGCCGAGCTTCGCGCCATTTATGTGTGTCAAAGAAGGCTTGTGCGCGCTGCTCCTGCATTTCGGCTGTCCCGTAAGGAAATTCCGAGCGAAGCTGTTTTTGCAATGCGGCCAGGGCGGTGCCTGCTGCTTTTGCTTCGTCCGTGAGCGGGAATTTATAGAAGATTGACTGATAGTCTTTGACTGCGCGGACGGGCTGGCCGGCGAGCTGATATGCATGAGCGCGTTCGAGCAAAAGTGCGGGCTTGCTGTTTGTTGAGGGATAAGAATTCAATGCGTCCACTGCGGCTTGCGGATGCCCCATTTCGACGGCCGTAGGAGCGAAAGATTCAAGGACTTGTTCCTTGATGGCGGTGTTCGGATATTCCGTCAGGATTTTCTGAAGGTCGGCGTATGCATCGGAATTGCGTTTGGAGATGCGGTTCGTTTGGGCGCGCCAGTACAGAACGTATTCCTGCAAGACTGACTCACTCTTCGCCTTTGTAAACCAGGCCATTGCGGGCGCAAGGCGATTTTTCTGGTAGTCGTCGTAGCCGAGGGCGAGTGCGGCGCGCGTACCCCAAATATCGTTGGCGTGTTTCGCGGCGAAAGCGGAGAGTTTGTCGTAAGAACCAGGAACGGCATTGTGCAGAGAGCGCGCGAGTTCGGAGAGTTGTCCGAGAGCGTCCGCGTCTTCCGCGGTCGAGGTCGCAATGTCGGGAGCGCTCGTTTCAGGCTTGCAGCCTGTCCGGCACGGAACTGCGGCCGGCTTCTTGGATTTCTTCTTTTTCTTTGAGGACTGCGCGGAAGAATCAAGCGCCAAGCCGAGAGAAACGAAAAAAACCAGCGCAAGCGAAACACACGACCGGAACGTGGCCGCACGAAAATAGTTTTTCGAGGAAAAATTAGTGCTGGCGCACAGGCGCGGCGTAAGGATATTCGCCGAGCGCGCTGGCGTCACCGTCGGCCAGGATTTCAACCATCCAGCGATAAAAATAATCGACAGGGTGATCCATGATGGGTTTGAAACGGCGGTCGTATTCTCGATGAGCTTTCTCAATGTCGTCTTTCAATCTGATGCAGAGATCTTTATTTTCGCGGCCCAGGCGAACCTGTTCCGGTCTTAACATTTTAATATCTTGCATGGAAACTTTCGCCACCCGATTTGCACGTCTGTGTAGTTCTTGTTCCTCAGCGGAAAGGTGGTTGACATCGAAGTCGGCGGAGGTTTCAGGAGCTTCGTCGATGGGCAATGGGACTGGTTCAAACTCGACTGTAGAGTGAGCAGCTGGAGCTTCGACGACAGGTGTTGCCGGGGATGGAGGAGGCGCGACTGCCACAGGGGGCCTCGGAGGCGGCGCATGATGCGTTGCGGGAGCAGCGGCGACTGGAGTCGGCGCAGGCGTTTCCGAGGCAACAGCAGAAGCTAAGCGCGCGAGTTCCGCATCAAAAGGCGAGCGCTGGGCCGGCTGAAGAGCTACAGTGACGAATCTTGCCAAGACTTCCAAAGACGCGTTGAGGGAAGCAGCGGCGGTTTGAGCGCGCAGGAGGGGCGGCAGGGCGTTTGTAGGCCTGTTGCTGGCGCAGGCGGAGACCACGTCATTGACGGCGTGGTGCATCTCTTCCGCGGAGCGCTGGAGACGCTCCAGGTTGTCACGCAGGGCGCGCGCGATGGCTTGTTCGACGGGTGTGGGTTCCTGTGCCATACCTATTTGACGGGGCTTTCGTATGGAAAGGCTCCGTTTTGTCATTGTGGAAGCGGCTGGGGCGGTCGTCAACGGTGCTGCGGTACTCCTGTGCCTAATTATTGCCCACCGGAAGTGCCTGATGAGACACAGGTTGGGTGGGCGCCGTGGATGGTTGTTTTGGGCAGAAGTGCTCAAGAGAAGCCTGGTTCAGTTCACTTGGAGAGTGATGGTTGTGGAGCGATTGGCACCGGAATTTGTCGCCGCATTAATGGTGATTATGTAGTTCCCTGCCGGTGTGCCATTGGGATTGGGCTGTGGGTTATTGCTGCCGCCACCGCAGCTTGCTGAAAGAGCGCAGACGAAGATTAAGATCGCGCCGAGAGCCAATCGCCGCGTCTTGGGATTGTTTTGGCGCGAGTGAACGTAAAAAACAACTAAGCAGAAAACGAAGATAGAGATGATAGGGACCGGAATCGGCCCGAGAATGCGGAAGTCATAGCGAGATGGAGCCACAGCGAGAGTGCGCGAAGTTGTGCTGATTGTGAGATTGACACTCGTAGCGGCATTGCCCGGAGTGGGGGCGGCAGGGTTGAAAGAACAGCGGACGCCTATAGGTAAACCTGAGCAGGCGAGGTTTTGGACCGGGAAATTGTAAGGCTCAGGATTGGGAGTGACGGTGATTGTGTAATTTGCAGAAGCACCAGCGGTTACGATTTGAGGAGCGCTGGCTGAGAGAGAATAGTCGCGGCATTGACGACTTCCGAGAACGGAACAGAAAAGCTGATGGTGGAGTGAGAATCGCCAAGATATTCGGCGACGAACGAGTGGATCCCAAGGGCAAGAGTTGTAACGCTGAGCGAACAAGTGCCGGCAGCGAGTGTGCAGGAGCCGACCAGGGAATTGCCTTCCAAGAAATTGATGGATCCGGCTGGGACCACAGCACCGTTAAGCGTTGATCTCACTGTTGCGGCAAGGGTTACGCTCTGGCCGACAACGGAAGTTGACGGAGAGGGGACGGCGGCAGTGAGCGTGGAAGTTGTGGAACTTGCCGCGCTTTGCAGAATAGAAGTGTTGCGCGCGTTCTGGTGGGAGAGGGGCCAGTCATTTAGAGCTGCGTTGAAATTGGCTCCCGTGTTGATCAACGTAACCACGCCAGGAACTGATGGGCCGGGACCGGTAACTTCGTAAGCGACAGCGATGTCCGTGAGCCCATCTTGATTAAAGTCTCCAATAGAGGGCAAAGGATAGACGTAGGAGTCATAGCCGTTCATGCCTGTTAGCTGCCAGTTATTCAGAATTGTGCCGTCTTTGCGGATTGCGAGGAGCCGCTGGTCGTAGTATTGGGCTCCGTTAATGAAAAACGGATCTGAAGTCGAAGCAACATTCGTGCGCGTCGTGACGATTTCCGGAGCGCCATCGCCGTTGATATCTCCAATAACCACTGCGCCAAAACCGGGCGCGGTGGTCGTTAAAGGCCAGGAGCCCGGAAAGATTGTGCCGTCGGCATTGAAAACGTAGAGTGCGGTTTCGTGGGAATACACGATTTCGTAATTGCCGTTGCGGTTGAGGTCGGCGACAGCAAGGAAGGATTGATTGGTAGTGGTGCTGCTGAAAAACGAGTAAGGCCATCCGGGGCGTTCCGTGCCATCGGGCTGAAAAACGTGCACGAACACAGTATTTCCGGTGTATACGACGAGAATTATTTCTAGTTTGTTGTTGTGGTCGAGATCGGCAGCGGCCATTGCAAAAGGAATGCCGTTGATGGCCGGGAAATTCCAATTGATTGGCGAACCGCTGTTTGAAAACATGCGAAGCGTGAATGAACTGGAAGCAAGCCCTTCCCAAACGACGATTTCCTTTTTGCCGTCGCCATTGAAATCACCGACCAGGAGACGCTGACGGTTGTACCAGCCGATGAAGCTATTGAGATCGGAAACCTGGAGCGGAAAGTTGCCGTTCAGCAGATCTCCATTGGGGCGCCATGCGTAAATCTGCTGCATGTTAGTGTCGTAGTTATCGCCGGCAGTGATGACTTCGAATTGCGAATCGCCATCGAGGTCTTCGATGACCTCCTGAGATTTCATCAGATCGATGCTGGGGTCGAGAGTGAACGCGGTGGACGTGCCGTCCTCATGAAATACCTGAATCGCACCTGGATTGGAAACGACAACTTCTTCGCCTGGTTGTCCGTCAAGGTCGGCAACTGACGGCTGATGAAACGCGCCAAAGCCTGGCAGATTCGCGAGTCGTAAATCCCCATTCAAAGAGAACGTCCAGAAATGGCCCAGTTCGTCGCCATTATTAGGACTGGAAAGAACAAGACGCTGCGAGCCGTCAGCATTCGCGGCGGGCACAACGCCGGAACTGAAGTACGGTCCTTGAAACAAGAAATGCGGCCAGGCGTTAGAGAGAAGATCCGGCTGTAAATAGACCATGGTGAGAACCGTCGTGGTGAAGCTGGAAGTGGTGACGGTCATGCGAATGGTGTAAAAGCCCGCTTGCGCAATTCCGGTCGTGTCCCAAGTGCCGAGAAGTTTATTGATTACGGGCTGCGTGCCGTCGGAATTCGCGATATTGATTCCCGTGGTTGAATAGCCGCCGATAGGATTGAGGCCGGGAGCCCACTCAAGTGAGTAGTACTGAAAGTTTGCGCCGGTCGCACTGCCAAGAACGGAAATAATCGCGCCATTCTTAAATGAAGTTGCGGAAGTGGGCGCGCGAGGGGGAGCGGGTTGGGTGATGAAATTCCCGTGCACTTGAATTAGGACGCGATCGGTGAACTTCGCAGAAGTGGAGCTGAAAACCGTGAGGCGGATTGTATAAAAACCATCAGCAACCGTCGTTGCGTCGAACGTGCCGAGAGTTCCGTCGGTGACGGGTGCTGAACTGGTTTGAAACGTTGTCCAGCTTGTGGGCAAAGTTCCCGAACCGTATTCGAGAATGTAGCTGGTAAACGTTGAGCCCCGCGCGAAACCGGAGACTACTGTTGGCGCAATTAATTGTGTGTTTCCGGAAGGAGAAAGAATTCTTGCTTCTAGAACGGCCGGAACGCCAAGCGCGTTGGAAGCGTCGATGCGGCCGTAGCCGAATTTGAGATCGAAACCGGCCGTTCCAAGATCCACTGTGGAATTGCGCAGCACCTGGCGGACGTCTTCGTTTGTGTAGGTGGGATGCTGCGAAAGAATCAAAGCAGCTAGACCGGAAACATGCGGAGCGGCCATGCTGGTGCCACTGGCCCGCGTATAACCGGGAGCGACCTGCGTCCCCAAGTTGGTGCCATTAGCCTGGAGCGAGAGGATGTCCACGCCGGGCGCGGCGACGTCAATTTTGCTGCCGAAATTTGAGAAAGAGGCGAGATTATCGAACGGGTCGGTGGCGGCGACAGTAATGACTTCTGGATTCGCTGCTGGATAGAAATTGAGAGCGTCTTCCGACGAGTTGCCGGCTGCAGCAACGAAAACTACACCGAGATTGTAGCTATAGTCTATGGCTTCCGCGATCGATTGCGAGGGCGACGGCCCGCCCCATGAAGCACTGATGATGTCTGCGCCGTTGTTTGCGGCGTACATGATTGCCGGTGCCAGAGCTGATTCGGGGCCCTGACCATGGTCATCCAGAGCTTTGACGGGCATGACCCTTGCGTGCCAAGCGACGCCGATAACGCCGACCCCGTTGTTGCCAACTGCGGCAATGGTGCCGGCAACATGAGTGCCGTGGCCCTGATGATCGATCGGATCGTTGCTTTGTGTGGGATTCAAGTAAGAGGCGCCGACGAAGTCCCACCCGCGAACGTCGTCAATGAAACCGTTGCGATCGTCGTCGATTCCATTGCCAGCAATTTCGCCGGGATTGGTCCAGACGTTGGCTGCAATGTCGGGATGGTTGTAATCGAGGCCCGTATCAACGATAGCGACGACGATGCCATCGCCTTTGCTCGTGTCCCACGCGGACACGGCGCCAATTTTTAGTATCCCCCAAAGATCTGGGTAGGCTTGGCCCCAACTCCCCGAAGAGTTGAGATATGGGTCGTTTGTCGTTGTGTTAATGGAGAAGACTTTATCTTCTTCTGCGAATTCGACATCAGGGTCCGCGTTGAGTTTTGCGAGAAATTGCGAAAGAGCATCTTTCGAAGTCTTAGGCAATTCCAAGACATAGGTGCGAGAGAGTTCGGGAGGATGGAACGCAGTTCGAATGCGATTGCCTCGGAGGGGAAACTTCTGGCGTAATTGCGTGGCAATCTGCAGGTCGGAAAAGCCCTCGGTTTTCTTAACGCGAACTATGCCGGGATAGAGCGGGCTGATTTTCTGAGCCGAATAGCGAGCGAGGAACGATTCGACCTGCTGGCCGCCGGATTTGCCTGGAATAAGATACATCTGTTGCAAAGGAAGCGCAGATTCAACGGGTGCTGAGAGTGACGGGCGGAGTTTTACGATGATCCTTTGGACAGGCGGAGCGGGAATTTGAGCGAAAGATAGATGCGAACCGGGAAAGGCGAATAACTGCGCACCCAAGAACGCAATCAGGAGAGAAAACCGTTTCATCCGAGGGCCCCCGCTGGGAATTGGGACGAGTACAGTCGAATAGACACCGCACATCCCCAGTTAGAACCGCCCAACCGAGAAATCTTGCAGATATTCGATAGATACTTGCCGCGATAGGCTACCACGGACGGAAAACGTCCTGTGAAACTTAAGCTGGCGACGGTTCGACGATAAGAATCAATTAGTATTAGATAGCGAAGAGAGATCGAAGGGAAGTTGGAGGACAAAAGGTACAGGGTAAACCCTGCAAGTACTATGAAAATTATCCTCTGTGCAGATTTTTTCTTATTCGTCAAGCAAGTCGCAAAATCTGAATTCTGAGTCACTTATGCGGAACTATGCAGACCCTTGTTTTGGAGACGCAGGAGCATACTGAGGCCCTGCCTAGTCACCTCATTTCCTTCTCGTCCCCGAGAACCGGAGGGGATTCCTCCGCAAACAGGGGTTGGAGAACGGCAAGAAAAGACCAATCCTTCAAGAAACTTGTTGTCTCGCATGGGGAGTGGTGTGTCCAGCCTCTGGCGAAATGAATAGCGAGGGAGTATGAACCCAGTCATCTTGCTGGTGGATTCTGTTTCGACGAATCGTGAAGAACTGCAATCTTTCCTGCAGGGCCAGCGATACGATGTATATGCAGCGGCAGAAGGCGAATCCGCAGTCAGTTGCTGTTTGGAAATACAGCCGGATTTGGTTCTTTTGTACGATAGTTTGTCGGAAATCGGTAGTTTCGAACTTTGTAGCCGACTAAAGAAAGACCCTCTCCATCAGCTCACGCCGGTTATCCTAGTGAAACCTTCACCAGACCAGCGGGACATCCAACGCGGAAGCGAAGCCGGTGCCATGAGTATTTGGGGTATGCCCCTTTCGCATTGGGATTTGCTAGGGCGAATTCAGACACTCCTGCGGCTCAAGAATTATATGGATGAGCAGGCGAAGTCCACGGTGTTTGCGCTGGCACAAAGCGTTGATTCAAAACAAAACATGAGAAATGGGCACTCCGATCGCCTCATCGCGTACGCGGAGCAATTGGGAGAAAGCATGGGTCTTTCACACGAAGACCTGCGGGAACTCCGTGTTGCCTGTTGGCTTCACGACATTGGAAAGATCACCGTGCCAGAGAGCATTCTTCTTAAACCCGGTCCTCTGACGGCGGAAGAAATGGGAATCATAAGGGAACATCCGGCCATTGGAGAAAGAATGTGCGCACCTCTAAAGTCCCTTCGGCGCATTCTCCCGTTGATACGTCATCACCATGAAAAAATGGACGGAAGCGGATATCCGGATGGACTTCGAGAAGAAAACATCCCGCTGAAAGCTAGAATCTTACAAGTCGCGGACATCTACGATGCGCTGACTACCAATCGTCCTTACCGGGGAGTTCTCGTTCCTGAAGAAGCCTTACGGATTCTTTTCAGTGAAGCCGCAAAAGGCTGGCTTGACGCTGGGGTGGTGGGGAAGTTTTCGAAAATTTGCAGAGAGAGCGGGTATTTCCCCATCAGGGAAAGAACGATGCTTGCCGCCTATTACGCGTAGTGGTTATGTGTTGGCAGCGTGTTAAAATGAGGTGTCAAACGGGGGCGACACGGTTTCGACGGAAGCTGTCGCGTCTCGGAGGCATGCCGGGGGCCAACCACCCGTAATCGGCTGGAAACTAGAACTGCCAACAACAACTTGGCACTTGCTGCTTAATTAATTAAGCGCACGCTTCCCCGGGCTTTGCTCATGGGCCCGGTAAGAGGCGTCAAACAGTGAGCTGGCTGGAGCCTTTCGGTCCGCAAGGTTTCGGCGAGAACCATCGGACTAGCTGGATGCGTTTCTTGCTCGTTCTAAGCGCGACCGGCGAAACAAACGGAACTGAGATAAGCATGTAGGCTCCGTGGCGTAGCGCTTTTCGGACGGGGGTTCGACTCCCCCCGCCTCCATGATTTTAACTAATTTGTAATCAATGCATTACGAAGTTTCGTGGTGTATGCGTTCCATTTGCGTCCTATGAGAAAGACTTCGGGCTTGATCATTGGTTCCGTGGGATGGAGATAGCCAAATGCAGATGGAACGAGCGATTCGCAGGTAGGACATCCCTTCAAGGACTCCCAGATTACGGGCTATCGGGAACCCAAAAGCGCGTATGATAGCGTTTACATTTTGAGCTAACTCTCATGTCTTGGAGGCTCGATGCCCGCACTCAAAGCGGATTGGCCCGGTGATCCGAACGTTCATCACGCGAGGTTGCAGTTCGTACTGATGAATCCTCGCGGGGAAATCGAAACGGAAGAATCGTTGCGGTTCCTCTTTCCAGTCGCCGATGGGCAGGAAATCGATCAAATGACTTTGCCGGACGTCAAACCCTGACAAGGGCAAATTACCATGATGCCCGATTTGTTTGAGGGAAGAATCCTAAAGCAACTGTGACATTTCTTCAGTTCACGATAAGATTTTGGCGCAATCCGCGCGTCTCTGACCCGCGCGAGCGAAGGCGCCGAACTCTAACCTGGCATGAACATTAAAGAAGTAGCGAAGCTCGCCAAAGTCTCGACAGCAACCGTGTCGCGAACGATAAATGGCTCCAGTAAGGTCAGTGCGCGCACGGCCGAGCGAGTTCAGAAAGCAATCAAAGAGTTAAATTTTTATCCCAACACCCACGCGCGCACGCTAGTTTCGGGCCGCAGCCGCATCATCGGCTTGATTATTTCTGACATTACCAATCCATTTTTTCCGGAACTTGTAAAGCATTTTGAAGATCAAGCCGTTCAAAAGGGCCTTGAAGTAATCATCGCAAATACAGACTACAAGCCAAAACGTATGGCTGAATGTGTGCGCCGCATGCTGGAGCGCAAAGTGGACGGCGCCGCCATCATGACGTCAGAAGCGGATCCGTCGTTGCTCACGGAACTTACGCGCAGGGATATTCCGATGGTATTTATGGACACAGGCACGAACACCGCTCGCAGCGCGAACATCATCATCGACTATGGCCAAGGAATTCAGGAAGCTCTCCAGCATCTGTTCTCGTTGAAACACAAGCGAATTGGATTCATCTCCGGACCGCTCAGCCTGCAGTCCGCGCGGAGAAGATTGGATGCATTTGTTTCCGGGATGCAAGCCCGTGGCCTACAGGCGGATCAGGAACTGATTGAGAAAGGCGATCACCGCATCGAAGGAGGGATTTCGGCGATGAGGAACCTGCTTCGTCTGAAGGAGCCACCAACGGCGGTTATAGCGTCAAATGACCTCACTGCGATAGGAGCTCTCGGCACGATTCACGACGCTGGCTTGGAAGTGCCGAAAGACATTTCGCTTATTGGCTTCGACGACATTTTCTTTGCTCGATTGACCCAACCACCGCTAACCACGGTCCTGCTTTCGCGATCTCAGCTTGCCATCACAGCTTTGGCGGCGTTGGATAGGCTCATTCGGAAGGAAAGCGCAGTGACTGCAGACTATATGCTTTCGACGCACTTGGTAACGAGGGGATCGACCAGAAGTCTTTGATTATAAAGAGCATGGCAGCCTTGACAAAGTAAGCAGGATTACAACAAGATATGGGGTAGGAGGTGTGTGAGTGGAAGCCAAAGTGTAAACGATTGCATGTTTGCACCAAGAACGCCTTTGATTCCTTACTCTGTCAGTTGCTCCCTTCTCCTCACGCCGTCGGCTGCGGCCAACTGTTACTCTTCCAATCCTGAAAAAGGCGGACTGCTCGACTTCGGCGATGGAAACAAATCCAGCACACTTACGCGAGGTAGCGGCTCTAGGTAAGCTTGCCGCCGTATTTTCTTCCCGTTTTCCTTCCACGCCAAGATTTTTTCGCGCGCCAGGACGAGTCAACCTGATTGGCGAACACACCGACTATAATGAAGGGTTCGTACTCCCGGCTGCGATTGATCTCTATACGTGGACCGCAGTCGCGCCGCGCACCGATCGAACGCTCTCTGTCTTTTCCGAAAATTTCCACGAAGCAGAAGAAATTGATTTGGCCGCAAGTTCACCCAAACCGCGCGACCATTGGAGCGACTACGTTCGCGGAGTCGCTCTCATGCTGCAGAAGGCCGGAGTTCCTTTGCGCGGCGCCAATATCGCCATTTACAGCAACGTGCCACTGGGTTCCGGTCTGAGTTCGTCTGCGGCTCTGGAAGTCTCCGTTGCAAGTGCGCTGCTCGCCGCATCCGGACACACGGTTGCCCTGGCGGAAATCGCCAGAATCTGCCAGCGTGCGGAAAATGAATTTGTCGGCGCTCGAGTCGGAATCATGGACCAGACTGCTTCCTGCGTCGGTGCAAAGGACAAAGCCATCCTCTTGGACTGCCGTTCGCTGGAGTACAAGTTGCTTCCCATGCCGGCCGGCGTGACGATGGTGATTTGCAACACGATGGTCAAGCATGAGCATTCAGGTGGCGAGTACAATGATCGCCGCACTCAATGTGAAGAGGGTGTGTACCTTTTGAAGCAATTTTTTCCGGGCATCAAAGCTCTTCGTGACGTGACACTGGCGGAGATCGAGGTTCACCGCAGCGACCTCCCCGAATTGATCTACCGGCGTTGCCACCACGTGGTCAGCGAAAATGAACGTGTTCTAAGGACTGTCGCAGCCTGGGAGCAGGAAAATTGGACAGAGATTGGCCAGTGCATGGCCGATTCTCACTTGAGCTTGAAGAGAGACTATGAAGTAAGCAGCCGGGAGCTGGACCTGATGGTGGAGGCGGCAACCGGCAGGCAAGGCGTAATCGGATCGCGGATGACAGGCGGTGGATTCGGTGGATGTACGATCAACCTTGTGGAAGATTCGGCTATCGCGGACTTCACAGTGGGCGTAAAAGCCGCGTACAGAAAAACTGTGAATATCGACCCTGACATCTATGTGACCACGGCGGGGGCAGGCGTTTCGGAAGTTCACGGCAATGACTGATCCCGCCACGCAAATCGACATCAACAAACAACCTCACCGGCGCTTCAACCCACTAACGCACGAATGGGTTCTCGTTTCGCCTCATCGCGTGCAGCGCCCCTGGCAAGGCCAAACGGAAACAAAGACAACCGCTAGCGAAGTTTCTTACGATCCGGATTGCTACATGTGTCCGGGAAACAAGCGTTCTATCGGCGCGGTGAATCCCAACTACAAAACTGTATTCGTTTTTGACAACGATTTTCCCGCACTGCTCCCGGGAAACGCGAAAAGCCTTATGAATGAAGCCGATTTGCTGATCGCCGAAACCGAAACTGGAATTTGCCGCGTGTTGTGCTTTTCGCCGAAGCATCACTTGACGCTCTCCATGATGGAACGCATGGACATTCGCGCAGTAATTGATTGCTGGACCAGGCAGTTTCAAGAACTCGGAGCTAATCCTCAAATTAACTACGTGCAGATTTTTGAAAATCGCGGCTCCATGATGGGCGCGAGCAATCCCCATCCGCATTGTCAGATCTGGTCAACCGGAACAATCCCAAACATTCCAGCAGCAGAACAGGATTCGCAGATTGCGTATCGCAAAGCGCATGGTACTTGCCTGCTGTGCGACTACTACACCAAGGAAAAATCATCCGGCGTCCGTACGGCCGCCGAAAATGAGCATTTCCTGGCGCTGGTTCCCTTTTGGGCGGTGTGGCCGTTCGAAACCATGATCTTGCCTCGGCGCCACGTCGGAGCGATCGACGATTTGCGTTCCGAAGAGCTTGACGCGCTAAGCGACATCCTCAAACGGTTGACCACGCAATACGACAATCTTTTTCAAATTTCGTTTCCTTATTCGATGGGTTTTCATCAAAGGCCAACAGACAGCAAGGAGCACCCGGAGTGGCACTTCCACGCGCATTTTTTCCCGCCACTTTTGCGCTCAGCTGCGGTCAGAAAATTCATGGTTGGTTTCGAATTGCTCGGTATGCCGCAGCGGGACATCACTCCGGAAACGAGCGCTGAGCGTTTGCGCGCGGTGCCGGATTCCTATCACGTTCGCTAACCGACGGCAAGTGTGTTTAGTTAAATCGTCCAGCTCAAGATTTGCTTTAAGTCAGCCGGGGAGTTCGAAACCGTGCCGCGAGGTACAGCCGGCCCCGTCGCAATCGCCACGTTGTGTCCCTCAAACCAAGCGAGGAATGAGGACTGTCCTGCACCAGTCAGTCTCTGTTGGTTAAGCCAGGTGTAGTAGGCGCCCAAGTCTGCGTCGACCAACGAACCAGCTGGATCAAGTTCCACCGTCTCTTTTGTGTCGGCCAGCATTTCGTTCATCGGTCTCTGCCGTTGGCGAGGCGCAAACCGGACTAGCAGCGTCACGGGTTGCGCGCGTCGCAGCGCTTCCCGCACTGCCCATTGCGCAAAAGTTGTGCTGAAAATTTGCGTGCCGGACCCTTCCGTGAGCAATTTCAATTCGAAGCGCGCCAGCACTGCGTCGCCGAAATGTTCAAGATGGATATCTGCCGGACGCAACGCAGCCATCACTGTGCGAAGGTTTTCCGGCCCGCTGCCAGGCATATCGCTTTGCTTCCGTATTCGCGCCAGAAGCTGATTGCGCGCGGGCTCGAGCGCGCGATAGGAAATGCAAGCGACACTGGAATCGCAAGGTCTCTCCTGGCCGCCATCGACGTACCAGTGTCCGTATTTTGCGGGATGTGCTTTTGCGCGGCTTGCGACAAACTCCAGTAAAGTGTCGAGCCCGCCCTCCGGGTTCACGTTTGTGTACAAAGCGCCTTGCGGCCTCAATTTGCGAAAAACGGGATAGTCGCTGGCGACGACTCCCTGGCCGACAACCACGATACTCAGTCTCGAAATGGAAGGTTCCAGTGGAGGTACCGCCGCATGCAAACGATTCCCGTATTCCGTCGCGGCTTTTCGGAAGTCATCCTGTTGATGCGTGGTCCAAAGATGCGCGGAAAGTTGTTCCACAAACTGAGCCGGCTGATTGATCCAGTCGAACCTTTCAAGCGGCGCGGATAACTGAATCCTTTCAAAAGCCCCAAACCACTCTTTCCATTGCTCGGGTGTGAGTGAATTGAAATTGGAGATCTCGCGCTCCAGCGAAGATCGCTCAGCGGGAAATTTGTAATCATACTCGATCAGCTCTCGCAGAAGACTCGGCAGTAAACTCAGGGGAAGACTCTGCAGCGCGCGCAAGTTTGCGAGCGCCAGCTTTCGCGCCTCGGGCGGATAGCTGCTGAATTGGTCGGGCTTGAGCTCGCGCGTCGGCATGAAGTCTTCTTACAAAAGCTCCTGAATCAACTTCCCCTGCGATTGCGACGCGGAAAACCCCATCATCGAACCAATCGTAGGAACCAAATCTGTAGAATCGAGTGGTCTGTCATACACCACGCCTTCGCGTATTCCCGGGCCAAGTGCCATCATCCAGGTTGTTCGTGACATCGCGTCTCCCGTTCGGTGATGTTGGAATCCGTTTCCGGCCGAGTCTTCGTCTGAGTCGCGGCCAAAATCTGGAAGAATGAAAAGTGTCGTTTTTCCAGCATATTCCGGTTCACTCTGAATCACTTTCCACACGTCCAGGCATAACCGGTCAGTTCTGCGAATTCCATCGATATAGAGCGAGTAAGCTCCAGCATGGGCGATATCGATATCATGCATGGTGATCCAAAGCAGGCTCGGTGCAACCTGATGCATCAAGCGTCGAACGATGTAAACGGAAAGCTCGTCAGGACTCGATAACGTGAGTGCATGGGTCTTGAAATCGTCTACAGACAACTTCAGGAGGCTGCGCAATTGCTCGAGTTCAAATTCATTCCCCATCACCTCCGGAGCAAAAAAAGGAGTTTCGTAATTATCCCGCAGAAGATGGTCATAATCTGGTGTTCCTTTTGTCGCGGCGGTAAGCAAATGTTTTGGGAGAATTACTCGCGCTCCTTGCCCCGGACCGTACAAGCGGTGGCTGCTCTCTCCAATTCGATTGAAACCATTGCTCGGAGCAACGACCCATGCATCCGAAGACGGCCGGCGGAGGTCTTTTCGAAAATATTCGAATACGGTTGGCGATTCTGGCGGAAGTGACGCAAAGTTGTTGATCGTTTCGTAGACGCCCGTGGCAAGACTTGCCGTCGCCACGTAATGCCCGAGAATTCCCCGGTTCACAACTTGCGTGAAAAAGCTCGATTTTGGGATCAGTTCCCGCATGAGGTTGGGAATATTTTCTTGCCCTTCGGGAGCAAATGTTTCCTGATCGCGGGCACCACCGCCGAATGTGATCACGATTACTTTTCGATCTTTCTGGAGTACTCCAGAACGCGCAAAAAGACCGGAGGAAAACAAGCTGCTACCGAGCGCAAGACCGGCTGCGTCGCGAAGAAACTCGCGCCGGCTCCACGACAACTCGTGCCCCGCAAATTCACGCGTGAAGTTTTTCATAGTTTGTTCCCCGCACGCATCCCGCACCGCCTGACCACCTCGCAAACCTATTTTCGCGGATTTGTAGATTCCTTTTCGTTATAGACAAATTGCCGTATATCCGCTCTCTGCTTCTCAAGATCGGCAAGATGTTGCTCGCGAAGTTTTTGGTAAACGGCAAGCTGTTCCTGTGCTTTGTCTTTTTGGCCAGTCCGGACATACGCCTGTCCCAACCGGTAGCGGGCGTCAACAAGGTCTCCGTCAAGCTCCAGCGCTCGCTGATATTTTGGAATTGCGTCAGCAAATTTTCCCTGATCCGAACTTAGATTGCCCAACTGCACATAAGCTTCTGCCAACTTGGGATCGGCCGCAATCGCTCGCTGCAGCAGAGATTCTATTTGTTTCAAATCCAGTGTGGGATCCTGCGCCCGCTTTCCCTTCCACAAACTCATCGCGTAGTAGTACAGCGCCCTTCCATCGCCAGGCTGCAATTCGGCATATCGCCGAAACCGTTCAATCACTTCATTCGCCTGACTCGGCGAGCTGTCGTAAGCTCGCGACAAAAACTTGTAGACTGCGGGGTCGGAAGCATTGAGGTCCGCTCCTCGGAGTAGCGCTTTCACAGCGTCGTCGTAATTTCCGCGTGCGTAATAGGCCATGCCAAGACCAACCATCAGGCGATAGGAATTAGGATAGCGTTCCGTGCCCTCGCGGAAAACCTCCACCGCCGGATCGAGCGTGCGATGAACCATGAGCTCGCCGGCCCAATCGAAAAGATTGCTCTCGCTGGGATCCATGTGGGCCGCGTTTTCAAACTGGTTTACGGCGGCGATGAAGTTGCCGTCTTTTTCTTCGACCTGAGCCAGGAGATTGTGAAGTTCGGCTGTCTCTTTGATTTTCAGGAGGGATTGCGCGGCCACGCGGGCATCGACGAGTCGGCCAGCGACGAGATACGCTAGCGAAAGATCATAGCCGTTGTCGTAGGAAGATGGATTGATGCGCTGGGCTTTTGCAAGATACGGAATAGCCCGAGCGACTTTGCCGTTATGCGCGAAGGCCGCACCGAGATTGTGATTGGTATCGTAGCTGTTGGGCTCGAGTTCAGCGGCTTTGCTGAACTGCTCTTCCGCGAGGTCCATTTTGCCGAGACGCGCGTAGCTGGCGGCGAGGTTGGAGCGGGCAGCCGCGGAATCGGGGTTGAGACGAACAGCCTTAGCCAAATGATCGTTGGCCTTGGCGTCTTGCGATTGGCCTGCGTAGACCAGTCCCAAGAGTTCGTGCACCTCAAAATTGTCGGGCACCTGAGCTACGAGCTTTTCAAGTGGCGCAACCGCTTCGGTGTAACGGCCTGACTCGTAGGCTGAAACGGCGGTCTGGAAAAGACGGTCTTTCTCGTCAGATTGCCTCTCGGCGTGCGGGCCAGCCGGGGCATTCTGCGCAGCGGCTACACCGCCCAGAGCTAGCGCCATCAGCAAACTGCCACAAATTAGTGAGTTCAGCTGCATCCCGATAAGCCGATATTAGCACTGCGCCGAGATTGTCGTTGTCCGCGCGGCAGGATTGTCCGCGCTACCAACAAAAACGGGGAGGCGCTTCTTCCGAAGCACCTCCCCGTGGGGTGTTAGTGGGTGTTTAGTAGTAGAACTTAAGAGCGAACTGGATCTGGCGCGGGTCATACGGAGCGTCGCGCGTGGAGCCAATTTCGCCGAAGGTAGAACTGTTGTAATTGCCGGAACCAGAGATTGCCACCACGCCGTTGCCACCAAAGTTCGGCGCATTGAAGTTCGGGTGGTTGCCTATGTTGAAAATCTCCGTGCGGAACTGGAGACGGAAACGTTCCTTGATCGGAAAGTCCTTGAAGAAGGACAAGTCAACGCGTTTGAAGCCCGGACCCGGTACCTTGGTTACTCCGCCTAGGGCAGCATTTCCGCTGAGCTGGGTGCAGCCCTGCGGCGAATCAGGTATTGGTGTCAGTGTCGCATCTAATGCGCAGGGCTGTACGAACGCACCGGGATTGCCGTAGTAGTTGAGCTTGCCATTAGCATCTGTGTGCAAGCCCAAATCGAGCGATTGCCCGGTTAGGAGTACGCCGCAAGCGACGCCGGCAGCGGTCTGCGTTGGGCAGCCAAGAGCAATCGGCTGGCCGCCCTGGAAGGTGGAACTCCAATTGACGCTCCAGCCGCCTACGACCTGATTCATGATACCGCTGGCATCCGACATGTACTTCTTGCCTTTGCCGAACGGAAGCTGATACCCGCCACTGAAATGAAACACGTTGCGAATATCAAAGTTCGCCAAACCGTAGTCGGCTTTAATTCCCATACCCGGAATGAGAGGCGCACGGTAACCGTTAACGTTGCCACCAGCACCGTTCTGCGAACTGCCGCCATTGAGCAGGTCATCGGCGTCAGAGAGGGTCTTCGACCAAGTGTAGGCAAAGAGGAAGTTCAGGCCGCTCGAAAATTGCTTTTCGACCTTAGTCTGAAGGCCATGGTAGTTGCTGTTGCCTTCGGTCGCGGCATAACTTGGATTTCGTCCGAAGTCTGGGAAGGGGATGAAATTCTGGGCGTTAGCGTTCGCAGGCAGAAGCTGGCTTACAGCATTGGACGTGTTTGGAAAAACTTCCAGGTGTCTGGCCAACGAGTTGACGTAGGCAACTTGTACCGACATTGAAGGAGCAAGCTGATACTGCACCGTAAGATTGCCGCTCATCGTATAGGGAGTACTGTATTTGAATTGGATACCCAGCAGGCCCAAGCCGTTGGCATTAACGAGCAACGGATTGAGCGGCGTGCAAGAGAAGCCCGTTTCGAACGTGCCGGTATTGCCCGGACCTGCCGTGGCGCAACCGGGGAATGTGATGGGCGTATTTGCATTGGGTTCCGGGAAGTTGAATTGGAACTGGAACGGGTAGTTCTCGCCAATGTTGGGAGAATACCCTCGGTTTTCAAAGCCGTTGTAGAACATACCCCATCCGCCGCGAACGACCAGTTTCTTGTTGGCCTGATACGCAAAGCCGATGCGGGGCGCAAAGTTGGTATTTTGGGAATTGCCGAGGCCATTGCCGTACTTGTTGCTCACCACCAAGTCGATGCCGTCAGTGGTGAGAAGGGATAGAAAGCTCGGTGACAAACTGTTGTTCGCGGCTGCGCTTACGGGAAGCAAATAGGTGGGATTCGTAAACGGACCAGTGCCGGCCGGCACGAAGTTTGCCTGGGCCGCGTGATGTTCATATACCAAGCCGAAGAAGTCGTAGCGCAGACCGAGGTTCATGGTCAGCTTGTCGGTGATCTTCCAGTCGTCGTTGACGTAACCACCCCAGTAATTCTTGCCGTTGTCCGTTTGGGCGATATTGGAAGCGCGAATATCGGTAGCCCCTCCAAGGAAATTAACGCCGCCCGGCACGGAGGAGGTCGTTGGGGTCAGCAGAAATTGCACGCGACCGGTATTGCCCTGGTTCTTGTTGGGAATGTCGGTATAGTCGCCGTTGAAATCAAACTCGCCGCGCGACCAAGGTGGCTGCAAAGTAGAGAATTTCACGTGCTGCCATTCAAAACCCATCTTGAACGTGTGCTTTCCGAGGATCTTGGTGACGTCATCGGTAAGCTGGAAGGTTGAAGTCACTTCGTCCGATGGCAGGAAGGCGTTGCTGCCCAGGGTTTGAAGGCCGTTAATACCAAAGGCTGGCAGACCGCCATTTTCATTCAATTGAGGAATGTCCTGAATGCCAAATTGCGATGGAATGTCTGTTAAATCGTTGGCCGAAGGCGAAACGCGCGTGGTGTGGAGGTAGTTGAGTCCTGCCCGAGCCACGTTGACCAATGTGGGAGAAAAGGTATGGGTATAGACTAACGCACTCTGCTGGGCGTTAGCGGTTTGCGTGCCCTGTTGGAAACCGCCACCGTCCGCCACGCCGCCGAAAATACCCGGAATGAACTGTGGGTCGTCGACCAGAGAGAAGCGGTAGAATAACTGGTTCTTCTCGTTGAAATTAACGTCCATACGGGCGTCGAATGAATTACGGTGCTCGAAAAGCTTGGGGGAGTTCGCGAAGTTCGAAAAAAGTGAACCGTTGGTAGGTGTCGGATACAGGTTGAGCAGAGCGATGGCATTCTGGTCCAGTCGTCCTGTCGGGATCATGTTTAGATTGCAGCCCGCAACGGTATAGACAAAGCCAGCCGGTTCATTCGCGCAAGTACCGAACGGGTCGCGAACAAAGACACCAGGCGAAATCTGACGAGTGGTGGCCGGATCCAAAACTGTGCCGACAGGAATAACGCGGCCAAGAGCGTCCGTGTTTGTGCCGGTTTGGCCAGCAATCAAGTCCTGAAAATTGACTGTGGCTCCGCCCGCATTGAGGCTGGTCCTTTCGGCGGCCGTGGGCACGGTGCCTGTCAGAATGGTACCCTGCACGCGGCGGAAGCCCTCATAGTCTCCGAAGAAGAAGACTTTGTTCCGCCCGTTGAAAACCTTAGGGATGATTACCGGACCACCAGCGGTAAAGCCAAACTGATTCTGGCGGAGAGCGCCTTTGGGAATGCCTCCGGCGTTTTCAAAGAAGTCGGCAGCGTCGAGCTTGTCGTTGCGGAAAAATTCCCATGCCGCACCGTGGAATTCATTTGTACCGGACTTGATGGTGGCGTTGAGCACGGCGGCTCCTGAGCGACCGAATTCCGCGCTGAAATCCGAGGTCTGCACCTTGAATTCCTGTACGGCATCCACCGGAGGCAAGACCACGAAGTTCGTACCGTTCAGGAAGTCCACTGTGTCCGAGTTGTTGTCAATTCCATCGAGAAGATAGTTGTTCTGAGCGGGGCGATTCCCGTTCGCCGCGAAGGCGCCGCTCGCTGCGTTACCACGAGTATCCGCTTGTGGCGTATTGACGCCGGCCGCCAGTTGCGCAAGAAACGTAAAATTGCGGCCATTGAGCGGCAAATCATTCACGCTTTTCGAGTCCACGATCTGTCCAACCGAAGCGTCCTGTGATTGCAGCACTGGTGCACTGCTTGTTACTTCAATCGTCTCGCTCACCGAGCCGGGCTTCATTGCAAAATCTGCCACAACGCTTTGCCCCACGTTCACTGTCACGCCGTGTTGCGTCGCGGTCTGGAAACCCTGCATCGTCACGGTAATTTTGTAGGAGCCAATTCTCACCGGCGTGAACTTGTAGCTGCCGTCTTCGCTCGTTGTCGTCGAAAGTGCAGCGTTCGTACCTTCATTGGTTAAAGTAACCGTGGCCCCGTTAACGCGTGCGCCGGTCGAGTCCGATACCGTTCCTAAGATTGCACCGGTATCGACTTGCGCCCAGGCCGACCCAGCCCCCATCAATAACAAAACCAAACAAGCGGATATCCCTACCAAAAGCCGTCCACCCCATAAACGAACGGTCTTCCGATTCATAACCATCTCCTCCTCAGAGCCATTCCCGTGATTCCCACTAGAAGCAGGAGCCTTTCCCCCAGACAAGCGCCGCGTAAACGCTTACATTGCCTCCACACGGCAAATTTCGCTCGTCTCTAAAAGCGGCAAATCTTTGCATTTGCCTTCACGACACTTGAGTTTGGCTAGAGCGTTACAGTGAATGTAAACGCTTACTTTTTGAAGCACCCCTAATACAAAACTACTACGAGGTAGGAAGAAGTACCACTATCCTTTTTCCTTTGTCAAGTATTTTTGGTGCTGTTTATCAGTTTTTTCGAACTCACTCCCTTTTTTTCACAATTTCTTGGGCCTTTGCTGATCCTTCCTCCAAGCCCCACATCAGAGCTTTGAATGGCAGCTTCGGAGCGCCTCTAGGCGCTCTTGTTTGTAGCACTGAGAACGTTTTCATGCCAACGCTCGCTTCCCTAGCCAACGTTAACGATGCTACGATTCTTTTTTTGCCCAACCAAAGACCTTGATCATGCGGCGTTATCTGCAAAAACCCACTTTGCTGTCGCGCCGTGCACTCCTCCGGCGAATACGATGGGCACCTGCCCTCCTATTACCTTCTCCCCTGCTGAACCGGATGTGCCCATTGAATCTGGACTTGGACGGTTCGACCATAGCTTCACCATTTGAATACACCCGCTATGTTCCGGATTACCCGTCCGCTTCCCCTTTGGATGAAATCCTCAAGCTTGTTCCGCCGGGATTCGATGCATATCCGACCGAGCGATTCGCGGCTGATTTGCAAGATACATTGCGCCAGTGGAGTTCGCTTCTTTCGGAAAAAACGTGGCAAGTTGTGCCCCTCGCAAAATATCTTTCGTCAAAATTCCAATCAAACCTTGGTGAATTGCCGAAGGAGACTTTACAACGCGCAACGCCGGAACTGGAACTGGCGTCTCGCCGATTCAATACAGCAACATCGGCTGGTCGCGCAGAATTCCCGTCGGCTCTCAGAGATTATTTTTCAGCTTTCTCTGAACTGGAAACAGTCGAATTCGAACTGACACATTTGAAACGACTCGCGTCTCAGCCGCTCACTCTGGATACAGCAATTCGATACACATTTCTCGGCCAGCGCAAAGATGGACGCCGCGAGGAACGTATCGGCCATTGCAAACTCACCTGGTCTCGGAACGGCTCCGAAGAGTTCTTCGTCGAGAAATGGGATTTCCTCGAAGAAAATATCTCGCGATCAAAAGCGAGATTCTTTGAAGAAATCACGGCTTCCATGCTCGGCTCTTGCGAGTCACACAAAACTCAACTGCTCCACGGGACGGATTATTGGAGAACCGTTCTCGATGGCGCATCCGGAATTGGCGTGTACGGCAACAATGGAGTCGCCGCGGGAGATTTCGACAACGACGGTTTCGATGATCTGTACGTATGCCAGCCTTCTGGCCTTCCAAATCGCCTGTATCGCAACCGGGGCGACGGCACCTTCGTGGATGTAACCGACAAATCCGGTGTTGCCGTTCTTGATGCAACTTCCTGCGCCCTCTTTGCCGATCTCCAGAATCGCGGACTTCAGGATCTGCTCGTCGTCTGCGACTCTGGACCTCTGTTGTTTCTGAATCGGGGGAACGGAACATTCGAACATCAACCTGACGCGTTCGCCTTCGCCAAACCTCCGCAAGGAACCTTCACTCACGCCGCACTCGCCGATTATGATCGTGACGGCCGCCTTGACGTCTACTTTTGCCTCTACACCTACTACTTGGGCCTCGACCAATACCATTATCCTTCTCCGTACTTCGACGCACGCAATGGTCCGCCCAATTTTCTTTTTCACAATGAAGGAAACGGAAAATTTGTTGACCGCACCGAAGCTGCGGGCCTCAATGCCGAAAACGATCGTTTCAGTTTTGCCTGTGCGTGGGGCGATGCCAGCGGCAACGGCTGGCCTGATCTTTACGTTGCAAATGACTTCGGCCGAAGCAATTTGTATCGCAACAATGGCAACGGAACGTTTACGGCCGTCTCCGATGAAGCAAACGTAAATGACGTCGGCGCCGGCATGAGTGCGTGCTGGCTCGATGCCGAAAATAACGGCAAACAAGACATCTACGTATCGAATATGTGGTCTGCTGCCGGTCAGCGTATTTCTGAACTGGAGAACTTCCAAACTGGAGGTTCTGCGGAAATCAAATCCTTCTATCGTCGCCACGCGCGTGGCAACTCTCTCTACAAAAACCTAGGAGGCGGCAAATTCAAGAATGTCAGCTCGGAAGCCGGAGTGGAAATGGGCCGCTGGGCTTGGTCTTCAGACAGTTGGGATTTCGACCACGACGGCTTTGCGGATGTTTACGTCACAAACGGTTACATCTCCGGGAGCGCGCCCCAAGAGCTTTCCAGTTTTTTTTGGCGCCAAGTTGTTGGAAACTCTCCAGCCACAGCAACACCGTCCACGTTCTACGAACGCGGCTGGAACGCAATCAATGAGCTGATTCGCTCGGACCACACCTGGAGCGGCTACGAACGGAACACTCTTTATTCCAACAATGGTGACGGAACTTTCTCAGAAGTTTCCGGCGTCTCCGGTTTGGACTTTCTGGATGACAGCCGCGCATTCGCATTGGCCGACCTCAATCACGACGGCCGCCTCGAAGTCGTCCTTAAAAACCGCACTGCTCCGCAGTTGCGCATCTTACAAAACGTAATGCCGGAAATCGGTGCTTCCGTCTGCTTTCGTTTGCAAGGAACAAAAAGCAATCGCGATGCAATCGGTGCAGCTATGACAGTTCAAGCAGGCGAACTCCGCCAAACCAAATACCTCCAGGCCGGCACAGGCTTTCTTTCGCAACACACAAAAGAGCTGTTTTTTGGAATAGGAAAACACGAAACCCCAATGTCCGCTACAGTGCGTTGGCCCAGCGGGCTCATACAATCTTTTCAAAATATTCCTGTAAACCATCGCGTCACTATGAAAGAAGGACACCCAAATTACTCCTCGACACCCTTCAGGGAGCCAGCACACGCTACAAATCCTCAACCAGTGCAACCCTTACCGGAGGTTCTCCCTTCTTCGGTAACAGCATGGCTTTTGGATCCACTCCCCGCGGCGAATTTCGCTCTCCCTGATCTGTCGGACAAACCCTTTACTCTTTCCTCTTTTTCGGGCAATCCACTTCTCCTTTATTTGTGCGAGGGCGCAACACCGCCTTCTACCGCGCAAATAGAGTCTTTCCAAAAACGCTACGCCGAATTTCTGTCAAAAGGGCTGCAAATCATCGCCGTGGATGTCTCAACACATCCCGACCACACGCAACTTCGCGAATTCTCTGCGAAAGAAAATCCGAGCTTCCCCATCCTGCTAGGAGCACAAGACTTTGCTGGCGTTTACAACATCATCTATCGCTACTTGTTTGACCGCAGAAGAGACTTACTTCTGCCTTGTGCGTTTCTACTCGACGAACGCGGCAGGATCGTGAAGCTTTATCAGGGCGTCTTTGATCCATCTGAAGTTCTGACCGACGCCGGAACGATTCCAACGTCATATGAATCGCTCGCCGCGCGAGCCCTTCCCTTTCCCGGCAAACTTTTCAACGGACGCTTCCAACGGAATGACTTCACTTATGGTGTCGCACTCTTTCAGCACGGCTATCTCGACCAGGCCGCTGATTCTTTCCGACAAGTCGCGGCAGCTAATCCGGGCAATGCTGAGGCTTTCTACAATTTAGGCACGCTCTATCTGCGCAAAAACGAGAAGGAAGAAGCTAAAAAATTCTTGGACCAAACTGTCAAGTTGAAACCGGACTATCCGGAAGCATGGAACAATCTCGGGATGATCGCCGCGCAACAAAACGACACCGAAAGAGCCATTCAGAATTTTCGGCACTCTCTTGAGCAACGCCCCAACTATGTTACTGCCATGCTCAACTTGGGGAACCTTTTCCGGCGGCAAGGCAATATATCCGAAGCGTCAAAATTATTGAACCAAGCCGTTGAACTCGAACCGGAAAACGCCGAAGCAAATTACAGTCTTGGTATGTTTTTTGTTCGCCAGGGCGATACGGCAAGAGCTGAGTCACTTTTGCAAAAGGCTTCAGCGCTTCGCCCAAACTACGCCGATGCTATAAACAATCTTGGTGTGCTCTTTATTCGGGATGGAAGAAATGCAGAGGCTGAACGGCAGTTCAAGACTTGCATTTCGGTCGCTCCCGGCTTCGATCAGGCCTATCTAAATCTCGCTCAGCTTTACATGGTGGAGAAGGAAAACGACAAAGCGCGGGAAACCCTGGAGTCACTTCTCAAACTTCAGCCGCAACACAAATTGGCCCGGCAGACACTGGAGATGCTAAATTGAAAAAAATTCCGATGCGCGCTCATCTCACAGTTGTTTTGCGCTTGTCTTCCTGTTGCCTCGCCTTGGGTTGCCAGCTTTCTTACGGACTTTGCATGAATGGGCAGCAGATTTCAACACAAACGTCCCGCAAATCCGCCCAAAAGAGTGACCCGCGCTTTCAAGAAGCGCAAAACCTGCTGCAGCAAGGGCGCCCCGACGAAGCAAAACAAAAAGTTGAAGATGCGCTGGCAAAAAACCCGAGGAGCGTCGAAGGCTACAATCTGTTGGGTATCATCAGGATCTCCCAGAAGGACTTCGATGGCGCTCTAAAAGCATTTCAGCAAGCGCTTGCTCTGAATCCCGCTTCGTCGCGTACCAAAATTAACCTTGGCAACCTATTCGCTTCGCAACAAAAGCTCGATCTCGCGGAAAAGGAATTCCACGAAGTCTTGCATGTCGAACCTGCGAATTCCGAAGCAAATTACAATCTGGGTCTCATTGCACTTTCCAAAGGTCAGGCAGCGATTGCAGTCCCGCTGTTCGAAAAAGTGACACCGCAAACCACGGAATCGCAGGTTAATTTGCTGCGTGCATGCCTTCAATCCGGCCGTAATACGCAAGCGCTGTCAGTCGCCAGCAGTTTATCCGCGCGCAATCCGAAAGATGTTCGACTCCACTCCACGCTCGGCGTGATTTTGGCTTCCGGCAAACAATACAAATCCGCGCAACTAGAATTTGAGAAAGCGAATGCGCTTCAACCTGAAGACCTCGACATTCTCTTCGACCTTGGACAGGTTTATGTTCGTGCCGGCGAGTACTCCAAGGCCGAACTGATCCTGAAACGCGTTCAGGCTCTCAAACCGGATTCTCCAGATGTTCTCTATTTACTTGCGCAAGTCTACGCGGATCAATCACGCCCCGTTGATGCTCTCGAGCTCTTAGTTCGCGCCCACAAACTCGCACCTGAGAATACGGACATCATTTTCTCCCTGGCGCGCGCCAGCATGACGCAGAACTATTTTGAAGACGCAATTCCTCTCCTGGAGTCCGGCATCAAACTCGCTCCGCGCCGTGCGGACCTTCACGCTGCGCTCGGCGAGAGCTATTTCATGTCTGGCCGCACGGAAAAAGCCATCGAAGAATTCAAACAGCTCGTCGAAATAGATCCGACCGCGCGCTCATACGCATTCCTTGGGCTCTCCTACCGGCATCTTGGTCGCTTTGACGAAGCGCGTAAGTACTTCGAAGAGGGTTGGAAGCTCGATCCTCACAACGCTTCTTGCTTGTTCAATTTGGGATACATCGAAGGGCGCCAGGGAAATCAGTTGAAGGCTGAAAACTATTTTCGGCAAACTCTGAAAGCCAACCCCGATTTCGCAGACGCGCTCTTCGAACTCGCAGACTTGCGTATAAACGCAAAACGCTTCGAGGAAGCTGCAGAACTACTTCGCCGCTACGTCAAAGCCAGCCGCGATCCTATGTCGGGCTACTACAAACTCGCTATGGTGGAGCGCAGCCTGAAACAATTTGACGCGGCACAGCGCGACCTCAACGTTTTCCAAACGCTATCGAAGGACGTTTCGCCTGGACCGTATCCTTACCAACATCTTTTCGATTATCTGGACAATCGCGCCACGCTCACCGCGCAGCAGCGCACTCAACTCGATCTCACTGAACTTACCAATCAGATCAAGGCTCACCCCGGCCAACCTCAGAGCCTATACTCACTCGCCGAAGCCAATCTAAAGCTGGGAAAAATTCCCGAAGCGCGCGACGTAGTTTCTCAGCTGGATCAGATGAGCGCTGATGACTTTCGCATGCAGGCGGGAATCGGCGTCTTGCTCGCGCGCTACAGTCTCTATGACGATGCCATTCGTCATTTTCAATCTGCCGCGAAAGCCAATCCGGATTCCGACGACGTGAAATTCGATCTGGCTGATGCCTACTTTCGAGAAGGACAATTCGCGCAAGCTCTGGAAACAGCCCAGTCCGTTTCCACCGAAGGACAAAAGGATGACGCATATCTCGCGTTGCTCGGTGACATCTACTCCCACTTGAACGATACTGCGAAAGCCGCTCAAATTTTTCAGGATGCGATTCGCCGTAATCCTGATAACGATCAGTATTACCTTTCTCTAAGCATCGCGCAGCTTCGCACAGGCAACCTTGAGGAAGCAGAATCCGTGCTAAACAAAGGGCTAGCGCACGTTCCCGGTTCAGGAAAAATTCTATGGGGACTCGGGGTCGTCTCCGCGCTTCACGGCGACTCGCCTCGGGCGGCGGAACGCCTCGAACGTGCCGTTGACCTTCTTCCGGAATGGTCCGGCGGTTACTCCACGCTCGGAGTCTTCTACTATCAAACCGGCCAATACGATAAAGCGCGTGAAGTTTTTTCGCGTTTTAGGGGCAGTCATTCCTCTGGTGGATTTAGCATGGACCGCATCGAACAAGCTCTCGCCAACGCTCCACAGACTTCCACTCCAACAGCGCAACCACTTCCTATGCTCGCGCGCCAGCAATTTCTGCAAATCGCCCTCTCCCTCGCTGACCGCACCCTATGAACCGCAAACGTGGCCAATCGCGCTCAAATCGCATGCTCTCAGTGCGAGCGAAAACGTTTCCGCTCCTTCTTCTGCTCACGTACGCTTGTTTGCTGAGTCCCGCGATTCCGGGTAGCCATGCATCCGGTCAACCACAAAAAAAATCGGGATCGCCCATCACCGTTCGCTTCACCGACATCCGTAAGCAGGCTGGCATCACTTTCCTGCAAGACTCCACTCAAACCGAAGAAAAGCTCTATCTCGAAACCATGGGAACCGGAGTCGGCTGGCTCGATTACGATCAGGACGGCCTCATGGACCTCTACTTCGTCCAATCGGGCCCCACTGAACTCTACAAGCCCGATCATCCCATGCGTTCCGCGCTCTATCACAACAACGGCGATGGCACCTTCACCGATGTCACCGAAAAAGCCGGAGTCGCCGCGGAAAATCACTACGGCCAGGGCGTCGCCATCGCCGACTATGACAACGACGGGTATCCCGACATTTACGTCACCGGCTATCAGCGCGCTATTCTCTATCACAACAATCGCGACGGCACCTTCACCGATGTCACCGAAAAAGCCGGAGTCGCCGACGAAGGCAACTGGTCCACCAGCGCCGCATGGTTCGATTACGACCACGACGGCTATCTCGACCTCGTCGTTCTCAACTACATCGAATGGTCGCCGAAAAATAATCTCTGGTGTGGCGAACATCGTCCAGGCTATCGCTCCTATTGCAGCCCGGGAAATTACAGGGGCCAGCATTTGAAGCTCTATCACAACAATCATGACGGCACATTCACCGACGTCAGCGACGCTTCGGGCATCTCCAAACCGGAAGCCAAAGGCATGGGTCTCGTGCTCGCCGATTTCAACAATGACGGCTGGACAGACATCGCGGTCGCCAACGACACTTGGCCGAATTTTCTTTTCCTCAACAAGCACGACGGCACATTTCAGGATGTCTCTTTCGTTTCCGGCATCGCCGCAAGCGAAGACGGCCGCTATGAAGCCGGCATGGGCATTGATGCAGCGGACGTGGACGGAGACGGCTGGCAGGACATCTACATCACCCATCTCGATTTCGAATTGAATCGCCTCTACATCAACAATCGCGACGGCACCTTTACCGACGCCACCTTCAGCTCAGGCATCGGCAATAAAGCCATTCTGCTGAGTGGCGTCTCCATGAAATTTCTCGATTATGACAACGACGGCTGGCCCGACATCGTCCAACTGAACGGCGCAATGGTGGACAACGTCCAGCTCTATCACAGCGAAGTCACATACAAAGAGCCTCTACTCATGTTGCACAATCTCGGCAAAGGCCAGTTCGAAAAAATTCCCGACGGCGCGCTCGGCCCTGATTTCAGCCACCCCATCGCCGGCCGCGGTATCGCCACGGCCGATTTCAACAACGACGGCTGCATGGGCATCGCCATTAACAATCGCGGAGACTATCCCATGCTACTCCGAAATGACGGTGGCAACGCCAATCACTGGCTCGAAATTCTGCTCATCGGCACAAAATCCAATCGTGACGGCATCGGAGCTTCACTCAAACTCACCGCCGAAGGCGTCACTCACGTCGAACAATCCAAAGGCGGCATGAGCTACATGTCCGCCAGCGATCCGCGCATCCATTTCGGCCTCGGCAAGCGGACAAAAATAGATCAACTTGAAATCATCTGGCCCAGCGGCCAAGTCGACCGCCTCAAAGACGTTCCCGTAGACAAAATTCTCGCCATCAAAGAAGGCATCGGCATCGTCCCCCGCAATTTCCCCAAGGTTCCCTCCAAATGATCTTTTCTCTCCATTGCTTTGACCCATCATCACGAGCGCTCTTTTCTCTGTCATCCCGAGCGAACGCGAGGGGCCGTGGCTTGATCCCACCTTCAAGCACATTCACTGGAACCATCTCTCAAACCGAGGACTGTTTCTCATGACCCTTCCCCGCCGCAACTTCCTCGGCTCCTCCTTCACCGCTCTCGGCGTCTCTCTCCTCGACGCCCTAGCCACTCCCCTTTGGCGCTGGAAATCCCCGCTCCTTCTGCAGCAATCCCCTAAGCCAAGTCCTTCTCCCCATCCCGCAAAATCCCCCGTCCAATTCCTCGACGTCGCTCGCGAAGCCGGCCTCACCACTCCAAATGTCTGGGGTGACGCCAACACCAAAAAATACATCATTGAAGCAAAAGGCTCCGGCATCGCATTCTTCGACTACGACAACGACGGTTGGCTGGACATATATCTCACCAACGGCACACAACTCGGCAAGGAATGGCCCGCCGGAAAAGCTCCCACCACGCATCTCTACAAAAACAATCGCGACGGTACTTTTGCCGACGTCACGGAAAAATCCGGCATCGGCCGCACCGGCTGGCAAACTGGCGTCTGCGTCGGCGATTACAACAACGATGGCTGGGACGATCTCTTCTGCACCTTCTGGGGCCACAACATTTTGTTTCGCAACAATGGTGACGGCACTTTCACCGACGTCACCAAACAAGCCGGCCTCTACAACGAAGAGATTCGTTGGGGCTCCGGCTGTACCTTTTTCGACTACAACCGCGACGGCAATCTCGATCTCTTCGTTTGCAATTACATCAAACTCGATCCCGCAAAGAATCCCGATCCCAACGGCCCGCCGCTCTGCCAATGGAAAGGCATTCCCGTCATGTGCGGCCCGCGCGGCCTCACCGGTGATACCAATGTCCTCTATCGCAACAACGGTGATGGCACCTTCACCGACGTTTCCGAGAAATCCGGCATCCTCAAACCCGGCGGCCGCTACTCCATCACTGCCGTCTCGTACGATTTCGACAACGACGGCTGGCCCGATATCTACGTCGCCGTGGATTCGCAGCCAAGTATCCTCTTCCAGAACAATCACGACGGCACCTTCACCGATATCGCCGTCGTCGCCGGTTGCGCCTACAGCGACAATGGCCACGAACAAGCCGGCATGGGTCTCGCCGTGGCCGACTACGATTGCGATGGCTGGTTCGACATTTTCAAAACGAATTTCGCTGACGACACCTGCAATCTCTATCACAACAACGGCGACGGCTCGTTCACTGACGTCACGTTCGCTTCAGGCATCGGCGTCAACAATCAATATGTCGCGTGGGGTTGCGCCTTCGTGGATTACGACAACGACGGCTGGGCAGACCTCATTCAAATCAACGGTCACGTCTATCCGCAGATTGACGGCCACAACCTCGGTCAAACCTACAAAAATCCCCGCCTCGTGTATCGCAACATGGGCCCCGGAAGCAACGGAGCAGTGACCTTCAAAGACGTCTCCGCCGAAATGGGCGCGGGTATCTCTGAAAAATTCTCCAGCCGCGGCGCCGCTTTCGGCGACTACGACAACGACGGCGACATCGATGCAGTAGTTCTCAATCTTGGCGACACACCTTCTCTCCTCCGCAACGATGGCGGCAACGCCCAAAACTGGATCAAGCTAAAACTCATCGGCACCATCTGCAATCGCACCGCAATCGGCGCCCGCGTCCGCGTCGTCACCGGCACTCACGCCCAAATGGACGAGGTCCACTCCGGCTCCAGCGTCATGTCCCAGTCCGACCTCCGCCTCCACTTCGGCCTCGCCAAATCCACCGTCATCGACCTCATCGAAATAAAGTGGCCCACCACCCAAAAAATCGAGCGATTTACCAAAGTCCCCGCCAACCAAATCCTAACCATCCGCGAAGGCTCCGGCATCATCTCCCCCTCAAAACCAAAATGAGCCGCCGTTCAACACAATATCGAGGAGCATATGACCGCAAGTTGTTCCGAAAACTCCATGGAAAGCATTGTCCGGGTATCGCGCGGGTGAATTTCTACGGAGATGGAAAGTTAACTTTGGCTATCGTCCTGATTTCTGGAGACAACCCAAAGCGAAGAGCAGAACTCATTACTGCGCGAGAGACCAAAGTTGGTTGGGATTTTCGCACGCTAGATGTCACCGATGGCACGCCGGTAGTCTGGCGGGAACCGCCGGGAACTTATGAGGGCATGGAACTAACGAAGATCCGCGCAAAATATTCTGCCATTGCGTTCGCTGGTCTCGAATCTTGGGAAGTTGTTTACATTTGGACCGACAAGAAAGCAGAAAAGGTTCAGCTCTCAGACTGACGCGCACTTGTAGGGCCGCCTTCCGAACAGCTCGTCTTCGATGCCGCCCGCATCTTGCTTTCCTCTTTGTCCACCTAACTTTGTCATTCCGACCGGAGTAGCCCGGCTTTTTCTGGCGTGCGGTGTCTGCACGCCGGGCTACAGAGTGGAGGAACCTCTCTTCGATCACACCGTCATCGACATCCGCTGTACAATTCCAATCCCAGAAAACTCCTCGTCTCGCAAGAGGCTTAATCTCGCATGCCCGCGCGCCGCAAAATCATCATTCGCGTCACCGCCGCTATCTTCGGGGTGCTCCTTCTAACGATTCTCCTCGCGCCCGTCTGGTTCAACCTCGACCACTACCGTCCGCAAATTATTTCCTACTTCGAACAGACCACCGGCAAAAAAGTCGAAATCGAACGCGTCTCTCTTACGCTCCTCCCACAGCCAACGATTCACTTCGTCGCCTTCGCCGTAAAGAGCCCCCCGTTATTTCCGCCGAGTTATATTCTCAAAGTTCCGAAGGCCGAAGCCGTACTCGATTTTTGGGCGCTCCTCCACCGCAATGTCGTCATCAAGTCAGTACTTCTGGACCAACCGCAAATAAATCTCATATCCGACCCTGACGGCCCCTGGAACTTTGAAAATCCCGAATCGCAGAATTCCAAAAACCTATTTCCTCTCGGCATCATCGATCGCGTCGCCATCAATCATGGTCAATTGATCGCCTCAAATCTGCTTCCTTCTGACGCGCAGGGGCCGATTTTTTTCGAAGCGTTCGACATTGCAAGTGAACTTGATCGCGTAGACCTGGCCGCCATCGTGAATCCTTCCTCCGTTGCTCTCAACGGTCTGGGCGAGTGGAGAGCCGCCCGTTTGCGCTTCGCTGCCGTGGAAGCGACAAACGTCGAAGCTCGATTCCGGCTCGAGTCGCGCGGAGTGTTCTTTACCGACCTCAAGGCCGACGTCTGCGGCGGAAAGGCGACCGGCGATTTCTCCATCAGTCTCGCAAGAAGCACTCCTGCCTTCAAAGCCGACGCCCGCGTCAAAGGAATCAACATTGCTAAACTAATGGCGGGTTTTCATGAGCTGCGCGGATTACTCACCGGAAATCTGGAAGGTGACTTTAAACTCGCGGGCGCCATCGAGCACACCACCAACCCGCTGGCACGAATGCACGGCACCGGCCACGTGAAGTTGACCAACGGCCAGGTGCCCAGCCTCATGCTCAATGCCAACTTGATGAAGCTCGCCCGCTTCAACGATCTTGGCCCGGCCAAAGAAAATCCCGCTTCGTTCTCCTCGATTGCCACCGACCTCGAACTCGAGAACTTGCGGATCACAAGCAAATCGATCGACATTGACGGCTACGGAGTCGACGTGGACGGTTCGGGAAACGTCAGCGTCTCCGGCTCCGATGAACTCCACTATCAGGGTGTTGCGGCCATCACTACAAAACAAGGTTTTTTCACCAACACGTTCGCTCGCCTCGAAGGCGCCAAAATCGTCGACGGCAAAATTTCATTCCCATTCCGCATCGACGGAACCCTCGAAAGCCCAAAATTCTCCAAGGGCGCTAAGGTTGACTAGGTCCTTCGAGCCGTTTCCGCAAAATTTGTTTTCTACGCTTACTCGTGAATCCGCGCGGCCCAACCGCCGCCCGGAGCAAGATGCACTTTCAACTTCATCCCGCGCGTCACAGTCGTCGTGGTCTTCTTGTAGTCGCTCGCCATCCGGTCCGCATTCACACCATCTTGATACGAATCCATCGTGAAATTTCCTGCCGGCAAAAACGAAAAATCAATTTCCAAATCGCGTGCCGTCCAGTCACTCATCGCGCCAACGTACCAATCTTTTCCGCTGCGCCGTGCAACCGCCACATACTCCGAAATCTTTCCGTCGAGCGGCACCGTTTCATCCCAGGTACTCGGCACAGCCCGCAGAAACTCCAGAGACTCCGGCTCACGCTCGTAATTCGACGGACTGTCCGAAAGCATTTGCAGCGGGCTTTCATAAACGACGTACATCGCAAGCTGCTGACAACGAGTTCCAAGCGCCATCGGCCGTTTGAAAACCGGAGCGAACATATCCTTTTGCGCGTTCAGCATAGCGCCCGGCGTGTAGTCCATCGGCCCAAGAAACATCCTCGTAAACGGTAGCGTTACGTTGTGCTTCGGCTCCGTTTCTGCGCTCCACTTGCTCCACTCCATGCCGCGCACACCTTCGTTGCTGATTAAGTTCGGCCAAGTACGCGTGAGTGACGCTCCTCGCTGCGCACCGTGAAAATCCACCAGCATGTGGCGTTTGGCACATTCACCAGCGACTTTGTAATAGTAGTTAAGCAGCTTCTGATCGTTCCGCTGCATGAAGTCCACTTTGATTCCCTTGATTCCCCATTTCGCGTATTGATCCAGCGCTGGGATCAGTTGATCGTCCAGCGTTTTCCACACAACCCACAAAATTACGCCGACATTTTTTTGCTTTGCGTATGTCGTCAGCTCTTCCATGTTGATCTCGGGCACGACTTCCAGCGCGTTCCCGAGCTTGTACCAGCCTTCATCCAGAATGATGTAGTCGAGATGATTTTTGGCCGCGAAATCTATATAGTATTTGTAGGTCTGCGTGTTAACGCCCGCTCTAAAATCCACACCGTAAATATTGTTGAAGTTCCACCAGTCCCAGGCCACTTTGCCGGGTTTGATCCAAGACGTGTCGGAAAGCATCGAAGGTTTTTCAAGCAGCCACACAAGCGGGTTGGCGATCAGATCCTTGTCGTGCTCCGCAATTCCTAGCACGCGCCACGGAAATGTTCGCGTCCCCTTCGTCACCGCAATGTAATCCGCCGCTTCCGTAACTCTGAAGTCGCGATCACCCGTCAGCGTCTCCTTAAGCGGATAATGTTCAAACGTTGCAGCGAGCGCGGTGTCGCTCGTGCCGCGCAGCCACAAACCCGGATAATCTTCGACTCCCGATTCCGCAACCGCGACCTTCACACCGTCACCCGCATCCACGACAGCAGGCAAAGTCGCAAATGTTCTCTCCGGAATACTCGAAAGCGCGCGTGGCAGGTATTTCCGCTCGTTGTGCGAAAACATGCTCTCTTCTTCTGGGTAATAAACTGTGTCGTCCGCGGCAAATCGGAATAGCGCCTCCTCATTGTAAACCTTTACATTTTCGCGGCTCAAAGACGTCTCCAGCCGGTACGCAACTCCCTCCGGATATGCGCGAAACGTAACCGCATAACCTCCGTTCATCTCCAATCGTAATTCGCTGTATCTTTCCAGGATCTTTTCAAACTTCTGTCGAACCACCGGTTCCAGAACTTTGTCGGCGCTGTCTTTCTTCGTGCTTTTCACTTGCGGGTTCTCGCCCAACGTTTTCTCTTCTACATTCATCGCGAGCGTCGAGTCCTTCATTAGCAATTTGCCGTTCAGCGATACGTCATAAGTGATCCGCTTCGCCACATGAATCTCCACGGTAATCCGGTTGTCTGGCGAACGCAGCGAGTAGTTCGAATCCCCCTTTGCAAGGCCTCCGCCTGCTGCGAACACAAGAACTGCCAATGACAACTTCCAAATTCGTCCCGTCATTCGATTCATCGCCTTACCTCGGTTGATTTGTTTAAATATCATCTTCGAACTCAATTCGGCGCAGCTTGTTTGAAAACCGTGACAAACTGCCGCATGCCTTTACGTTCTTTTTCCAGCTCCGCCTCTTCCAACCGCTTCAACCGTTCGTACTTCTTCATCTCCTGGTCCGCTTTCGCGATTTGTCCACCGCGCCGGTAAGCCAAACTCAATTGATAATGCGCCGTGCTCAAATCGGGACTCGCCACCACTGCTTTGCAAAATTCTGCGAGTGCTGCCTCTTTTTTGCCCTGCGCGTTATACACCATCCCCAGTTGAACGTAAATCTCTCCGGGTGCCGGTTCCATCGAAGCCGCTCTTTTCAAATATTCCGTGGCGCTCACGAGTTCCACTTCATTTTGCGTTTTTCTCGCTTTTTTCCAAATCACTAGCCCATAGAAAAAATTGGCCTGCTGATCTCGCGGCTGCTCTGTCGCAAACCGCTTCAGTTTCTCTTCGCTGCACGGCAATATCTCGTTCGCTGCCTGTTCCATCCTCCCCAAAATCAAATACGGCTCTGGGTCACGCGGCTTCAAGTCCGACGCAAGACAAACCTGTTGCGCAGCCTCCAAATATTGCCCGTCCGCATAGTAAGCCGCCCCCAGTGCTTCTTTCATCCTTTCTGAAGCCGGGTAAAACTTCGCTCCTTTGCTCAGAACTTCCACTGCCGCTTTGCCTGCCCGATGCAGCAGCAACTCTCTTCCCCACACAAAATAATTTTCTTCGCTCGGCTCTAGCTTCACCGCCTCCGCATATTCCCGTTCCGCCCTAACCGGATCTCCCGATTTTTCTTTTTCATCCCCAGCAAGACGATGCGCGGCTCCGGCTCCCGCTGCACCAGCGCCATCTCCCGCATCATTCGCTTTGAGCTTCGCAGTCTCTTTCGCCAAAACCTCGCTCGTCTTCACGTTCGAGTCAGACCCGTGCAATCCCACATTGCTCCAGTCCGTCACTCCAGCAACAGTAAATTCCGGTGGGTCCGTAAATTCAAATCCTGTGCCTCCCTTCGCCCTACCAGGGGACAGAAAAAAATCAATCTGCTTGGTCTCTTCTCCGAGGGGCCCCACGCTGATGACGCGCGGCTCATACCCTTCCTTTCTCGCTCGAAGCTGATAACTCTCTCCCTTTCCCGCTTTCAAAACGAAATGTCCGGCCCCATCTGTAATTGCTTCCGTCACCGTTGTCTTGTTGCCTTTTTTTAATTCCACAATCGCCCCGGCCAGCGGTGATCTATCAGCACTGCACACTTGCCCCTCAATAATCGCTTCTTGGGTCTGACTCTGTGCGGAGCCGCACAAACCTACGAACAACGCGCCGACGCACGCCAGCCCAACAGAAAAAAATATTTTTATCGAATTGAACTTTCCAGGGTGAACGGAATTGCAGTGAATAGTCATTTATGTATTTTAAAAATCAAGCTCATTATCCATCAAAACCAGCGCTACGCTTGCGATTCTCTTCCTTTTCGGGGTCCAACAGCCCTGAATATTCCGACTTCCCCTCCACCAAGTTCTGCGACTAATTATTTGGCCAAAGACTTGGCTAATGAAGAAGTGTCCCAGATTCTCATCTCGCCTTCGGCGTAGTCGGCTGCAAAGCGACTTCCAGTTCCGTCGAAGGCTACGCGCTCAACGCCACGGGGAAGAGACGAACTGGCTGGCACGGCCGGCTCGAATGTGTAAATAAGTTCTGCAGCCGGAAGTTTGCAAACCAGCAAGCGTTTGTCGGCGTGAGCCGAGGCGAGGAAGAGTCCGGAAGGATGAAAATCAAGCGCGGCGACTGGAGATGCAGATAGGGCAATTCTCTGCGGTGCAACGTCAGAAGTGACTTCTGCCAGAAGCACCGATCCGTCGTCAAGGCCTGCCGCACATGAGTGACTGTCCGATGACCAGGCGAGCGATAAAACAGCGTTGCGGCCAAAGCTGCGCTGCGCGGTGCGGGTGCGAATGTCATAGAGCCACACCGTATCCGAAGGTTCGCCAGTCGATTTAGCCAATCCAACCGCCAGAAAATTGCCGTCCGGAGAGAAGGCCAGACTCAGAACACCGCTAGTTTTGTTCAGCTGAAATTCCAGGCTTGCGTTCGAGATATTCCAAACGCTTACCACACCGTTTGCATCGCCGCCGGCCAGCATCCGTCCGTCCGCGCTGATGGCGAGGGCTTGTTGAGCGGTAATTTTCTCGACGAAAGTCCGGCCCTCCAACGCCCGCCCTCCGAACGCTTGAGGCTCTGCCACCGGGCGGCTCACGGTGATGTGGTCATCGAAGGCGAAGGCATGAATGTCTGGCTCCGGCGCAATTGCGACGGCCAGCGCCTTGCGGCGTTCCACCAAAACAAATTGTCCATCGCGTGGGCGGAAATAAAAGACATCTCCCGCCTGGGTGGCATATTTCTGGACCAAAGGAAATTCATATTTGGGATTGCGCGAGCAAGATATAGCGGGTAGTACGAGCAGGAGAAGAACTATCGCTTGGAAGTGGTTTCTCATGGCCATCACCTCAGGCGTAGCTTACGTAATTTTTGGGCTGGCTGGAAAGCTTGACTGGGGCGAAGGTCATGTGGTCCACGAGCTCACCTTAGTTTGTGGGAACGAGCTCGAGGGGGGAACCGGCGATGGTTGTGACTAAAAGCTGGTCGGTCTGGGGATTGATGGCGAGGGCGAAGGGATTCTTGCCTGTTTGGAGTATGGTGAGGAGTTTGTTTTGTGTGGCGTCGATCACGGATATGGAGTTGTCGTTGCGATTGGCGACATAGATTCGATTGCGGGTGGAATCGATGGCAATTCCCTGCGGGCGGTGACCAACTTTGATTGTGGCGAGAACGGAGCGTTTTGCCGTGTCGATTGCTGTGACTGAATCACTGGTGTGGTTGACGACGTAGAGTGTTTTGGTTTCAGGATTTAGAGCGACGGCGCAGGGAGTTTCGCCGGTGGGAATCATGGTGACGACGCTGGAGAGCGGATCAATGGCGGCAAGTTCGGAATTGCCGGAGCGTGTTACATAGACGGTGTGAGTGGCAGGATCGATGGCGATCCCCCATTGGTGCATGCCGACTTTTATTTTCGAGATGGTCAGGGATTTCTCATCTAGCACTTTGAGATTCTCGTCTTCGTAGCCGAGCAGATAGACTTTGGAGAGTTTTTCGTCGATGGCGATAGCATCGGCGGAGCCAGCCTTGAGTTTGGTGATAGAGCTTGTGGCACCGTCAATGATGGTGAGTGTGTTGCTAAAGGTGTTCGAGACGAAGATTTTATTTGAGATCTGATCGGAGGCAAGGACGTAGGGATCGGGACCGATGTTCAGGGTGGCGAGGATAGAGTCGGTGGCGCCGTCAAGGACGGAAACTGTGCCGGACCCGGAGTTGGCGACGTAGATGTGGTTGGTGGCGGGATTTATGGCAATTGCGACGGGATTCGAACCCGTTTGAATGCGCGAAGTGGAATTCTTGTCAAGGTTGTAGACAACTACGGCATTTTCTTTGCTGGCGACAGCATAGACTTTGCCGGTTTTGGGATTTAGCACGATTGCGCGAGGCGCGTTGAGAAGAGTTGCAGTAGGTTCTGTAGATTGGGCATGCGCCGCAGTTGCCGCTACAGAAATGGCAAACAAAAACGCCAGAATGTTTCTGAGAATGCGAGTATTCACGGAAGCACTATACGGCAAGACCTGCCCGAACGCTTGCCCCATCGGCAAACCGATGGCATTGTTTTGCTCGATGAGAACCAACACGCAGCGACTTTGGCCAGTCCCTTTCTTCCTTCTTGCACTCTTGCTTGCACCAGTTACGGGCTATTCGCAGCAGCCTTCGTTTCATGTATTGGCGTTTTATACGGACAAGGGCGAGCCGGATCATATTTATTTTGCGAAGGAAGCACTGGCGTTTTATGAGGAACTGGCAAAGAAGAATTATTTTGCTTTTGAAGCGACGACGCACTGGGAAGACCTAAATGCAGAAAAATTGAAGAATGTGCAGTTGGTCGTGTGGGTGAATGATTTTCCGACCAAGGCGGAGCAGCGAACCGCCTTTGAAAGGTACATGAAAAATGGGGGCGGGTGGTTGGGATTTCACGTGAGTGCGTACAACGACGCGGACACACACTGGCCATGGTTTTTAGAGTTTTTGGGCGGTGGAGTATTTTACGGAAACAATTGGCCACCGCTGCCGGCAAAGTTGATCGTGGATGATCGTACGCATCCAGTGACGCGGCGATTGGGCGAAACGATTGAGGCGCCGGCGAATGAGTGGTACATCTGGAAGCCAAACCCGCGATTGAACAAAGATGTGAAGGTGCTGGTAACGCTCGCTCCAGAGAATTATCCGATTGGGTTGAAAGATACAATTACCGGCGGCGATTTACCTGTCGTCTGGACAAACACAAAGTACCGGATGGTCTATATGAATATGGGCCATGGAGACAAGATCTTCGCGAGCAGTGAACAGAACAAGCTTTTTGAAGATGCCGTCTTGTGGCTGGGAAGGCCGAAGTAGACAGATGACCCACGATAAAACGCTCCCGGTCTTCTGCTTGGAAACCCCTAAAGAGAACAGGCTGCCCGAACCCTCCCAGCGGAGTTAGGATTGGGCTATGAGTGAAGTGTTTCGGTTATCGGTGGCCATACCGGTCCACAACGAAGAGTCCGTGATGCCAGAACTGCTGCGCAGAGTGCGCGCAGTGCTGGATCAGATTCCGGGCGGTCCACATGAGTTGGTTTTTGCCGACGACGGAAGTACCGATGGAACGATTAGGCTGATCGAAGAAGCGGCACACGAAGATCCGCGCATTCTGGCAGTTTCTCTTTCGCGAAATTATGGGCATCAAGCGGCGCTTTCCGCGGCGTTGGATTACGTGACCGGCGATGCGACGGTTGTGATGGATGGAGATCTGCAAGACACACCAGAGGCAATTCCGCAATTCCTTGAGAAATTTTCGCAGGGTTACGACGTGGTGTATGCGCAACGTGTGAGGCGGAAAGAGCCGCTGCTGCTGCGGATGTGCTATTTCACGTTCTATCGATTGATGGCGAAACTGTCTGATGTGCGATTGCCGCTGGATTCGGGAGATTTCAGTCTAATGTCGCGGCGAGTGGTGGAGAATTTGCGGCGGATGCCAGAGCATCACCGGTATTTGCGCGGCATGAGGACGTGGGTTGGATTCAAGCAGACCGGAATTCCAGTGGAGCGAGACAAACGCTATGCCGGCGACAGCAAGTACAGCTGGTTGCGGCTTTTGCGATTGGCGTCCGACGGGATTTTTGCTTTTTCGATTGTGCCCATTCGTGCCGCGGCACTCTTAGGAGCTTTGACAATCACGTTGGCCAGTCTTTATTCCCTGGCAGCAATTTATGCGAAATTATTTCTGAAACAAACGCCGAAAGGGTTTGCAGCGGAAATCGTATTGATGACATTTTTGTCCGGGATCGTTCTGTTCTTTCTCGGGATTATCGGCGAATACGTTGGGCGCGTGTACGAGGAAACAAAGGGACGCCCACATTATGTCGTCAACCGAGTAATCGGATATGGCAGCTCGACCGCTTTTTCCGGTGGCACGCGGGGAAGAATATTCGAATCAACGGTCCGGTAAGCAGTGCGAGCGTTACGCAGGGCTAGCTATCCATCCAGGGAAATCACGACCAAGATTCCATGACCTCAAGCCGCGAAATCACCTACATTTCAACGCCGGCAGCCGTAAGCATGGGAGACAAGTGGTACGAAATCGCCACGATCGACCATTTCTGGATAAAACGGCGATTCGAAGTGCTGCAGCGTTTGGCTGGCCGGATAGTCGTTGATGCCAAAGAATTGGCGGAAGTCGGATGTGGGAACGGATTGTTGCAGCGGCAGATTGAGAATGTTTATGGGCGCGCTGTGACCGGATTCGATCTAAATGAGTATGCGTTGAAACGGAACGAAAGTTCGCGCAGCCCGATTCTCTGCTATGACATTTTCGAGAAAAGCAAAGAGCTGGAACAACGGTTCGATCTGATATTCCTTTTCGACGTTCTGGAACATATCAAGGAAGAGGCGCCGTTTCTGGAAGCGATCAAGTTTCATCTAGCTCCCCAGGGAAAGATCGTTGTGAATGTTCCCGCGGGGCAGTGGGCATATTCCTCATACGACGTAGCGGTGGGACATGTGCGACGGTATTCGATCGCGGGACTTCAAGCGTCAGTAGAGCCACTGGGCCTCCGTGTGCAGAGCTGGAGTTATTGGGGCTTGCCGTTGGTTCCGACTCTTTTGTTGCGCAAGGCTTGGCTGTGGGGCCAGCACGACAGGGACAAAATAATCTCGCAAGGACTAGACACACGAAACAAGTTCTTTGACAGTTGCCTGCATCTGCTTGCCAAGTGCGAACCAATTCCGCAAAAACTGCTCGGCACTTCCCTGCTGGCCATACTTCAAGCGAAAGATTGATTGATTCGGGCAAACTTATCCGTGGGTGTTCACGAAAGAAAAACGAATGACGCGGGAGATCGTATTTAATGCGTTTCGCTGCGAAGCTTGGCCAAGTAGACGGTAGTATGACCGGAAGAGGTCAATTTTTGCAGTGACCAGCCATCTGCCAGCAACCAAAGAACGAACCAATCGGGATCGTTCTCCTCGGCTGGATTGGAGTAGAGCAGAAATTCGGAGTGCGCGACTTTAAATTTGTCGTAATCGAATACGCGCAGAGGCGCGAAGTCCCGCAAAACCAAAAGTTCCTTGTCATTGAAATCTGAACGGCCATAAGCAAGCGCGGCAGGATAGTCCGCGAGAAATGTCAGACGTTTTTTCCATTCCGGCGTAGCGTAATGTTCCGATTCCAGATAGTCGTGTCCGTCTGAAGTAACGACCGGCAAGTCTGCGTGCCCCGCCTTCGACACGAGTTGTTCCACGGGTTTCGGCTGCAAGAATCCCATCTGAGAGTCGCCGTAATAAGAAAACCAGAATGACGCATCGAGTATCGCTATGCTGGCGCAGAGACATCCACCAATAACCAGGACGGATTTTGGATTTAGCCGGCTTAGACCGCGGGCGGCCAAAAGGACAAGACCAAATGTCACAGAGAGCAAGTATCGCGGAGCGAGCACGCCATGAGTGATTTTGATTACTACAAATAGCAATAGAGGCAGAAGCAGGAAGCCAGCCGCGAGTACATTTTCTTGAAAAAGCGGATCTTCATTCGGATTGCTGCGCAGAGCTCGATAAATAAGGATAGCGGCGATTGCAATACAGCTCGCGGCTATAGAGAGCCACACAACCAAGGACCAAGAGAACCCTTCGGCCGTTCCGCGTTGTATTCCCAAGATCCAACCGTATAGACGCAGCGTTCCGAACATGGTGGGGTGCATCCATGGATGCTCGGTGTAATAGCCTTTGATTCGCGAGAGGATGGGCCAGAAAAAAAGCAGCGGCGAGATGCCGCATGCGAATGCGGTCCAGACTTGCCAACGAAACGATTTTGTTTTCAGGAAGAAGAGGGTTTCTGCAGCGAAAATCGGCGTCATCATGATGAAGGAGTAGAAATGAGATGACTGGGCGGCCGCGAGGCTCAACGCGAGCAAAAACATCCAACGAGGCAGCGGCGCTTTTTGATAGGCAACGAGAGCAAGGCTCAAGCTGGCGGTTGCGAGGGAATAACCCCGAGCTTCGACGGCGTAGATTGAATAGAGTGGCGTGAGAAATGGAATCAAACTGGTAATGAACGCTATGGCCGTCCCGTAACGCCGTTTGACCAAGACGAACAGACACCATTGCAGGCAGCAAAATCCCAGAATTGACGGCATGCGGAAAGCGATGTGTTCGTTTGGGATGATTCCATTGAAAAACTTTTCGATAAGGTAGAACGGAGGAGGTTGGCTATCCGCCGCGCGAGTTAGTGCGTTCCAAAGTGTGGCCCAATTCGGCTGATGGACCATGATCCAGGTGCAAAGCTCATCGAACCAAAAGTGCCGGATGGAGGCCTTCAAGGTGTTGCGAACGGCGGAGTAAATCATCAGGAGCAAGATGGAGCCAACCAGTAAACGATCCTTGTTTCGCTCCCAAGTTGAGCCGGATGTAGAAGAATTCAAGGAGTGGCGACCTCGTTCATTCGAACTATGGGTTTCGTGTCCAAGAAATACTGGTGAAAACGAAATTTCGTTTCTGCGAAACCAGTCTACCTGTGTGCCAAGAGATGAAAATTACGGACGGTTCTTTGGAAGGCCAAAGGGTTAATAACGCAATGAATTAGGATTTTGGCTGGAGCTGCTCAGTGTATTCTGCTTCTGAGAAGCGAAACGATGGGAAAAAACACGTTCGGCGCCAAATTGCTGGTTTATGCTTCGGTTCAATTTGTCGTGCTCACATCCGGTGCGATGTTTTTGTATCCGGGTGGGGCAATGTATGAACCGAATGCGAAACGGTATCTATTTTTCCAGAACTTTTTTAGTGATCTCGGAGCAACTCTGACCCGCACAAAAGAGAGCAATTTGTATTCGATGTTGCTTTTTATTGTTGCGCTTGGGTCGATTGGCACCAGTCTCGCTGTGGCTTCTCCACTATGGAAACGTGTGATTGTTGGGGAAGGACGCACGATGGCATTCGGGCATGCAGCGCAGGCATTGTCCTTGCTATCCGGGATTTGTTATGTAGGGATTGCATTGACGCCCTGGAATTTGGTGCTGGGCGTGCACATGCTTTTTGTACAGGGAGCATTCACATTGTTGCTGGGATTCGTGATTTGTTTAACGGTGATGGAAGTTCAGAACAACTGGCCGGTCCGGTACATTGCCTCGAACATCGTTTATATTGCGATTCTCACCACGTATGTTTTCGTTTTGTTTCATGGACCTAACTTGCTCACGTTTCGAGGGCTCGTATTTCAAGTGATCGCGCAGAAGATTATCGTGTACATCTCGATTTTGAATTTGGCTTATCAATGCCTGAGTTTACTGACTCCAAAGAAAACTGCTCTCTAAGCTGGCTACAGTGAAGCCGTATAGATTGGCTTCGATTTCCCCTCTACGCTTTTCTTATGAAAAACATGGCGAGCAAAAACAAGAACGAAGGAGGACGATTCCATGAAAACGGGCCAAATCCGATTCGGATTTCTTGCAAGTGCCGTTTTGATTGCCGCGCCAATTTTAGTTGTTGGGTGCGCGGCACACACTTCGTACGGCTATCGCGTGTACGACCCTGGTTACAGCGACTATCACGTCTACGATCGCAACGAAGAGGTCTACTACAACCGGTGGACTGTGGAAACAAACCGGCCTCACGCGACTTCCGGAAACTGCGCGATGATGAAAAGCGGAGTACTGGAAGTGGAGGCACGAGCATCAGGATCACCACTGAACCGGGTGGTCCGCAGAAGAATTGATCGATCAGAATGGGCCTGCGAAAGATTTGCTTCGCAGGCCCGTTTTTTTCTGCTGTCACAGACAATATGTAATCGAGTCAGAGGTTAGAGATGTAGTCGTAGTCCACTTTGATTGCTTCCATTACTGGCAAATCGGTGAACGGAGCTTCCTGCTCAACAAAATAGTGCTTGATAGAAGCTTTTTTCGCAGCCGCAAATACTTTCTTCCAATTGATCGTCCCGTGGCCAAGTTCGGTTGAGCCGGTTCCCTCGCCCTCCGTGGTTGCCGGGCCTGGCTTGATGTCCTTCACGTGAAGCAGTTCGTAGTGCTGCGGGTACTTTTGGAGATAAGTGGCCGGATCGTGCCCGGTACTTGCTACCCACCCGCAATCCATTTCCATTTTGACGAGAGCGGGATCGGTGAGGCGGAGCAGTTCGTCATAGACTAGAACGCCATTCAGGGTCCGGAATTCGATGTTGTGGTTGTGATACCCGAATTTCATGCCTGCTTTTTTTGTTTGTTCACCGAGCCGGTTAAATTGGTCAAAATTCCATTTCCAGTCGTCAAGAGTTATGCCCTGGCTAATTTCTTCGTAATATTTTTCGGCGTGGAAGCGGCCGGGATTCGCGACAAACGGAAAGGAGCAGATTATGTAACTAAGGCCAAGTTCGTGAGCGAAAGCGAGTTTTACGTCAAAGCCGTCGAGTAGATCCTGAAGCGAATAGTGCGCGGATGGAACGGTGAGTCCAGCGCCTTCGATAGATTTTAGGAATTCAGCGGCGGATTTATTGTAGAAGCCTGCGGCTTCGACTTCTTTGTAACCAATAGCGGCAACCTTCTTGAGCGTGCCGTTAAAATCCTTGGCGAGTTCATCTTTCACTGTATAGAGCTGTATGCCGACTGGCTTGTCAAAAGGACGTGCGGAAAGCCAAGTTGGTGAAAGAGCTGCGGCGGCGCCTGTAGCTCCGGCCTTAAGAAACACGCGTCTGGAAAAATCGGACATGCATCACCTCATCTCGGTTGCGATTCGGATTTAGTCTGAGGGACACTTTATACTTGCCGGGAGGATAAGAAACGCGATTTTTGCAGACGGGAGACAAATATGGCGGACTTCTATTTGATGAAAACGGAACCGACGGAATACTCATTTGCGGATTTGCAGAAGGACAAGGAGACAGAATGGGACGGCGTCTCGAATCCCGTGGCGTTGAGGAATCTGCGGGAAATGAAACCAGGAACGAAGTTGATCATTTACGAGACCGGAGACCAGAAGAGCGCGGTTGGAACGGCGACCGTACTCTCCGTGAAAGTGACGGACCCGAAGAAGCCACAAGTAACGATCAAGGCGGGCAAAGCGATTGGAAAACCGGTGACGTTGGGAGAGATCAAAGCGGACAAACTTTTTACTGATTCGCCCTTGGTGAGAATTGGCAGGTTGTCCGTGGTGCCATTGACTGCGGCGCAATATAAAAAACTGGCGGGTGAGTAAGGGCGTATTGTTGGCGGGATGAACTGATTCGTCGTATTGCTGAATTTCAAAGGACGGCGAGATTTGAACAATGGGGGGCAAGAATAATGAGGAAGAGTATGTTTACCGTAATCGGGTTGGTTGCGCTGGTACTGCTTGTGTTTGGCGGAGTGAAGATGATGCGCGGAGCGGACAACGCTCCGACTGCCGGGACGGCGGCACCAGTATTTACGCTCAATTCTCAAGAGCAAAAGCCAGTGAGCTTGCTGGAACAAAAAGGCAAATGGGTTGTCCTTTATTTCTATCCCAAGGATTTCACGAGTGGGTGCACGGTGGAAGCACACAATTTCCAGCGCGATCTGACCGAGTATGAAAAACGGGGCGCGGTAATCCTGGGTGTGAGTATGCAGGATGAGAAGTCGCATCAGGAATTCTGTACGAAAGAAGGATTGAACTTCAAGCTGCTGGCGGACACCAAAGGTGAAGTATCCGAGAAATATGGTTCAGTGATGAATATGGGCGTGGCGAAATTGTCGGCGCGGCATACATTCCTGATTGATCCCCAGGGCGTGATTCGGAAGGTTTGGACGACTGTGGATGTGAAGGTGCACAGCGGAGAGATTCTAGCTGCGCTGGACGAACTGCAAAAAACACCTGCAGCGCCGAAATAGAGCAGCATACAAATGTACATTCACATGTTTGCGTTTCGAATGAAGGCAGGTGTGTCTGCCGAGCAGAAACAACGGATGCTTTCCGAAATTCGCGCTTTGCAAACGCAGATTCCGGAGATTCTTGAGAGCTGGGTCGGATTGAATGAATCGCCACGTGGACTGGGCTATGAATTGGGTGGCGCAATGAAATTTTTAAGCAGAGAGTCCTTTGAAAAATACGGACCACATCCGGTTCATCAAAAGCTGATTAGCTGGTTGATGCCGCTGATTGAACCGGTAGAGATCGACTTTCCCTGCTAGGAGTTAGAGGGAAATCAGCCCTTCGCGTGCTCCCTAATTTGCTTGGCCATTTTTTCGATGGCTTGGGCTTTCTTGATAAAGGTGACGGAAAGCGTTTCACTGGGATTGGCACGCATGACATCTTCTCTAAGCTCGTTTGTCATTAGCCAGAGCTTGTCAACTTCCACCCGAAGCGATGCCTGCAACTGCCGATTTGCCTCGCCCTGTGGTGTCTTATCCGGAGTCACTTGCGGGCCATCTAAGCCCATAGGCGCGTTTTGGCTCTTTGGCGCATTCGCTGACGGATGATACACGGGCGCTGCAGGCACCTGGCGTTGTTGAGCAAACAATGCGAACTCTCCGGCGGCAACAAAGCCTGCGACAGCTCCCAAGCTGGTCAATAAACGACGTCTGGATTCCAACATGAGGACCTCCTGAAGAAACCTGGATTCTGCAAGGCAGGGTTGCAGACAGGATTCTTATACACCCAGGACGTGTGCAGGGGTTGAGTTTTTTGTCGAGTAACGCGGGGAGCCTGGACAGGTATGCGTGCCCAGCCCCCGACTAGTGCTAATTCCCTGATTTGTAGTACTTAGACGTGTCCTGTGGCAGGTTTGCCGAGGATGCCTCGCCCTTCACGTAGTGGTTGTACCAGGCTAAATAACGGGCAAGCCTGTCAGCAATGTGTGTTGGCGTTGAGAATTCGTGAAACTCGCCTGGATAGACGACAAGAGCGGTCTCGCGCCCGAGGGCCTTGAGAGCCTGATACATCTGTTCGCCGCCGAGGACGGGGACGTTCCAATCCACGTTGCCTCCCATGAAGAGCGCGGGTGTGGTGATGCTTTTCACTTTGTAGAAGGGAGCGAGCTTGTCCCAAAGGGCTTTGTTATCCCAGGGGTAGCCGAGCTCGGTGAAATAGTCTTTCTGGTATTGATCGTGGCCGTACATGCTGGTGTATTCGGCCGCACCGGCACCTGAGATGGCGGCCTTGAAGCGCGTCGTCTGGCCAATGATGAAGTCCGTGGAAATGCCACCATAGGACCAGCCTCCTACGCCTAGTCTGTCTGGATCGGCGATTCCGCTCGCGATGGCGTAATCCACCATTGCCATGTCGTCTTGATAGTCCTTGTTGCCCCAATCCGCCCAGATTGCCTTGCAATAGTCCTGTCCGTACCCGGTTGAACCACGTGGGTTGGGCAAGAGCACTGCATAGCCGTTGGCCGCAAACACTTGAGCGAGGTGGCTGAACTCAGCGTAATAGGCCCAGACGGGACCACCGTGAGGACGCAGGATCGTCGGGTACTTTTTTCCGGCCACGTAATCGAGGGGCTTATAAAGATAGCCGGCGACTTCCGTGCCGTCTTTGCTTTTGAATTTCACGTATTCCGGCTGGGAGAGTTTTAGTTTTGCGAGCAAGGCGTCGTTTGTGTGGGTGACGCGGTCCAGCTTGCCGCTAGTCGAGAGATAGATTTCGTCGGGCCTATCAGGGGCGGAGATTTGCGCGGCGATCTCTCCAGATTTGGCGATCGAGTAGGAATAAAGGATGAAACGCCCGGAGATAGGGCGGGTGATCTTGCCGTCGGCTAGATTGACCTGGCACAGAACCTGCGTTCCATCATCGTCCGCGATGAAGTAGATGGATTTGCCGTCAGAGGCAAAACGCGGTTCCGTGGACATGCGGTCCAAAGAAAGAGTGAGAACTTTGGCTTCACCGCCAGCTGATGGCGAGATTGCAATTTGTTTTGTGGCGTACTGGAAAAGCTTGGGTTCGAGCTGAGTGGAGTAGCTGATCCATTTTCCGTCGGGCGACCAAGCGGGAGACGAATCATCACCGGGGTTGGTGGTGATTTGCGTGAGGTGGGCGCCCTTGTCCGTGTTGTCGGCGGCAACAGTCCAGATGTCCTTGTTATAGGTGGCGTCGGGGTCTGGCTTAGAGCGATTGCTGGAAAAGGCCATAAGCTTGCCGTCGGGCGACCAGACAGCTTCCTCGTCGTCATAGTCGCCCGAGGTGATTTGCTTCAGCGACTTCGCCGCCAGATCAAAAACATAGATGTGGGTTCGACGGTGGTCAAGATAGCCGATCTCGTCCCACTTGAATTGCAAACGATCAATCACCCAAGGTTTTTGCGTTTTGGACTTTTTGCTTTTGTCGGAGTCGTCGGCCTTCTTCTCTTTATCGTTATCCTTGTTCTTGGCGGTTTCGATCTCTTCGTCGCTTGGGTCTCTCAGCACGAGGGCAAGGCTCTTCGAATCAGGTGACCAGGCAAAATCGTCGACGTCCTGGGGGGTGTCCGTAAGTTTTTGGGCTTCGCCGCCGAGGCGGTTCAGAAGCCAAACTTGAGTCTTACCTTCGCCGCGAGCGGAGAGAAACGCGAGCCATTTACCGTCCGGGCTCCAGCGGGGGTGGCTGGAACTGACACCTTCTGCAGTTAGGGCGATCGCCTCGCCACCTGAAGTAGAAACCATCCAGATGCGAGACTCGTTTTTGTCTTCGTCGAGATTGACTGTGCGGCCAACGTAGGCGATCCAGCGTCCGTCTGGAGTAATCTGTGGGCTGTAAACGTCTTGGAATTGGAAGTAGTCGGCGATGGTGATGGGTCGAGGAGATGCCGCTGATTGTTGCGCGGCGACACTGAAGGCTGAGAGGCAAAGAACTGCCCAGGCGAGCAGACAAAGACGAATCATGAATGAGTGCTCCAGAATGAATTGAAGGGTGAACGAAACAGCGGCGAGTCTATCACAGGAAAAACTTAAATTGGCGAGTGCCGGCGGGCAGTTCGAGCTGGAGAGGCCGAGCGAAAAAATTTTGCAAAAATGCATTTTTTTGTTGCGCGCGAGTGCAGACCCTGTATTCTTTCTTTTGCGAATTAGCTCCACCGCCGCGACGAGAGCGAATTGCGCTTGAGGAGGACGATCGTAAAAATTGAGTAGCATATCGGTACCCGCCCAAATTCCTTCCCAAGTCATTTCCACACCAAAAAAGAGAGCAGCGAAGCTGACGCTCTGGCCGTTGGTCGCGGCGACGTTTTTCATGGTGTCCGGTGGCACCTACGGAACCGAAGAAATTATTCATGGCGCCGGATACGGTCACGGAATTTTGATTCTGCTTTTCTTGCCGGTTCTCTGGAGCCTGCCGACCGCGTTCATGATCGGCGAGCTTTCTAGCGCGCTGCCGCAGGAAGGCGGCTACTACGCGTGGGTTCGCCGTGGGCTCGGAAATTTCTGGGGCTTTCAGGAGGCGTGGCTTTCGCTTGTGGCCAGTATCTTTGATATGGCCATCTATCCAACGCTCTTCGTGATTTATCTGAAGCAGATGGCGCCGTGGTTTGGCGCAGGCAATCACGGGATTTTGGCGGGGTTGTTTGTCGTTGTGACTTGCGCCGCTTTGAACATCGCAGGAATTCGCGTAGTGGGAATCACTTCGCTGTGGCTGTTTTTCTTGCTTTCCGCTCCGTTTGCATTTGTTGTGGTGCTTGCGCCATTCAAGGCGAGTGCGTTGACTGAACCTCACGTGGCCACGGCTGGCACCGGGCTAGGTCTGCTTGGTGGCGTACTCGTGGCAATGTGGAATTACATGGGTTGGGACAATGCGTCGACGATCGCGCAGGAAGTGGAGCGGCCACAACGAACTTATCCGAAGGCAATGATCGCAGCCGTAATTCTTGTTTCGCTAACTTATGTTCTGCCATTCGTTGCCGTGTACTTCGCCGGGATTCCAGCGTCAAACTTCAGCAGCGAGGGTTCGTGGGCGGCGGTTGCGGGTTCGCTCGGCGGAAAAATCATGGGATTCGAGTGGCTGCGTTTCTTCATCGTGATGGGCGGAATGATGAGCGCATTTGGAATGTTTAACGCACTCGTGATGAGTTATTCCCGGCTCCCGCTGGCGATGGCGTGGGACGGTATGCTGCCGAAGGTTTTTGGCAAGACAAGCAAACGAACGAATGCGCCCTGGGTCGCGATTCTTGTGTGTGCGGCCTGCTGGGCGCTGTGCTTGGGACTGGGTTTTAGCCGGTTGATTACGCTGGACATCATGCTCTACGGCTCAAGCCTGACGCTTGAATTTGTCACACTGGTTGTCCTGCGTATTCGCGAGCCGAATTTGAAGCGCGAATTTAAAGTACCGGGAGGATTGGTGGGCGTCGTTTTGGCCGGGGCGTTCCCCCTCGCGCTGCTCAGTTTAGCGATGGTGAAAAGCGAGTCTGAAACGGTATTAGGAATCAATGGATTGCTTTTCGGCGTAATTATTATTCTGGCGGGTTTTGCGGTTTATGGTGCGACGCGCAGCCTGAGGCGTCAAGCTTCGAGAACACCCGCTGAATTCAGGAGCGTTGAAGCGGATTAGTGCACATTGCTGATTCAAGTGGAAAAGGGGCGGCGTGTTGCCGTCCCTCTTTCGTTGCGGACAATAAACTGCGCGGCCAGTCTCCGTTCAACTTTGATATCCTGCTCAGCGTGCTTCGCATGAGTCGATTCACCTTCAAAACAGTCTCTTTTTTGGCAGGAGTGGCGCTGCTAGGTGCTTTCGGAGCGCGCTCGCAAAATTCGGCCCTGAATCTGACACAAGCACGTACTACGGCTGGGGCACAGCAATCGCCTTTCGTTCCTTCTCGAGGCGGACTCAACATCGTTGTGCTCGACCCGGCACATGGCGGAACTGACCCAGGCGCTCGTGGAGCCGGGGGAATTCGCGAAAGCGACATCGTGCTGGACTTGGCGGTACAGGTGAAGCGCGGACTGGAATCTCAGGGATTTCAAGTGCTGCAAACGAGATCTACAAACGAAAACCCATCCTTCGATGACCGATCTGCTTTGGCCAACGCGCAGGCGGGAGCGATATTTCTGTCGTTGCACATTTCTTCGACTGGGCTTTCGGGAACCGTGCGCGCTTATACGATGCCAGATATGCCGTTGCCGCAAGCTAACAGTGGCTTGATTCCGTGGGAACAAGCTCAGGCCGCCTATTTGCCGTTGAGCCGCAAACTTGGAGACGCGGTTCAAGGCGAACTGGCACAAAAGTTTAAGGGTTCTCCTCCGGACGTACAAACAGCTTTTATTCGACAACTGCGGACGACTGCAGCGCCAGCAATCGCAGTTGAAATTTCAAGCGTTTCCATCCAAGACAAAGCGGACTTGGATCGTATGTTGCCCGGGGTCGCTGACGCGATTGTTCGAGGAGTAGTGACATTCCGGCCGTCGTTTGTGACGCCAACGTCACCAAGCGTTGTTCCGGGAGCCAGGCCATGAATTCTCAGTGGCGAGTGCGGATTATTGTTGGACTGGTGATTGCCGTATTCGCAGCCGCGATTTATTTTCCGATTTTGAAGCGTCGTGTGAAACGGCAAGCTCAGGTGCAACAAAAGAGCGAAGAACAGGCACGGCGCGAATTAGTGCAAAGCTTGAACGCTGTTTCCGACGAACCGAAGGTGAAAGCAAAATTGTTCTGGGCAGCCGACGCAGACGATTCCGGGCTCGCTCCGACAACGGTTGAACTGCCGCTTTCGAACGATCCGGTTTTGCGGGCGAAGCAGGTGCTCAACACGCTGCTTGCCGGGCCAGTGGACGCAGAGCTGCGAACACTGCCTTCGGATGCAGCCTTGCTCGCGTTTTACATCCTGCCCGACGGCACGGCTATAGCCGATTTCTCTGAAGCGATGGGAAACTCGATCCCTTCCGGAGTTCAGAGCGAACAATTGGCAGTGGATTCGCTCACAAAAACGCTGGAAGCAAACGTACCGCAGGTGCGGCGGCTGAAAATTCTGATTCATGGGCAAGAAGTGGAAACGCTAGCGGGTCATCTGGACTTGACCGGTACTTTTCCTGTGAACGCGGGATCTCCTCCCAAGAAGTAATCGTGCAAGCATGGCTTCGAGTTCCGTGTTACTTTTGCCAGCAGTGCGGGAGGCAAGGTGAGAAACGACGGACGTGGCCCGGATCAACTGCGGCCGATAAAAATAACTCCGGACTATATTTCAACTGCGGAAGGCAGCGTTCTGATGGAGCTTGGCAAAACGCGCGTGATTTGCACGGCGACCGTGGACGATGGCGTGCCAGGATTCTTGAAAGGCTCCGGCAAAGGATGGGTCACGAGTGAATACGGGATGCTGCCGCGCGCAACAGAGGAGCGCACAGCGCGGGAAGCGACGCGCGGGAAGCAATCCGGACGCACGCTGGAGATTCAACGGTTGATTGGACGTTCGCTGCGCGCGATTACGGATCAAGAAGCGTTGGGTGAACGGACTGTCTATTTGGATTGTGATGTAATTCAGGCAGACGGTGGAACACGGACGGCTTCGATAACCGGCGCATTTGTGGCACTAGCGCTTGCGATGGAGCGAATGGTCGCCGCGGGAATTTTGAAGAGTTCGCCATTGATTGACACTGTCGCGGCAACGAGCGTGGGGATCGTGGATGATCGAGCGCTGCTTGACCTTGCCTACGAAGAAGATTCGCGCGCAGAAGTTGACATGAACGTGGTGATGACCGGTGGCGGGCATTTCGTGGAGATTCAAGCGACAGCGGAAGGACGTCCTTTTACCGGCAGCGAAATGCAGGATTTGCTTGCGCTTGCCGCGGCGGGTATTCGGCGATTGAATGAAGCGCAACGGCTGGTGTTGCCTGCAAAATCGATTGCCCGTGGCCGCTAAAGTTTTTCTTGCATCGTCAAATCGAGGAAAGCTCACGGAATTCCGCGCACTTGCGAAAGATTCGCTGGTGCTGCTCGAACTAGAACTGCTTCCCGGATTTGACTCCCTACCTCCCTTCGAGGAAACGGCGCCGACATTCGCAGAAAACTCACTCGGCAAGGCTCTCTACTATTCTCGGTTGACTCTAGATGCGGTGATTGCGGACGATTCGGGGCTTACTGTGCCAAGCCTGGGCGGAAGACCTGGCGTCCATTCGGCACGATACGCGGGACCGGACGCGACAAGCGCGCAGAGAATGGAGAAGCTGCTGGGCGAGATGAACGGCCAAGAAGGTAAAGAACGAGCCGCCTATTTCGTGTGCGCGCTCTCGATCGCGCGGCAGAATCGAGCGCTGGCGGTGATTACGGCGCGGACGGACGGCGAAATTCTGCAAGAGCAGCGCGGCGCAGGCGGTTTCGGATACGATCCCATTTTTTACTTCCCTCCCCTCGACAAGGCTTTTGCGGAACTCACGGCAGAGGAAAAAAATCAGCACAGTCATCGAGGCAAAGCATTCCGGCGCTTGCTGGCCGTGTTATCAGACATGTTATAGTCTCCGAGCCATGCCGCAGAAAAAGAAAATGCAAAAATCGGCAAAGCCAAAAGCCAAGAAGACGGCTACAGAACCCGCTGCCGGAGTAAAAACGGATCCGAAGCGCGTGGCGGCGATTTTAAAGAGACTGGACGAGGCGTATCCAAACGCAGTTTGCGAATTGAATCACGAGAACGCATTTCAATTGCTGATTGCGACTATTCTTTCCGCGCAATGCACGGACGTGCGCGTCAATATTGTGACCGCGACGCTCTTCAAGAAATATCCGACGCCGGAGGCATTTGCGCACGCAAATCCGAGCGAACTCGAACAGGACATTCGCTCCACCGGATTTTACCGGAACAAGACAAAATCCATCATCGGAGCGGGAAAAGCACTCGTCGAAAGGTTCGGCGGACAGGTTCCGCGAACAATGGAAGAGATGCTTACGATTCCCGGCGCTGCGCGAAAGACTTCGAACGTAGTTCTAGGAACGGCGTATGGAATTGCGAGCGGAATTGTTGTGGACACCCACGTTCAGCGGTTATCAAATCGGCTGGACCTTACGCGAAACGAAGATCCAAAAAAAATCGAGCAAGACCTGATGCAGATTATTCCACAAGAACGATGGATTTCATTTTCGCATCAATTGATTTGGCACGGACGCCGCGTCTGTCATGCGCGCAACCCGAAGTGTGTTGCATGCAATCTGGAATCACTCTGTACTTCCAAAGACAAAACGGTCTGAGATTCTGAGGAGCCAGCCCTCCCCTCCTCGTTTTTTTTCACTAAAGTGCAGAATCTAAAAGGGAAAGTCACCTGTTTTCTATCACTTTTGTAAGTGTTGATTCTAAATGCTTTGGGCGTAGATCGTTCTGAGGATACCCCCACCCCGGGGCATTTTGTATGATTATCAAAAGAAAGGAGATGTTGGGGAAGCAATTCGGATGATTGTCAAAACAAAGGGGATAAGAAAAGCAGGTTTAAGGGTGCAACGTTGAAGTTTGAAAGAGCCGTTCCGTCCTTCATCAGATGGCCATTTGTCAAAGAGCGGGAACGACGGTCGAGGACGCCGTTAAAATCAAGGGCTAGTATAGAGCGAAATGTCTGTGTTGTCAAGAGCATTATATTAGCTGAACGGTTAATTCGAATGGATTGCGGAAGGCGCGTTGGGCGGGTCAGAGAAGAGGTGCCCACTCTTTGTCCCGCAGATTCGTCCGGGACGCAAACGACGCGCAAAATACAAAAGCGCAAAGGGTAGACCACCCAAGAGGTTTTTCAGATCTTAAGTGCACCACCCGCCTTTGCTCTATGATTTCCGACGGAGCTGCTTTATGTGAATCGAGCCAACTAGAAGGCCCAACAGCATTCCAGCAGTAGCCCCGATACCACCCATCTTCGCCATGTGAACCGTGGATTCTTCGGGCTGAGCACCATAAATGATACCGAAGAAAATTCCAGCAAGGGCGAAGGTTATCCCCCAATAGGCTATGATCTTGTTTGTTGCGTATTGTTGGTCGAATATCATTCCGAAGCCGTAACCTATGCTTGCGCCCCATACAAAACCAAAGATACTTCCCAGGCCAGCGCCCATCATGCCCCCAACAAAAAATCCGCAGAAGCCAACTCCAAGCGACCAGAAGATGCGTTTCAAATTCGGTACCTCCTTGTTTTTGGAGCTCACAAGAACCCGTGTGCGCATGAAAAGTAGGAGATAGTAAGGTTTAGTTCGCCATCGTCGGAAAGCTATCCTGCCGAGCGTAGTTAGGTGCAGTCCAAGCGTAGTTCCTCCACGGATCGCAGTAAACGACCGGATCGTTCGGGTCAGAACTTATACCCATCACGATAGTGTGGGATCCAAACCACCACGGCACCTCGTCAAATGCCCATTTGCTGTCATAAGGCGGTATTCTTACGTCTAAGCATGGCGCGACCTGCGCCGCTTGCTCTTTGCACCCATAAAGATGGGTGCCGCGCAGTGCGTTCACATTGCGCTGCTGGTCATTCTTGACGCCCATACGCGCTCCACTTCCCGCGAGGCGATATCCCGCTTCAGTCAGTGACTGGGTGCATTTCTTGCAATTCTCTTTGATTCGCTGAACATCTTTGGGACTCAACCCCATGGGATCAGTCATTTGAATCGCTCGATTTGAAACGTATGCGTAAAAGTTGGAGCCTGCTGCAAACCTAATCGGGTCTTCGGAGAGGAAGCGGCCGATGGTAGGGTCGTAGTAGCGGGCGCGGTAAAAGTAGAGGCCGGTTTCGGAGTCGAATTCTCGGCCGGTGAATAGGAAGGAGTTGACGACGGAACCGGAGATGGTGGCCCCGCCGAAAGAATTGTAGGTGTAGGTGTTGGCGACAGAACCAGTAGAGTTGCTGAGAGAGGTAATGGAGCCGAGGCCGTCGACTTGGTAGTAGGAGGTAGCAGAGGAACGAAGCATGGCCAGAGGCTCATCGACATTCTGGCTCTGTACGTAGCGGGCGACGACGGAACCATTAGCGTCCACTTCTTCGATGAGATTATCACCATCGTAGAGATAGTTCGTCGTGGAAATCGTGCTTAGGGTTCGCTTATAGACTTTCTGAATGCGGCGCCCAAATGGGTCGCTCTTGAAACGGACTTGGAAGGTCGAGGCCCACATGATTTGGGTAAGGCGATTTTCGAAGTCCCAAGCGTGTTGGAATAAAGAACCAGTCTGCTTAGTGGCAGTGCCGCCATTGCTGTCGTAAGTGTATGTGGCGATGTTTGTGCCTTGCTGATTGGAGATCGAGGTGAGTTGGTTTGAAGAATTGTAATGGTAAGAGGCTGGACCGGGTGCGGTCAGACGGTTACCGACCGCGTCGTATGTGTAGCTCTCTGTCGTGCTCGTTCCCTGCGTGGCCGAAAGCAGCTGATAAATCGAGTCATAAGCGTAGTTCGTGGTTGCACTCGTGAGATTATCTGTCTTTGCCGTTCTGTTGCCAGCGTTGTCAACTGTATACGTCGCGCCGTCGAGGGTTGTGGCGCCGACTTGATGGAGAACGCTAAGAAGTCGAGAGAGATTGTCATAAGTGTAGTTAGTGGTGACGCCATTGGGGCGCGTCATTTGGGTGCGCCGGGAAAGGGCGTCGTAGCTGAAACCGAAATTGCCGGTGCTAGAAAATGCGGATGGCTGGGTGAGAGTCTGCAGGCGATTCAGGGAGTCGTAGGCGTAGGTCGTGACACCTCCTTCGGGATCCGTGAAGCTGGTTCGGTTGGAAGCCGCGTCATAGGCGTAGCTCATCGTGAAGGTACGGCCCGTAAGGAAGGAATATGCGGTTGTAGTTCCTGTCAGGCGGCCCATGTTGTCGAAGGTGAAGGAGTAGGTGCCAGTGGGATCGGCGACTTGCGTCAAGCGCGAGGCGTTATCATACGTGTACGTCACGGTAGTGGAATCAGGATAGGATTTTTGGGTGAGGCGATTCAACTGGTCGTAAGTGTAGGTGATGGTCTGGCTTTTGCGGTCGGTTTTGGTCTTCAAATTTCCATTTAAATCGTAGGTATAGTTTTCCGTGAGCGTGGACGGGAACGTGGTCCGTGTGAGCCAGCGGTTGGCGTTGTACGTGAAGGATGTGGTGTGGTTATTTGCGTCTGTAACGCCGGTAAAATTACTCTCCGGGTCGTAGGCATAGGTTGTGACGTGGGACACCGGGTCGGTGACGGTGGTAAGACGATCGGCGTCGTCGTAGGCGTAAGCCGTGACTTTTCCATTTTGATCGGTCACCGATGTTCGCCGCCCTCGTGTGTCGTACCCAAATTGCGTAGTAGTAGTGTCTGGGTAAGTGATTTTGGTGAGGTGGTTCATCGCATCGTAAGTGAACGTGGTTGTGTTGTTGAGGGCGTCTTTGGCAGTGAGGCGATTGGCGCGGGCGTCGTAAGTGTAGGTGGTGACTTTGCTTTGCGCGTCGGTGATTGTGGAAATCAATCCAGCGGGGATGTAGGCGACCGAGGTTGTGTTATTTAGCGGGTCCTTTACGGCGAGCAATTCACCCTTGGTGTCGTAGGTGAGTGTGGTGACGCTGCCCGATGTTGTTCCACCGGGCGAAGGCGTAGTAGTGGTCAGAAGATTTCCCAAGGAATCGTAAGTATTGGTGGTGGTGTGGCCGAGGGGATCGGTGGAGGTGAGCACTTCGCCGAAGGAGTTGTAGGTGTAGGTCCGAGTTAGATTGTTAGAGCCTACGGTGTTTGTGCGGGTGAGGAGATTGCCGATGGAGTCGTACGTGTTTGTAGTCGTATTTCCGTTGGCGTCTGTGGAGGTGAGACGATTGCCGAACTGGTCGAGGGAATAGGACGTAGTGTTCGTGGCGCCGCAACTGTTGCAAGTAGGGCCGGTGACGGCGGTAATGAAATTGGCCATTGTGGAGGGAGCGTAATTGTAGGTCGTTGAGTTGCTGAGCGAATCCGTCAGTGTGGTTGTTCCTGTTGAAGTGTATGCGACAGTGACGGCGTCAACGCCGTTGGCTCGCTGGCAGGTTGTGCCACGGCGAGAGCTGTCATAGGTGTGCGATTCAATCACTTTATTCTGAGCGTCGGTGACGGACGTGAGAAGGCTGTTGCCGTCGTAGGCGAAGTTGAGCTTGGAAGAATCGGGATAAGTGACGTTGGTCAGGCGTGCCGATGAGTCATAGGTATAAGTGGCGACGGTACCTGTCGAATCGGTTGCGCCGGTGGCCACTGCGGGGAACGATGTGTTTCCGTATGTAAAATTCAAGGTGCGGGAAGCGGCGTCCGTGATAGTCGTGATGCGCTTGGAAGTGTCGTAGGTCAAGTTCACTTGATTGTTGTTGCGGTCCGCGATTGTGAGGAGATAGCCGTTGTTGTCAAAAATTCGCGTCGTGCCATCGGCAAATGTGACGGTGTATTGAAGGGTTGTACCGTTGTAATCAAGCGTGGCGTGGCGGTTCGGAGGAGTGAGGAGCTGATAGTTGTTTGTGGAGCTGTTCCATTGAAAGAGCCAGCCATCACCGTTTGCGCGGTAATATTTGACGAAATTAGTTCCGAACGAGAATAGGTGCTCTTCGTAGGTACTTCGCCAACTGTCACCGAACATTCCGACCTGGGGCATGGCGTCGCGAGCGTTTGCCCAGAGACTATTCCAGGTTCTTTGGAGATTGATTCCTCCGCCCAAACCCGGCAAAGAGTAATCCTTTTGGGTAACCCAAACGTTGCCGTTGGTGAGATTGATAGGCTGACCAGCTTGGGCGTCGCAATCGAGGCAGGGGAGAGCGGGATTGTTTGTTGGGTAATTAGGGCCAGTTGTTGGTGCGCCAGTGCAGGTGTAATTGACTGCATGGCAGTCTCCGACCCAATGGCCTGCGCCGGTTTGCGGATTGTCAACGTAATGAGTGTAACTGCAGACCGGAACGCCTCCGAGAGTGGCCTCGAAGTTTGCGATCGCTTGCTGAAAGCCCGGGTCGGAGCCTGGGCCTCCGGCGTCTGATCCCGCATAGCCACCTACGCCCCATTGGCTTGTTTGGCTCTGGGTACATGTTCCCTGCGGGAGTACGGAGCCGCACGAAAAGGCCCAGACCAGGAAGCAGATGAACGATCTGAATGCGACGGAGAGACTTCCCAAGAATTGAGGTTTGGATGGGGGCATGATGGGCTCCTGAATTTTGTTGGGGCCCGGGAGAGGGGGCCGGCGTGAAGTATCCGGATATCGATAAAGGAATTTTGCTGAACAGCTTATATGGTAATGGGAAAGTCTATGTCAAGTTAAGAGTAAGAGACAGAGAAGAGACTGTAGAAGATAAGCCCGGGAGAGTGCTAGGTGCAAACAAAGAGGGCGGCGCAAGCCGCCCTCTTTGTTTGCCACGAACTGCGACGAGGTTAGTTGACGCTGTTGGTGACTGTGACTGCCGATGTTCCGATGGCGGCATTGGCCGGTGTTCCGGCCGTCAGTGTACCAGTCGAACCGATGGTATAGACCGCGACAGTTCCGGCGGTCGTGGTGCCATTTCCTTTTGTGCCGACGTAGAGGTATTTGCCATTGGCATCCACCGCGATATTGGTCACACCACTCGCGGACACATTAGTTGCAGCGCCCACAGCGGTAGTGGCACCCGTCGACGAATTAAAGGAAAAAACGGCCACAGTTCCGTTTGTCGTGTCCGCGACGAAGACGAAGCGTCCAAGGGGATCAAAAGTAATCGAGTAATTTCCGCTGCCGCCCAGCGCAGTATTGCTACCGGTGGCCGTGAGGGAGCCGCTGGTGCCACCAGAACCAAGCGGTGTAATTGAGAAACTGCTTATCTGTTTGCCTGTCGAGTCTGCAGCGACGAGAAATCGTGCGGAGGGATCAACCGCGCCGGAGGTCCAGTTGCCAGCTTGCGCCAAAACGGTACCGGCGGAGACACCGCCTGAACTTTGATCGATTGGGGCGGGCACCAATTGATTCGCTCCTAGCGCGTAGATTAGCGTTCCCTGAGCGTCGCCTGCTATTGCATTGACGCTGGTAAGACCGCTGAGTGTGGAGTTCGTTGTGAGGCCCAAAGTTGGATCGTTGTTAAACACAGCCGCAGCAGCATTGGCCGTGTCTGCAACGTAAACAAACTGATCACCAATTTCTGCGTAGATGCCTCCCGGAACGGCGGGGGAAAGATTGGTTGCATTGCTTGGGAGAGCGGTCAAGGCAGCGGCCGAGCTGACGGTGAATCCGTCAAGTTTCTTGCCGGTGGCACTTGCCGTGTAGAAGAACTTTCCGGTTGTGCTGGCGTAAGCCTGATTGTTGCCGTCAAGAGTGGTCGTTGGAGAAGTTGCGGCCGCAGTGAGAGCGCCCGTCCCCGCATTTACCGTGTAAGAGGATACAGAACCGGTACCTGCACCATTTCCGGCGTTAGCAGCCTCCACTGTAGCGGGGCCAATGGTTGGCGCAGCAATTCCGGCATAGAGATTGATCAACTGTGGAACGGTGCGGGTTTCCACCGTGCTGGTCAATGTAAGCGCGCCCGTCGTTCCGTTAATCGTGAAATAGGCGAGCGTATTGTCAATGTTGTTGACGACAACGAGGAACGAGCCGGTCACGTCAACGGCGAGGCCGTACGGGAAGTTAGCCGCTGATCCCGTGGTGTAGGGCGAACCGGGAACGGCGGCACCCAAGGCGCCGCCAACGCCGATCGTAATGCCAGAAATAGTTCCGTCGCCATTCGTTACGTAGAGGAATTTGTTGGAAGGAGTGATTGCGGCCATGGTCGGACCTCCTCCAACTCCCGTGGAGAATGGCGAAGTCGCGAGTGCGGTCAAGAGCCCGGTAGCAGGCGCAATCGAGAAGACGGAGACGGTGTTGTCACCATTGTTCGGTACATATAAGAAGCTGTTGCTGGGGTCTATTGTTGGCAAGCCCGGACCAGTGCCGGTTGCAAACGTCGGCGTGGAAAGAGGCGTCAAAGAACCATCGGCACCAACGGAAAATCCACTAATGTTGTTGCCTCCGTTGTTCGAAACATAGAGATATTTGCCAGTGCGGTCTTCTACGAAACCAAGAGGGAAATTTAAGGTCGCGCCACCATAGGCGGTGCAAGGAGGTGCAGGAGCAGGGGTGCCCAGGCAGCTGAGGCTGCCGTCCACGCCGCTAATATGCAGGGCCGTCACGTTGTTTGTGTTGGAATTCAGAACATAGAGGAACTGGCCAGTAGGATCAATGATTGCCTGGGCTGGACCTGGGGTCGTTTGGCCTGCAGTGAATCCAGTATTGGTTGCCGTTAGAGATCCTGTCGCCGGGTCTACGGTATATACGCCGACTGTTCCAGTCGCGTTGGCGCCGATTGCATAGGCAAACCTTCCGGACGGCTCAGGAACAACCTGAGCCGGAAAGAGTGTGTCGCGCAAGACGCCGAAGGAGGTCAAGGTAGAATTTGCAGAGTTCACGACGTAGCTTGCTGTCGCGATATCTTTTTGCCCGGAAACGTAAGCAAAGCGCGTCACAGCAGGAACAACGGTGAGTGTAGTTGTGCCAGGAGTGAGAGCTCCGCTGGAAGCCGTAATCAACGAGGTGCCGGGAGCAAGTCCTACTGCAATGCCGGACGTGGCAATGATCGAAGCAGTAGCTGTGGTGCCAGAGCTCCAGGTGACAGCAGCAGTGGGAGCCACGAGTGATCCGTCGCTCATCTGGAATTGAGCCGTAAAATCCTCGGCTCCGGTAACTGCAATTGTCGGACTTAGCTGAACAATCTTGACAGCAACGGGTACTGGCACACCACCGGTGCCAACAGTGAGCGTAACCCCGGGGGAGACGATCGTGCCCAAAGTAGCCGTGATTTGGCTCGTGCCGTTGGCAACACCGGTTGCGAGACCGGTCGCAGCGCCAATCGTTGCAGCCGAAGTGGGTACTGAAGCCCAGGTTACTTGAGTCGTGATATCCGCGGTGCTTGCATCGCTATAGGTGCCTGTGGCGGTGAATTGTTTCGTACCGCCCACGGCGACCGCTGCGGGATTCGGCGTAACTGCGATTGAGCTCAGCGAGATTACAGTGAGGGTGACGCCTGTAGAGGTGACAGTGCCGGATGTGGCCGTGATGGATGACGTGCCGGCGGCGACTCCTGTCGCAAGTCCCGTGGTCGAAATAGTCGCTGTGGCCGTAGTGCCGGAAGTCCATGTCACAGTCGAGGAAATATCCGAAGTTGTGCCATCGCTAAATGTACCCGTGGCAGTGAACTGCTGCGTGGCACCAACCTTCAGATGAGCTGGCGTCGCCGGTGTAACTGCAATCGACGAGAGCGTTTTCGTGCCGCCGCTATTTTTGTTACTGCAACCGGCCAGAACACCCAGAATAAATAAAGGTAACAACAAAGCCGCGAAAAGACGTGGCAGGGACTTCATAACTCCTCCTCGGACAGGACACCCTAAATTTTTTTGAGGCATACCGACCTGCGGGAAACTCGGCTCGAAGCTCGCAGTGGTTCGGGGGCCTGGGCGGTCCCACCAAACTTCGAACTCAGCCGGTTCAAATCCCTTGTCTGCCTCTTTCAACTATGAACCACCCGCACTTGAACACTTGGGCAATCGTATCCCCAAAGGGAATTAATTCCTAGCCGATGTCCAAGAGATGTGCACAATACGCATTCATGAGTCTAAGAAAGGTGGATACAGGGTGACCAGTTAAAAAAAATAAATCTCAAGCCGTTGTTGCAGGAAGTGTAACACCGGCTAAAGAGCGTTCAGTCCTGCTTCCCGGTGTCGGCGCTGTTGAACTGCTGGGCTGACTGTGCACAGCGCCTTAAATAAAATAGCCATTAATTTGCATAGTTCGCGCGCAGCCAAGAGTTGTAATGACTAGGAATCAAGTCGGGAAGTACAGTAAAATTGGAAGTCTATCCGTTGTCGGGGCGTAGCGCAGCCTGGTAGCGCGCCTGCCTTGGGCGCACGACACTCGACTCCAACAACTCCATCCATCACTTCTAACTACTAACGTTTCCAACAAATCGGGGAATCTGCTTTTCGCTCAAAGGTAACTCGAATGGATTGAAAACGTTCGATTCGTGCACAGTTCGTGCACAGTCCTAAAACGCGGTGGCTCGGTTTAGCGCCCTCGCGAACGATCTCTCCATCCTTTCGTTGACTCGCGCGTCTAACCCATCTAGAGTCGATTTAGGGCAATGAGGAAAAGACTACTTATTTTCGTGGCGATGGTCGCCCTGTTAGGGCTGCAATTTGCGGACTGCCTGTCCGGAATGACCCAAGACCAGCAGAGTATGCAGTGCTGCGGTTCCATGCCTTGCGACCCGTCTAATCAGAGTCACGATTGCTGTAAGGGAATGGTTTCGGCGCAGTCGCCGAATGTGCTGCCCGTTGCGCACGTGACGCTCCATGCGCCGGTGATGGCTGTCACCGACATTCTCGCGTCACCCAAGGCAACACCGTACACAGAAGCATCTCGCTTGGATTTCGAGGCTCCGCAGCATTCGCCTCCTGAGTTATACACCCTTCACGCTTCCCTCCTGATCTGATCCGCTGTGAAACGGTGCGGCAATGCACCGGCTTGTCTCTTTTTGTGTCTCCACTGTCCCTCTGACCCGCCGACGTATTCCGGTTGAGACCCTGTTGGGTCACTCGCCGATGGTCCGCGGCTTCGTTATACACGCACAGGAGATAGAGATGTTTTCGATAGCGAGAAAGAATCCCGCTGCGCGATTCTCGTGCGCAGCTCTTATCCGAAGTCTTTGTGTGATTTTGCTTTTCGCTGTTTTGGTGGGAAATGTTTTCGCGCAGGAGTCCATATCGTCGCACCCGGGAACGGTCACTCCACTTTCCGATTTACTCGAGGAAGCGGAGAAGAACAATCCCCAGATTGAAGCGGCGCGGCAAGGCTGGCAGGCCGCGAAACAGGTGCCATCGCAGGTTTCCACGCTGCCCGACCCGCAATTCAATTTGCAGCATGTCAGCGTCGGCAGTCCTCGCCCCTTCGCCGGCTATACGAATAGCGATTTCGCCTACCTTGGCCTCGGGATCTCGCAAGACATTCCGTACCCGGGCAAGTTGCGCTTGAAGGGTGAGATTGCGAAACGAGACGCGGATGTTTCGCAGCAACAAGTCGAATCCGTGCGCCGCGCCGTCCTCGCTGAGTTCAAGGGCACGTATTTCCGGCTCGCGTATCTCTCCAAAACACTCACGATCCTCGAACAGGACGGCGAGCTGCTCAAGCAAGTGGAACAGGCCGCCGACGCCCGCTACCGTTCCGGCATGGGAACGCAGCAGGACATCCTCCAGGCGCAACTGCAAAAAACGAAGCTGCTTCGCGAAATCGCCATGCATCATCTCCAGGTCGGAAAGCTCGAAGCCCAGCTTAAGCAGCTCCTCAATCGCTCGCAGGGATCACCGGACATCGAGCCAGCCGATCTCAACGACACACCTCTCGCACAGACCTACGACGATCTTTTGGCTGCCGCCCAAGGCCGAAATCCCGAGCTTGCCGGGGCGCAGAAGATGATCGAAAGGCGGTCGTTGCAAGTGGACCTAGCCCGCAAAGACTTTTATCCCGACTTCAACGTGCAGTACATGTGGCAACGCACCGACCCCACGCAGTTCCGCGCCTATTACATGCTGAGCCTCGGTGTCCGCGTGCCCATTTACCGCGGACGCAAACAGCGCCCCGAACTGGCCCAGGCCGAAGCGGAGCACCTTCGTGCTCGAAGCGAACTCCAGGCGCAATCGCAGCAAGTCGCTTCCGAACTGCGCTCGCAATATGTGATCGCGCAGCAGACCTCCGAACTGCTCAAGATTCACCGTGAAGGTCTGTCTCCGCAGGCGCGGTCTGAATTTCAAGCAGGTCTCGCGGCCTACCAATCGAACAAACAGGAGTTTCAGGCGCTGCTAACGGCGTTTCTCGATGTGCTGCATCTTGACGAGGACTACTGGCAGAACGTCGCTGAATACGAGACTGCCATCGCGCGGCTCGAACAACTCACCGGGCTGTCATTGCGCGAGGAAGGGGCGAAGAGATGAAAACCTATCGCAGAGGGTTCTTGCTGGCACTGATTGGAGACATATTGCTCACGGTCGTCCTCATTGGGTTGTGGCTCCACTATCGCGGAGCGAAGCCAATGGCAGATGCGGAAACCAAGCCGTCGAATTCTGCCGCGCAGGACTCTATGGCGACACCGCCCGTATCGACAGAAGTGCCCTTGGTTCCGGTGCAAATCTCGCCGCAGCGGTTGCAGAGCATCGGGGTGAAGACTGGCGAGGTGGAACGAAAATTGGTCGCAGACGAGATTCGCACCACCGGTAGTGTCGCTGTGGACGAAAGGCGACTGGCCTATGTCCAAGTGCGGTTTTCCGGCTATATCCAAAAAGTATTTGCCGATGCCACGTACCAATACGTCCGAAAAGGACAGCCGCTATTCACAGTTTACAGCCCGGACCTAGTTGCCACGGAACGCGAGTATTTAGTGGCCAAGCAGAATCAGAAGCAAGTGGCGCAGAGTACGGTGCAGGGTGTCACCGCAAGCGCCGCATCATTGCTCGATGCGGCTGCGGAACGCCTCAAGCAGTGGGGTGTTCCGCAAAAAGAAATCGCCCGCCTGGAATCCACCGGCCAAGTGCAGCAGGAACTAGAAGTCGATTCGCCGGCCTCCGGCTACATCACCGAACGTAATGCTCTTCCCAGCGTTGCCGTTCAACCGGAAATGCGCCTCTACACCATCGCGGATCTTTCGACCGTTTGGGTTCAGGCGCAGGTCTTCCAGAACGATCTCGAACGTATAAAGATTGGCGCTCCTGCAACACTCACCGTGAATACCTACGCGGGCCGGACGTTCACTGGCCGTGTGGACTTCATCTATCCGCAGGTGGATGTGGATACGCGAACGGCCAGGGTCCGCGTTCTCTTCTCCAACGCCGGACTGCTGCTCAAACCAGGAATGTTCGTCAACGTGAGTCTGAAGGTGCCGATGGGCAGCCAACTTGTTATCCCGGCAACCGGCGTCCTGCAGTCCGGCACTCGCGAGATTGCTTTTGTGGAGCGTAGCGACGGTTATATCGAGCCGCGCGAGGTGCAGTTGGGCTCTCGCGTGGGTGACGATTTTATCGTGCTGAAGGGGCTGAAAGCGGGCGAGCAAATTGTCACCTCTGCAAACTTCCTGATCGACTCCGAAAGCCAGCTTCAGGCCGCGCTCGGTTCGTTCGTTCCACCTCCGCCTGGTGCAGGCACAACATCCGCTTCAAACGCTCCACAGGGAACTGTCGAATTGAGTTCCGACCCGACCCCACCTCACAGAGGCAGCAACGTATTCCGCGTGAAACTCACAGACGCAAATGGATCGCCGATTCCTGGAGCGGAAGTCAGCGTCACGTTTCTCATGCCGGCGATGCCCGCTATGGGCATGGCAGCGATGCGTACACCCGTCACTCTCAGCGACAAAGGCAACGGCCTCTATGAAGGTTCGGGACAGCTTGAGAGCGGCGGAACCTGGCAAGTCACAATCCTCGCAAAAAAGAATGGCCAACTCATCGCGACCAAGCGACTCAGCGTGAACGCCACGGGAGGGATGTGACGTGATCTCCCGATGGATTGATTGGTGCGCGCAAAATCGGTTCCTCGTTTTCATGGGAACACTCCTGCTGGTGCTCTCAGGAATTTGGGCCCTGCGTCGCATTCCCCTCGACGCGTTGCCAGACATTTCCGACGTGGAAGTGATTATCCACACCCCTTGGGCGGGTCAACCTCCTAGCATCATCGAAGACCAGGTTACTTATCCCATCGTCACTACGCTTCTCGCCGCACCGCATGTAAAGGCCGTGCGGGCACAAACCATGTTTGGGGACTCCTATGTCTTCGTGGTGTTTGAAGACACTACAGACTTGTACTGGGCGCGGTCGCGTGTCTTGGAGTACATGCAACAGATCACGGGACGTTTACCAGCAGGCGTCCATCCTGTCATCGGACCGGACGCGACTGGCGCAGGATGGGTCTATGAATACGCGCTTGTGGACCACAGCCATCAACGCAGTTTGGCTGACTTGCGCAGCCTTCAAGATTGGTCTCTGCGCTACCAGCTCGAAACTGTTCCCGGCGTGGCCGAGGTAGCCACCATCGGCGGATTCGTGCGTCAGTACCAAGTCAACGTGGACCCTGACAAACTTCGCGCTTACGGAATCCCACTCTCGACGGTCATTGAAAGAGTTCGAGCCAGTACGAACGAAGTTGGTGGACGCCTACTTGAAATGGGCGGGGCTGAATACATGATTCGCGGACTCGGCTATCTACGTTCGCTAAGCGATTTAGAAACAGTGCCTGTGGCAACCAAGAATGGCACTCCCGTGCTCGTCCGAGATTTGGGAACAGTCACGTTCGGCCCAGACATTCGGGAAGGCGTCGCGGAATGGCAAGGTGAAGGCGAAACCGTTGGCGGGATTGTGGTGATGCGCGACGGGATGAATGCCCTGTCCGTCATCAATGGCATTAAGCAGAAGCTCTTGGAAATCAAATCTTCCCTGCCACCGGGAGTGGAAGTGGTCGCAGGATACGACCGCTCAGGATTGATCCATGCATCCATCGAAACGCTGCAACGCGACTTGCTCGAAGAGGCCATCATCGTCAGCATCGTGATTGTCATCTTCCTATTCCACTTCCGTTCGGCGCTGATTCCCATCCTGACTTTGCCGATCGCCGTGGTCGCAGCCTTCATCCCGATGTACTACCTCCATGTCACCTCGAACATCATGTCGCTCGGCGGTTTGGCGCTGGCGATTGGCGTCCTCGTGGACGCCGCCATCGTCATGGTCGAAAACG